>ENA-ORTL01000003-ORTL01000003.1-human-gut-metagenome-genome-assembly--contig:-NODE-3-length-580741-cov-13.6681_pt1 | contig 580741 bp, 525 predicted proteins | sample MGYA00241916_ERZ509196 | MGnify/ENA primary metagenome ERZ509196 (study PRJEB26280, sample SAMEA2338844) | human gut metagenome | biome: human gut; feature: human-associated habitat; material: faeces... | reverse complement strand
TTTTGTCTGTGCTTACTGCTCCTGCACTAAAGGCACAAAGGCTCACAAGAGTAGTGGCAGTAAGTAAGCCCGAAATAATCTTATTTTTTATCTTCATAACTTCCTCCTATATAATTTTTTTGCGTTTCTATATATTAGACAATTGAAATGTCGAAAAGGTTCATTTTTTACGAAAAATAAAATATTATTAAAAAGGAGTACATAGACAAGCTACGCATCCGAAAAACACATAGCCCTTTTGTTTGGCTTCTTTATTTTAGCATACATTATGTGAAAATTCAATATTTTATAAAAGCTTTCAAAAAACTAAAATTCCGATTACTAAAAAATTTAATTATCTTGCTTCGTATTCTTTTATTTAAAGGAAATATAGTTATGGACAATAACGATAAGATGATTAGAGCATTAGTGGAGCATTGAAAGAAGACAAATGACCTTGTGGTGGCTTTTGAAGATTTTGACGGTCAAATGCACAGGCATATGATTCATTTGCCAAATGAAGATGTTGACAAAATTCTTAATACCGGGATTATGGTGACGGTTCAATTTATTATGTTGAAAGCCGAAAAAGCTATGCAGGGCAAATTACTCTTGATATTAACGGAAAGAAAATGCGTAAAACCGCCTATGGCAAAACAGAACGCATTGTAAAAAACAAATTGCTTGAGTACCGTATTCAAGCAAAATTGAAAAAACTCACAAAGCATATTATAACGCATACACCGCAATTGAAGAAAACAAAAGATACAGCGGTAAAATTGACATTACACCGTTTTTAATCTATTTTGCCGATAATGTGTACAATGCATATAACGAGAAAACAACTGACGAAAATCTTCTCCGTGAATACAAAAAATATCTTGATAACGGTGAAGTCACCGAAAAAGAATCCCGGCTTTGGAAATTTGTACTGTCAAATTACGGTACAGACGAATTTTCCACCAAAATGCTTGAAAAAGATTTTCAAAATGCCGCATATGCCACAATAAGAGGATTTGTGCAGAAATTTGAAAGACTCGGTCTGCTTTCATCGACAAAATACGGTACAAGAATCAAATATAAAATAAACACATAAAAAATCCCCCGACAGCGGTTTCCGTTAGGCTGTCGGGGGATTTTCAGTATTAACATCGTGACGGAGACGGAGGCGGTCAAAGCACATCACGAACTTCAAAGGCTAATATAATTTTGAATCGTTCTTCAAAGGTTTTGAGGTTATTGCCGAGAATCTTTTTGATTTTTGCAAGCTGATAATTTATGGTGTTGCGGTGAACAAAGGTTTCCTGAGCAACCCTCTGAACACTTCCGTCATACTTTAGGTAAAGCCTTAAAAAGCTCATATAATCCGTGCCGTTGTCACGGTCATACACTTCAAGCTTTTTGAGATTTTCGTTATAGATACTTTCAAGCAATGAAATATCGTCAACCGCAAGAATCAGCTTTTTAACTTCAAGTCGGTCATAGAACATAGGCGTCATATCTGCACGGATGGCAAGCCTTAACATTCTTAAAACAATCTGGTATGTTTTCGGGAGTGATTTCAGCTTGTTATTTGTTTTACTCACTGCCACATACAGCTTGTTGACGCTTATATACCTCTCCTTTTCCGACTGAATTTTTTCGGCTATGCTTTCAATTTCATCATCGGAAAAGTCATTGAGGATATAGAACATCATGTTGTCCACCTTAAAACCGCCCCAGTGCTTTTTGTAGGAATAAATTGTTCGTTCAAATGCCGATTCAAGCTTTCTTGAAGAAATATGGTCAGCCATATCGGCTTTCACACCGATGATTGCATCACCGATTGCTTTATTTCCGTAACCGAGATTGAGGTTTACAAGCTGTGATGACATATCTGTATATCTGTTACCGTCAAAATCGTAAAAGTAAATTCCGTCTGCCTTTGCAACGGGAATCGGATTGAGATTACCCTGCTTGCTCCATGACTGGAGGACATATTTCTTATGGTTTTCAACAATTTTCTCAGGTGTCATAATAATTTCCCCTTTTTAAGATACCAAAAAAGATAAACAGAAAAGGAGCCTCCTTTTCAGAAGCTCCTTTGCTTTGCGTCTTTTTTGTTTATGCCATTATTATATCACCAAAATATGGTTATGCAATATTTTTCGGCACAATATTCTTTGTGCTAAAGCACAATGTTTTCGGAGATATTTCTTGAATTTATGACCTTTTCGTCATTTTACATACAAATTTCGTAAAATATCCACTTCTTGTTTGTATGCTGTAATTAACAATTACTCGTTTTCCTTTTTCTTTGTTGTGCCAAGGCTGAGTATAATTACGGAAATGATAATCATTACAAAACCTGCGGCACACGGAATTATGTCACCGTAAATCATATTGAAACCGCTTTCTGTCGCAGCCTGTCCGCTGATGATTGTATATTCACCTGACGGCATACTGCTGAGTGAATATGTTGTACCGTCAATTGTAACATTGAAATTTTCCGAACGAATCATTTCGTCTGTAATACCTGCGCTTTTAAGACCGTTATCGCCAAGGTTCATATTTGTGCTTACAACTTCGCCGTTCTTAACGATGATTGTATCACCCTTGCAGCTTTTTGCAATATCAGCACCGATAACAGCCGAATAGTCGCTTGTATTTGTATCAATAATAACGATGCCTCCCTCTGTTCTTGCAACGCAAGCCATGAGGTTATACACACCGTCCTCGCCCTCAACGGCTGTCGGCTCTGAAATGCTCTTGACCTTCATACCCTTGAGGTTAGCCTTGAACTGCTTTGTTGTTTCGTCATCAATGAAATTTGTGCCGACCTTTTTATCGTCTGACGATGCGATAATCTTGCCGTCAGCATCTGTCATAACAAATGAATTGATGCCGAGGTTCTTTACAAGTGCGGCATTTGTGTCAGCCGAAGTATTTTCCGTAACAACACTTGCAATTACATTTGCCTTTTCAAAAAGTGAGTTCATAAACTCAAATTTAGTGTAGTTATAGTTATCACTGTATTCTGTAAGCTGAGCCTTTGCGTCATCAAGATATGTCTGATTTGAGCTTTCTGTTTTTGTTGAAAATAAATTGCAAACTACCGAAACGCAAACCATAACAACAGCAACAATAACTGCCGTTACAACTGCAACGCCTTTTTTTACTGATTTAGAATTACCCATTGTAATCTACCTTTCAAAATGTTTTGTTTGCATAAAATAATACCATTATTCGACTTTGTTTTCAAGTACGGTTTGCGAAATAATTAACAACTGCACATAATTTGACAATATTCTGCATTAACCGATTTTTGGATACAGCTCTGCGAAAAAAGATAATTTGAAAAAAATGATACATCTATGATACAATGGCAATATAAACTGTGTCTTGGAGGTGGGGTTGTTGGCTGACATATTGATTGTTGAGGACGAAAAGAATATTTCAAATCTTATTGAAATGGCTCTTTCTCGGCACGGGCACAAAACCGATTGTGTGTTTGACGGCGAAAGCTGTGCCGATGTTCTGGAGAAAAAGCACTTTGACCTTATTCTGCTTGATGTTATGTTGCCGAAAATCAGCGGTTTTGAGCTTATGGACTACATCAAAGGCTTTGACACACCCGTAATTTTCATTACTGCAAAATCAGATATATCGGACAGGGTTTACGGGCTTAACCTGGGGGCTGACGATTACATAACAAAACCGTTTAACATTTCGGAACTTCAGGCAAGAGTCGATGCGATACTGCGAAGATACAACAAGGCAAAAACAAAGCTCAGCTTTAAAGACATAGTAATTGACACAAATTCAAGAATAGTCACCAAAAACGGAGTACAAATTGACCTTACATTAAAGGAATACGAAATACTTCTGCTTTTTGTACGCAACAAAAACATTGCCCTTTACCGTGAAATGATTTACGAAAGGGTATGGAATGAACCGTATATGGGTGATACAAGAACCGTGGATCTGCATATTCAGCGGTTAAGAAAAAAGCTTGATTTAAAAGACAACATTCAGTCTGTGTATAAAGTCGGTTACCGTCTTGTTGAATAAGCGGAGGGAAAGCCCTAATGAAATTTTCGTGGAAAATATTTTTTATTACCTTTCTTATTATAATTACTTCCTTCGGTGCGGGAGGTTTTCTCCTCATCAACACCGTTTTTACAAACACGCTGAACAACCGTATTGACTCAGCCAAAAAGAACAACAATTACATCACAACGGCACTTTCGGTATATGCAGACAACAATCTGCCCACCTACGGAAACTTGGAATATCTGCGCGTTTCGGCAATCGGATTTGCAAAACAAATTGCAGGCAATTCGGATTCTAAAATCAAAATCGGTTCAATAAACGAGCTCAGCTTTTCGGCAGAAAATGAATTTGCCCACGGTATGTCGGTAAATTCCAGAAAAAGCAGAGTAGTTACTGAAAACAAAAAATACTATATTCAAACAATAAGCAAAATTCAGCTTGTAACCAAAAGCTGTTATATTGAAACTGTTGACGATATAACAAGCGTGTACAGCGACCGTGATATGTACTGCACAATTTATCAGTTCATTCTCATAGGCGTTGCGTTGTTTGCATCAATTCTGCTTGTAATCTTCTCAAAGCTTTTGACAAGACCGCTTGTTAAGTTAAAGGATGCGTCAAAGGAAGTTGCCGAGGGCAACTTTAATATGAGAGTAAAGGAAAGCCACGGCATTACATCTTCAACCGAAATAACCGAGCTTTCGCAGAGCTTTAACACCATGGCAGATTATGTTGAAGACTACATTGAACAGCTAAAGCTTGCAACACAGAATCGTGACAACTTTATTGCGGATTTTACCCACGAGTTAAAAACTCCGCTGACATCTGTTATCGGTTATGCGGATATGCTCCGTTCTTATGAAATGGAGCCTAAACAACGCAGAGAATGTGCCGACCTTATCTACAAAGAGGGCAGTCGGCTTGAGGCGCTTTCGCTTAATCTGCTAAACCTTATAGTTTTGAAAAATGACGAAATCAAAACCGTAAACATCAGAACGGACATAATTGCCGATGACATTAAAAGGTCTGTTCTCTTTATTTTGAAAAAATACGGTGTGAAATTAAAATTGAATGTTGAAAAAGCAGAAGTCAACGCAGAGCCGTCGCTCTTGAAAACGCTTTTGTACAACCTGATTGACAATGCCTGCAAAGCGAGTGAGAGCGGAAAGCCTGTTACACTCACGGGATATGTTGACAGCGACAGATACCGTTTTTGCGTTACCGACAGCGGTTGCGGAATTGCGGAAGATGACCTTGCCAAAATTACCGAACCGTTTTATATGGTTGACAAATCCCGTTCAAGGAGTATGGGCGGAGCCGGACTCGGGCTTTCAATCTGCAATGAAATTGCAAAGCTTCACGGCTCAACTCTTGAAATCGTCAGTGAAGTCGGCAAGGGTACGGACATCAGCTTTACGGTAAGCCTTGCCGATAATTCTGCGGAAAGTGAGGATTTTGAAGATGAAATTTAACCTTAAAAAATCCGCAAAATATATCATCTGCACTTTGCTCACCTTGACCGTAGTCGCAACCGTTGTGTTTCTCCCCCGCTTTTATTATTCGGTAACGGACAATCGGGGTTCTGTCGGAAACACAGCCGAAACATTTAAACTTACCGCCGATATAACCACTTTGAGCGGCGGAGAATTTTTGAAACTCATTTCAAGCGAAGATACCGTTTGGGTTCTTCAAAACAATGCTCCGAAAACAGAAACTGTAATCAGCTATGCAAAAAAAGCGTTAAGCAATCTTGCAAATTCGCTTAAAGACACAAAATTATTTTCCAATATTGCAGGCTACATTCGGCCGTTTTTTACACTTGACAGCTGCAGCGGTTACAAACTTACAATGCGCGGAACACTTGACGGTAATGTAATTGTTTCGTCCGATTTTATGTTTGTAACATGCAACTATGCCAAAGAGGGCGCACAATACGGACTAAACATAACAATGCTGTTTGATATGGAAACTTTCACAATTTATGAGCTTAACATTGATACAACCTACCTGACGGACAGCGTTACCGGGAGTGAAATTTCTATTCCGTATGAACAGGAGCTGTACGGAAGAACCGAATACAGCGACAGTTATAGACAGGAGCTGTACGATGCACTCATAAAATACTGGGGTGTCAGTTCCGATTCAATAACGGTTAAGGCAAGTTCCGAATCTTTCAGCATCAACATCTGCCCACAGCCGTTTTTGGAATACAGCAAAATAAACAACGAACAATTTGATTATTATGGCTGATGAAACAACTATGATACATTTTTGAACAATTTCAGAAACAAGCCTTTTGTATAGTATAGATACACTTACGAAAGGCTTGTTTTTTATGGATATTAAAGAGTATGAGGAATTTTGTAAAAACAGTAAATACGGAAACTTTATGCAGTCGGCAGACTGGGCAAAGGTTAAAAAGGGTTGGATTCCCGAGTATGTTGCCGTTCGTGACGAAAACGGAAAAATCAACGGCTGTACACTTGTGCTTGTAAAGAAAATACCGATTCTCAACACGGCAATGCTTTATGCACCGAGGGGCTTTGTATGCGACATTCACGACAGTAAAACCGTCAGAAAAATATTTGAGCAGATAAAGCTGATTGCAGAAAAATATCACGCATACACACTCAAAACCGATCCGCTGATTGACGAAACCGACTTTATCTCGATTAAAAATCTTGTTGACCTCGGCTTTGTTTATCACGGTGAAAAGCAAGGATATGACAACACCCAATGCAGAGAAAATTATGTGCTTGACATAAAAGATAAATCGTGTGATGAAGTTTTTGCAAATTTTAAATCAAAATGGCGGTACAACATCCGCCTTGCAATGAGGAAAGGCGTTGAGTGTAAATTCTGCGGTGAAGATGAGCTTGACGATTTTATGGAGCTTATGAAAGAAACAGGCAGGCGTGACGGCTTTGAAATTCGTTCGGAAGAATATTTCAGAAATTTTTTACAGGCATTTCACGGCAACGCAAAGCTATGTATCGCAAAACTTGACGGAAAAGTTTTGTCGGGTGCATTGCTTGTAAATTATGCAAATGTTGCAAGCTATGTTTACGGCTGTTCATCAAACGAATACAGAAAATATATGCCGAATTATCTTATGCAATGGACGATGATTAAGTACGCAATTGAGAGCGGTTGCCATACATACGATTTTTGCGGTATTCCCTATTGGTATGACGAAACGCATAAAAACTACGGTGTCTACCGCTTTAAACAGGGATTTAACGGCAAAGTCAAAACCTATGCCGGCGAGTTTGACTATGTTTTCAGAAACGGAGTTAATCACATTGCCGACCTTGCACTGAAACTGAAAAAGCTTGTGTGAAATATTCATCTGCGTTGAATTTGCAAATCGTATATGCTAAAATGGAGTGGGTAAAATTATCCCACTCCATTTTGTATCGGAGGAATTTTATGTTCTGCGATTTGCATACACATTCAACATTTTCTGACGGCACATTTTCACCCACGGAAATCGTCTTAAAAGCCAAAGAAATCGGACTTGACGCTGTTGCACTCTGCGACCACAACACGGTTGCCGGACTTGACGAATTTGTTTCGGCAGGTAAAAAGTACGGCGTAACCACCGTTGCGGGGATTGAATTTTCAACCGAATACAATTCAAAGCAGCTGCACATTGTCGGTCTGTTTATCAAGAAAGAAAACTATTCCGACATAACCGAAATTATGGCTGAGTCGCAAAAATTAAAGGAGGAAAGCAACAAACTGCTCGTTAAAAATCTTGCGAAAGACGGCTATATTCTCGACTATGACGAAATCAAAAACAGCACGGTTGACGGCTTTGTAAACCGTGCAAACATCGCCGCCGCTCTTATGCAAAAGGGCTATGTTTCTTCTGTCAAAGAGGCATTTCACACCTTGCTTATGTCGAAGTTCGGCTACTATGTTCCGCCGAAAAGGCCGTCATCTCTGTATATAATTGAAAGGCTGAAGGGTTTCGGTTCAATATCCGTTCTTGCACACCCGTTTCTCAATATGAACGAAGATGAATTGAGAGAATTTCTGCCAAAAGCAAAGGCTTGCGGTCTTAACGCAACGGAGGCGTACTATTCGCTTTTTGACAATGCCGAAACAGAGCTTGCCGAGAAAATCTGTGACGAATACGGTCTTTTGAAAAGCGGTGGAAGTGACTTTCACGGAGCAACAAAACCCGATATTTCGCTTGGAGTCGGAAAAGGAAATCTTGCGATACCGACAGAAATATACAAGAATCTTGCTAATTGTTATCACAATTTCCGATTATAAAATCATTGTCATTATGCAATGCTCCCTGCATTTTACAAACACAACAATTTAATTTCGACTCAAACAACAAAAAACAGCGATGAAGAATAATCACCGCTGTTTTTTGGGTTTTGGATTTAAATTTTTTTCAATTCAGGCTTATTTTATTTTAAGTGAAATATCAAAAGCCTTAACCGAATGAGTGAGCGCACCCATTGAAATGATATCAACACCGGTTTCGGCAATTTCACGAAGAGTTTCGTCCGTGATACCACCGCTTGCCTCAAGAAGTGCCTTGCCTGCTGTGATGTCAACAGCCTGTTTCATAAGCTCGGGGCTCATATTGTCGAGCATAATAACATCAACGCCTGCCTCAAGAGCCTGATTGAGTTCGTCAAGGTTTCTTACTTCAAGCTCAACCTTGGTCATATGACCGAGTTTTGATTTAAGCTTTGAAACAGCGTTGGCAATTCCGCCGCCTGCGTCAACATGGTTATCCTTAAGCATTGCGGCATCTGAAAGATTGTAACGGTGATTTCTTCCGCCTCCAACCGTAACGGCATACTTCTGGAGCGGACGCATACCCGGGAGTGTCTTTCTTGTGTCGGCAATAGAAGCCTTTGTTCCGCTGACAATTTCAACAGCCTTGTTTGTTGCGGTTGCAATACCGCTCATATGCTGAATAAGGTTGAGAGCCGTTCTCTCGCCCTTTAAAATTGTTCTTGTCTTACCGTGAATTTCAGCAATGATTTCGCCCTTTACAAGCTTGTCGCCGTCATGCTTATAAACCTTTGCCTCAAAACCGTTTGGCTGAAGAATTTCAAACACACGGAGTGCAACCTCGATACCGCAAAGAACACCTGAACTTTTTGCAAGGAAAATTGCCGTGTTTTCCTGATTTTCGTCAATAAGGTAATCGGTTGTTGTGTCAAGATAGTTGATATCCTCAAGCAATGCGGTTTTGATAAGATTGTCAACATAAATGCTGTTAAGTGTCATCAGTCTGTACCCTCCATAATTTCATCAAAAATGATACTTGCAACAATTGCCGCACTTCTTGCCTCAACAAGGTCGGAATTGATTTCGTACTTTTCTGCAAACAGTTCACTCATAATCTCGTGAATCTGCTTACTGCTTTCTTCATATTTTTCAGGCTTTGGAAGAACAAAATATGCGTCCTGCAAGATCTCTCTGATTTTTGAACGACAGCCATGCGGCATGGTCTTGCCTTCAACAGGGCGGTAAACAGGTTCTTCACCAAGAGTTCTTCTGCCGAATTTGTTGATTTTATCCGTAATATCAAGAGCGGCTGTTCTTGAATAAACAAGCGCCTCAAGGAGCGAGTTACTTGCAAGACGGTTTGCACCGTGAACACCTGTGTGCGAACACTCTCCTGCGGCATACAAGCCCTCAACGGTTGTGCGTGAATGAAGGTCAACATCAATACCGCCCATAAGGTAATGCTGGCACGGAAATACAGGAATTCTGTCCTTTGTAATGTCAACGCCCTCTTCAAGGCATCTTTCATAAATCATCGGAAAACGATTTCTTACAAAATCAGCCGGCTTGTGGGTTATGTCAAGATAGAAATTCTCGCTGTTTGTCTTAATTGATTCAAGCATAACCGCATTTGAAACAACATCTCTCGGAGCAAGCTCTCCTCTGCTGTCATAATTTGAGGCAAATCTCTCGCCGTTGCAGTTGAGCAGAACCGCACCCTCACCACGAACAGCCTCACTTATAAGAAAACGCTCTCTGCCATGATCAGCCGCAAATGCTGTCGGGTGAAACTGTATTCTCGAAAGATTTTTAATTCTTGCACCAAGCATATATGCAAACGCAATGCCGTCACCCGTTGCGATTGCGGAGTTGGTTGTATACTTATAAACTCTGCCGATACCGCCAGTTGCAAGCAGACAGTAGTTACAGCCGTAGTGAAGCTTTTCACCGTTTCTCAAAATGCTTATATAAAAACCGTTCAGCACCTTGTCAATTGAATAAACAAGAGCGTTGTCACACACGGTAACATTTTTTAGCTGAGTAACCTTTGCGATAAGTCCGTCAACAATTGCCTTGCCTGTTGAATCCTTATGATGAACAATTCTGTTTCTGCTGTGACCTGCCTCAAGAGTTTTGCACATTGTGCCGTCCTCGTTAAGGTCAAAATCAACACCGAGGTCTTTTATTTTAAGAACATCCGAAGGACCTTCGGTAACAAGCTTTTCAACAGCGGAAAGAGTATTTTTATACTTTCCCGCAATCAATGTATCCGTAATATGCAGCTTGTAGCTGTCGTGAACCGTATCAAGCACACACGCAACACCGCCCTGCGCAAGAGAGCTGTTTGAAAGCTGAAGTTCACGCTTTGAAACAAGAAGAATATTCACGCTTTCGGGAAAATTAAGTGCCGCATAAAGTCCGGCCGCACCTGTGCCAACGATTACAACATCAAATTTCTTATCCATTTCCAAGTTCCTTTGAAAAAAATTTATCTATTACACACGGCATCACACAAAATACCGTTTACAAATTTGTACCTGTATATTATACTACTAATTGTAAGATTAGTAAATACAGTAAATAATTTTGAAAGGGCGATTATTATGGCTGAAAATACAATTCCGAACGATCCGATGATTCTTTTAAGCTTTGTTAATACAAAGCTGCGTGATTTCTACCCCAGCCTTGATAAAATGTGTGACGATCTTGGTTGCAGTAAAGAAGAAATTGAAAGCAAGCTTTCTGCAATTGACTACAAATACAACGCAGAACTCAATAAATTTGTCTGACATCAAAGGAAAGTCCGTTTTATCGTACAGTTCATTTGATATGATTAACATATAGGATATCCCATATGTTAAGGAGGAAATTTTATGGGCATTTTCGATTTTGAACGATTGTTTGATTTAAACCATGACGGAACGCTTGATCCGCTTGAAAAAGGTCTTGAGTTCACCGTGATTGAAGATATTATGAATGATGACGACGATAATGACGACTTGTTTTCGTCTGATTTGGATGATGAATTTGACACAGATTTCGGCGATGATTTCTGATTTTATTCAGCAAACAATTTAATCTTCAAGCAAAAAGCGAGATGAATTTTTCGATTGAATTCATCTCGCTTATATTTTTATTTATCGTGATTCTGTTCAAGCGTTACAGCTTGTAATTGTCCATAACCTTTTCCAAGGTCTTGTAATCATCATTGGAAATTTTATACACGGTTGAATTGTCTTTGTCAACACAGATTTTGTCAGCACCGCCGACACGGATATTGTGGGTAACAATTCCGTCTTTGCGTGTTTCAATAAGGATTCCACCGTCAAACTCACCGCTTGTACCGCCTGTTTCGGCTGATTGCAGAATATTCTTGACCGTCTTGAAATCAACCTCGCCAAGTACGGCGGTTGACTCGTCCGACATTACGACGGTTATTTCATCAACATCGGAAAAATTAACCTTGTCTGTAATTTTCGTATCACCGCAACCGCAAAGCATTACCGCAACGGATAACATCATCACAAAAGCCAAACAAACCGCTCTGAATTTTTTCATATAATCTCCCCAACAACTAACTATTGATTATGAGAAAAGTATAAATAATAATTTTCGCAAAGTCAACGCCTAAATACGCCGACTTACACTTTGTTCAAGCCTATTGCGTCACTTCTTTTGAAAATGAAAAAGGCTTTTATCAACCGGGAATTTTTGCGACGGATAAATTGTTGTATTGCCGGATGCGATAAAACTGATGAGGACTGCAAGCACAAAATACGGGGCGGCAGACGCACCGAAAACTTCGATACCGAGAACGATTGCTGTAATAGGTGTGTTGATTGCTGCGGCAAAAACACATACAAATCCGATTGCCGCAAAAAATGTGGGATCAAATCCGCAGACGCATCCGAACCAACTGCCGAATGACGCACCCATATCAAACATAGGAGTAACCTCTCCTCCCTGAAATCCTGCACCGAGGGTGAGTACGGTCAGAAGATATTTTGCCGGCATATCGTACCATTTTGCATCGCCCTTAAAGGCGGTGTTCTGCATCCATGTGCTTAAGCCCTCAAAATCGTTAAGTTCCAAAGCGAAAATTAAAAGGCTGACGATTGCCGCACCTACTGCTGCTGCAAGAAGGTAGTTCTTGAAAATTTTTGAGTATGCAAGTTTTACATACTTTATTCCGAGTGCAAACAGCTTGCCGATTAAGCCGAGGCAAACTGCCGCAATTAAAAACACAAAAAGAAATCTTGCGTCAAAATCTGGGATTGACGAGATTGCATATCTTTCATGTTTAAAGCCGAGAAGCTGTGTAACAAAATTTGCAAGATATGAACACGCAAAGCACGGAATTACCGCACCTGCCGACAATCTTCCGACACAGCAGACTTCCATTCCGAAAAATGCGCCTGCAAACGGTGTGCCGAAAACCGAACCGAATGCAGAGCTGATTCCGCTGAGAACGATTGTACTTCGGTCATTATTTTTAAAGCCGAGATAATCGGCAACATTACTTGTCAGCGAACCGCCAATCTGAACGGCAGTTCCCTCTCTGCCGACAGAACCGCCGAAAAGATGGGTTATGCAGGTAAATATAAATGTCAGCGATGCAAGTCGCTTTGGCACTTTTTCACCGTCATTTGCACTCTCAATAATAATGTTGTTGCCCATTGACGACTTTCCGCCGATACGCTTATATACAAAAGCGGTCACAATACCTGCTACGGGCAAAAAGATATAGCACAGCGGAAAGAAGCTCCTGAAATCTGCCGCATAATCAAGACATTTCAGAAATGCAAACGATATGAGTCCCATCACAACGGAACAGCACAGAGATGTTGCAAGCACCTTAAAATCAACAAATTTGTTCTTCATAAATTTCCTCCTCAAAATTTCCGCACAAAGAACATCGCATAAAAAAAGCCAATGCCCCTGTTCAAAAAACAGAAGTCATCAGCAAAAGCGGTTTCGACAAAAGCCGTGGGAGAACCTCATTCCCATTCATATTGACATATATAGTATATACCGAGCAGGTTAATTTTTCAAGTGATTTCGACAATTTTTGTAATTTTCCAAAAATCACCTTGCAATCATTTTGTTTAAGTAGTATGATACTCTATACCAAGCGGAAGAATATTTATTATTAAAAGAATCGGAGGCTGATGATATGTGTACAGCGGCAACATATAAAACAAAAGACTTTTACTTTGGCAGAACGCTTGATTATGAATTTTCATACGGTGACGAAATTACAATTACTCCACGAAATTTTCCGTTTAAGTTCCGCCATACAGACGAATGCAACAGCCACTTTGCGATGATTGGCATGGCTCACATTGCAGATGGTTATCCGCTCTATTACGATGCAATGAATGAAAAAGGCTTGTGTATGGCAGGGCTAAATTTTGTGGGCAATGCCGTATATTTTGAACCGAAAAACGGCAAGGAAAATATTGCACAATTTGAATTCATTCCGTATATACTTTCACATTGCGACAGCGTTTTGCAGGCAAGGAAAAAGCTTGAAAGCCTTAACATAACAAATACGCAGTTCAGCGACAAGCTCCCCTGTGCTCAATTGCATTGGATTATTTCCGACAGAAACGAATCGCTTACAGTTGAATCGACAATTGACGGACTCAAGGTCTATGACAACCCTGTCGGTGTGCTGACAAACAATCCTCCGTTTGACATTCAGATGTTCATGCTCAACAACTATATGTCACTCTCACCAAAGCAACCCGAAAACAACTTCGGCAAAAGTGCCGAGCTTACCACATACAGCCGTGGAATGGGTGCAATCGGACTGCCGGGCGACCTTTCATCCGCATCCCGTTTTGCAAAGGTTGCGTTCACAAAGCTGAACTCCGTTTCGGGTGACAGCGAGAGCGAAAGCGTGAGCCAGTTTTTCCACATTCTCGGTTCTGTTGACCAGCAGAAAGGTTGTTGTGAGGTTTCAGACGGAAAGTATGAAATCACACTTTACACCTCCTGTTGCAATGCCGACAAGGGAATCTACTACTACACCACCTACAACAATCACCAAATTTGTGCGGTTGATATGCACAAAATCGACCTTGACATGGCCGAACTTACCGCATACACACCCATTACGGAAGGTAAGGTTTTATTTCAAAATTAAATACAAAAATTTCAGCCGTACACTTTTGAAATGTACGGCTGTTGTTTTATTTATTGTCTTTCTTCTGTTTTTTATGCTTATGCTTTTTGAGATGAACCTCTGGAACAGCGACAGTATCATAAACAACCGTGCTGTCTGTGTTATCCTCGGCAACATCATTCTGCTTTACTTTGCCCGTGTGAATCTCGGGAAAAGCAAGGTTTTCGGAATCAAATGTAAATTTCCTGTCCTTCATAATACCTGCCTCCGATTCTAAATGCAATTTATAAAGAATGTTATCGTCAGACTGTTCAGGAAGTCGGCAAACAAACTGCCGACAATCGGAACAATAAGATAAGCCTTAACGGACGGTGCGTATTTTTCGCAGATTGCCTGCATATTTGCCATTGCATTTGGCGTTGCGCCCATACCAAAACCGCAAGTACCTGCCGCAAGAACAGCTGCATCGTAATCTCTGCCCATAATGTTGAACACAACAAAATATGTGAAAATGAACATAAGAACAACCTGACCTGCAAGAAGTATAATAAGCGGAAGCGCAAGGTCGGCAAGCTGCCAAAGCTTGAGTGTAATCATGGCAATACCAAGGAAAAGTGAGAGACATATACCGCCGAGGTCATTAATCTCGCCCATATGAATAGTGATTTTACCCGTGTATTCACCGATATTTCTCATGATTGCGGCAACAATCATTGCACCGATATAAATCGGGAATGTCATGCCCGTAAGTGAAAGCAAATCTGAAACAACCGTACCGAGTCCGACCGCTATAATCAGCTGAAATACTGCCGGAGCATACATTGAAAAATGTCGTTCGTGCTTTTCTTCTTCTTCAACAAGAAGGCTGTCATCCTCTGTTTTGATTGTAGCAATAAGGTTGTGCTTTTTAATAAGTCTGTTTCCGACAGGTCCGCCCATGAGTGAGCCTGCGATAAGACCGAATGTTGCAGCGGCAGTACAAACAGTTGTCGCACCCTGAACGCCGAAATCCTCAAGTACAGGACCGAAAGCGCCCGCCGTACCGTGACCGCCTACCATAGGAATTGAACCCGTTGTCATACCCGTGAGCGAGTCAAGTCCAATCAAATTTGCAAGTCCGATTGCAGAGAAATTCTGCATTACAATGAGCATAATTACAAGAAATAAAAATACGATAAGGGATTTGCCTCCGCTTTTCAGTACCTTGAGATTCGCCTGAAATCCGACTGAGGTAAAGAAAAACACCATGCAGACTTCCTTTAGAGTATCATCAAAATCAATTACCGCAACACCTGTCATATAGAGAACCAGCGTAAGAATTGCAAAAAGCAAACCGCCGATTACAGGTGCGGGTATACAAAATTTCTGCAAAAACGATATACGCTTTTTCAGAAATGCACCGGCCATCAGAACAATCACGGCAACTGCGATTGTCTGATACATATCAAGAGTTATATTCAATCAGCACCAATCCTTTCGCAGTTATCCTGCTGTTTTTACTGTTATTCCTCTTTCGGAATAATATTCTGCCGCACCCTTGTGAAAAGGAATTTTAACACCTTCAACGGCTTTTTCAAGTGTTATGTCAACATCCGCCGAAACAGTCAGCTGAAGTTCCTGCGCATTGTCAAAGACAAGCTGTGTAAGCTTCTTCACCTGTTCGTCTGAAAGTCTATCGTTCACAATCAGAACAGCCTTTACCGCAACTGTGCCGACTTCATCACTCTGCCCGTTGTAAGTGTTTTTCGGAATTTTGCAATTAACATAGCTGTAGGTGTTTTTAAGCTTTTTAACAGCTGCATCATCAATTCCTATAAGCTTGATGTCACATTGCTTTGAAAGTTCCTCAACAACTGTTGCATTAAGTCCGAGTGTAAAGAATGCCGCATCAATTTCGCCGTTCTGTAACTGTTTTGCGGCATCGGCATAATTAAGATTTTTTTCCTTAACCATTTTTGAGTTAAGCCCGTATGCCGAAAGAATCTGCTTTGCGTTAAGCTCCGAACCCGATTCTTCTTCACCGATGCTCACGGTTTTACCGAGCAAATCATCAACACTGTTAATATCAGAATCTTTTCTTACAACGATATGACAAGCCTCTGTAAACATACCTACAACAGCGCTGTAACCATCAAGAGTGCCGGATTTTTCAAAATTGTTTTCGCCGTTAAATGCGTCGTGTGCAATGTCGGACTGAACAATTGCGGCGTCAAGATAATTCTGTGAAAGCAAGCGAACATTTGCCGCAGAACCGGCTGTTGTCTTTGTTTCAATTTTCAGAGTTCCGTCAGCATCGGCAATCGACTTTATCGAATTCGCCGCTTCGTTATAAATTCCGCCGGTACCTGCCGCACCGAATCGGATTGTTTCACCGCCTGATGAACAGCTGCACAAAAGAACAGTCATCAAGGCAATCAAAAGTGCAAGTAGTTTTTTCATTTTTCCGCCTTCTTTGCTTTTGGATTTCGCTCAAAAAAAGAGAAATTGTAAAAGCACAAAAGCTCACAATTCCCCTTTATTCCGTTCAAATTATACCATAACGGAATTGCCGTTGTCAAACGAAAAGGCACTCCAGAAAAGGAGTGCCTCATTACATCAGAATGTATTACTTGTTGAAAATTGACATAATATCATAGAAGGTATCGTCGTCATCATCAGTCTTGTCCTTTGTTGTTGACTTTGGCTCTTCCTTAGCCGCAACAGGAGCTGACGCTGATGAAACTGCGTCCGTAAGATTCTTCTTAGCAATCTGACCGTCTGCGTTAAAGCCGGTTGCAATAACCGTTACGCTGATAGCATCTTCCATTTTATCGTCAATAACAGCACCCCAAATGATGTTTGCATCATCTGAAACCTTATCCTTAATCATTGTTGATGCGGCATCGATATCATCAAGACTAACATCGGCAGATGCTGTGATGTTGATAATAAGACCCTTTGCGCCGTCAATTGAAGTTTCAAGAAGCGGACTTGAAATAGCCATATCTGCGGCAACGGTAGCCTTGTCCTTGCCTGTTGCACTGCCCATACCCATGTGAGCGTAGCCTGCGTCCTTCATTACGGAAGTAACATCGGCAAAGTCGAGGTTTACAAGACCAGGGAGAAGGATAAGGTCAGAAATACTCTGAACACCCTGTCTGAGAACATCATCGGCAATAGCAAATGCGTTTTGGAGAGTGATGCTTGTATCAGAAACATACTTGAGTCTTTCGTTAGGAACGATGATAAGCGAGTCAACACAGGCAGAAAGCTCTGCAATACCCTGCTCAGCCTGAGTCATTCTTCTCTTGCCTTCAAAAGCAAACGGCTTTGTAACAACGCCGACTGTAAGAATGCCCATATCCTTTGCGATTTTGGCAACTACGGGAGCAGCGCCTGTACCTGTACCGCCGCCCATGCCGGCAGTAACAAATACCATATCCGTATCCTTGAGAAGTGCTGCGATTTCATCTCTGCTCTCCTCGGCTGCCTCCTGTCCGATCTGTGGCATAGAGCCTGCGCCCTTACCTCTTGTAAGCTTTTCGCCGATCTGAATCTTCTGCGAAGCCTTTGAAAGTCTTAAAACATGTTCATCTGTATTTATTGCGATAAATTCAACATTCTTAACCTCGGTCGCAACCATGCGATTAACAGCGTTTCCGCCGCCTCCGCCGACACCGATCACTTTAATTTTAGGCATATACTCGTTTTCCAATTCCAGTTCAAAAGCCATTTTTTCGTCCTCCTTATATATTGACAACTTTCAGTCAGAAATCATTATTCTTCATAGTACACAATTATACTATCTTATACTATCATACTTTTTTCAAAATAGCAATGCTTTTCAGCCGTTTTTCTGCAAATTTATACGGAAAATTCTGCTGAAAAATTACTCGCCCGTATAGGCGCCGTCTGCATTGCCGTTGTTATAGGTACCGTTATCATAGTTATTATAGCTGTTATCGTTGTAATAACCCGTGTTACCGCCCGAATATGTTCCGTCATCCCATGTGTAGCCGTCACCCGTATCGGCTGAAGAATCAGCCGCCTGCGTTGTTGCCTGTGTGGTTGCCTGTGTTGCGGCTGTGGGCTGGGTTGCGGCAGGTTTGTAGTGAGAAATTTTTGATGTACTGCAAGCCGAAACATCAAGCGTTCCTGCAACAAGTCCCGTGTTGTTCGGGTCAAGCTTTTCGTTGATGATTGTCATTGCAGTTCTGATTTTATAGTCGATATCATCGGGAAGTCCGATGTTAATGTCAATCCTTCCGTCATAAACGAGCTTTATGTTTGCCGTGTCGGTAACATCAAAGCCTGTGATATTCTTAACCTTGTTGTTGATAAGGCTCTGCGAAACATCTTCGAGAATATCGGGAACATTTGCGTCGCTGAATGACACATACTGTCCAACCTCTGTGGTCTTGATGTCGCCGCAGGTGAGTTCGGGAAGCTTGTCCTTATTTTCGGAAATTTCCTCAAGGATTCTGCCCTTTGAGCTTACAAGCAGATAGCCGTTACCGTTTGGAATAACATATGACGGTGTTGCGTCAACAACAGTAATTGTTATTGTGTCCGGAATGTTAAAGCTTACGCTTGCGCTTTCGATATACGAAAGATTCTTGACAATCTTGTCCGATGTATTGTACATTGCACCCATAAAGATGTTCTCCTGATATTCAACACCGCTGAATGCAATTATCTGTTTTTCGTCATAATACTTGTCCCCCACGACCTCAATTTTTTCGGTTTTAAAAAGGACTGTAAGGCTTAGTATAACACCGATTATAAGCACTGCCGCAAAAATTGAACTGTACAGTGCGATTCTCCTGTGCTTAATCTGAGTGCTCGTCAGAGATTTTTTTCTTCTGCGAATTACTTCACGCTCCTGAGCACGGATTTCCTTTGCACGCTTTTCCTGTTTTTGCTTTTCTCCGAATTCGTCAACATAATAGCCGTCTTCATAATCCTTTGGTTTAAGGTTCTTGATTTTAGCCTTGCCTTTTCTCCTGAATTTTTCTTCACGGCTCATATTTTCGACTTGTCTTTGTGATTCCTGCTCTTCTTTTTGCTTGAGAAAAGCCTCCTCAATTTTACTTTTTGGAGCTTTTTTCTGCTGTTCCTTTTTCGGATTGGGGGATTTTTTAGCTCTCTTATCCTGCTTTGCTTTTTCCTTATGATACTTTTCTGCCTGCTTTGCGGCATTTTTACGCTGTTTTTCAAGACTCTTTCGCTCTTTTGATGTAAGCGGTCTTCTGCCTTTACCGTCGCTCAAAGCAAATCCTCCCTTCGTTTATGTTATCTGCCGAGGGCGGAAATCCGCCCTGCGACAGTTAAAAATCTGATTACCCTAAATTTTCTTGATATCTGCCCCGATTGATGTAAGAGTAAACTCAATACACTCGTAGCCTCTTTCAATATACTCCACGCCGCCGATTTCGGTTTTGCCCTCTGCACAAAGGCCTGCAACAACAAGTGCCGCACCTCCACGCAAATCGGGAGCTTCAACTGACGCACCGTAAAGAATTTCCACACCCTCGACAACGGCTACCTTGCCCTCTGTCTTAACGGCTGCACCCATTCTGACAAGCTCGGGGATGTGTCTGTATCTGTTTTCAAATATATTTTCAACAAAAACCGTTGTTCCGTCTGCAACACACGCTGTTGCAAGCAAGGGCGCCTGTGCGTCCGTGGGAAAGCCCGGAAACGGCATCGTTCTGATTGTTTTCATTGATTTAAGTCTTTCGGGAGCGTTTATCTCAAGATTTCCGTCCGAAATTCTTATCTTGCACCCTGCATTTTTGAAGATTGGAATAAGTGCCGCAAGGTGGGACGAAATTATTCCGTTAAGTATAATTTTTGAACCCGTTACGGCGGCACAGCTCATCAGCGTTGCGGCAACAATTCTGTCCGGAATGATTGTGTGGACAGAGCCGCAGAGAGAGCTTACACCCTCAATGACGACAACACCCTCGCCTGCTCCGGAAATATCGGCACCACAGGAATTGAGATAATCCGCAAGGTCGCAGATTTCAGGTTCACGGGCGGCATTGATGATTGTTGTCGTGCCTTTCGCAAGACAGGCGGCAATCATAATATCCTCGGTTGCACCCACACTCGGGAACGAAAGCGTTATCTTTGTTCCGCAAAGTCCGTTTGGAACGCAACATTCAAGATAGCCGTGCTTTTCACGAATATCCGCCCCCATTTCCCGAAGTGAATTGAGATGCAAATCAATCGGTCTTGAACCGATTTCACATCCGCCGGGGAACGAAATTCTCGCCCTTCCCGTTCGTGCAAGGATTGCACCGAGAAAAACAATTGAACTCCTTGTTTTACGCATCAATTCAACGGGAACATCAAAGCGGTTGATATCGTCACATTTTACGAGAAGTGTTTTATCACAGCGTGTGGCGGCACAGCCGAGATACCGAAGAATGTTGACAGATGCGTCAACATCGGAAAGCGAAGGACAATTGTGGATTACATTTTCACCTTTTGTAAGAATCGAGGCGGCAATAATCGGCAAAGCGCTGTTTTTTGCCCCCTGAACTTCAACCTCTCCGTCAAGCTTTTTGCGTCCTGTAACAAGCAGTTTTGACACAATAACACCCTCTCAAAAAGAATACCCTTCTATTCTATGAGAAAGCGTTATAAATGTTACCGTTACACAAGTCCGAGAACTTTTTTGACTACCGAATAAATTCTTTCGTTGGCGTCGGTAATTGCCATTTTGCGTGAATTTTCACTGTACTTCTCAAGCTTTTCGGGATTGAGAAGCATTTTGTCAGTTTTACGCATAAGAGCCGCACCCGTGAGGTCTTTTTCCTCAATAATGTCAGCCGCACCTGCATTCACAAGTGCCATTGCATTGTGGTACTGGTGATTTTCGGCAACATTAGGTGACGGGATAAGGATTGCCGGTTTGCCCATAGCCTGAATTTCGCTGAGAGTAATTGCGCCTGCACGGCAGATTACAAGGTCTGCCGCCGCCATGCAAGTCGGCATATTATCAATATACGGTCTTATATCAAGATTTGAACAATCGGCAATGTCAGTACCCTTTTCCTCAACGAGCTGCGGAAACCAGTCGCCGTAACTGCCGTATGCGTGAATGTGCTGATATCTGCCGTCAATACCGCTTCTTGCAACAAGGTCTGCAACAGCTTCATTTATTTTTCTTGCTCCGAGGCTTCCGCCGAACGAAAGCACTACGGGACGGTTGTCAAGCCCGAGTTCTTTTCTTGACTCTTCTTTTTTTGCCGTGAGGATTTCCTGTCTTACAGGATTTCCGGTAATGACAAAATCAACATTTTTGTCAAAATACTTTTTTGCGTCCGGAACGGCAAGCATTACCTTTTTGACGCTCTTTGCAAGCATTTTATTTGTAATGCCCGGATATGCATTCTGCTCGTGAATAATGCACGGAATACCCATTTTTGCGGCTGTTCTGATAACGGGACCCGAAACATATCCGCCTGTTCCGATACAGATATCAGGCTTAAACTCGGCAATTATTTTCTTTGCCTCTCTTGAAGAAGTGAAGGTTCTTGAAACTGTCTTAACATTTTCAAGCATACTCTTAGGAGAAAAGCTCCTCTTAAATCCGCTGATTGTGATTGACTTAATATCAAAACCGGCCTGCGGAACAAGTCTTTGCTCCATTCCGCCACGGTTGCCGATAAACAAAAATTCGGCATCATTTCTTTTATTCTTTATATATCCGGCTATTGCAAGTGCAGGATTTATGTGTCCTGCCGTGCCGCCGCCTGCAAGCAATACTTTCATAATTTTCTTACCTTTCTTTTGAAAATTCTGCAAAACTCATGCAGGAGAAAACTATTTTTAAATTATTGTCTTTCGATATTTGCCGTTCTGGAAATTGAAAGCACAAGTCCCATCTGGGCAAGCAGCATAATAAGCGAACTGCCGCCGTAGCTGAAAAACGGAAGGCTGATACCCGTGTTAGGCAGCCAGTCTGTGATAACGAGAATATTCAGCACAACCTGAATGCCGATCTGTGAGGTAAGACCGATACCGAGGAGCTTGCCAAACTTATCCTTTGCACGAAGTGAAAGTGTGATGCCTCTCCACACAAGAAGTGAAAAAATAAGGAGAATCATAAGTGCGCCCACAAGACCGAGCTCCTCAACAACAACGGCAAAGATAAAGTCGTTCTGCGGCTCAGGAATATAGAGGTACTTCATTCTTGACTGACCGAGACCAAGTCCCCAAAGTCCGCCCGAACCTATTGCATAGAGTGAATTTCGGGTTTGATATGTGGTCCACCACATATCATCTGTTGTATATTCAAGTGCCTGACCCCAACCGTCAAGACGGCTCATAGCATAGGACAGGCTGTTTGTGACGGCAAGTATAAGCACTACTCCGACAATAAGTCCAAGACCGATTCCGAGGTACTTTGTCTGCATTCCGCCGATATAAAGCATTACAACCGAAAGAATGCCGATGATTACGATACCCGAATAGTGCGGTTCGAGAAAAAGCAGAAGTGCCGTTGAACCGAAAACAATTACACCCGGCAGAACGCTGTAACGGGCAAACTGCATTTTATTATAGTATTTACTACACCAATGTGAGAAGAAAAGGATAATTGCAAACTTTGCAATCTCAGAAGGCTGAATGTTGAAAATTCCAAGAGGAATCCATCTTTTTACGCCTTCGGAACCCGGCAGTACAAGAACCACAAGCAGGCACAAATATGAAATTGCAAGAACAACCGGTGCAACCTTGTGGAGCTTGTTATAGTTGAAGAACGAAAGAACAAACATTATGCCTACGCCGATAACGGCAAAAATGAGCTGTCTTACAAGGTAATAATAGCTGTCGCCCTGATTGTAATAAGCATAGGCATAGCTTGCAGAAAACATCATAATCATACCGATAATGAGAAGTACAAGAATGATTATGCAAAACGGAAGGTCAAGTCCCATGCCAACGGAAAACAGCTTTCCTTTTTTCATCTTTCTCTGACGAGTAGGACGGACAAAAAACTTTTCTTCCCTGATCTTCTGCTCCGAGTAAACCTCTTCATCATATATTCTGTTTACATCAGCTTTAAGCATCATTCTTTTTTGTGGAGCCAAAGACCGTTCCTCCCTTAAAATTTATTTTAAACAAGTATTTCTGCGTTTATTTATGCACCAAAATATGCAAGTGCAAAAGCGATTGCACCGAAAACTGCGGTTACTGCACTGAACACACCGACAATCTTAACCTCGCTCCAACCGCACATTTCAAAGTGGTGATGGATAGGGCTCATCTTGAAAAGACGCTTGCCGTGTGTGATTTTGAAGTAGCTGACCTGAAGAATAACGGAAAGCTCCTCAGCAATATAGATAATTCCGATCGGAATAAGAAGAATAGGCATATCAATTGCAAAAGCAAGAGCGCATACAAGACCGCCGAGGAAAAGTGAACCCGTGTCGCCCATAAACACCTTTGCAGGGTGAAAGTTCCAAACGAGGAATCCGAGACAGGCACCAGCAGATGCGGCGCTCATGGCTGTTATGCCGAGATAGCTCTTTACGCAGGCAATAAGCATAAATGCAACACACGCAAAGAATGTTACCGAACCGTCAAGACCGTCAATACCGTCTGTAAGGTTTACCGAGTTTACGATACCCACGATTGCAACGGCGGCAATAATATAATAGAAAAATCCGAGGTCAACCTTGCCGACAAAAGGAATGGTTGTTGTTGTACCGTAGCCTGCAATTGCCAGAACTGCAAGAAAAGCAGCGGCAACAAGGAACTGGAGAATCAGCTTTTGTGGCGCTGTAAGACCGAGGTTACGCTTTTTTACAACCTTGATGTAATCATCAATAAAGCCGATAAAACCGTTTGCAACCGCAAGACCGAGTCCGCAGAAAATGAACATACATTCTCTTGGAATGTCTGCAAAGAATGAATTTACCAAATCAGCACCTGTAAAGGCATATATAACTGTGCTGATCATTGTGACAACCACAATTGCAACGATGAACATTATACCGCCCATTGTGGGAGTTCCCTGCTTACCCTTATGCCACTTAGGACCTTCCTCAAGAATTGTTTGACCAAAGTGGAGCTTGCGAAGGTATGGAATCAAAAACTTGCCTGTAACGGCTGAGATTATAAAAGCAAGCAAAGCCGCACAAAATGTCCATATTCCGTAAATCATAGTTATCTTTCCTTTCAGACTAATAAATATTTTTGTTATTCGTTGAGTGTTGAAGAGGAATCCGCAAAAGATACCGTTATTACCGTACCGGGGCTGACCGAAGTTCCCGCCTCAATGTTCTGTGATGAGCTTGTTCCGGAGGATGTTGTTGCACCCGAGAAGCTGACATTCAATCCGTAGGCACTTGCAACATCGTTTACCTCATCGGGAGAAAGACCGATAAGACTCGGAACACTTACTGTTTCCGACTGACTGTCGCTGTCTGTGTAGAGGACAATACTGCCGCCCTTCTGAAGTCCTGACGATACGGTCGGAATCTGTGAAATTACAGTTGAACCGTTACCCTTTACGGTTGCCGTAAAGCCGTCAGCCTCAACAGCTGTTTTAGCCTCGTCAACGCTGACTCCTGTGTAATCGCCTGCAGATGCGTCAACATAACCGAGTTCCTCGTCTGTGTATGATGTCTTAACATCAAGATAAGGAAGAACCTCGCTCATAATATTTATAAATACAGGTGATGAAACCTGTGAACCGTAGTAGGCGTCACCGTCGGGAGTATCAAAGAATACAAGCATTGCAATCTGCGGATCGTCTGCCGGAGCATAACCGCAGAATGATGATATATAGTCCTCAGAAAATGAGCTTTCAAACTTTGTTACACCCCTTTTTTCAGTTGTACCTGATTTACCGGCTACCTTGTAGCCTGAAATATAACCTGCGGCAGCACCCTGTCTTTCTGTGTTATATTCAAGGTATTCCTTCATCTTCTTGGATGTATCGTCTGAAATAACCTGTCTTTTAACCTTTTTATCAACAGACTTGATTACATTGCCCTTTGAGTCTGTGATTTTTGAAACCACATGAGGCTGAACAACATAACCGCCGTTTGAAACAGCCGCACAGGCTGTAATCATCTGGATAGGAGTGATTGCGAAGTTCTGACCGAATGATGCAACCGCAAGGTCAACACCGCCCATCTTACCCTCAGCCCAGAATTCGTCATCTGCTTCACCGGGGAGGTCGATTCCTGTTTTGTCGCTGAAACCGAATCCCTGATAATACTGACGGAACTTGCCTGCACCGAGCATCTGACCGATCTGAATAAATGCAGGGTTACATGAGTTTGAAATTGCCTCAACAAAGTTCTGTGTTCCGTGACCTGATATATTTGAACAATGAATGGTTTCGCCCTCAACCGAAATTGAACCTGTACAGGTAAATGATGTTTTTTCATTTACAAGGTTTTCTTCAAGAGCCGCTGACGCAACGCACATCTTAAATACAGAACCGGGCATATATGTGTCGGCAACAGCCTTGTTTCTCCACATATTGCTGAGAGCCGCACTTTCTGCCTCCGCCTGTTTGCTTTTGGCAGTAGACTTGATTTTCTTCTTATCCTTTGCCGAAAGCTCATAAGGATTGTTAAGATCGTAGCCGTCTGTTGTTACCATTGCAAGGATTGCGCCTGTGTTTACATCCATTGCAATGCAGACGCCCTTGTTAAGAACATTGTTGTCCTCAACACCCTTTTGCATATATTTTTCACAAATTGACTGAATTGTTTCATCAATTGTAAGATACACATTGTTGCCGTCCTCAGATTCAACATTCTGTTCGTATCGGAACGGCATATCCGTACCTCTTGCATTCTGTGCCGTGATAATTCGACCGGGAGTACCCGACAGATAGCTGTCATATTCGTACTCGATACCCTCAAGTCCCTGATCGTCACTGCCCGTAAAACCGATTACGGAAGATGCAAGGCTGTTTTTCGGGTAATATCTCTTGTAATCATCAAGCAGCTGAATAACACCCGAACAGCTGTAATCCTTTTTCAGAGTGTCAATAAGCTCAAGAACCTTTTCACGCTCATCCGACTCGATTCTTCTTTTGACAACAACATAATGGCTCTGCTGTTTTGTATCGTCAAGCACATCGTTGTATTCAAGGTCAAAAATTTCCGAAAGACCTTTTGCGGCAGCCTGACGCTGTTTGTCATTCTTAAAGTTGACAGGCGACATTACCACCTGCCAAACCGATGCGCTTTCGGCAAGAACATTGCCGTTTGCGTCATAAATTGTTCCTCGTTTTGCGGAAACAGTTGTGTCGGCAAGCTGAAGGTCAACAGCCGACTCCTGAAGTTCACTGCTCTGAACGGTGGTGAGGTATGTAAGTCTTAAAACAGCCGCACCGAAGCCAAGCACAAGTATGAGTAAAATCAATATTGCGGTACGCTGTCTCAGTCTTTGTGCAGGTCCCTTTTCGGCACGCTTTTTTGAGTTGTTTTTTGATCCTGGTGATTGCAATGTAAAGCTCCTTTCACCGCAAAATAGTGTCCGTTACGCTCCGTGTCAATCCGCATATATACCGAAAAAAGAGTCAAGACGCAGTCTTAACTCTCCATTCTTTCATAACATATTTATTAAATTAATCTAAATGTTATGACCAAAGATTCTGTACCGAACTCCAGAACTGTGTAAAGAGATTGTCACTTTCCTGACTTGCAGAAACCTCTGCTTTATCTCCGCCTGCAAGGGTAACAAATTCTTTCTGTGTGTTCGTAGCCTTGGTCATACCGAGTGTATCCTCGGCATACTTTTCAATATCCGATGTTGAAAGCTTTGATTCAAGCTTCATCTGTGTCTGTGTATAAACGCTCTGTGCATTTGCAAGAGTTTCTTTAGCCGTAATAACTTCCTGATTAAGCTCGGTAAGTCTTACCTGTCCGACAATTATGATGCCGATTATGATTGTCGCTGCAGCACCGCTCACTGTTCCGAGAGCGATTTTAAACTTGTTATGTCTGCGGCGTCTGTTCTTCTGAAGTTCCTCCTTCGGAAGACTTACAACATTGTTTTTTCTTCTTTTTCTTTCCTGCTTTTTATGTACTTCTTCTTTTCTTTCAGGAGCGGCTGAACCCGGAACATAGTCGCTACTGTCATCAAAAAGACTCAAATCATAAGCTGCATTTCTGTTTTCATAAGCCATTAAACGCACCTGATGCCTTTCTATATCAATTTCATAAAACACACATTTTTGCTTTATTTTCGATAAAACAAAAAAGTTTCAAACCTTTAATAAATTTATAAAATACACACAACACACAATCAATCCGATTTTATCGGACATATATTTCAAAGCCATACATTTTGTTATTAACAAACACGAAAGCACAATTGCTTGTGTCTGTAATAATCTTTACAACTTTGTTATATTTTACTACAAACAGGCAGCTTTGTCTATAGTCACAGAGAATTTTTTTTAAATTTTTTCGCATATTCTCAACTTTGCACTTCTTGCTCTCGGGTTGTTCCTCAATTCTGTTTCATTTGCACAAACCGGCTTTCTTACAACAAGCTTAGCCTTTGGCTTGTTTCCGCAAACACACACGGGAAAATCCTTTGGACAGGTACAGCCCTGACACCAAGATGCCATTTTCTGTTTTACGATTCTGTCCTCAAGCGAATGGAAGGTAATAACTGCAAGCCTTCCGCCGCTTCCGAGAAGTTCAAATGCACCGTCAAGACCTCTTTCAAGAACTCCGAGTTCATCGTTTACCGCAATTCTCAAAGCCTGAAAGCTTTTTCTCGCAGGATGTCCGTCACGGCGGACACGCTGTGGAACATTTTCTTTTATAATTTCCGCAAGCTCAAGGGTAGTTTCAATCGGCTTTTCGGCTCTTGCCTTTACGATTCCGTTTACAATTGCACCGGCAAATTTTTCTTCGCCGTAAACGCTGAGGATTCGTCTTAACTCACCTGCGGGGAGGGTGTTGACAAGCTCTGCGGCTGTTGTTCCGCTTTGGCTCATTCTCATATCGAGAGGTGCGTCCTCATGGAAGGAAAAACCCCTTTCGGCTGTATCAAGCTGATGAGAAGAAACGCCGATGTCAAGCAGAACACCGTCAACTCTGCCCACTCCTCTTGAATGAAGAAGGCTAACCATATCGGCAAAATTACCCTTGATAATTATTGAATTTTCGTTTTTCTTAAAACGCTCTGTCAGCGTCAGTATTGCATCGGGATCCTGATCAATCGAAATGAGCTTGCCCGTAGTAAGTCGACTGAGGATTTCACTGCTGTGACCGCCTCCGCCCGCTGTGCCGTCAACATAAATGCCGTTTTCCTTAACGGCAAGAGCGTCAACAGCCTGCTCAAGAAGGACAGGAATATGAGAAAATTCCATAACAACCTCCTTAAAGCTTTAACTCCTTGAGAGCAAGTGCAAGATTTTCATTCTGAGAAGCAACATAGTCCTCATAATTTTTCTTGCTCCAGATTTCGAGTCTGTTTGTCATACCGATAACTACCGCATCGCCTTCAATCTCGGCAAACTCACGCAGGGACTGCGGAATAATCACCCTGCCCTGTGCGTTGGGAGTAACCTCAACCGCAGTAGCGTTAAAGGTGTACTGAACAGCCATGGAGAGGTTTGCGGGAAGTGCAAGAATCTTCTCACACATTGCGTTGAACTGTTCGCTTGACATAACCTGAATGCACTTGTTGCCGAAGCCTCGTGCAAGATAGTATGTTTCGCCGAGCTGTTCACGGAACTTTGCGGGCAGTACAATTCTTCCTTTTGCATCAATAGAATGATTTGTCATTCCCGAAAACATCTGCCCACCTCCATACACTTTTCTTCAGAAACCGTCACTCTGTGGTTTTAAAAGTCACCGAATGACACCTTCTGACACCTTTTGTCTTATTATAAACCATAGGTGCAAAAAAATCAATATCAAAGTTACGAAAAAACAAATAATATTTACAAATCATTTCAAATGCTTTCAACTTTGAAACCATATTTTTTCGTAAAAGAATATTATACCCCAAAAAGCTGATTTTACAGAGGGTTTCACCCGTTCCATAGCAAAAACAGCAGTCTTAAAAATTACAAAACGCACCGCACGGGTTACAAAAGCCGACATTATTTTTATATTTTTCAACCGCAGATTCCGCAAGCATTCGTTTCAGTGTCATAACGTGACACAACACATACGATAAAAACGGCATAAAAAAAGAACAGGCTCATATTGAGTCTGTCCTTTATAAGCTAAATTTAAATCAGCCCTGCTTTTTCTGTGAGCTGACTATGTTTGCATGAGTCTTTCTGAGAGCCTCAAGCTGTGTTGCAACGCCCTCTTCCGTGCGTTTCATAATGCTGTCAACATACACATTCGCAGCTTTTCTGATTTCTGCCGATTTTTGCTTTGCATCGTCAACAATTTCCTTAGCCTTTGCCTGAGCCTCACGAACGAGCTCGTTCTGGTTAAGCATAGCCTTTTTGCGTTCCTCGGCACTTCTGATTATATTCTCTGATTCACGGTTAGCCTCGGCAAGAATCTGCTTTCTGTCAGCAACAATATTCTTTGCCTGTCTTACCTCTGCCGGCATAGCGTCCTGAATCTGATCGAGAATATCATAAATCTCATCACTGCTCACCATTACCTTGCCACCCGAAAACGGCATTGACTTAGCGGCACTGATAACATCCTGAAGCTGTAAAATCAAATCCTCAACTTTCATTTCTGTCCACTCCTTATATGTTTGGTTTAATCCACCTTTAATTAAAAAATCAAACGCTTATTTATTTTTCAGTCTTTCCACAATTCTGTCATGGATACACGCAGGAACAAAATTACTGATGTCACCGCCCATTGAGGCAATTTCACGAACCATGCTCGAGCTGAGATACATTGAATCCGCCTCAGCCGTTAAAAACAGGGTTTCAAGGTTCGGATTCAGCTTTTTGTTGGTGAGCGCCATCTGAAATTCATATTCAAAGTCAGTTACCGCTCTGAGTCCCTTAACAATTGCGTCCACACCGTGTTCCTCACAATACTGTGCAAGCAAGCCGTTGAAGCCTACTATTTCAACATTATTGAGATGCTCGGTAACTTCCTTCAAAAGTTCAATCCTCTCATCAATTGAAAAAATCGGCTTTTTTGAAGAATTGACAAGCACGCCCACGATTACACGGTCAAAAAGCTTTGACGCTCTCGTGATAACATCAAGGTGTCCGAGCGTTACGGGATCGAAACTTCCCGGACAAATCACTGTTTTGTTCATCTTTGAAAATCCTTATGTCTGAATGTAGTTATTTTTATTTTACCATAGCGATACTGTCTGTCAAGTACAAAATCACCGTAATTCGACAAAATTTCTTCGTCAAGAGGATTTTCCGCAATGATTACACCCGTATCGTTCATAGCCTCGGGAACAAGTTCAAGGGCATCCTGCAGCATTCCCGTTCTGTATGGCGGATCGAGAAATGCAATATCAAAACGCTGTGAATTCATCGAAAGAAAGCTGTGAAAATCCATTGCAAAAACCTTTGCCGAGTTTTCAAGCTTAGTAGCCTTGAGGTTTCTTTTTACCGTTTCAAGCGATTTTTTTGCATTGTCAACAAAGCTTGCCGACTTTGCGCCTCTGCTCAAAGCCTCAATACCCATTTGTCCCGAGCCTGCAAAAAGGTCAAGAAAGTTTCTGCCCTCGGTTTCAAACTGTATAATCGAAAAAACAGCCTCTTTAATTCTGTCGGTTGTCGGTCTTACATCTTCACCCTCAAGGGTTTCGAGTCGTCTGCCCCTTGCGGAGCCTGTAATAACTCTCATAAAACGCACGCAGCCTTTCCGCCTGCAAAATCATAAAACAACACCGCAAGCAGGCATACGGCATTACCGAAAAGTTGAATTTCAAACAATTGTTTAAAACTGCAAATTTTAGTATAACACATTAAAAGATAATTTACAACAATATTTTACTCTGTTTTGTTTTCATCCTGCAAATGATAGTATTTATACACCGCAAGTGCGGCGTCCTTTGTCATTTTAGGAGCGTTTTCAAGCTCTGCAAGGTCTGCGTTTGAGATATTTTCAATCGTTCTGAAATACTTAAGAAGCGACCTTGCTCTGACTTCGCCTATACCCTCAATGCCTGTAAGCGAGCTTTTGAATGTATTTTTACTTCGTCTTGAATGGTGATAGCCGATTGCAAAGCGGTGAACCTCGTCCTGCATTTTTGCGAGGAACGCAAACAGCGACCGTCCGGGACTGAGCGCAATTTCTCCGCCCTCACCCGTTACGGCACGGGTTCTGTGCTTATCGTCCTTTACAAGACCGAACAGCGGAACATCAATATTCTTACTCTGCAAAACCTCTTTTACAGCCGCAACCTGACCTTTACCGCCGTCAAGCAGGATAAGGTCGGGCAATTTTCCAAAGCCCTCGTTCTCATCGGGATTTTTATAATATTCGTCAAATCGTCTTGTCAAAACTTCCGCCATGGATGCGTAGTCATCCTGTCCTTCAAAGCCTTTGATTTTAAACTTTCTGTAAGCCGATTTGAGCGGTTTGCCGTTTTTATAAACAATCATACCCGCAACATTTTCCGTGCCTGCAAGGTTTGAAATATCGTAGGATTCGATATATTCGGGCAGTTTTTTAAGTCCGAGCAAATCACGCAGTTCTTCAAGCACATTGTACTCACGAACGGTTGCGCCCTTTTTCTGTGCAAGGGTTTCTGCGGCATTTGATTTGCACATTGCCACAAGCTGTGCTCTGTCGCCCCTCTGCGGAACCGTTATGACGACCTTACTGCCGTGCTTTTGCGAGAGCCATTCGGCAATTTCTTCCATACCGTCAAATTCCCTGTCGATTGCAATGCTCTTTGGCACACTGTCACGCAGAGTGTAATATCGCAGTAAAAATTCTTCGGTTTCGGATTCACTTTCACCGCTGTCAAACACAAAGCTTTCACGGTCAAACAACCTTCCGCCTTCAAAGCGGAACACCTGATAACAGGTTTTGCCGTCATCCGAAAAGCCTGCAATAACATCGCCGTCATCAATTTTTGTTGCAACAACCTTTTGCTTATCGCTCATTTTACGGACGGATTTTATTATATCTCTGATTGACGCCGCCCTTTCAAATTCAAGATTTTCTGCGGCTGTTTCCATTTCTTCGGTCAGCTTTTTGATTGAATTTGTTGAACCGCCACGCAAGAATTCAAGCGCACGGTTAAGATTTTCGTTGTAATCTTTAAGCCTTACTCTGCCTGTACACGGAGCCATGCATTGCTTTATGTGGTAGTTAAGGCAAGGTCTGCCCTTTCCGCAATCTCTCGGAAACTGCCGGTTGCAGGTTGGGAGCATAAAGATTTTGTTGGCCTCCTCAACGGCATTTTTTACATAGTAACTGCTCTTGTACGGACCGATATATTCCGCTCCGTCATCCTTTTTCTGCAATGTATATGACAGCTTTTTCCAATCACCCGAGCTGATTCTTATATAGCTGTAGCCCTTGTCGTCTTTAAGCAGAATGTTATACTTCGGGGTGTGCTGTTTGATAAGACTGCATTCAAGAATAAGTGCCTCAAACTCGCTGTCCGTGATGATATATTCAAAATCATCGACATTATCAACCATTCTGCGAACCTTTTCGGCATGGTTATTCTGCGAACCGAAGTATTGGCTGACTCTGTTTTTAAGAGCCTTTGCCTTGCCGATATATATAATTTTTCCGCTTTTGTCGTGCATGATGTAGACACCCGGCAACTGAGGAAGTGCCATTGCTTTTTTGCGAAGCTGTGACATTTTCGGATTCACAAAATCACCGCCTTTTACGATTTCAGATTAATTTGAGAGAAACAAAAAAGAGGCGGAAAAACCGCCCCTTGGTATTTTGTAAAATTTAAAGCTGATTATTCAGCAAAGCCTGACTCAACGAGAGAAACAAGGCCCTCAACTGCTTCAGTTTCGTCAGAACCGTCAGCAATTACCTTAATAGTAGTGCCGCCGATAATTCCGAGGGACAACACACCGAGAAGACTTTTTGCATTTACACGACGCTCTTCCTTCTCTACCCAAATTGTTGACTTATACTCATTAGCCTTCTGAATAAAGAAAGTTGCCGGACGAGCGTGTAAACCGGCTTTATTCTGTACTAATACTTCCTTAACATACATTTTTAAAACCCTCTTTGCCTTTAAATTTTTAACCACCAATGCCTGCAAATTGCGGCTCAATTTAATATGTATTATAATCTTTTTTCCGAACAAGGTCAATACAATAAATTAATTTCGTGTTAATATGCACCTTGAGAGAATTTATTACCCTGTTTATTGTGCATTTTTACAAAATATTATATTTTCCCCGTAAACACACGGTATTTCATATGTTTTTTCTTGTCTTATTTTATGTAAACACACCGATAATATACTGCAAAAATTACTTTTTGTTATATTCTTCAAGCATTTCGGGACGCTTGAGGGCAGTCACCTCTATGCTCTTTTCTTTTCTCCACTTTTCAATGTTTGCATGGTGACCGCTCATAAGCACTTCGGGAACTTCTTTGCCTCTCCAGACTGACGGTTTTGTGTACTGCGGATACTCAAGAAGTCCGTTAAAATGGCTTTCCTCGGTAAAACATTCGTTGTTGGAAAGCACACCCGGAACCATTCTTGAAAGTGCGTCCGCAAATACCATTGCGGGAATTTCTCCGCCCGTGAGAACATAGTCGCCGATTGAAATTTCTTCGTCAATAAACTCGTCAAGGAGTCTTTGGTCAACACCCTCGTAATGACCGCAGAGAATACAGATATTTTCAACATCGGCAAGCTCACGAAGTCTTTGCTGTTTCAATGTTTTGCCCTGCGGTGACATATAGACAAAATGCGGTCTTTTGCCGATTTGTTTGCAGATATCCTCAAAGCAGAGGGCAATGGGTTCGGCTTTCATAAGCATTCCCATTCCGCCGCCGTAGGGAGTGTCGTCAACTCTTTTGTGCTTGTCAAAAGCGTAATCACGCAGTTGGTGACACACGATTTCAAGCACACCGCTTTTCTGTGCTCTGCCGATTATGCTTCCGTTTAAAACAGGTTCAAACATTTCGGGGAAAAGCGTTATAATATCAATCCTCATCGTCGAAAATTCCTTTCATGGGAACAATAAGAACATAGCCGTCATTAACATTGATTTCTTTTACAACATCGTCAATTACGGGAGCAAGGTATGTCTTGCCGTCGGCGTCTTTGATTTCGTAAACATCGTTTGCGCCTGTACGCAAAACATCGGAAATTTTGCCGTAGACTCTGTCGTTGCCGGCATCCTTAACCTCAAGACCGATAAGATCCTGAACAAAGTGAACGCCCTCTGCAAGATTGATGTCGTCACGGTTGATATACACAATCTTGCCTCTGTATTTTTCCGCCGCCTCGATTGTGTCAACGCCCTTGATTTTTGCAAGAGCAATATTTTTGTGCGGACGGGATTTCACCTCGATGAACTCTGTTCCGTTTTCGTCAAGCCACAGCTTTTTAAAAGCACAGAGAAATTCAGGGGAATCACACCACGGATCAATTCTGACCTCACCTTTTATGCCGTGTGTACCCACGATTTTTCCCGAATCAAGAAACTGTTTTTTCATAATTACCTCAAATTTCACAAAATAAATTCAGTCGGATTTTACTTTAATTCAATGATTGTAACACCGTCTTCGCCCTCACCGAAAACACCGAGTCGCTGACTTTTGACGGATTTGTTTGTTTTAAGATACTTGTTTATTTCACGCTTAAGCACACCCGTGCCTTTGCCGTGAATAATCGTCATTTTGCTCACACCCGAAAGTACGGCATTGTCAATTGCCTTGTCAACAATATTGATTGCGTCGAAGGCGGTTTCACCACGTACATCAACCTCTGTTTCGGGACGGACATCCATTCTGCTCGGCACATTTCTTGTGCTTGAAAATCTGTCCTTTGCAGGCTTGTTGTTTGATTTGAGCAAACGAAGATTCTTGATATCAACCCTCGTTTTGATTATGCCCGCCTGAACAAGCACAACACCGTCCTTGTTCGGCGGTGCAAGTACAGTTGCGTTTTTGTCGATATCGTAAATAAGAACCGTGTCGCCGACTTTGAGCGGTCTTGGCATCTTGTACTCCTCATCGGGAGTATTGCGAGCCTTGACAGGATCGGCATGAGCCTCCATCTTGTCAATATTTTTCTTTAGCTGTGTTCTTGCCTGAACGCTCATATCCTTGGCTTTTCTCGCCTTTTCAAGTTCTTCGGCAACTGCGTCGGCCTGCGCTCTTGTGCGTGAAATAATACGCTGAGCCTCCTGTCTTGCCTTTTCAATCTCACGCTCCGCACGCTGCTTTGCCTTCTGCATTTCGTTTTCGGCTTTCTGCTTTTCGGTATTAGCCTTTGCAGTAAGTCTGTTTGCGTTTTCGAGCTGTTTTTCAAGGCTCTGACGGCGCTTTTCAAGCTTTTCAACAACATCTTCAAACTGTCTGTTCTCGTTTGAAACAAGTTCGCTTGCTCGGCTGATTATCTCATCATCTATTCCGAGTCTTTTAGAAATTGCAAACGCGTTGCTCTTGCCGGGAACACCGATAAGAAGTCTGTAGGTCGGCTTGAGAGTTGCAACATCAAATTCGCAACTGCCGTTTTCAACTCCGGGAGTACGCAGAGCAAATTCCTTTAACTCCGCATAGTGGGTTGTTGAAGCAATTTTTGCGTGCTTGTCACGCAGTCTTTCAAGAATTGCAATTGCAAGAGCCGCACCCTCGACAGGGTCTGTTCCTGCACCGAGCTCGTCAATAAGGCAGAGCGAGCCTGCGTTTGCAAGCTTTATAATCTGAACGATATTTGTCATATGTCCCGAAAAGGTTGACAGCGACTGTTCAATGCTCTGTTCGTCACCGATATCCACAAGCACCCTTCTGAACACGGAAAGCTCGCTGTTGTCGGCACACGGAACGAGAAGTCCGCACATTGCCATGAGCGTGAGCAGACCGATTGTCTTTAAAGTTACGGTTTTACCGCCCGTGTTAGGACCTGTGATTACAAGCGTGTCAAACTCTTTTCCGAGCATAACATCAACGGGAACAACCTTGTTTTTGTCGATAAGAGGATGACGAGCCTGTTTAAGCTCAATCATTCCCCTGTCGTTCATAATCGGCTTTGACGCTTTCATTGAATACGCAAGGTCAGCCTTTGCAAAAATCAAATTAAGCTGTGCAAGGTTCTTATAGCTGTGAATAATGCTGTCGGCAAACTCGCCTGCATTTGCGGAAAGCTCAAAGAGGATTCTTTCAATCTCCTGCTCTTCCTTTGACTGCAAAAGCTTGATGTCATTGTTTGCCTGAACAACTCCCATAGGCTCAATAAACACGGTTGCACCGCTTGACGAGGTGTCGTGTACAAGACCCGGAACATTGCCTCTGCATTCACTTCTTACGGGAACAACATATCTGCCGTCACGCTGTGTGACGATAGTATCCTGAAGATACTTTATGTATGTTGAGCTGTGAATAATTTTATCGAGTACCTCACGAGCCTTTGAGGAGGCTGTGCGGATTTTTCTTCTTATATCCGACAAAACAGGGCTTGCCTTATCGGAAATTTCCTCCTCGCTTATAATAGCCGAGGTGATTTTGTCCTCAAGAAACTTGTTGGAAACAAGTCCGCTGAAATAGCTGTCAAGAGAGCTTGCTCCTCCGCCTGAGCGTGAGTGCCACTCCTTGACCGTGCGGATTGTTCTGAGCGTTGATGCAACCGACAGAAGTTCGCCTGTGGTAAGGCAACCGCCTGCCTGTGCTCTGCGTAAATGTCCCGAACAATTTCCGGCACCGCCGAATGACGGAGCGCCGAATCTTCCGCTTAACGCAACTGCGTCATCGGTTTGCTGTAAAAGCTGTTCAACCTTTTTCAGTTCAAACACGGGTTCGAGATTCAATGCCATTTCACGGGCGTCCTCAATCGAAGTCATTCCCGCAAGCCTTTCAAGGATTTTATCAAGTTCAAGTGTTTTGTAATGTCTGTTCATAATTCTACCAAATTCAATAATTGCAATTTTGTGTCCGTAGGGGCGGATATTATCCGCCCGCGGGTGCCCAATGAGCGCCCCTACAGTTTTCAGTCATTCTGTTTCAAATAAATAAGTCATTTTCACACAAAACTGCATTGTCTGATTAACTGCTTATTGTTTTGTAAAAAATAAGCGTTTTAAAGTCTTTTTCAAATCTGTATTTAAGATAACTTTCGCTCGCCGCATTCAGCACAACAAGGTCATCCTTCGGCAATGCAAACGAAAACAGCTTGTCATCATCGGCATAAACCGTGTGTCTAAGCGCCGTGAGCGTTCCCTCATTGAGAGCGATTGCAGGTTCAGACACATCCGTTCTGCAATCGGCACATTCAAGAGCGCCTATGCGTGGCAGAAAGTACATAAGCGGAGTAATGTATTCTCCGCATTCTCTGCACATTCTCAGGTCGGGCATATAGCCCGCCATACTTGCAAGCCTCATTTCAAGACACGGCTTGATGAGGTCTGCACTGCGTTTGTTCTCTGACAAAAGGTAGAGCGAATTAAGCACAAGGCTCAGAAATGAGTCTGCCTTTTGCTCACGGGGACAAATTGTCAGAGCGAGTTCGCAAAAATACTGTGCAAGGCACATTTTTGTAACATCACTGCGGAGCTTTGAGAAAATGCGAATCGGCTGTGCCTCGCCGATTATGTAACTTTCCCGACCTTTATAAATTGTAAGTCGGGAATATGAGAGGAGAGATGCCGCCGCACATTTGCCGTTTTTGATGTTTTTTGCACCCTTTACAAATGCACGGATTACACCGTTTGACTTTGTGAGAGCAAAAACGAGCTTGTCCTGCTCACCGATATTCTGTTCCTTTATAATCAGTCCCTCTGTTCGGAATTTCATCGGTTTCCTCCCTGTTCACGGTGATTGCACCCGTGTCTTTGGCATCCTGAATACTTTTGTAGCGAATGTAATCAAGAACGCTTCCCGTGGTAAAGAATATTTGCCACGCACTCCAGTTATCCATAAAAACACCTCCGCAGTTAGTGTTTCACGGACGCCGTTTATTATATTATGAAAAATCTGACATTGTGTCAAATCGTGTACCCGAATCGCTTTTAATCGGATTATCAGTCAAAATTCTTTTCGTCATAGCCGAAATTCTGAAGAATCTGGGCACGGTTTCGCCAATCCTCTTTTACCTTTACCCATGTCTGTAGGAATACCCTGCAATCGAAAAATCTTTCGATATCCTGACGGGCAAATGTGCTGATTTTCTTGAGCATTGAGCCGTTTTTGCCGATAATAATACGCTTGTGGGTTTCTTTTTCACAGAAAATAGTAGCGTCAATATCAAGCATACCGTTATCCCTTGTTTTCATTTTTTCGATTACAACAGCCGTGCCGTGCGGAATTTCCCTGTCGCAAAGACGGAGTATTTTTTCACGGATAATTTCGGCAACAATAACTCTTTCGGGCTGGTCTGTAAGAGTATCGTCATCAAAGAAATGACCGCCCTCGCCTGCCTGCTTTTTAAGCTCATCAAGAAGTTCGTTCATACCGTTGCCGTCCTGTGCGCTCACGGGAACAACTGCGTCAAAATCGTAGAGCAGACTGTAACGGGCAATCTGTTTCATAAGTTCTTCTTTTTCTTTGAGAGTGTCAATCTTGTTGATTGCAAGGATTGCCGGCATTTCCATTGACTTGAACTTTTCAATAAGCTTAAGTTCTGTGTCACCCGGTTCTTTTCCTGCCTCAACAACGAGCATACAGCAGTCAACACCGCCCACGGATTCATTGACGGAACGCACCATATACTTGCCGAGAGAGGTTTTCGGCTTGTGCATACCCGGTGTATCAAAAAAAACAAGCTGATATTCGCCCTGAGTAAGCACGCCTGTGATTCTGTTGCGGGTAGTCTGCGGTTTGCTTGAAACAATTGCAATTTTCTGTCCCATAAGTCTGTTGAGAATTGAACTTTTGCCCACATTAGGTCTGCCGACAATGGCAATAAATGCGGATTTATCTTTATTATCTGTATTTAACATATTACCTCACTATACAAAAATCGGGGGCAAGCAAAATGCCGCCCCTTTGTTAATGTTTATCTTTTCTTTTAATGCTCAAAATTGCGTTCTTGACTTTTACGGGACCTGCACATACAAAGACAGCAGAAATCACCGCAGATAAAATCAGCAAAACGAGCATAACGGGATTGTTTACAAAATACGAAAATATTTTTCCGATTACTTCAAAATCGAGGAAGAACAGCACCGCTGTAAACACAGCCGGAAATGACACGGCAAGCACGGCTGCGGCTGCAATGTCCTTGATAATCTTAACGGAAAAATCGTATCTGTCACAAAACAAATCACAAAGCTTTTCAACACAGGTGTTGATCATTTCAAGTGCAATTACAAGCGCACACAAAACGGCGAGCAATGCCCATTTTGCGGCAGAAAAATCGTAAGAGCAACCGAAAACGAAAACATAAAATGTCGCAACAAGGTGAAATCTCATATGACTTTCGCTTTTTACGGCAAAGCAGAAACCTCTGAATGCACTTTTAAAACTTTTGATTTGCTTTTTCATACCCCGTAATATAACTACTCTGTCAAGCCATATCGTCATCAACTATGTAGCTTGATGATGCAGGAAGACCGAGCTGTTCCATAACAAGCTCTTCTTTTTCTCTCATTCTTACCCTTTCAAGCTTTTCCATGTGATCATAGCCGAGAAGGTGAAGAACGCTGTGAGCGGTAAGATAGCCAACCTCTCTCTGGAGGCTGTGACCAAAGAGTTCTGCCTGATCTCTTGCCTTTTCCATAGAAATTACAACATCACCGAGAATCTGTGCGCCTGTTTCGGGATTGGTGTCATAAACACCGTTTTCGCCCATTGGGAAAGAAAGAACATCGGTTTCAATGTCCTTGTCACGATACTGCTTGTTAAGAGCCTTGATGCCCTCGTTATCCGTGAAAGTAACGCTGATTTCAGCAGAACCTTCAAATTTTTCAAGTCGCAGAACTGCGTTACAACAACGACGAACCAACATTCTGATACCTGTCGGAATCTTTACTGCTTTTTGTTTGTTTGTGATAATTACCCTGATTTTATTATGCTCTGCCATTCATGATCATCCTTTCATTATTTTTAACCCAATAGCGTGGGATATGTGAAAATTAAGTAAATTAATTTTTGGAGCCGTTGTTTTTGGAGCCGTTGTTTCGTAAATTATTAATGTCAGTGTTTTCAAATTTTGCATAAGCCTTGATGATATCCTGAACAAGGCGATGACGGACAACATCCTTTTCATCAAAGAAACAGGTGCCGATATCGTCAATGTTCTTGAGGATTTTGATGCAGTCTTTAAGACCGCTCTTTGCACCGTTCGGAAGGTCAATCTGCGTAATATCGCCCGTGATTACCATTTTTGAGTTAAATCCGAGTCGGGTAAGGAACATCTTCATCTGTTCCCTTGTCGTATTCTGAGCCTCGTCAAGAATTATAAAGCTGTCGTCAAGCGTTCTTCCTCGCATATATGCAAGCGGTGCAACCTCAATGTTACCTCTTTCAACATACTTTTGATATGTTTCCGCACCGAGCATATCAAACAATGCGTCATACAGGGGGCGAAGATACGGATCGACCTTGCTCTGCAAATCACCGGGCAGAAAACCGAGCTTTTCGCCTGCCTCAACAGCAGGTCTTGTGAGAATTATTCGGTTAATCTGCTTGCTTCTGAAAGCCGTGACCGCCATTGCAACGGCAAGGTAGGTCTTGCCCGTACCGGCAGGGCCGACGCCGATTGTGACGGTATTTTTCGCAATCTGCGAGCAGTAGCGCTTCTGACCGATGGTTTTCGGCTTAATAGGCTTTCCTTTTGAAGTAATACAGATGCAGTCGCCTGCAAGCTGTTCTATTTTGTCCTCACTGCCTTCATTGACAAGCGAAATGCAGTAGCGGATATTTTGCTCGGAAAGTGCTTCGCCACGGTTGATGAACTGCAACAGGCTTTCAATAACCTTGCAGGCCTTCGATGTGTTTTCGGCATCGCCCTCAACCTTAAGCTCACTGTCACGGCAGGTGACACGGACATTAAACTCCTTTTCAATCAGCTTAATATTTCCGTCAAAACTGCCAAAAAGTGCTACGGCATTTTCCATTCTGTCGATATTTATAATTTGTTCCGTAAAGCAAAACTCCCGTTTCTTCAATAATTCAAAACAATTATAACACATTTTACTTGAAAATGTACATTAAAAATAGCTTTTTTCACTAAAAAAATAATTTTTGTGAATTTTGACGAAAACTAAACTTCACATAGCCGCTCATTTGTAAAGGATAGAAACACTTTTTTTACTCTTTCGTAATTATACTCAAAATCGCATTACAATCGGCTTATTTTAGTTATCCAAATCTTCCGAAATTACCACAATATTGCCGTTTTTGTAATATAACTGTACAAATTTGATAACTTCCCGAAAATTAAAAATTTATCAAAATTACTCTCAGCCGTAAAATCGGCTTAAAATGCTTGACAAACGGGCAATTGTATATTATAATTCACAGGTGTAAAGAAATTTTCTTTACACGCAGACCAGAATCACGGGAGCTGTCAGGTATGGAAAAAAACATTGAAGTATCTCTCTTGTTTGATTTTTACGGCGAGCTTTTAAAGCCCTCGGGCAAAAAGGCGATTGACCTTTATTATAATGAAGATTTGTCGCTTGCAGAGGTTGCCGATGAAACAGGAATAACAAGACAGGGTGTGCGTGACAGTATCAAGCGCAGTGAGCAACAGCTTTTTGAGTTTGAAGAAAAGCTCGGTCTGTTCAAACAGTTCAGTAAGCTTGAGCAGGGGCTTGACGAAATTTCGGCTCTTGCACTTGAAATAAAAGAACTTTCACAGGATACACAAATCACAGAGCTTGCGGATGTTATCATCGAAAAATCAGGCTCGCTGAAAGATTAAAGGAGTTTTCATGGCATTTGAAGGACTTGCAGATAAGCTTGGCAATGCGTTCAAAAAACTGAAAAACAAAGGCAAGCTTTCTGAAAAAGATGTTAAGGAAGCAATGCGAGAGGTTCGACTCGCACTTCTTGAGGCCGATGTAAACTACAAGGTTGCAAAGGACTTTACAAACAAAGTAACAGAGCGTGCTGTCGGTCAGGATGTTATGCAAAGTCTTACTCCTGCACAGATGGTTGTTAAGATTGTTGACGAGGAGCTTACAAGCCTTATGGGCGGTGAGGACGCACGAATTGAGTTTGCGTCAAAGCCTCCGACAGTCATCATGATGTGCGGTCTTCAGGGTTCGGGTAAAACAACCCACACGGCAAAGCTTGCAAAAATGCTGAAAAAGCAAGGCAGAAGTCCTCTGCTTGCCGCCTGTGACGTATATCGTCCCGCCGCTATCGACCAGTTGAAGGTTGTCGGTGAAAAGGCAGGCGTTCCTGTTTTTGAAATGGGAAAAGCAAATCCCGTTAAGATTGCAAAAGAGGCAATCAAGCGTGCGAAGGACTACGGCAACGATGTTGTTATTCTCGATACCGCAGGCCGACTTCATATTGATGAGACTCTTATGGATGAGCTTAAAAACATCAAAAAAGAAGTTGAACCAAACGAAATTTTGCTTGTTATCGACTCGATGACAGGTCAGGACGCAGTTAATGTTGCGAAGAGCTTTAACGAACTTCTTGACATTACGGGTGTTATTCTTACAAAGCTTGACGGTGACACTCGTGGCGGTGCGGCGCTTTCGGTAAAGGCTGTTACAGGCAGACCTATTAAATTTGCAGGTACAGGCGAAAAGCTTGACGATATTGAAGTTTTCCACCCCGACAGAATGGCAAGCCGTATTCTCGGCATGGGTGATGTGCTTACTCTCATTGAGGACGCACAAAATAAAATGGATGCCGAAAAAGCCGAAGAAATGGCTCAGAAGATGATGAGCAACAAATTCGACTTTAACGATTTGTACGATCAGTTTGAGCAGGTCAAGAAAATGGGACCGCTCAAGGGCATTCTCTCAAAAATTCCCGGTGTCGGAAAACAGCTTGAGGGCGTTGACATTGACGACAGACAGATTGACTGGGTTCAGGCAATCATCCTCTCAATGACTCCCGAAGAAAGAAGTCATCCGCACATTATGAACCCGTCAAGAAAGCGCAGAATTGCGGCAGGTTCGGGCAGAAGCATTGAAGAGGTCAACCGACTTATCAAGCAGATTGACCAGATGCAGAAAATGATGCGTCAGATGACAAAGGGCGGAAAAGGCTCTAAGAAAAGAAGAAAAATGAAAGGCCTTCCCGGACTCGGCGGTATGCCGATGAACGGCATGGGACCTGCAGGCGGAATGGGCGGACCGGACGGAATGCCTCCGTTCAAATAATTAACATTAATAAAACATTAAACAAAGTTTTTCATCCAATTACGGTTGGTGAATATAAATTAACAATTTTTATGAGGTGAACATTATGGCAGTAAAGATCAGACTTAGAAGAATGGGTTCAAAGAAGGCTCCTTTCTACAGAGTAGTAGTAGCAGATTCAAGATATCCGAGAAACGGCCGTTTCATTGAAGAAATCGGCACATATGATATTCTCAAGAAGCCCTCTGAGTTCAATGTTGACACTGAAGCAGTTAAGAAGTGGATTGCTAACGGTGCTCAGCCAACAGACACAGTAAAGGCTCTTCTCAAGAAGAACGGCGTAATTGAATAATTGCGCTTCGGAAAGGACAAACAATGAAAGATTTACTTGCAGTTATCGCAAAGGGTCTTGTTGACGATCCCGATTCCGTATCAGTTGAAGCAGACGCTCCCAACGAAGAGGGAACAGTTGTTTACCACATTCATGTTGCAGAAAACGACATGGGCAGAATCATCGGTAAGCAGGGCAGAATTGCCAAGGCTATCCGCACAATTGCCCGCAGTGCCGCTATCCGCAGTGAAGAAAAAATCATGGTTGAAATCGACTGATTAACGGTTCATAACCGAACAAAAGCCTCCCACCATGGGAGGCTTTTTTGTTTTGTCAACAGACAAAATCACACTTTTCAATTAAATTTGAGGGGCAAAAACTACACTTTTCAAATTATGAACAAAAATTTGATGTAAAAAACACGATGCAACCTATGTATTTGGGTTACACCGTACTTTATAAAATCTTTTAAATTCAGGCAACTTTACACTGTGATTATTTTATCAGTTCTTCAAGCTGCGATTTATTGTATTTGCTCTTATAGATGTCATAGCCTGCCGTGTCAAGGTTTATGTTTGCGTGTCTTTTGTCAGCCTGAACATAGACATCATCACCCTTGACATATATCAAAACCCAAATATCTCGACTGGTATCTTTCAGGTATGATAAAAGAAGTACATAACTCGGTTCAACATCTATCGAATCCACCTTATTATCAGATGTCATATATACCAAATCGTTAAATGACATCAACTTTTCGTTAAGGTTGTTTTTGTTTGATTTTGAAATGAGTTCATTAGTTTTGTAGTCATAAAATTCAACTGAAAATTGGTTTGGATCTGCTGTCGGAGTAGTATCTGATAAAACAGTTGTATCGGCTTCATCAGAAGTTTGAGCATTACTCGGTGCAACTTCACCGCCACAACCTGTAAATAAAACAGAAGTTGAGATAATAACTGCCAACAAGATAATCGAGATAATTTTTTTCATAATTAACACCCTCTTGTGTTTTTGTAGGCTTAATTATACACCTTAAATTCATTCTGTCAAGATATTCAAAACAAAAAATCAACCGCAAAGTTTTTCACTCTGCGGTTGATTTTATTTTTATTAAGAATTACGCTTATTTGGCGTTTGCTGTTGTAAAGGTAAACTGACCGTCTGCGAAATCGCAGGTAACTACTGCGCCGTCCTTGACCTTGCCCTCGAGCATCTGCTCTGAAAGCGGATCTTCAATCTCGTTCTGTATTGCACGGCGGAGAGGTCTTGCACCGTAGTTTTCGTCAAAGCCCTTGTCGGCAATCTCGCTGATTGCGTTGTCTGTAAAGCTGATTTTAATATTCATCTTATCAAGACGGTTTTCAAGAGTTTTGAGCATCTTAACGGCAATCTGCTTGATTTCGTCCTTGTTGAGCTTGTTGAACACGATAATATCGTCAACACGGTTCAAGAATTCAGGACGGAATACCTTGCGGAGTTCGCCTGTTACAAGCTCCTTGATGTCCTTTTTCTCGCTCTCTTCGGCATTCTCATTTTCGGAATTAAAACCGAGTGAGCTCTGCTTTTCGGTGATAAGTCTTGCGCCGACATTAGAGGTCATTATGATAATGGTGTTCTTAAAGTCAACCGTTCTGCCCTGTGAGTCGGTAAGTCTGCCGTCCTCAAGAATCTGGAGGAGCATATTGAATACATCGGGGTGAGCCTTTTCAATCTCATCAAAAAGTACAACCGAATACGGTTTTCTTCTTACCTTTTCGGTGAGCTGACCGCCCTCTTCAAAGCCTACATATCCGGGCGGTGAGCCGATAAGCTTTGACACGGTGTGTTTCTCCATATATTCACTCATATCAAGACGGAGCATTGCGTTTTCATCGCCGAACATTGCCTCTGCAAGAGCCTTGCAAAGTTCTGTTTTACCGACGCCCGTCGGACCGAGGAAGATAAACGAGCCTACAGGTCTTTTCGGGTCTTTAAGACCTACTCTGCCTCGTCTGATAGCCTTTGCGATTGCAGTTACAGCCTCGCTCTGACCGATAACTCTTTCGTGGAGAACATTCTCCATGTTAAGAAGTCTTTCGCTTTCTTCCTTAGTAAGCTGAACAACAGGGATACCTGTCCATTCGGAAACAATCTTTGCGATATCCTCGGCAGTTACCTCGCCGCTGTTACCCTTCTGCTGTTCCTGCCACTTCTTCTTTGCATCGTCAAGCTTTGTCTGAAGTTCCTTCTGTTCATCACGAAGTCGTGCAGCCCTTTCAAAGTCCTGCTCGTTAATTGCACTTGCCTTTTCTTTTTCATAGTCTGCAATTTCATCTTCAAGCTCCTTTACATTATCAGGAGAGGTAAGAGATGCAAGCCTTACCTTTGACGCACCCTCATCAATAAGGTCAATTGCCTTATCGGGGAGGTAACGGTCTGCGATATATCTTGATGACAATGTTACTGCGGCATTGATTGCCTCATCGGTAATCTTAACCTTATGGTGTGCCTCGTAGCTGTCACGCAAGCCTTTGAGAATCTGTACAGCCTGTTCGGGAGTAGGCTCGCCAACCTTTACGGGCTGGAAACGACGCTCCAAAGCGGCATCTTTTTCAATATATTTTCTGTACTCGTTAAGAGTTGTTGCGCCGATAACCTGAAAATCGCCTCTTGCAAGTGACGGTTTAAGGATATTTGCGGCGTCTGCACTGCCCTCTGCGGCACCTGCACCAACGATAGTATGAAGTTCATCAATGAAGAGGATAGTGTTCTTTGACTTTTTAACCTCGTCAATAGCCGCCTTGATTCTCTCCTCAAAGTCACCTCTGTACTTCGCACCTGCTACCATACCTGTGAGGTCAAGGCTGACAACTCGCTTGTCTTTAAGAATTTCAGGCACATTGCCCTTTGCAATTTCAAGTGCAAGTCCCTCTGCAACCGCAGTTTTACCTACACCGGGTTCACCGATAAGAACAGGATTGTTCTTTGTACGGCGGGAAAGAATCTGGATAACCCTCTGGATTTCCTTTTCTCTGCCGATTACAGGATCAATTTCACCGTTCTTTGCGGCTTGAGTAAGATCTCTGCCGAATTTATCAAGAGCCGAACCGCCTTTCTGTGAACCGTTCGGAGCGGATTCGTTTTCAAAACCGCCGAAACCGTCATCTGCACCGCCCTGCATACCTTTTGACACAGCCTGTGCAAGTCTTTCAACAGATACACCGAGTTCTTCAAGAAAAGCAACTGCGTAGCTGTCGCTCTCCGAAAGGATTGCAAGGAGCAAATGCTCTGTGCCTACATAGGTGTAGCCTGTTTTTGAAGAAATGATAACTGCGGCTCTCAAAACTCTCTTTGTACGGGGAGTAAAATCATCGGGAGTAAGCTCAACGAGCGACATTGTACCGTTAATGGATTCAAGCTTTTCACGGAGAGCATCTTCCGTTACTCCGCACTCATTAAGAGCGGTTGCGGCAACACCGCTGCCCTCTTTTACGAGTCCGTAAAGAATATGTTCTGTACCGACATAGTTGTGGCGCATCTCCTCTGCACTTTCAATCGCAAGATTAAGCGCCTTGTTTGCTTTTTCTGTAAAACCTTTGAACTGATACATAAAATCATCACCCTTCCTTGTGGATAATGTATTAACTGCTTATTTTCTATGAAAGAGCCTCTCTTAAAATTTTTGCCCTTTCAATATCTCTTTCCTGTGCGGAAAGATTTTTTCCTGAGTTTACCATAAGCGTTGCAGGCTCAATTTTTTCCATAAGAGAGTCAACAACATCTGCGGTAACATCTTTTATCTGTCCCGACAAAATGCCGAAACGAACATTTGACAACAGCTTTAAAGCCTCGTCATGAGTCATAACCATTGCCGATTTCAACAAACCTAAGCTTCTGCTCACGCTGTCCTGAATATCAATACTCTTTGCAAGTCTTTCTCTTGCCTGTTGTTCCTGAGAAACAAGCTGTTTTGTGATGTTCTCAAGATTTTCAATTGCGGCTTTTTCGGAGATACCGAGCGTTACCTGATTTGAAAGCTGATAAAGCGAACCGCTGGGTTCTGAGCCTTCACCGTAAGCACCACGGATTGTAAGTCCGAGCTTTGAAAGGTTGCCTGCAATTCTGCCGATTGTACGGCTCTTTTCAAGTGCCGGCAGATGGAGCATAACAGAGGCTCTCATGCCTGTACCAAGATTTGTAGGGCATTGTGTAAGATAACCGAGCTTGTCATCAAAAGCAAATTCAAGGTTTTCATCAAGCAGAGTGTCAAGCTTATCAGCTGTATCATATGCCTGTTCAAGCGACAAGCCGTCTGTGATAACCTGAAGTCTTATGTGATCTTCCTCGTTAATCATAATGCTCATGCTTTCATCCTTGCTCAACAGCAATGCTCTGCCCTCTGTTTCGCTGATGAATTCGGGACTTACAAGATGTCTTTCAACAAGCGACACACCCTGTGCCTCTGTCAAATCATCAAGCTTAATCAGATTGAAATCCGAGGCAATTGAGCTGTTGCTGTCCCTGATTGCACTTGTAACCTTTTCAATAACCTTTTTTCTGCCCTGTTCGGACAGTCGGCACGGAAACGGGTAATCTTTCAGGTTTCTTGCAAGTCTTACTCTTGTGGAAATTACTTCATTACTCATAATTAAGCCTCCATTTCCTTAATCTGGTCTCTTAACTCTGCGGCATGTTCAAAATTCTGTTCCGAAACTGCCTTGTCGAGTTCCTTTTTAAGTGCCTTGATTTTATCTTTCTTTGTCATCTCGGCACTCTTTTCGGCTTTCTTTGTACCGAAACGGCTGTTCTTACCGCAATGGGTTGTGTTGCCGTGGATTCTTCTGATTGAAGGAAGAAGCTGGTCGCCGAAAATTTCGTAACATTTTGCACAGCCTACATGACCCGACTTTGCAATATCGGAATATGAGCTTCCGCAGAAGTCACAGCGTGTTGCCTGAGTTCTTGCGGGAAGGCTGTTGCCGAAGAAACTTCCGAGGAGTCCCGAAAATTCGTCCTCAAAGTTACCGAAGATGTTTGTGTATCCCATTTTCTTTGCACATTCACTGCACAAATCATATTCCTTAATTTCACCGTTGATAACGGTCTTTACATGAGTATTTGCATTGTTAGCACCGCATTTTTGACATTTCATAATAACTGCCTCCGTTCAAAATCAACTTAATGTGAGCAACATATTCTTGAACAAGTCCGCTCGCACGGCATCTCGTTTACTCTGTTCAACATTTGTAAGCGTTCTGTCGGACAACGCCGAGGCTATCAGCTTTGCCGATGTAAGCTCAATCATATCTCTTTGCAACATATTTTTGAGCATTGCCTCTGCACTTGCCTTGTCAAGTGTTGTTCCAATCGAATTTATTATATGCATAAGCGCCGTACCTCTATCCATCTTCACACGGCTTATTCGGATAAATCCGCCGCCGCCCCTACGGCTCTCTACAATGTAGCCTTTTTCGGGAGTGAATCGGGAGGTTATAACATAATTGATTTGGCTCGGTACACATCCGAGGTTGCCGGCGAGTTCGTTTCGCTGAATCTCCGCACTGCCGTTTTCACGGTCAAGCATCTCTATAATGTACTGTGCCACCAAATCGCTCATTCTCATTTTGGTCGCCTCTTTTCATTTGTTTGACTACATTATAATATCAAGGTCAGAGAAAGTCAAAGTCAATTAAAGTCAAAAATTAAAGCATAAGCTTTGAAATTCTCACGAATTCTCGCTTATGCTCTCGTTTCCTAATATTTTAAAATATTTTTGACTTTTTCTGACTTTCAATTTTTATCCGATAAAGTCTGACTTTTCAAGCAATTTGACCTTACATAATCACATTAACCGTGTAATCAACATCGTAAATTTCACCGTCAAACCAATTTATAAAACCTATGTAGATGCAGATTTTGTCATCATGTTTATTCATATCACGAACAAGCTTAAAGCACTCCGACCAAACCGAAAAGCGTTCAAGTCTTTTGACTGTATCAACATCGGCATTGCCGTTTACAAACACACACATTGCAAGGTGACGGGTTGACGATAACATTCTTACAAAATCGAGGAACATCATATTAACCTCATCGCCCGAACATTCAATTTTAAGAGCGTCTTCCTCGATTTTGTTTCCGAAAAAATCAAGCACATTGTCAAACGCTGAATCAAAGTCATCGGTTTCAGCGTTCTTTAGTCCCTGCGAAAACTTGTAAATTGCGGTAGATGCATAAATTCTCTTAATTTTTTCAATCGTCACGGCAATCACCTTCTCGGTATCGTTACTTTTATTATTATACATTATATAAGCAAATTTGACAACAAGTATGTTATTCGGGCGGTTCAATACAATTTTTGTAATAAAAACATTTGAAATTAAACAAAAATTTTGTGTTTTCCGATTGACAATTGTACAGAGATGTTATATTATATAATTGTACTAATGAATTAGTTCAATTGTTTGATAAGGAGCGTGATTTTATGTTGAAGTTTATCTTATATATGTTACTTGCCGTTGTAATTCTCAGCGGAGGTATCTTTAAAACCTTTGCGATAAACTATGGTATTTCAAAATACCTCTCAAAAAAGCCATATAAGGGCGATTTTGAATTCAAAAAAGTTGCGTTACATACTTTGAAAACGAACTATATTTTGTTGGCATTAATTGTTCTGATCGTTTTAGGTATAACGCTTTGCAGTGCATCGAGTTACATTAATATAGTAGAAAATTTAGTAGAATTGATTTTAGGATTTTTTATTGCACTTACAATGTCTCTTTTAGGTCCATGGTACAATGCAATCGATAATGAGTACGGTGCGTATGTTATACCTTTCTTTATTTTAGTTATCATAAGCATTCCAATGCTGTTTCTTATCAATTACAAATTCGTTTACAAAGATTTTGAAGTTCCTAAAAATAAGAAAATGAAACTCTCATTTCTTACCGCACTTGCAAATGCACCGTATGAATTGTTAATCCCCTACGGTCAGTTTGGAGCGATGATTTTCAAGAGTACAATTTTATGATTTAATGTTAAGGAGGCTTGGTTATGAAATACACATACATATATGTTATACTCGGCATTTGTGCCGTTGCAGTAAGCATAGGAAAAGCTTTAGCAGTAAATTTCGGTATTTCAAAATACCTTTCTAAAAAATCTTACAACGGTAAATTCAAGGTCATAAAAACAGCTTCTATTTCATTCGGAGTCGGATACATATTATTGGCTTTAGCTTCTTTATTTATTGTGACGATGGTGATGGATGCAATTTACTCACACATAAGATTTGACGAGTTATTGCAGGACTTCTTATCTATATTTTACATGGCTATTATCGGAGCAAATTATGAATTTTTGGATAGTCCATACGGTCTTGGTTTGATATATGTTTTTCCGTTTATTTTCGTTATTATCGTAAGCATAGTGGTATTGATTTTTGTGAACTACACATTTGTTTATCGCAAATTTGGAATACCAAACAATAAAAAATGGAAACTCTCATTTTTCACCGCACTTGCAAACGCACCGTATGAATTGTTGATCCCTTACGGACAGATTGCAAGTATGATTATCGACCGTATGATGTTTTGATTTTGTGTTTAAGGAGAGATGATTTATGTTTAACTCGGCAACTCTAGTTGTTATATTATTATATATACTTTCAGCCATACTTTTTACATCTACTACCGTTTCGATTGCTATATATTATGCAAAAAGAAAAGCCGATACAGAAGAAAAAACACTTATAACAAAAAATGATTATCAAAAAACAATTCTGATTTTTTCAATTATAAACTTTATTGCATCATTTGTCGCAATGGCTCTTCCACATATTACAAACTCAGGTAATTACAACCACATCTCAATAGCACAACTTTCTTATTTATCTTTAATATTGGCGATATTGGCGGCAGGCGTAGTTGAATTTTTTATTGCAAAGTCAACTATATTCCAAAGATTTTCCTGTTCAAAGACAGACAAAACGAAAAGAGCCGCAGTCTTTGCCGCAATATGCGCACCGTATTACATATTTATCGTAAGCTCGCCGATAGTTTTGTTTATAATAGCAGTATCTCTTTATCCCTGCTGATTTTAACGAAGTGATATTATGAATGAAAACTCAAATCCCGAAATCTTAACAACCATAATTATTTTATCTGTACTTCTTGCCATACTTTCTGTTACAACAGCATTTTGCCATACGGAAAGAAGTGCGGGTTACAAAAACAAAGTAAACATTGGCAAAAAGAATCACATAATAATTCACCCGATATTTTTTGTTTTGCATATGACAGCAATACTGCTTTTTAATCTTCCGTTTCCTGACTTAACTTGCTATCTTTCATTCAGCATAGGAAGTATTGTTTTTATATTTTTGATTCAAGCTGTTATTGCTTATTTTACAATGTTTAAAAGGTTTGAATGCGATACAGGTACAAAAGTCGGCAAATCAATTGTTTTTTCGCTGATTTCAACACCATTCTACAGTATCCTTTTTGGTGTGGCTTTTGCATTCTTTTTCCCGTACAGTGTCGGGATTCCTATTCTTATGATAATCGGCTTATTCATTTACTGCATTACAAGTTACAGGTGATATTATGAAAAATGGCAATACAATTTTTTTCATTTTGTTTACGGCAAATTTTATTGTTGCTATTCTGTCGGCTTGTGCTTATATATTTTCTTGGACTTTACTTATTCCGTTTATACTGCTGACAATTGTTGTATGCGGTTTAAATTGTGCAATGCTCAAAAGTCCGAAACAAAACGCAATATGCTTTATGCCGACAATTGTGTCTGCAATTGCAACTTCAATTGCGGGTGTGACAATAAGCTTTGATTTGATTACTTTAATGTTCTTAAGCAGTCAAATAGCCATTTTGCTGTTTATGGCATTAATTTCAACCATAGTAAAATTCAAGGCAACTCACAATAACTTTCAACTTCAAAAATCAACACAAATTATAATTACGATAGTGCTTTTTTTGCTGAATATTTGTTGGGGGCTTTGTTACTTGACCGACTCTGCAGGATGTTTGATTCCTGCCGTTTATTTTGCCGGACTTGGAATTATGACGCTCAACTGCATACTTCTGAACAGAATTAACTTCATGCTGTGTTCCGTTATGATGTGCATTTCAAGTATTGTAGGTTCAATATTTTTGAACTTGAGGAATATTAGCAACTTTACATTTGGAATTAATAATATATTCGATGTTCCCGATGTTCTGAATATTTTATTTAACACTTTGCAATACTTCACATTTTACATCATCACCCTAATCGTCCTCGCACTTTACAATTATGCAACACACCCGAAAGTAAAAATTGAATAGTCAAAATATCCAAACACAAAAAAACGGTGAGCAATGCCCACCGTTTTTGGAATTATTTAGTTTTGGTAATTGATATGGTTGTAATGCCGCCGGTATATGAAATTGATATATCATAACTGTCTGATTCACCAAGGTAGTTAAGAGTTGGATTTTTCTTATCGTCAGTAACTTGAGATTTTACGGTAGAAACACCTGTTTTTTCCAATGATTTAACATACTGTTTTGTGCTTTCCAAATCAGAATTATCAATAATAACCGAACAGCATTTTCGACTGTCATCAACCAGATATTGGCTGACATTCCACTCTTTCTGATTTGGCAAAACAGATGTATATTCATTGCCACTCCAGTCAAATTCACCCCTGTTGACCTTATAGGTTGCAACGGTGCTTTGCGTTGCATTTGTATTGTCACTCCCCGAATTGCCGTTGCCGCAACCCGACACGGACATCACAAGAGCAAACATACAAATAACAGCAATAAAAAGCTTTATTTTTGAATTGCACTTATGTTTTAAAAATTGTTTAATCATCTTAGCCTCCATAAAATATATGTACTTTAACTACTCATGGTTCATACATTTATTCTCATTTGATAATAATATCAAATAATTGCATAAATTGCAATACTATCTTAAAAATATAAAAAACGGTGAGCAGATGCCCACCGTTTTTGTGTTTAGCTTTTTTAATTTGAAATTAGTCTGAAGATAATCAAGCTTTTAAAATTAAAATATTTAACCTCAGTTACGAGAAATTAAACTAAAACAATAAAAATTCAATTAATTATTCAGCTGCTTTTCTTTTTGCAAAACATTCGCTGCAATAGTAGCTTTTGCCTTCAACAGGCTTGAAAGGAATCTTTGCAATTCCGCCGCATTCAGCGCAAACGGTTTCAAAGAATTCTCTCTCTGTCTTGGCAGCATTTTTACGAGCCTGTCTGCAAGCCTTGCAACGCTGCGGTTCGTTTGTGAAACCCTTTTCAGCGTAAAATTCCTGCTCTCCTGCAGTAAAAACAAATTCGTTTCCGCATTCTTTGCAGACAAGTGTCTTATCTTCGTACATTGGTATTTACCTCTCTTTTTCTACCTCTCGGAGGTTAGTTTGTTGCCCCGTGCGGAGTTGCACCGCAATACTGTTAAGGACAAATATTAATTTTCGGTTCACCGCTCAGCCGACATTCAGACCGCCGTGAACCTTTTTTCTTGCTCTTTGCAAGGCATTGTCAACCGCCTTTTCGGTTACGGAAAGCCTTTCGGCAATTTCCTTATAGCTCAAGCCGTTGCCGTAGAGCATAAGAACATCGTATTCGGACTTTGACAGCACACTTTGAAGTCGCAACAGCAACTGGTCAAGCTGTTCTCTGCACATCAAAAGTTCTTCGGGAGTTTTGGCGGAATCTTCAATTGACTCGCCCACATCGTCCATCGGAACAATGCTTGATGAGGGGATGGCTTTTTTCTGCTCTCCACGTCTGATTATCGAAATAAATCTTCTTTCAACAACAACCGACATATAGCTTTTAAAGTTTGCACCGCCGTTTTGGTCAAAGGCTTTGCAGGAACAAAGCAGTCCTACAAGTCCTTCCTGAACAAAGTCATTGTGTTCATAACCCTCTGCCGAAAACTTTCGTGCAATTATGCTGATTGTGTCAAGATATCTTACGACAAGCTCATCAAAAGCACGGTCATCACCAAGACTCACAAAATTTGCAAGCTGTGCGTCGGATAAAGTACCGTAGGATTTTTGCAATTCGGTCATAACCTGCCCCTAATACTTATTCTTATACGCTTAATAGTATAACAAAAACGCACAAATGTCAACAACCCGAAAGCAATTTCTGTAATATTGCATTATGATATGGAAATTATTTGTGCAAAATAGCTGAAATAAAGTCGAAATTACATACATTATGAAACTTGTTAAGAGAAGCAGAAAATGTTATACTTTATATTATTAATTTATTACGATTTTTATTTATCGGTTCGGGGGAATTTTTATGGTTGTTACCTGCAACAGTTTTGGAGTGAGCGGTATGGACGGCTACAAGGTTGAGCTTGAGGCGTCAATGTACAACGGCACACGGGAATTTGATATGGTCGGTCTGCCCGACACCGCCGTGCGTGAGAGCAAGGACAGGGTTCTCAGTGCATTAAAGAACTGCGGATTCAGATACCCTGCCGCACATATGACCGTGAACCTTGCCCCTGCCGATATCAAAAAAGAAGGACCTATTTACGATTTGCCGATTGCGGTTGCAATTCTTATACTGCTCAATCAGATTAAGAGCAACATCTCCGACTGCGCATTCATCGGTGAGCTTTCGCTTTCGGGAGAAGTCAGAGGAATCAACGGAGTTCTGCCCATGGTAATCAAAGCGAAGGAATGCGGTATAAAGAAAATTTATGTTCCGAAAGCCAACGCAAGCGAGGGCGCTGTTGTTGACGGAATTGAAGTGTATGGTATTGACAACATTCTTCAACTGAAAGATTATCTCAATCACATTCTCGAACCTGCACCCGCAAAGCCGAATACACATTCTCCCACGGAGGAACGGGACTACATTCCGGATTTTTCCCAGGTAAAGGGTCAGCTTGAGGTGAAGCGTGCGCTTGAAATTGCCGCTGCCGGCGGTCACAATATTCTGCTCATAGGCCCTCCGGGTTCGGGCAAAAGTATGCTTGCAAAACGAGTTCCGTCAATTCTGCCCGATATGAGCTTTGACGAAATGATTGAAACCACAAAAATCCACTCAATTGCAGGAACGCTAAAGCATGACGGACTTATCACAACACGGCCGTTCCGTTCGCCTCACCACACGGTAACGCCCGTAGGACTCGGCGGAGGAGGTACGGGAACTATCAGACCGGGTGAAGTTTCACTTGCAAACAACGGTGTGCTGTTCCTTGACGAGCTGCCCGAATTTTCAAGAACGGCGCTTGAGGTACTCCGTCAGCCGATTGAGGACGGCTCTATCACAATTTCAAGAGCAGGTCAGAAATGCACCTATCCGTGTTCGATTATGGTGGTTGCCGCAATGAACCCATGTCCGTGCGGATATTACGGTGATCCGACAAGAAAATGCACCTGTTCGGAACAGAAGATAAAGCGCTACCTCAACCGCATTTCCGGTCCGCTTCTCGACCGTTTTGATATTCATGTTGAAGTGCCTGCCGTAAAATTTGAAGAACTGCGTGACGCTTCATCTGCCGAATCTTCAGCCGACATCAAAAAGAGAGCAGACAGAGCAAGAGAAATTCAGCGTGAAAGATTTAAGGGCAGTAAAACAACCTGCAACGCAAAAATTAATGCAGAGCAGTTTGAAAAGGTCTGCGTAATTGATAAAGAGGCTGAAAAGACGCTCAAAGACGCTTTTGAAAGTCTTGGACTTACCGCAAGAGCGTATGACAGGGTTTTGAAAGTTGCAAGAACCATTGCTGATTTGGACGAGTCGGAAATAATCCGCTCCGAGCATGTTCTTGAGGCGGTTCAATACCGCAGTCTTGACCGCAAATATTGGGCAAAATAAGACTTATACCTTACACAAAAATTAAAAATATCACTTTTAAAAAGTACGGATTTATGCTATACTATTATAGTGCGACATCAAAGCGATGTTGCAGTTTCATGACACAGGAGGTTTTTTATAATGGAAATTACAAAGAATTCAATAATCGGTGATGTTCTTGATCAGTACCCTGACACAGCAGAGCTTTTCTTCAGCATCGGTATGCACTGCCTTGGCTGTCCTGCATCACGAGGCGAAACGATTGAAGAGGCTTGTATGGTACACGGTGCAGATGCAGACGCACTCGTTGCAGACCTTAACAAAGCAATTGCATAATGAACGGCGCATCTGATTTTTCGCTTGATAACCGTCTTGCACTTTGTGCGGACTTTGTGCGTGACGGAGCAAAGGTTGCCGATATCGGCACAGACCATGCCTATCTTCCGGTGTGGCTGTGCCGTATTGGCAGATGCGACACAGCGATTGCCGCAGACATCAACCCCCTGCCCCTTGAACGGGGAATTGAAACAATTAACAACAGCGGTCTTAACAATCGAATTGAAGCAAGGCTTTCAAACGGTCTTGAAAAAATTTCGGGCGATGAGGCTGATGACATAGTAATTGCGGGAATGGGCGGAGAACTCATTTCGCAGATTATCGAAAACTGGGAGTATTCAAAGGACAGGTCAAAGCACTTTATTCTTCAGCCTATGACCAAAAGTGAAGAGCTTATGCGTTGGCTGTTTGCAAACGGTTTCAGCGTTATCAAGCGTGACTGCTGTACTGCCGCAAACAAGTGCTACACTGTAATTCTTGCCGAATACAGCGGTGAGGTTCGCACGGTATCCGAAAGCGACCTTTTTCTTTACGGGCTTGATCCGAAAAACAACTCCATGCACCGCAGATTTATTGAAGGCTGTGTGCGCAGACTTTTAAAACAGGCTAAGGGCAACCCTGTCTGTGCCGAAACCGCACGCATTCTTGAGGAGAGCTTTAAGTGAAAACCATAAACGATATACTTAATTTTTTTGAAGAATTTGCGCCCTGTGCAACTCAGATGAGTTTTGACAACGCAGGGCTTATTGTGGGCGACAAATGCACAGCCGTAAGCCGTGTGCTTGTCGCTCTTGACATTACGGAAGATGTTGTGAATGAGGCGGAAAGTCTGGGATGTGAGCTGATTATCAGTCATCATCCCGTAATTTTTGCCCCTATAAAAAGGCTTTCGCCTTCTTCCGTTCCCTATCTGCTTGCACAAAAGGGCATTTCTGCCGTTTGTATGCACACCAACCTTGATCTCGGAGAAAAGTTCGGAGTAAACATCTGCCTTGCAGACGCACTCGGAGTCAAAAAACCCGTGCTGTCGGAACTTGGCGAGTGTATGTTCACGGGCGAGCTTGAAAGCGAAACCGATATTCACGATTTTGCAAAGCTTGCAAAGAAAAATCTTAACTGCAAGGGGCTTCGCTACACCGACATTAAAGACAGGGTTAAAAAGGTTGCCGTATCGTCGGGTGCAGGCGGTTCAAATGTGTTTGATGCGGCTTTGGCGGGTGTTGATGTGCTTGTCACGGGAGAAATCAAGCACCATGAGATTATCGCCGCAAATTCACTCGGAATTGACATTATTGACGCAGGTCACTTCAAAAGTGAAGATATTGTAATTTTACCGCTTGTAAACAAGCTTTCAAAAGAATTTTCCGAGATTATTTTTACAAAATCGCAATCCTGTGACGATATGATTAAATTTATTTAACCTGTAAGCATCATTATCAAAATATTTGTTGCATAATTTGTTACAATTTGATATAATGATACGGTAAATTACTATATGTGGTAGTGCGCCGTCTGTACGCACCGCAAAATGAGGTATTATGAGAATCAGAAAAAAGAAATGGGCAGAACCGGAGCTTTCCGTTTGCAATTTTTATGTAAAGAATCCGGAAGAAAACGCCGGAAAATGGATGCAGGCTTTCAAAAAGGAACAGCCTTTGTATCTTGAAATCGGATGCGGCAAGGGCGGTTTTGCGGGACAGCTTGCGCTTAAAAATCCCGACAAAAATATTATCGCACTTGACATCAAGGTTGATATGCTCGGCGTCGGCAGAAGAACAATTGTAAAGCTTTTTGAGGACGCCGGCAAAACGCAGGATGATATTACAAATCTTTTACTTGTAAAATACAATGTTGAAATGCTTGACAAAATCATTACGGCTGACGATAAGATTGACAGACTTTTCATCAACTTCTGTAATCCGTGGCCGAGAGCAAAGCACAAAAAGCGCAGACTTACATACTACAAAAAGCTTGAAATGTACAAAACATTCTTGAAGCCTGACAGCGAAATCCGTTTCAAAACCGATGATGACGAGCTCTTTGACGAAAGTCTTGAATACTTTGAGCAGAGCGGATATGAAATTTTGTATCTCACCCGTGATTTGCACGCAAGTGATGTTACCGATAATATTGAAACAGAGCATGAAAAAATGTTCTCCGAAGAGGGCATAAAAATCAAGTATCTTATTGCAAGACAAAAGCCTTGACAGCCCCATAAATAAAGACGGGAGGGATTTTTATGAAGATTAAAAAGCTGATTTCGGCTTTGGTTCTCGGTTCAATGCTTGTCGGTTTGAGCGGTTGCAACATAACGGATTTCAGCGCAGAAAATCTTCTTCGTCCTCCTAAGGCAGTCGGAGATGAGGCTGAAATTGAACAGCTTATTGCCAAAACGGCTGACAGCGGTTATACGCTGAAATATCCTAAAAACGGAAAATTCCGCAGTGCAATCATCATGACCGACCTTGACGGAAACGACAGCAACGAGGCTGTTGCATTTTTTCGCAACAGTGCCGAAACTTCTTCGGTTCATATGCTTGTCATGTACTCAAAAGACAATTCGTGGAAAATTGCGTCCGACAATATCTTTGAAACCACCGATATTGACAGCGTTGACTTTGCGGATTTAACCGGCAACGGAAAGGCTGAAATCATCGTTAATTCAACAACCTACACTCCAAATGTCGGCAAGCTTTCCTGCTACTCCTACTCGGAAGGCAAGACAAACGAAGTGGGTTCGGGACAAAGCTGTTCAAGCTTTGTTACGGGGGATTTTGACAATGACGGAACAAGCGAGATTATGTCGCTTGTTCTCTACACAACCGAAAACGAGGCTCTTGCGTCAATGCTTGATTACAACGAGGACAGCAAAAGCCTGTATGCCAAAGCAATGGCAAACATGGATCCGAATGTTGTAAAGTACAAGAACATTGCCGTTACAAAGCTTGATAACGATATTACGGGAATTGTCGTTGACGGAACTTCCGCAAATGAGGTTACGAACACACAGGTTATTTTTTACAGCCGTGACCTTGCAATTCTGCGTAATCCTCTTTTTAAAGAAAAAGCAAAAAATATAACCCGGCGTTCATCGCAGGTCATCTGTTCGGACATTGACAAGGACGGAAAGCTTGAAATTCCCGTTACGCTTGACCTTCCGAAACAGAGCGGTGACAGCAAAAATATTTATGCCGACAAAATCATTTGGAACAGCTTTGACACACCCAAGGAGGCGCTTGTTGCAAAACAGGCGGTAATCATAAATTACGATTATATGTTTATGATGAACTATGCCGATAAGTGGAGCGAAAACAAGGTTACGGCAATTACCGACCTTGAAAGCGAAACCACCTCATTCTATGCATGGAACGGCACTAAGCTTGACACGGAGCTTTTTGAAATAAAGGTGTTCCCCGTCAGCGAATGGGAATCGGGCAAATCGGATGATTTTACGCTGATTACAAAAGACGATAAATATGCATACACATTTAATAATATAAATCCCGACACACAGATTTCGCTAAGTGATGACGAAATCAAGACAGGTTTTTCCACACTTGATCAGTCGGGAATCTGATCATAGCAACGGAGGTTTTGATATGAAAAAAATTCTTGTTTGTGAGGATGAAGCGGCAATTCGTGACTTTGTCGTTATCAATCTTACAAGGGCAGGCTACGATGTAGTTGAGGCAGACTGCGGCGAGGCGGCTTTGCAGAAATATGAAGAAAACAACGGCGATTTTGATGTTGCGATTCTTGATGTTATGATGCCGGGTATTGACGGTTTTCAGGTTTGTAAGGAACTGAGAAACCGCAACGGCGGAATCGGAATTATTATGCTTTCGGCAAAAACTCAGGAAATGGACAAGGTAACAGGACTTATGCTCGGTGCAGACGACTATGTTACAAAGCCTTTCTCACCGAGTGAGCTTCTTGCAAGAGTTGATTCACTCTACAGAAGAGTTGCGCTTGCACAGTCACATTCCGAAAACAACTTTAAGGAAGAGCTTAAATCGGGCGAGTTCACACTCAATCTTCGCAACCGTGCGCTTATGAAGAGCGGAAAGATGATTGAACTCACACAGGTTGAATTCCAGATTATGGAGTACTTCTTCTCGAATCCGGGTGTTGCTCTTGACAGAATCGACATTCTCAACCATGTATGGGGAGACGCTTATGTCGGCGAGGATAAAATTGTCGATGTTAATATCCGCAGACTCAGAATGAAGGTTGAGGACGAACCTTCAAATCCTAAACATATCATCACGGTTTGGGGACTCGGCTACAAGTGGGATTCAGGCGAATAACTTTGCAAAACAGCCTGCATAAAATTTATACAATCTAAAGAGGAGGGCGGCAACAATTTTTAAGGGTATTTCAAAAAGATGGATGCTCAACACATTGAGTGTTATACTGACAATCATAATCCTTATTGTTGTCAGCCTTATTTTCATTGTTACATATATTTTTCAAAACAGCGTTGAACAGAACCTGAACACAACAAGCAGCGAACTTTCACTTGTCTTTTCGGGATTTCAGAGCGACAGTTCAACCTCGTTTACGGCGTCTGCCCGTGATTATGTTGAAAACTTTGACAAAAAAGAAGAAATGGAGGTTCTTGTAATCAATTCCTCCGGCAGAGTTGTCATGACTTCAACAGGATTCACCCCCGATGACAACGAGCAGATTCCCGATTTTAATGACGCACTCTCAAACGAAAACGGCTGTGCATATTGGAACGGCAAGCTTTCATCGAACGAAAGTGCAATGAGCCTGACAAGAATCATCACCAACGAAAACGGAACCTGCGTAGGTGCGGTAAGATACATTGTTTCCATGGAACAGGTCAACACGGCAATTGTGCTTGTTTCTGCGGCAGTTATTGCGTGCGGTCTTGTTATCATCGCCCTTGTAATATTGTCGGGACTTATGTTTATCCGTTCAATCGTTACCCCGATAAGAAAACTTTCGGAGATTTCAAGCAAGATTGCCCACGGCGATTTTTCACAGGCAAAAAAGATTGAGTACAAATACGATGATGAAATCGGCGACCTCTGCGATGCAATAAGCGATATGGCTCTTGATTTGCAGACAGCCGATCAGATGAAAAACGATTTTATTTCACGAGTATCACACGAGTTGCGTACTCCGCTTACGGCGATTAAGGGCTGGGCTGAAACAATGCAGCTTTCCGAAAGAGGAAAGCTTGACCGCAAAACCTTTGACCGTGGTATGGGAGTTATTATCAGCGAAAGCTCACGCCTTACAAGCATTGTAGAAGAGCTTCTTGACTTCAGCCGTATTCAGAGCGGAAGAATGAAGCTCATCAAGGAAAAGCTTGACATTCTTGCCGAATTTGACGATGCGGTTTACTTCTTAAAGGAAAGAGCCGTTACAGAGGGCAAGCATCTTCTTTATGATGAACCCGAGGTTGTTTATCCTGCCGTTTACGGCGATAAAAACAGGCTCAAGCAGGTTTTCCTCAATGTGCTTGACAATGCGTTGAAATACACACCAAAGGGCGGTGTTGTTGCCGCTCAGGTAATCTACAGCAAAGACGAACCCGATATTATCAAGATTGTAATAACCGACACGGGTTGCGGAATTTCTGCCGAGGATCTTCCAAAGGTTAAGGAAAAATTCTACAAAGCAAACCAGACTGTCGGCGGTTCGGGAATCGGACTTGCGGTTGCCGATGAGATTATGAACCTCCACAACGGTTCACTTGATATCGAAAGCGGAGAGGGTGTCGGCACAACCGTAACGCTTACCTTCCCTGTGTATAAAGAGGGCAGTGAAAACTCACTTCCCGAAAACATTAAGCTTTAATCTTATTTCTCTGTGCAGCCTAATACAGAAAGGAACAGCTAATGGCTAAAAATACTACTAAAAAAATCACCTCAATCGGCGGCAGCGCCCTGATTGAAGGCATTATGATGAGAGGTCCGAAACGCACAACCGTGTGTGTTCGTACCGCACCCGACAAGATTTACAGCGAGGATATAAGCATAAACACAATTCCCTCAAAATGTAAGCTTTTCAAGCTTCCGTTTTTAAGAGGAATCGCAGGTCTTATTGACTCAATGCGACTTTCCTACAAAGCGCTTATGCTCTCTGCCGATAAGGCAATTGAATCAACCGAAATCGAAGAAGAACCGTCAAAGTTTGAAAAATGGCTTGACGATAAATTCGGCGACAAGCTTGTTAAGGTTATGATGGTAATTGCGTCAATCCTCGGTGTTGCGCTTGCCGTGGGACTTTTCTTCTTTGTCCCCTCTTTCCTGTTTGACCTCAGTGCAAATGTTGTGCCGGCTTTCAAGGGTGACGGCGGAAACGCTGTTTTCTGGAAGTCTGTTTTTGAGGGTGTTCTCAAGATTATTCTTTTCTTACTTTATATTATAGTATGTTCACAAATGACAGAAATGAAAAGGGTGTTTATGTACCACGGTGCCGAGCACAAGACAATTTTCTGTTACGAAAACGAAGAAGAACTCACAGTTGAAAATGTTAAAAAGCAGAGCCGTTTTCACCCGAGATGCGGAACAAGCTTTATGGTTCTTATGCTGATTGTTGGCATCCTTGTCGGTCTTTTCGTTCCTGTTGCACCTTTCGGCATCGGATTTTTAAGACCTGTATTCAAGATTCTTCTTCTCCCCGTTTCATGCGGAATCGGTTACGAGCTTATCAAAATCTGCGGTAAGCACGACAATGCCGCAACAAGAATCATTGCCGCTCCCGGACTTTGGGCACAGAGAATCACAACAAAAGAGCCTGATGACACTATGATTGAAGTTGCAATTGAGGCTATCAAGGCTGTTATCCCCGAGGACGGCTCGGACATTGTAAGCAAGTAATGACTGTAAACGAAATTTATCAAAGCGGACTTAAACTGCTTGAAAATAGTAATATTGAAAATTCAAAATTTGAGGCGCAAAGTCTTTTACAAAAGGCTTTTTCGCTTGACAGAGTCGGCTTTATCATACACAAAACTGATAAAGCCGATGAAAACTGTTCGCATAACTTTTTAAATTTTATAGAAAAACGAATTTCAGGCGAGCCGTTGCAGTATATTCTCGGCGAATGGAGCTTTATGGGATTCGATTTTAAGGTGGGCAGAGGCGTGCTCATTCCCCGTGATGACACGGAAGTGGTTGTCAATCTCTGCATTGATTTTCTCGAAAACAGAACCGACAAAAAAACGGTTGACCTCTGTTCGGGAAGCGGTGCAATTGCCGTTGCACTTGATAAAATTTCGGGTGCAAAAGTTACGGCAGTTGAAATTGACGAAACCGCTTTTTCATATCTCGAAACAAATGTAAAAGAAAACAATTCGTCAGTAAAGCCTGTTATGGCTGACGCTCTCGAAATCTGCGAAACATTTGCAGACGGTGAGCTTGACCTCATTGTTTCAAATCCGCCTTATATAAAATCAGCCGACATCGAAACACTTCAAAAAGAAGTTCGGCTTGAACCAAGACTTGCACTTGACGGCGGCGAGGACGGTTACGATTTTTACCGTGAAATAGTGAGCCGTTGGAGCAGAAAACTCAAAAAAGGCGGTGCGCTTGCATTTGAACTCGGAGAAAATCAGGCTGACGCAGTAAAGGCACTTATGACTGACAAAGGCTTTTCGGATTTTAAAATTTCACTTGACTTTGGCGGTGTGCAGAGGGCGATTATTGGGACTTTGCTCTGATTTTAGAAATTTTGTTCGATAAAATTACCGCCAAATTATTGCATTTTCCACTCACATATTTTATAATCTTAGTGTGAACATAACCGCCGTTGAAGTGACGGTTATGTTACAGACCGAAAAACATCAGCTCCCTTTGCGGAGTACGGAGGTATATAAAATGGCAGTAGATAAAAACAAAGCGCTTGAAACTGCGCTCACACAAATCGAAAAACAGTTCGGCAAGGGTGCTGTAATGCGTCTTGGCGAAAATAAACATATGAACATTGAACACATCTCAACAGGTTCGCTTTCGCTTGATATTGCACTCGGAATCGGCGGACTTCCCCGCGGAAGAATTGTTGAAATTTACGGACCTGAATCTTCGGGTAAAACAACACTTTCTCTCCACTGCATTGCAGAGGGACAGAAAAACGGCGGCAATGTTGCATTTATTGATGTTGAGCATGCACTCGATCCGACATATGCGGCGGCTCTCGGTGTTGATGTTGATTCACTCCTCGTTTCACAGCCCGACACGGGTGAAGACGCTCTTGAAATTGCAGAAGCGCTCATCCGAAGCGGTGCGATTGATGTTATCGTAATCGACTCTGTTGCAGCTCTTGTTCCAAAGGCTGAAATTGAGGGCGAAATGGGTGACAGCCATGTAGGTCTGCACGCAAGACTTATGTCACAGGCACTGCGTAAACTCGCAGGTGCAATTTCAAAGTCAAACTGCGTTGCAATCTTCATCAACCAGTTGCGTGAAAAAGTCGGTGTTGTTTACGGCAACCCCGAAGTAACAACCGGCGGTCGTGCGCTCAAGTTCTACAGCTCCGTTCGTATTGATATAAGAAGAGTTGAAACCCTTAAATCAGGCGGTGAAATGGTCGGTTCACACACAAGAGCAAAGGTTGTAAAAAACAAGATTGCTCCTCCGTTCCGTGAAGCTGAATTTGATATTATGTACGGTGAAGGCATTTCCCGTGAGGGCGAACTTCTTGACCTTGCCGTAAAGGCTGAGGTTGTTCAAAAAGCAGGAGCATGGTTCAGCTATGACGGCAGACGACTCGGACAGGGACGTGACAAGGTCAAGGAACTTCTCAAAACCGACAAGGAGCTTGCTGCTGAAATTGAGAAGAAACTCTGGGAAAATATTGACAAGCTTTATGAACGCAAAAAGCCTGCTCCAAAGGTAAAAATTACCGAAGTTCCGTCTGCAAACCAAGAAATCAAGCCTGATTCTGCGGATAAGACAGAGAAAAAGAGCGGTGCAAAAATTGATGTTCTGGTTGACGACTGATGCTTATAACCGCAGTTGAACCACGAAGAAAGGCGATGTGTGCGCTCTACATTGACGGCGAATATGTTATGAATCTTGACGCACGCACAGTTATTGAAAACCGATTTGATGTCGGCAGAGAGATTGATGACGAGGATCTGCACGAGATTATCAGGCTAAGCAATGAGCGCCGTGCAAAGGAAAAGGCTTTGTGGCTTATTTCCTATCGTGACCACTCAAAAAAAGAACTCACCGACAAAATCAAACGAACCTGTGACGAGGAATCGGCGGAAAAGGCTGTTGAGCGAATGGAAGAACTCGGTCTTGTAAATGACGAAAACTTTGCAAGACGATATGCCGAACAGCTTTTGTTTTCAAAACATAATGCTCCGAGAGGTGCGGTAAGACAGCTTGTTCAAAAGGGAATTGACCGTGAACTTGCAGAAGAGATTATCGAAGAAATCGACTTTGATCCGTGTGACGGAATAAGGGCGGTTATCGACAGAAAATATAAAAACATAAATGATGAAAAAATAAGGCGAAGAGCCGTTGCCGCTCTGCAAAGGCTCGGATACGGATGGGATGACATTAAGACCGTCCTCAGAGAATACACAGAGGAAGACTGATTATGAATTATAAAGTAGGCATTGTATCACTCGGTTGTGCAAAAAATCAGGTTGATGCCGAGATGCTTTTGTACACACTCAAGAACAGAGGATTTATTATTGTTAACGATCCGGCAGATGCGGACGCAGTAATTGTAAATACCTGCGGATTTATCGAAAGTGCAAAGCAGGAAAGCATTAACGAAATTATTGAACTCGGCAAGCTCAAGGACGAGGGCAAAATCAAGGCAATCATCGTAACAGGCTGTCTTGCTCAAAGATATAAGTCGGAAATTTCCGAACAGCTTTACGAGGTTGATTCGGTTATCGGAATCGGTGCTAACGAAACTATCGCAGACATCGTTTTGGAAACACTTGACGGACAGAAGTGCGAAAGCTTTCCCGACAAGGTTTGTCTGCCGCTTGAGGGCGGAAGAATTCTTTCAACTCCCCCCTACACCGCTTATCTCAAAATTGCCGAGGGTTGCGACAACCGTTGTTCCTATTGTGCAATCCCGATGATTCGAGGAAGATTCCGCAGCAGAGATATTGAAGATGTTGTAAAAGAGGCGGAAGGTCTTGCTGAGCGTGGAGTCAAGGAACTCAATGTAATTGCTCAGGACACAACCCGTTTCGGTGAGGATAAATACGGCAAACCGATGCTTGCAGAGCTTCTCAGAAGACTTTGTATGATTGACGGCTTTAAATGGATAAGGGTTCTCTACTGCTATCCCGACAGAATTACAGACGAACTTATTGACACAATTGCAAGTGAAGATAAGATTGTAAAATATATGGATATTCCGCTCCAGCATTGTAACAAGGATATTCTCCGCAGAATGAATCGTCACGGCGACAGAGAAAGCCTTACTGCACTCATGAACAAGATTAAGGATAAAATTCCGAATGTAATCTTCCGCTCAACCTTTATTACAGGTTTCCCGGGTGAAACCGAGGAGCAGTTCAATGAGCTTGCAGAGTTTGCCGCCGATATGAAGTTTCAGCGACTCGGCTGTTTTGCCTACTCTCCCGAGGAGGACACAAAGGCAGCTGAAATGCCCGACCAAATTGACGAAGAAATCAAGCAAAAGCGTGCCGATATTATTATGGAGCATCAACAGCAGGTTATGGCTGAATACTGCGAAAGCCTTGTTGGCAAAGAAATTGAAGTTCTTGTTGAAGGCTTTGACAAGCTTGCCGAATGTTTCTTCGGCAGAAGCTATGCCGACGCCCCCGAGGTTGACGGCTGTGTATTCTTCACCTGTGACGGTGAAAAGCCAAAGGCAGGAGATTTTGTCAAGGTGCATGTAACCGATTACACAGGTTGCGATCCTGTAGGTGAATTTGTCGGCAAAATCGACTAAGTGGCTAAAAGACTCAGCAATTTCATAATATTTAACTTTGAAAGGCACATAAAATGAACTTACCAAATAAACTGACAGTAGGACGAATAATTCTTGTTCCGTTCTTTGTGGCGGCATTGCTTGCAAACTTTCCGCTCAACAATGCCGTTGCCCTGATTATTTTTATTGCGGCGTCACTCACAGATATGTTTGACGGAAAAATTGCAAGAAAAAACGGTCTTGTTACAGACTTCGGAAAATTTGCAGATCCGCTTGCAGACAAAATTCTTGTGCTTGCCGCATTTCTGTGCTTTGTACAGCTTGGAATATGTGACTGCGTTGCGGTCATAATCGTGCTTTTCCGTGAATTTTCCGTCACCTCAATACGGCTGATTGCCGCCTCAAAAGGCAAGGTTGTCGCCGCTAATATGTGGGGCAAAGCAAAGACGGTTTCACAGATGATTGCTATAATTGCAGTAATTGCAATGCAAATCGTGCTTGAACTGCCCGAAGTCGGACTTAATTTTATAAACATGGCAACATTTGAACCGATTTTCTTTGTGGTGGGAGAAATTCTCATCTGGATTTCGGTTGTATTCACAATCATTTCGGGCGTTGTATATATAATTCAAAACAGACAGTTTATTTCTCAGACCTGAGAACAGACTCTCACGGTCTTGACAGGAGGGTGATTGCGTGTTTAAAACCCTGAAAGCGGATATTGATGCGGTTATGGAGCGTGATCCTGCCGCAAGGAGCAGAGCAGAGGTGTTTTTTCTCTACTCGGGTTTCAAGGCGGTGCGTTCTCACCGAAAAGCCAACTGGTGTTTGCGACACAACCTCAAGTTTCTTGCAAGGTGGATTTCTCAACGCAGTCGTCACAAGACGGGAATTGAGATTCACCCGGGTGCAACTATCGGCAAGGGACTGTTTATAGATCACGGAATGGGCGTTGTCATAGGCGAAACTACAATAATAGGAGACAACTGCACCATTTATCAGAATGTTACTCTCGGAGGAACAGGCAAAGAAACAGGAAAAAGGCACCCCACACTCGGCAACAATGTGCTTGTAGGCTCGGGTGCAAAGGTTCTCGGTCCGTTCAAGGTTGGTGACAACGCAAGAATTGCCGCAGGTGCGGTTGTTTTAAGCGAAGTTCCGCCGAATGCAACGGCTGTCGGCGTTCCGGCAAGAGTAGTAAAAGTCAACGGTGTTCGCAGTGAAACCCTTGACCAGATTCATGTATCGGATCCGGTTGCACTTGCATTGTGCAATCTTGAGCATAAAATTTTTGAACTTCAAAAACAGCTTGATGAGCTGAAAAAGGAAAATGTAAAAAGTGAGGAATAGCAAATGATTTTATATAATTCTCTCGGACAGACAAAGCAGGAATTTGTACCGCACACACCCGGCAAGGTTAATATGTACACCTGCGGTCCTACTGTTTATCACTATGCCCACATTGGCAATCTTCGCACCTATATTATGGAAGATGTTCTTGAAAAGTATCTTCGTTTTTCGGGTTATGATGTAAACCGTGTAATGAACATCACAGATGTAGGTCATCTTTCAAGCGACGCCGACACAGGCGAGGATAAGATGCTTTCAGGCGCAAAGCGTGAGCATAAAACTGTTATGGAGATTGCAAAGTTCTACACAGACGCATTTTTTGCCGACTGCGAAAAGCTTAACATCAAGCGTCCCGATGTTGTAGAGCCTGCAACAAACTGCATTGACGATTTTATTAATATGATTTCCGTTCTGCTTGAAAAGGGCTATGCCTACATTGCAGGCGGCAATGTTTACTTTGACACTTCAAAGCTCGACAACTACTATGTGTTCGGCAATATGAATGAGGACGATCTTGCTGTCGGCGTTCGTGACAGCGTTGAAGAGGACGAAAACAAGCGTAACAAGGCTGACTTTGTTCTCTGGTTCACAAAGTCAAAGTTTGATTCACAGGAGCTCAAGTGGGAAAGTCCGTGGGGCGTAGGTTATCCGGGCTGGCACATCGAATGCTCATGCATAAGCTATAAGCATTGCGGTGAATATCTTGACATTCACTGTGGCGGCATTGACAATGCTTTCCCCCATCACACAAACGAAATTGCACAGAGCGAGGCTTTTCTCGGTCACAAGTGGTGTCCGTACTGGTTTCATGTACTTCATCTCAATGATGCAAGGGGCAAAATGAGCAAGTCAAAGGGCGGTTTCCTTACAGTTTCACTTCTTGAAGAAAAGGGCTACAATCCGCTTGTTTACAGAATGTTCTGCCTCCAGAGCCACTACCGCAAGCCGCTCACATTCTCATATGACAACCTTGACAACACAGCCACAGCCTACAACAAGCTTGTAAAGAGAATTTCCGCTCTTTCAAGGGACGGTGAGCCTGATATGGCAAAGGCTGAGGAGCTTACAAAGGGATTTAGCGAGGCACTTGACAATGACCTCAACACTTCTCTTGCTCTCACCTGCGTTTATGATGTTCTCAAGGCTGACGCAGACGATGCAACAAAGCTTTATGTAATCGGCGAATTTGACAAGGTGCTTTCACTCGACCTTACAAAAGTTCCCGAAAGCAACAAAGCGGACGCTGACGATGACTTTGCCAAGGAAGTTGAGGAGCTTATTGCACAGCGTACAAAAGCCCGTGCCGAAAAGGATTGGGCGACAGCCGACGCTATCCGTGACAAGCTTAAAGAGATGAAAGTTGTTGTCAAGGACACAAAAGACGGCATTGAATGGCATGTTGAGGGTTAACTTGACTGCTATCGCCCAATGAACGCACCTAATTAAAACAAAATATGAATAAATAAAAATCCCCTTCATATAAATTTGGTATGGAGGGGATTTTATGCGTTTGTATATCATAACAAAACGAAATCTAATATCAATCGGATTCTGTCTTTTAATCGGAGTGCTTGCAGGAGCAATTGCAGTCACATCAACCGTTCGAGCCGTTCAGAGTGCGGCTGCTCAGCGTGAAATTCCCATTTACTATGTTGACACGGACAAAAAGCAGGTTGCCCTGTCGTTTGATGCGGCATGGGGCAATGAACAGACCGAGCATCTGCTTGAAATTCTCGACAAATACAAGGTGAAATCAACATTTTTCCTTGTGGGCGACTGGGTTAAGAATTATCCCGACAGCGTAAAAGATATTGCAAAGCACGGTCACGATGTGGGCAATCACAGCAACACCCATCCTCATATGACGCAGATGTCATCGTCCGATATGGTCGGTCAGATTCAGTCCTGCAACGAAAAAATCAAGGAGCTTACGGGCAAAACTCCCACCCTGTTCCGTGCCCCCTACGGCGATTACAACAATGATGTTGTAAAGTCGGTCAACGGCTGTAATATGTATTGCGTGCAATGGGATGTCGATTCGCTCGACTGGAAAGATCCGACTCCCGAGCAGATAAAGCAAAATATTATGAAAAAAATCAGGAACGGCAGTATTATATTGATGCATAACGGTGCAAAAAATACCCCCGAAGCATTGCCGACGGTAATCGAGGCAATCAAATCCGAGGGCTACGAAATCGTTCCGATTTCGCAAATTCTGCTCAAAGGCGAATACTACACAGATGTTGACGGCAAAATGTGCAGTAAAACCGCCACACAACCGAGTTCGTGAGGGAACATTTTTATTAATGCCGCAAAACTACCGTCATACTGTAGGGGCGTTCATCGGACGCCCGCCAAGTAAAGACATAAATTATATGTTAAAACAAATTTTATAAATGAAATGCAGTTACCGAAATAATGTAGCGGCGATCAGTGATCGCCAATCGTTTTGGTTTTGCAACCAAAACGAAGATAAGCATAATCTTTGCCATCTTAAAATTATATATTAATAAACAAAATATTTTCTGCGATTACTTATTCATTTCGTGTTGATTGGTAGCCTTGCGACCGCCGCCGGTGGCGGAAAAAGGGAGCAATGCGCTGTCTGAAATAACGAGCAATAGGAAGCACATTTATGTGCAACGCATTGCGACTATATTTCAGACGGGAGAACGAGGTTCGCCGCTACATTGCATTGTAGAAAAGGTAACAATTTTACGCTTGGGCATAATTTGTGTTAAGTCGCACCGATTTTACAATCGGTACGATTGGCGGTCACTGACCGCCACTACAGATTATACACAGTTTTCATCACATCAAAAATTATGTGAATAAACAAATAATTTCATCAAAGCGGGCGTCCGATGAACGCACCTACTGATTAACAATAACTTTCATACAAAAAACAGACTGACAGATTATCAGTCTGTTTTTTAATGCAATCATCATTTTCTTGCAATGTTAAGAATATTTTCCCACCATTCATTAGATGATATTATTGAATAGGTTGTGAGAAAACTTTCCGCTATTAGCAAACGAATGAGTATGACAAATAGTATTGTTAAAAATAAATCCAATGCCATTACTAAACATATATTTAAAATATTACCGTATTCTGCATATTCTAACCTTAAAATAAATGTCGGTACTACACATATACAACTAATGAACATTAAGTCAAGAGGTATCACAAACAACGATATAATTGAATTAAGCACATCATTATGACAAACAAAATCTATTGACCAAGTAACAAGTAACAAATAAAAAATTAATACCTTTGCAAAATCAAGTATTGTAAACCCAATCGTAGCTGTAACTTTTACTGATTTGAATGAATTTTTCCGAACTAAATAGAAAGATATAAGAAAAGTAATAATTAATAAAACCGCAAATATTAAATAGCAATTGTTAACAATGAAATCAGCAAATACTTCGGCTACTCTATTACTTCCACACAGATAAAATAAAAATGCAATAATTGCAAAACCACAATTACTAAATAAAATAATCATTGCGTACTCCTTAAATTATTTCTAATTAAAAAATCACTTAATGCAAAAGCAAGTTCTATAATTTTATATACTTTATTCACTTGAATTATACCCATATTGTATAAAATTGTCAACAAAAAGTTATAATATTATACTCACAAGGTATAATTTATGGAGTGGGTACGGCAAATGCAAAGAATTAAGGAACTACGAAAAGAAAAATCTATGAACCAAATTGCATTGGGAATGGAACTTAACTTTTCGCAAAAGATAATCAGCGAATATGAAAACGGAAAGGTTGAACCGAGCATTACAACGCTCAAAAAACTTGCGTCAATTTTTAATACATCTGTTGATTATATAATTGAATATACGGACATCAAACAGCCGATTGACAAAATTGCACAGTCTAAACTCTCGGAAACTGAATGTGAACTTCTCAACGAATTTCGCTGTCTGCCAAAAGAAAAACAAAACATTGCCCTTGGTATCATTATGGGATTAAAGCACAGTTAATTGTAGCCAATATAATTTTATTCGTATCGTGTTTTCACACGAAATGATTGGTAGCCATGCGACCGCCGCCGGTGGCGGAAAAAGGGAGCAATGCGCTGTCTGAAATAACGAGCAATAGGAAGCACATTTATGTGCAACGCATTGCGACTATATTTCAGACGGGAGAACGAGGTTCGCCGCTACAGTATGACGGTTGTTTTGCGGTCTTTATAAAATTTGTTTTAACATATAGTTTATACTATTACTTGCGGGCGTCCGATGAACGCCCCTACTGATTAACAATAACTTTCATATAAAAACATATAAAAAACAGGCTGACAGGTTATAAAAAATCTGTCAGCCTGTTTTTTTTAATTATAACTTAGATTAAATCAATAATATGCCTTTTCAACATTTGATTTGTCGGCAAAATCAGCAAAATGCTCATCTGCGTATGAGCCCTTTTTAACATAGATTGTAAGTTTATCAGAATCGACACAAGTCAAGAAACTACTTTCTATTGAGGTAAGTGATTCCGGAAGATAGAGTGTTTCAAGTTTTGTCCATGCAAAAACAGAATCACCGACAGTTGTTACTGATTCGGGGAGTTTAATCTCCTTGATTCCTGAATACTGGAACGCAGATTCCTTGATTTCGGTTACCTTATCAGGAATTTCAATAGTTTCAAGCGACTCGCAATTGCTAAAACAGAATTCTGAAATTCTCTTTAGGTTTTTCGGAAGCTGAACCGTTTTCAGGCTTTTATCATGTACAAACAAACCGTCAGGAAGATTTTTGATGTTTTCAGACTCAAACACAACACTTTCAAGGTTATCGTTTTCTGAAAAATAGTTATCCTCGCCGCTTGCCCAATCATCAATTCTTAAATCAATACAATTTTTTGGAATTACGATTTCGCTCTTCTTTGCTGCTTCTTTTGAAAGATTGACAATGCAACTGTTTTCATCCCACACGAAGTCACCGTCAACTGCATCTCCGACTTCAGCAGTACTTGAATCATCAGCCGATGAATCATTCACGGACTCAACCTTGCTTGAAGATTTGTCGGTTGAAGATGAATTGTTACCGCCCGAACAACCCGTTGCAACCGCACCAAGCGCAACCGTCAAAGCCAAAAGTGAAACTATAAATATTCTTTTCATTTTTTACTCTCCTCATGTTTGCTTTATATCATTGCTTAATACAGCAAAGTTATTATATCATTAAAACAAGATTTTGTCAATAAGTCAAAATCTTGTTCTCTAATATCAACAAAGAATAACTTTTTCGGTACAAAGATTATATTAATTTATATCAAAATCAAAATTTATTATTAAACCGCTACAGCATAAAATCAGGCTGACAGGTTATTAAAAATCTGTCAGCCTTAAATTATTTTATCAAGTTTTCGCTACGGATAAAAATCAATAAACAACAACACGGGTTCCCGAGGAAATGTTGTTATAGATTTTCTTAGCTGCGTTGTACGGTGTGTTTACACAGCCGTGTGAGCCGTGACCCTTGTACCTTGTTCCGCCGTATTCCCAGCTTGAACGCCATGATGCGTCATGGATTCCGCAACCGTCAGATGTGAACGGAAGCCAGAATGTTACATGGGAATTCAGCATAAGTGTTGCAGGAGATGCCTTGTAAATAATTGAATATGCACCCTTTGGCGTATCGTTTGTACCGTAGTTGCCGGTTACAACATCTGTTTCAACAACAAGCTTACCGTTCTTGTAGTACCACATATGCTGCTGATTGATGCTGATTTCAACATAGGTATTGCCGACTGAAACACCGTAGGCATTCTTGCTGATCTTTACACTCTTTGTCTGGAATGTGCCGAGGCACTTGTACTTTTTCGGGTTACTGCTCGGTCCCGAATACTTGTAAGCACGAATACGGAAGTAATAGGTCTTGCCGACTGTAAGCTTTTTGGTGTTGTAGAAAGTATTCTTTGTTTCACCAAGCTTTGTATATTTTCCGTTCTTTGAGGTTGAATAGAAAATCTCATATGCTGTCGGAGTGGTCATTGCCTTGCCCCATGTGAGATTTACTCTTGAAAGTCTTGTATCTGTCTTGAAATTAACGGCATTAAGACCTGCCACACATCTTATTGTTGACGGTGACGAATAGTAAGTGTTCTTTTTGATTGCACGGTAAGCCCTAATCTGATAGTAATACGCTCTGCCGTTCATAACTCCCTTATCTCTGAAAGAAGTTGTGGAATTTGAAGTGATTGTCTTATAAAGAACATATTCTCCGTTTGTGTTCCTGCTCATACGGTAGATTTTGTAGCCTGTTGCCTGTGAGTTCTTTGACCACGAAAGTGTAATTGCAGCACCCGACTCCTTGAGTGAAACGCTTACGGCATTCGGGAGAGTAGCTGTTCTGTAGGTCTGACTCTTACCCTCATACTTTACACCGTCATGCTCAACATAGGCGGCAACCTTTACATCATACCAGGTTGCTGTTCTAATCTTTTTGAGTGTACAGGCATTTGACTTTACATATGTAAATCTTGAAAAATTCTTGTGTGCGTCATTGTTGCGGTAGTAGATTACATAGCCTGTTGCACCGCTTACTTTATCCCACTTGAACGAAAGCGAATTTGTTGTATATTGCGTTCTTTTGAGATTCTTGATTGCGCCCACATTCGGCTTAAACGGCTGAGTCGGAGGAACCGTAGGAGTTACGGGCGGCTCCGTTACCGGCTGTGAAGGCTCGGTTGCCTGAGTTGGTTCAACGCTCGTATCTGTTACATCAGATGCAACAGTTGCCTCTGTTGCAGGCTGAGAGTCTGTTTCTGCGGCAGAAACAGCTAATGTTCCGACAACAGAACAAGCTACGGTAACTACTGCGAGAATTACAGCCAAGGTGTGTTTGAATTTGAATGTCATATATTCCATCCCCAATCGTATTTGATAATTAGATTATATATGTTTTTTTGAAAAAAATAAAGAGTATTTAGTAAAAAATTTCAAAAATCTTCCACTAATTACTCTTACTTTATCTTGTCATTTTTATTAAGTCTTGAAAGGCGTTCGCATTCGGCAATCAGCTTGCTCTGTTTAAGCCTTCTTTCGTCCTCAAGCACAGATTCACGAACCTGTTTTCGCAGTCTTTCAAATGGTGTGTCACGGTTGCCTGTTATCTCTTTCGGGCTTAAAATTTTTGGTGCAAGATTTGATGCACCCGGTCTTGTGAGCATCTGAATGGTGATATGCTCATGCTGAATGAGAGCGAAAAGCTGACTGAGAGAGGTACATTCGTCAATTGCCTTGACGAGTTCTTCCGTTGTTTTGTGACGGTATCCGTGCACCTTTGTTTCATTCAATTTCACTCACCGCCCTTTATTGCCTTTTGCGGAACATTGTTATCATTATATTTCCGAATAAACGCCTCCGCTGTTTGATGAAGGACATTTGTACCTTAGATTATACTTAATTTTCACAAGATTTTCAATATTTATTTTCGGTTTCTTTGTTTACATCAACACTTTTTTATGATATGCTGACTAACAGATACGCAAAATGTCCGTATAATCGACATTTTTCAGCGTTAAAAAATTTTTGTCAGGAGTAGAATAATGAAAAAAACTATTTGTGCCGTAACGGCTGCCATGCTTGCACTTACCTCGGTTTTGTGCGGTTGCTCAAGCAACGGTGAAAGCAGTTCGCAGTCGGGCAGTACAACCCCGGCAACTGTTGCCACAGACACAACCGTCAAGACAACAGGCGAAAAAATACATATAAACGACAGCACTCTCGGTGAAATCTGGATTACCGAGCTTGACGGTGTGCCGAAAAACACACTCAACAATGACAACTTCACCTCTGACGACACTTTCAAATACTACAGTGAAAACGGCAAGGCTGCTTCAATGGAAGGAATCGACATTTCCTCCTACAGCGGAAAGATTGACTGGGACAAGGTTAAAAAATCGGGTGTTGATTTTGTTATGGTTCGCATCGGCGGCAGAGGCTACGGTTCTGACGGAAAAATGTACTCGGACGATTCCGCCCTTTCATATATAAAGGGTGCTAAGGCGGCAGGACTTAAAGTCGGCGTGTATTTCTTCTCTCAGGCTGTCAATAACGATGAGGCAATTGAAGAGGCTGACTATATAAAGACACTTCTCGGTGATGAAACAATCGATTTTCCCGTTGCATATGACTGGGAAATCATCAAGGATGATGACGCAAGAACCGACAGCGTTTCCGCCGCTCAGGCAACAGCCTGTGCAAAGGCATTCTGCAACCGTGTAAAGGAGCTTGGCTACACACCGATTATCTATTCTCCGAGCAAGGAGCTTTACTTCAAATATGACCTCACCCAGCTTGCAGATTTTGACATCTGGTACTGCGAATACGCAAATGTTCCGACATTCTATTATCAGTTTTCTATGTGGCAATATTCTTCATCAGGCAAGGTTGACGGAATTGAGGGCGATGTTGATATGAACATCTGCTTCACAAACATAGCCGATTACGATTAAGAAAGGATAATATATATGAAAAAGATAGCAAGCTTTACAATCAACCACAACACACTTATGCCGGGTGTTTACATCTCAAGGATTGACGGAGATATTACAACATACGATATGCGTTTTGTAAAGCCGAACACACCGCCGTATCTTCCGAATCCCGTTATGCACACAATTGAACACCTTTTTGCAACATATGCCCGCAACAGCAAATTTGCCGACAATGTAATCTACTTTGGACCTATGGGATGCAGAACGGGTTTTTATTTTCTCGTTCGTGATATGTCAAATGAGGACGCATTACAGCTTATAAAAGACACAATAAAGCAGTGTGCGAAGCACAAGGGAGAAATCCCCGGAACAACTGCAATTGAGTGCGGGAACTACCTTGAACACGACCTTGACGGTGCTTTAAAAGAGTTAAATAAATATTACTCTTTGTTAAAAGATTACACAGTTGATAACTTACAGTATAATTAACATAGGGAATTATTGTTTAATTTACCCTGTTTTGTAGCTTTATCCCCTGTCTTATTATTAATTATGACATTTTTTAATTCTCATATTGCAATTTCGTAACTATTTGGTATAATAAAGGTATCGTGTTTGTTACAAAAATGTAACGGTTAATGAGATAGGAGAAATTATTTTGGAGACAAAGTTCATTGGTTTGGAAGGTTTCAATGAAATCGAGAGTCTTCCGACAAAGAAACGCAAAGTTTGCAGGCGTGAGCTTACAACAGCACAGAAAACTGTTCGCTTTGTAAAGAGAGCAACAACATTTTGTGCAAAATCAGTTGTAAGAATGTCAAAAAACACAGCCGCAAAACTCGCACAGGCAATTGAGAACAGGAAGGGTTCTTTAAAGTCTGTTACAATCAAGTCTGTTAATTCGTCAAAGAAAGCAAAAACACAGATATCAGCTATTGACAAAGCATTCAACGAATCAAGAAACGGCACAACAAAGAGTGCCGGAGAGATTGTATCGGAACTTTCGTTCAAAAGCGGAAAGCAGTATGCTCACCTTGCACCCTCGACAATCCGTTCGCAGAAGTTGCTCAGAAAAAAGGCTGTGCTTGCAGTAGTAGCCTGTTTCAGCGCAATCACACTTTCATGTGTAACGGTTGCAAGCGCACTTGATATGAAAGATAACAACAGCGCACAGACCCCTGCACTTGTTGCAACAAGTGACGAGGCTGTTCCTAATACTGAAATTGACGGCGAATCGGCATCGGCAAACCTCAAGGCAATTTCACCGTCATGCGCAAGTCTTTATATTGACGGCAAGTTCATCGGTGCGACAGAAGAAATTGATCAGCTCAATGCAGACCTCGAGCAGGTTCTTGTTGATTACCGCAGAGATTACGATGACGAAACAACAACCGAGTTTGCAAATTCGGTGGAGGTTGTAAAAGGTAACGCAAGCGATACAGACCTTATTACCGCAGACGAGGTTATGGCACTTGCAGACGGCAAGTTTTCAATCTCACTTTCAACAGACATTGTTTACACAAGAGATGTGGCTTATGACACAAAGGTAAAGTATGACGAGGACAAGTCTTCTTCATACAAAAAAGTTACCACAAAGGGCGTTAATGGTGAAGAAGAAGTAACGTTAAGAACTACATTTGTTGACGGTGTTCAGACCGATGCAGTTCAGACTGACGCAAAAACTATTAAAGAGGCAGTTGACGAAGTTGTTGTAAAAGGCAAGGCTGAGGATACTTCATCAAACACAGGTTCATCGTCAACCTCATCAGACAGCAGTTCTTCATCAAGTTCAAATTCATCTTCAAGCTACACAACAGGTTCATCGGGTATGTTTGCATGGCCACTCCCCTACACACATACATTGACAAGTACCTTCGGCACACGCTGGGGCAGACTTCACGGCGGACTTGACATTTCAGACGGCGGTGTTTACGGACAGCCTATTTATGCATCCGCAAGCGGTACCGTAACATTCTCGGGCGGTGACAACAGTGGCTACGGCAACTATGTTATCATTGACCACGGCAGTGGCTACACAACACTTTACGGTCATTGCAGTTCACTTGTTGCAGTAACAGGTCAGTATGTAAATCAGGGCGACCTCATCGGTTATGTCGGTTCAACAGGCAACTCAACAGGCCCTCACCTCCATTTTGAAATCCGCCTCAACGGCGAAAAAATGGACCCCCTCGGCTACACAAGCTGATTTAATTAAATATTGATTATTTAACCCCCCGATTCGTTTGAGTCGGGGGGTTGTTTATGATGAATATGATTTTATCTGAACATATACTGTGCGGTGTCGAGGACTGACTCCATTGTCTTAAAGGCTTTGTTTGCCTTTTTCTTGAGTTTTGGGTTGCTGTCTACCATATTTTTGCCGACAATACCCATGCAGACGCCTGCCGTCATTCCTATTGCAACGCCTTTCATCACATTCATCATTGGACTTGTATTCATAATCACACCTCCCAATCTTGCAAATTCATTGACAAAATGTGTGTTTTTTCATCTTTGTCACACGGCTTTGTCAAAAAAACTTGCATTATTATTGTTTACGATTTAAAATGTATTTAAACAGAAAAAGAATGGAATAATAAAAATTGGAGTGATAACTTTTGGCAACTCTCAACCTTGTGCTTGTTGAACCCGAAATTCCGCAGAACACGGGCAATGTGGCACGAACCTGTGCCGCAACGGGAACAAGACTTCATCTTGTAAAGCCTATGGGCTTTGAACCCGACGATAAAAAACTCAAAAGAGCGGGACTTGACTACTGGCACTTGCTTGACATCACATATTATGAAAGCATTGACGATTTTTTTGAAAAAACAAAAGGCGGAAAATACTTTTTCTTTTCAACAAAAGGAACTCACCGCCACAGCGATGTTGAATATCCCGACAACTGCTATCTTCTCTTTGGCAAAGAAACAAAAGGCTTGCCCGAGGAGCTTTTAATGCAGCATCCCGATGATACTTTAAGACTGCCTATGATTGACGAGGCAAGAAGTCTTAATCTTTCAAACTCGGTTGCAATTGCGGCTTATGAAGTTTTAAGGCAATGGGATTATCCTGCTTTGCAGAACAAGGGCGAGCTTCACAATCACAAGTGGAGCGACCTCAACAATATGACATAAGGATAAAAATAATATTCATAAACTTCCTTAAAATCAGTATTTGTAAAGACAGTGCAAAAAATACCCCGACAGGCGAATTTTTTAAAGTTTTCTATTGATAAAAAGGGGTTTTTGATATATAATAATGGTGACTGTAAAAATACTAAATTTTTACAAATTTCTTCTTACACGAAAGGAATGTATATTATGCAGCTCAACAAAGTATCTGTTGATGACATCAATGTAAAAGGTAAAAAAGTACTTGTTCGTTGTGACTTCAATGTACCGCTCAAGGACGGCGTAATCACAAACGACAACAGAATTACAGCAGCTCTTCCTACAATCAAGAAGCTTATCGCTGACGGCGGCAAGGTTATCCTTTGCTCACATCTCGGCAAGCCGAAGAACGGTCCCGAAGAAAAGTTCTCACTCGCTCCCGTAGCAGTAAGACTTTCGGAACTTCTCGGTCAGGATGTTGTTTTCGCTAACGATGACGAGGTTGTAGGCGAAAATGCTAAAAAGGCTGTTGCAGAAATGAAAGACGGCGATGTTGTTCTTCTCCAGAACACTCGTTTCAGAAAAGAAGAAACAAAGAATCTTGAGCCATTCTCATCAGAACTTGCTTCACTCGCTGATGTATTCGTAATGGATGCATTCGGTTCGGCTCACCGTGCACACTGCTCAACAGTAGGTGTTACAGACCACATCAAGGACACAGCAGTAGGTTACCTCATGCAGAAGGAAATTGACTACCTCGGCAATGCCGTTGAAACTCCTGTTCGTCCGTTCGTTGCAATCCTCGGCGGTGCTAAGGTTGCTGACAAGCTCAATGTTATTTCAAACCTCCTCGAAAAGTGCGACACACTCATCATCGGCGGCGGTATGGCTTACACATTCCTCAAGGCTCAGGGCAAGGAAGTCGGTCTTTCACTCGTTGACGATACAAAGATTGACTACTGTAAGGAAATGATGGCTAAGGCTGAAAAGCTCGGCAAGAAGCTCCTTCTCCCAATCGACACAACAATCGCTGCAGGCTTCCCTGATCCTATCGACGCTGAAATCGAAGTTAAGGTTGTTGATTCAGACAAGATTCCTGCTGACATGGAAGGTCTTGACATCGGCACAAAGACACAGGAACTCTTTGCCGACGCTGTAAAGAGCGCAAAGACTGTTGTTTGGAACGGTCCTATGGGCGTATTTGAAAACCCGACTCTTGCAAAGGGTACAATTGCTGTTGCTAAGGCTCTTGCCGACACAGACGCAACAACAATCATCGGCGGCGGCGACAGCGCAGCTGCTGTTATTCAGCTTGGTTTTGCTGACAAGATGAGCCACATCTCAACAGGCGGCGGCGCATCTCTTGAATACCTCGAGGGCAAGGTTCTTCCGGGTATCGCAGCAATCGCTGACAAATAATTTAATCAAATAAAAGGGCGGATTTTTCCGCCCTTACTGATTTAACCCTGTTACTTTATTATAATAAAAACATATTCTGAAAGGAAATTATCATGGATAAGTCAAAGAGAAAGGCAATTATCGCCGGCAACTGGAAAATGAACAAAACTCCAAAGGAAGCTAAAGAGCTCCTCAACGCTATTACTCCCCTCGTAAAAGATGCAGGTTGTGAAGTAATCGCTTGTGTTCCCTATGTTGACCTTGCAACAGCACTTGAGGCTACAGAAGGCACAAATGTTAAAATCGGTGCAGAAAACTGTCACTGGGCTGAAAGCGGTGCTTTCACTGGCGAAATCTCAACAGGTATGCTCAAGGAAATGGGCGTTGAATATGTAGTTCTCGGTCACAGCGAGAGAAGACAGTATTTCGGCGAAACAGACGAAACTGTAAACAAGAGAACAAAGGCTGCTCTTGCCGCAGGTCTTAAGCCAATCGTTTGCGTCGGTGAACTCCTCTGGGAGCGTGAGTGCGACATCACAGAAGAAGTTATCGCAAGACAGATTAAGCTTGACCTCTTCAATGTAACAGAAGAAGAACTCAAGAATGTTGTTATTGCTTATGAGCCTGTATGGGCTATCGGCACAGGCAAAACTGCAACAGCTGATCAGGCTGAAGAGGTTTGTGCATTCATCCGTGCTACAATCGCTAAGCTTTACAATCAGGCTGCCGCTGACGCTGTTACAATTCAGTACGGCGGTTCAATGAATGACGGCAATGCTGACGAGCTTCTCTCAAAGACAAATGTTGACGGTGGTCTTATCGGCGGTGCATCACTCGTTGCCGAGAAGTTTGCCGCAATCGTAAAGGCTGCAAGCAAGTAATTTAAACAGTATATTCAAACACAATGCCGTGTCCTTTTGGGCACGGCACAAAAGTCTGTAATCGGCTTTTGGATTTTGTTTTTTGCATAACAAGATTGTGTATGCTTTATGGAAAGGACACGCAAAATGAAAAAACCGGTAATTTTAATGATTCTTGACGGCTTTGGTATTGCTCCCGAAAAAGGCAACGCTATCAAGGCTGCTAAAAAGCCAAACATTGACAAGCTTTTTGCATCTAATCCGCTCACACAGATTGGTGCGTCGGGTATGGATGTAGGTCTTCCTGACGGTCAGATGGGCAACTCTGAGGTCGGTCACACAAATATGGGTGCCGGCAGAATCGTTTATCAGGAACTCACAAGAATTACAAAGACTATCAACGAGAACAAGCTCAAAGATAACGAGGCTATTGTTGATGCAATGGACAAGGCTCTCAAGAACGGCACGGCACTTCACCTTATGGGACTTCTCTCAGACGGCGGTGTTCACAGCCACATTGAGCATCTCTACGGTATTCTTGAACTTGCTAAGAAAAAGGGTCTTAAAGATGTTTACATTCACGCATTCCTTGACGGTCGTGATGTTCCGCCTTCAAGTGCCGCTGAATATGCAGACAAGCTTCTTAACAAGCTCAAAGAAATCGGCATAGGCAAGGTTGCCACAGTTGAGGGCAGATACTACGCAATGGACAGAGATAACAACTGGGACAGAGTTGAAAAGGCATATGCCGCTATGGTATATGGCGAGGGCAACAAGGCAGACTGCCCTGTTTGCGCAATTAAGAACTCTTACAATGACGGCGTAACAGACGAATTTGTTGTTCCTTGTGTTATTGAGGGCGGTGCTCAGGTCAAGCCTAACGACAGCATCATCTTCTTCAACTTCCGTCCTGACAGAGCAAGAGAGATTACAAGAACATTTGTTGACCCTGATTTTAAGGGCTTTGAGAGAAAGAACGGTTTCTTCCCCGTAAACTTTGTTTGCATGACTCAGTATGATGCAACAATGCCTAATGTTGAAGTTGCATTCAAGCCAGAGGTTCTCAAGAACACACTCGGTGAGTATGTATCAGACAAGGGTATGACACAGCTCAGAATTGCAGAAACAGAAAAGTATGCTCATGTAACATTCTTCTTCAACGGCGGTGTTGAAAAGCAGTATCCGGGTGAGGACAGAATCCTTGTTAAGTCACCTGCTGTTGCAACATATGACCTTCAGCCTGAAATGAGTGCTTACGAGGTTACAGACAAGCTTGTTCCCGCAATCAAGAGCGGTAAGTACGATATGATTATCCTCAACTACGCTAACTGCGATATGGTTGGTCACACAGGCGTATTTGAGGCAGCCGTAAAGGCTGTTGAGGCTGTTGACACCTGCGTTGGCAAGGTTGTTGACGCAATCAAAGAAATGGGCGGTGTTGCTCTTATCACAGCCGACCACGGCAATGCAGATAAGATGGTTGCAGAGGACGGTTCACCGTTTACTGCTCACACAACAAACCCTGTTCCTTTCTGCGTAGTAAACTACGACTGCGAGCTTCGTGAGGGCGGCAGACTTGCCGATATCGCTCCGACAATGCTCCAAATTATGGGACTCGAGCAGCCCGAAGAAATGGACGGCACAAGTCTTATTAAGTAATTTATTTTACTGATTATATACAGAGCCACCGATGTTTTATCGGTGGCTTTTTTGTGTTAGCACAAAACTGTAGGGGTAGCCTTGTGACCGCCGCAAATTCCCGCAACGCAAAATTTAAGTTGTAAAATATCGTTAATCGGTGTAAAATAATATTACTTATGTATTGTTAATTTTATGGCAGAGAAGGGGAAAATTTGATTAAGCTACGAAGATATCTTGCATACTACAAAAAGGAATGTATCATCGGTCCGCTTTGCAAGCTGTTTGAGGCAATTTTAGAATTGCTCGTTCCGCTTGTTATGGCAGGAATCATCGACAACGGTGTGCGAAACGGCGACACGGCATACATCTGGAAAATGGGCGGTCTGCTCGTTATTCTTGCAACTGTAGGACTTTGCAGTGCGCTCGTGTGTCAGTATCTTGCATCAAAGGCATCTCAGGGTGTGGGAACAAGACTGCGCCGAGATTTGTTTTTGCACATCAACAAACTCTCTCACGCAGAGTTGGACAGGCTTGGCACTCCGTCACTTATAACACGAATCACATATGACACCAATCAGGTTCAGCAATCTGTTGCAATGGCCATCCGCCTGCTCACCAGAGCACCGTTTATTGTTATCGGTTCAATGGTTATGGCAATGACAATCAACCTTGAAATGTCAATTATTTTCTTCATTGCGGCTATATTGATTGCCGTTACTCTTTACCTCATTATGACAAAGAGTATTCCTATTTTTGAAAAAATGCAGAAAAAGCTTGACAAAATCAGCCTTATCTGCCGTGAAAATCTTTCGGGCAACAGGGTTATCAGAGCCTTTTCAAAGCAGAAAAATGAGAAAAAGCGTATTGACGATTCAACCGAGGATTTGGCTAAAACTTCGATCAGAGTAAGCATCCTTTCGGCACTTTTAAGCCCTGTCACCTACATCATCACCAATGCTGCAATTATTCTCATCATTTGGTTTGGCGCTCAGAATGTCAACGCAGGCAGCGGAATGCTTTCGGGTGACATCATCGCCCTTGTAAACTATATGACGCAGATTTTGCTTGCAATGATTGTTGTTGCAAACCTTGTTGTACTTTTCACGAAGGCAAGTGCAAGTGCGGCAAGACTTAACGAAGTGTTTGAAACTCAGCCGAGTGTGTGTGAAAGCACTACCGAGAACATTGAAATTTCAGAGAGTGAAAGCACTCCGAAAATCGAATTTGACAATGTAAACTTCACATACGGCACGGGTGATGACGAGCTTGAGGACATCAGCTTTAAAATCAAGCGTGGTCAGACGGTCGGTCTTATCGGCGGTACGGGTTGCGGTAAAAGTACGCTTGTCAACCTTATCCCCCGTTTTTACGATGCAACACAGGGTACTGTAAGCGTTGACGGCAGAAATGTCAAGGACTATCCGTTCTTACAACTCCGTTCACAGATTGGTATTGTTCCTCAGCAGTCAATTCTTTTCAAGGGAACAATCCGTGACAATATGAAATGGCAAAACGAAAATGCAACTGACGAGGATATTATAAAGGCTCTAAAAATTGCGCAGGCATACGAGTTTGTAAGCAAACTGAACAAAGGGCTTGACAGCTTTGTTGAACAGGGCGGTAAGAACTTCAGCGGTGGACAGCGTCAGCGACTTTGCATTGCCAGAGCACTCACAGGCTCACCGAAGCTTCTCATTCTTGACGACAGCTTTTCGGCTCTTGACTTTGCAACAGATGCGGCACTCAGAAAGGCTTTGCGTGAAAACACAAAGGATATGACCGTGATAATCGTTACACAGCGTTGCTCAACAATCAAGAACGCAGACCTTATTCTTGTGCTTGATGACGGCAGAATTGTAGGCAAAGGTCAGCACGATGAACTGTTTGAAAGCTGCGAAACCTACCGTGAAATCTGTCTTTCACAGCTTAGTGAAGAGGAGGCAAAACGATGAAAAATTCAGCAAAAAAATCCTCCTCTGTAAAAAAGGTACTCAAAAAAATAAAGCCGTATTCGTTTTATTTGATTTTAGCTCTTGTGAGTGCAATCATCAGCGTTTCGCTCACGCTCTATATTCCGGTTCTCACAGGTAACGCAATCGACAACATCATTGACAAAGGCAATGTTGACTTTGCAAGCGTTATTCAGATTCTTGTGTACATCGGTGTAGGCATCGGCGGTGTGGCACTTTTCCAGTGGATTATGACCTACTTTACCAACATTGTCAGCTACCGCACTGTTCGTGACCTCAGAAGAGAGGTTTTTGAAAAATTCAACACAGTTCCCCTCTCCTACATTGACACAACACCTCACGGCGACCTTATCAGCCGAGTAATCAACGATGTTGACGCAGTTGGTGACGGTCTTACACAGATGTTTCTACAGCTTTTTTCGGGCATTGTTACCATTGTCGGCACGCTTGTATTTATGCTGACAATCAACTGGAAAATCGCCCTTGTGGTTGTTGTTCTCACACCGCTTTCGCTCTTTGTTGCAGCATTCATCGGCAAGATGACGCACAACCGCTTTACCCGTCAACAGGCACTCAACGGTGACATCTCGTCATATGTCGAGGAGCATATCGGCAATCAGAGAATTGTAAAGGCTTTTTCATATGAGGACAGAGCCTTTGAAGAATTTGAAAAGTACAATGATGAACTTCTTGAAGTGGGATTCAAGGCGCAGTTTGCAGGCGCACTTGCCAACCCGTCAACAAGATTCGTAAACGCATTGGTTTATGCCGCAGTAGGCATTATGGGTGCTCTGTTTGCCGTTGCAGGCACACTTTCGGTCGGACAGTTATCATGCTTCCTTACCTACGCAAATCAGTACACAAAGCCGTTTAACGAGGTTACAGGCGTACTCACGCAGTTACAGACAGGCATTGCGGCGGCAGGACGGGTTTTTGAGGTTCTTGAGGCAGATAACGAAATTCCCGACAACAGCACAAAAGAGCTTGAGCATTGCAAAGGCAATGTCAAGATTGAGAATGTAAACTTCTCCTACACAAAAGAAAAACCGCTCATCACAAACTTTTCGCTTGATGTCAAGAGCGGCAGTCACATTGCCATTGTCGGTCCGACAGGTTGCGGCAAGACAACATTTATCAATCTTCTTATGAGATTTTATGACACGGACAGCGGCAAAATCAGCATTGACGGAGTTGACATTATGGACATCACCCGTGACAACCTCAGAAAATGCTACGGAATGGTTCTTCAGGACAGCTGGCTGTTCAACGGAACGATTATGGAAAATCTGCGTTACGGTAACGAAAACGCAACCGAAGAAGAAGTTATTACCGCTGCAAAGGCAGCATATGCGCACTCATTCATCCGCCGTATGTCTGACGGCTACAACACCGTAATCAGCGAGGACGGCGGTAATCTCAGTCAGGGACAGAAACAGCTTTTGTGTATTGCAAGGGCGATGCTTACAAACCCGTCAATTCTTATTCTTGACGAGGCAACTTCATCAATTGATACCCTTACCGAAATCCGTGTTCAAAAGGCTTTTGCCAAGATGATGAAGGGCAAGACGAGCTTTGTTGTTGCCCACAGACTTTCAACAATCAAGGAAAGCGATGTTATCCTTGTTATGAAGGACGGCAACATCATTGAACAAGGCACACACGAGGAGTTGCTCGCCAAAGGCGGATTCTATAACAAACTTTACAACAGTCAGTTTGCAAAACAGTAATACGGCAACGGTCACTGACCGCAAATCGAAACAATTGTAAAATCGTTTCGACAATAAAACGAATAACTGACTACTACACTCGAACACACAATTTTCAACAAATTCGAAAATATATACAAAACGAGGTCATCAGCTAAAAACCGATGACCTCTGTTTTTTATTATGAACTTTTAATCAGAAAGGGATTTTTCAACATTTATTATCGGATAAAGCTTTTCGTCAATTGACTTGATTTTCTCGATTGCACTCTGTTTAATCTGTCTTTCTGTAAGGTCAAGTCCATACGGAATAACCATATCAAAGACAACATTTGTATGCGTACTACCCTTTACAATTCTGAAATCGTGGATTGAATACTCCGGATTAAGCTCACACAAGCCCTCCTCCACCTTCATTTTAAGTTCATTTGTGAACGCATCGTTTGAGGCAATCGGATCCATATGTATGGTTGCAAAACAGTTGTACCTGTTTTCAAGCTGTTTTTCCGTCAGGTCAATTGCGTCGTGAGCTTCAAGGATATCCTCGTCACACGGTACCTCTGCGTGGAGTGAAATAAAGCATCTGCCCGGACCGTAATCATGAATAATCAAATCGTGGATACCTACAATCATATCATTTTTCAACACTGTTTCCTTGATTTCATCAACAAATTCAGGGTCGGGCGCTTTGCCGAGGAGCGGAGAGAGGCTCTCTCTGAATGTGCTGACACCCGTAAAAAGTATGAACAGCGAAACACACACGCCGAGCCAACCGTCAATCTGAACTCCTGTTGAGGCAGAAATAAGCAATCCGATTATTACGACCGAGGTTGCAATGCAGTCGGTCAACGAATCGAGTGCCGCCGCCTTGAGTGCGGTTGAATTTATCTTTCTCGACAATCCCGAATTAAAAAAGTACATCCATAATTTTACGAAAATTGACGCAATCATTATTGCGAGTGAAAGCGTTGAAAATGCCGTTTTGTCCTCGGGAGTAATTATCTTTTCTATCGAACTTTTTATAAGCTCAACACCCATTAAAAGGATTACAACGGAAATTCCCAAGCCTGCCACATACTCATAACGACCGTGACCGAACGGATGCTCTCTGTCGGCAGGACGGCTTGCAAGCTTAAATCCGAGGAATGTAACAACCGAACTGCCTGCGTCCGAAAGGTTGTTGAGGGCGTCGGCAATGACGGAAACCGATGCCGAAACAATTCCGGCAAACAATTTTCCTCCGAACAGTAACAGGTTAAGAATTATTCCGCAAACACCCGAAAGGTTGCCATAGGCAGTTCTAACCTTTGGATTATCGCAATTGTCGCTGTCTTTAACGAACAGCTTTACAAGTAATTTTGTCAAATAAAACACCAACTAAAATTTATTTACAGCGAATCGTTTCGGCTGAAAACATCGGCAACCTCCGTAATTGAAATGTACGCTTTCTTGTCGATTTCACGCACAATTTCCTTCAGCTTGCCAATCTGGAAACGGTTGACAACAAAGTAAATCATCACCTTGTCCTTGCCTGAATATCCGCCCTGAGCCTGCATTACGGTAACGCCGCTTTGAAATTCCTCCGAAAGTGCGTTACAAATTTCATCGCAACGGCTTACAGACGCAATAATCGTTGCCGCCTTTGCCCTGTCAAAACCTTCAACAATAAAGTCAATCGTTTTAAGTGCGGCAAAATATGTAACAATCGAATAAAGCGGAAGAATCCAGCTTTGCAGAATGAAACCGCATACAACATAAAGTACGATATTGTATGCCATAACGAATGAACCAACCGATACACCGATTTTCTTCGCAAATATTACTGCCATAACCTCGATGCCGTCCATTGCACCGCCAAATTTGATTGCAAGACCGCTGCCTATACCCGAAATCACACCGCCGAACACGGCACAAAGGAGCAAATCGGTTCCCGCAAGCGGAGACGCCATACTGACATCAACGGGCAGAACATCGGTTATCAGCCATGAAACGAACGAATAAACTGCAACCGTATAAATTGCGTAAAATGTAAACTTCTTTCCCTGCTTTTTAAGTCCGAACAAAAACAGCGGCAGGTTAAAAATTATAAGAAAAAGTGAAAGCGACAGGCTTTCGGGTGTAAGTTGTGCGGCAAGCATAGCCGTACCTGAAATTCCGCTGTCGTAAAGGTTCACGGGATTAAGAAATATTGTAATTCCAAACGCATTGATAATTCCGGCAATTGTGAGAAAAAGCATATTTTTGATTTTGATTGTCTTTCTCGCTCTTTGTAAAAGATTTTTCATTGTCATCATCCTTTGCGATAAATTTCCATCCCCATCATTCACATAAGTATAGCCTAATTGTATCACAATAATGATATTTACGCAAGAAAAGCAAAAGGCACCGAAAAATCGGTGCCTTAATCAGCTTATTAATTATTCCTGAGAGTCGGCCTTGGCTTTCTCAATAATTTTTTGAGCAACATTTGCAGGAGTATCCTCATAGCGGACAAACGCAAATTCAAATGATCCTCTGCCCTGTGTTACCTGGCGAATGTAGGTTGCAAAGTCATCCATTTCTGCCATAGGAACTTCTGCCTCAACAATCTGCGTTCCGTTTTCACCCGGCTGCATACCGAGTACACGACCTCTGCGCTTGTTGACCTCGCCCATTACATCGCCCATATTTGCATCCGGAACATTGGCTTTAAGGCTTCCGATTGGCTCAAGAAGCGTCGGAGAGGCATTTGGAATACCGTTCTTATAAGCAAGAGATGCCGCTGTCTTGAATGACATCTCGGAGGAATCAACAGGATGATATGAACCGTCATAGAGAGTAGCCTTGATGCCTACCATCGGATAGCCTGCAAGAACACCCTTCTTGATTGAATCCTGAAGTCCCTTTTCAACGGCAGGGAAGAAATTTTTCGGAACTGCACCGCCGACAACTCTTTCGGCAAATACAAGGCCGTCCGAATCACACGGCTCAAATTCAATCCACACATCACCGAACTGACCGTGACCGCCCGACTGCTTTTTATATCTGCCCTGTGCGGAAACCTTTTTGCGGATAGTTTCTCTGTATGCAATCTTCGGCTTTTTGAGGACTGCGTCAACATTATACTTTGTTTTAAGTCTTGAAATTACAACATCAAGGTGTTGTTCACCGAGTCCCGAAATTAACATTTCATGGGTTTCGTGGTTTGAAACGAGCTTGATTGTCGGATCTTCGTCTGCAAGCTTTGCAATGCCCTGAGCAACCTTATCCTCGTCACCCTTCTTTGCTGGATACACAGCCATTGTATATGATGATGACGGATAGTCGATTCCGTCAAGAACAACCTTTCTGAGAGGCGAACAGAGTGTGTCGCCTGTCTTTGTTGATGCAAGCTTCGGGATTGCGCCGATGTCGCCTGCACCGATGTACGGAACATCCGACTGCTTTTTACCGCTTACGGAAAGCACCTTTGTAATTCTCTCCTGTGCGCCTGTACGCATATTGATGAGAGGAGCGTCCGAGCTTACCTTGCCCGAAACAACCTTTACATATGAAAGTCTGCCGATGAACGGGTCTGCAACCGTCTTGAATACGATTGCGGCAGCCGCACCGCCGTCATTAACCGAAACATCAACGGGTTCACCGTCAAGGTCAACACCGATTTCACCGCTCTTGTCAGCCGCTGACGGAGCAAGCCATGTAAGGCTGTTCAAAAGCTGATCAATTGCGAATGTATTATGAGCGTCACCGCAGAATACGGGGCAGATTGTGCCGTCCTTAACACCCTGACTTACACCGAGAATGATTTCTTCGGGAGTAAACTCCTCACCCATAATAAACTTGTCAAGAAGTTCCTCGCTTGTTTCGGCAACAGCCTCCTTGATAGCCTCACGCAAGCCCTCAAGCCTGTCGCCCATATCAGGAAGCGCAGTCTGTTTTACACTGCCGTCTGTGCCGTACTCATAAGCCTTGTAATCAAACAAATTAACATAAGTATTTGCCTGACCGTCAACAATGTACGGAACAACAACTGGACAAACAGACGGACCGAATGTAGCCTTCAAGCTCTCGAATACACGATAGAAACGGGCACTTTCGTCGCAAAGACCGTTTACAAAGAACACCTTTGTAAGTCCTGCCTTTGTTGCCGCCTCAACTGCTTTTTCGGTACCTACACAGACACCGTCCTTGCCCGAAACAACGACGAGCGCTGTGTCAGCCGCTCTCATGCCCTCTGCAACACCGCCTGCAAAATCAAAAAGACCGGGGGTGTCGATTAGGTTGATTTTTGTATTTTTCCATTCAATCGGTGCAACCGCCGTCATAATTGAAGTCTGTCTTTTGATCTCCTCGCTGTCAAAATCAAGGACTGTGTTGCCGTCTGCAACCTTACCGAGTCTTTCGCTCATCTTTGAGAGATAGAGTATTGACTCCGCAACCGAGGTTTTGCCACTGCCGCTGTGTCCTGCGAGGGCAATATTAAGAATTTTTTTAGCGTCGTATTGTTTCAAAAGTGAAATCCCCTTTCGTAAAATTTCTATTCTAATCAAGCTTATTTCGACAAAATTAAACAATAGTGTCAATTAATACGGAATTATTATAGCATATTTGTATAAAATAAACAACCGAATTATGGCAAAATAAAAAAATTCACCCTTTGCCCAAATGGACAAGGGATGAATTGTGCAACTTGCTTTTTTATTTTATGTTAAGCTGAAAAATATACAGATTTTTGCAAGGTCAATTGTGCATTTTAACGATTGGGCTTTCTAAAAAAAACAATTTTCGACAAAAGGAAAGGCTCTCAAAACGAGAGCCTTGAAAACTTGATTATTCGAGAACCGCACCCTGTGCGCCTGATGTAACAAGCTTTGCATAACGAGCAAGGTAGCCTGTTGTAATCTTGGGCTGACGGGGCTTCCATTCTGCCTTACGCTTTGCAAGCTCTTCGTCAGAAACGAGGAGATTGATTGTGTTTGCAGGAATGTCGATTTCAATCATATCGCCCTCTTTAACAAGTGCAATCGGACCGCCGACTGCTGCCTCGGGAGATACATGACCGATAGCCGCACCTCTTGTTGCGCCTGAGAAACGACCGTCTGTGATAAGAGCAACACAGTTGCCGAGACCGCTGCCCATAATAGCTGAAGTCGGGTTGAGCATTTCTCTCATGCCGGGACCGCCCTTAGGACCTTCGTATCTGATAACAACAACCTCACCGGGATTGATTTTGCCGTCATAAATTGCACTGAGAGCGTCCTCTTCGCAGTCAAACACTCTTGCCGCACCCTTGTGGTGCATCATTTCCTCTGCAACGGCACTTCTCTTAACAACAGAACCGTCAGGAGCAAGGTTACCCTTGAGAACAGCAATACCGCCTGTCTTGCTGTATGGATTTGTAACAGGGCGAATGATGTCCGTGTCCTTGATTTCACAACCCTTAATGTTCTCGCCTACAGTCTTGCCTGTTGCCGTGATAAGGTCTGTGTCAAGAAGTCCAACCTTTGTAAGCTCGTTCATTACGGCATAAACACCGCCTGCTTCGTTGAGATCCTCCATATATGTGTGACCTGCAGGAGCAAGGTGACAAAGGTTAGGAGTCTTTTTGCTGATTTCATTGGCAATGTCAAGGTTAAGCTTAACACCTGCCTCTTTTGCGATTGCAGGAAGGTGGAGCATTGTATTTGTTGAACAGCCGAGAGCCATATCAACAGTAAGAGCATTCATAAATGCTTTTTCCGTGAGAATGTCACGAGGACGGATATCCTTTTCAAGGAGTTCCATAACCTTCATGCCGGCGTGCTTTGCAAGCTTGATTCTGTCTGAGTAAACAGCAGGAATTGTACCGTTACCCTGAAGTCCCATACCGATTGCCTCGGTAAGACAGTTCATACTGTTGGCGGTGTACATACCCGAACATGAACCGCATGACGGACAAGCCTTGTTTTCAAACTCGGCAAGCTCTTCGGCAGTAATCTTGTTTGCCGTGTAAGCACCGACTGCCTCAAACATACTCGAAAGACTTGTCTTTTTGCCCTTAACATGACCTGCAAGCATAGGACCGCCGCTTACGAAAACTGTCGGAACATTGATTCTTGCGGCAGCCATAAGCATACCCGGAACATTCTTGTCGCAGTTAGGAACCATTACAAGTGCGTCAAACGCATGAGCCTTTGCCATAGCCTCTGTTGAGTCTGCGATAAGCTCACGGGTTACGAGAGAATACTTCATTCCCTCATGTCCCATAGCAATACCGTCACAAACAGCGATTGCAGGGAATACAATCGGAACGCCGCCTGCAAGAGCAACGCCCTGCTTAACGGCATCAACAATCTTATCTATATTCATATGTCCCGGAACGATATCGTTCTTGGAACTCACAATACCGATAAAAGGTTTCTTAATTTCTTCTTCGGTAAGACCGAGAGCATTCAAAAGCGAACGCTGAGGTGCGGTACTTACGCCGTCCTTTATAACTGAACTTTTCATTGTAAACACCCTTTCCATAATTATCAAATCGGAACAAAATTCACATAAAGCCCTTCAATTGTTCCATAATAAAACACAGTTAAAATTTCTGTATCGTTAATCTTAATTTTAGCACATCGACTGTTCAAAATCAAGTAGAGAACCTATATTGCCAAAATCATTTATTGCGGCTCAATCGTTGATTATTCTGCCCTTTTCAACATTGGGCATAATAAAGTTATCCCTTGAATATTCCCACAGCTTTTTTGAGCCGTCGGCAGTGTTTTTGTTGCGGTTAAGGATACTGTGCAGATGAACAATATGCTCTACCCATGCCTTGCCGTCGGTTGCATCATTGAGCATGGCGGGCTGAATGTTATCCATTGTGTGAGCAAACTTTGCTTCGGCTGTTTCACCGCTTTCAAATTCAAGCCACAGATTCATCATCTTTTCGCCCTGATCTTCCGGAAGAAGTCCGAAAATTCTTTTTGCGGCTTTCATTTCACGCTCTGCCTGAGTTTTCTTAGCTTCCTCATCATAGGCATATGTATCGCCTGCGTCAATCTCGACAATATCGTGAATCAGGAGCATTGTCATTGTTTTAAGTACATCAATTTCCGAATTTGCATATTCGGAAAGCATAACGGTCATTATCGCCATATGCCATGCGTGCTCGGCATCGTTTTCCTTTTTCCGAGCGTCGGAAAGGTAGGTTTGACGGATGATGAATTTTTCCTTATCAATTTCCTTTATAAAATCAAATTGCTTTTCAATTCTTGATTTCTCCATAATGTTCCCTCTTAAAATTCAGGCCTGCACATGGGCATAGTGCAGGCTTTATGTGATTATTTATTTACTACAGGAAGTTTGGTTTTATCGTATTCATCCAGTCTGTTGCCGTAAAGGTAATAGTTCGTTTCTTTTACAACAACAGGCGAAAGCACAACTACGGCAATAAGGTTGGGAATTGACATAAGTGCATTGAAGATGTCAGCCATTGTCCAAACAAGGTCGAGCTTGATAACAGGACCGATTAGAAGAATAAATACAAAAATCAGCTTGTAAGGAATCATACCGCCTCTGCCGAAAAGATATTCAACGCAGCGTTCACCGTAGTATGACCAGCCGAGAATTGTTGAATATGCAAAAGCGGCGATACCGATAACAAGAATCGGTGTGCCGATTACGGGAATCTGCTGGAAGGCTTTGTATGTAAGGTCACCGCCGTCGGAAACATCAATTGCAGGATTTTTGATAATTGAGCTTACAAGCACAAGACCTGTCATAAGACAAACAACGACTGTGTCCCAGAAAGTGCCCGTTGAAGAAATCATAGCCTGACGAACAGGGTTTCTTGTTTGAGCGGCAGAGGCAACTATCGGAGCAGAACCCATACCGGATTCGTTACTGAAAAGGCCTCTTGCAATACCGTAACGAGCGGCAAGCATAAGGCTTGAACCGAGGAAACCGCCTGCAACGGACTTGAGAGAAAATGCGTCCTGAAAAATCATTTCAAATGTCTTACCGAGAACATCAAAGTTCATGCCGAGGATAATAAGACAGCCGAGAACATAGAAAACAGCCATAAACGGTACAAGGAGTTCGCAAACTCTTGAGATTGACTTGATACCTCCGAAAATTACAACGGCTGTAATTGCGGCAACAAGAACACCTACAATAATCGAAATAACCGAAGCGTCCTGACCGAAAAGATTCACCGTACCAAGGTCAAAGGTGTTGTTCATAATGTTTGAAATTGCATTAACCTGAACACCCGAACCGATGCCGAAGGATGCAAGCAATGCAAAAAGTGCAAAAAGAACGGCGAGGATTTTGCCGAGAGTTTTAAACTTAAATCCTCTTTCAAGGGCATACATAGCGCCGCCGAGCATTCTGCCGTCAGAGGTCTTTACACGATACTTTACACCGATGAGTGACTCAGAATACTTCGTTGCGATACCGAAAACACCGGTGAGCCAGCACCAGAGAACCGCACCGGGTCCGCCGAGTGCAATTGCAGTACCTACGCCTATGATATTACCCGTGCCGATTGTTGAGGCAAGTGCTGTTGCAAGAGCCTGAAACGGGCTGATGTCACCGTCTGAATCGGGATCCTTGGTCACCGAAAGTTTGATTGCCTTAAAAGTTTTTCTCTGTACAAATTTTGTGCGAATTGTGAGGAAAATGTGAGTTCCGAGAAGAAGGATAATCATAAACCAACCCCACAGGAAGTCATTGAAACTATTCATCACAGCTGAAATCGCATCCCACATATTGTACGCCTCCTTGTTTTAGTATAAACCTACCCTGTTTAATATACAAAAGCAAAACACGCTTTATGTCCGTTAATGTTTTTTACAAAAATCGTTTTACATCAATAAGGTTGTCTGCAACTCCGTAAAGAAGGGGAATTGCCTCTGCACTCGGACGGTCAAGGTCGGGAACCATAACCGTTTTACACCCTGCCGAGCTTGCCGACTTTATGCCGTTGAGCGAGTCCTCAAGTGCAATGCAGTTTTCGGGAGCAAGTCCGAGTTTTTCTGCGGCATAAAGATAAATGTCGGGTTCGGGCTTTCCTTTTGCAACCATTGACGCACAAACTATTTCGTCAAAATAATCGTAAAGACCGAGAGCCGAAAGATATTTTTTCGTTCTTTCCGGAGCGGTTGCTGTTGCAAGGGCAACCCTGTAGCCGTTCTGCTTTAAAAAGCCGAGAAATTCAGCAGCACCGGGCTTTGATTCAATGCCGTTTTCCGAGATGAACTTATCCATAAGCTCAATTCTTTTATCGTGAACCTTGCGGTAGTCAAAATCCTCCCCGAAAAAGCCCTTTAATTTTGCAATTGCAAACGGGCGAGCCATTGAGCGAATACTGAGTGCGTGGTGCGTTTCCATAGGATAGCCGTAAAAAAGAGCCGCCTCACACCAAAAACGGACATACAGCTTTTCTGTGTCAAGAATGACACCGTCCATGTCGGAAATAATACCTTTTATATCAGGATTCATATTTTACCTCCCGATTTTTTTAGATTCATATTTACAAACGCAATTCCGAGTGAAATCAGAATAAGCGAGATGAGCGTTTCGATTCTGAAAACATTTTCACCGAGCATAAGTCCCGACAAAACTGTTCCGAACACGGGAACAAGCAGATTGAAAACGGAAATTCTGCTTGCATCATGAAATTTGAGAAGTGCTGTCCACAGCGAAAATGCCGCCGCTGATACGAACGCAAGCCAGAGCAACACGGAAACACTTTCAACATTTATCAAACCAATACTGCCACCGCAGCATATGCCCGACACAAGCAATATAAAACCGCCTGTTAAAAGCTGAAAAGCGGTTACAGGGAACGGATCTCGTCCTGTTGTGACTTTTTTCGCAACGATGTTGCCTGCCGCCGCAGATATTGTTGAAAAGAGAATCATCATATCGCCGAACCAAGTGTCCGTGCTGACAGTTCCGCCGAAATTGATTGCGATAATTCCGCCGAATCCGAGAATACAACCGATAATTTTCATCAGCGTGAGCCTGTCGTTTTTGAAAAACAACGGCACGAAAAGTACGGTAAAGAACGACGCACAAGCCGTTATTATAGAGGTGTTCGTTCCGCTTGTAAAACCGATTCCGATGTATGTAAAAATATACTGCAATCCTGTCTGCACCACTCCGAGTGAACAGACAGGCAGTATATCTTTTTTTGAAAGCGTCGGCGGTTTTCTTTTTGATATCCACAAAAAGAGAAACACCATAAATCCCGCCAACATAAAGCGCATTCCTGCAAAAATCAGCTTTGAGCCGATATCCGACTCCTCAATCTTAAAAGCAGAGTAGCCGACCTTTATAAACGGAAAAGCCGTTCCCCACAAAAGTGTGCAGAAAATTGCTGTTAAATATGCTGTTTTTTTATTTTGTAACAGTTTCATTTTATTCATCCGGAAAAATTAACAATATCAAATATAGTATACCATAAAAATCAGAAAAAGAAAACCTTACAATTTCAAAAATTTGTTTATTCCGTAAACAGAATTTGCACCGTCACAACAGGCGGTTATAATTTGTCGCAGATTTTTTGTGCGTATATCCCCTGCAACAAAAATTCCCGACACGGATGTCTGACAGGTTTCATCGGCAATCACATAGCCGTTGTCATCAGTTTTTACAAAACCCTTGACACATTCGGTTCTCGGTTCAAGACCTACCGCAACAAAAACTCCGTCAGTTTTCAGAATTTTCTCATTATCAAGCGTAACAGATTTAACCTTTTCGTCACCGTCAATTTTCACAACATTGGTGTTGTAAAGAATTTTGACATTGCCCGATTTTTCAAGCTTTTGCACAAGCACTCTGTCGGCTTTTAATGCGTCGCCCCTGTGAATAAGAAAAACCCGTTTGCATATATGAGAAAGATAGGTTGCCTCGGTAACGGCGGTGTTTCCTCCGCCGATTACCGCCACTGTTTTGTCTTTGAAAAAATAGCCGTCACACACGGCACAATAGCTTACTCCTCTGCCTTCAAACTTATTTTCACCGTCAATTCCCAATTTTTTGTGGGTTGCGCCCATGCAGAGAATAACAGATTTTGTCTTGACCTCGCTGTCGGAACATTCAAGGATAAAACCGTCATAATTTTTTCTTATGCCGACAAGGGATTGTCTGACAAAATTTGCACCGAATGACTTTGCGTGTGAATAAAAGTGCTGAATGAGGTCAAAGCCTGCAATATCACTGAAGCCCGTGTAGTTTTCAACCGCATCCGTGAGGGCAATTGAACTGCCCTCGGGTGATGACGGATCAAGCACAATGCAGTCAAGTCCGCTCCGAGAGGCATAGAGTGCCGCCGTAAGTCCTGCCGCACCTCCGCCGACAATTACAAGGTCATACAAAACTCTCACCCGTTTTTTCGGAGATTGCGGAGATTATCCGTTCTTCGGTCTGAACACCCGACATACGCAAAATTTCGTTGCCGTCTTTAAAGAGCAAAAGTGCAGGAATTCCCGATACACCGTAGCGTTCTGTCAATTCGGGATTTTCGTCAACATTGACCTTGACGGTTTCAAAATATGCTTTGTATTTTTCACCGATTTCTTCTATTACAGGCGAAAGCATTCTGCACGGTGAACACCATTCGGCATAAAAATCGGCAAGCACCGGCTTTGATGATTTTATTAAGCTTTCAAATTCATTTTTCCGTATGTTTTGAATCACAATATCACTCCGTAAATCGTTTTTACTATTGTTCCCGAATTAAGGGTAATTATTATATCTTTGTCTGCGTATTCAAAGTATGTGTAACGGCAAACCTATTTTATTGTAAAAAGGCGAAAAAGTCCCCTCGAAAAATCGAGAGGACTTTAAATTTTTTTAATTTTGCAAATTGCAATAGCAACAAATATTTTTGACAATTTTTGTATTGATTTATTTTAAGGCAAATGTCATTCAAAATACAAATTCCTCAAAGCCGAAATTTCTTTGGCATAACCGTCAAGCTCGTTCGGGGTTTCAAGGAAAAACGGAAGATTTCGCAAATTTTCATTATTTATAATTTTTCCGAACGCATCAATTCCGATGTAGCCCTCGCCTATTTTCTGATGTCTGTCCTTGTGGTTGCCGATAGGATTCATACTGTCATTGAGATGAATTGCCTTGAGTCTTTCAAGCCCGATTACACGGTCAAATTCTTCAAGAACTCCGTCAAGATTATTCACAATGTCATAACCGGCGTCAAAAACATGGCAGGTATCAAGGCATACGCCGATTTTATCGTTTCGCTCCACACGGTCGATAATCATACGCAGTTCTTCAAAGTTTCTGCCGACCTCCGTGCCTTTGCCCGCCATTGTTTCAAGCAATACCGTGGTTGTCATATCATCGAACATTGCAGTATTCAACGCTGTGCCGATTTGCTCAACCGCAGCTTTAACGCCCTGTCCCGTGTGACTGCCGGGGTGAAAGTTGTAAAGATTATTCGGGAGATATTCCATTCGTTTCAAATCATCCGTAAGCGTGTTCAGAGCAAATTCACGGGTTTCGGGTTTTGCCGAACAGAGGTTCATTGTGTATGGTGCATGGGCGAGAATTTTTGCAAAATTATTTTCCGTCATAAGTTTTATAAGTGCATTGACATCTTCGATATCAATTTTTCTTGCAGATCCGCCACGAGGGTTGCGTGTAAAAAATTGAAATGTGTTTGCTCCGATTGAAAGTGCATCTCTGCCGATTGCGTAAAAACCTTTTGATATTGAAAGATGAGAGCCGATATTAAGCATATTTTCTCCTTTTGCGTTAATTATTTGCAGTAAGCGGTTTATCGTAAAGAAAAAAGCCTTTCTGTCAAAAGACAAAAAGGCTTTAGTTGGTCGGGATGACAAGACTTGAACTTGCGACTCCACGCCCCCCAGACGTGTGCGCTACCAAACTGCGCTACATCCCGTTGCAACATTAATATTTTAACAAACACTGCGAGCGTTGTCAAGATGTTTTAAAAACTTTTTGAATATTTTTGCACCATGAGTTAAAAAAGCAAAACGGACACTGCCGATTGACAGTGTCCGAAAAATGCTTAATCAAAGATTAATTCGTTAAAATCAGTCTTCTTTCTTCTTTCTTGCAAGGAACATAACGCCTGCTGCTGAAACCATAAGACCTGCCATTACGAAAATGATAGTTGTTTCAACACCTGACTTAACTGCACCTGTGCTTGAAGAACCTGAACCTGATGAGCTTGAGCCACCGTTGCTTGAAGAAGAACTTGAACCGTTGCTTGAGCTGCCGGCTGCTGCCTTAGCACCTGTCTTCTTAGCGCTGTCAAGCTTAGCTGTATCTGCCTTCTTACCTGTTGTAGGATCTGTGCAACCTGAGAGAATCTTCTCAACTGCAGGAGCAATCTTATTCTTATCCTCGTTGTTTGTAGCATTGAGCCTATCTGTTACAGCACCCATAACATCTACAGGGCTAACCTTGAGTTCGTCAAGAAGTTTCTGTGTAAGACTTGTCTTAGCGTCATCATTGTAGTAAGCGACGAGGTATGTAGCCAGCAATGTTACATCTGATTCGCCCTCAGGGAAAGCAGAACCGATGACGTTACCTGTTGATGTAATCTTCTTTTCAGGACCGCAGTCTGAATTGTTTTCCCATTTAGCTTCGTTTGCCTTCTTTTCTGAATCCTCAGGGTTTTCAAGCTGATTACCTGTGCAATAAAGTGTGTCACCGATACACTTGCCGCTCATGATAGCGTTGTATGACTGCATACCTGTGTTAGCACTAAAGATTACACAGTAAACTCTTCCGTCTGACTTAGAGATTGTGTTACCTGTCATTGAAAGATCATATGTAGCGATACCTGTTGAAGAATCGTACTTACATTTTTCTTTCTTTGACTGCCAAGCCGGCCAATCGCCTGAACCGTCAGCCTTCCAAATGTGACAGAATACTGTCTTAACATTATTCCAGCCTGACTTCTTAACATCAAACTTAATAACATTACCTGCTTCAACTTCTGAAGAAGCGTCAGCTGAAACCTCTGATGAACCGTCGGCTGAAACCTCACCTGACTGATCTGCTGCAGCAACAGCAGCGTCATCCTCTGCTTCTGCAGCGCTAGCTGTGATGGCAGCTGAACTGCACATTACTGCTGCTGCAAGAAAAAGACCTGCAATTTTCTTGAACATTTTTAATCTCCTCCTAAAATTGTTCATAAATATCCAAGATAGATTTTCATATCTTAGTATTGCTTATTATACTATAAAAATAACAAAACTGCAATAGTTTTGGTTTAAAACCGTTTTTGTTAATTGCACAAGATTTTATGTAGCCGTTTGGCTATTTTCCACAATTCAACCGGCAAGTAAGCCATAAATACACATTAAACGATTATTTTAACATTGCATAAACAGTTTCTTTTACGCTGTCAAGAGCCTCTGAAATCTTCTCAGGCTGTTTAGCACCTGCCATAGCCATATCGGGCTTTCCGCCTCCGTTGCCTCCGGCCTTCTGAGCAACAGCCTTTATGATTTTGCCTGCATTTGCACCGAGAGCAAGAGCCTCTTTACCGCAGGCTGCGGCAAATGTCACCTTGCCGTCATTTTCAGTTGCAAGAACACATACGCACTTCGGGGCAAAATCTCTTGCCTTTTCGCACATTGTGCGAAGAATGTCGGCATTAGCCTTGTCAATTCTGCCTGTTACCACTCTTACACCGTTTTCCTCCGTTGTGCCTGCAAAAAGCTGACCGATCTGAGCAACGGCAAGCTTTGAATTAAGCTCGTTGATTTCTCTCTGCTGTTCCTTGATAAGCTGTTCAGCCTTCTGAACACCCTCAACAACTGCCTTTGGATTTGCAATTTTAAGTAATGAGCAAACATCCATAATAACAGCGCTCATACCGTTGATGTACTTGAGAACGCCCATACCTGTGAGAGCCTCAATTCTTCTTACGCCTGCGGCAACCGAACCCTCCTGTCTGATTCTGAAAAGACCGAGGTTTGCGGTATTCTTTACATGTGTACCGCCACAGAATTCAACAGAGAAGTCGCCTGCGCTTACAACACGGACAACATCGCCGTACTTTTCACCGAAGAGTGCCATTGCACCGAGCTTTTTAGCCTCTTCAATAGGCATTTCCTGTGTTGTAACGGGGATTGCCTCAAGAATCTTTTTATTTACAAGATTCTGAACCTCAATGAGTTCCTTTGCCGTGAGAGCCTCAAAGTGAGTAAAGTCAAAACGGAAGTAATCGTCTGAAACAAGCTGACCTGCCTGCTGAACATGGTTGCCGAGAACCTCACGGAGAGCCGACTGAAGAAGGTGAGCCGCTGTGTGGTTTCTTGTAATATCCGCACGGCGCTCTTCATCAACAGCAGTTGAAACCTCTGCACCTACATTGATGCTGCCGCTCTTTACTGTACAAGCGTGAAGGTAAATTGTGCCTGATGGATTCTTTGTTGTGTTGTCAACATCAGCTGAAAAACTGCCCGACTCCATAACACCTGTGTCGCCAACCTGACCGCCGCCTTCTCCGTAGAACGGAGTTTTGTCGAGAACAATGATAGCATTTTCGCCCTCGCCGATACTGTCAACCCTCACACCGTCCTTAACGATTGCAAGAACCTTTGAAGTTGACTTGAGGTCTGTGTAACCTACGAATTCTGTATTTGCAACATCCGAAAGGTCTGTTGTGTCAGAAATCCAAGCGTCTGCACCGGCGTTCTTTCTTGCGTCACGGGAACGCTTTTTCTGCTCCTTCATAAGCTCACGGAAACGCTCAACATCAACCTTAATGCCTTTTTCGGAAAGAATTTCTTTTGTAAGGTCAATCGGGAAGCCATAGGTATCGTTAAGCTTAAATGCGTCCTCACCGCTGAGAACCTTAACATCTTCGCTGTCCATAATGCCGTTGAGCATCTTAAAGCCCTGATCAATTGTCTTGGCAAAGCTTTCTTCCTCAACCTTGATAACCTTTGTGATGAACTCCTGCTTTTCCTTGAGTTCGGGATAAGCTGTGAGATTTTCTTTGATAACCGTATCGCAAACCTTATAGAGGAAAGGCTCGTTGTAACCGAGAAGTCTGCCGTGACGAGCGGCTCTTCTGAGCAAACGGCGAAGTACATAGCCCTTGCCCTCGTTTGACGGAAGAACACCGTCACCGATCATAAATGTTGTACTGCGGATATGGTCTGTGATAACACGGAGCGAAACATCGCTCTTTTCATTTTTGCCGTACTCAACACCTGTAATCTGTGAGATGTGTTTCATAATGTTCTGAATTGTGTCAACGAGGAAAAGGTTATCAACACCCTGCATAACACAGGCAAGTCTTTCAAGGCCCATACCTGTATCAATGTTCGGATGTTCAAGAGGAGTGTAGTTACCTTTGCCGTCACTCTCAAACTGAGTAAATACAAGGTTCCAAACCTCAACAAAACGGTCACATTCACAGCCTACATGACAGTCGGGTCTGCCGCAGCCCTTTTCGTCGCCACGGTCAAAGTAGATTTCGGAGCACGGACCGCAGGGGCCTGAACCGTGTTCCCAGAAGTTATCTTCCTTGCCGAGTCTTACCATATGTGACGGATCAACGCCGACTTCTTTTGTCCAAATGTCAAAAGCCTCGTCATCGTCCTCATAAATTGAAACATAGAGCTTTTCGGGCGGCATCTCAAGAACCTTTGTAAAGAATTCCCATGCCCATGCTGTAGCCTCGTGCTTAAAATAGTCGCCGAATGAGAAGTTACCAAGCATTTCAAAGAATGTACCGTGACGGGCTGTGATGCCGACACGCTCAATGTCGGGAGTACGGATACATTTCTGACAGGTTGTAACACGCTTGCGAGGAGGTGTTACCTCACCTGTAAAATATTTTTTCATAGGAGCCATACCGCTGTTGATAAGCAGAAGGCTGTTGTCGTCCTTTGGAACAAGCGAAAAGCTGGGGAGTCTTAAACAACCCTTTGATTCAAAGAATTCAAGGAACTTTTCTCTTAATTCGTTAAGTCCTGTCCACTTCATAAAAAATCTCTCCTTATACAAATTCACAGGGGAATACAATATTCGTTCAAATTTGTTTAAAGTATGCAACCGAGCAAAATAAAAAATCCCATTGTATAAAAATACAATGGGACAGGAATATCCTGCGGTACCACCCAAATTGACGCCAAGCGTCCGCTTTGAGTAATCGTCATAAGATTACATTTCCTTAACGCAGAAATACGCTGTGCTTAATCACACAGAGCTCAGGGGCAGCGCACCGAAACTTCACATAAAAGCCTTGCACCAAAACGGCTTTCTCTCTGAAATGCTGACATCTCGGTTAATCCCGTCACAGCCGAATATTGTAATTCAATTGTAGCAAATAATTTAAATCGGAGCAACACTCTGCTTTGCTTGCAAGGAGCAGAGTTTGCGACAGATTGCAATCAAGTGCATAGGAGCGTCAGCTCCTCAGTATTTCAGCGAGAGATTTGCTCACGCTGAAAGGCTGAATTGTTCCCCACCGTTTTTAAGGTGGGGAACATCAGTACTTAGATTATAAAACTGTTTCTTTGTGTTGTCAATAGCAAAATTCGGGATTAATCACGCTTTTTTCTGATAACCGAGCCTGACGGAACGGGAGCGTTGCATTTCATTGTAAGTCTTTGCATCGGATGCGGCGCACTTTCAACGGGCATACCCTCGTCGGTTGTAAGTGATTCACACTTGATTTCAAACGGCACTCCGCTTGGCGGAAGTACATCAAGTGTGTCGCCCACATAGAATTTGTTGCGCTGAGTGATCACTGCGGTTGTGTCGTCAACAAGCTCTTCACACAATGCAACATTGTCATAATGACGGATATATCCTCCGTTGCCCGTAACCTGACCGGGTTCTCTGCCGAAATAGAAGCCTGTGTTGTACTCACGATGGCTGATTTTTTCAAGTTCTTCCCTTATCCACGGTTTGAGAACATAATCGTCACCCTCTGCAAAATAATCGTCAACAGCGTGACGGTAAGCGTTTGTTGTAACAGCGACATAGTAAGCCGACTTTGCTCTGCCCTCAATCTTAAAGCTTGAAATACCTGCCTTTACAAGCTCGGGGATATGCTCAATCATACAGAGATCTCTTGAATTGTAGAGATATGTGCCGTCACCTGTTTCTTCAACAGGAAAATACTGTCCCTGACGGTTTTCTTCGTAAAGATGATACTTCCAGCGACACGGCTGAGCGCAGTCACCGTGGTTCGCATCTCTGCCTGTCATATAGCTTGAAATAAGGCATCTGCCCGAAAATGAAACGCACATTGCACCGTGTACAAAGCATTCGATTTCAAGCTCTTTCGGAACTTTTGCACGCATTTCGGCAATTTCATCAAGCGGAATTTCTCTTGCAAGCACAACCCTTGACGCACCCATATTGTAAAGCACATTTGCCGCCGCATAGTTTGTTACTCCCGCCTGAGTCGAAATGTGGCGCTGAACCTTTGGCGCATACTTTTTAGCCGCCTCAAAAACACCGAGGTCGGCAATTATGAACGCATCAACTCCGCAAGCCTGAGCATTCTCCATAAATTCCTGAAGGTGAGGAATTTCATTATTGCGTGGAAGTGTGTTGCAGGTCACATGGATTCTTGCACCCTTTGCGTGGGCAAGGTCACAAGCTTTTTTGAGCTGATCGTTATCAAAATTCTGCGGTGCGGAACGCATTCCGAACATTTTTCCTGCAAGAAAAACTGCATCTGCGCCAAAGTTTAAAGCGGATTTAAGGCAATCCATATCACCTGCCGGTGACAAAATTTCGGGTTTTTCAAAATTAGTTATCATAGCTTTCAATATACTCCAGATTTGCGTTTTGCTGTTCAAGTGTTGATGCGTAATAAGCCTGTCCCTTGCTGTCATGACAGAAGAAGTAATAATCCGAGCTGTTCGGATTGAGTGCGGCAATGATTGCGTCCATACCGGGGTTGCAGATAGGACCGTAAGGAAGTCCCTTCCTGTCATATGTATCATATCTGCTCTTGTAGGTGCTTCTGTCGTTTTCGGGAACATCCTCAAGGCTTCTGTACGGATAGAACTTTGTTGAATCAAGACCGAGGCTTGACACGCCGAGACTGCTGTCAGCTGTAAGACGGTTGTGTAGAATTGAAGAAATGTAGTACATATCCTCTTTGTCAGCCGCCTCTGCCTGAATGATAGATGCGATTGTCATAACCTGATCAAGCGAATACTTTGTGTCGCTCTCTTCAACCATTTTCAAAACTGTTGTTTTCTTTGAATATCCGTCAACAGTCTGCTTTTCGTTAATCTTTGTTTCGTAGTTGTTGAGAAATTTGTAGATTACGGATTCTGCATTTTCGTTTCTGTAGAATTCGTAGGTATCCGGATAGAGATAGCCCTCAAGCTTGTAGTAACGCTTGTCCGCATTTGTTTCAGCCTTGATAAAGTCAAAGTCGCTGTCAAACTTTTCGGAATTGCAAAGCGAAAGAAACTCGTCCCTGTCGCCCAAAGCACCGTTCTTTTCAAGAGTGTTGGCAATTTCAAGAACGCTTTCGCCCTCGGTAATTGTAACGGAAACCGTGTCGGTTCTGTTGTTGTTACTCGAAAGGAAGTTGATGATTGCCTCGTAGTCCATATTTCTGCGAATTTCATATGTACCCTGAGTAAAATCATCGGCAGACTTTGTAACATTGACAAAAAGCTTGAAATATGACGGCTCACCGATTACTTTATTGTCAACAAGTACCTTTGTAACATCGTCAACAGTCGGATTTTCGGGAATTTCAATTTTCACGGTTGAGGAATCGGTTCTGTTCACGGCAAGCAAATCGTTCATGCCTGTTATTATATATACAGCCGCCATTGCTCCGACAATTAAAACCGAGATAATCCAGATAAAGCGGAAGGTTCTGCGATTATACTTGTTCTTTGCTTTAAGAGCCTTTTTTTCTTCCTTTTTCTTCTGCTTTAAAACCTGCTTTGATTCACGGGCCATTTGCTTTTTGACATCCTGACCGCTGTATGAATTAAGGTTTGACGGTTCATCCTCAGACTTGACGAAATTATCGTCCTCATACTCGCTTTCATCAATATTAAGTTTAAAGTTTTCGGCTCTTCTGCGACGCTGAGCGTTAAGCTCCTGTTCGCTCATATTAAAATTATCAGGGTTCATAATGTATCATTCCTTTACAAACTCGTTATTTGTTCGGTTGGTATATTTTTCGGTAATCACGGCGTCAACGGGACGGTCGAACACTCCCGAGGGCAGAGTATGCTCTATACATTTGGAGTAGCAAAGCCCAACGCTTGTTCCCGAAAAATTCTGTAAAAATCTGTCGTAGTAACCCTTGCCGAATCCAAGGCGGAATCCCTGCATATCAAAGCAAAGTCCCGGAACAAGGCAGAGTCCGTGTGAGAAATCCTCGTACTTTTCGCAAACCTCGGGGTTTGGTTCCATGATTGAAAACGCACCCTTTTCAAGCTGAGAAAGTGAATTTACAAGGTAAAAATCCATTTCGCCGAAATTATTTTTACACTTTGGCAAAGCAAGCCTTTTTCCGTCTTTCAGCGTTGTTTCAAGAATAAGCGAGGTGTCAACCTCAATCGGTGATGAAACAAAGGCAAAAAGCACATCACAGTTTTTGTATTCCTCACTTGCCAGAAAAGCGTTCTGCAGTGCGAGGTCAAGCTGTTGCTTTTTTTCGGGAGGACAGGTTTTTCGGATTTTTTTATGTTTTGCACGGAGCTGACTTTTCAGCTCACGAACATTTTTCACAGGCATTGCATATCACCGATAACCTTGTCGGCGGCATCCTTTGATACTGCGAGAGAAACAATTGCGTGACCGAATTCAATTGCACAGCCTGCACCCTTTGCGGTAATAATATTGCCGTCCGTTACGGTGTGAGTGCCTGTATAGTCTGCACCCTTGAGTTCCTTTTCAAAACCCGGAAAACAGGTTGCCTTTTTGCCGTCAAGAATTCCGAGATGACCGAGAATTGACGGAGCGGCACAGATTGCGGCAACGATTTTGCCGTTTTCACAGCTATACTTAACAGCCTCAATAACCTTTTCGTTTGCCTCAAGATTAAGAGTTCCGGGCATACCGCCGGGGAGTACAACACCCTGAACATCGTCAAGGTCAATATTGTCAATTGTGATATCGGCTTTTACAGGCACACCGTGTGAGCTTGTAACACATTCGCCTGTTACACCGACTGTTTTAACATCAAGCTTTGCCCTGCGCATTACATCAACGGGGGCAAGCGCCTCTGTTTCTTCAAAGCCTTCTGCAAGAAATACATAGAACATAGTAAACTTCCTTTCAGGAAAGAGTGATCCCGATATAGACATCGTCGGGAATTTTATGGTTTTTGTCGAGTGATTTAATCATTCCGCATTTTTGTAACCTACAGTTTTCAAAAAGATCGTTGTCGGATTTGCCCGTAAACACAAACCTTTCTGATTTTGTATTTTCAAGCAAAAGTGCGGAAAGTTCGTTTATATTTTTATAAGCCGAGTAAAAAACATCGGCAGTATTTTCGTTTTCATCAAATACGGCAAAGCAGTCATTCTTATTGATCACCTTTGAGCCGTAAATCTCATAATAGGACTTTGCAAATTCAAAAAAATTCTCATTATATATGAAAGAATTTTCTTTTAAACAGCCGATATTCAAGCCCTTCTCTGCAAAACTTTCAAGCGTTTGCCTTGAAATTTCACGGCTTTTTACGGTGCAGTTCAAAGCATATCCGAGTTTTGCGTAAAAGCCGTACAAACCGTCATTTGCAGGAAAAAGCAGAGAATAGACATCACCGTTATTCTTTGCGTCATCAAGTGCAAAATCAATCAGCCTTGACATTATCCCGTTGCCACGGAAAGATTTATCGGTTGACGCACCGCAAAGATAATGCGATTTTTCGCCGTTGAGCGTACCTTTTACAAGGTAAAGAGCCGAAACGATTCTATCGTCAACAACGGCACAGCAGCCGTCAAAAAGGTCGCTGTCAAAAATAAGGTTGACGGCAGTTACATCCTCGTCAAAACACGAGAGCCACAGCTTTTTTAGGCTTTCGGTATCGGATTTTTCGGTTTTGCGAAATATCGTTTTCATCGTTTTTTCGGTTTTGCATTCCAGCGGTCGAGGATAATAACGGGATTGTATGAAAGTTTAGACTTTTTGAGTCCCTCAAGTCCCATATCTTCCTCACGGTTTATATACTCATACTGCGTAAGAGTTTTGGCAAATTCGTTGTTGATTGCGGCATAAACACCGTCATATTCACGAAGTGCCTTTTCAAAGTTGATGTCATACACCTTGGGTGAAATTTCACTTCCGAGAGTCATGGCAACGGGCTTTGAGTCAACATACAGTACAGCGCCCTTGACATTATATTCGTCTTTGAGGTCGCACATTTCCCTGATTGCCATAATTTCGCTTGAAGCTTCAGGATCGGTGTCATTTTCCGCACACCACAGTTTTGCAACCGTTAATGCATCGGGAATGTTTGAATCCGACAGAGTTTCAAAACGGGTATCGGTGTAGGTTCTGTAAAATTTTGAAATGTGGTTACGCTTTGCGTGAAACCTTTTGCCCGCAAGGGTTGCAAGGTCACGGGAAGTGTAGATGTAATCCTGATTTTCGGGTGAACGGACATAATCAAATTTGCCGGGAAACATTGTTTCAAGCATTGCACGATTGCCGTTTGTCAGCATAACAATTTGCAAATTGCCGTTTCTCTCCTCGGCATCTTTGAAAACCTCTTCAAGCGCACCCTTTATATTTTTGCCTGTAGGCATACAGTAACCCCAGACGGACTCGTCGGGATTACAATACACCTTGACAATTGTATCATCATAAAAAGCAAATTTAATATTGTATTCGTTTCGCCAAAGATAAGCGTTCAAAAGGTTGGTATCGCAACCCATGCACTCATCATAATCGTAGTATTTTTTAAGTTCGTTTATGTCACTTTGCTCAATTTTTTTAAAGCTCAGCATAAATTTCAGCCGCTACCCTCTCTATCTCTTCCGATATTTTTTCTATACTCTTAATCTCTCCGTTTTCACAGCAATTAATAACCTTCCATCCACATTTTTTAGCGGCATAAACTGCACTTTTTCGACAGTCAAGAAGGAAACGGAGGTTTTTCTCATGCAAATCTTTCTTGCTGTTGTCACCGCCGTAGCGTTTTTCCATAAGCTTCTGCGAAACCTCGGGTTCAACATCAAGGTAGATTACAAGATCGGGTTTCGGAATCCCGAGCTTTTCGTATTCAAAATCGTTCAGCCAATCAATAAAGCTGTTCCACTCCTCTTTTGGGAGTTTGGACATCTGATAAATTATATTTGAAGTCACATAGCGGTCGCTTAAAATCACACCGCCGTTGTCACATTCCTTTTTCCAAAACTGAAGATAGCTTGCAACACGGTCAACCGCATAAAACGCACTCGCCGCATAGGCATTGACATCATCGGGCTTGTCGCCGAATTCGCCGTCAAGATACATCTTCACGGGAGCGGCGGCAGGACTTTCATAATTCGGAAATTCAAGCTTTGTGACCTTTTTGCCGAGAGCGGAAAATTTTTCGCACAAAATCTTTGTCTGCGTAGCTTTTCCGCTGCCGTCAAGTCCCTCAATAACAATAATTTTGCTTTTCATATGTATACCTTACTTTTCTCTGCCGTATTTCTGACGCATTTCCTTTTGCTTTCCGCAACACATATTGCCCTCGGGGCATGGTCCGAACAGGCACGACGGGCCGCAGTTTTTGAAAAGGTGCGGAGCAACCTCAAGACATTGCAAAAGCATCTGTTCGGCAACCTCACGAATTTCCCACTGCGCTCTGTTGCAGCAACGGTGTGCAAAAAAGTTCTGCAAGCTTCTTGCATTGAAAGTGCAGACAATTTTTGTTGTCGATGCATTCGGAAGAATAAATCTTGCGTCCTCGTTGGCTTTCTTGATGAAAGTATTGCAGGATTTTTTGTCGTCCGCCTTGTAGGCATTGATAATTTCTTCATCCGTTCCGCTGTACTTATCGGGACACTTCTCGTTGATGTAACCGGCAGCAAGCGCATCTCTGATTTCCTTGTAAGCGTCAGCCTCAACCTTGAGAGCCTTTTCATAAGCGGCAAGAGCCTTTTCGTTCTTTGCAATCTCGGGCGGAGTTACAAAGTCAAACCTTGTGCCATCAACATATCGCTGTGACTGCTGACTGTAGGACGCAATTCTGTGGCGGACAAGCTGGTGTGAGCAGGCTCTTGAAATGCCCTCAATGCCGAATGTAAAATATGCGTGTTCGGTCGGACTTGCATGACCGAGGCTTGCAAGCATATCAATAAATGAGGAAGTTTTTTCCTCGTCAAGACCTTCTCTTATATCTTCAATCCCTGACGGCGAGTAGCAAAGCTTTGCCGCCATTGCAACCGTCTGTTCAGGGTTAGGTGTGTGTGTAAGGAGCGTTACCTTTATTGCCATTTTTAGTTTTCATCTCCCATTTTCGATAAAGTTATTCACAATTTCCGATATTCGGATTTATTATAACATTATTATTCAGTCTTTTCAATGGTAAAAACAAGCAAAAATCCCGACAGTACAAAACCTGTCGGGATTTCTGATTAAAATACTATTTTCTTGTAATTGACCAACCCTTTGAGTTGAAACCGCTTACCGTTTTGCCTTTCCTGTCAATACAACGAACTGTGTAGGTCGCCTTCTTACCTTTTTTAGCACCTGAATCTGTGAAAGAGGTTGAAGTTGTATCTTTTACCTTTGTCCAGCTTCCTCCGTCATATTTTCTGTAAAGTCTGTAGCCGTAAACGCCTGCGATTTTATTCCAAGTTACGCTTACACCCTTTGATGTGTTTGATAGCCTTGTAATTGTCGGAGCAACAGGAGTGTATTTCTTCGACCAACCCATTGAATAAAAACCGCTGACGGTATTGCCGTTCTTGTCAATACAACGGATTGTGTAGGTTTCGGTTCTGTTAGGACTTACTCCCGAATCGGTGAACGATGTGGCGGTTGTGTCTTTAAAGCGTTTCCAACCACCCGATACAGGCTTGTAATAAAGTCTGTAACCGTAAACACCTGCGATTTTGTTCCAACTAAGCTTGATACCGCCTGTGGTGATATCGAGTTTTGAAATTGTCGGAGCAACAGGTGTATATTTTTTTGACCAGCCTGTCGAGTTAAATCCGCTGATTGTGTTGCCGTTTTTGTCAATACAACGGATTGTATATGTTTCGGTTTTATTCGGTACTACTCCCGAATCGGTGAACGATGTGGCTGTTGTGTCTTTAAAGCGTTTCCAACCACCCGACGCAGGCTTGTAATAAAGTCTGTAGCCGTAAGCGCCGTCAACCTTGTTCCACGAAATTTTGATACCGCCTGTTGTGTTTGAAAGACCTGTAATCTGCGGAGCGGGAAGATTTACGGTAACTTTGCAAGTTGCGGTTTTGCCGTTTGAAGTTTTTACCGTGATTGTTGCCGTACCTGACGCTTTGGCGGTTACTTTACCGTTGCCGTCAACAGTCGCAACACTTGTGTTAGAACTTCTCCAAGTGCATTTTTTATTTGACGCATTTGATGGGTATACTGTTGCTTTGAGATTTGAGGTTTTTCCGGTATCAAGTGTTAAAGTTGTCTTGTTAAGGGCAACCGAGGTTGGAACAATCTGCAATTGCACAAAATTAAAATCATTATTTCGTGCATATCTTTCTGCGGCTGTACCCTTGTAACCTTTGATTGTAAAGCCACTTACTTTTTGGTAATTATATTTTTCTCCAATATAACCAAAGGCATAATCCCCTATATCTTTAATATTACTTGGAATGGTAACTGTTTTTAAATAAGTATTTCCATTAGCTGACATCTCATAAAGCGTATCTATACTACTTGGTACAGTGTATGCTGTATCTTTTTTATTTATAGGATACAGTAATATTTCACTTTTGTACTTGTTGTACAGTATTCCGTTAGCACTTGAAAAATCCTTATTTGCTGAATTTACTGTTATGCTTTCAAGACTCGTACAGCCCCCAAAAACACTGTACGCATTCATAGTATCTACTCCACTGCCAATAGTAACAGTTTTTAAACTTGTACATCTATCAAAAGTGGACCATCGCATATCTTTAACACTATTTGGTATACTTATACTTTGCATACTTGTACAACTACCAAAACAAGCATCTCCTAAACTTTCGACTGTATTTGGTAAAGTAACCGTTTTTAGATTGTAACAAAATTTAAAAGCCTCATTTGAAATATACTTTAATCCCGTTGGAAGAACAACGGATTTTAAATTCGTTTCATAAAAAGCACACCGACCTATTTCTTTAAGACTGGTCGGCATTGTGACACTTTCAAGATTTCCACAATACCAAAATGCTCCACGGTCGATTATTTTTACTGAATTAGGCATCGAAACCTTTTTAATATTTGGATTTTCTTCAAAAGCATAACGTCCTATTGCAGATACTTTATTGCCGTAAATAGTTGACGGGATAGTAACATTAGCCGCAGAACCATTGTATTTGGTAATCGTGCATGTATAATCATCTTCGAGGGTATATTCAAAGTCGCCGTAGGTTGCCGCACTTACGGTGAGCGGTGCGATTGTCAAGATGCCGAGCATCATTACAGCCGCAAGAATAACCGATGTTAATTTTTTGACTTTAGTTCTCATAATTGACCTCCTAATAAGATATAACAGCAAGAATAATTATCTTGTTAAGATAATTATATATTCCTATTTTGCAATTGTCAACATATTTTAATCTGATTTGGCTAATATTTTTATGATTTGTGGAAAGAATGGTATAATCTAAATGCAAATGTTACCGCATCTGAGGCGGATATGGAGTTTAGGCTATCCGCTGTACTTGCAATCTATCAAAATTAACTTATGGGCAAAGGTGTTATTATGGAGTTTTCAGTCAGATTAAAAGAATTGCGTGTTGACAACGATATGTCACAGACTGAGCTTGCGGAAAAGCTGAATTTAAAGGCGAGTGCGATTTCAAAATATGAAAAGGGCATTACACAGCCGTCTATTGACACGCTCAAAAATTTGGCGGAAATTTTCAGCGTTACGGTTGACTACCTTATCGGTATGTCAGATATCAAAAATCCATACAGCAAATCACAAATTACACCGAACGAAGCCGATTTGATTGAACATTTCAGACAACTGACCTACGAAAACAAAATCCGAATTGATGAAAGAATTAAAACAATGGCAGATGCGTGATACTGCGTAATATATAGTAAGATGTAAGCGGAGAGTATCCGCCTTTTTTATTTTAGAACGAAATTTGATTAAAGAATTGATTTGCAATAATAAATCGGTTGGTAATAAGGGTATATAAGTTAATTTAAGTATAATATAGTGTGTCGGGCGGTCAAAAACCGCCGTTTATTTTTGCCCAAAATAATTGGAAATATAATTATATTTCGTTCACAGAATTATCCAAATAAGACAATTTTTTAAGCAATTGCAAAATTGTAACGGCAAACAATATCCATACATATAAAAACGGTCGGATAGACGAACTACCCGACCGTAAATTTTACTTTTCAATTTTCAGATTTTTAATTAAAGATTAATCAAAAGTCACTTTTCATAGATATTGAGCAAAAGAGCCTTGATGTCATAGAGCTTCTTTGAGAGGTCAACATAATAGTTATGCGGATTTTCAAAACGCTTAACCTCGTCCCAGAGAAGATCAATCTGCTCACGGCAATAGGTTGCGATTTCCTCAATTGACGGTGACTCATACACGCACTTGCCGTTCTTGAAGATTGGCACAAGAAGTTCCTTTGCGGTATAGTTATCAAGCATTTTTGTTTTCCAAACTGCATTCGGATCGAAAATTGTTCTCGGCTTTGAATCGTCAACAACCTCATCATAAATACAAAGCTCATCGGCAATAGCCTTGCCGCTGTCCTTGTCAAAGTAGCGGTAAACCTTTTTGAAGTGCGGATTTGTAATCTTGGTTGTATTTTCGCTGACCTTGATTTTCGGAACAATTTCACCGCCATCATTTTCAACGGCAACAAGCTTATAAACACCGCCGAATACAGGCGAACTTGATGAAGTGATGAGTCTTTCACCGACACCGAATGTGTCAACCTGAGCGCCCTGCATCATAAGGTCACGAATAAGGTACTCGTCAAGAGCATTTGACGCAGTAATTGTACATTCAGTAAGACCTGCGTCATCAAGCATTTTTCTTGCTTTCTTTGAAAGATACGAAATATCGCCCGAGTCAAGTCGGATTGCACACTTGGTCTTACCCTGCGGAAGAAGAACCTCCTTGAACACCTTAATGGCATTCGGGACACCGCTCTTTAATGTGTTGTATGTATCAACAAGGAGAGTAGGATTATCGGGATACATCTCGCAGTAGGTTTTAAAAGCGTCATACTCGCTGTTGAACATCTGAACCCATGAATGTGCCATTGTACCGCCGGCGGGAACACCGTAAAGCTCGTCTGTAAGTGTGCAGGCTGTACCCTTGCAGCCACCGATATATGCAGCTCTTGCACCGTCAACTGCGGCATTTGCACCCTGAGCACGGCGTGAACCGAATTCAAGTACGGCTCTGCCCTGAGCGGCACGGACAATTCTGTTAGCCTTTGTCGCAATGAGAGTCTGATGATTGATTGTGAGGAGAAGGAATGTTTCAACAAGCTGAGCTTCAATTGCAGGCGCTTTGATTGTCATAACAGGCTCGTTCGGGAAAATCGGAGTTCCCTCGGGGATTGCATAAACATCACCGCTGAATTTGAAATTTCTCAAATACTCAAGAAACTGCTCGTCAAAAATGCCCTTGCTCTTGAGATATTCGATATCCTCGTCTTCAAAATGAAGTTCCCTGATGTACTCAATAGCCTGTTCAAGACCTGCCATAATCGCAAAACCGCCGTTGTCGGGAACTTTGCGGAAGAACACATCAAAATAGACATTCTTTTTATAAAAACCGTTTTTAAAATAGCCGTTTGACATTGTAAATTCGTAGAAGTCACACAGCATAGCCATATTTTCTTTTTTCATAATAATCACCTTGAATGAGATTGTATATTCTGCAACGCAGAAGCATAGATATAGTTTAGTCTTTTTTCGTCAATTTGTAAAGCGGAATTTGCACAAAAGCCGTTAAAATCCAACCCTCTTGCCTATACATTTTTAATATCTCGGTTGACATTTTACCGCTTAAAGGTATAATTAAGTTATATCGAAAACAATCCACTCGGAGGTAAAAATATGAACAGCGAAAATAATAAACTCTGCCCATTCTGCGAAAGCGAAATGATGATTATTCAGGACAACCTCAACAACGGCAAGCCGTACCTTGAATGTCCCACCTGCGGACTCCGTTTCCAAATTGAAGGCTTCCCCGAAAATCCGCAGGAAATCAGAGAAACTGAGTGATTTGGTCTAAACATTTGTATCGCAGATATTGAAAAAAAATCACCGCTCGGCTCAAAATGTCAAATTTCACAAAAATGTGTTGACAAATCGACTGAACGGTGATATAATCTATCTTGCGTTGAAATTTATAAGTAAGTTTGCAGAACCGACCTTCATAATTTCATCGGTTAAAATTAATATAGGGGTATAGCTCAGTTGGTAGAGCAGCGGTCTCCAAAACCGCGTGCCGAGGGTTCAAGTCCTTCTGCCCCTGCCACAAACAAGTCCTTGAAAATGGCTTAAACAAGCCGTTTTTGAGGATTTTTTCTTTTTAGTCAGAGGTTGAAAAACTTCGTTAAAAACCGCTTTTCTAAAAATTTTCTAAAAATGCTCGAAATCCATTTTCTAAAACTTTCTAAGTAATTCTAAAAAATTCACGCTGAAAAAATATTGTTAATGGAGTTAGATATACTTATTTTACTTGTCTTATCCGTGTGTGCATAGTAATTTAATGTAGTTGTTGAAGAACTGTGCCCTAGCCATTCCGCAACCTGAACAACAGTAAATCCCATATTTAAAAGATTACTTGCTACACTGTGCCTTAAATCGTGAAGTCTGATTGTCGGTAAATCGCTTTTTGAAATCATTTTATGGAATGTTCTTGTAAGATAATTCGGCTCTATAACTCGTCCGTCTTTCCAAGTACATACATAATCTGATTTTATGTAACCGTCTTTTAAAAGCTCTTTCATTTTCTCCTGTTCCTGCTTATGCTTTTTAAGAAGATTATATACATTTTCAGGAATAGGAAGCGTTCTGTAACTGCTTTCTGTTTTCGGCGGAACTGTTATAGAACCACCTATATTCTGTTGCAAAGTTTCTGAAACGGTTATTGTTCGCTTTACCATATCTATACTGTGCCACTTTAAGCCGAGAACCTCACCACGGCGAAAACCAAACAACGCACACAACACAACAGGAATTTCAATTACCGAGCCTTTGAACAAACTTAACAGCTCTTTGACTTGTTCCTCGTTAAGAAATTCGCTCTTGTGCTTTTCTGCTTTCGGAGTCTTTGCTGTTGAAGCTACATTATAATATAGTATTCCTCGTCTTACTCCGTCATTCAAAGCCTTGCTGATTGTTCGGTGAATGTGTTTTATCGTTGTTGCCGATAAATGTTCACTACCGTCAGTCTTGCTTTTATCTGTAAAGAGATAATTATAAAAGTCCTCTAACATACACGGTGTCAAGTCCTGTAACTTTGTTCTTCTGCTATTAAAATAAGGAATAATATGATTATTAATATTGCCCGAATAACCTCTGTATGTTGACGGTCTTAATTCAGGCTTAATATTTTTAAGCCATAATTCGATATAATCAGCAAAATACAAGTCGGAATAATTCAGATTTTTCCTGTCATACTCATTTCGTTTCTCTTCAAGGAAATGTTCAGCTCGCTTTTTGTTGCCTTTTACCGTATAGCCTGTACAAAACCATTTTGTCTTGTATTTAGGCTTTCCGTTAGCCTGAATTTCATCAGTCTTAAAGCTCAAAACAGCATAATATTTTCCGTCTTTAACCTGTAAACTACCTCTTGTTGTTGCCACTTAAAAAACTCCTTTCAAAAGCAACAACTATCAACTCAACTATATTATAAATTGAATTAATAGCTGTTGCAAGTGTTTATTAAGTATTTGCCTGATTATTGATTAAAAAATCAATCAACAATTGTTTAGGAATAATATATTTCTTCCCTATTCTCAAATTTGGAATTGTATTTTCTCTTAATAATTCATACACCTTACTTCTGCCGATATGCAAAATAACCATTAAATCCTCGGCAGTAAGCACATCAGAATAACTTTCCAACATACTCACACACCCCCTCTAATCAGCAGGATTGTCAAGGCTTTCTACAAGCTCAAGAAACTCCTTACAAGAAGTGCGCCTGCCGTTTTCATCTTTTGAAGGTCTTTTAGAGCGGTAGTTATCTCCGTGAAGAGGTATTCCTAATTTACCTAAAAAGTATCGCAAGTCTTCAAAACTGTAGCCGTTATAAGATGTACCCATTTTTTGACCGTTACTCATGTCGATTATCCAATATCTCTGACACGCTCTGTACCGTAATTCCTTATAACCCAAGAACACCGGCTTTAATTCATACCCAGCTTCTCGAAACACTTCCTTAATACGCCAACTGGAATAATAATCATATGTCGTGATAAAGGTTAAATCGCTGAGCTCGCTACCGCCTGTATATTCGAGAATTTCATCTGAATCATCTTCATCACACATATTCTTTTCTTCAATCATATACATCACCTTCCACTTCGCAATGAGGATACTTGATACCTTCAAAGAGGGCATATTGCAAAATCTCGTCTGCAACAACTGGGTTAATAATAAAATTATCGAAGTCATATTCTTGACGAAAAGCTATCTTATTTGCAAATGCAATATAAATACCTCTTAAAAAGCGCTCTAAATCTAAGGCATATTGCTCTCCGTTTCGGGTATAAATATAGACATATCCGCCCTCGGCAATCGGAAATAATATATCGTCAGTGCCTTTGGCATCACCCACATACTGAGTTGCTTCTACCCAATGCTGTGCGTTACCGAAAAAGGCTAAGTATAATATGTGGCTTAACGCTTTCTCTGATAACTTCAAACTTTTGTGTACCACGCTATTGTAATAAAAAGAGTATACACATACTTTCACTTTGTGGCTTCTATGCCACTTTTCACTTAAATTTCCATACATAGTGAAAACTCCTTTCTGAATTATAAATATAAAAAGAATATTGAGTTAAAATATTTAAGTATTTCGGTTTCTCGGTTTTTCGGTTTTATATTTATTTGAATTAGTTAGTTTTTAGGAAATAGGTTCCTCGGTTTTAAATGTTTTACTCCATATCCTTTGAATAGAACGAGCGTTCAAATTCTTCGTCTGATACTATCTGAGTATCTACAATGTTTTTATTACTGCTTGTGTTTATTGCCGTTAGTGTAAACGGATTGTCACTTTCGGAGATCTTATTTACAATCTCGGTAACATCAATCTTTGTAAGGTCAACACTGACAAAGCAATCTGATAAACTTTGCTGTGATAAGCTAAGAAAATTCTTTCTAAGCCAAGCCCTTATCTGAGGGTTAATTTCAAGTTTTTTCTTATGGTATTTCTTGTATATTTCATACAGAATACTCCAAAATTCAGCAACAGCTTTTTCACCCCATATAACGCTGATTTTGTATATCAAAGGGAACAAACCGCTACCGTAAATAATATGCTGAATGCTTTTATTCAAACTATTGTTAGCAGGACTTTCACAACGCAAAGCGTGAAAATTACTGCATTCAATTATTTTAAGCAGGTCGTTTGTAAAATCAGTAAAACGGCTGTTAAGAGGGTCATAAAAACGGTATCTGTCACATATTTTGCTTGCAATGAACTGCGATACAGAAACATCATCTGTTATATGTTCCAATTGCTCGGTTATTTGATGAGCATAGTTTCCTCTGTATGAAGCCTCAAATCTAACCCAACTGTCGCACTGCAATGCTTCATCAAGGCGAAAACCGTTGTTGCTAATTTGCTCCGATTTTTTATCATAAACCCGAAGTAGTGACTGTGCGTTTTCAGCCCTTGAACCGATATAGATTGACTCAGTCACCAAATTTTTTTCAACAGAAGAAATCTTTCTTTTACTGTGTCTGTAGTTACAGTCAAGCACCTGTAGACTTTCGTCCTTTAACCTGCTGTATATGCTATGCGGTGATAAATCATAATTTTTGTAGTCAGCAGTTAAATCTATACGGCTCAGTCTGTATCTGTATAACGGACTTTCAATGTTGCTTAAAAATTTTCCGATATTTATATTCTCACCGTAGAAATCAAAATACCGCTTTTGATATACTGCCCAAGAGTGAGCAGAGAAACGAACTAATATTCCCATATGCACAAAAGTTTCGTGTAACGCTATAGTGAAATAATATGGAGCGTTCTCAATAGTAAATGCTTGTGAATATGCCTGCGGCTTTTTATCACGCATTTCTACAACTTTACCGAGCAACAATTCTATGTCCGCCTTATAGATAAATTCCTGTATCATTGAATAAGCTGTACTTTGCCAATCGTTACAAACATCATCAATCGGATAAAAGAAAACTAAAGAAAATTCATCTACACCGACTTTCAATTCTTTATCCATTCATATAATCACTCCTATAATATCGAACACATATTCGATAAAATTATATTATCCCCTTCATTAAAGTGAGGGGATTGACTTGCCGTCAGGCGGTTCGCACCTTGACGGTGCTACCGCCCACGGCAAAGACTTACCCAGCCTTTTTGGGCGGATTGACAGGCTTAATATCGCTTGCCGAAGCACTTATGCGGTAACCCTGCGGAGTCCAATACAGCGTTAAGACTAAGTCGGTAAATGAAACGAATACTGCTTCATTTTCCTGCAAATCAAGCCTTACATCACCGAGAATTTTCACAGACAATTTTTCGTAGGCACGATGCGGTAAAACTACCTCATATTTATAGCCCAAAATGTGATCTGTCCTCTTTCCGTTGTCATATTCGTATGCAGGTAAAACTGATACCAGCATTAAATCTGTGCCTACTGTTTTGTAGGCGTCAATAACTACATCTTTAATATCCATAGTTATTTCTCCTTTCACATATTTTGTTGAATTAAGTAAATCCTTAGTTCATTTACTATTATAATTAAAGATACTGTTCAATCCAATATACATATGTTAATGTATAGTGATTGAGTGAACATAGTAGATTTCTGTTTTTAATCTTAAAGTAAATTCACTGTTTTCTCATTACTTCATTCATTGATTATATGGTAGCATATCGTTTTACTGTATCCAATATATAAAACGTAATGTATAGTAGTTAAGGCAGTGACTCAGTCATTGTCTATTTTCAGAAGTTTGAGCTTGCAGAAGTTGCAAGAGTTTTCTTTTACTTACCTTTGGAATAATTATTCCTCTTAACGGTTCACCGTCAATAAGTACAATTCCTTTAGCTTGACCGAACAGAATAGTATCTTCTCCCTCAAAATGTTCACCGGCAAATAACCCTTTTCTGCTGTCAACAGTTAATCTGCCTAAACCAACACATATATGAAAATTGTCTGCACTTCCGCTTGAAGCAGGAAATATATTTGCTGAATATCTTTGCATTGATAACCATAAAAAACATTTTTTAGAACGCCCAAGCATAAGAATAGTGCTTAAAATACTGCGTATTGTATCTGCTTTTTCTTTTGTTGACTTCGTCATTGAAAAATGAGCCAACAAACCTGCGATTTCATCAATAAGTAATATTTTTACAGTACCATTACCGCCTTCGGGAGTATCAAGAAAATCTTTATAAAAGTTCGTTATTAGTTGATAGCAGTCCTCAAACTCAGCGAAACAATTGGTAATACCTTTAAACTCGTGACTTGCCTTAAAGTCAGCAATATATATCTGACTTTTAAATTTTCTGGCTTTGTACAGCCAGTACAATACAGCCGTTGATTTACCGCTACCGCTACCGCCCACTACAATATAGTGAGCGGATAAGGGAGCATATATGGGAATTTTTAGACTGTACTGCTGATACATAATCAAATCAAATCCCAACATTATTTTTTCAGTCATTTAAATCGTCCGTTTCCGTATCATCTAAAATATCAGAATTTGTCTTAATAAATGTATTTTGTTCGTGTTGCATATAGAGTTTAAGTGCAGCCTTCTGTTCTTTATTTTTGGCATAACCAATCTGAAGATAAGGCATTTTTAAGTCAGAACGGATATGCCACTCAGATATAATTTCTGTACTAAAACCGTAAACAGCTAAATATTTTCTGAAAACATTACAAAGAATATTCTCAAGAATTATCTTTTCGCTCTCATCTTCATAGTTTACTGTTATGATAATTCTTGGTATTTTACCGTTGTTATCGAAAAACAGCAAGGGTGTGTTAAGTAGTGTATTGCTCAAATTGACGAGTTGCTGAAAGCGTTTCTCACCAATTATTTTATGAATATTATCACCGATTTCCGTAAACACCGTACTGTCATTTTCTATTGTGCAGTTAGCTGAGCCGTTGAAGAAATTATGTAGTTTTGCATTTGCTTCATCATTATCACAGCCTGTCCACAATTTAATTAAATGTATCACTAAATAATAAGCTCCGATTACAATCGCAACCACTACAATCAAAATTAATATTAACGAAATAAAAAACATTTTTATCATACTCCTTTTTATTTGCAGGAAAAAACACCCTGACATAAATTTAGACCGATAATACCGATGTGACAGGCTTATACAGACCAAATTAGTTTGTATAAGCCTGTAAGAAACTTTGCTGTTATTTCCGACACATGGATTGGAAAACTTCACATATAAATATTAACCATATAATGGGGTATCTGCCCACGGCACGGTAATTAAATCAAAAGTATCTTCTTTAAGACGGAATATTAACAACCCAGTATCTAAAGCAGAAATTTTTTCAGGATAAAGATACAGTTTAAGGTACTGCGATAATTGTTCTTCGGGTAAGGAAACTAACTCTCCGTCCTCGTTTAGACCGCAAATAATGAAACTGCCTGCAATAAAATCAATAAATTGATGATTGCGTTTTGTTTTAAAATCTGTCAGTTCATCTTCCTGAAAAATAGCTCTGCTTGGAGTAGCTCTGCACAATTTACCCTCTCCGTTACACAAAATAATAACCCTACCTATTAAAAGCTCCATTGTTTCAAGTTCTTCACAGCCTAATAAATTGCACAAACAACCATAGTCTGTTGATGTTTCAATAATCTCTGCTCTCTCATTTGGTTTACAATAAATCACTTTAATCATAGTTAATTTCTCCTTTTGGATTTTTATTGAATTAAACTAAGCACTCGAGTATCTTAATTTACTTATATTTTATGATAAGGGTTAAATTTCTTCTAGTATGAAAAGCTAAATGTATACTAATTAAAAAAAGCTACCTCACTAATTGAAGTGAGATAGCTATAATCAAAAACTTATTTTTTATCTAAAAAGGTATTTATCAAACCATTAAATGATTTCTCAGGGCATATAAACTTGTACATACATTGTATTTCGATTTTTTTATATTTTCCTTTCACACCTACCAAATTGTCTAAGCAATACTCTATATCAAATATCTTATCGTAATCTGTATGTATGTCTATATCATCACGACGATCATACTCTTTAAATTGGTTATGCAAATATTCTTCTATGATTTCATTACCGCTTTGAATTTTATCCTGAGGTAATTTTTCTGTAAATGTGTACAAATATCCTTTTCCGTTTTTTATAAATGACGGAGAAATTAAATTATATGCACAGGTAACGCCTGCAAAAAGCATATTAGGTACCCTAAATGTAGCTGTTTGGCACATTTTATTATAATTCGTTGTTGCATAAGTCGTTAAGTCAGGAGATTTACTAAAGGACGAATAATTTCCTATAATACGGTAAGTATTTTCTAAAGTCTTAACAATACTTAGTCTTTCTCGGGAATAAATGTAATTGAATAACACTTCAAAATTTTTGCCCATATGTATTGTCGCTTTACCTGTTTCTAAAGCATAGTTGACAATATCGTTTATTCCCATTCTTTTTTCAAGTGGTAATTGTAATAATCTTTCATAATAGTTTTCTATACCCACATATGGAATTTGACAATCAATAATCAAATTGGTATCTACTGATTCGCAGTCAAATTTCATAGGTATACCTACTATCAATTTTTCACCGTCAGATGTTTGAACAAGGAGTGATTTATAAATTTTATTCTTATCACTAACCTTGTAATTGTTATTTGATTTTGATTTGTCTTTTGTCATATTTGAAACACCCTTTCATTATTAAGATACTTATATTATAGTATAAATATGGAAAATATCAACAATAAAATTGCATATGTATAGTAATTTTATTTTTAACACTCACTTCTGCGGTTTGTTTTTTTATAAGGTTCGCTATGGTTAAAGCCATAGCGTTATTTTTTTGTCCGATTTTTGCCGATATTCACGCTCATTACACTTTGCAACTGCTTTTAATATTCAAATCGTCACCGTAGGCTTTAATTTCACATTTTGCTCCGCTTATTTTATAAGTAAAGAATTGCCCTACGGCGTATCGTAAACTTGCTTCTTGACTTATGAAATTTCGCTACGCTTTTAATGCTCATAAAGCCCATACGATGACGATTTAAACGAATATAAAAAATCAGAAAGGAGTGAAAAATACAGCGTGAATATCTAAATCGGACTTATTAAAAGCCCACCAATTCAGAATTACCGAATATAAATTTTAATTGAAATTAACTTTCAAAGGAGAAACCATTATGAAATACTTTACAAACTGTAACACAGCAGAAGACCTCAAAAAGGAATACAGAAGATTAGCTAAACAGCTTCACCCCGATTTAGGCGGTGATACAGAAGAATTTAAGGTAATGCAAAACGAATATGAGATTATGTGGGAACGCCTGAAAAATATACATACAAATTCAGAGGGCGAAACCTACACCAAAGAAACAACGGAAACACCGCAGGAATTTATAAATATAATCAATGTGCTTACAAGCCTTTCGGACATTGAGGTTGAAATTTGCGGTACTTGGTTGTGGGTATCGGGAAACACCAAAGCACACAAAGAAGTGTTGAAAGAATTAAAATTCCGATACGCTCACAAAAAACAGGCTTGGTATTACCACACAGAGCCGTACCGCAAGAAAAGCAAACGAGAATTAACGCTTGATGAAATCCGTGATATGTTCGGTTCTGAAAAGTATAATCAAAGCGAAAACAAAACTCCAACATTACACAGCTGACAAAAAAGGGGAACAGCTGAAAAGTTGTTCCCCCTAAAATTGAAATTACTTCAAATTTTACAGTTTCATTCATATAATTTTTGAAAGTTATTTTACAAAAATATTGAATTTTCACATATTGTATGCTAAAATAAAAATGCCAAACAAAAATTTAATTTCAAGTTCACCTAAGTGTGTATTTTTATTTCGGTAAAAATACAGGCTCTTATTTTGATACACTTAAGGTGACTATTGAAATTTTTGTTTGGCGACAAAAGGGCTATGTGTTTTTCGGGTGCGTAGCTTGTCTATGTACCCTTTTTTTAATGAAAAATAAAAAGTTTTAATAAAATTTAATTTTTTCTCGCAGAAAATGAACCTTTTTGACATTTCAATTGTCTAATATATAGAAACGCAAAAAAATTGTAAAGGAGGAAATATTATGAAAACAATCAAAGAGCTTGTATTGAGTGCTAAAAACGGCAATAAAAAAGCATTTGATAAGCTGTATAAACTTACAAGCAATAATGTATGGTTCACTTGCGTTTCTTTGCTCAAAGACGAAGAAAACGCAAAAGACATAATGCAGGAAACCTACATCACCGCATTCTTAAAACTTGATACACTCAAAGATGAAGAAAAATTTTGCGGTTGGCTCACGGCAATAGCAACAAACAAAAGCAAAAATAAATTGAAAGGAAAGGTGGAATATCAGATAGATGATGAAGTTCTGATTACAGAAGCAGAAACAGACGAGTTAATGCTCCCCGAGGAGTACATAACCAAAGCCGAAAAAAGGAAAGTGCTGTTACAGATTATGGAAGACACACTTTCATTCAATCAGTATCAGACTGTTTTAATGTTTTATTTTGATGAAATGTCAATTTCTGAAATTGCACAGGGACTTGAAATTTCAGAGGGAACGGTAAAATCTCGCCTTAACTCTTCAAGAGCAAAGATGAAAACTGCAATTGAAGATTACGAAAAAAAGAGCGGTGACAAGCTTCACGGCGTTGTTGTTGTACCTTTCTTTACAACTATTTTCAAGGAAGAAGCAAAGAGCCTTGCAGTACCGAACATTACAATCAAGCTCCCGAACGGACAGACACTTGCAACATCTGCAACAAAAGGCTTTGCGACAGGTGCAAAGTCAACAGTTTCATCTATCGTAAAGGCAACAGCAACTGCGACAGTAAAAACCAAGGTAATTGCCGTTGTCTGCGTTGCTACAATACTTGCAGGCACATCAGCAGTCGGCATAAGCATTCTTGCAGGCTGTAACGCTGAGAAAGAACCGACAGAACCGTCAGTAATATCTTCAACCGTACAAACATCAACTGTTCCAACAACTGTACCGAAAACTACAGTACCAAAGGCAGTTAAAGATTTGGTAGACAAGGGTGAAATCAAGGTCGACAAAGACGGTAACATCACCGATAAGAATGGTAAGAAAGTCGAAGTAAAAGACGGTAAGGTAGAAGTAAAAACCGATGATGGTAAGACAGTTACAGTTAAGGTTGACGATGTAAAAACTACGGTATTTAACAAAAACAACAGCAACAAGGGTAACACCGAAAAGAAAGAAGATACTAAGAAAGACAACACTTCAAAGACAAATACATCTGATAACGACAAGAAGCCAGCTAAGCCAAGCAACTCTTCAAGTAATAATCAGAAGCCAGCGTCTAAACCAAGCAACTCTTCAAATAGCAATAAGCCAGCGTCAAATACTAAAGCGACTGAAGCTCCGAAATATAAGTATTACAAGCATCACGATGCTGTGACAAAACATCACGATAAAGAGTGGATTGTAACAGGTACTCACGAGGAACCAGTATATGAATGGGTAGGATATGATGTATGTAATAACTGCGGTATGAAAATGACAGATGCTAACCAGAGAAAAACTCATCTTACTTGGGAATTAAAGACAAATGGTGCAGGTGCATATCATCACGAGAAGGAATATGTACAGACAGGCACTAAGACAGTAGAAGATGGTTATTGGAAAGAAGCTTACACTGAAACAATCACTCCAGCTTACGACGAGGAAGTATCTGAAAATGATCACTGGGATAAGAAAGTTCCTATCAACTAAGTGAGAGGGTATTAATTTAATAGCAAGTATAAATCCTTAAAGAAAATTATTGGGAAAAGAGGGTTCTTTATGAACCCTCTTTTTCTATGTTAAAAATAAATATTATACTAAAGAAAGTATTCAATTTAATTATAATATATGGTAAAATATAATAAAATAAAAGGAAAGGTAGTAGAGTATATGGATTATATTAATTGCTTGTTGTTATTATTCATCTATTTCGTAGTGATAGAATTTTCCTATGCAATGGATTTAGTTTCATGGTACAAGAGAGGTAAACATAGTGTACCTTTTTGTATATTTATGATTGTGGGTGGAATATCACTTGTATCAGTATTATTTTATATGGGGTACACTTTTGATTAGTATCTTTAGAAAGTAATTATATTTAAAATAGAAAAGAGGTATTAAGATGACAATATACAGTTTTGTAGGTGATGAGGGTTTAAAGAATATTTTTCACCTATCAGCCGAGGAAGCGGTAAAGCACCCTGACTATAATAAATACATAAGGGTATTATCAAAAGCAATCAAGGATGAAGAAATTTCTTTATCGACAGTAGAATCTCACCTGATAGGTATAGCAATGACTTCAACCCTAAGAAGAAAAATTATACAGGACTTAAAGGAGGTATTTTAATGAAAATCAGAGATATTAAAAAAGCAAGACTTGAACATAGAAGTGTTTACTGTATTGATAAAGACACTTCTGATGTATTAAGATGTAGTGTAGGTTTATGGTACAAGCAATAAGTTGATAGATGTTGCGTTCTCTAAAATCTTTCTAAAAATTTTCTAAAAATTATCCGAAATTTCTTCTTTCGGTTAGTGTTACTATGTGTTATTTAATGTTATTTTGTACAAATTATTGTTCTATAAAGCAAATATGATATGTTAAATAACACTAAAAAATCAGTAATAATCAGTAATAACATCTTGCTTCGACTGCTCCAAAACCGCGTGCCGAGGGTTCAAGTCCTTCTGCCCCTGCCAAACAAGTCCTTGAAAATGGCTTAGATAAGCCGTTTTTGAGGATTTTTTCTTTTGTCGTTTTTATTCTAAATTTTTGAAATTTACATCAGTTCCACCGTAGTTCCACCACTTTGGCATTTACAGTGGCTTCAAATGTTGTAGAAAAAGTGTAGAAATCAATCCGCTTGCAGGCTGTTTGCAATTGCTAATTTTGAGGTTTTGTCAATGTGAGCATAAAATTTTAATGTGGTTGTTGAACTGCTGTGTCCCAGCCATTCGGCAACCTGAACAGTAGTAAATCCATCATTCAACAGATTACTTGCAACGCTATGTCGTAAATCGTGAAATCTGATTTGCGGAAAATCGTTTTGCTTCTCAATCAACGTATGAAATTTTTTCGTCAGATAATTAGGCGTTATCTCCTTACCGTTATCGAAGGTACAAACATAGTCATTTGAGATATATGCGTCTTTTAGAAATTCTTTGTTTCTCACCTGACGCTCCCTCTGTTCAAGAAGTATCTTTTTTACCTGCGGTATCATTGGCAAGGTTCGGTTACTGCTTTCTGTCTTTGTGGATGATGTATAATTACTGTCTCCGCTAATTTCCTTTGTGCTTTGTTGTAAGGTTTCCCTAATCCATATGGTTTCGTTCTCAAAATCAATGTTATGCCACTTTAAGCCTAACACTTCACTTCGTCTGAATCCGTAAACCGTACAAAGATATGTCGGCAGGTAAATGCTTGTTCCTTCAAGATAAGCTAATAGCTGTTTTATCTGCACTCGGTTAAGAAATTCCGCCTTGAATTTTTCTGTCTGCTTTGGCGTTTTGGCGGCTGTTGCAGGATTTATTGATATTAAACCCTTTTCTACAGCGTCGGCAAGAGCCTTTGATATATTTTGATGGTGATGCTTTATCGTTGTGACGGATATTGTTCCGACCTTCGACTTGTAATAATCGGAAAGTTGATGCGGCTTTAGCTCTTGAAGCTCAGTACCCAGCTTTTTAAAGTAAGGGATAATGTGGTTTTCCATATTTCCCTTATAGCTGCGATAAGTATTAGGACGAACTTCTGATTTTATTGCTACAAGCCATTTCTTGAAATAGTCGGCAACCTTGATGTTGGAGTAAAAGTTTAAATTCTTGTTGTCATACTCAACACATAATTGCTTTAATATCTGTTCTGCTTTTCGCTTATTATTCTTAACAGGCAAGCCTGTTGCGTGGGATTTCTGAATTCTCTTACCTGTACTATCGTAAAGATTGAGTACAGCATAATATCTTCCTTTTTTCTCTCTTAAATATCCTGTGGTCGGCATAATAGCTATCTCCTTTCCAAATTGAAAGCCGACCAATATTCATTAGACTTATTCTAACTTAATCAGTCGGCTTTGACAATTATGCGTTTTTAATATAATCCTGAATTAATAAAGTCCGTAACGCTTTGCTTCGGGATTATGTATTTTCTTCCTACCTTAACCGTTCTTATCACACCGTTTTGCAATAATGAATAAACTGCGGATCTGCCAATGTGAAGCATTTTCATAATATCATCAACGGATACTATGTCTCCGTATTCAGCAAACATTACAGTTTCTTGGTTGGTATTTTTTTCTTTATCCATTTGTTTCTCCTTTCGTTAAGTGCATTTTATTTTATTGAAAGCCGACCAATATTCAGCAAACTTATTTTAACTGAGTCCTCCGGCTTTGATAATTATGCGATTTTGCTTATTCTGCATTTTCAAAGTTTTTAAAGCTTTACATTGAATAATTAATTTTTGCTCACCATAGCTCCTCCTCTTTTTTTAAGTACTTCTTTCTTGTCAAAGAAAATATAATCATATCCGAGGTCATTACATTTGTCACACTTATCCTTTTTAGCCTGGAGCGGATCAAAACGCTTAATAATAAAATCCGGCAAAAGTTTGTATTCTTGTAAGTGCTTTTGGCATAAACAACGTATATCGCCTGTGTTTATACTGTTATTCTGCCGAATTCCGAATGTTCGCATCAAAGCAGCATTTATATTTTGGATTAGTGCCTTCTCCGTGACTTTTCCGAGGCAATCCTTCAAATCGCTTTGATTGACTGTAGTTATCTGTTCCATAAGTATCATAGAAGGAATTTCAAGCCTATATCTTTTTCCTATATAAACATGAGAAAAGAAATAAGGCTTTTTAATGATTCCCGTCAAAGGAGCTACTATGGTTGTTGTTGAACGGTCATTGATTTCATCTGCCTGTAAAACAATCACTGGTCTAAATCCGTTCTGAACAGAACCTCGGGTTTCACCAAAGTCAAAAAAGAATATTTCGCCTCGCTTGACTTTACGTCCTTTCGTCATATCATTACCTCTTTTCATAAAATTAAGGGAAAACTACTCCCTTCACATATTTGGACAAAGGGTACCCGTTTGTCAGGGTGTTTTGAAAAAATTTTTTAATTTTTTTATTGCTTCCTCAAGAGATTCATTTATTGTTTGATATTTAACATTCTCTTCTTCGGCAATATCTCGCAATGTTTTATCTTTTACATAATACTTAACAACTCTTGATTTTTGCTTTTCTGTTAAAGCATCAAAAGCTTTGTAAAGGGTAGAAAGTAACTCACATTCCTTCTCTTCGTTAATTCTTTCCAACACAAAATCATTAACTAAAAGCTCCTTATGAAATACTGCGGTAGTTTCATCAAAGTTAAAAATGTCTTGCGTGCGCTTGGCTCTTTTGCAAAACTTATCTTCGTTATTGATATACTTTTGACGAACTTCTATAAAACTCAAATCCACCCTGACGAACGGTGCATAGAGTTTCGCTTGATTTGGATATTTATTCCAGATTTCCTTTTCTGTGAGGCAGCTTGCTATAATGTACTTCTCTGTTCCGCTAAATCCTTCATATTCATATCTGATATTTATAACTTTACAATCCTTATTAAACTGCTCCTCGAGAGCTGAAATAAAATTATTTGACATTTACTGTAATCTCCTTTGAATTTTGAATTTGGGTTAAATCAAAATCCAAAGGCTACGGATATTTTGCAATTACAGCTTGCCAGTATAACAAAAACATTTAGTGTCCTTTCCGCAGAGGACAATCAGAGCAAGTATAAAAATAGGGTTGGCACCAATCAGTACCAGCCCTTGCAATTTTGAGTATACAAAGGTAAGGGTACCGATTTCTGCTTTTGACCTTTCGGTCTTTTTAGCAAATATCTGTATCCTCGCCCTGATGTACACTCAGGCTTGAATATTTTTCATTTCATATTTTGATGACAAAACAAAAAGCCGACACGAACATTTTCAAAATCTCAAAATCAGAAATTCTGAAAATACTCGTGTCGGCTTAATTCATCTTGATTAAGCTCAATCGTTGAGCTATATTTTTTTGTAATGCGAAAACCTCATATTTGGGTTTACTGCTTAATTTTGATTTGACATCAAAACCATAAGTTCAATTAGTTGGCTCATTGATATTGTTTCATACATATCCTTATTGCTCTTTTTTACTTTGAGTGCGGGTTCTCCCGTCTCCGTTCTCACGCACTCACCAAGCGTAATTCTTTCTTTCGGTGTTTTTATCAAATTAGTTTTTTTCATCTTCCATCTTCCTTCCGAACTAACTTCATTATTCACATAATTTGATACATATTCAATTGAAAGTAAAACTACACTTTTTGAATCAACTCCCATAAATGCTAATATATTTCTAACCTCGCAACGGGGAAGCAAGGAAAGATACTTGAATAAAATAGAACTGTTGTTCGATTTCTATCATGCATTATATCGCCATTAACAAAATTTGTCAAGACTTTTATATTGATTTATTTTTTATTTTATAGTTATTTACAGTAGCTTATTGATGGTAACTATTTGTCAAGCTTATTTACATTTTTTAATATCAATTACAAACTCTTCAAAATTTCAATAAACTTATCCATCGTATAGGAACCTTGAATCTCCATTTCCTTATGTTCAAAGACCATATAATACTTGAATTTGGAACCACACATCATATCCCACTTCTTGCCGAGAGCGAGTTTTGCTTTGCTGTCGTCGTTCTTTAGCTGCTCTCCCTTTGCTTCAACAAGAACCATATTGCCGCTGGTCGTCTTTACGATAAAATCGGGATAATGATTGATGAATCCGTTTAAACGGAATCCGCGCCTATCAATAACACGATGCCACCAAAGGACATTTTCAAGCGGTGCGATATTGTTTATCAGCTTGAATTCAAAATTGTTCAAGTCGTCGCATTCCGCTGTATAAAGCGATTTATCCAAGCTGTCAAAACTGACGGAAGGTGTGATTACTTTCGGGAATGAATACGCGCCGTCATCCTTACAAATGATTTTATTCATCTCGATAAGATCGTAAAATTTCCTTTGACGGTATGAAGCTTCATATTCTTCTATTTTATCCCTTATCTTTGAAGCGTAGAAGGGAATGGAGCTTTCCATAGCGTTCAGCGCATCCTCGTCCATTTCGCTGATAACGCGTGTTACATAGGCTTGTACTTCCTCGGTTGCATAGCGGTTATTCTTATTGATTTGAGCCGCCAGAGAATCAGCGCAAGCCTTAATACGATGTTCGCTTGAAATCTGTCTTAGATACTCTCTGATCTGTTCGCTTTCCGATTTTGAAGCTCTGCGATACTTCGGTATAGCTTCACCTTGTGTAGCTACATCAATCTCATACATTTCTCCCGTCGCCAAGTTAAACTTGATGTCAGCGGGTATTTTATTAAGCGAAAAACCTTCTGACAGGTTTTCTTTTTCAAGCAGCGTATATCCGTCATTAAACAGATTGGGCGTACCTTTCAGGAAGAATTGAGGGATACGCAACGCAACCGCATCGTCAATAAATTGTTCTTGCATAGGATATTGATTCAGCATATCTCCCAAGTCACCACCAAAAAATCCGTCATTACTGTCGTTGGCTAATTCTTCGTTATATTTTTCTGCAACATCCGTAGCCTGTGCTACCATCGTTTCAATATGACTATCTTCACCGCTTGCAGGCTTGGTATCAACACGGAAATTATCGGGAATCTCTGTATCTAACCAGTCAAAGCCATTGTCCTCTGTTCCACATGGAGTATCAGGCTCTTGAATGGCTTGCTGTTCACCCTCGTCCGTAGCGAATGTCGGCTTTTCAACCTCACCTACACGGTAGTCCTTCTTGCTGAATCCCGCTTTGTTCAAGCCGACAACGATGTCGTCAAGCGTTGTGCGGAAATTCCTTGAGGAAGTCAATACATAGGACGTATTAAGCAAGGGCATTTTATGTTTCTTGGCATAGGGCTGTCTGAGTATTCTACCAAGGATCTGTTCAACATCAACTCTTGAAGTCTTATTCGCCACAGAAGCAAGGATATATGCAAACGGACAATCCCAGCCCTCTTTCAGCGCATTGACTGTAATGATATACCGTATCTCGCAATCGGGACTTAACAAATCAACTCCCTTAATTTCGTTGACATTAGAGGTCTTGATAGCAATCTGATTTTCGGGTATTCCGATTGCTACCAGCTTATCTTTCAGCTTTTCAAATGTTACGGTATCCGAGCTTGATTTAGGTTCGGCTTGGAAAAGAACAATCGGGCGGATATATTCGCCACCGTGCAGATGCTCCATCTCGGCTTGTTGTTCAATGCTTCCGCGCAACTTTACCGCGTCACGAAGAACATCCTTTACACCGTCACGATTGTAAACGACAACAGGAAGTTTAACCATATTTTCCTTTTTGAGTTCACGCGCATCCACATACGAAAGAATATTGCTGTTCTTTCTCGGCGTTGCCGTTAAATCGAGAATAAAGGACGGATTGAGGTTATTCAGCATTTCAACGCTCAGATTTGAGCTTGCGTTATGGCTCTCATCTACAACTACAACAGGCTCTAAATGGCGTAACGCCTGAATCAGCGCTGTTTCATCGGTATCGGCTAATAGCACATCATCGTCCTTGAAATACTCGGCAAAGCGCTGTAGGTTACCGTTTTCCTGATAAACCTTGCGGACATCCTTCTTCTTGCTGTCAACTCGCAAAGAAGCGTAACTGATTACGCAAATAGTCAGCATTTCTCTGACGGTATCAGGCGAGAAATTCTGTCCGTTCAATAGCTGCTCTTTTGTATATACGCCGACCTTGCCCGCAAAATCCTGATCTATCTTTTGTCTGTACGGATGATTGACATTGGAAAGGGTATTGACCGTCTGCTCAATAATTGCGTCTGACGGTGCAAGCCAAACTACCACCTTTGGCTTGTCCATTGGCATTTTCTCGAAGATGGTTTTCAGCGATGAACACGCCATAAAGGTTTTGCCACCGCCCGTAGGCACTTTGAAACAGATATGAGGTACCCCTTTGATTTCGTCCTTGTACTGCGGAACGCCGCCCAAGCCTACGGTGACATCCTGTTCAGCCCAATATCGTTTCCAAGCCTCGTTCATATCGTAATCATTCAGGAAATCAAGATAAGACGAAAGGTTTTTCATTACTCTCTTTTGATAAATTTTCAGTTCCATAATTCCACCTGTTATAGCTTTGAGATATCTCTCGGAATCTTCTTAAAGGTAATTCTGTACTTTTCAAGCTCATTATTGCTGAGAGTGCATAAGTCGGCGTAAATAACATACGCTCCCGCTTTGGACTTGATAGTATTCAAGAATTCGTTGTTAAGGGTTGTAATCTGCTTTTTCTCATAATAGAAGTAGTAAGCATTGTCAATATAAGTTCCGAGGTAATAAGGTTCGTCGGATTTGTGCGGAGCTAAAGTCTGCTTTGTTTCTGTGAAATAAACATATTTGCGAATTTCGGCCTCGCCGATTTCCTCATTTAGCATATCGCCGTTGAAGATAGGCTCACCGAGTTCATAGTAACTAAAATCGCTGCCTGTGCCCTCAACAGCCTTTTTTCCTTCACCGTAGCCGTTGATAACGCGGCGTACTCTTTCGGCAGTGATGGATTCAGCGTAGTCCATCATTTCGATCAGGATAAACTTGCGGTTTCCGCCGTCAGCCTTGTTCATATTTAGGACAGCGTGAGCAGTCGTGCCTGAGCCAGCGAATGAATCAAGGATAATAGAATCTTTATCTGAAGCGATTTGTAGCACTCTTTCGATTAGACGCGAAGGTTTTGGGGTATCAAATAGCAAATTACTTCCCAACACATTGATTAATTCCTTTTTAGCTTCGTCTGTATGACCTGTTTCGCTAAAAGACCAATAATTTGTAGCAGGCATACCACCAACATTAGCTAAATATGTTTTTCTTCGGATACTTCCTTTGCCTTGTGAAGTAAAATAGAATCGAGGCCACTGTCCTCTTTCTAATACCGCTGTAGCTTCTTTTTTTGCTTCTTCAAATGGTTTTGATAGAACAATACCTTTAACTCCTTTTCGTGCTTCATCAGCAGAAAGTCCACAGACAGCAGCTCTTTCTTTCGCATCATCTAATTCTCTTAATTCGTATTGTGTCCATCCATTCATTATTTCAAGCATAACATTTTGTTGGTATCTCCAACAAGCGTTATGAGTTGGATAAATCATTTTTCCTGTAAACGGATGCTGAATAGCATATATCATTCCCTGATGTGTTGAACCACTCGGTCCAAATGCAGAAGTGTTTTGCCAAGCTCCATTTGGATCGTTGTCTGGATTTTTATACTTTGAATCCATTTCCGCTGTTCGTGGCAACTTTTTAGGTTCCCAACCTGATGTCTTACTGTATACTAAAATATGTTCAACCTCAACAGGAATACCTTTTGAATCATTTCTCATCGAATATGTTCTTTGCCAAGAAACATCTGCTACAAAGGAATCTGAACCAAAGATTTCATCGCAAATCATTTTTAGGTTACACAGCTCGTTATCGTCAATGCTGATAAAGATAACACCGTCCTTTGACATCAGTTTGTGCAACAGCTTCAATCTCGGATACATCATGCACAACCACTTATCGTGACGGCTGAGATCTTCGCCCTCCTGACCGACAACCTTGCCAAGCCATTTCTTGATTTTCGGATCATTGACATTATCGTTATATACCCAATTTTCGTTTCCCGTATTGTACGGCGGATCTATATAGATACACTTGATTCTGCCCTCATACTGCGGCAACAGAGACTTTAACGCTTCAAGGTTATCACCGTGAATAATCATATTTCCGCTGCCGTTATCTTCTTTATGCTCTCCGCCCTTGTCAAAGCTGTACTGACGCTCCAGCGTTTTATACGGAACATCCAAATGATGATTCACAACCTTGCTCTTTCCAATCCAATCAAGTGTAGGCATATTCTTTCTCCTTGCAAATTCATGAGCTTTTTAATAACAACTATAAATAAATAATACAATAAATTCAAGCCTTTGTAAATAGGACAAGTTTGATTTCAAAACACTTCAAATGAGATAATTTAAAAAGAGTCTGAATCAGTTCCAGACTCTTATCACAATATGAGATTCGGTTTTGTTTAGCTTAATTTCATAGTCCACTTTTCTTGCCGCAGTATCCGCAAAAATCGCCGCAAAGGACTAATACTTTACCGCACTTACCACAAGACATAGGTGTTTGGTTTAAATCCAAATCAAACTCAGTTTCTTTTGATGTGGTAATCTCTTTTTCGCAAGAAGGACAGTAGTGATATTCCGCAGAAACAATAATGTTTCAGCAGCTAATTTGCTTGCCGCTTACTTTCTTCGTTTTACTCTGTCTTTCGGCTCTTTCCAAAATGAGGGTAGCCTGTTTGTATTTATTTACCCTTTCAATCGCTTTATCATCAATTTGATTTAATCGCGTCAAGTCGCTGTTGTGGGCTAAATCCGCCAGCTTAACTTTCCTCGCAAGAGCGTTATCCTTTAAGGCTCTTATGTAATCGAAATAATCGTCATTATCCTTATGTGTCATCAAAGCGAGGGCTTTGATAACTTCATCCGGAAAGCCCTTGCTTTTCAAATCATCAAGTGTGATGTCTGTATCCTCCACAACATCATGGAGCAATGCAACGCAAATAGAGTACTCGTCATCCATCTGCTCGGCTATGTGGAACGGATGATACACATAGGGCATATCGCTTTTATCCATTTGTTCTTTATGAGCATTAAAAGATATTTGTAACGCTTTCTTGGTAAATTCAGTGTACAGCATTTATAAGACTCCTCCAATCTCTATCTTGTATTTCTGGTTTTACATTCCTAACATATTTATGTATTATGCACACTTGTAAAGCATATCGAAAATCTTTCTACAAATACTGCAATAAATCCGTACCTTTGCTAATAGAAAAAAACGCTGCACCTCCGTTCAACGATACAACGCTTTGTGATAAAAGTAAAGTGTTTCAGTTACACTTCTTCTAAATACATATCATCTTTTGCGATTAAGTGAATCTTCCGATAAATACGACATCCATAATCATTATTTCCTACATTTATTGTATAATTGTAGCTACGATGTCTGCCATCGCCAATATCGGAGAAAACTCTGATTCTGTACAGTTCTGTTCCTATGATAAGGGCTTCGGGTTCACCTTATTTGACTTTTCCGATTACTTTTCCATCAAAACAAACATAGAAAGGAACGCCAGCTCCGTTTAATTATCTTTCTCTTGTGAGCACCAATCTTTAATTGATTTACTCCTATCAGATAAATTAATTATTATGAACCGTGCTTGATAGATTTGGGGTGATTTTCATCATCAACATTAAGAGTAAATGATTCCCCGCTAACCTTTATTTCATATTTTCCAAAGATAGAACGACTAACATCATAACTTAGTGTTCCTCTATGTTCAAATTCATCATCTTTTTCTTTCGGCCCAACGGTTGTCATATAGTAATAATCTAATGTCCCGTCACTATTGAAATCCAACTTATAGTAATAGTAATGAATCCAAAAGCCTGCTTCTGTTTGACTGTAGCTACAGGTATAACTGTTGCCCGGCAATTCATTTTTTACTTGCTCAAGTTTTTTTGTACTTTCCGATTGAATGTTAATAAATCCAATAATTCCAGCAACTACTAAACCCACAATCACAACAGCAGTGACGATAGCTTGTGTACGACGAGAGCTTTTTATCTGTGCCTTTTCACTCATAACAGCTCCGTATTGAGCACTACGCTTTCTATCTTCTTTATTCACCTCACCCCAATATGAATCAACTGAACTGCTACTATTAGCAATTTCAACAGTTTGTCCGCAATGTGGGCAAAACTGTGTGCTGTCTGGTATTTGTTTATTACAGTATGGACAGTTCATTTTTTACCTCCTAAGAAACTGTAAAATTACCCTCGTAGTAATTTATTGTAGCATTCTTCAAGAACAGCAACCAGCCGTTGTACCTGAAGCAAGAAATTTTTGTTATATTCTTTGCGATGTGAGCTATGCGATACATATGAGTTTCCTTTCAAATAGATGTCAGAATATCCTTTATCTATTAATTCAGATAGTCTTTTTGCCGCCTCACTATCTTCTCTTTTTCTAAAAAGAATACAATCATAGTACAATCCAAGTAAAGCTATATCATTATCCTTTATACATTCCTCTAATTCGTTCAGCACGCTTTCTTCATCAGCTTCTATTCCATAGCCCAAAAACTTCATTGCCAATAGATATGGCTTTACTTCGGGGACGTGTTGTAGATTGAGAAATCTTTGGTAGATTTCTTCATAATCTTCAGATGACAAATCCTCTTGGGCGTAATCTTGTGTAATTTCATCAAATAAGTATTTATCAAAAACATCCATTATTAAAACCTCATTTTATTAATAAACAGTAAAATTCCCTTCGTATGAGCGACTATTGCCGATTCTAACAGTGTATTTATATAATCCTTTTTTCCAACAACCCGGACTACTATATCCTATGGAATTCCAACATGCAATAGTATCCTTGTCTAAGTCTTGCAAGCAGTAATTGTTATATAACACGCTATCATCTTCCATATATATGACTTTAACAAAAACCTGCACATACATATGTGATCCGGGAGCTTCTATGAATGTTTTAAAATAAATGTGTTCAAGAGTTCGTCCGTCAAAATTTGTTTTATAATTCTCTTGATCCGCTTTTAGAGCGCCTGTTGCTTTTGAAGCAAATAATTTTACGCCAGTGAGGATAGGGCCTGTTTTATCAACTTTGCCATTATACATCCTAAACTCTTGACCGTAAGTCTGTGTGCCGTTTATTTCAACAACCCATTTATATACGCCGTCTGAGTAGCAATTATAATTTGTGTTGCCCCAACCTGTTGTTCTAAACCAGGCATCACCGGGTTTCAAATCGTATTCGTTATTAAATATTTTTGAAAAAGTGTAATCACCGTCAAAAATCTGTGAGCGAACTTTAATATGGCACGGTTTTTTTACGGATTCAATATAAACTTTTGCATTTAGATAATCTACATCTCTGTTTGTAAAATAAAGCCCCGAAAAACCTCTACATTCAAACTCCATACTCTTAATTTTTATTCTTTCCGCAAGCTCATAATCATCTTTGTAACCGTCATCATCGTAATCATATTCATCCTGGTCATCTTCTTCGTCGTATTCATCGTCCCTTACTTCTTCGTAATTAAGATGCGAATGCTCTTTTAAGTAATTATCTGAATATCCCTCGTTTTCAAATTCCGAGAGCTTTTCTGCTGCTTCTTTATCATTTCTGTTTTTATACAAAATCATATCATAATACAACCCGCAGAGATTTACATTGCCTGAATCGAAATGAGTTCTTAGTTCGCTTAATACTTCCTCTGGCTCTGCTTCTGTTCCCAACCCCAAAAAGCGCATTGACAGCAAATACGGCTTAACTTCTGGAATGTGTTCAAGATTTAAGAACCTTTGATATATTTCTTCATAGTCCTCAAAGGTCAAATCTGGCTGAATATATGATTCAACTATTTCATCAAATAAATACTGATCAAAAATATTCATATTAAAACCTCTTAAATAGATTCTTCTCTATAAATAATTAATTATATTTTATCAGCCTTAGACTTTTGTCTTCGGATACACAACTTGCATAATTAAAATCTAATACTGTTTCCGATACTATTAAATCGAATTCTTCTATTTTTTCCGTGACGTTCACCTCATCAAGAAAACCGTTATAACACTCTGATAAAAGATACGATAATAGAGGGAACGGAGTGTTTAACACTCTACTAACAGCAAGCTGATTAGAAATCAAAGAAAAAATACTAAATATATTATCGACAGTAAGGTCTATAAAGTCCTCAATGTACAACAAAGATTTATTTAAATAGCGTTTTTCAAACTTTTTTGCTTCTTCCATAAAAACCAAGAGTAATTGTTCGCCGTCTTCACTATACATTAAACTTGTGATCGGAATTGTATATAAAAAAGTCAATCTTTCCATATACAAAGATGCTATTTCTTCATCTGCTTCAAGAACAAACGAAGAAATATCTTGTAAACAATCTTGGACGGTAATCATAATTCATGTCCCTCCCCATAAATTGTTCTTTGTCTTTCTTCTTTATAAGTATCTGAACCTTTCGGATGTTGAGGCGGAGCACTCGGAGAAAAAGAATCATTCACTTCTGTTTTTATGGATTTTTTAAACCGATAGCCCGAATCTTTTTTTAGTTTTTCGTATTCGTCTAAAATTCCCATTAACTCATTTCTTATTCTTTGCACTCTGGGATTATCTACCGATTTTCCACCGATATATACTAAATCATGTAAATCATCCAATTTATCCGAGAATGAATCAAAAGATCCTTTCTTTGAAAACTCATTATCAAAATCTCGTCGAATCGCCTCTATTCCTTGATATGCAAACGCATTCATTAGTGTCTTTTCTCCGCAGATGTATTCAAGTCTTTTGGCTATTTCGACTTCTATAGGATAAGAAATATGAGTTAATTCGATAGAGCCATCGGAATCCATCGCTTTTTTTGTATAGTATTCCGTTAAACCTTCATTAAGAGCTATATGACGTGAATACTCTTGTCCAGATTCAATATAGCGTTCAACTACTCCAACACGCATATTTGAATGCGACAATCCGTGTAACATTTCGTGAACATAATGCGAAGTTAAGCTGACTATTGGTACACCGCTACCTTTTCTAATGATAATCTCTTTTGTTTTTTCGTGATAAAAACCGATTGCTTTAGCGTTTACTCCCGGATACTGAGAACGTATTTCATTTTCAGTTAATACTTTCACTCTTTTATGAATATCTGAATACATCTCCTTTGAAAAACTGTCCCCAAAAGATTTCTTTAATACATTCACAGCAACCTTAGATAAGGTTTTATTAATACTTTCATCAATATTATTAGATGTTATATCGTAAAGAGCTTTCATCTTCTGCCCAAGATTACCAATTGGACTTTTAACAAATTGTTGCTTTATCTTAGAAAAAAAAGATTTGAATGTAATGCGATTTTTGCCACCTAAATCAGATACATTTTTGGAAACATTTAAATAATGTACTGATCCACCACTACCTACTTTATAAATTCCAGCCGCAATAGCACCATGAATACTCTTATTAGGAGTAAAGACTTGGTGTACGCCTTGTTGTGCAGTATATCCGCCTTTCTCAGCCCATTGCGGTTGTGCCTGGGCTATGCTCGAAAGAATAACAGTCGGTTTTACGGAATAAATTCTTTCTACCCTTGCGGCATCATTATTAGGAGGTAACTGTAAATTGGTTTTTCTATCTTGTGGAGTAGAACCTGGATGCTCTTTCGTTAAGAAATTACCAGACGCGCTGCCAGTGCTGCTACTCGTCATATACATAGCTTCGCCAGCACCTTGCAAATGCGCCCTTTGACCCCCAATGCCTCCTCCGGCTGCTATTGCGCTATCAAAATACTCTTGTCCAGCTTTGGACATTTGACTTCTCATATGCTCAACGGTCCTAGGAGTATTCATAGTATATTTACCTTTTCCTTTGGTTTCCTTTGAACTTGAACCATGTATATTTTGCTCTAAATGAGAAGATTGTTGTGAGCTTTGGAATTTACTTGCTCCTTCTGCTAATGACATTTCAGATTCAGTGGAATCTGATTCACCAAAGGATGATGTTGCGTATAAATTTGCTCGTTGATCACTATTAAAATTAAGTGGTTTTTGAGCGTTGATTGTTGACTGCCCCGAATGGAAATTAGGCAGTGTTCCCGGTGTTGAATGTTCTGTCTGACTTGAAGAAAACTGTGACGGTGATGGGTTAGAAACCAATACACTACTTCCTGAATTACCTCCCGAAAACGCTGCCAACGGACTGGATGACAAATCGCTATGTGTTTGCCCACTACTTCCCGAACCGTGAGCTCCACCAGAGCCACCGGATGATCCTCCTGATACTCCGCTATCTACACTACCTCCTAATATTCCTGCAGCTTGAGATAACGCGGATAAGCTCGTCTGCATTGAGCTTTGCAAAGAACTACCTACTCCGGCATAAGCTCCATACATACCGCCAGCTAAAGACATATTGCTTGATGTCTTTCTTGCTCGTTCCTGTATTTCAAACAAAGTCTGTGCTTTGTTTTCCAAAACACCTTGTAATTCGTTTTCGGAATGGGCAAGTTCACCTCCGGTTGTATCTAAATCTTGTTCAACTTGTGATAATTCATTTTCGGCTGATGCCATTTGTGATTCCAAAGAGGCAATTAAAGCGTAATCAGGTTCGCCATCTTCATCAGTATCTTCATATGCCGCTGCAATAGCGGATTCAAGATAAGATATTCTCCCGTTAAGGGAACTTTTTTGACTTGAAAGCTCGGATATTCTTCCTTTTAACTGTTCAATTCTCCCTTTGGTAGATATTTCGTGACTTTTTATTCCTTCGGCAACGCCGACGAAATCGCGTGATCTTGTAGCCATAATATCCTCCCTCCAAAGGTTTGCATTTAACGGTCATATCTTTAAGAATCGCAAATTGACTTCATTACAACTGATAGGCGATTCCACTCAGCTTTCTTCTCGTTGCTCACTCTTTCATCTTGTATGAGCTTTTTGATTAATTCGGAACAAACTCTCCAATTTCCGTTGGAAGTTTCCGCAATAATAGTATGTGTATATGCTCCTAACCGAAGAATAGAATCCAAGTATTTAACGTAATGATTAACGAGCATACAGTCAGTATCAAATGTACCGACATTAGCTCCTGAATAGATCTGGAACCATGCGTTGTATTGCAAACAGACAGTTGACAATACATCCTCGCTCAACTTATTTCCGTTAGCATTACTGATTTTTTCAAGCCGCATTTGATGAAGATAAGCGAATTTAGCACTCAATTCTAAAATAAGTATGGCGTTTGTTCCAGTCCAAATAGTAGAATAATTACTCCAATCCGATAAAACTGTTTTAGTATTTTTATCACGGTAATCTACTATCTTTCTAAACGAAACAAGCATTTTATTCGTTTGAATTAAAAATGCTTTTCTGCTTGATCCGGAAACAGCAGATATAGCTCGGTAAACCTTGACCACAAATGCAGCTAAGGCTTTGTACAATGATTTCTTTTTGCTCCCGTATTCAATAGCCCTTTTGTTGGCTTCTTTCCATTCTATCGTGTCAGGTTTGAAATCGTTTGACAACGCTTCATTAATCTTCTTTGATAATGAATTTGTTATTGAGAAATATTTTTCTGCTATTGCTAAAATAGTGAAATAGCATTCCGAGAAATCATTTCCAAACTCTCTAAATTCATTTTCAGCCTCATCGCCAAGCGGAAGAATGCTTTTAGCTCTTTCAACAAATGAATCTGATTTTGCGTCAAGAACATTGATTAAATAATTACCACACTCATACAATGCGTTATTATACGCAGGGTGATTCGATAATAATGGTTTCTCTCCGTCAAAGTCAATGTTCACATATCTTTTAATATCTTTGATAACAGAAGCTGTTTCTTTAAGGAGTATTTGCTTCATCTTTGGTACGTCGTGTAACGATTTAAGTATATTAAAAAGTGAAAGGTAATTGTTAATTGTGCACATATACATATCATCACAATGCGTAGAATAATTCTTTGACAATGTCATGTATGCAAAATAAAGATTTGCGTAATTCCAACAAAGCTTTTTTAAGTCACGAGTTACAGCTCCATCAAATTCAGCGTTCTTCTTTTCAAAGGCTCGTTTTTGCTCTGCAATATGTTTTTTTGTTTCAGCAATATCGCTTGCTTCACTTAGCCTATTAAGCTTTCTCTCTAAATTCGCTATATTACCGGATATAACAGTAATCTCCGCAAATTTCTTATTTATATCTTTCTTTACTGTTTCGGCTTGTTGTCTATATACATCAAATTCAACCTTCATTTTCTCCTGCATTATTGATGCACTTCGTTTCAACAAAGCCTTATAGGTTTCGTTATTTTTTAAATGCTCAAAAAGCTGTTTGTTGGTGGGCGAATCATACTTTTTCTTCGAAACGCCTTTTTCCCATTCACAAACACGCATTTTAAACGGTTTCAACAGGTTTTCATAGAATATTAGTGCTTGACCTGTTCCAAATGTTCCTTGTTCTTCTAATTGGTCAGCAGATGCAGACATTGTGCTACCGAGCAAATTCCTGTCATCTTGAGCCGTTATTCTATGACCGAGTTTCAATCCCGTATTTTTAAGGACTTCTGGAGCCATAGCTGTAGGGAGCTGGTCAGCAATTACAATACCTTCGCCTAATGCGCGCACTTCCGCTAACATCTTTACAAGGTATTTTGTAGCCGATATTTTAGGATCGACAGATCCACCAACCGGATCATCGGTTGTAGGTCCAATTAGATTATGAGCTTCCTCATAGAAAATAATATGTTCTATCTCCCTTTTAGTTTTTTTGATTTCATCCTTTACAACATCACTTGTTTTACGGATTTTAAGGACTTCTCTTATTAACGTAGAAATAAGTAGGGACATAAAGTTTGCCGGTCCCTCTCCGAGAGATTCCAATTCGATAATGACAGGTCGGCTTAACCAATCTTCGGGTTCTACACTTGAACGTCTAACATTGTAAACGTGACCTATTTCTCTACGCAACAAACTACCAATTCGTACTTCCATAACAGAACGAATATTAGCTTTAGATTCACCTTCATATCCTGATTCCTCAACAGCAACCTTTAATGAATCATAAAGTTCTTGCATTGTAGGATATTCTTTTGTTCCATCGTTTCGTTCGTTTATATTCCAACCTTTATCCAAATATACTTTTTCAATACAACCATCTATTAAGAATGGAGAAGGCGGAATAAGTTCAAAGGCTCCAGCAAAAACAGCGTTTAGATTTGCAATATGTTCTGCCAAAGTAAGTCCAACGGGGAATTGAAATGGATTGATATGCAAAGGAAAGTATGTATCTGCTCCCGGTGAGAACACACATAAGTCCTGCATTCCCTCAATCATTGCTAAAGCTCTATATTCTTGCTTTGCAGGTTCTAGCACCAAGAACGGAACATGTTGCTCTGTATCTCTCCACAATGTAGTAACCAAATAAAGCATAGTATTTGTTTTACCAGCACCGGGAACGCCAGCAATAAAGGCATGTTTTTTAAAAAGCTTAACAGGAAAAGTAACATCATATCCCATACTGCTTGTACCAAGCGATATAACCTCATGTAATTCTCCCGTATCCTTATCAATAGAAACTTCCTTTGAGAAAGGAATCGGATCGGTTTCTTTCTGGCATTCAATCGCTTCACCAGGATACAAAATCGGAAAAGAGAACATTGGACGTATTTCTTCCAATGTATAAAGAGATAAGAAAGGTGCAACATAATTACCTGATTCTTTTTCGACATGGAGAATCTTTGCATCACTTTCGTACATATTGAATCCTTCTTCAGAATTCATCGTTTCAATCAAATATGTACCCGATTCAACTGCCTCTGCTGCTACGCTATCAGCAAGCATAACAGCAATATCGGGTGAATCGGCAAATGCAACAACATTAGCAAGAAACTGTGGAAATTTCATTAGGTTAGTTAAATACTTATCCCAAGACTTAACGATATTCTCGCTGTTATCATCTTTTCCTTGATTTCTGTCAGAGATTCTTCTTCTCGTTTCGGTATAGGGTAAACGCTGACGAATAGCCTGAGTATGCTCAACGGGGAAAATATCAATACGCAAAACAGCGCTTCGATCATAACCCTCCATAAGTTTAAGGACATTGTATAGACGTCCGGTTTCGCAAGGTTCCCATTCCATAATAGAGTAAAGTGTAACTGCTCCAGCTTCATCTGTATTTAAGCGGTTTTGTGCCGGCAACGAATAATCCTTTTTAGTTAAAAACGCTCCATAGGAGAACTTCTTGTTAAGGATAATTCTTCCTCTATCATCTACGGGCATACGGTTGAAACTCAGCATAGCATCTGCATCTGAGGCGATTTCGCATACAATATGAGTTTTTTCTCCGCTTTGAATTTCCTCTTGTGCCTTTAATACTTCATCAGGCTTTGTCTTGCCCAAACTGTACTTTTTGATTTTGCCTGATATGTTTACAAGTTTAAGAACAGGCAAAGTCGTTCCATCAGATAAAGGTTCCTCTTCTATTGAGAAGTTTTGAGCAACTTCATAACAAAAGAATTCATAATAATTGCTCAGCACAGATGTTGTTAGGAATTCTCTTATACCATCAAGTTTACTTCTGTCTTGTGCTGTTGCATAAAAAATAATGGACAAATGATGTCCTTTCGGAATACTTCTATCTGGGTTATAATAATACAGAAGATGAAAGTAAACTCCTGATGTATAACCAAGACGATGTAATTGGCGCAAGAACACACCGTGTTTGTCCATTATGTTTTCGACACTTGAACCATCAAAAACGCTGTACTTAGTCAGCGTTAAATCAGGCAATTTATTAACAGAAAAACAAAGATAGTATAATTGATTCATTAGAATACTCCCTCTAATTCGGCAGCCTTTTGTTCAAATTTAGACTGCATCTCATCATTAACTTGGTCGCTTTCTTCTGCGATTTCCTGAAACTCTTGACCGCTTTGTTCCAAGCTGCTGGACAGATTAGAGCCTGTGTCGCTGAAATCGTCTGTCATTTCGGACGCTTTTTCGGCATCAGCCATTTCTGTTTCGCTGTATTCGGTAGATTGCTCTGATGTTTCTTTTAATGATTCGCCTACTTCGGAACCCGGTTCTTTAATTTCGCTTTCCGCAAGCCCTTTGGCAATACCATCTGCTTCGCTACGGGCAGCATCAACAGCGGCTTTGTCATCATCATCTATTGCTTCAATTTGTTCAAGTGCTTGTGCAGAAGTTTCCGCTTCTTCAATTTTCTGCTCGCCGACCTCTTGAATCTCCTGACCTCTCTCTTGATCACTTTCAACTTTTTGGCGCTGTTCAAGTTTTAAGGAACCCATAAATAAACCTCCTTTAAGAATATAAACATTTTTAAATGTTAGAAAAGATTTTCTAAACTTACTGCTAATTGTTCAAGCTTTGATTGCATTTCACTTTCATTTTGTTCAGTTTTATCTACAATTTCTTGAAACACTTGTTTTTCATAATTAAATGTCAAAACAGATTCTAAGGAACACCTTACATAATCAAATGATTGCCCGTCGTCTTTATCTTGTGGAATAATATCAAAATTATCATCTGATTCGTTACGGGCGGCTTCAACAGCAGCTTTGTCATCATCTATTGCTTCAATTATGTTGAAAGTAAGATACTCTTCTAATTCTCTAATCTTTTGTTCTCCTATTTCTAGAATTTCGTGACCACTTTCTTTTTCTCTTTCAATTTTTTTGCGTGCTTCTAATTTCAAAGAGCCCATAGCGTTTTCCTCTAAGATACATCAATGACTTTTGCAGAGGCAACATTATTTGCCACCTCTGCAAAAATAATAGCTACTTTAATCTCTCACTGATTTCTTTCAGCCAATCTTCATCAGGAGCTTGATACGGTCTGAATTTCTGATTATCTCTTGCTCTGTTATAGTAAATCGCATTATTCTCGCTCATCAAGCTAACATCATTTGCGCTGACGAAACGAGAAAAATCTTCCGGCGACATATCAAAAGCGACCTTCATATTGAAGAATGACATCATATCTTTGTCGTCCTGATAAAGCGGTGCAAAACTATCTTGCCAAATAACTGTATGAATACCTGCTTGTGCACCACTCTTAACAATCTGCCTAAACATTTCTTTTGGAGAGAGTTTTGGGTGGTTATCAGCACTTGGCATAATATTAAAGAGATTATCAATATCCTCGGACTGTGATAACTTCTTTTCTGATTTGAGTTCTTCAGCTCTTTGATAACCAAATACAAAAAAGTATTTATCTGTTTTTACAGCACCTTTTGATTCAACATCGTCATAGTACTCAGATAGAATATCCTGAACTTCATTCATATCACCACAAGCTATATAATTCACAAATTCAGGTAAATACTCTGACAACAACTGAGGTGTGTCCTTAAAATAACTATCCTCAAGAGGCTTACAGTTAAATAAAGTGATAAATGGTTTCTCAGGTGTTTTCCTATGGATAACCCAATAATTGATACACAAGCTCAAAATAGCAAACGCAAACATACTACGCGCTTTTTCTGTGTCACTACCAATCATCAACAAGTTGGAATATTCTTTCCTTTCAAAGTCCATAGTCATATTATTGGTAACGCTAAGCGGTTCGCCAATGTAAAGCCTTCCAGGAGTTTTATAGTTAGCAGCAGAATATGTCCGGAACTGATTGAATACGCTGTATTTATTATCCTCAATATTCGACAACAGAATGCGAGTGGGCTGCTTTGGATCAGCAAAGGATTTAGTTTTGTCACTAATATCTTGCAACATTCCTCTGTGTTTGCTTGGATCAATGTACGCAACACGGAAATGGCTGTTATATTCCTTGTTTCCTGCTTCGGAATTATAAACTGCACGTCCCGGATCATCTATTGAAATCTGGTCAATTTCGCTGCTACCGTTATCCAGAAGCAGATTGGCATCAGCCTTAGAGCATTTTAAAACAATTCTAACCGCCATTTGGTCAAATACAGCACGGTCAATACCTGTTATATTTGAATAACTTTGAGAAGCAAGAATAAGATGGACACCAAACGCACGTCCTTGTCTAACAATACGTTCCATAATTACTGCTGATTTTTTTGCAAACTCATCATTAGAGTTGGAAAACAGTTCATGAAATTCATCCATAATAACAAGAATACGAGGCATCTTTTTACCTAATTCACGATACTCCTCGATCTTGTCAACGTGGTTTTTCTTAAACAAATCAGCACGGATTTTTTGCTCGCGTTCAAGTGCTACTAAGATGTTATAACCAAACTCACGTTCACTTTCTATTGCAACCACTTTGAAAGATGGAAGTACAAAGTCCGCATAAATCTTAAATTCAACACCACGTTTGAAATCGACAAGATAGATTGAAAGCTCATCCGGTGAATACTGAGTAAGCGTTCTTAGAATAATCGTATGAAGCAGACTTGATTTACCTGATCCTGCAACACCAGCGATTAAGGCGTGATGGCTACCGCCAACTCCAAGTGTGAGATACTGTACTTCATTAGCACCGTGAATACCTATTGGAATTCTTATTCCGTCTTTTGTGGTATTCGTTGTATCTGCATCTTCAACTTTTTCTATACCTATTACAACTTTTTCTGCATTCTTTATTCCTTTCTTTAAAGTTGCAATAATCTTATCCATTTGCGCTTGGCTTGGAAGTGCCAATCCTTTCCAAAGTAAAGGCTTTTCCTTGACCTTATCTTCAGAATATGTGATTTTTCTATTACGATCTATATAGTCAAATACTCGGAAGTTTGTTTCGATATTTGCAATCAATGGATAGGATCGCTCATTAACCTTTTTATATTGACTTTCGTTACGATAAATTATTGTAAATACGCCACACTTTGGACCAGAGGTAACTATCTGCTCAAGCAGTTTAAGTGATTGGTCTGTTAATCCTGCCGGATAGTCCATTAGCATAATAACTTGATAAGCTTCTGCATTCTGCTCAGCCACACGGTTATACTCATAAATGTTATTAAATTTACCCTGTAAACATCTTTGGGTAACATTGGAAATATGGTCGGTCATTATTTTTAGCTTGCTTTCAATATCAGCTGGCGACGACCAAATCTTTCCGTTTATCACTTCGCTGGTTCTATCATCAACATCTACTAAACGAGTAAACATTGCAAAACTTTCGCCAAGTCTAACGGGATCAATAAAGGTAAAGTTCAGTTTGCCGGGAGGTAGCATCATAAACAATCGCATTCCTAAATCGCAAGCGTTATTTACAACAGTTATTCTTCCTTCTTCATTAAACCTGAACAAATAATTAAATTCAGGACCAAAGGAAACGCAAAATGGAATACTGATTTTATCTCCTCGATACATAAAATAGTAATTCTTATTTAATAATGACTTAGTATAATCACATAAATCCAAATGTGAAATGTCATACTCAAGAGAGCTGATATGAATGTTACGAGGCATCTCGTTATAACATTCGTAATCCTCAAAAGATGGCTCCATTGCATATAATCTTGAATACTCATTAGCTAATTCTTGAGGAGGGAATTGTTTGCAAAAGCCTGCAACAAGTTTTTCAAGTTGCTGATTCAAACCATCGTTGCTTGATGCATATACCTTTGCTGTTTCCGCAAGGCTCTTATCCCTCTGTCTTGCAAATTCATCCGAAATAGAAACATATTCCTGATTAGCTGAATTCCAATTATCAAAAACCTTCTTGTGAGAGTCACTACCAAGACCTTGATAACGAGTATGTAAACTATCTCTGTTTTGGATAATCCTATTACGCAAAGTAACAATTTCTTGGTTTAATAATGATTCTGCCGTTCTACAAAGATTATAGAAAGATGTTGACGAATTTGAAACCTTTTTCTTTTTGACAAGGCTTTCATTCGCCTCATATGCTTTTGCTGCAAAATGAATATCTCCTTGTAGAATCTGATCTATTGTAATATCGACTTGTTGAGATGAATCTCCTGACGCTTTATAGGCAGTTTGTTCAGTTATGCTTGACTCTGAATTGTGAAGTAAGGTTAACTGTTCTTTGCATTTTTGCAACCTTTCAAAATCAGATTTTTTGCTGTCTAAATCTTGACTAAAAACACCTTCAACGCATTTTTCGTAATCCGATAGAATTGTACCTGCCTTAACGGTAAAAGATTTTATTTTCTGTTCCGATTTTGTTCGTGTAGTATCCCACTCGCTTTTTTCTTCAGATGAACGGTTCCCTATTACATTTTTTACAAATCTAATAGCTGACTTACAGTCTTTATCAAACACAATAAGATCTTTCAAAAACTTGACTAATAGCTTTTCTGTATACTCTATTTTCTCATTGGTTCCCATACCCAAACACCTCCTTTTATATATAACGATTATATAATGAGCTGACATCTACGCCAACAGACTGCAACAACATATTAGTTATATCTGATTCAAGCAAGCTAAAAGCTTTTGCAAAATCATATTTGTCAGTAGCGATAATTGCTTCTTTATAGCTTTTCTCAATCCTGTCAATTTCTGTTAGTGTACGATTAACAGTAACTTCATAATCTCTTAATGATTTCAATTCGGTAGCAATAAGATTAACTTGTTTATCTCGTTTGGTGGTCAATTCCTTGTGTTCTTTAACCCAAGGATGCTGATTCTTAATATCCATCAGTGCCGCCTTTGCTTGCTCTGATTGTTGAAGAATTGTACCTATTTTCACCTGATACGAGTTTAAGGATTCTGCCGTACATTCATCCAACTTATAGACTTGATTCTTCAGCAAGGATGCGTCTTGGGCTGCTTGTTCCAAACTTATTATATGTTCACGGGAAAGGGTGCGGCAATCCATTTCCAACGCATATAATGCCTGTTCAATTTCTTCTAAATCAGACCACAAATCAAACAGTTTATTCTTTCGCTCCTCAATATCTCCTTGAAAAGTTTTTTTGATAATCAAAATATCGGTTTGTGATTTCTTTTTTATTTCGTGAGAGGCTAATTCTGATTTAATGGATTGTCTTAACAATTTGACAATATCTCCTATTCCACTATATACCTGTCGAACCTCGCCTTTTGAAAACCTTAATGCGTTACAATAGTCTGAGTCCTGCACACTATCGAATCCTTTAAGAATAAGTTCAGCATCACTAACGCACTTGTTTTTTGCTAATAATCTTAACCAAAAGATTTCTGCCAAATCAGGCATCCACTCTATGACGGCATACGAAAGCTCCATAGCCTCGTCAAACTTTTTACTTTCAACCAGATAATTAACATGAGCATAGTCTGTAGCGATGTTTTTATGTATGATTTCTTCTGGGAGTTCTTGGAATCCACTTGTGTTTCCACAGAACAAGCATCTTGGTGCTTTATGCAAATATTTTCCGCATTTTGGGCATTTAACTATCTTCATTGTTTAATTCCCCCTGCTGCCAATTCGTTTGATATAGAATCGACTTTACCTTGTATTTCAGCAGCTTTTGTTAGCTCATCCATTATTTCTTTCATTTGTAAACTTGCTTTGAAAGAAGTGGAAACTATTGTTTTGCTAGTATTATTGTTGCTGGTACAACTATTGTTTATATTAAGCGCTTTCTGCTTAACTTCACCAGCCCATCTTTCTCTCTGTCTGCGTGCTTCTTCAGAGTTAGCAGCATTTCTCTTTGCTGTTTCTTCGTCTACTTTTGCTTTTGTTTTTACAATACCTACGATAAGACCAATGATCGCTCCACCTATTACACAAAAAAGTAATACATGAAAAAAAGCATCACCACCCATTGGGTCCGGTGTAGAAGCATTCCAGTTACACGATACAATTTGACATGTACAGCTCAGTAAACTCCAGACAACACTTAACAGCCATAATGCTACTGCGGCTCCTAATCCTATTCCTACACCCGCAAGTAAACACAAAAAAATTGTCATACAGTCAACTCCTCCTTAATAGTTGTTTCGGTTTTTGATTTAATATATGTTGATAATAAATATATCCAGATTAAAACACTAATTACCTGACTAAATGAAATCCCAAAAATAACTCCTCGAACAAGGTCTCCGCGCCAAAACTCAATTATAAAACGCCCGATACTATAAATCAGCAGATATTTTCTTAGGAGTTTCTTTTGTTGCCAATCATCTCGACTAAATAGAAATAGTAGATATAAGAATAAGAAAAAATTAAAAGTCGCTTCAATAAACTGTGTAGGAATTCTATAGGCCGTTATTGCCTCATTAAAAACGATTGTTTTATAATTGATTGATAAAAAGCTGTGGCTTTCAATTCCAAAACAGCATCCACCAAAAAAGCATCCTATTCTTGTAATAGAATGAAACAACGGAATACAAACCGCCACAATGTCCAAGATGTGTTTATCTTGATGTGTTTTCTTTGCACAAATCGTGTACGAAACAATTATACCGATTAACCCTCCATAGAACACAATCCCTGTATTTAACACGCCATCCCAAGTGATTTTTTCTCCTAATCCAATATCTCGATAAATGCCAGACAAGCATCCAAACAGTCTAGCAAAAACAATCATGACAACTAACGATATAAATAGTATTATTAAATTTTCTGTCAGTGGGTACTTTTCACATGATATTAGAATCACAAATAGACCTATAGTAATTATTAATCCTAATATAGTGAAAAAAATATATCCCGGTATATCAAAAATACTTACATTTATTGCTTCAAACGGTTCCAAATAAATTCTCCTTTTCAGAGAATAATATCTTTAAATATTTCAATGAAATCTATCAATATCACTCGTTTATCTATTTAAGATTATTTCGCAGAGTATTCTACCCAAAGAATCTGCTAAATCATCTAAAAATACAGTTAAAATTGTACCAAAAAGCACTAATTATGTCAATAGCACGAATATATTATTGTGAATTATGCTATAAAGTGAGTACTTTAAGTTGTATATAACGACGAATACAATTTAAATCGTAAAAATTATTACTTATTTTCCGTCAAATTCATAGTCATAGAAACAGAAATGATGTGCGAAAAATGGCACGAAAAGGGGAAAATATATATAAGCGCAAAGATGGACGATGGGAAGGTCGTTATATAAAAGGTAGAGATAATTATAGCAAAGCAATTTATGGGTATGTTTACGCAAAAAATTATAAAGATGTAAGAACTAAGTTAAATGAAGCAAAAGCAAATTCAGGTATTTCACACTCACATAAGTCATCACAGCTTTTTTCTATTTGGAGCGATCTATGGCTTGAACATAAAAGCTTATCTGTAAAACAATCCACCTATGTCCGATATAAAAACAGTTTAGATTTGCATATTAAACCTAAACTCGGATGCTTTAAAATTCAGCTAATAAATACTGAACGATTACAGCAATTTTTTAATGAGGCAGCTAATTCAGGTAGAATGGATCATTCTGGAGGACTATCATCAAAAACATTATCTGAAATGCTTATGATTATAAAGGGTATATTCAAATTTGCTAAATCTCATGGTAAAACTATCCAATGTGAGCCTGACCAAATCGTCATTAAAAAGACCTTCCACGAAATGCGGATTCTAAGTTTAGATGAATAACGCCGATTAAATTCTGTTTTATTATGCAATCAGTATATTTACAAACTTGGTATTCTCCTCTGTTTGTATACAGGTATAAGGATAGGTGAATTATGTGCTTTGAAATGGGGAAATATCTCTTTTGAAGAAAAAACTCTAAAAATTGATAAAACCATGCAAAGACTGCAATGTGATAATCAAAAAAGGAAAACTGAGATTGTTATTTCAGAGCCAAAAAGTAGTTGTTCTATTAGACTGATCCCATTACCTGATTTTGTGATTAAGGAATTGATAAAATTTAGAGATAATGATAATAATTATATTCTTTCTATGGATAATAAGAAATTTATAGAGCAACGCACGATGCAGAATCATTTTTATAAATATATATCTGAAGCAAAAATCGAAAAATCAAACTTTCATTGTCTAAGACATACATTCGCAACAAGGTGCGTAGAAAAGAATTTTGAAATTAAATCATTAAGTGTAATTCTTGGTCATTCAAGTGTAAAAATAACTCTTGATAAATATGTCCATGTTACAATGCAAATGAAACGCAATAATATGTCAAAAGTAAAATTAGCTGTTTAATTCGCCGTCAAAAACATGGTCATTTTCTAAAGAAAACATAGATATAATCGTATTATTATAAATAAGTTCGCTGAGTAGAAAACTCTACGAAAGATTAATTATATTTCTTTTCTTTTTTCTGGCTCTTTCTACAAATTTTGCAGCACCCCCTGTTATATGGGTAATATAACATATAACATATTGTGAATTATCTATCATCCAGTTATTTCTCCACGATATACAAAAGCGCTTAGGCACACTCTCTATTCCATATGGATAGAGGGTGTTTTTTTCGTTATAATTCTCATTCTCTTTGGGAAGATAGGCAAGGACTATGGAATAAGAAATCTGAGGAAATTTATTTTTCATTTCTTTAAGAACGGAAACAACCATTGAATCAAATTTGCCTTGATTTCCTATATAAAAAGTTGTCACACCATATTCTGTAATTAGAGTTTCAATATTTGATTTTATTTCGGATATTATATATTCCGGAGCATCTCTATGCCCAAAGAAGCAACAAGCGTTATTTATTTCTAGCATTTTTCTCAATCCTATTTTTCCTACCTACTATTATATATCATATTGTGTAGTAAAATCAACAACTAACGATTAAAAAGTTATCTTTTTGTGGATATAATTTAACAAAACGACATGCAAGGAAGAGGGAATAACTTGGCTGAAATTGATATTTGCTTACAGGATATTGGAAACCGCATTACAGAATTGAGAAAAAGGCTTGGATGGACACAAGAAGAACTTGCCGAAAAAGCAGATTTAACTCCTCAGTTCGTTTCTTATGCAGAGTCTGGAAAAAGAGCGATGCGCCCTGAAAATTTATTAAAGCTATCAAAAGCATTAAATGTGAGCGCTGACTATCTTTTGACAGGTGAAATCATTGATAAAGATTTATTGATTTTATCTGATAAAATCAAACAGCTTTCTCCTTCACAAATCAGAATAATTGAAAATATAGTTGACCAATGCAATGATTTATTCAACTAAAAAAGAGGTTGCCTACGCAATGTGGACAACCTCAAATTTTTTATTTGTATGCAGGGCAGCCGTAACCGAGTATCTCATAATAACCGATATGATAGGAGTTTTCCTGACAAGCGTCGCTGGAATTACCTTCTATTGTGTAAACTCTGCCACTCTCCACTTTTTCTACGATTCCCGTGTGGTCGGAATTGCCGTCAAGTCCGTCGGATGCCCAATCGAAGAAAATAATCATCCCTGCCTGTGGCTCCTCTGTACCGTCGAGCCATTCTCCTTTGGTCTTAAACCAATTAACACCGGTATCGCATACGGAATATTTTGGGATAAGGTTGTTTTTTATATATCCGCACTCGTTGGCACACCATGAAACGAAGCAGGCGCACCATTCGACACGGGAACTAAAACCGTACCAGCTCCAATACGGCTGACCGCCAACATTGCCGAGCTGTTCCTGCGCTACCTTGACTATGTCACTATCCGAGCTTGAAATTCCGTGAAGGACGGAGAGCCATAAAGAGTTGTTCTCGTCCGATAATAGCTCTCGGCACATTTCCTTTTGTTCCTCTGTAAAGCTCTTGTTGTTCATCATCGTTTCAAGGTCAATGTGGCTTATGGTAATATACAGGGTCGTTTTTTCAACATCCTTTTCCTTTTTGACCGTCTTGCCGTTCTCTTTCACCTCGACGGTTTCTTTTACGGTTTTCTTTTCAGTATGGGATTCAACCTTGTTCATTTCCCAGAACAGTTTACATAAATCTTCCTTTTTACCCTCGTCCATCGTCGCAACCTCCTGCGCCTCATCAGGATTTGCAGGATTCAGATCAGCCATATTTTTATCCACAGCGTAGATAGCTATAACTTCTTTCCAATCTGCTCGTGAGCCTGACATTTCAAGAATATCGTAGGTATTGTTACTTTTAATATCCTCAATTTTTTGATTGTATTCCTCGTTAATTTCCTGGACGGCAGTCTGCATTGTAACGCCTGTTCCTGAATCCTCGCCCGAAGCGAATATTCCAAAGCAGGAACAGACAATTAACGCTATAAGGCAGATAACGATGATAATCACAACAGCTACCCAACCGCCTGCGGCAATAGCTGAGGCTAATGCCTTAATTCCTGCAATGATTGCCTTTATTGCCGCTATTGTCGCTTTGACTGCAACTTTCGTCGCCTGAACAGCTGCTTTTTCAGCCGCCCTCGCCGCCTGTGCTGCTTTCTGAGCCGCCTTTGCAGTTGCTTGTGCTGTTTTCTGTGTGGCTTTTGCGGCTTGCTTTGAAGTTTTAATGGCTGCCTTTGAGGTTTTTTCTGCGGTTTTAACTGATGTCTTTACTGTTTTAGCTGTTCCTTTCTGCGCAGTTTTCACTGTTTTTCTACCTACCGAGCGTGCTGATTGCTTAACTGTCTTTGAGGTTTGCTCAACTGTACGAATACTTTTTCGCCCTTCATTGAATGCTTTGGAAAATGTTGTTCTGGCAGATTTTTCAGCGGATTTTTTGGCAGCATTTTTAGATGATTTCTGAACAGAATTCTTAACTGCGTTTTCAGCTTTATTCTGTGCTTTGTTCTCGATACGCTGTTTAATCTTGTTCTTGACCATTTTAGCTCCGTCTTTTGCATTTCCGATCTGTTTTTTAGTCTGGCGAACAGTTTCTTCTGCACCTCGCTTTGCACCTGATTCCACTCTGTCAGTAGCATATTCATTAGCTGAATACTCTTCCGCTTCAACAGAATGCTCGGCTTTATCTTTTGTCTGTATATATGCAGATTTCATACGACCGGATGCAATCTTTGCCTTGTCGAGCGTTTTGATTGTACCTTTATTTTCTTTCTTAGTTTTAATATCGGGCAAATTATTACCTCCTTCAAAAATGTTTAACGCAAAATAAAAACTCTGACTGGTGTTTCTCCAATCAGAGTTTTTATAATGTTATTTAGTTTGATAAACTGGAATTTTCTGTAATACAGTTGAATTATTATCGTAGAATAAATTTATTGAACAGCTTAGCAAATCCTACGGCTAGTATTAGATAAAATAATAATTAACTCAGCTGTTGTTGAATAAGTTTAACAAGAGCTACCCTTATTTTTTTATAGCTAATAGGTCGTTCAGAAGCACTCAAACTTTTATAAATTGGCAATAAAACTAGAGGATCCTTAACTGCATCCTTTCTTTTTACAAGCAATTCATTAATACACCGTTTCTCTCCAGTCAAATTGTATTTATCATAATACAGATTTCTTGCTTTATCGGATTTCCCAATTAAATCCATTTCTAAGCAATATTGCATAACAAAAAAGTGATATTTTTTTAAATATTTGAACTGCTCGGTATACGAGCTAGACATTTTGCGTTCTAGTTCTTGAATTGCTTCATCAGATTTCCAAATATCAGCAATCACAGGATTTCTGCGTTTAACTATTGTTTTATACATAGGTAAACACGATTTTGCATCTCGACTATCTTCCAGTTTATCATTTATATATGGTGTAAAGAAGTCGTGATCAACCACCATGGAAAAAGGAATATCAAGATCCTTTAGTAAAAAATATGGATATTTCAAATTCGAGACACCGTCTAGGCTCAAAAGGCTAATATTATAATAATTATCTTTCAAATCTGAACGGATAAGTTCATCAATAACCTGTGCATCAGTAATACTTTCTGATAGAACAACATATTTAGCAAAGAAAAAATCGCTGTTTTTGTATTTGAAAAAATTATAATGTTTATAATCCGTAATATCATGACATTGCCAAAAATTATTTTGTAATTGAGAAGTAACAGATTTAAACCCTCTTTGTTCGTCATTTACTCTCCTAACGAGTACAATATCTTCATGATCTAATGCATCAACAATTACAGTAGAATGTGTTGCGAAAATAGCTTGAGTTTCAAAGTCTTGTCTATTGTTAAGTATAGATGCTATTAATCTTTTCTGCGCTTGAGGATGTAAATTAGTTTCAGGTTCCTCTATTCCCAGAATAATAGAATCGGTATTATTTTTAGAAAGCATTCTATGCAAAGCTATGACAGTTAGGCTTTTTATTCCGCTACCATATTCGGCAACAGGAAAACTATTGCCTTTTTCAAGAATACTGATTCCGAGTTGGCTTAATAAAATGGAATAATCCATTTGCTCATCAAAATTCACTTCATATGTCTTTTCAGAAGCAAGCATATTTAATTCTGATAACTCTTTCTCCAATCTCGATAACACTTGAGTATGAAAATGGTTAGCAACCTGTTTTACTTGTGTGGATAGCAAATCTCGATTCTTCGTATATTCATGGAGATATTGCTCAACAAGTCTCGTGAATATTGAGTTATCTGTCCAACTTAAATCTTTTGTTCCACGGTTGGCTGGTATATACACAAAATCAATATCTTTCTTTATTTCAGGTAGCAGACTTTCCAGCATTATTCTCTCCAACAATTGCAGTTATTTCATTAAAATGAATACTGCATTTTTTAATAGAACGAAAATTTTCTATATCTGCACTGACAAGTTTCATACTACTTCTCCTATCTAAACGCAGCGTAGGTTTTTATCTTGCAATTTTTCTGTTATTACTGAACCACAAATTCGACAAATTCCGATTTGTTCTACTAAAAATTATATCACTCTTGTTCAACTTTGTCTATGATAATTTACTTACGCCTTTTTGCCACAACGACAAGTCTGCCATTGTCGTGTGTGTATTCGCAGGTGGAAATCGTCAACAACTTATAGCCGTATTTTGCATTTATGCCTGTATCATAGAATGACATTTCCTTACATTTGCTCACAAAGTCGGAAAAATGCTGTGGGTCATAGGCATTGACAAACTCATAATACTTGAATGAATTTTTATCTATTTCATCAACAGAAACGGCGAACACGGCAAGTATGTCATAGGTAGCTTTCCTGTCGAGCGTATCAAAGCTGACTTGCTTGTGAGATTTCCAAAAATCCTTACTTCTAAAAAGCTCAAGATTTGCAAACATTGAACCGTCATTCATATGATGAGAGTAGATTATTACATTGTCAGACGGTGTTTTGACATCACAATTCGCCTGAACATAAGGGCAGCCGTAAACGGACTGATTTTTGTAAAAATCTCGGTTGAGATAATAGTCAGGCTCGTTTGGCGTCTGCATAACAGGATAATTGATATCTGTTCCGTCAATCTTTATCCAACCTACCATATCAGGGTTATTGGCAAAAGTCATTGTGTCAGTATAACTTTGAGTGTTACTATTACCGCTTTCTCCGTCCGTGTATTCTGTATACGGATTGACAGCCGCTTCACTTGCAGAAACGGCTGTGCTGTCCTCCGTAGCCGAAACTTCCTCGGCTACGGTTTCATACAACTTTTTATTTTCCTCTGATTCAATTCTTCCCTTGATATGAAAATAGGTGCTGACACCGCATACAGCGACAAGCACCACAATCAAGGATATTAAAATTTTCTTATTCATAGCAGATTCCTTTCTTCTACGCAGTAGCACCTTCACCCGGCTTGGTTGTCATCAGCCTGTAAAGCTGTGTATTCTTCGGAAATTTGTTTGCGAACGGCACAAGTGAGCTACCTACCTTGATAAGTCCGTGTCCTGCTTCAACATTCGTGATATACGAAAGCTGTAAATCGGATATATTGAGCAGTCGTGCAAGCTCCTCTCTGTCGGTTGAAGCCTGATTGAGCATTACGATAAATTCAGAGTTTGCAAGCATCGTTCTTGCTGTATGGCTCTGTAACAGGTCATCAACATTCTGTGTAATACCTGTCGCATACGCTCCGTACTTACGCACACGCTTCCAAAGTGTAAAAAGGAAATTAGCGGAATACTCGTGCTGAAACAGAAGATAAATTTCATCAATGAAAATAAAGGTTGATTTGCCTTTCGCTCTGTTCTGCGTGATACGGTTGAGGATGCTATCCATTACAACGAGCATACCGATTGACATAAGCTGTTTGCCGAGGTCGAGAATATCGTAGCAGATAAGGCGGTTATCGGTATCAACATTTGTTTGCTTTGCAAAGGTGTTGAGTGAGCCGTTGGTGAACAGTTCAATCGCAAGAGCGATTTCCTGCGCCTCAGGCTCGTCCTGCTGGAGAAGCTCCGCACGAAAGTCCTGCAAGGTAGGAACTCTGCCTGTATAGTTGTTCTGCTGATAGGTGCGATAAACGCCTGCTGTGCAACGGTCAATGATTGATTTCTCTTTTGCACCTAAAGGCAAAAACTGCTCGCAAAGCGACATAATAAACTCGGACTTTAGGATAACAGGATTTGCACCGTCACCGTATTCCTCGGACATATCCATAGCGTTGATATGATTTTTAGAGGTAGCCGATATATTTATTACCTCGCCGCCGAGCGCATTAACAAGTGCTCCATACTCACGCTCAGGATCGACAATAATTACATCTGCATCCGATGAAAGAATTTGATTGACAATCTCACCCTTTGCTGCGAATGATTTACCGCCGCCCGATACACCGAGGATAAACTCGTTACCGTTCAAAAGCTGTTTGCGGTCGGCTATAATCATATTCTTTGAAATAACATTCTGACCGTAGTAAATACCGTTGTCGTGGAAAATATCCTGCACACGAAACGGCATAAGCACGGAAAGTGATTCGGTTGTCAAAGTACGGAAGGAATCAATTTTGCGTACACCGAAAGGCATAGCTGTATTCAGTCCGTCCATTTGCTGAAATTTTAGTATTGCAAACTGACAAAGATGTTTTCTCGCCGTTGTGAGTAATGCTTCCGTGTCGTTGTCAAGCTGTTCCTTTGTGTCTGCCGTGTGTACCATCGTAAGGACACCGAACATCATACGCTGATCACGGGTAGTAAGGTCATCAAGAAATTCTTTCATTTCTTTCTTCTGCTGTTCCATATCATACGGAACGGTTGCAGAAAAGTTGTTGTTAGCGTTCTGTCTGCGCTGCCAATTCGTTATGTTGGTTTCAACGCCGAGCAAACGGCTCTCGGCTTCTCGCACGGCTTCGTCTGTCGGCACGGGTATAACATCAATAGACAACATCAGATTACGGTTAAGCTCGGTAAGCTCCGAAATCATACTGTCCTTGATATATGAAGCGTAGTCACGCATAAAAAGTACTCTGCCGTATCTGTCGCCGATCTTGAAAAAGTCTTTTTCAAACTCCATTGAATCGGGGCAGATATAGTCCTTAAAGCTGTGTCCTTTCTTACAGCTCTCCTTAATGCTGAAATGATAGGAGCTTTCTTCACCTACACGGTAGAAATCGTGAAAGATACGAAGTCGCTCCTCTGCTTCAAGCTCAATGCACTGACTTCCGAGCTTGCTCAGGTGAGTAATCATATCGTTACCTACACGGTTAAAATAGGTGCGGGCTTCCTCTATGTTTTTCTTGCAGACAGATACTGTAATATACTTGTCCTGTACCATTGAATTTGCGCCTGTTGCTTTATCAAGCAGCATTTTGTTGTACTCATCACGGTAGATGTCAAGAGAGCCACCCTTGAGAGGAATCAGGATTGACTTTTCAAAGTCAAGTCGGTTGAGCCTGCGGTTGTTAATGGTAATCTTTGTAGTAGCTCCGCTGTCAAATGAATTTAGCAGTTCGGAGTATTCAAGGAACATTTCCTCTTTATCCTCACGGCTTGCAACAGCGTAGTTAATATCGGTAAATTTAAAGGACTTGGAAAATTTGTCCTTTCCGATTCGGAAAATGCCGTCATCATAAATGGCGGTAACAGGAATAACATCCTGAACCCCTTTTGGAACGACAAACTTTTCTTTGTCCTGCTTTCCTATATTTCTTAATGTTTTAATCATTGGCTTTCATAGCCTCCTTTGCTTTTCTTTCGATACTCGGCTTCATAAGCTCGTAGTAGGTATTTGTGGATTTGAACGTCAGCTTTTTAGGCGTAAGAAATTCTGATTTCACCCAAGCAATGACGAATTTTTCGGCAGTCATCCCGTTGTACTTCACAAAGCCGAGTGCCGCAAACGGAGCGGCGGAAAGAATACAAATCCACGATACGGTTTCTGTACCCACATACGGCTTTAAAAGAAAGAAAACGGCAACTGCAACAGCACAAGCGCAGACAGAAAAAATGATCTGTCGAAGTGATAGACCAAAAAATACGGCTTCTGTGTAGTTGCGGATTTCTCTGTTTATTTTTACTTCCATAATCAAGTTCCTTTCTAAAATTAAAGTCCCATCATCTCACGAATGATACGGTCAGACATTTTCACCGTGCCGACAAGGACAAGCATATTGAATATCAGTTCACCGATATATGCCCAAGTCATTGTAACGGGTGAAGCGTCTGTTGCTACCATAGGCGGTGATGTTACGAACAGGGAGAATATCAGGCAGGCTAAAACGATAACCGCACCCTCAAGGCAGACTGCGCAGTAGCTTTTGAAGAAGCTCTTACCGACATTCTGCGTAGGCTCGCCTGCAAAGGTTGAAAGCGGTATGGGAGCAAGCGCCGTGTACATATAGAGCTTGAAAAATCTTCCGTACACGGTCAATATCATAATGAAAGACATTACGGTAATGAACAATCCGCCGATAAGCGTTACCGCCCATAGCGGAATACTCTCCCAGAATCCGCAGTTTTCTATTGCTGTTACCATTTCATCAGGTAACACGGTTTGCGTTGCCGTTTCCAAGCCTGCGGATGTCATAATCGTTCCGATTGTACTCTGTACGATATTGAACAGAGTCAACATAAGCTCCATTCCGTTTGTAATAACGGCTTTGGCAAGAATAAACCGAACAAACAGCTTTACTGCGTGTTCGGGCTTCTTTACCTCTGCAAAGCTGCCGCAGGTTTTTACAACTCCAATGACAAAGAACAGTACGAGCAATGCTAACCCGATAGCCTGCACGGCAGAGTTTACATTCTCAATCGCCGTCCAGATACCGCCGCCCTTAAAGTCTTTCGGGGATGTCAGCACGAGAGACCAAATCTCTGTAATTTTAGCGTTCCAGGTGTCAAGTGCGTTTTGTAAATTCTGAACAATCCAATTATCGGACATTAAAGCACCTCCTTAAAATTTATGGGGTATGGGTGATAAAACTCATACCCCTGTTTTGATTAAGAGCCGATAATGAGGTTAAGAATTTCCTTTGCAAAGGTGATGATGACGCCGCCTGCAAGGGTAAGGAAACCGTTGGCTCTCTGTGACGGGTCGTGTGATTTGAGCGAAAGACCAATCTGCACAACGCCGAAGCCTGTGAGGATAAGTCCGACTGCTCTGATAAGTCCGAAGATAAAGGTTGAAAGGTTATTAATTGCTGTAAGTGCATTGCCGCCGCTTTCTTCTGCTGCAAACGCCGTTACCGTAAAGCAACATACAGCGAGTACAGTTGCAATCACAACCGTACAGTAAGTACGAAAACCTTTCTTAACCTTACCGTTCATCGGAAGTCTGTTATTCTTTCTCTGTGAAAGTCTTTTAGAAATATTCATAATAAAAAGTCCTCCTATATTTTATAAATTTCCTGCAAGTCCTCATCGGACAACAGTTCATAGCTTGTTTCGGATATATCAATATCTTCAACTTCTTCTTTTGAGAAATTGCCGACAGAAATAGTGGCAATATCATCTCTGACTTCACCGTGTCTGTAAACATCGGCTTTACCGTCAGCCGTCAGACTGACATTAGGATGTTTCAGTATGTCATACTTGAAGTCCTTTATCGGTCGCTCACCTCGTATAAAGAGGATTGCATATCGGTTATCAAGCAACCTGACTTCATCAGGTGTCATAAGCTCTCTGCCGCTGATTTGGTAGTTAGTTGAATAGTTACCGCTGTGTCCTGTACTCTTGCCGTAGGTGTTGGTATCAATCGTTTCCTTGCCGAGAAGCTCCGAAACATATTTGTGTGTACTCTGTTCATTGCCGCCGAGGTAAAGAAACTCATCGCAGTTACCTACAATGCTCTCCCATTGCTTTTCAAACAGTGCCTTGAGCTGTGCAAGGTTCTGTAAGATAATACTGACCGATACACCACGGGAACGCATAACCGACAAAATCTTGTCGAAGTCATCGGGAAGCGATACATTTGCAAACTCGTCCATAAGAAAGTGGACGGGAACAGGTAACGCTCCGCCGTGTATATGGTCTGCCGAATAGAAAAGCTGTTGGAATAACTGTGTGTAAAGAATTGATACCAAGAAATTGAAACTCGAATCGTTATCTGGTATCAGTGCAAACGACGCAACCTTTTTCTCACCCATTGACGGCAAGTCAAGCTCGTCCGTACAAGTCAAAGCCGCAAGACTTTCAAGGTTAAACTTTTCAAGTCGTGCGGCAAGCGTAATCTGTATTGACTTTAATGTTTTAGCCGAGCCTGAATGGTAGGAACGGTAATATTTGAGTGCAATATGGTCGGGATTTTCGTATTCCAAATCGCTGAACAGATTGTCAAGCGGTGAGGGGCGAGGATTGTCGTCGTCCTCAATATCTGCCGCTCTGAGCATCTCCATAACCATTGAAAAGTTCTGCTCTTCCTTTGGAGCTTCATAGTGCAAATAGAAAACTAATGCGAGAAGCAACATAGAAGCCGCCGTATCCCAAAAGGGATCGTTGGACTGTGAGCCTTTCGGAGTGGTACTTTTAAAAAGATTAGTTACCAAACGCTGAATGTCGTTATCATCACGCAAATATACAAACGGATTGTAGCAATGGCTCTTTTCCATTGAAATCAGGTCAAGCACACGCACCTCGTATCCCTTTGCTTCAAGCAAACCTCCTGTGTCACGCAAAATCTCACCTTTCGGATCAAGGATTACAAATGAGGTGTTCGCCTGCATCAAATTAGGTTTACAGTAAAATCTGGTTTTTCCTGCACCCGAGCCGCCGCAAACTAAAGTGTTCAGATTTCGTCTGTGCTTCTGTGCGTTTATTCCAATACGAACATTCTGCGTCATTAACTTGTTATCAGACGGCGGGGACTGACGGTATTTTCTGTCAATGACTTTTGCATTTCCCCATTTTGCGGAGCCATGTTCCTCTCTCCGGCGATAATTTTTTCGTGTAGAGAAGTATATACCTATCGCCATTCCGTATGCCGCAAGAAAAATGAGGACAGTTTTCAGGCTGTCCTCACAAAGCTGTATATTAAAAGGATTGCTAAATGCGTTCATAAGTCCTGATACGATTTCGGATAAACCGCCTTTCAGAAACGGAGCAATAATCAAAGCTAACCACACAACAGGAATTACGCCTATTGAAGAAACTATGATAACGGATTTTCTCTCGCTATCTTGCATCATCGCTGTTCCTTTCAATTACCCTGATTTTACGGTAAGGGGCGTTGCCGATTTTGATAATAAGGTCGTCCAATAGGCCCGTTGATTTTTCTTCTGCAAGCAAGGCGTTTCTTGTATCATTAAGTGACTGAATAACAGCACTGTGTTCGTTATCGTCAAGTACGATATGATAATAAGGCTCTTTCATATAAGCACCTCGCTTTATCGTTCACGGTCTTTTGAGCGTTCCTGCTGCTGACGGTAAAGCTCATCGGATACACGGGTGTGAATATCGCTCATTGCTGTTCTTATTTTGGAAAGCTCTGCACGGACTTCCTTCGGCTCTTTATTCTTCCATTCGGCAGGAATACGGTCAACAGCAAAATTCTTTGCCTCAACTCCGTACTTCTTACAAAGCATATAGCCTACGCATACCGCTTGAAAACTCATATCCTTACGGCTATAGCTGTCGCTCCTGCCCGAAAGCTCCGCATAGCCAAGCTCAAGGGCAACACCCTGAAACAGTGCCACACTGTCACCGACGCCTTTCTTGATAAAGAGCGTGTTCTTATCATTGTCGTAGTAGACGACTGCATCGGGATTAGGAAGCTCACTGCTGCTCTCGCAGTTTACAGGAGCAGTGTCAAGCATTACCGAAACAAGATTTTTCGGGTCACGGTTTACCGTAGGTGCAGGCTGTCGTCTGCCATTGGTCTGTGAGATGTCAAATGCTTTCTTGACGTTGTATGAAATACCCGTTGAGCCGTCCGCCTTTGTATAATCAACAGGCTCCAGAATAGAAATACTCTTTGCACCCTTTTTGACACGGATATTGTCATCACGCCATCCGTTGAAATCCTTGAGTTGAGTAGCTTCCGGGCACTGCTTGTAAATAAGAAGTGCGTTAGCCGCCGAGTATCTGTCCATACGAGCCTGCGTATCAAGATATTTCTGAAATTCAGCAGGGTTGTTTACAATATCGGAAATCGCCGTATCAATGAGATTGTAAACGGCTTCTTTTTCTTCCTGTTTTGCTTTTGCATATTCTTCGGGAGAAAGTTTCGGTTTAAAGTTGCAGCTTCTCCTTGAATTGAAATCGTTTGTCAAAAATATTACCTCTCTTTCGGTCTGTTATGTTTTGCCTTGTATTTTTTCTTAGGCTGTGTATGTTTGGTCTGTCTGTTTTTTGCAGGAGTTTTACGCTCCTGAGTGTGTTCAGGCTGATAGCGTTCTGCTTCCTTCTTCTGTCCTGCTGCCTTGTAGCGTTCCAGCTTTTCCCTAACGGAGGGTTTCTTTTCAGCGGACTTTATATTACCCTTATCAGTGCGCATATCTGCCTTGTCTGAGTCTTGCCTTGACTGAGGGCTTTTGTCGGTCTTGGCAACATCGGGGTTTTCATTGGCATTGTCTTTCTTCTCGGAAGGCTCTGCCAAAGCCTGTTCGACGATAATCTCGCCCTTGGATTTGGTCGGCTTATCAATCTGTACTTCTTCTCTCTTTGCTGCCGATTTTTCCGCTTCCTTGATAATAGAAGCCTTATCAACCTTTGAAAATTCAAATCGGTCTGCAATTCGCTGTATTTTGGAAGCATCCTCGGCACGGGCGATTACATCAACCGTAGCATTCGGATCGTTGCTGTTCTTATCACGCAGGACTGTGTATAAAACTCCGTAACGCTTCGCCTGTTCGGTAAATTTTTTCAGGTCTTTGTTTTTGAAAATAAATACCTTTAGCGGACTGCCTGATTTAATCATCTGCGTAAGTCGTGCCTTGCCTTTGGTTTTTGATTCCTGTTTCAGCGTAGAGGCGAGCAGAGGCACTAATTCCTTTATGCCTTTACCCGACAGCTTAACCACTTCCTCTAAGCCTTCAAGATAAAGTCTGACTATTATTTCAGCAGCGTCACCGCCGTTGTTCATATCTTCGGTTCTCCTTTCCTTTGATTTTTTCTTCCTCTGCAAGCACTTGTTCAAGGTTGGATTTCAGGATTCCCGACCTCTCTGCAATACCGTTGCAGAGTTTAACTTCTTTGCGAAGTTTCCGTAATTTCTCCGTGATTTGAGAAATCTTTTCCTTTGCCTGCGACAGCTCTGCATCATCAATTTTTGTTCGTATCTTTTTTCGGAGGTGCGTTCTGTCGGCAGTAAGGCTTTTGATTTCGTTTTCAACAGAGGATTTATATTCAAAAAGTTGCTCGTCGGTCTGAATACCGTGCTTTCCGAGCAGCCTTGTCTGTTCGCTCAATTCATCAAGCTTCAAAAGTTCTTCTTTGAAATAGTAATGAATTTGCGCATTACTGATTCTTTTGTATTTTGGCAATTTGCCAAGCCTGTAAAGATAATAAAGATAAAGACCGTATAAGCCGCCGATTTTTTTGATTTTATCTTCCCGTGTCGAAAGTCGGTACTGTCGGCTCGTAACCGTACTTAGGGTATATCGGTACACATCAACACGGCACATATTTTCGTGAAGTCTTTTTCGTATAGCGTCGTTTGAGTAGTTTTCACCAAGGTTGATTAGTCGGACAGGCTTCTTATAGCCGAGTGGAGTAACCGTCCAATATTTTCGGCTCGGGCTCAGCTGATAGGTATATCCCATATCACGGAGAGCGTACTTGAAATCCTCTATACTTTTACAGTGCTCCAAAGCCAAGTCGATTACTTCACGCAGGGTGCTGTACCGAGTAGGCATACCGGCTTTTTCCTTGTTGTAGTAATATGACGATTGCTTACTTCTGTTGGGGGTTGGATTAAAATATAAGCCGTACTCCTTGCATACTTCATCTGCTATATGCCTGAATTTAAACCATACCTTTTCATCGTTTTGCAAACGCTTTCCGTCAACAAAGGAAACTGAGTTGATTACAAAATGGCAGTGCAGATGTTTAGTGTTCAGGTGAGTAGTCACTACAACCTGAAAACGCTTACCCCACATACGCTTGGCAAATTCCATACCGACCTTTTGTGCAAGCTCAGGTGTAATGTTCTGTTCCTTAAAACTCATATAACCGTGATAGGCTTGTATTCCGTCTGTCTTTCCAAAACACTCTTTTGTTGTTATGAATTGGTCACGGGCAGTTGCAGGATTGCAGTTTATGCCATCAACATAAAACTGACGCTCTGTTTTTTCCTCGTCCTTTGCATAGGCAATAACATCAGCAAGTGTCTGATACTGTGCGTCGGTATAATTGGGGTTGCAAGTTTTCTCAGGATTGTTGGCATAGTCAATCACCCTGCCCAGATTATCTCTCACAACCCATAGCTTAGTTACTGCCATTTCAGCTCTGATTTATCGGGTCGTAAAAATACACTCTCGATATGCGCCTGAAATTTATGCCAACGCTCCGCTTCACGATAAAGCATCGGAGCATCAAGAAAACCGAGAGAGTTTGCCTTTGCCGCAAGCTGATTTATATTGTTGCCTATTGAGGAAAGCTCACGCATTGCTTCAAAGAAACGCTCGTCAGGTTTTTCTTTCGGCTCATAGCCTTTCATCAGAAGACGTACTAAAGCAGATTCATTAAGGCACGTCATTTGTGCCTTTCTCTGCCATTCATCTTTTTCTTCTTTTGTCAGCCTGATATGCTTATCATAGCTTCTCCTCATCTTCATCATCCTTTTTGCCTTTCATTTCGTAACGGTTGATTCGGTTAATCTGGAGCATACACATTAAAGCTACTCCGACAAAACCGCCGAGGAAGCAACCGAGTATGAATAAAATAAATCCGTGCATAATTTCAGTCCTTTCTTTTCGGGGTATTAGGGGCAACCACCTAACGAGCCTTTTTACTGTTTTATCCGTTATGTGGATACAAACAGTCTGCTCGCTAAGATTATTCATCAATCTTTGAGGTTGCCTGCATATTCAAGCTTCAGCGTATAGTATCAAGCTCTTTAGGTTTGTACTGATACGCTTTTATTTCACCGTTCTGCTTGTAAAAGCGTTCGGGGAATTTAAATTTTTCTCTGTATTTCTGCTCCAAATCTTTCGGTAAGTCCTTAAACTTTTCAGAGTCAATAGGAGCGTAGGCGATAAAGAAATCTCCTGCAATTATATCAATAATTTCTTTGGTTTTTTCGTCATAAACCGCCCTGTTAAGCGGCAAGCCGTTAATTTTTCCTTCCTCGTTGCATATGATTGCCACCTCATCTTCAAATGGCATATATTCCTCAATATTTCCTCCGACAAGTTTCTGCATAGCTTCAAGGGAGTTATCAATTGCAACGGTTTTCGGATAATGATTCGCCTGAATATAGAGGACAGTAATCATATCTTTACTGACTGTATCCTGCGTTTTTGACGGCTCAAAATCCACCTTTTTGAAGTCGTAGGTATTGCAGAAATAAAAGCCTTTTTCCAAACTTTCATCCTCCAAAACCTCAACCACATCCGATATTGAAAGCGATCTGCCACGATACCCTGTCGGGTGGTCTGTATTAAACCTTGAGTAAACATCATCAAGAGTTTTGCAGTCAACATTACCGCTGAAAACCTTGTCGTAAATCTTGCTGTCAATCGCAGAAGCACCCTGTGCCTTTTCAAGATACTTTGTATCAACAAACGCAACTCTATGAGTATCACGCTCGTGATTGATCTGATAAATGTTAATTTTCATTATCTTTCGTAATTCCTTTCTTTAGATTTTTGCTTTGAGATATTAAGCTGCAAACACAAAAAGTCGTTGAAATCCTTGCCCCTTGGCGGCGGTAAATCAACGACCTTGTAATCATTTTTCAGTTTGTTTATAAGAGCAGTTGCGGCTTCTCTGCCGCTTCTGTCATTATCAAAGTGGATAGCGATTCTTGTTGTGTTTGAATGGTCTTTCAGATAATTTTCAAGTGCAGCAGGCACTTTGCCAACACCTGTTTTCTTATTTGCCGAGTAAACACCCGCAAGTGATAAAAGGTTGTACTTGCGGTAAACATAGCCATTGATTTTCAGCAAAGTTGCGTAAGATAAAAGGTCAATCGGACATTCAAAAATGTGGACTGTGTTACTAACTCCGTCAGCCAATCTGAAAGAATAATGCTTGTCACTTCCCGAACAGTCGCCTAAAATTCTCCTGCCGTCTGTCGCACGATAGGATGCATATCTTGGATTATTTTCCTTATTAAAGCCAACAAAAACTACATTGTGATGCGGAAGGCTCTCGAAAATTTTACCCTCGGATATGCAAAAATCAATAAGCTCCCTGTCAATACCTCTGCCGCAAAGATACCTGAAAATCACTCTGTTGGAGGTACTTTTATCCGGCAGAAGCAACGGCTTGGATTGCTTGGTTTCTTTTTGCTGCAAATTGATATTCTGCGTTACCGCACACTTTCCGACTATGGTTTCAACGGCTTGTACAAAGCCTAAGCCTTTAACTTTTATCAGGTAGTCAAGGGCAGAATAACCTCCGAATCCTCTTGACCACCACATCCACTTTCCGTTTGAGATTTTCAGACTGTCGTGTGTACGAGTACAGTATGTGCCGTCCGAAAGTCTGACAAGCTCATTTGGCTCATAGTTCTGTAAATATGTCAGCAAATCCATTTTTCTCGCTTTTTCAACAGTCTGCGGATCAACATATGGCATTTCGTTTACCTGATGTCCTTATCTTTCTGCTTTGCTTTCATTTCCTTAACTGCCGATTTAATACGGTCATCTATTGTTTCACGGAGCATATCACAATAGCTCATATCGTTGCCGCACCACTCCTGATAGATGTCATCAAGGGGAGCCTTCAGCCGGTACAAAGACTTCGCTTCGGTTTGAGAAAACTCTGTGTATTCAAAAATTGCAAGCAAATCTTCCTTGATAACTTTCTCATAGCTGCCCTCAATAATCTGTTCGGGCGGCTTAGTTTTAAGCTCTGAAATAAAGCTGTCAAATTCCTTTTTCATCTTGTTGTACAGCAGCTCGTTATAGTCAACAGTAGTCATAAAATTCCTCCTATCTTTCTCTGTCGTTTCTGTTTCTTGTGGGTGGAAGGTCGCCCTCATCAGGCTCGCCGCCTAAAACAGGAGTATCTCCCTTATCCATATCAAGCAGGGCATTCAGCTCGGTCAGACGAGTCATTTTTTGTTTCAATTCATCCTCTTGTGCAAACGGTTTTTCCACCTCAACCTTTGCGGTTTCAAGCTGTGCCTTTGTGTTTTCCAGCTTTTCCTCCGCCTTGTGTAGTCGTGTTTCAATATTATCAACAGCGTTATCAATTCGGGTTATATTTCCGTAAACATCTGTGCCGAGAGTAACTGAATGTGTGAAATGCCCTTTGAGTTTTACGGCATATGCACGCTCAAAGGTATCAAATTCAAGCTCCATCTTAAACCCTCTGTACTCACCGAGAGGAGTAGGCTCGGAAGTTGTTTTTGCTTTGCAGGCTTCAATAATCACCTGACCTGCTTCTGCCTTTTCTGTGTAGCTGTAACCGTCAATAACCATTCCTGCAAACTTGCCGTCAACCTCTTTCGGGTGTGCTTTGGCAATCTCTAAATCTGCTTTCAGTCCGTCAACTCTTGCAGTCAGCAATGATATTTCTTGCGGATAAAACTTTATAATTTTATCTTCAAGCTCATACTTTTCAGAGAGGTAATGTGACTTATACAATCGTAGCTTCTGCACCTGAATATCCAAATCCATTTTCTCCTTGATATACGGATTTCCCGTTGCAAGCATCTTAATTTCAGCATAGGAAAGAGCAGTATCGTCTATATCCTCGGCAGAACGGACAGGAGATTTTGAAGTCATAATCTGTGAAGCAAACTTCTGTTTACCCTCGACAAGCTGATACAGATATGCATCAAAGGTTTCCTCTGTTACATATCGGTAAATATCCACATCAGGATTTTCATTTCCCTGACGGATAATTCGTCCCGAACGCTGTTCAAGGTCTGACGGTCGCCACGGACAGTCAATGTCGTGCAAGGCTATAAGCTTGTTCTGAACATTCGTACCGGCACCCATTTTCTGTGTAGAACCGAGCAAAACTCTGACTTCGCCTTTGCGCACCTTTTTAAAAAGCTCCTGCTTCTGCGCCTCGGTTTTTGCTTCGTGGATAAAGCTGATTTCGCTTTCGGGCACGCCTCGCTCTATCAGCTTTCTGCGAATGTCCGTATATACGGAAAACTCTGCGTCCGGTTTCGGAGTGGAGAGGTCGCAGAACACAAGCTGAGCTGATTTTTTGTCTGCGTTCTCCTGCCAAATCATAAAAATATTATCAATACAAGCATTGATTTTACTGCCCTCAAAGTCAGGAAGCAGAGGATTTATCATACGCTGGTCAAGGGCAAGCTTTCGTCCGTCGTTGGTGATTTTCAGCATATTATCTACGCTTGCGTCAACCTGATTGTTTCTCACTTTTTCGGCTCGTTCTCCAAGCTCTGCTACCATAGCCTTTTGAAAATCGGAAGGCTTTACGGCAACATTGTGATAGTGGGGAGTAGGTGTAGGCAAATTAAGTGTGTCTGCCGTTTTTATATCGGCAACCTCTTTGAACATTGCCATAAGCTCAGGCAGATTGTAGAATTTAGCAAATCGTGTTTTAGTTCTGTAGCCTGTTCCCTCGGGTTTCAGCTCGTAGGCTGTTACAGTTTCACCAAAGGTAGACGCCCACGAATCAAAGTGCTGCAAGCCGTTTTCTACAAGCGTTTCATACTGCAAATATCTCTGAATGGTATATAACTCAACCATTGAGTTTGAGATTGGCGTACCTGTCGCAAAAACCGTTCCTCTGCCGCCTGTGATTTCATCAAGGTATCTGCACTTCATAAAGAGGTCCGAGGACTTCTGTGCTTCGGTCTGGGCAATACCGCCGACATTTCTCATTTTCGTATAGAGATAAAGGTTTTTGTAGTAGTGACTTTCGTCAATAAAAAGTCTGTCAACACCCAATTCTTCAAAGGTAACTACATCATCCTTTCGGCTTCGGTCGTTTAACTTCTGTAGCTTTACCTTTAATGATTTTCGGCTTTTTTCAAGCTGCTTGATTGAAAAGTTTTCTCCACGGTTTTCCTTCAACTCACGAATGCCGTCTGTGATTTCGTCAATCTGCTGTTCAAGGATAATTCTTTGTCTTTCAACGCTCATCGGAATTTTCTCAAACTGAGAATGCCCGATAATGATAGCGTCATAATCGCCTGTGGCAATTCGTCCGCAGAAGCGTTTGCGGTTTTTCGTTTCAAAATCCTTTTTGGTTGCAACAAGGATATTTGCCGCAGGATAGAGCTGTAAAAACTCTGCCGCCCATTGCTCTGTCAGGTGATTAGGCACAACAAAAAGCGACTTACTGAATAAGCCAAGCCGCTTCGATTCCATAGCTGCCGCCGTCATCTCGTAGGTTTTGCCTGCGCCGACTGCGTGTGCAAGCAAGGTATTTCCACCGTAGAGAATATGAGCAACAGCGTTTTTCTGATGTTCCCTGAGTTCAATTTCAGGATTCATACCGTTAAAGGTAATATGACTTCCGTCGTACTCACGTGGTCTTGTACTGTTAAACTTTTCGTTATACAGCTTACAGAGTTTTTCACGGCGCTGCGGATCTTTCCAAATCCATTCCTTAAAGCCTTCTTTGATAAGCTCCTGCTTCTGCAGAGCGATTGTAGTTTCCTTTTTATTGAGTACCGGCTTCTTTCTGCCTTCCTCATCCTCAACATAATCGAATATGCGGACATCCTTGAGGTTAAGCGTTTCCTCAATTATTTTATATGCGTTGATTCTGTCTGTGCCGTAAGTGCGGTACACCTTGAGATTACTTGTATCGTAGCTTTTGTTTTCAATGCTCCATTCACTCGTATAGGGTGAATAGTGCAGCTTGATTTTCCATTGTGCATAGCGTGGAGTATCAAGAAATTCATAGATAAACTGCTGCACAATCTCAGGCGGAATCCATGTTGCGCCAAGCCTTACGGAAATCTCGGAAGCCGTTAAATCCTTTGGCTGTACTCTTTCAAGAGCTTCAACATTGATGTTGTAATCATCAGGATATAGCTTTGCCGAACACCTTGCAACTTCAAGCTTTTCACGGACATTACCGGACAAATATTCGTCTGCCATAAGGTATTTTTGTTCGTCAGGATTGCCCTGACCGTAGAGAGGATTGAGGAAAATTACACCTTTCAGTTCCTCAAAAACCTCCTGCTCACTCTTGCCTGAAAGCTGACACATATATTCCATATCAATACCCGCCTTTTCTCCCATAGAAACGGCGAGTGCTTCGGAAGCTGTGTCAACGGAAGTAACAGGTGTATGAGGCTTGATTGTCCGCTTGAAAAACATATCCGCCTTGTGTTCAAGGTTGCCCTCGTCATCGAGTATTTCCAATGAAGATAGCAGCGAATAGGAGCTGTCCTGCGAGAACGCCATAGTATTTGCACGGCTGTTGATAAGTCCGTACTTTTTTGTAAAACTGTCATACAGCTTATTAAGACTTTCCTGTTCAGCTTTTATATCGCTGTCAGGGTAATCTTCCGTCTGCAAATCTAAAAGAGTGCGGACGGAATTTCTTATCTCAATAAGTCCCTTTATTCGGTTTTCAGCAGTAGCTGATACCTCAACAGGTGACATTCGGCTGTTTTCACGGAAATAGATTACATCGTCAAGCACGGTATATGAGAAGTTTCTGACATTCGGATCAGCAGGGATTGAATTATCTTCTTCCTCTATATTTTCTTCCGTTTCATACTCTGCAATTTCGCCGTGAATATTGGAAACGGCTTCATCAAGCAGGCTTTCAAGGTCAGCATTTTCATAAGGTACACAAGTTGTTTCCTCACCAAAACGACCTGATACAATTTTCATATCTCCGAGTATCATTTCGGGGTGTTCTGCAAAGTAGCTGTTCATTCTAATACCGTTTTTATCGGTATTGAGGTGTACCCAATCAGGCTCAATGTCTATTATACGATCACGCTTTTGCAGTATGAGAATATCGGAAACTACCTCCGTTCCTGCATTTCCCTTAAAGGTATCATTCGGAAGTCTTATCGCACCGAGCAATTCCGCTCTATGTGCGATATATTTTCGCACGGCTGGGTTTTCCTTGTCCATTGTACCCTTTGAAGTCACCAACGCCATTACACCGCCTGGGCGGAGCTTGTCGAGCGACTTTGCAAAAAAGTAATCGTGGATTAAGAAATGGTTTTTATCATAGCGTTTATCTGCAACGCTGAAATCGCCGAAGGGCACATTACCCACAACTGCGTCAAAAAAGCTGTCCGGAATTTCTGCCTGCTCAAATGGCTGTCCTGCAATAGAAGAACGTTGGTAGAGCTGCTGTGCAATGCCTGCGGAGATTTTGTCAATCTCCACACCGTAAACACGGCTATTCTGCATTGACTGTGGTAGCATACCGATAAAATTACCAATACCACAGGAAGGCTCCAAAATGTTGCCCTCCTTAAATTTCATCTGTTCCATAACCTTGTAAATTGCTGAAATAACGACAGGCGGAGTATAGAAAGCGGTAAGTGTACTTTCTCTTGCTGACTGATATTCTTCATCGGACAGTAACTGTGAAAGCTCGTTATATTCACTTTGCCAAGCAGCATTATTCTCATCAAAGGCTTCCGGTATTCCGCCCCAGCCTACATACTGAGCGAGGAGTTGTTGTTCTTCGGGTGTAGCAAAGCGGTTTCCCTCTTCGCATTGCTTTAACACATGGATTGCTTCTGTGTTTCTGCGAAAGCGAGCCCTTTTACCAACCTCCTCAAGCTCAAAATTTTTGAGGTCAAATGTGTATCGGTCAGCCAAAGGAATTTCAGGGTGCAGGTCAAAGGTCTGTGCCTTTGCTTTCTGTTTTCTCTCCCAAACAGGCGCATCAAGTTCTTTCTTTTCGGAAAGTTCAAGAGCAGATCGAACGAAATCAGCTTTTTCAACTCTGAATATCGGAAAACCGTTACTGTCCTCAAAGGTAATGTCACGCATAGAAGCATCACCGTTTCTGTCAATCCGTTCAACAATGAAATTGCGGTTATCAAGCGTGAGTTCCTTGCCGATAAGGTCGGAGTTATCAATCCCGCCGATTGGCTCGGACTGAATGGTAGCGTGTGCCCTGTCGGAAGTCATAAGAATAAAATCCCGGCTTTCTCTTTCGTTTGGACTTGAAATACCGATATTGTAACCTAGGTCAAGCAGCATATCCGTATATGTTTCAAGCCTGTGTGACGGAAATCCGCACATATCAATGCGTTCTGTATCGGTTATTCTTCGGGTGGTGTTATGCAGGCTGAGTGCCTGTGAAACGGTTACGGCATCATCGCCCATAGCTTCGTAAAAATCACCGATTTGGAACAGAATAATCGTATCGGGATGTTCGTCCTTAATCTTGAAGTATTCCTGCATAACAGGACTGTATCTGCTGTAATCTCGCTGTGTAATCTGTTTTTCTTTTTCGGGTTGTACGGCAACTTTTAAATGGTCGTTCATCGGGTTTTCTTTGACTTTGCTGTCAAATTCCGTCCTTGTCATTTCCTTGTTGAAAAGAGGAAACTGTTTGTCAAAAAGCATTACACGGTTTTCGTCAAAGGACAGAATTTCATACTCATCCGCTCCGATATATACCGATGCCCCGAGCGAATATTTGTATTCATATTCAACAGGGACAGCTTCCTTTTCAGCAGGTGGAGTATATATTGCTTCACGAATTTCTTTCTCCGCCGCCCGTTCAGCTCTTATCTTCTCCTGTTTTTCAAGCCAAGTCGGATAATATTCCCTTTCCTTTGGATTGAGGTATCGGTCAAGTTTTATAAGTTCGCCGATGCGTTTTTCAACCTTACTCCAATTTAACAGCAGTCGTGGTGCGTTATCTTCAAAGCCACGGCTGAGCATAATACCTTTGCCGTCGTGACTTTCGTCAATCCCTGTTCCGATAATAATTGGATATGAGCCGCCCCAGCCATACTCGTTTTTCAGAAAATCAATGTTTTCTTTTACAGATAAGGACTTTTGAAACTGCTCGTAAATCCTCATTTTACCCTCGCTTACACCGCTTCCGTGGGTAAGTACAGCGTCAATAATCTCCTGAGAAAAGGCAAAGGCAGGAGTTTTTTCTCCTGCCTCGGCTGTTAATATTTCCAACTGCCCTTTAAGAGAGGGCAGAGGTTTTGTTGTATCTCTTAATTCACCGAGCAAACGCATACCCTCAAAATATCCTGCAATAACATCCCAATCATAGTAGGCTTGCGATATTTTATTATCCTGCTCGCCTTCCCACAAAAGAAGTACATTCTGATAGGTTTTATATCCCATCCGCTTTCCGTCGGGAGTAGTAATATCGGTAGCATCATTATTGAATATGCTTTTGATAAATTTAACTCGTTTTTCACTGTCAGATTCGTTTTCAAAGTATCTTGCTATTTCCGTTTTGGTCGCTTTTAGATACGGAGTAGATAACAGGACAGCCTTGATTTTATCATCACCGCCAAAGAACGGAATACTTTTATCCTCGTTGCTGCGGTCGTAATATTCTAAGCGTAAATCACTTCCACTTTGACTATCTCCTGAGCCGAGTGTCTGAGGTTGTTCATCAGGCGTGTCCACTTCATCGGGTCGTCCGCTTTCAGCTTCTCTGTCACGCCCTCCTGCACCGCCATCTGTCTGAGAATTCTGTCCTCCATCTCTGTCGCCGTCTGTTCGATTTCCGACAGGTGTTCGGTCAGCGTTCCCTTCGTCAGCAGATTGTAATAGAGAATTTTGTGCTTCTGCAACAGGTAATTCTTCCTCATCTGAGCGTAATGTCCGAGCTGTACCCTCGGCTGTTCGGGAAGCGTCAGGTTCGGAAGTAGGTAATCGCCCTGCATTGTGTATGTCAGTTCTGCCATTGTCAAAACTCCTTTCGGTATTTATTGTGCTATTAGTATATTCACTTTGTCTGTTTTCCGCAATTATGCGATTCTGACGGTTAAGTACCAAAATTGTTTTTGAAATTTCAGACAATCCCATCTCGGCAATATCGCTCGTTGCAAAGCCGAGAGCATTCAAGACTTCCTGCGTATTGAAATTGACAATATCACGGAAGTCGTCATCGTTAAAATACGGTTCCGTGTCAACACCAAGTCTTGTCATAATCATAAAAGCAACGCTGTTACTGACCAGTTGACTGTACATTGACTTAACAATGTCCTCGTCCAATTCTTCAAGGAAGGTATCATTAACCGTTACAAGCAAATCGCCCACATAGTCGGGAATGTTGTCCTCGACAGCGTTACCTGATGCGGAGATAATCGCATCCGTAAGGCTGTTCTTTTCATTGAGATATCCGAAGCTACTTTCAAGCGTGTCGATTACTTCATCTGTGTATTCGGGTTTCATATTCCAAATAGGGACAGCTCGTGAATTTTCGCTTGCGTGTGTATCGGAAATATCAAAATAATGGACTAATCTCTGTGAATTGCCGTTCAGACTTTCAAACACGGCAATACCCTTTGCACCTCTGTTTACCCAGCGACCGAAAGTCCTGTTCCACTGTTCAATAGGCAGAACGGCGGTTGCCTCGGGTTTCTGAGCGTATAAAAGGAGCTGTTCATCAAATCGCAGTCGGTAGTTATAACAGGCTGTTTTCAGAAATGCCGCCCATTTATCGGGTGACATAACCTCTTTCGAGGTATCTTCATACAGCTGTGAGATAAGGTCAAACTTTCTTGCCATTGTTCAGCACCTCCTTATCTTTCGTGGTTTCTGTTTTTAGGCTTGATAGGTGTTCCTTTCTCGTTATAGTTTTTCGGATTAGCCGCCGGGCAATCCCAACCGAGCATAGAGCCTGCCTTCATTGATTCTGCCTGAACTTTTGTAATACCGAGCTTTCCGTTCAAATCATCAACGAGCGCACGGTTTTCACTCGGCTTACCGTTAGCCGACTTTGAATCGATATATCCCTTTTCGCCTTTGTTTACAATACCAATTTTATTTTCGGACTGTACAAAAACATAGCATTGGTCAGGCAAAGATGAACGGAGAGGGATAACATCGGCTTTCGATTTTTCAAGCCTTTCTGCAAATTCACATATGTGAAAAATATCGCTGTTTGCTTCAAAGTGATAGTCGTCAACATATCTGCATATCTTGTCAACTTTTTCACCGTCAAAATAAGTTATTCTGATTTTATCGCCGTCTTCAATTCGGAATATCTCCTTGTAATCAGGATTTATAAAACGAATACCTCTTTCTGCTTTTTCAAGGTGACTGTCAAGCCAATCCTTTTTGTAGCAATAGCAATAAAGGTTATATTCACCCTTGTATGGATTCAGACGCATAAGATAAGCATAATCCTGCGTGTTCACTCTCACACCGTAATCTCTGCCTGTTTCATAAGCAAACACCCTACCACTACGGCAGAACTTAGCAAGCTCGCTCCTGTTTGAAAGAAATCCGCCGTCGCCTAAAAAAGGATTTATAATATCAACCTTTTCAGAGTTAAATTCGGGTGTATTCAAATCATCACGAAAGCTGTTCCATGTTGACCAGAACTCATTTCCGTTTGTTCCCATATCAGCACGGATATAGCCGATTAAACCTGTCTGCATTGAAATCTGCTGACTGTTGCGGTAGGTGTAAAGCCATTCCTTACCCTTTAGCTGAGAAAGACTACTTGCCATTACACTCACCGTCCGAACAGCAGAATTTAATACCAAGAGCGTCAAGCACCTTGTCACCGATACTCTCGGCAATTTCATTGATATAGTCAAGCTCGCAGTCACCGCTTTCGGCTTCCTTGAAAAATCTCTGCACCAGACTTAGCGGAGCATCTTTTTTGAGCGTAAAGAAGATATAAAAGCCTGCACCCTCACGGTCAATATTGTATGAGCAAAGGTCGCCGTTCTCGTCGATATACCACTCCGCAAGGTCAAAATCCATATCAAAGCACTCTCCGAGATTACCCGAATCAATAACCTTTACAGCGTTTGAGTTGTTTTCTTCGTTAAAAGTGTCGGTAAACGAAGCAACCGCAATAATCGGCTGTCCGACAGATACCTTGCTGAGCTTATATGTTATTTCTTCAAAATGATTGAAGTTGGCTGCGTACATAAGTGCAGTCACTTTATTTTCCGTAAATGACGAAAGCTCACTCCTGATTTTTGCTTTAATGCACGGAAGCATAAGGTCAATACTCGTCCATAGAGTGATTCTGTTAGCATTCGTTGTTTTGTTCATCATTGTTACCTCCAAGATAAGAATAGAGCTTGTTGCCCTTTGTGTTAGTCTGTAATTCGGAAATTATACTCATTTCCTGAACTGTCAAATTAGGTATGTTGAAAACATTTTGAAAGTTTATGCTTTGCAAATCCTTTTCGGTTTTGAAGCCTGCTTCAAAAAGCTTATTCAGCACCTTGAATTTCTGTTGTGTTGTAATTACAGTTTTATCTGCCATTTCATATATTCCCTTCAAAATCTGACGGGTGGTCTAATAAAACCGCCCGTCGTATAGTTTCTCACTTCTTTTTGTTGTGGTTTTTAATCTGTAAAAAGATAAAGCCGCCGATGATAAACACAAGAAGTGCTACGGCAATTATCACTTTCATTCTTCTGCCTCCTTGCAGTTTTTCTTTCTCTTTTTTACAAGAGCTCTCGCACAAGCCGCAATACCAACTGCCGATGTGCCTCCGAGAATAAGCCAGAGGTTTGGATTGCTCTCGTCACCTGTTTTTGGTGTGTGAATTTTCTCGTTATGCATTTCAACATTTGCGGTCTTACCGTATTCAATCTCAACAACCTTGTCATCAGGAAGCATATATCCGGCTGATGCATCGTTGTTTACCTCAGAAATTATATATTTGCCGATTCGTAATCCCTCTATAAGAATTTCTCCGTTTTTGTCGGTCTTAAAGATTTCATCATATCCGTTCTCACCTGTTACACGGAAAGAAAAACCTTCAATCTTTTTATCTGATGAGGTCTTTATGATTCTGAGTGAGCCTTTCATCGCTTCATTCAAAAATCCTTTGCCTGCTTCATTTTCAACCTCGTAGGTTTTGCCGTCCGTTTCAACAAAAACAGGATAGATGTTTTCATCAAGAACAAAGCCGTCAGGGGCGGTCTTTTCCTTTACAAGATAGTGTCCGTAAACAAGGTTGTCCATTTCGTAAACACCTGTCTCGCTTTCATTGATTTTACCGATAAGCTCATCATTATTATCAAGCTTACCGTCAGCATTAATGTCGGAATAAAGCTCAAATACTGCGCCTGTCAGCTTATTGTCGGGATAGTCAGCGTCAACCTTTGTGGTCTTGATATTGCCACGGATGAATTCATTGACAATCTCAATTTCTACAACATCGCCGTCAGCGTTAACGGTAACCGGATATACCGTGTCATTGAGGACGAAGCCTGTCGGCTGTTCAATTTCGCGGATATACCAAGTACCGTAAGGAATATCGCTAAAGCTGAAGCTTCCGTCCTCCGCAGAAACAGTTGTCAAGGTTGCGTTTTCCTTTGTAAATTCAACATCTGATGACTTGAACAGTCCGATAACAGCTCCGCCGAGAGGTTCTCCGTTTTCATCAACTTTCCTGCCCGATACCGAGCCGTAGATAAGTTCATTCATAATTGACTCACCGTTATTTACAGTCAGCTCAACCGTACTCGTCTTTTCACCCTCGTATTCAAAAACAACCGGATATTTTTTATCGCTGAGAATATAATGCTCATCCGTTGAAAGCTCTTTTACATAGTAACTGCCAAACGGAAGCTCTGTATTCACATAACCGTTACCCTTTTCATCAAGAGTGATAATTTCTATAAGTCCGTCAGCAGGAATAGATGTTCCGCTTGACGAAACAATTTCTTTTTCTGCAAACAAGCCAAAGGATATGTTCTTTATTTCCCCGTTTGTACCAATATCAAACGCTTCATTGGTTTCCAGCCACTTTTCAAGATTCACCTTAACTTTCTGTCTTTCGTTGAAAAATGAAGTTGCTGTCTCCGTAAGCTTCACGGTCTGATCTGTATAGGTAAGCTCTACAGTATGCACTTCGTCATTGAGTACCATACCGTATGGAGCGTGAGTCTCCTTAATGCTGTACTTACCGAGGTAAAGAGTTTTACTTACAGCAATTCCGTCCTTACCTGTAGTAACGGTATCTACAAGGTCGCCCTTTTTATTGTGTATTGTGCCGTCAGGAGTAATAATATTCTCTGCCGCACGGATTTCGTATGTTGCACCCGCAAGTCCTGCCGTTTCATAGACAGGCTGATAGACGGTCGATATTTCGTTGCCGTTCTCATCAATGCCACCGCTGACATTTACGCCATAGAAAAGCTCTCCTTCCTTTGAAATTGAGATTTTGCCTTTCTGCGGCGAATTTGCTTTGTTCACTTTAATCAAAGTAACACCGCCTTCGTTTGTAGAATTTTCCTTTGTTACATCAAAATAAACAGGTGTTTTATCAAGCACATAACCGTAGGGAGCCTGAACCTCAACAAGCTTGTATCCCTTGCCGTAAACAAGGGTTTCAGGAGTGATAAGACTTCCGTTGCTGTCAGTATAGAAAGTATCAATCGTCATATTCGAAGGATATTTTACCGACATTGTAATTAAAGTATTATCGGAGTCATAAATCTGAAATCCTGCCCCTGCGTAGGGAATTGTTTTTCCTGATTCTGCATCCACCTTAACCACCTTAATATAGGATTCAAAAATCTTATCATTGATGATATAGCTGTACGGCTTTGAGTTGTCGCAGATAAATACATCAAAGTCGGCAATTTTATCTCTGCCCTCCCAGCCTTTGGTCTGATGGACTGTGTATGTGCCGTATGGAAGCTTCTTTGATTTTGCGTATCCCTTTTCATCGCATACAAGGATATCACGCTCATCCGGGTCGGCATTTTCATAGCTGCCTGTGCTTTTGAGAAAAAGCTGAAATTCGGCTCCTTTTTCCGGAGTTTCGATTTTGGTCTGTCCGTCATCGCAATGCTTGACGATTTCCACCTCACCCTTAATAACATCCTCGGTTACTTCAAGAGAAATAACATTATGTTCAACCGTGTAATTCTTCGCTTCTGCACCAACCGTATAGACAGTTTCATCAAGCAGATAGCCCTCGCTCGGTTCAATTTCTCTGATTGTCCAGTTATCACCGCAAACATATTCCTTTGTCGTGAATTTGCCGTTCTCATCGGTTGTGTAGGTATCAATTAACTTATCGCCGTCATAGATACCGTACTTTGCTCCAGCAAGTGTAGCGTCGCCCTGCGCTTTCTTCTTTTCAGCATCGCTCTTTTCAACTGTAACGGTAAATTTTTTGAGTGTATTGGTAAATTCTCTCTTTGTCGCCTTATCCCAAGTAATAGGTGCTGTCTGCGATTTCGGTACAACATAGCGAATAGCTGTATCCACTTCTTCAAGGATATATGGTTTGTCACCGCTTACCAGGATATTCTTGAAAACAGCAACACCGGAATTATCGGTAACAGCATATTCATCTACCTTTGCCCTGGATAAAGATGTTCCGTATAGGTGGAATTTCACGCCTGCATTGAAATTATCCTCAGAGGACTTTACAACCTGAAGCTCACCACGCTTTAGAACATTGCTGAATTTTACGGTTGCAGTTTTTCCGCTTTCAACCTTAACCTGCTGTGTCTTTTGTGTTTCGTATTTATCCTCAGTTACCTCGGTTACGGTATATGTGCCGACCTTGAGGTCATCAAGCTGAAATTCACCCTTTGAGTTCGTAGTAACCGTCTTGCTGTAATTATCAGCACCCGTAATCTTGAATTTCACTCCTTCGATCTTTCCGTCGTCCGAGGTCTTAACGATTTTCAGACTTCCGGCTGAGGTCTTTACAGCAAAATACGCCGTCTTGGTTTCAGTATCGGACTGAACACCTGTTACAACATCCTGCTTTGATGAGCTGCCGCAGGCAATTAACGTTGTCGTAACCTTCGGCATTTTCTTCGTTGCGCTGAACACAACAGCGTTGGGAATAACCTTTGTTGAAGTCAGCGTAATCTTCTTCCCCGAAACAGAAACGGAAACGCCGTCAGTCGTTTTGAAAACATAGTCTGACAAAATATTGTTGCTGTCCGTAAGTGTAAGCGAATACTTACCGTCACTGTACTTTAACTCATTGACATTGCTCTTTGCCTTTGCAGAAGTTTCATAAGCAAAGCTGGGAATAGTGTTGTAATCTTCGAGTTTTGCGATGATTTTATTGTAGTTGGTTTTTACATTCGGGTTTGCACCGCCCGATGTGATGCCGTCAATAAACTTTGAATTTTTCAGTTTAAATGTTGATGCGTCACGACAACCTGTGCAAAACTCCCACACAACAAGCTGTGTAGCAATCCACTTCTGACCGTCTGTACCGACAAGGTTTGAAGCGCTTCCCGACTTTCCGAAAAGAAGTGAAAGATTTACCGCCTTTTTCTGTGCCTTTGAAAGAGCGTTCCAAGCCGCCGAAGCATCGGTTGTCAGCGTATTGCCCGAAAAGAGAGAATGACCGGGTTCAATGCAGTATGCGTCTTTTCCGTCTGCATAAATCCTGCACAATTCTTCTCCGACTGTTCCTACTACATATCCGTCGTGTTCTGTGTACTTTACAAATTTTATGATGTTTCCGCCTGTGTCGTAAGCATAGTCAAATGTGACCGTTACTTCTTTTGCGGCGGCATTTGCAGGAAGAATAAAAATTGTTGAAACTATAGAGATAAGTGCGAGCACAACCGCAGTAATTCTCTTTGCGTTTCTCTTGTTAAAAACTTTTGTCATTGGTTTACCTCCATAATAAAAATCGGACAGTTAAATTCTGTCCGTTGAAATAAAATATGCGTTTATTTGCCTTTAGAGAAAGATATATTTATGAGATAAAGTTAATTTATGAGATAGTATATATCTTTCTTTTCGGGTAGTTCTGGTAGTATAAGGGGATAGAGTGTGAGAAAGGGGGAAAGTAAAAAAATAACTTGTCCTACCTGCCGTCACGCTCTGCTCGGCTTCGCAGGTATCTGCGGTAGTGTTCCAAAGCCTTGCAAACATAGTCCTCCGTGTCCTTAAGCTTTACGCTTTTCGGAATAAGGCTTCTCACTCTGTCACCGTGCAGCACAATACGCTCCCGCTGATTCGGTTTTTCTTCCGACATAATCGCTTCAACGACTTCTGTTGTCAGCTTACCGCTTTCAAACATTTTTCTCATTCGGATTGTCTGGTCGTGCGACGGTGTACAGTCGTTAATATCAATCTGTAGGGCAACATCACGCTGACTATCTTCGTCAAGGTACGAAAGCTCAACGGCAGGGCGCATTTTAATTCTGCCCTCATCTACAAGTTGTAAAAGTTCGGGGATGAGATTGGTCAAGCGGATATACTTTCTAACCTGTTCGTGACTTTCACCGCTATTTTCAGCAATAATTTCTCGGCTTGTTTTTCCTAACTTCTGCAACAGTGTTGCAGAAGTTAAATCCGTGCGTTGTCCTTGCCTCTTTATTGCCTCCAACCTCATTTTGTAGGCAAAAGCTTTTTCACTTGGAAGTATTGTTGTACGCTGAAAATTACTTTCAACCATATACACAATAGCTTCGTCACGGGTTAAGTCCTTTATCTCACTTCTGAGTGTAGTCAGTCCTGCAAGCTCACAAGCTCTCTTTCGCCTGTGTCCGCTGACAATCTCATAACGCCCATCCTCTTTCTGACGGAGAACAGCAGGGGTTAATACTCCGTTTGCTTTAATGCTCTCGACAAGCTGCACCATATCCTCGTCATCTCTGACGTGAAACGGGTGGTCGGGAAAATCGTCAATCAGGTCCAGGGGAATATCCCTTATCTTTTCAAGCTTTGCATCCTCTCGCTCCTGCTGTGTAGAGAAAAGGTCATCGAGTGTCGGCAGTGCGAAGTCGCTCTTTCTTTCTGCCATCCGAAAGCACCTCCTTTGCAAATTCAGCGTATGCCAATGCCACCTTGCTGTTCGGCTCATAAGCATAAATGCTTTTACCTTTGGAAGTTACCTCTGCGGCTTTTACTGCAATCGGAATTTTCGTTTTATATATCCTGATTACACTTCCGAAGTTACCACGAATTGCATCCACCGTGCTTTTGGCAAGGTTCGTCCTGTTATCGACAAGCGTCAGCAAAATACCGTCAACAACCAAGTCAGGATTGGTATGTGACTTAACTTTTGTAACGGTCTGTAAAAGCTGCGTCATTGCTCTTGCCGGCAAATACTGCGCCTGAACAGGAATAACAACGCTGTCAGCCGCCGTTAAGGCATTTAGAGTCAGCATACCGAGTGAAGGTCTGCAATCAATCAGAACATAGTCATAGCCGGACTTCACTTTGCTTAAATAGCTTTTCAGAATATTCTCACGGCTCATTGCCGTAACGAGGTACATTTCCAACGCTTCCAGGTCTGTATCGGAAGGTATCAGGTCAACACCTTCGTTATGGTGGAGTATGCCGCTTGAAGCTTCCGTGCTGTCGTCACGGATTACATCATGCATTTTCGTGGCAAGAGTAACAGGTATCTCGTCAACTCTCTGCCATCCTAAACAGGTTGTCAAATCTCCCTGCGGGTCGCAGTCAACAAGTAGTACCTTTTTGCCCTGCATAGCCAATCCAATGCCCAAGTTCATTGTGGTTGTCGTCTTTCCGACACCGCCTTTCTGATTGCAGATAGCAATAGTTTTGCAGTTTGGCATTCGTTTTCCTCCTTTCAAATGTTTTAATAGCTGTCCTGCAAAAACAGCTATGTAACTTTTCCGCCATATTTGTCCTCAACTCCCCCGGCGGATAGATAAATCTATCTGGGACTTCATTAAGTAACGGTCTGCTTTACCGTTGCACGGGAATCGCACCCCTCGAAGGAACTCTTCGAGCTGCTTACAGGAGTATCATTATCATTCTGACTGTCGTCGCCATATCAGGGGCAACCTGATACTTGCAGGCGGAGTTAGCGCTCACTTTCAAATCGGAAAGGTCGTGGCGTACCGCTGCTATGGCTCGTGCTTATGCACATCATCAGAATTAAAGTCTTAATGAAGTGATATTCAGTTTTCAAGGTTCAGCGAAAAGGTCTTTCCGATTGCTCGAAAAATAACCTCTTCACCTATTTGGACAAAGGGTACCCATTTGTCAGGGTATTTTAAAAAATTTTTTCAAAAAAAATACCTACTCCAATGACTGAGTAGGTTGGTACTATAATATATTCATTTTTTGATACGAATCTTTATATTCTTTTTCTTGGCTGAAATTAATCGAACAAACAAGTCATCAACAACATCTGTATATTTACCTGCTTGTATGAGTTTATTTTTAAGTTCAATTAAACTATGGATTACCTGGCTGTATTCATCGTCGGTAAGATATAAATGATAATTTAAATTTTTCATATTCATTTCACCTCGCCAACTAATAATAACGACTATTGACATTTCTGTAAAATATGCGATAATAAAAAAGAATTAACACGAAAAGCAAAAGTTTTTCTGGCAGTTTATTGCTTGATTTGATGAATATTGGTCGGCAGTTTGTTCCACCATTTGTTACGGCAAATAATCGTTAAAATCTCGTAACAGATGAAAAATGTTAAGCATTATCAACAAATTCACTATACTGATTAATGTTAAAAATCAACAAAAATTTAGGGGCGTTTTCACTTAAAACTCTATCAGAGCCGCTCCAAAACCGCGTGCCGAGGGTTCAAGTCCTTCTGCCCCTGCCAAGCAAAAACGGCTTAAACACTGCGTTTAAGCCGTTTTTTGATATATTTTTATGTACGGAGCACGGTTTGATTTTCCGCTTTTTACACTTATTTCAGGCATCAAAATGTTCAACCAGTGCTAATAGTTCCAACGTTTCCGTCTGTTACATCATCAAAATAGCATCAAAAATCATCACATCTACCGCTGTATTATCTTGTTAGCATCACTATATCGTCAAGAATATCAAATAACCCAATAAATTTAGGCTTTGAGAAAAATTAATTTTCCAAAGCCTTTTCTTTGTTTACAGCGTAGCATATTTTGATTTATAAATGTGTCCCGCTGAATATACTATATATTTCACATTCATGAATAATCCTGCAATTCTATTTTTAGAATAGAACAAAAGGTAGTTTTGTCAATTTACATCTAATTAATATTACGGCGGTTTTTTCGTAAATTAACATAGATTTCACCTGCTTTTAATTATCTTGTCTTTTGTACAGGTTATCTGTTAGGTGAGTACTTTTTATTAGACTTTTCATAACAGTCATCACATAAGGTTTTTGCCCGCGGTAAATCCTTTCTAAGTTCTCCTTTAGCGCCGCAATGTTCACATTGTTTTTGCTTTTTTCATAGCTACGCACTATTTTGGCTATATCACTTCTGAGCTGCTTTTTAAAATCATCAGAATGGTTATTATTTGAGGCTAATCGCAGACTTAAACTTCTGACACCAATAATGTCCAGAGAGTGTATTGGGCAAGGGGCATCTTCATATGAATGGTAACTGCAAATAACATGTAACCCTCGTATCATGTTCTTATAAAATTATGCTATTCTGAAACTGCTGAGTATTGCGATAACTTCCTTTTCTTCTTGCGGTGTGAATTCTTCCGAGTTAGAAGCAGTAAAAGAAATTGTACTTGAATACCAGAAGGTATATTCACCGCTTATTGCTCTTCTTACACCCTCTCTTATGCCCTCTTCACTAACGGGAAGTACAGCATATGCAACATTTCCATCAACCTCTGTGTACTCTCTGTCGGTTTTCATATTTAGTTTTCCTATTGTTTTTATCCTTGCTACCATAAATTCACCAAGTGAACTATGGTCTGTTGCCTGTACAAAACCCGGAACAAATTGTGATGAAGCAACTTTACTGATTTCTTCTTTATTCATATAAACTCCGCTGCCTCCACCCTGTAATTCACCTGAGTAATGTAAAAATGTCACGCTTGCACCTCCATCGTTTTCAAGAGTAACAAGTTTCTCCTGCTGATTGCATTCTTCTTTTGTAACGCTCCAATTATCGGGATAATTAAATACAAATGGAGGATATGTAACCTGATTCACTTCCTGATAACGAGTGATATATTCATTGTTAAGAGCTACAGTTTTTTCTCCCTTTTCAGCATTACTAACATCCTTCTCTGTCGCACTCTCAGTTGCATGCTCAGTTTTCTTAGTTGTTTCCTGAACTGTCATTGGCTCTGTCGTTTGAGCTTCTGTTGCTTTTGTTGACAGTATTACCTGCGTTGCAGTTGTTTCCTGCAATTCAGAACTTCCACCGCCGCAAGAACAACTAAAAAGTGCAACAGCAATAATTAATACAGATAAAAATATTTTGTAAACAGCACGCATTTTTATTTCTCCTCGTTAAATCATTCTACAGCATATGTCCAATGCTCTATTCCTATTTCATCCCATATTTCATAATAATTCCAAGTGTTTCCTTTATCGTCCCAAGCATTTCCTTTATCATCAAAATATGAAGTTCCGTCCTCATCAGTATAGCTATGCCAACTACCCTCTACATATCTTCCGCCTACCATAGTTCCGTTTCCGCCATTGTTATTGCTTGTACTGTTACCGTCGCTATAGCTATTATCACTGCTGTTATTACTTATCCCTGCATTATAATCGTTGCTTTCACTATAACTATTATCTTCATTTGAAATATCATTAACTGACGAAACGTCGTTATACGATGAATTTTCGCTCTCTTCTTGTTTTTTCTTCTCCTCAGCCGTTTTTTTATCCTCTTCAGCTTTTTTATCTTCTTCAGCTTTTTGCTCTTCGGCTTTTTCAATCTCCTGAATTCTGTCACTATAAGAACTTATTAAGCCATCTGTCTTTTTTAAATAACTATCAGCATTATTCTGACTATTTTGATTAAACACAATTTCTTTTTCAGAATCAATTATTTCTTCTAAAGAATTAAGTTCATCAATACAGCCTTGTATTTTCTTTTTATCATTCATTTTATTAAGGCTGTCACTGATGATTGTGTTATCCTTTATTATCTTGTCGTAATCATCAGTAAAATATTTTTGCATTTTCTCAAGAGTTTCACTGTACTTTGGCTCAACAGCGTTTAATACTTCAACAGCTATTTCGTCATTTGTTGAAGGCTTATTTTTTATAAAGTCTGATAATTTTTCAAGCTTTTTGCTCCTGTCAGTTTCATCTAAAAAATCAGCATATGTATCGTCTATACTTTTAATTCGTTCCTCTGTCTGTTGCTGTAAAGTGTAATCATTGTAGGCTCTTACGCCGAAAACTGTTCCCGCAACAGCAACAACCGCTACGCAGACAACTGCGATAATTATGATGCATTTCTTTTTCATTTCATCGTCCCCAAATAATTTTATATCTTCTTACAATCTTCTTTTTCTAATTCCTTATTTATATAACCGCAAAATTTACACTCATATGTTATTTCATAAGTTTTTCTTACACCGGGAATATACTGTTCAGAATGCCCTACTATTTCTCCGGAATTGTTTCTATTCTCAAGTTGAACTTTTATAGATATGTTTTCTTCGTTTATAAGCTTTCTGGTAATCATCAATGCGTCAATCTTTTTACAAGCAGGACATCTGTATTTTATTATTGTATGAATCTCTGAAAAAACATATGATATTACAGCAATTACGAGTGCAATAACAAGTATTACAGCCATCCATTTAATCTGCATTATATTTAGTATTAACGGAACAATTATAAAAAAAGAAAGCAGTGATAAACCAAATACTTTAAGATAGTGTCTATAATGTTTGATAAACAACATTAAAATAAGCGGCAATATAGCTATTACCGATACACCTATCAAAAGTATCTTAGCAAAAGCATCTATAAGATAATTTATCATATATCCGTTATTGACAGTATCTCCATTAAACCATTGCATAAATGCTCTGTTATACTCCAAACTTGCTGCTCCAATTGGAATTAATGAACACAAAACACATAAAACAGCAATACAAGTCAAAGCAATAATCATTATAACTTTTTTTGCTTTCTTTTCTCGTATTGCAAAAGATACGCACAATAATAAAAATCCAATTAAATCAATTATGAACAATATATTCAATATATTTCCACCGTAGAATTTAATTGGCAAATATTCAGCACCGGTAATACTATCGTACCCGCCTGATACTAAATATCTAATATACAAAAATACTCCATAACCCACGCTAAAAGCTAATACAGATAAAAACAAAATATTACATATTGATTCTAAAGGAGCAGTTTTAAATTTCTCTATTCGCAATTTAATCCTATGCTTTATATTATGAAACACTGAATCTTTTTTCTTCGTTTTATCATTATTCTTTTTATTCTGAGCTTTTTCTTTTTGATTAAAATTATGCACAGCTGATTTGCTTATACTTTCTCTGTCAGAATTCACGTTTAATTTATATAATGACATAATCCCATCAGACAAAAGCTTATAGTCTTTGTCGTTTTTATCATCAAAGTTTTCCAACAATCTCAAAAGTATTGTCACTGCATCATTATAGCCATCCATATGCACGTTATTAAGGAAGTCACCTTGAATAATATTGAAATATTCATCGGATATTTCTTTTAGCTTTGGATTATCAGCGCCTCTAAGCCTCATAAGAATTGACATAAAGAAACCACGCTTACTTATGTTTTCACAGGCATTTTTTAAAAACTGCTTTAAAGCCTGTTCATTACTGATATTTGTCCAAGGCAAGGAATTATCGACATTACCGTTCTCAATATTACTGTGAGAATTAAACAAAGGCTTGACCCTATATTCTCCATTTACACTTTCTACATAATCCCATAAATAGAAATAATTTATATATTTAGTGAAATTACGCTTATCAAACAAAAGCTGATTACCGTACGAAAAGCCGTCATTTTTGAGCCATACTAAAGAAGAATCCCAAAAATCAAAAGTTTTTCTGTATCGACCACTGTTAAAACGACGAGGAACAAGCACCATATTTCCTATTGTATGATATAAATCAGCAAATCGAATAAAGTCAGGCTCTTTTTGAAGTTCAAAAAGAAGTTCTTTTGGATAATTACAATATATCTGTAAGCAGTCCATAAAGCTGTAATTATTCTTTTGACACTGCCTTAAATTACTGTTTTCAGATTTGCTCAGAGCATAACCCATTAATGCATTAAAAGTCGTCTGCATTGAATTCATCGTATCTCCGCCAAACTCGCCCTGAAAATTCGGAGTTGAAATTACACCTGAAGAATAATATCCCTTTTCCCAATTCCAGAGTTTTTTATAAACGTCAAGCGTAAGCGCATTTCTTCCGTCAGAGCCATCACAATCGGGAATATCACCGTATATGTTCAGACTATGCAGACAAAACTTTTCGGCATTACTAAGGTTTGGTTTATCTTTGTCCACCTTTACTCCTGTTGATTTATAGGCAAGATACCTTTCTATCGGATTAAGTGCTTCATAGGCTGAATTACCGTATTCAAAATCCAAACAGTATTCATATGGTTTTTCTTCGTTTTTAACGAATGTTTCAATTCTGTCATATCCCATTTTTATTTCTCCTCAATTAATTTTTAAAGGCAAAATACATTTAAAACCGACTACTTAATCAATCAATACCTTTATTCTATCAAATCTTTACTCGACTTTTTCCGCTTAAATAATATATTTTTAAAAATATTAACTTCTGTTTTCAACTATTTTCTCAACATACTGCAAAACACCGTTTGCAACCTCTCTGCGATACGGTCTATCCTGCGACACTTTTCCGTCATAAAAAGGCGGTAAAGTGTTTTTCTCTGCCAGTCTGTTGAGCACATTAACATTACCCAACAAAGCATTATGGTATGTAGTTCTTGATTTATCAAGCTCTTCAATTTTAATTTTATAATTATCTTTATCAACATTTCCGTTTGAAAAGATTTTCATACATATTTCAAGTTTATATATCTGGCTGTGATATTCCTCAAAGGAGATAAGACACCTTTCAATAGTATTCAAAATTTTTTCATCATCCTTGTAAATTTTCAAAAGGCTTGATATTGTTTCCTCGTTAATCATAATACGCTCCTTGTAAATTTACTTTTCTATATATTTTTTATTAAGACTCATAACCTTTTCTATAACCATATTTCTGACTGATTCAGGTTCAATTATCTCTACTCTGTCGCTGTACTGCAACGCCCAATTTGCCATAGCGTACGGACTGCACTTAACTTCAACTATATCGTCATATGGTTCTGATTCTTCTGTTCTTATGTACTTAAATGTATCACCAAACCAATCGTACATAAAAGTGTAATCAGCACGCAAAGGCTTTGACGGATTATCTTTTTCTTTTGGACTTTTTATTCTTAATTTAATCTTTACCGGATTGTCAAAAGACATATTCAGATGAGATAACTGAAAATCTTCGCTCCACGACTGAGGAAGATTATCAACCTTCCACTTGCTGACTGACGGAATACCGTTTATATTATGTTTTTCATCTCTCCCGGGGATTTCAATTTCCGACATCAAATCAATACGCCATATCGACATATTTCTGAATGTTTTCTCGCTAAGCACAAGCTCTTTACAAGCTAGTAGATAGTATCTTCCGCCGCTTGCAACAATATAATAAGGACTGACAGTATCTTTCTTATTGTGATTCGGCACAAGCTTTTTGTACTTGTCATAGCCGTTAAAAGTAAAGCTGATTTGCACACCGCCATCTATTGCACGCTGAATCGTAAGCAGATTTTTACGCAGGATTTCTCTGTCGGCAAGCACAGGCTCTTTTACTCTGCAAATATTCTTTGCACCTTTTTTGTAGAACTTCGTTGTCAGGTTATTTTCTATTTTTTCAATAATCTTGTTTGCAGATTCCGTATCTATTGTTTTTGAGAACAAAACACTTTCAATCATACTGTTAATTTCCTCATATGTGAAAGTATGATTATAATACAACCCTCGGATTCTCATTGTTTGATTATCGTCATATTCATCTTCTGAATCGCTTTCATCAAGCGATTCAGCCCCGAATTTTTTGACGAAATCTTTAAAAATAAGTTTCCATTCACCCTCTGGCTTTACTCCGTATTCATCAAAATTCAAAGCCATCGCCATTTTTACAATCGTATCATTATAGGTTTCCTTGTCACCCATATACGGCTCGATTTCAGATTCTCTTCTTAAAGCCGCCTGTGTTACGGTATGTTCGCTGTCTGAATTATTTTTCAAATATTCAAGTATCTTAAACGCTCTTTCAAGCTTTGAAAATCTCTCTTTTGGTTCTTTCATTTTACTTGCCTCCGTTTCAAATTCATTATATCACACATTTGCTCGGATTTTTCCAACTTTTGCAAAAAGTATTTTCTTATTTTTCAGCGGAAAACTTCGCCTAACTGATTGATATAATAGTCAATGTCAGCTGAGCAAATAAGCTATTCAGAAAAGGGAAATTTAAATGAGCAAAATTCCAAAAGAAGCGAAGAAAGAAGAAGCTGTTAAAAGATTGGAGGAATTAACAAAAACATTTAATCTGCGACCGAATAATATATTAAAATATTTTAAGGAGGATAAGATTTATTACTCATACATAACCTGTAAAGGTCTGCTGGGGACTATTGACACCATTAACTACGATAAAAGGTATGCTGAAGTCGTTGACAGATTTGAAGAAGAATATGATTGTCTTGCTTATCACGTCATTGAAACCGGCAACACTATAGCGTTATTGTTTGTCAGCGATAACAAGGAAGAGTGGGAATTCGAAACACTCTTCTGCGGTTAATATGTTTTTGCATATGTGTGCAACTTTGACAATCCCGATTATTCAGAATTTGGGGATATTATTATAAGCAGCTTTAAAGGAGCTTTAATCAGGATAGGACAATATGTTCGGTTAACAGATTCATCTGAGAATATTTTTTGAAAAGGAGAATTGTTATGGAAAGAAGAACAATTACAGTATTTGATAAATCAAAAGAATTCCAAAAAATTGAGCAGAACAAATGCAACGAAATGATTATCAATGATATACTGAACCCGCTGCTTCGGATAATTTATGCGCTCAGAGAAAACGATAATTTCAACAACATTCCCGGTACTGATGTCGGCAAAAAAACAGGCTGGGACTATTACACAAGCGAATTTAATAATATTTACAGAGCCATTAACTGCAACTTATTTCTTTCAGAATATCAATACAGAGAAATTTACAAAACAGTACAGGGAATTCACTCATACACAAGAAAGTTTTCAGGTGCTGACGGCTTGCAGGACTTTTTCTTTGAAGCAAACGAAAATCTGCATTACTACACATTTGCATTCAGCGAGGACGGAAAACGCTGTAAAAATTATTTAAAAATTCGTCAGGACAATGCCCCGACTGAAAACGAGTATTCAACGTCAGAAATTTACCACGCAAAAAACGCTCTAAGAAATGATGAATTAAATCTCCGTTTTGAAGAAGAAGATTTTTTTGTTGAAGAACTTGCTTATGCGGTCAGAGTGATTTTTATAAACATAATCAGGGAAAATGGAAGAGAATCAAAGCCTTAAAACGCCGTACATAAAACTATAATAATTACATAAAAAATGCGCAGCCATAAAGAGCCACGCACGAAAAAAACACGGCTCATTTGCTGCTACACAAAACTTTCACTACATCTCAGGCACCCCATAAAATTCTGTGTAAATAATAATCTTTCAAGCAATAACAAAACAGCGGATTGCGGTGTAATCAGGCTTTCTGATTTGCCCCGTGTCAACTTTTCTTTCCTGTCTGCGGAATGTTATGCACGCTTTGCGTGAATAACATTTTGCGGACAGGAAATTCTATTCTCAGTGGCAAATTAAGCCGGTATTCTGTCCTCAAATATTATCGATAACTGGCTCAAAATTATGTCCCAGTTTCGACATCTTTGTGTCCAGCGTTCGACAATCTTTTGCGCAGGCTGTCGTCATTTGTGAATGACGGCTTGTTCTTCGTAATCTGCCTGAACTGACGGTTCAAACCTTCGATAATATTCGTTGTATATATTATCTTCCGAACCTCGGGCGGATATGCGAAGAATGTGGATAGGATATCCCAATTTTTCTCACAACTTTTTACGCAGGAGGGATAAGTTTTGCCCCACTTGTCCTTGAACAAAATCAGGTTGTTCATAGCTTCTTCCTCGCTGATTGCCTGATACACTTTCTTGAGGTCAGCCATCAGCTCCTTGATGTGTTTGTAGCTGACAAACCTTGTGTTTGAGCGTATTTGATGAATGATGCAACGCTGGATTTGTGCGTTCGGAAAAGCCGCTTCAATAGCCTGTCTGAAACCTGTCAGACCGTCCACGCAGAACAGAAATACATCTTTAATTCCACGAGTTTTGAGCTCGTTCAACACATTCAACCAAAATTTACTGCTCTCATTTTCGCCAATCCATATTCCGAGAATATCTTTCTGACCGTCGAGATTGATTCCCAAAACTACATACGCAGCCTTCGTGATATACTGATGATTTTCCTTGACCTTGTAATGAATTGCATCCATAAAAACAAACGGATATACTGCTTCAAGAGGTCGATTTTGCCAAGCAGTCACATCGGGCATAATCTTCTCGCTGATTTTGCTGACAAGCTCGGGAGAGATTTCTACATCATACAGATTTTTGATTTGTTAGGAAATGTCACGTTGGCTCATTCCACAGGCATAAAGTGAGAGAATTTTCTCTTCCATACCGTCAGCATTGCGGTTGTATTTGCTGATTATTTTAGGTTCATATTCGCCGTTTCTGTCCCTCGGAACCTTAATATCAAGCTCACCGAGCTGCGTTTTGACCGTCTTTTTTGAGTAGCCGTTTCTGTAATTTTTCGACTTATTGCTACATTCATCATTCGACACTCTTTCGCTTTTCTCGTAGCCAAGCTCATCTGCAAGCTCACATTCCATAACCTCCTGAAGAATGTCCTTGAACATTTTTTTCATTGCTGTCATAACTTCATCTGTTGATGTGAAATTTTGGCTTCTTACAAATTCTCTCATCATTTCTGTCGGTGCTTTTATCATTAAAAAAACTTCCTTTCAAGCTTTAATTTTTCTATTTCCATTATTGCTTGAAAGGAAGCTTATTATTCACTTTTACACAAACTTTTCGGCGGTCTCCGATTGCTGTTGCCTTAAATATTACGACCACTATATTTTTCTTTTACTTTTTCCATGTTTGTGGCATTAAAAAAGTATTCCTAGATAATAAAGATAAACTATTTTGCTTTTGAGCAACAACAAATATTTCTTTTCCACTTATTTCATCCACTTCTTGACTCATGTTTTTAGCGCTAAAACAATATGAATCAATTACACGAAAACCAGCTTTTTGAAGCAAGTTATCTATTCCTTTTATAGTATAACGCCTGTCTCTAATAATATATTCACAAGGAAGACTATTTTTACTAAAAAATTGCTCCTTTCTATACACTATACCGGACTTATCATCGATTAACATAGAATCACCGGAAAACACATCTCCTGTTTTTTGCATAGTATTGGTTCCTTGAAGTTTTAATAGTGCGTCTATGTTGTCATCAATATCTTCAAGTACATTCCAACATTTTCTTTTTGTATATGTCATATTCATGACAGAAATAATTAGGATACCTTTATTATTTAAAATCTTTCTAATTGATTTCAATAGATTTAGGTTCTCTTTGTCGTTGGGAAATGATCCAATAACATCATAAAGAGCAATCGCTACATCATATTTTTCTTTAAATTTATATGACCTTACATCTCCGCTAATAAAACACTCAGGATTATATGCTTTTTGAGCCGATTTGATATTTTCTTTTGAAAAATCAATTCCCTTGGTTTTTATACCTCTTTTATTTAATTCTATTGTGTGTCTACCAATACCACAACCAACATCAATTACTGAATCATTCTTCTTGATATATTTTTCACAAAGATAATCTATTTCTTCCTTTGTGCGTGAAGTCCATTTGTGATTTTGCATATTCATCATAGAATAAGCTTGTTGAATAATATCATTTGAATATTCTAGATAAGCATCCAATTGTTGTGTATCATCAATTCGTGGAGGTTGGGAGTTAAAAGTAAAAGCCAACCATTCGTATCCTTCGGGTAATTCTCTGTTTAAAAGAAAAGTTCCCCTCTTATATGTTTTTTTAATGCGTTTATTTAAGTCTTTATGATCAACATAAAATTCAGTATTTACCATTCCACACGAATAATTATCTATCCATGAGCTGTCATCAAAAATATCATATGCTACACTTTTTAATTTATCTAATTTTTTGTTTATAGTATTTGGATCTACTTTTCTCATGGTTGCTCTCTCTAATGCCTTGATTGTCATTGGATTTGAAGTGAACAATCCCCAAGCGTAACAATCAGACAACCCCCATATAGAATGAAGAAGTTTACTGCCTATACCATTACCGCGAAATTGCTTTGCTACAACCAATTGAAGAATCCAGATAATATCTTTTGTCTTTTCTCCTTTCCTTTTTATATAAAAAGCATGCCCAATAAGATTTGATTCAAAATAAACCATTGCGACAAATCTGTCTGGTTTATTTACAAAATTCTTTTTTATCATACTTGGTGGAAATTTCACTCTTTCATTACACTTGGAACTGTCTGGACAATATGAAGACCATACACCGTAGTGTTCTGAAAACAGATTTGATGTGTCAATAATCTCTTTTTCAGACATATTACTGCATGGAATGTTTTTGTAAACTAAATAATCTGTTTTTCTTAATTTATTATGTTTCATTAAATCATCACCATAAATCCTTTCACCTATAATATATATATCATAAAAAATTGCATATAAATATGCAATTTACAAAATATTATAACAGAATATATACTGCATTTAATATTTTGTAATGAAAGTTTGTCACTTATGAAACACAAACAAATACTCGTGTGCGATGAGCAAAAAGTTATATTTCACGCTGTTTGTTTTCCAATAGCCTGTTGCCTTGCAATTATGCTGTTCTTTTATGATGATTTCCTTGAGTTTAAAGTCTGCGTCCTGAAAGATTTTCATTACCTCAAAAGACATCGGAACCATATGCCCTTTCTGACGGGTATCTCCCATAAGCACTGCACAAAACTTATCTTTCTTTAGTACCCGATAACTTTCGGCTGCAACCTTTTTCATTTCTTCAAGAAAATCCTTGACTTTGAGTTGGGATAAATCTCCGTCTATGCCGTCGCTGTATTTGATGATATTAGCGTAGGGTGGATGAGTGCATATCAGGTCAATACTCTCATCCGGGATAAACTCAAGATTTCGTGCGTCGCCTTTTTTTATATACACTTTTCCTGTTGCAGGTTCGTAATCAAAATCAATCTTTTCTCTGCACCGTTCTAAAGCAACATCGTTAATATCCACTCCGATTATATCACGATTCAGTAGCTTTGCTTCAACTAGCGTTGTTCCGCCGCCTGCAAACTGGTCAAGCACTAAATCTCCTTCTTTTGAATAGCGGAGAAGAATATTGCGAGGAATGTACGGCGACCAGTTACCTCTCCACTTTGCATCGTGAGTTGCCCAATCTCCACGTTTCGGAAACGACCAATGCGTAGTCATTTCCAACTCAAAATCTTCAGGTTCCCATTTTGTTATCTTTTTCTTCATTTAAAACCTCAAAATTATCATTCAAAACTGTCGATAACATCGTTTTCCATATCGTTTATGTTATAGATATTTTCCATAACATCGAAAGTTTCTTCAAGATTATGTTTGGCTGAATACCAGCCCTGACCGTCTGTAAACCAAACAAAAGTAAATCCGTCTATTGTATCGGTTTCCAAAGCAAGCGTTTTATAACTTCTTGCAGTTTCGTTTAATTTACTTCCACCGCCTGTATAGAAATTAGTTTCAATACCGTATATCATATTTGGTGTTTTAATGACAAAATCAAAGCGTTTTTCCGCTTTACCGTTATTGGAAATTGCAGATAAATCAATACCCCATTTATCCGTAATCTGATGAATATACATTTCTTTAAAATATGTTTCATTCCTGACATAACCGGATTTTCTAATAAAACCTTCAACCAAATCTTCCATTGCATCTCCGGTTCTGTTCTTTCTGCCACTGGTATCCATTCCTGTTTCTACGCCCATAACATAATCAACTAAAGAATGAATCATATGATTTTGTAACAAATCAAACAATCCTGTTTTATCCATAAACTTGACATAGTCGTCAATTGAATAATTAGGGTTTTTAAAATTAAAGATGTAATTCCGATCGGCGTCTGTAATTTTTATTTCATTTTCACGCTTTGCAATAAGGATAGGAATGACATTCAATACAGCAGGGAACTTATTAACAATTCTCCTGAATTCGCTTTCTATATCATCCGCACCGATAAGTCCGTTCAAAACATTAAGTTCGTCCTTGATTTTATCCGTATTTCTATAAACCTTTTCAAAATCGGTGTAGTATTTCCACGTTGCTATGCTATCCTTAAAATTTGAAATCCATTCATTGAAATCTCTCATAATTTTTCCCTCAATAATTTGTAATCAAAAGCTCTTTTATTTTCCCTCTGCCTTTGCCTTTGCTGTTAATAGCTCTGTTTGCCGACACTCGATTTATGTTAAGCCCGGCATACAGGCCATCAAAGAATTCGTCATTTTCATCTACATTCTTCGGATCTGAATTACTTGCCATTACCTTTGCCGATTTGAGTGATTTTATAAATTCAGCCAATTTAATCTGATCTTCATCGTTAAAGTCATCGGCGTTGTATGAGGTAAATTCTGACGTCTTTGTCAGCGGTCTGTATGGCGGATCGAAATATACTAAAGTGTTTTCATCAACTACATTTTCAATGCAAGTATAATCGGCTGTCAGAATAGTAACGCATTGCAAAAGCTCTGAAGTTTTTTTGAGGTTATCAATATCGCAGATTTTCGGATTTTTATAAGCTCCCATCGGCACATTATACAAGCCTTTTCTGTTGACTCTATACAAACCGTTGAAACAGGTCTTGTTCAGGTAGATAAACAATGCTGCCCTCAACAACGAATTGTTTTCATCCGGTTTCTGAATTTCTGCGTTGAACCGCTCTCTCTGCTGATAGTAGTATTCTTTTCTGCCCTCGTCATTTCTTTTAAGGTGCTCGTTTTCGTACTTCATCAGCAATTCTATTAACTGAGTTACATTTTCTTTTACTGTTCTGTAAGCGTTCATAAGCTCGGCATTCGTGTCGCATATATAGACCTCGTCCATTTCATATGTATTGAGAATATCGAACAGCACAGCTCCTGCTCCGACCATAGGCTCACAATATTTGCGTATGGTTGTTCCCATTCCGGCAGGATAGAATTTTCTGATTGTAGGCAACAGCTGTCCTTTACCGCCTGCCCATTTCACAAAGGGTTTTGCAGGATTTTTCTTGTCATATCTTATTGTTCTTCCGTCAACAGGCTTTACAGCGTCCTTTGGTATTATCCACATATTTCCGAGCATAGCTACATCGGGAATTCTGTTTTCCTGACACAAAGTTATAACTCTCCTATGGGATATACTCCATTTTTTTGCGGCTTCACCAGCAGTCATATAAGCAAGCATTCTATCACCTCGAATATTACTGTTTTTATTATATTCTAATTCTGGAATAATAGCAATACTATTTTTATATAAAAAAGAAAATTCAGATCTATGTACTTTATCCATAAGAAAAAACTCACTTTCTTTTGTAAAAGTTATTTTTTCCTTGAACACACTATTTTCAGGTGATATACTAAACATAAAGAATATACTTACCAAAATATTATGGAGGATACTTTGAGCAGAAATAAGAGCAGAATATTAATGCTATACAGAATACTGGAAAAATACACTGATGAAGATCATCAATTATCTATGGAGGAGATTTTACAAAAGCTCTACGACAAAGGATTTGAATGTGAACATGACTCTGTAAAAAGAGATATTAAATTACTGCGTGAAGATTTTGGCGTAGAAATAATTTCAGGCAGAGGTAGAAATGCTACCTACTTTATCGGAGACCGTCTTTTACAAAACGCCGAAATAAAATTATTGTTAGACTCTATTTATGCCTCTAATATTATTCCAAACGGCATTGCGGATAGTATATCAAAGAAGTTGAGAAGCACCGTCAGCATATATGATGCAGAAGCATTAGACAGGAGTATTTTAGGTATCAATATTGCAAAAAGTGAAAACAAGAGAATACTAATCAACATAAATAATATTGTGCACGCAATAAATAATAAAAAGCAGATTTCCTTTGAATACCGTCATTGGACTAAGGATAAGGTCCTGAAAAACAGAAATGGAAAATCATATTCATTAAATCCGTTTACACTTATTTGGGCAGACGGTAGATATTATCTTTATGGATATGACACCAAGGAAACTGATGGTATTCTTAAAGAAAGAGTTTACAGAGTTGATAAACTCTACCATATTGAACAGTTGGAATTTGAAATAAGAGGAAAGGAACAGTTTTCAGAATTCAATCCGGATACATATGTATCCCGAAGAATCGGCATGTTTTCCGGGAAAGAAGAATGTATTACTGTAAAAATCCCCGAATACTTGGTAGGTGCATTTCTTGACCAATTTGGTACAAACATTGAAATTTGTGATGACGAGCAAACAGAATATTTACAGGTTTCCTTTTATGCTGTTCCGTCTAATATATTTTTAGGATGGATAATTGGTCTTGGTAATGTAGAGATTTTACAGCCCGATAATGTGAAATCAAAAATGATCGAACTTTTAAAAAAGAATATAGATTTATGTCAAGGATAAATAGGGGGTACTATATGCCCTTATTTATCCTTTTTATTATGTTATACTATATAGTGACAAATCTTAACGAGGTGATAACTACGAAACAATACATAGACTCAGTTTTAAACGACAATGTAAACGGCCTTTTTCTTTGTGAACTTCCCACAGGATACGGAAAAACTTACACAATCACAAATTGTATGCGAGAATACGCCGCAAATCCTAATAACACAAGAAAAATAATATACCTTACAACCCTCAACAAAAATCTTCCGGAAGAGGATTTAAAAAGAGCATATAATGATGAAAAATTATACAATAAAGATGTACTGCGAATACGTTCAAATTTTGATGAAGTTGTAGATAAAATCCCTGTTCTTGATATTCCTGAAGAATTTATATCCGCTGAATATTATGAACTTGAAAAAGCAATAAGAAATTACACAAAAATAAAAAACAGCAATATAAACGATACTCAATATCAACATATGTTAGTTGATAATGTTAACAGGGCAGAAAGAAATTTCAGGCACTTTGTTTCCGATACACTGAAAAAGAGGTTTTCAAATAAAAAAGACAAGCTAAAAGCAATAAAGAATGATGCAAATTACAAGTGGATAGGTGCACTTTATCCTGCAGTATTTACTGATGAAAGAAAGATTATTCTTATGAGTATCAGCAAATTTATGAAGCGAAATTCTGTTATAGTAGAACCTAGTTATGAATTTATAAAATCTCCTTTATTTACCGATTCAATCATTATTGTTGATGAATTTGATGCGACAAAATCCACTATTGAAAATGAGCTGATTGAAAGAGCTGTTTCAGTTCGAGAAGATTATATTTCTGTTTTCAGGCAGATATTAAGAACTTTTAACACGGATTATTTTTCAAACAATCTTAAAAAGGCTATTGACTCAATTGACTATAGTAAAGGTAAAATAATTACCTTTGCAAAGTTGAAAAAAGAGGCGGATGAAATTGCCAATAAATATCACACTAATCTGAGTATAAAGGTAAACGAAAATCATATTGACAGAAAACAAAATTTCCTGTTCAAGGATGCTACCTACCACTCTATACTAAATGGAAATGCAAAGTATATTCGTGCAACAAAGGATAAGGAGGAAAACATTGTTAAGGTTTTCTTTGAGGATAAAAAAACATTCTTTGAAAACCGCAAAAAAGACGATATTGTAATTTATAGCTTTTTAAGAGATATTAACAGATTTTTACTTCACTTCAGAAGATTTCTTTTTCACTGGGCTAATGAATATATGAACATCATCAACAAGGAAAGACCGTTTATTGCTGATGCTATGACTATTGAAAATGCTATATCTACTATTATGAAAAAGCTTGAGCTTAGCAGTAACCAAAGCAAACTCCTGCTTGGTGAATTATGTGAGCAGAAAATAAGTCAGAAAGAAAAACACAATATTCCAGACGATTCTTTCTACCAAAAAGGAATTGAAATCTTTGAATTTGAAGATAGCGACTCACACTTTGACTTTACAAATCTCCGTTTTATAAAACTATATGATACACCTGAAAAAATTATAGGATATATTTCAAAGCACAATGCTGTCATCGGACTTTCAGCTACCGCTGAAATACCTACTGTTGTCGGCAACTACAATCTTGATTATCTCAGAGACTATCTGGAGAACGACTTTCATTCTACACCTGAAGATATGAAAGACAGAGTTAAAAAACAGATGTTCAGTCTTTATGAGCCATACAAGGACAAAGGAATTAGTCTTAGCACCGAAGTTATCAGTACTGAGTACAGTGAAAGCAGAAGTGAAGATATTTGCAGAGAATTATTTGGAAACAATGATTTTGCAATGGTATGCGGTAATATTATTGACAATGAGTGTGAAGAAATATATTACCGAATCAGGTACTGCAATATTCTGTATGCTATGGTATCCTTCCTTAAAAATACAACACTAAAATCCATGCTTTACCTCGGAATGGCTCTTCCTGAGGAAAACAAAGCATCTATGAACTATATTCTGCTTTTAGGATTAATGGAAAAGGCAATTTTATTTTGCGGACTAAACTATAACGCAACAGATACACTGTTTGTGCTTAAAAGCAAAAATTTTGAAGAGGATAAAAAAGTTCTGATTAATAAATTGGAGCAAGGAGAAAAAATTCTTATAATTTCTTCTTACAGTACAATCGGCGCAGGGCAAAATCTGCAATATGCAGTTACAGACAAAACAAACTATATTGAACTTGCCGAATGTAAAAATCCAAAGGATAAACGCCACTTTACAAAGGATATTGATGCTCTGTATCTTGGAAATATTACAAATCTTACTACCAATATTTATACAGATGAAAAAATTACAGTTAACCAGCTGATAAGTATGTTGGTACAAATAGAAAGTCTGTATGAAAACGGAGAAATCAAGCGTTCACAACTTAATAGTCTTATTAGAACAGCCTTTAATTCCTACTCTACAGGGCATACCTATGAAAATAATGAACTATATAAAATTAAAAGTATCCGTATGCAGGCAACAAGAGAAGTCATTCAGGCAGTAGGCAGAATGTGCCGCACATTTGTGAAAAGCAGAAACATTAATATTTACATCGAGGACAAGCTGCTTGAAAAGATATATAGCGGTGAACTACGGAAAAGAATAATGTCGCCTGAGCTGGAGGCTATTGCTGTTTTGAGAGAAACTCTTGGAAGTGATTATTCGGATGAACGGCAGCGCATCCTTAATACTGCAGAAAAAATATCTTCAACCGGAATGTGGACTATTAAAGGCTTGCTTTACAGAAAATGGAACGAAAGGAGTATGCAAATATGGCATGAATTAAGAGAGCTGGTGTTGACTTTTCCTACTGCAAATCAAAGCCAATATAATGCTGACTATAATTTGAAAATGCTTTATATTACTGCCGGTAAAAAAATCAACAAATACCTTTACTCTCAGTACTATGATTTTGATGATGTAATTATTGATTTTGGTACAAGTAAAATTGACTTTCAAAACAGTGGCAGAGCAAAAATGAAGGGTATAACAAACGAAACTATTATTTATGAGGCAGGAGAGAAAAACTCTTATCTTCCATACGCGATGAAATATAGCGGTATGAGAGAACACTTCATTAAATTAGGTTATGCAACAACTTTTGAAAAAAATATGTATATGATGAGCCCTGTGCTTTTCCACAACATCTATAAAGGTGCATTAGGAGAAGTCTGCGGCGAGTTTATACTAAGCAGAGAACGGGGAATGAAATTAAAACCAATTAATGACCCTGATAGATTTGAGTTCTTTGATTTTGAACTTAATGACGGTATTTATGTTGACTTCAAAAACTGGAAGCCTACTTACCTGCAAGACAGAGAAAGCACTACTGAAAAAATACGGCAAAAGCTTGATACTATTAAGGGCAAAAGGGCATATATAATCAACCTTGTAGGAAACAACAATACGAAACCTACTATAAGCTGTGATGGAAAAATTGTAGAGATTCCGGGATTGATTGACCAAGACGGAAAACCTATAACCACAAATATTAATATGATAAGGAGTGAAGATTTTTTATGATACTTACCAACAAGTTTCGAGCAGAATACAACTATGAAAATATAGAAAGGGATTTTGACATTTACTTTGTCAAAGGCACAACAGGTTTATACAATACAAATATCCTTGATATTCCTACCGCTGAATACAAAGCACTTGCAGTACAACATTCTTTTGGAAAAGAAGCACTTGTTCTTTTTCAAAAAGGCAAAGAATATAATCTCAATTTTAGCAGAAAGATAAAAGAGCAGTATCCAAATGTTGCCGTAGAAAAAATCAATGTGCTGGATAAGGCTGAAAGAAACAGGGTTTTCTATTACAATGACAGACTTCTTGCGCAACTTCTTATAAATTCTATGAAAACTCCTAAAGGCGAGTTGTTCTCCTATAATAATCTTACAGGTAAGTTATACTATGGCGACAGCACATCCCCGATAAGAGACAAATCAACTAAAGAAATATATATGTTCCGATTCCTCCAGATTTCACTTAAGCCGGGAATGTACTTAACCCTTGATGTCAAGACATTCAGGAAAAACAGTTATTCAAAACAGGGCAGTTTCTACATAATAGACGCCGAAACAGGAGCTTTCAGAAAAAAACTGAAAAGTGACAAAGTTGACCTGAAGGACACCTTTGCGCCGGGTTCATATAAAAATTCCCACAATACGGTAGAATTTTTATGTTATGAAAACCCAGAAAAATTTTCCAGAAGCAAACTGGGTATAATGAATAAGTTTCTTGAAGATGTAAAGCTAAAACTGTCTGATTACTTAACACTTGAATATGACTCATACGATGCTGCTGATAAAACAGAAATTAAAAAAAGCAAAAAGACTGAAATCAGCGTAAAAGAATTCGGAAAAATGCTTAGTGAAAAAGACGTTACCATATCCGACTACTGCAAGGACAAACAGTCCGAATCAATGCTTGACAGCATTGTTCGCATTCTTGAAAGTGATTACAATATACACCCTCTGATAGATACAACCTCAGAAAGCGGTTACAATATCCGTATTATCTATGGTGAGGAATACTATGAAAATAATAAGTTACCGGACCCACACAAAGATGATAACAACGGTCTGATTGTTCAACATATTATAGTTGAAAATCATAGCGAGGAAAAATTAAAAAACATGGTAAAAAAGGTAGTCCAGGAATTAATAATTAAAGGGGATATTTATAGTCGTAAACTCTCTATTTATGATTGGACACAACTAAAGACAGACAAAACCTGGTCGTTTGTAACAAGAGAAAAGATAGAAGGATATACATACCCTGATTCTCACTTTGAATACAATATGATGACAGTAACACCAACAGGTGATTTGAATTTTGAAACCTTTAATGATATTGAACCCACAGAAAGTACTGATAAAGAACGAATAATGCTTATGTATTCAGAATACAACAAAGAAAACAGCAGGGTATGTAACAGTGTTGAAGGTCTTGTGTTTTCTGATATTAATAATATACACGCAATTGTGAGGACCTGCGAATTTACCATTCCTGACATTTACAAACTCAACATGGCACTTAAAGAAACCAACCCAAACACAGCAGTACGAAAAGAAAATCTAATTAATATGATTAATGCATTTTCATCAGAATATCCACAGTACGCTGATGAAACAAACAATCTTATAGCAATTATAAGAGAGCAGCAACCTGTTCTTACAAAGTATGAAATTCGCAGATTTATGAATATGCAAAAAAAGTATGCTATTGATCTAAATCAGTATATGCGCGATAAATATGGTGTGTGGATGCATCCGAGAATCCAAAGTCTAAAAAATGACGAATACCTTATGAGTAATATCGTAAATATATGCTGTTTTAAAAAGGATTTTGTTCTTGAAGAGGGTGAAGAAGTGTACTATTATGCAGGAGAAAAATCGCTTAGAAGATCCGGTGTCAGCAGAGCTTGTATTATTCGTAAAATAATATCAGAAAAGAAAATGGAATTCAAGGACCTGCTACCACTTCTCTCCGTTGAATTTGTACGCAACGGTCAATATACCGTTGTACCTTTCCCATTCAAATATCTGCGAGAATATATAAAAATCAGCAAAAACATATAGTTTAATATACTGAAAAAATAAAACGAATCTGTTTCCGCTTTGTATTCTTTGTTTACAGCGGCGCAAAATTTGAGTTATGAATTGATTGACAGATTGATTTTAGCATGTTACCATACACTGCAATAAAGGATGTTATTTTAGCATACCGTCAGCATTTGAAATTTCTATAGAATAAAAAAGTCATCAGCTATTATATTGTAAGCTTAAAAATACCAATAGCATCAAAAAAGCATCAAAACCACGAAAATGTAATTTTGATGCTATGAATTTGGCTTAAATAGTGGCTTGTCTATGCAGTTTTGAGCTTTCAACAGTCGCTCCAAAACCGCGTGCCGAGGGGTCAAGTCCTTCTGCCCCTGCCAAGGTATGATGTCTCAAAAATGGCTTAGATAAGCCGTTTTTGGGACTTTTTCTTTTTGCAGAAATTTTCTCTGCCGGCAACTTTTTTCGGATTTTCTAAAAATTTTCTAAAAATTGTGATTTTCGACTTGAAAATTAACGGCACAAGATATCAGTAATCATCAGGATTTTCGCACCTTTTTTACTGCAAAATTCGTTCTAAAAATACAGTAAATTTTCCGAAAAATGAAAATTCATTCACGGAATTACAAATCAATTTTCAGCTTTGTATCAAGAGTGCGTGAAATGTTCAGTTTGCTTGTTTTGTCAACATGAGCATAAAAGTTCAAGAACTGTTTGCCTGAGTGTGTCAATCTCTTTTATCCGAAAGGCATATTTCGGGTGAAGCTTGATAATTTCGCAGGTATCGAGTCCGTTTTCGATTTCTTCAATCAGAGCAGACATATCGGGAGAATTTTCATCAACAGGCTTTGGAACATCACCAACCTCTTCAAAGGTATCAATAAGATTCGTCTGTTCCTTATTAGAACCCTGCCACTTGCCCTCCTTGCGGAGATAGTCACGATTTTCCATTACACTGCCATTAGCTTTATCAATATGTGCAACAGGGAATCTGTTCTTCAATGTTGAAAAGCGAATCGGCGATTTTGAGTAAATGAAAATGTGCATATGCTTTGTGCCTATGGTTGCAATTTCATCCACAAAAAACTGTTTTAACTTGCTATTGCAATTTGCAAAAAAAATTTTATTTTCGTCCGATGTTCCAAACTGTCCACTATATTATACCAAAGAACGCTGTTCCTCTATCTCCCCTTTGGATATAAAAAAGCAACTTGCAGAACAGAATTCCACAAGCTGTTTCTTTTAATTTAATATTCATCAGAGAGCCAAAACCTGCAATCCAGTTTACATCTGTCATCACGGGTATAAGTTTATCAATATTCATCAGAGAGCCAAAACGCTCGACTGGTCCTCGAACAAAGCGGAAACGTATAAGTTTATCAATATTCATCAGAGAGCCAAAACCACAACGGATATTGCAAACTTAACGGTTAAGTATAAGTTTATCAATATTCATCAGAGAGCCAAAACATAGGTCGCCTTGTTCCGCCGTCCTTGTGTGTATAAGTTTATCAATATTCATCAGAGAGCCAAAACGTAATTATGTTATTAAAGAAACTAAACCACGTATAAGTTTATCAATATTCATCAGAGAGCCAAAACTGCCATATACTCGGCTTCTTTTTTCGTTTTGTATAAGTTCATCAATATTCATCAGAGAGCCAAAACCACAGTCCGTCACTGAAAGCACACATGCATGTATAAGTTTATCAATATTCATCAGAGAGCCAAAACGAGAGGCTGATTCTTGAAGCCCCCAACACCGTATAAGTTTATCAATATTCATCAGAGAGCCAAAACACTACATCTTGTAGAATGTAGGCGGTTTTGACAATTCAAACACAAGTATATTATAATTCAATGATATCTCTTTTGTCAAGATAGTTTTCCTCTGCATACTTTTCTCCTATCAAAATTTCCATAGAATCATACTGACGATCGGTTATTATCAGCAATCGTACCGAACCCGATGGGGGTAAAATACTTTTAACTATTTTTGAATACTTTTTTGCATCATCATTATTTCTGACAGTTCTCGCATATACAGAAAACTGCACCATGATAAAACCTGATTTAATCAGATTTTTTCTAAATTGCAAATATTGCTTTCTTTTCTCTTTTGTCGAAACGGGTAAATCAAAAAATACTATAACTTTCATAATCATTTTCAATTGCCGACACAAGAGATTTTACATATATTTCTATTGCATATCTTATACGCATTCTTTTATCTGATTGCAAAATAATTTGGTTTGGCAAATCAATCAAGCTCTTACGATTGCTATATGTAAGTGTTTCAAAAAGTGTATCACAATTTTCATCAGTCCACATATCAACTACGGGTCTTAACGGCTCCATGATATCATCAGCAAGATTAAAGGGATTAGTTTCGTTTATATGATGAATACCAACTGTTCCGTTAAATCCGTAACCGGCAAGAGTTTTAGCAACGCATGACCTTATTATTGCATATCCGTAATTCAAAGAGGCATTTGTAACATCTTCATCAGTTCTTCTGAAGGTTGATCCAAATAATGCAACAAAATATTTTCGTGCCGCAACCGCCTCTCGGTTTGTTGTATCCCCGGGCTTCACGCTTTTGGATAACGCATCAATTTCATCACATTTTTCTTTGTTAATTTCACGGTATTTCAAGCATAAATACTGGTTGTGTATTTTTCTTTCAATAATTTTCTGCCACAATAAATTTTTAAATTCATATGTCATACCAATTTGCTTCTTTATTACATTAAATGGTCTGTAATGAGTGTTAATTGGTAATGTTGCAGACACCGGAAGATGTTTTTCATCGCAAAGTATTATATGTGCACCTGCCTGCGTAAGTGTGGTCAACACACTTACGCTAAGCATTGCTGCACGATTTTCTATTACAAGTGAGTATATGTCTGAAACCGGAACCCTACTTTCGCCTTCTGCACTTGATACTATAAGCCAGTTGTCCTTTATGTTCAATTTTTCTCTGGAAGCAACGATAACGGTTCGCCACATTTCTTTACCTCCCCAAGCTTTTTACCAAGTATGTCTATTTCAAATTTCTTTACTGTATCCTTTTTAGTTATTGAACACACCTCGTTTTCCTTCATATTGTTAAGTTTTCGTCTCGTATTTCCTTTTGACATATACAGTTCATTTCTTGAACTGTTCTTTAATGAAAAGTAGTATCCACAACAAATTTTATTTTTCTTTGTAATTTCGATGTAGTCGCCATAAAAAAGGTACATTTCGTGCATAGCATAATCATCAGGATATCTATAATCCGAACGAAGATACAAATGATTATTTCTTTTTAATAAGTCGGTATATTTAATGAAATTTAGGTTTGTTTCATCATTACAAGTTCTATATACATCTACACAATAAAAGCGTGAATCATTTAACACCGTACTATTATTCTCACCAATAGTTTTGACACTGTTTTTTCCTGAAATTGCATCTTTCTTTTTTATGAAACCATCCTTAACCATCTGACCTGAATATTTTCTTTCAGGCTTAATTGATACAATCGGCATCTCAATTGAGTCTGCAAATTGGTGATCATATATTTTGTACAAATCATTTCTAAATATTTGATCAAGAGTATCTTTACCTACTTTAGTATCATAGTTAAAGAAATATTTCATTAACTCGTAATCACGGACACGGTATTCAACTTCAAAACGAATATTCTTCAGTAATGACGGTGTTTCCTTAACCTTTTCAAGTAATTTTCTTGAAACAGTGGGAGACATTCCATAATATTTCATTAAGGTATCAACACAATTGTCAAGACTTTTTCTATACTCATCTGTTTTAATTTTACCTGCAGAATAGTATATATCTCTAAGCTTGTGGTTTTCGGCAGCTATAATAACATAGGCCGGTAAACAGTTTGCTATTACTATTGCGTCAACTGCATGATCAAAATATGTTATCTTCTTCAGTTCGCCTTTATCATATCTTCCCCATGTTTCTTTGTTGAGCCACTGTCTGCGAAGAGATGATGTTATTGCACCCTTGACTGCATAAACTACCGGTCTCTTATCGTCACCCTTTTCCCTCGCAAAGTAGAGATTATCATTAAAATACTTAACCAAAAATTTTGCAATATATCGTGTATCGTTAAGATTTCTTGTTTTCCAATCGCCGAGAATTTTTTCAGCATCTTCGCCTACAAGAGATTCAAGCATAAAACACCTATACTTTTTCTCGGTGATTTTATTGCCTTTAAACAACTTATTGACACGCTGTTTGAACTCTTTTTCCTTTTCAGCAGATAGATACATCAACGGAGTTCTTGCTCCTTTTTTCTGATTTTCTCTTGCAAGAACAAGAGCTTTATTGTTTAGTGTATCATCAAGAATTCTCGAAAATGGGACAATATGATCGATTTCATATTGTTTTCCTTTATTCAATATTGCTTCTTTCTTATTTGTTATTTCTTCATTTGAATACATACATCTCCAACCCTGGAGTTCTCCAAGGAGATATCTTTCAATGTACTGTGACCTAATTTCTCTTTCATCAAGACCTGTAATCAATGATATTTGTTTTATTGCATTTTTTCGTTCCTTTTCATTTTTATTTTGTTGAGTGGATATTTTTTGACGAGTGTCAAAACTCTTATTGAGTTCACTTGCGATTTCAATATTCATTGCATTTGGTGCGCCATATTTTTGAACAATTGCATTAACCACTTTTCTTGTTTCATTGATAGCTCTAAACACCACAGGATTTTGTGCATACTCACTATTATTATCAAAAGGTTTTAGTTTTAACAATTTTTCTGTTTTTATACTTACTGAAAACTCATCTTGTTGTACATTCGCCTGAAATTCACCTACTAATGTTCCATCAAAAAAGGCATTGATTGCATCAATCATATATTTATCTGAAACTTTTGCTGTTCCTGAAAAATTTTGTTTAGAGAGCTTTTTTATCAGTTCATCTTTTCCTTTTAGTTCATCAATTTTGTTTAAAGCATCAATTCTTCTTTTGGGAGTTATATTGAAAGATATTGTATCACCTACCCTGTTAAGCAAAGAATTTTGATCTGTATATTCCTCCGATATCAATTTATCCCAATCAAAACCGTATGATTCAAAAATTGGCTTCACAGCTTTGAGGTATTTAATACAATCTGCAATATTTTCATTTTTAGCAGTCTTAGTATTAAGAATTACAATGTTAAGTTCTTTTGCGAGTTCATTGATTTTTGTTTTCGTAATGCTACCGCTTTGTAAGGACTGATTCACGATATTTCTCATCAAATCCCGAGGTAGTTTTACTACTTCGCCTGTGTTTTTCTCAACATATTTATATTGAGAAAGTTTGTTTGCCAAAGCAAATAAATCTCCTATTACCGTATAACGGTGTCCTCTTTTCTCATTCTTATAGTAGGGGCAATTGCCTATCGAATCAACAAAGCCCTTATATGGTCTGTTTTCATCGTCAGTATTTCCGGGTCCATCTTCGAAATCTCGCCTTGAAAATATTATATCAAATATTTTATCTATACTTTCATCTGTAAGTTGAGAGTAGAATTCTTTCTGTTTGCTTAAAATTTTTCTTACCTCATCTTCAAACATTTCGGTAGGAAACAGTATGTCATTTTCACTTATTTTGCCATCTGATTTTTTCTTTCCCTTTTCATCTTTTTCTTTTATATTTCTATACTTGTATCTTCCGGAAATTTTATCAGAAAAATGTTCAGAATCCTTCATTATAGCTTCTGCAATTGAGCGATAACCACCATTTTTTATAACATCTGCAGTATTCGTTAATGCCTTGTAGATATCTTTTTCTTCTTCTTCTTTGGCTTTTTTATCTTTTGCGTTATTATTTTCATCACTCAACTCGTAAAAAGCTTTATATCCGCGACGCTTTGCTATATGCAACAATGCCGCAGTAAGTTCAACAGGAGTCACCTTTTCATCGAGGGCACGAACCCGTATATCTATAATATCATGATTGTTTTTAGCAAAGAACTCGGAAAGTTCCGCCCTATTTACAAATTTAATATTTTCAAGATAGTTCTTCAACCGTTCCTTTCGATGATTCCTTCTCCTAATTCTTCTTCGCATACCTCTGTATTTTCTTCTTCTTTGACTTTTTCGTATATTTTTATTACTTTCAATGATCTCTCCGGATTCAAATATGCGGGCACCAAAATCCTCCAATCGTTTGCAATCATCGTCATTTCTTACAACAGCCCAGCCCACTGAACCGATTCCGATATCAAGTCCAATTATATATTTCATAATTCTCACCTTTCTATTGACAAATATATTTTTCAATATTATAATCAAATTAGAACTTAGAAATTTGATGTATAGGTTTATCAATATTCATCAAAACAAACACAATAAACTATTTTTTATAAGTTTATCAATATTCATCAGAGTTCTAAGATAAGGCAATATGCCGTAGGGTAGTGGAAACCCCTTTGCACCACATACTAAAGACAACCTTAGGGTTGTCTTTTTTATTGTCTTCTCGTCTCTTATTTTATCATATATCACATTTTATTACAACATATTCAGCAATTTATAGTAAATTTATTATAACACAAAGCATTGTCCCATTGTCGTACTATGGACCGATTAAAACAACAAAAGCTGAGGATATGAAAATTATCCTCAGCTTTTGTTGTTTTAGGGGGTATTTTTTCTGTGATTTTTTGGGGGTAATTTTGAATACAGCATAAAATCATTACATTGAATACAGCATAAAATGATTACATTTCCACCGCATCCTGCAAGGCGTCTTCGATATATTCGTAATTCGGATAACATTCGGCATAGTTATCGGAACGGAAATCATGATACTGTAAACCCATTGCATCAATGGTTATGTCTGTAATTATGCCGTTTTCTTTGAATGTAATGTCAACACGATAAGTTTCGTATTTTTCATTGTCATACTCAAGAAAAATTGACTGCAAGCTCGTACAATTCATCGGCAAAATCGCAATCCGCCAACGGAATATTGTTCTCAACTGCCTCATTTATTTTTGCATACAAATCATCCGAAACCTCGAACTCAACAATCTCATACCAACATCTTTCAGAACTGTTGATACGCACATATGCTTTCTGTTTTGGCATGATAAAATCCTCCTGCATTTTTAAATTTATAAATCTTTCAACCTGTTATCAACATTATACCAAAGGTCACTGTCCCATTATCTACCATTTGCTTGCAAAAACAGCCCTGCAAATGGGTACAGGGCTGTAAATTTAAAGATTTATTCATTGCTTATCAGATTTAATCGTCTGTAGCTTTGAAATTTATTTTATTTTCGGTCGCAAAGGTGTGTGCATAGGAATCTGGCGGGGCGTGGATTGTTAGGTCTTTTGAGTCTTTGAAGGCAGATTTTCCTATGTAGGACACATTTTTGGTCAGGTAGATATCCTCAAGGGAGTAGGATTCTTTGAACGCATTATCGGCAATGAATCTTACCGTGTCGGGAACGACTGTTTCCTTTGCACCGCCGTAATTTATTGCGTCATCTGCAATTGAAATCACATCCAAGCCGTCAATATTTGCAGGAATTTCAAGCTTTTCCTCTGTCGACATTGGGTTATATTTAGTTATTACGCACACGGGCTTGCCGTCATCATAGATAACATCATAATTATAATATTCGCCGTAATACGCACCGTTTCTGATTTTTGAATAATCGGTATTTTTAGCCTCCGGATTTTCAGGCTCGGTCGTATAGTTTTTATAATTGATTTTATTTTCAACCGCAAATTTTTCGGCATAAGAACCCTTTTCGGCATATATCGTAAGGTTGTCAATGCCGTCAAAAGCGGTTTTTGCAATCTTATTTACGGAGGGCGCAATATAAATTTCCGTTATATTTTTTGAATCCTTAAATGCGTCATCCTTGATTTCACAAATGCCGTTGGGGATAACAACTTTTTTCAGACAATCAAATTCGCTGAAAGCTTCCTTTTCAATAGCGGTTATTTTTGTATTTTCATCATATGAAGTAGGAATATACGCATCGTCCAAGCCGTAATATCCGCCCTGAAACAAGCCGACAGTGGCATAAAAATTTCCGTTTTTATCATCTTGAAATTGAATTAAAAACTGACCGTCGGCAGAAGGTTTTAGACGATATTTTTCATCAACAGCCATTTGTTCAAATCTGTTATTTACGATTGTCGCTCTGGCAAGGAAAGACAATCCGAGCAAAGCGGCAACCGAGATGCAAAGAACAATGAAAAATTTATGAATAAACAGTTTACTTTTCATGCAGCTCACCTTCCGTCATTTTCAAAACAACATCACAAACTTCTTCCAAATCCTCTTTGTGATGAGTTGTGATAACTACGAGCGCACCTCTTTCTTTTTCTTCTTTAAGAAGCTTGTAAATCAGCTGTACACCGTCATTATCAAGTGCATTTGTCGGTTCATCAAGCAGGATGATTTTCTGCTTTTCAAACACAGCCTGAGCAATATTCAGCCTCTGTTTCATACCAAGCGAAAACTTTTTCACCTTTAAATCAGACTTTAATCCAACACGCTCAAGCGCTGTTTTAATATCCTCATCGGTGGCGGTTTTCTTGATTTTGCCGAGGATTTTCAGATTGTCAAAAGCATTGTACTGGGGCAACAGGTTCATATTTTCAATCACGATGCCTATGCTCGGAGGGAACGACATATCCTTGTGCAAAACCTTTCCGTCAATCACAACAGAGCCGCTGTCGGGAACAAGCAAGCCTGCAATTGCTCTCAAAAGCATAGTTTTGCCCGAACCGTTGTGTCCGTAAATTCCGTAGATTTTGCCGTACTCAAAATTGTAACTTACATTATTTAAAATTGGTCTTGATTTGATACTTTTACAATAATTTTTTATTTCTACCATAATATCACCTCAAAAAATATCGGTTTTCTTAAATCTCAAATTCAGAATGAAAATGCACAAAGCATTTAACGCAACTATGAATAACAGGTATCCGTAGTAAATGCTCTCACCCGACACAGCACCGTTCTGCATTCCGAACATCAAGCTCGGGAAGAGAAGCATTTTCCAAATCGGTGCGTCAACAAAATTCTGAACCAAATAGTACGCAATAAAGCAATAGGTGAAAATTCCTATGTTCACAATGTGTGCAGGAATACTGATTTCAAGCAAAGACTGAATAACTATCAGAGAAAAAATTGTCAGAAAGTACATAATCAAAGATTTAAGAGTTCCGCTTTCAACGGGAGTCATACTTTCTCTTGCAACAAAAAAGATTATGAACTGGAACAAAACAATGCAAATCAATGCTATAAAATTGTCAAGACAACGCTTTAAAATCAGCACTGTTTTTGAATAATTGCGTACAATCAACATCTTGCCGTAGCCTTGTTTAAGGTTCTCAATTGAGCCGCTTGTAAAGAAGAGAATAAAACACACAGGCAGCAAAAGCGGCAGAAATTTTGTAATTTCAAGGCCGTAATCGCTTGGGGCTAAACCAATCATAAAGGCATTTTGAAAGTTCCCCTGAAATACACAACTGAACAATTGAGCAAGGCACGCAACAATTAGTATTATCGACAAAACAAGCTTACTTTTTAACATTACTCAAAACATCCTTTTTCTGATACAAAAAGTAGGAAGAGAAGATAAGCAAAAACATCATAAGCAATGCTCTTAATATAATGCCCCACATATCCGACAGAACCATTTCGCCGTTCATAAGTTTTGACACCACTATGGCATCTCTGAACGGAAGCCACACCCTGCTTATCATAAAAGCTACATCTGCAAAAAACTCTGTAAAAATCAGAGCTATGGTGATAATTGGAGCAACTTTTGTAGAAATGATTATTCCGAACGAGAGCATAACGAGTCCTGCTCTGAAATAAAACAAAAACAAAGTCAAAAGTTCAAGTGCCGAATATTGCAGAAAATTCGATTCTAAAATCAGGTTAATGTCAAAGCAGATGAGTGCCGCAACTACGCTGACTGCTTCTATCAAAAATGAAAACAGAAAAGCAAATACCGCACAATCAGCAATTCTTCTTGTAACAAAAGAGGCTCTCGATTTCAGTCTTACAATGTAACTTACATTATCATCGGTAAATATGTAAAACAAAAACAGAACAAACACTACTATGAAAATGCAAGCAACATTACCTGATGCATTAAAATCTCCGTTGCCTGCAACTCTGTAAAAAACACCTTTGGGGCTTAACTTCTCAGCATAATCCGAATTAAAATAATTATAAAATCGCAAATATGTGTATGTGCAAAGCATAGTGAAAAACACTGCACAAAGCGGAAGTATGATTGCATACTTTTTTAATTTACACCTGATCATACTTAGTCACCTTAAAGAACGAAAACAGAACAGCAACTATATTTATTGCTACTACAAAAATAATTGTAAAAGTATAATGTGATAAAGGATACACAGTAAACGGGGTTAATGCTCCTATGATAGACGGTTTGATGGCAGTCGATATATACCATAATATGAAAGCTAACGGATAAAGAATAAATCTGTTTGGAAATGCCATTGCAAGTGCCGTTGCACCGCTTCCCACAATACCGCCAATGAATGAGAAAACAAGAATATAAAGTATGTTATAAAACATCGGATTGCTGTAAGACTGAAGTAGATTGGGTTCAGATTTCAGCATTTCCACATCATCAGGAATATATGTACCTCCCGCAAAAACAATATGCACCATAAGGAGATTGAGTAAGAGAGGAATTATAAGCACAAAAAATGAAACAGTAAAGCTTTTAAGCATATTTAATGCAAAATATTTATTCTTACCTCTTTTGGTGACAAGAATATTTTTGTACCCTATTTTGTAATCTTCAATGCAATCGTCCGCAACAATAATTGCCAAGAACAACGGTAAATACCCTGTCAACACGCCTTGAAGTCCTGCCGTCATGAAAGATCCCAAAAAAGTAACTAATCCGGGAACAGGAACAGATGCTCCTTTGAACACATCCACAAGAGCCATCAATATATCTAAAATCGGAGCTACAAAAATAAAAAGTATAACTCCTAATTTAAGTTTGTTATTAAATATCCGGGTAATATAATATGACATATTTTTCACCTCAATTTTTACTAAACACATTTTTTGACTTGAACAATTACAATGAATATGCCGATTTCTTAATTTATTTGCTATTTGTTTTAATCAACCAATTTCTTTTATATTCAAATTATACAAATGCAAAGTGACTGTAAAATGACTATAGCCCTTTTACAAAATAAAACAGGAAAACAAAGCGACAAATACGCATTTTGTTTTCCTGTTTAAATTATTTGATATTTTATTGTATTGTTAATAGTTTCCGCACATCAGAGCATTTTCCAATTTTCCGCATCAAACACACCTTTGGTGGTTATTCTCAAGCTTGGGATAACGGGCAGACTTAGAAACGAGAGAGTCATAAACGGATCAATGCTTTTATCCGCACCGAGTTCATATGCAGATAACTTTGCATTTTCAAGCTTTTCGTTTACGGTTGTCAGCGGTTCATCGGACATCAAGCCTGCAATCGGGAGTTCGAGCAGAGCCTTGATTTTGCCGTTTTCAACAACTGCGATACCGCCCTTGCTGTCCTTGATTGCGTTCACGGCAACGGCAATATCATCGTCATTACAGCCGACTGTGATAATGTTGTGCGAATCGTGGGCAACCGAGGTTGCGACTGCACCCGATTTCAGCGAATAGCCTTTAACATAGCCGACACCGATATGATTTGTACCTTTGTGACGCTCAATGCAGGCAATTTTCAGAATATCGTTTTCCACATCAATTTTATCTGCTGTGCCGAGATTGCGTGTGAGCAATTCACCGCCGACAAGACCGATAAGCCCGAGTTTTCCGTCAACCTTGAAACTGCTCGGCGTTACGCTGTTAAGGTGGAAAGTGTCAAAGCATTTTTCGGCAAGCTTTTCATCAACTGTGGGTGCAGAAAAGTCCTTAACTTCGCCGTCAAAAACAAGCTTGCCACGCTTGAAAACAGTTTCAACATTGAAATCTTCAAGATTATCGACAACAACAATATCGGCAAGATAGCCCGAAGCAATCGCACCTTTGTTATTGAGCAAAAAGTATCTTGCGGCATGGTGGGTTGCTGTTTTGAGAGCAACAATCGGATCTGCACCGTTTTTCAGCGCCTGTTTTACAATGTAGTCAATATGACCGCCGTAAAGCAAATCACTTGGATGCTTATCATCTGTTGCAAACATACACCTTGAGTAATACTGCTGAGTCAAAAGCGGCATAAGCGCCTTGAGATTATGAGCGGCAGTACCCTCTCTTATCATAATAAACTGACCTTTTCTCAGCTTTTCAAGGGCATCTTCAAAGGTGGAACACTCGTGGTCGGAATAGACACCTGCGGCAATGTATGCGTTGAGGTCATTGCCCGAAAGCTCAGGAGCGTGACCGTCAATTTTCTTGTGGTGAGCCTGCGAGGTGACAATTTTTGAAAGCACATTTTTATCGCCGTTGATAACACCGACATAGTTCATCATCTCTGCAAGTCCGAGTACCTTTTTATTATCCAAGTACAAGTCAATATCCTTGCAGTCAAGCTCCGCACCGCTCTCGTCAATTTCTGTGGCAGGCACACATGACGGCATCATAAAATGAACATCAATCGGCAAATTTTGCGATGCCTGAATCATATATTCAACTCCGTCAATGCCCATTACATTTGTGATTTCGTGAGGGTCGGTTATGACTGTGGTTGTACCGTGGGCAACAACTGCCTTTGCAAATTCAGCAGGAGTCACCATTGAACTTTCAAGGTGAATATGTGCGTCGATAAAGCCGGGGAGAACGAGTTTTCCGCTGACATCAATCTCTGTTTTACCGTCATATTTTCCGACACCGGCAATCAGTCCATTTGCAACGGCTATGTCACCGCACAAAAATTCATTTGAAAACACATTAAGATACTTTGCGTTTTTTAAAACAAGGTCTGCCTTTTCCCTGCCTGCCGCAACTGCAATTATTCTCTGCTTTGCTGCAAGCTGTCTGTCTGTTTTCTGTCCGTATATTTCCTGCATAAAAGCACCGCCCTTCTTATATATATTTACAAGATTATAGCACTTTGCAAAAGCCATTTCCATAAGTATTTTTCACGAATATTCTTCGCAATTTTTTGCTAAATTGCATAAGATGTGTGCATATTTTCATCTGTCAGGCAATAATAATTTTAACAATTTATTGTGCTAATGTATTGAAATGCACAAACTGCGGTGATATAATTTATTTATAAGTATTATTTTCGGAGGGATAAATTATGTCACACACATACAGCGAATTTTTACCGAGTTACAGCGTGGGAGTTGATTGCTACAAGGCGATTCCCGAAATTGTAAAGCCGTACGGCAAAAAGGCGGTTGCAGTCGGCGGTAAAACAGCTATGGAAAAATCAAAAAAGGCTTTGCTTGAAGGCATCAAAGGCTCTGACATTGAAATCATTGATTTTGTATGGTACGGCGGTGACTCCAGCTATGAAAATGTTGAAAAAATAAAGAACAATCCGTCTGTGCAAAAGGCTGATATGGTGTTCGGTATCGGAGGCGGACGAGCTGTTGACACGGCAAAAACCTATTGTGCTTTATATAACAAACCGTTGTTCACATTCCCGACAATTGCATCAAACTGTGCGTCATGCACCTCGCTTTCGGTAATGTACAATCCCGATGGTACTTTCAAGGAATATTCGTACCACAAAGCCCCTGCAATTCACACATTCATCAACACAAAAATTATTGCCGAATCACCCGAAAAGCTTATGTGGGCAGGAATCGGTGACGCACTTTCAAAGGAATATGAAGTAATTTTTGCGTGTCGTGAAAAGAATATGATTCACACACCGTTGCTTGGCAAGGCAATTGCCTCCGCAAGTACCGAACCACTCATAAGCTTTGGCAAAAAAGCTCTTGAGGACTGCAAAAACAATGTGCCGACAGAGGCAATTGAGCAGGTTGCGCTTGACATTATTATCACGGCGGGACTTGTTTCAAATTTTACCGTACACGAAAACAATCCGAATCCCGAGGAGGATTATTACTACAATTCATCGCTCGCACATTGTGTTTATTACGGTGCGTCACTCTTTCCGCAATGTGAACGGCAACATCTGCACGGTGAAATTGTTTCATTCGGTGTGCTGTGTCTGCTGACATATGACGGACAATTTGAGGAGCGAAACAGAATTTTTGAATTTAACCACAGTATCGGACTTCCTTGCACTCTCGGCGAAATTGCACTTACTCCGGACGATGTGCCTGCAATTGCGCACAAAGCCGCAAGCGTTGTTGAGTGGAAGTATGTCCCGGGTAATCCGACCGAGGACGCATTCATCAATGCAATTCTTGCAACCGATAAAGCCGGCAAGGAATTTTTAGCTGATAAATAATGAAGTTTAATTGTAACTGACTGCTACATTATTTCGGTAAATGTATCCCATTTATACAGTTTATTTTCATCATAAATTTTCTGCAATTACTTAGCGGGCGGATAATATCCGCCCATACGGAATTGTGCGAACGGTTGCAATGTTAGGCTCGGGCATAATATGTCATTTTTTATACCATACTATCTTCACGAACTGAGAACGGTGGCTCACAGTAAAACTAAGCCGCCCTCGGCAGTGCATGCGCTGTCGAGGGCGGTTCGGTTTTACAAGGGGTTTCCTGGAGTTATCTTACTGAAATCAGTTGTTTTTAGGGGTTTTGCTGTTATAGATTTCTTTGTTGAGGCAATGTTCTTTTGCACAAACTATAACATTGGTAGCGGCGTCACCGATAACATTAAGTGTGATAACAGCCATACCCGGGAGGTAGTTCATAGCAAGAATAAGCGAGTAGCCAATCATACAAAGATCTGAGTTCAAGCCAAGTCCCATCATTACAACATAAACCATTGTTGTACCTGCAACAGGGATTGCCGGAGTACCGACTGCTGTGCAGATTGAGAGGAATGCTGTAAGGCAAAGGGTTGCAGGAGTAATGTTGACGCCTGCGGCTGTGGCGATGAATGTAATGGCAATCATATGCATTGCGGTTGTACCGTTCATATTGATTGTCATACCTGTTGGAAGAACAAAGCTGCTGATTTCTTCGGAACAGCCGAGTTCGTTAATACAGGTTTCCTTATTAAGCGGAAGCGTTGCGGCAGACGAGTTTGTTGCTGCTGCAAACATACCGATTTTTGCCGCCTTTTTAAGGAAGATAAACGGATTAAGTCCTGTTGTAATGAAAATACCGATTGGGTAAATTGTGCAAACAAGAAGAAGGCTTACAACAATTGTTACAACAATCCACATCATTGTCGGTGAAATGTACTCAATTCCGTAAACGGCGAGTGCTCTTACGATCATACAGAAAATTGCGATAGGAGCAATCTTGTTGATAAGGAAGTTGAGGAACATCTGAACGATATCGTTGATGTTTTCAAAAACTTTCTTGAGCGGATCTGCTTTTTCACCCATCTTTGTCATACAAAGGCCAAAGATAATTGCGATAACAACAACGCAAAGAATTGTGTTGTTAGATGACATTGCGTTAATCATATTGCTCGGAACAGCGTTTACAATTGTAACGAGCGGGTTGTAACCCTCCATTGTAACGATGTCCTGAGCCTGTTGTGCCGGAAGATTGACTGTGAACCAACCAAGACTCTTTGCAAGATAAGCTGCTGCGCCTGCAAGAGCTGCTGCTACGATATAGAAGCAAAGGTATGACACAAATGTTTTACCTGCGATTCGACCGAGCTTTTTTGGGTTTGCAAGGCTGCAAAGTGCAAGTGTCAGCGAACAAAGGACGAGAGGAACAATCATCATCTGAAGTCCCTTCATAAACAGCTGACCTACGATGTAGAACAAGCCGAGTCCTTCGATATCTTTTGTTGCGGTGATGTCCTGGAACAAAATTGCCTCAACAACTTTCCAGGCTCCTTCGCCGTCTGTTCCCATTACCGCACTTTTAATCAGCAGACATATAAAGCCAACTACAAAACCTGCGACAACGGCAATCATCATTTTCTTGACAATTGAAGCTTTCTTCTTCTCCTTTTGTTTTGTCATTTTTACATCTCCTTATCTGTGAATTTGGGTAGCCCCTTTATTGCAGAACTGCCGAATAAACTGTATCAAGGAATATTTGCACATCCTATCCTCATATTTAATCGGTGTGTCCTTAATGTGACGGGAACCGTCTCCGATTGGTCTCCCGTCTGCAAAAATAACCGTAATTAATAGAATTTCCATAGTGATATATAAAATAATTACTATGTTTAAAATTCAACTCAGATTTAACAATACTATCCAATAACAACAAAAATAATTTCTATGCGTTCTCAAAACTGTTAAATCTGCTAAAGTTTTGACAGCGCAAAAGCTCCTGCTGTTTTTGATTAAAAAGAACAGGAGCTTTAATGGGTAAAATTATAAAAAGCACTGGCTCAAACTATGTACCGGACAAGGTAAATCAGTACATGAGTTTTATTTTCATCTGCTCACAAAACTCAAGCCATTCCTGTGACGGCTTTTCGTCGGTAATCAGATAATCGATCCTATCCCAATCCAAAAAATTGACAAACGCAGTATGGTTGAATTTTGAATGGTCTGCAAGTAATACCACACATTCGGCACGGCTTGCCATCTCAGACTTCAAATCAGCCTCACCTTCGGAAGAATCAGTTATGCCTCTTTCCATATCAAGCCCTTTGCATCCGAGGAGAACAAGGTCAACATTGTACTTTTTCATAGCCTCTTTTGCAGGTTTTCCGTAGAAAGAACGGGTTTTTTCATCATAAAGTCCGCCGGTTGAAACCAGCTTCATTTTACAAGTGTCGAGTTCCTGAAAAATCTGTGCAGAAAAGGTAATTGCGGTAAGATTTTCATTGTCCTTAAAAAGCTTAACAGCCTCAAGAACAGTTGTGCTGTTATCAATCATCATCGTATTCACACCGATAAATTTATCAACAAGCAGCTTAGCAATTTTCTTTTTGCCCTCAAGGTTAATCCCCTTGCGTTTAAAGAAATGCACTCTGTCATTCTGAGAAGTTGTATTAAGAACAGCTCCGCCGAAAGTTCTGGTAATGATACCGTCATTCTTCAGCTTTTCAAGATCACGCCTGATAGTTTCTTCGGTTACATTATATATTCTGCTTAAATCCGAGACGAAAACCTCGCCTTCGGTTTCAACCTTTTGTCTGATTTCGTCAATTCTCTTTGCCATAAACATTTCCCTCAACTTTTATTACATACTAACATAATTATCAACAAAAGTAAAGGGAATTCGACTGTTTTTACAATAATTTTAACAATCGGGAGCGGATTCCTTCACCCTATACACAAAGGTGTATTAAGCAACCCTTAATTATTTGTCGATAGCTTCAACCATATCACGCATCATTGCAACATCAGCGGAATCAAGTTCAAGTTCGGCTGACTTAACATTCTCGGCAATCTGATCTACAGTAGTAGAACCGCTGAGAAGGTTGATAAAGTCGCCCTGAGCAAGAATCCATGCAAGAGCAAGGTTAGCAATTGTACAGTTATATTTTTCACAAAGAGGCTTCCACTGATCCATAACATCCATAGCCTTCTGCATATTTTCGGGCTGGAACCATTTCTTTGGAATCTGTGCGCCAACAGGCTTGTAATCTCTTGGGAATGTACCCGAGAGAAGTCCCATTTCGAGCGGTGAATAAGCCTGAATTGTAACACCGTTTTCACGACAGCAAGGAATGATTTCGTCCTCAATGCCACGGTCAAGGATTGAATACTTAGCCTGAACGATATCAAGCTCACCCCACTTGAGGTACTCCTGAATCTGCTTGATATCTACATTTGCTGCACCGATAGCCTTGATTTTGCCCTGAGCCTTGAGATCGTTGAGAACCTCCATAGTCTTCTGAATCGGAACATAATACTCGCTGCCCTCGATTGACTGCCAGTGTGTCATATATACATCAACATAGTCTGTGCCCATTCTCTTGAGTGATTCTTCAATTTCTCTCTTGATTGAAGCACTGTTGAGGTTCTTATAAAGCTGAATGCCGTTAACCTTGTTGAAAAGGTCGCCCTTCATCTCCTGATCCCATGTAACACCGCACTTTGTAATGATTACAACATCTTCACGGTTCATGCCCTCAAGAGCCTTGCCGAGGATTTTCTCGCTGTTGCCGAAGTTGTAACCCGGAGCTGTGTCGATAAGGTTTACACCGAGCTTTGGAGCTTCACGGATTGTATCTACAACAACCTGAAGGTCGTGGTCGCCGCCCCATGCCGAGCCGCCGCCGATTGACCAGGTGCCGAGTCCCATTCTTGAAATATCAATGCCTGTTTTGCCAAGCTTCATCGTCTTCATTTTGCATCTGCCCTTTCTTTAATAATATATTGGTGGGGGGTTGCCCTGCATTCTTACGAACACAGGGCGTAATGTCACAGATTTATTACTATTACAGGATATAATCTTTTTTATACTTTTCAAGCATTTCTTCAACCATTTCTTTGTTCCGAACACCTGTTGTTGCACCGACATACTGAACCGAAATAGCCGCTGTGCAGTTAGCATAGATACCGCAGTCACGGATATCCTTGCCCTGAAGAAGTGCCGAAATAAAGCCTGATGCAAAGTTGTCGCCTGCACCGATTGTGTCGATTGCGGTTACACCCTTGCAGGCAGGAACAATCATTGCTCCTGCGGCATTGCGGATGTAACATCCACGCTTGCCTATCTTCATGATTACATTCTTAACGCCGCATTCAAAGAGCTTGTCCGCAACCTTTGATTCTTCGGTTTCGCCTGTCATAAGGCAAGCCTCGTCAAAGTTCGGGAAGAAGTAATCCACATAGCTTAATGCTTCTCTGATATCGTCAAGAGTTTCACCGAGTCTTGGCTTTATCATATCGGCGGTAATTGTCATACCTGCCGCCTTTGCCTCTTTAAAAATCTTTACAAGCGTCTTGCCGTCAAGAAGAGGACAGTTAAAGATACTTGCGAGAGAAAGGATTTTTGCCTGCTTCATTTTTTCAAAGTCAACATGCTCAATGTTTTCTTTCCACAAGCTGCCATTGCGGTTTGTAACAAAGGTTCTTTCACCGTCATCGGTTACAAGACCAATGTTCATTGAGGTGTCGATTGTCGGATCAATCTTGATGCCTTCAACATCTATGTTGTCCTTCTCGCAGGAGCGAAGGATAAACTGACCTGCAGCGTCATCACCGATACAAGCGATAATGCCTGTTTTAAAGCCTAAACGGCTGATGATTGTTGCCTCGTTCATTGCGTCACCGCCGACAGACATTGCAATTCTGTCAACCGGATATGACTCGATATCAAAAATATCTCTTGATACCGGACGAAGTGGAATGTCAACTACCGCTGCGCCAAGACAGATAACATCAAGTTTTTTCTCTGTATTACTCATCTGCTCTGCCGTCATCGCCAAAGAGTTTAATCTTGTACATTGCACGCTCTTTAACAGCCTTTCTTACTTCACGCTCAACAGCAAGGAATGGCTCGTCCTTGTGAGCATTAATAGCTTCCATAGCAGCCTGGCAAAGCTCTGTGTGAATGTTGATTTTAGCGATACCGAGTGAGATAGCCTTTTTAATGTCCTCATCACCGATACCCGATGCACCGTGGAGTACGAGCGGAACATCTACTTCTTTGGCAACTGCCTCGAGTACATCGAAAGCAAGCTTTGGCTCTGAAGAATATACGCCGTGAACATTACCGATTGCAACTGCGAGTGAGTCACAGCCTGTTCTCTCAACAAATTCCTTAGCCTTTGAAGGATCTGTGTACTGGTACTCTGAAAGTGCCTCTTCATATACTGTTTCGTTACCTACATGACCAAGCTCAGCCTCAACAGGAATGTTGTAAGCGTGGAAGTAGTCAACGCATCTCTTGATTTCAGCAACATTTTCTTCATAAGGAAGAGCTGATGCGTCACGCATTACCGAATTCATGCAGTGATTAACAGCGTTCTGAAGAATTGTCATGTTTCTGCCGTGATCCCAATGCTCAATTACAGGAACAGTAGCCTTCTTTGCCATTGAATCCATCATGTAGCAGAAGTCTTCAAAAGAAGTGTTGCCTGTGAAACCTGTACCGAATGAAATAATGATTGGAGCACGGAGCTCTTCGGCTGCGTCAATAACACCCATGAGCATTTCTGCATTCCATACATTGAAGTGAGGAATAGCATAGTGTCCCTCTGTTGCCTTCTTTTCCCAATATCTGATATCTGATAACATTTTAATCACCTTTCCTTATGAAAATTTTAATAAATCTGTGTATATCAGTCGGCTACCTTGATAACGCCCTTAACCATATTGGCTTTCTTTTCGGGGTCGATAGCGTCCATAAATGCCTGCTGAACATCTTTGTAATCATAGATGTTTGTAACCATATCCTTAACATTGAACTTACCGCTTGCGATTGCCTCGATTGTCTGCGGGAAATTGTTGCAGTAACGGAATGATGTCTGAATCATAACCTCACGGTTAATCTTGAGGAAGTCAATCGGAACAGGCTTTGACTGTGTGCCGACCATCATAATCTTACCGCCTCTTGCAACGATCTGAACAGCCTGCTGAGCTGTGAATACAGAACCTGCTGCCTCGAATACGAGTTCACAACCGTGATCACCGAAATATTCGGGTGAACGGAGAAGTGCAACCGTATCCTGCTCCTTGCCGTTGATAACTCTGCTTGCACCAAGCTTTAATGCAAGGTCAAGACGATTCTGCATAATATCAACAACGGTGATGTCTGTTGCACCGAGACTCTTACAAGCCTGAAGTACCATAAGACCGATTGTACCGCCGCCGAGGATAACAATGCTCTTACCAAGCTGTGCGCCGCCGAGGATTGCTGCGTGCATACCGACTGCTGCCGGCTCAACGAGAGCTGCTTCCATTGTTGTCATACCCTCAGGAATGTGGTATGTCCACTCCTCGGGATGTGTCATATACTGTGTGAGTGCGCCCTTGTAGTTAGGCTGTGTAGCCATAAAGTCAACATCAGGGCAGATGTTGTATCTGCCTGTACGGCAGTATTCGCATTTGTCATCCGGAACACCGGGTTCGATGAGAACCTTGTCGCCTGCTTTGAATCTTGTAACCTTTGAGCCAACCTTTACAACCTCGCCTGCAACCTCATGACCAAGACCGATTTTCTGGTTAGGATCCTTAGGTGGGATGAAAGGACCGAATTCAAAGCCGTGGATATCGGAACCGCACATTCCGACATATTCAACCTTCATAAGAATCTCGTGATCCTTTGGCTCGGGAACGGGACATTCCTGAATTTCAAACTGCTTTGGAGTAACTAAGATAGCTTCTGAATTTTTCATAATAATCTCCTGCACTTTCTTTATAATAATTATTTAAGCATTTGCACCCGATGTGCTTTCTGCGTATATTCAAATTTATTTGCCTGTGATTAAAAAATTGATGGTTTAGCTGTTAAAAATTTAAAGATAAGTTTTGAATGTTTTAAAATTGCTGTATTTCGTTTTCCATTACTAATGATTTTAGTTTGCGGTGCCAGATGCACTCAGGCACCGCATCTAAAATTTTTGGTTGTATGTATTAGAGGGTTTTGCAGAATTACTCTACATCACCGATGTCCTCAACGGATTCGCCTCTGGTTTCAACACCGAGGAAGATAACTGCAACAGCGATGATTGCTGCAACAATTGCGATAAGAATGAATACACCGCCTGAGCCCATGCTGCTTGCAGCAACATTTGTAACGAGGAATGGGAAGAAGATGTTACTTACACGACCCATTGCGTTACTGAAGCCCGAACCTGAAAGTTTTGCCGATGTAGGCCACATCTCAGGAACATAAACTGCTGATGCGTAGCAAACATACATATAGATGATTGTGTTAAGAAGGAATGTCATAACAATGAGTCCTGTCATTCCGAGTGTCGGAGCAAGAAGACCTGTTGCAACACCAAGACCTGCCATGCCTGCAAGGAGGATAACGCCCATTACACGGCGAGGAATCTTATCCATAATAAGAGATGCGATAAAGATACCAAACGGAGCACCGAAGAGTCCGAACATTGTCATAAACTGTGACTTTGATGTATCATAGCCAAGACCTGAAAGCATTGACGGCATCCAGTTCATAAGTGTGTACTGGATTGTGTTCATACCGATGAGTACGAGAGAACCAACGATAGTTCTTCTGAGGAGTTTGCCTTTGAAGAGAGCTGTGAATGGGAGCTTCTTAACAGGCTTTGGATTTGTAACTTCAACGGGTGGGAGTGGTTTGCCTGTTGATTTTTCAATTTCTTTCTCAATGCTTGTCATAATTTTATCAGCTTCATCAAGTCTGCCCTGTGATTCGAGCCATCTCGGTGATTCAGGGAACTTAACATAGATGAAGATACAAGCGATGATTGAAAGGATTGAAGGAATCATAAACTGGATTCTCCAGTTCATATTCATGCTTACGCCTGTTGAAACGATAAGAAGAGCAATACCGTTGCAGATTGGGTGAGCCCAGTTGCCGATGAATGATGTACGGCTTGACCATGTACCACGGTTCTTACCGGGAACATACTCTGTGAAGCCTGCGAAAAGAACTACAAGGAGAGCGCCGAGTGCAAGACCCTGGAGGAGTCTGAACACATAAAGAACTGCGATGTTCGGTGAAAGAGCGCCGCCGATCATAGCGATGATATGGATAATTTCGTAAAGAAGGATACTCTTTTTACGGCCGATTTTATCGCCGATAGGACCGCCGATGAGTGCGCCGAAGAGCTGTCCTGCTGTGTAAGTTGTACCCCACATTGCGAGAAGTGTTGAACCGGGTTCGAGCCAATGAAGTTCGTTCAAAAGAATGTTCTGAACGGAACCGCCGATACCGTTTGACCAGCATACCAAGAGTGCAAAAGCTGTAACCAGCCAGATCTTAACATGCCATTTTGATTGAGGCAAGCGGTCAAGTCTTGCGCCAATGTTGACAGAAGTTTTGTTAGCCATTTTTCTTCTCCTTTTAATTTCCTCTTTGACTTTTTATTTAAATCAGATTTTTCTCTCAGCACCGTCAAGCTCTCGCTCAAGCTCACTTTCCATTATGTCCCAAGCCTTATTGAAATCCGTGTCCTTGTTCCATAATGCCGGAGGTCCCAGAATTACGAGATCTGCACCTGCCTCGTAAAGCGGACGGTAAAGACTGCTGTTCATTGAACCGTCGGCTTCAATTAAGAAGTTAAGACCTCTTTCCTTTCTGATCTTAGCGAGTTGGTTGATTTTTACGAACATTTGCGGATCAACCGGCTGACCTGCGATGCCCGGATCAACAATCATGATTGTAACCTTATCAAGCAACGGGAGGTAATATTCAATAGTAGAAAGCGGAACCGAGGGACTTAATGCAACGCCTGCCTTACAGCCAAGCTCTTTGATCTTGTGAATCGTTACAAATGCGTCACCTTCGATGCAGTCTGTGTGAGGTGTTATGTAAGCAGCTCCTGCCTTTGCAAAGGTTTCAAGATACTGCTGAGGATGTTTTACCATAAGGTGAGCATCCATTGGTTTGAGATTCTCAACATGCTTGTTAAGGTAGTCGAGATAATCAGGACCGATTCCGTAACTCGGAACATAAACACCGTCTTTAATGTCCATGTGGAGGTAATCTGATTTTTCGTTAATCAGCTTAACCTGTTCTTCAACATGGAACAAATCACAGCAACCCACTGACGGGGCAATCATAAGCTTTCTCATTAGAAAATCCTCCCTGATGCATATTTTCTTTAATTAATCTTCGTAATCGTAGTGGAAGATAACCTTGATAGCCTCTTTCTTAGCCATCTTGTCGAAACCTTCCTGCCACTGTGAAAGACCGAGGCGATGAGTAATCATCGGCTGAACCTTAATCTGACCTGACTGGAGAAGTCTGATGCAATTTCTCCATGATGTTGAGTCATAAGCCATGTGACCGATAATGCTCTTGTTCCAAGCTGTAATGTCGTTGATTGAGAATTCAAGAGGTTTGAAGCCCATACCTACACGAACGATTTCAGCGTTTGGTCTTGTCATTTCGATTGCCTGCTTGAGAGCTATGTTAGCACCTGAACATTCAATTACGAGTCCGAGGTTATCTCTTCCGCAGATTTCTGTACATCTTGCAACTACATCTTCCTTAGAACCGTTTACACAATGTGTAGCGCCAAGCTCTTTTGCAACGCCGAATCTTACTTTTACATCATCGTCAAGACCAACCATTACGATGTTTACGGCACCCATAAGCTTTGCAACCTGTACTGAGAAGAGTCCGAGAGGACCTGTACCGAATACTACAACATCCTGTCCGGGGATAAGATGTGACTGCTGAGCAACTGCCTTGTATGCGTTACAGATAGGATCGAGTACACAAGCTTCTTCGTACTTGATGCCCTCAGGAATTTCCCAGATTGCGTGTTTGTGAATTGCGAGGATTTCGCCCGGTACTTTACAATACTTTGAGAAGCCGCCGCCCCATGTGTTGTTGTCAAGTCCAAGGTTTACTTTATGTTCGCAACAGAGGAAGTCGCCCTGCTCACAAGCCGGACATACGCCGCAAACATGTGCGCTGTTGTCTGAAACAACTCTCTGACCGATATGCCAGTCTTTTACATTTTCGCCAACCTTAACGATTTCGCCTGCGAACTCGTGACCACGAACCGACTGCTGCTGATCGGGAGTTATGTTTGTGTCATCGTAACCGTTGTCAACACCCCAGTGTTTCATGTCGGCACCGCAGATAGCGGCTGCCTTGATTTCAAGAATAATGTCGTCCGGACCGCATTCGGGAACGGGGTAGTTTTCCATCATTTTATATCCGCCGAAAGCTGTACCAAATCTTTTTAAAGCATGCATAATATTTTCTCCTTTTCTTTATTAAATAAGATTTAATGTTTCCGATTCGTTTGTTTGATTTCCGTTTTCCGAATCGGTTATTTCCTTTGACACCTATATAATACAACACAAAAATGTGGATTTCAAGCATTATTTTCTGTTTTTCGCAGATTTGTAGCAATGCCTAAAAAACAACACCGTTCTTTGTGCAATTAGCACATATACATATTTTTATTTCACATATCTGTTATTTTTATTAAGATTGAACAGTTGAATAGCAATAATCAGCCTATATTCCGATCTATAACCGCTAAATAGGCGTGCTTCTGTACAAATTTTGCTACATATTGTACGAAAGGGATAATTTGGATTTCAGAAGAAATGTTCTTTATTTCACAGATTTCACTTTTAAAGCAGACAATTCTGCGTTTTGACTTTTCCTGACCGTTTCGGATGTTATTTTTGTTCATGGAGCAAACCATAGTTACGGATATTTTGTAGCGGCGAACCGTGTTCGCCGCTACAATTTAACAGTTAATTCCAAATAAACCAAAACAATTGGGAAACGATGTTTTGTATTTTGAAAACTGTCTTCCCGACTATAATTTTCCATTTTCAATTTTCAACTTTCAATTTAAAAAGCTCACTCTCTCCCTATTAAGACTATCTGTACGAACATAAAAAGGCTGAAAGAACAACTATGCTCTTTCAGCCTTTAATTATAATTTTATTCTGTTTTATCGGATTGCCGAATTATTTGAGTGCGGCAATTGCGGCTTCGATAAGAGCAATCTGCTCTCTTTCCTTTGCGGCCTGTCCCTTAACCTTTTCAATTACAGCCTCGGGAGCTTTTGCAACAAAGCCCTGATTGTTAAGCTTGCCCTCGCTCTGTGCAAGACGCTTTTTAACCTGTTCAAGCTCTTTGTTGAGTCTTGCAAGCTCCTTTTCCCTGTCAACAAGCTCGTCCATAGGAATGTAAATCTTTGCATCTGCCGTTACAATGTTTACAGCACCCTCAATTTCAAAGCTTTCTGCAACTTCAACCTCGCTTGCTGATGCAAGCTTCTGAATGAACTGTGTGCCGTCTCTGAATGTGTCGGCAAACTTTGTTGCAACATAAACCTTTGCTTTTCTTGACGGCGGAACATTCATCTCTGCACGGCGGTTACGGATTGCACGGATTGCAGCCATAATTTTTTTCATTTCATCCGATGCCTCGGGATAATCAAGCTCTGCGTTGTATTCAGGGTACTTTGCGAGCATTACTGTTTCGCCCTCGTGAGGAATTGTCTGCCAGATTTCTTCTGTGATGTACGGCATAAACGGATGGAGAAGTCTGAGAATTTGATCAAGCACATAAAGAAGTACCTGTCTTGCATTCTGAGCGTCCTCACCGTCACTTGAAAGTCTTGTCTTAACAAGCTCAATGTACCAGTCGCAGTAGCAGTCCCAGATGAATTCATAAATCTTCTGAACTGCAATGCCGAGTTCAAACTTCTCAAGATTTTCGTTTACTTCTTTTGCAACTGTGTTGAGAGTTGAAACAATCCACTTGTCCTCTGTTGTGAGAGTTTTCGGAAGTTCATTCTTAACATCGTGGTCGTCAATGTTCATATGAACATAACGGGATGCGTTCCAGAGCTTGTTTGCAAAGTTAGCGCAAGCCTCAACACGCTTGTCGGAATAACGCATATCGTTACCGGGTGTGTTGCCTGTTGCAAGGAAGAAACGGAGTGCGTCTGCACCGTATTTGTCAATAACTTCAAGCGGATCAATACCATTGCCGAGAGATTTTGACATCTTAATACCGTTTTCATCTCTTACAATACCGTGCATAAATACGGTCTTGAACGGAGCAGAACCCATATTTTCACAAGCCGAGAAAATCATTCTTGCAACCCAGAAGAAGATGATATCATAACCTGTTACAAGAGTGCTTGTGGGATAGAAATACTCAAGTTCGGGAGTTTTGTCGGGCCAGCCGAGTGTTGAGAACGGCCAAAGTGCCGAACTGAACCATGTGTCGAGAGTATCCTCGTCCTGATGAATGTGTGTACTGCCGCACTTACAGCACTTTTCGGGTGCGTCTTTTGCAACCATAACTTCGCCGCAGTCATCGCAGTACCATGCAGGGATTCTGTGTCCCCACCAAAGCTGACGGGAAATACACCAATCCTTGATGTTCTCCATCCAATGGAAGTAAACCTTTTCAAATCTTTCGGGGATGAACTTTGTGTCGCCCTTGCGGACAACATCAATTGCAGGCTTTGCAAGCGGAGCCATTTTTACAAACCACTGCTTTGAAACCATAGGCTCAATTGTTGTGTGACAACGGTAGCAAGTACCGACATCGTGAGTAAGCTCTTCAACCTCTTTGAGAGCGCCGATTTCTTTAAGGTCGGCAACAATAGCCTCTCTTGCCTCCATTGTTGTCATGCCTGCGTATTTTCCGCAGTCGAGAACCTCGGGTTCGTTTTCGGCAAGCTGTCCCTTTGCCTTTAACTCGTTGTATTCTTCAACATCCTTTGCACCAGTAAGGTGACCGTCATATGTAAAGCAACGGACAATCGGAAGATTGCAACGCTGACCGACTTCAAAGTCGTTAGGATCGTGTGCAGGAGTGATTTTAACAACACCCGTTCCCTTTTCCATATCTGCGTGTTCATCACAAACAATCGGGATTTCCTTGTTAAGGAGCGGAAGGATTACATGACAGCCGTGGAGGTGCTTGTAACGCTCATCGTCCTTGTTGACGGCAACAGCAGTATCACCGAGCATTGTTTCGGGACGGGTTGTTGCGATTTCAAGGTACTCGCCTGTTTCCTTAACCTGATAGAGCAAGTGCCAGAAATGACCGTTCTGCTCCTTGTATTCAACCTCGGCATCCGAAATTGATGTACAGCAATGAGGACACCAGTTTACCATACGGTTGCCACGGTAGATTTTTCCGTCATTATAAAGGCGAACAAAAACTTCTTTAACAGCTTTTGAACAGCCCTCGTCCATTGTGAAGCGCTCACGCTCCCAGTCACAGCTTGAACCGAGCTTTTTAAGCTGACTTGTGATTCTTCCGCCGTACACCTTTTTCCATTCCCATGCACGCTTTAGGAATTCTTCTCTGCCGATATCCTCTTTAGTGATACCCTCTTTACGCATTGCCTCAACGATTTTAGCCTCTGTAGCAATTGACGCATGGTCTGTACCGGGGAGCCAAAGTGCGCTGTAGCCCTGCATTCTTCTCCAACGGATAAGAATGTCCTGAAGTGTTTCGTCAAGTGCGTGTCCCATATGCAGCTGACCTGTGATGTTTGGCGGCGGCATTACGATTGTATAAGGTTTTTTATCTTTGTCAACCTCTGCATGAAAGTAGTTACCTTTCAGCCAGAAGTCGTAAATTCTGTCCTCAAACTCTGACGGGTTGTAGGATTTAGCAAGTTCCTTTGCCATAGTCATTACTCCTCTTGATTTATTGTTCGGATAAACCGAGTTCATATACCTTTTTATTATCTCATTTATGTGTCGATTTGTCAATTATCAGCAAATAAAATGTGGCATATAATTTCAATTTTATAACATTTAAAGTTTGACGAATAAAGCGTAAAATGGTAAAATATACTGCATAAGAGGAACAAACAAATTCAAGGGTGTGTATTATATGAAAGTCAGGGTTATGTGCCTTGTGCTGTGCGTGTTTGTTTTCGCATCAATTTTCTGCGGATGCGGAAGCAACGGAAATACCGAAATAATCGGCAAATGGGTACCGACAACAGCAAAGACAGACGGCGAAACAATTTCATACAGCGAGCTTGGAATTGACGAGGATCAGTTTGGTCTTGATTTCAAGGACAGCAGTAACTGCACGGTTACACTCGCAGGAATTTCGTGTGATTCAGCCTACACATTCAACGGAACCTCCGTTGACCTGACGGTAAACGGTACGGCATACAAGCTGAGCTATGACAGCGGTGTGCTGACAATGGTGCTTAATTATGACAACAACAGAATTGAGTTTTCATTCACAAAACAAAGATAGTTTTACAAATTGAAAATTGAAAATGTAAAATAAAAATTTTCGGTCGGGCAGTTGCTTTGCAAAACGCATAGTTATGTTGCCCGACCGTTTTTTATATATGAAATTTTCGGTTCGTTTGCAACATTACTTATTTGCCAAAGCATAAACCTTAATCGGCACATTTTTTCTTTTGCAATTCTCTATAACAAACCGTGTTCCGTGTGACATACCGTCCCAAAATGCAATAACTTCATCGGCATAATCAATTATTTGCAAATTTCTTTTCAAAGGTGCTGACCGCCCGTATCGTTCGTATTCGGGTAAAAATTCTTTTAGTTTAATATTATGTGTCTTAGCGTAATTTCTCGCACTTCTGTCAACACCAATAGCACCACCGCTTACTATTTCAGTTGTATTCTCAGGTAAATAATCGCCTAAATTATTCACTGTAATACTTCTTGAGCCTACTATCGCAATTTTCATTTTTTCACACTCCTAAAATTATGACACCATTATGACATCATAATAGCACCATTTTCGTTTTGACGCAATAATTACATTAAAATAGTGTCATAATAACATTTAGGAGTACCGATTATGGATGATAATATTTTACGATACACTCTGAGAGTTAACCGCACGCTGTTTCAGAAATTCAGATATGTTGCCGACTATGAAGGTCGTTCCGCAAATCGTGAAATTGAGCAGTATATAAAGCAAAGGGTTAAGTCCTTTGAAGAAGAACACGGCGAAATTGAAATAAAAAAAGATTAAACATACGCATAGATTAACACCCTTTCGGAGTATTTCCGAAAGGGTGTTTTTTAATCGAACAAAACAATTTTCAACTTTCAATTTTCCATTTTCAATTTACACAAGGAACTTTCCTATCACCGCAACTGCATCGGCATGACACAACAGGTTTGCGTTTTCACGCACTCTTGCCGCTGCGTTGCGGGATTTTTTCCTTTCACCGTATTCCGACAACACCCGTATCATATGTTTCGGCAATGAAAAATAATCAAACACAAGGTAATAATTTCCCGACATTTCGTATGCGGAGCTTTTTCTGCAACATATATTACTGCGGTACAAAGCCTCTACCGCATTCAGAAAATCCGACGCATTCGCCATTTTCCAGCACAAACCGCTGTCGGACTTTTTCAGCCTGTATTTTCGTTTTTTCGGATTTGCCGTAACCAGGATACAACATTCATCGCCGAGCAGAAAAGCCTCTATTTTCACATTTTTACCGTTCGTGTCAAGTCCCGCCCTGCAACAGGCAAGTCGCATAAGCCCGATAATCACCTTTTGATTATCCTCGTTTTTAAAGCTCATTTTTCCGAAATCAAGCTCAAAATTCTCCATATCCGATTCATCAAGCTTAATCAGCAGTTTATTATCGCCGAGTTTGTCAACAGTCAAAATACTCCCTCCCCTAACTTCCGATACACATACATCTGTTTACATATTATGATGAACGAAGCACTTTTGCAAGTAAATATTAATGGAATAAAATTTGGCTGTTTTTTCACACATAATTGTCAGGGTTTGTGTATGCAATACAAAAAGGTTGCCAATATAACAATTTAATGCTACAATGATGCCGTAAGATACAGCCACAGAAAATAAAAAGCAAAAGGAATGATTTTTATGCCGAACTGGCTTAATGACGCTGTTTTCTATGAAATTTATCCGCAGAGTTTTTGTGACACCGACGGTGACGGAATCGGTGACATCGAGGGTATCATCAGCAAGCTTGATTATGTAAAAAGCCTCGGTTGCAACGCAATCTGGCTCAACCCGATTTACGATTCACCTTTTATGGATGCAGGCTATGATGTTCGCAACTACAAGAAGGTTGCAAAGCGTTACGGCACAAATGATGACCTTGTTCGTCTTTTTGACGAGGCTCACAAAAAGGGTATTAAGATTCTTCTTGACCTCGTTCCGGGTCACACATCAGACCAGCACGAATGGTTTTTAGAGGCCAAGAAAGCCGCAAAGAGCGAATATTCAAACCGTTACATCTTTACAAAGAGCGTATGGGACGCACCGCCGCAGTACCGTATGATGTGCGGACTTTGCGAGCGTGACGGCAACTATATGGTAAACTACTTCAGCTCACAGCCTGCTCTTAACTACGGTTTCCACGAAATCACACATCCCGAATGGCAGTTGCCGTGTGATCATCCCGACTGTCTTGCAACGGCAGAGGCTATGAAGGATGTTATGCGTTTTTGGCTTGACAAGGGTGCTGACGGTTTCAGAGTTGACATGGCTGACTCACTTGTTAAGAACGATGACGATAAAATTGCAACGGCAAAAATCTGGCGTGGTGTGCGTGATATGCTCGACACGGAATATCCGAATGCCGCAATGGTTGCAGAGTGGTGCAATCCCGAAAGAGCAATAAACAATGCAGGTTTCCACATGGACTTCTATCTTGACCACTACGGAAACGGCTACAGCAGACTTTTCCGCTACGGTGAATTCGGTGATCAGGCTGTTTTCAATCCTAACGGCAAGGGTGATATCAAAGCATTTGCAGACGAATATCTTCCTAACTACGAAAAGACAAAGGACAACGGCTACATCAGCTTTATGACAAACAACCACGATATGCCGAGAGTTACGGCATATCTTGACAAAGAGGCTATCAAGCTTGTGAATGCATTCATTTTCACAATGCCGGGTGTTCCGTTCCTCTACTACGGTGATGAAATCGGAATGAGATATCAAAAAGGCATCGTAAGCAAGGAGGGCGGTTACTCAAGAACAGGCTCCCGTACTCCTATGCAGTGGAACAGCGGTAAGAACCTCGGTTTCTCAACAAGTGACGAGCCGTATCTTGCAGTTGATAAGAGTACCGACGCTCCGACTGTTGAGAATCAGAAGGACGATCCCGACAGCATCTACAAGGTTGTAACAGACATCATTGCACTTCGTCACAAGTATGATGACCTTAAAGGCAACGGTGAGCTTGAATTTATGTATGAAGAAGGCAAAATTCCGTTTGCATACAAGAGAGGCAACCTCGTTATGTACTTCAACCCCCTCGGTGAAAGTGCAGTAATGAACGCAAAATATACAGGCAAAACAGTATATGCCCTCGGCAACGCTGAATTTGCAGACGGCAAAGTAACAATGTCACCGCAAAGCTTCGCCCTCGTAGAAATTGACGGCTGATTAAATATAATTTTATAGTTTAAGCATAAAAACACCCTTTCGATAAATTCCGAAAGGGTGTAATTTTTTGAAATTGAACAAAACAATTGTAACATTGTGCGAGCGGTTGCAATGTTACGCTCGACCATAATTTTCCATTTTCAATTTTCAATTTTAATTTAATTAAGCAACTATTTCGCCATATTATGCGAAATTATCAAGACCGACAATATATTTCTGAATAAGAGTTGCATCGACAACAGAAATTTCGTTGTTATCGTTTACATCTGCCGATTTTTTCTGAAAATCTTTGAGATTTTCAAGACCAACGATATATTTCTGAACAAGAGTTGCATCGACAACCGAAATATCACCGTCACTGTTTACATCGCCAATCGCAAAAATTTTAGCATTCCGTATTACATCGGAATTTGCAACTATGACCGTGTATTCTCTGTCTGCATGGGCATTTTTTGAAACCTTCATCGTGTATGTTCCGCTTGCAACACCCGAAATTGAATATTTGGCGTTGTTGCCTTTTACGGTTGTTTCATATGCTACCTCACCCGATTTTATAAGCTGAATTGTAACCGTATCACTTTCGGACAGATAGCTTTTTACAGTACCCTTTACAGTTCTCAGCTTTGCCGTAGTGGGTTCTACAGTTGTGGGCTCCTCTGTAGTGGGTGCTACAGTAGTAGGCTCAGCAGTTGTCGGAGCTACTGTTGTAGGTTCTACTGTTGTAGGAACCTCTGTAGTAGGTGCTACAGTAGTAGGCTCAGCAGTTGTTGGAGCTACCGTTGTAGGTTTAACAGGCTTTCCATTCTTTGATGTGATTTTTACATCATACGAAAGGTATGACAAATCTCTCAAGTACTCATACTGGTTATTAATACCAAGGTTAAGTTCAACAAGGGAGAAATTAAGGTTGCTTACCTTTGCTTTTTTTATCACATCATATACAATTGAAATAATTTTCTGACCCGCTTTTACCTGTGGGCCATAGTGTGAGCCATCAGTTGTCATGCCTGAAACAGGTATCGTTTTATAATAATTTATAGCAGAGTCGTCAATCCAAGGTCGCAAAGCCCAATGGTTTTTAAAACCACTGTATTTTACCATTCCAAACGAACAATTTGCTTCAAAATAATAGTACTCACAACCTTCCGGGATGTCTTTTGCAAAGCTGTAAGTAACTGTCACCTTATCGCCCGGATAAACAATATCATCTGTGTCAAGTGCCTGACAAACCGTTGTAAAACCCGACAGGCTTGCTATAATAAGCAAAACTGTCAATAACAAACTTTTAATTTTTTTCATTTGAATTTCCCCTTTTTGTTTTATTTTATTTGATATATAAACAAATAATTTTTCTGCCGTAAATTCACTATTAGAAAACTTTTATATAATTTAGTTTTTGTTTTATGAACACTTGTATTATACAGTTTTTGTTTACAAAACGCAAGTGTTTTAAAATATTCTTATCAAAAACTTTTTTGAGGTGAATATAATGTTTGATTTCGGATTAAGAATACGAGAACTTAGAGAGTCAAGACATATGTCGCAGGAAAGCTTGGGCAGGAGAATCGGCAGAAGCAAGCCTGTTATAAGCAATTACGAAAACAACATCAAATATCCTCCGCTTGAAGTTTTGATTTCAATTGCAAATGTGTTCAATGTTTCGCTTGATTACCTTGTTGGCATAGAAAAAAAGGACGCACTCTACATTAACAATCTGAACGAAACGCAGTCGAATATAATGAAACTGCTCTACGAAGAATTTACCGATTGCAATCTTAAAGGTAAAGAGCTTTCATCACGCCAACAAAAAATATTAAGCCTGCTCTTAATTGAATTTTTGAAATGAAAACCAAATCAACATTTTGACATATAAAAACACCCTTTCGATAAACTCCGAAAGGGTGTAATTTTTTGAAATTGAACAAAACAATTGTAACATTGTAGTCGTTCGCCGTGCGGTTTATTTAATCGGGAACTCGGGTTCTGCGTAGTTGCCCAAAAAGCTGAATTCGGGCATCTCTTCGCTAAGCTGACTTACAAGTTCAATAACATTTTCACTTCTGACATTGCCCGAAAAGTCGAGGTAGAACAGATATTCAAACTGTCTGCCCTGACGGGGACGGGATTCGATTTTTGTGAGGTTAAGACCGAGTGAATTGAATCTGCACAAAAGACTGTACAGCGATCCCGTAACATGAGGAAGCGAGAAACAAAGGCTGATTCTGTTCGCATCTTCGGGAATGTACAGCTTTTTGGAGATGACAATAAACCTTGTTGTGTTCTCATCATTGTCCTGAAGATGATTGTCAAGAACCTTCAAGCCGTATTCCTCACACGCTTTGTATGAACAGATTGCCGCAACATTGAGGCGCTTTTCCTTTGCAACATCACGGGCGGCAATTGCCGTGTTGGAGAATGGAACAGAATCAAAGCCGTGGTCGGCAATATACTGCGCACATTGTGAAAGTGACTGCGGATGCGACCACACGATTTCAATGTCCTCAAAAGCAGATTGTTTAAGACCTGCAAGGCAGTAGTCAATAGGCAAATCAAGCGCCTTTACAATGTAAAAACGGTGCTTGAGAATAAGGTCATAAACTGCCGAAACAGAGCCTGCGCTTGAGTTTTCAACAGGAAGAACACCGAATGCAACCTCGCCGTTGTCAACGGCAGAAAATACATCTGCAAAGCTTTTGTAGTTGACAGCCTCGCCGTTCGGGAAAAGTCTTAAAGTTGCCTCATGACCGTTAGCACCCTTGATTCCCTGATACGCAACCTTGATTCCGCTTGACGGAATATCCGTGCTTGCATTGTTGATAACGCTTTTAAGCTCTTTGCCGCTGCCGACAATGTTGTGCTGGAGCGCCCTTGAAAGCTCCATAATGTTTGAGTAGAGAAGTCTTGCGGATGCACCGTATTCGCCTCCCTTTTCTTCAACGGCATCAAGAATTTCATTCTCTCTGCCTTCGTTAAGAACGGGAATGTTGTTTGCCTGCTTGTAGATGCCGACATCCCTTGCACAATCCATTCTCTGCTTAAAAAGCTCAATAAGCTGATTGTCTATTTTGTCAATATCTTTTCTGATTTCTTTTAAATCTCTCATAAAGACCTCACATAAGGTTAATAATTGCAACAGCCGTAACAGCCTCAATAACGGGGACTGCTCTCGGCACAATACACGGATCGTGTCTGCCGTGAATAACAAGCTCTGCATTTTCTTTTGTCTGAAGATTTACAGTCCTTTGCGGTTGTGAAATTGACGGTGTAGGCTTTACGGCGGCACGGAAAATAATCGGCATTCCGTTTGTAATTCCGCCCAAAATACCGCCGCAGTTGTTTGTTGTTGTAACGACCTTGCCGTCTTTGTATTCAAACGGATCGTTCGACTGCGAACCTCTCATTGTTGAAAGCTCAAAGCCTTTGCCGAACTCAATGCCCTTAATTGCGGGAACACCGAAAACAGCCTTGGCAATAACGCCCTCAACACCTTCAAACATCGGATCACCGTAGCCTGCGTCAATGCCTGTTACGCAACATTCAATTGTTCCGCCAATGCTGTCCTGTGCCATTCTGGCATCTTCAACGGCATCCCTCATAGGTTTTTCGGCAGTTTCGTCAATGAGTGCAAACGATGAGCTATTCAGCTTTTCAATGAGTGTATCATCAATTTCGGTAGGACAGAAAGGCTTGTCCGAAACATTGCCGATACTGCTGATGTGGGCGGCAATTTTAACGCCCTTTGATTCAAGAATTTGACGGCAGACAGCACCTGCAAAAACAATCGGTGCTGTAAGTCTGCCCGAAAAATGACCGCCGCCGCGAATATCGTTTGACGCATTATATTTTACAAAGGCTGTGTAGTCGCTGTGACCTGGACGGGGGCAGTCGAGAAGATTGCCGTAGTCACCGCTTTTTGTGTTGGTGTTTTCAATTACGGCACAAAGCGGAGCGCCTGTCAGCTTGTTGCCGAGCATACCCGAAAGAACCTTCGGGAGGTCTTTTTCTTTTCGGGGAGTTGCCGTTTTATCCTTGCCCGGAGCACGGCGTGCCATTTGAGTGAGAACTCTGTCAAAGTCAACCTCAAATCCTGCCGGAAGTCCGTCAATTACAACTCCGATTCCGTTGCCGTGGCTTTCGCCGAAAACGGAAATTTTTATCTTATCACCGTAGGTCGAGGACATTCGCCTTACCTCCAATATTATTATAATCTATGTAAAAATCAGGGTAACTTTTGTTGATTGAAAGCGCATAGCTTGACTCAATTTCACCGTTGAGTCTTACTGCGCAGACACCTGCCGACATTACAATTCTGTGGTCATTAAAGCCCTCACAGAATCCGCCCTTGAGGGTGTCAATTCCCTCTATGACAAGTCCGTCAGGCAACTCAGTCACCTTACCGCCGAGATCGTTTATCAGCTTAGCGGTTGCCGTAAGACGGTCACATTCCTTTATGCGAAGTCTTTCGGCATTGTAAATCCTGGTTGTTCCCTTTGCAAATGCGGCACAAACCGTCAGCACGGGTACAAGGTCGGGAATCTGCGAAGCATCAATGTCAATTGCATTAAGCTCTCCCTTTTCAACGGTTACGGAAGTATCCGTCTGCGTTACCTTTGCACCAAACCGTGCAAGCAACTCGGCAATCTTCCTGTCACCCTGTGCGGAATTTCTGTTGACGCCGTTCACAGTCACCTTTCCGCCGAGTGCGCCTGCAACCATAAAGAAAGCCGCCTGCGACCAGTCGCCGTCTGTTGTGTAATCATGCGGAATGTATGACTGACCGCCCTTGATGTGCCAGCCGTTGTCGGTTGTTTCAATTTTAACACCAAATTGTGCCATAGTGTGAATTGTCATATTTATGTAGCCGACACTCTCAATCGGAGATGTCAGCACAATGTCGCTGTCACCCTCAACAAGCGGAAGAGCAAGCAGAAGTCCCGTAATGAACTGCGAACTTACATTACCGGGAATTTCAAAAGTTCCGCTTTCAAGCCGACCGCTGATTTTGAGCGGCAGACCGCCCTCGGTTTCACACTTTACTCCTGCTTTTGGCAGAGCCTCCGTAAAAATTCCGATAGGTCTTTCGGGAAGCTTTCCGTGACCGACAAAGGTGGCATTAATACCGCCGGCTGCGGCTACGGGTATGAAAAATCGCAAAGCACTGCCGCTTTCGCCGCAGTCGAGCGTTACATTATCTGTTTTAAAAATATTTGTACCGTCAACAGTCAGCACTCCGTCCTTTATTGAGGCAGTGCATCCCATATCCTCAATCACGCCGATTGTCGCCTTAATGTCATTTGACAGAGCAACGGGTGCAATTGTGCATTTGCCCCTTGTGAGGGCGGCGCAGATGATTGCACGGTGAACATCGCTCTTTGACGGGGGAATGTTCACCTCGCCGTTTGGTACAAACGGAAGATACCGTACATACGGCTTACTGCTTTTGTCGGTTGACAAAGCCATACTTCCACAGCCTTTCATTAAAATATGTTTACCGTGTTACGGTGTGATGAAGTCGAGCAAATCGGAGATTGCAACTTTCTTGGTAAAGCTTGTGCCGATTTTCTCAAGCAAAACAACATTGATTGACGAGCCCGAAGTTTTCTTGTCTGTCTGAGCCGCCTCGGCAATTTTTTCAAGGCTTGCGTCATCGGTAGTCGGCAAGCCGTAGGTTGCACAAACTTCTTCAATCTTGTATGCAGTTCCCGGCTCCGTAAATCCGTGCTTTTCGCTTGCCTTTGTCATCATTACCATACCGACGGCAACTGCCATACCGTGTGTGATGCCTGTATAGTTGTAGATTTTTTCGATTGCGTGACCGAGTGTGTGACCGAAGTTTAAAAGCATTCTTTCCCCTGCTTCCTTTTCGTCACGGTTTACTACATCACGCTTAATTTTTACACAGGTTTCAATTACATCGTCAATGTGTTCAAGAGCGTCACCGTTTGCAAGCATTTCAAAAAATTCGCTGTCCTTGATACAGCCGTACTTGATAATCTCAGCCATACCGTCTGTGATGAACTGGTCGGGAAGAGTTGAAAGAGTGTCAGGATCAATCAAAACAGCCTTTGGCTGATAGAATGCACCGACAAGGTTCTTGCCCTGTGCAATGTCAACGCCTGTTTTTCCTCCTACGGATGAGTCAACCTGTGCAAGCAGAGATGTCGGAATCTGAACAAAGTCGATTCCTCTCAGATATGTTGCGGCGGCAAAGCCTGCCATATCGCCCGTAACACCGCCGCCGAGTGCAACGATAAGGTCCTTTCTTGTCATCTTAAAATCTGCAAGTGTGTCATAGATATCTGCGATTGTGTTAAGATTCTTTGACTGCTCGCCGGCCTGAAAAACATGGGCGGTAGTCTGATAACCCTGCTGTGAAAGAGAGTTGAGAACTCTCCATTTGTACAGCGGAGCAACATTTGTATCTGTTACAATAGTGATTTTTTCTGCATTTGAAAGCTTTTTGATAATCTCGCCGCAATTATCAAGGATACCTCTTTCAATCATAATGTCATAGGGACTTCCCGTGGAAACATGAATAGTTTTCATAAAAGTTCTCCTTCCTCTTTATTCTCCGAGTGCCTGTTTGACCTCTCTGCCCTTTTCAAGAAGTGCCTTGAGAGCGTCGGCATCTTCGGCACTTATTGCATCTTTAATTTTTGTAATATTATCTATAAGTATATCAAGCTCGGAAATGAGCGGATCTTTGTTTTCAAGGAAAAGCTCACTCCAAAGCGTTGAATTTATGTTTGCAACTCTCGAAACATCTCGGTAACTTCCTGCCGAAAAGCCTTTGTGGTTCGGACAGCACGGACTTAAAACATATGAACACGCAAGCACATGCGGAAGCTGTGATGTGAAAGCAATCATTCTGTCGTGTTCTTCGGGAGTTGTGATTTTTACTGTGCCAAAACCGATTGATTTTGCAAAGTCAGACAACATATTTACAACGCTGTTATCAGCCTTGCACGGAACGATAATGTAGCTTGCGTTTTTGTAAAGGTCGGCATCCGAAACATCAAAACCGTTTGTTTCCTTGCCTGCCATCGGATGACTGCCGGCAAAAACAAAGCCGAATTTTTCGGAAAGCTCTGTCATCTGCGGACAAATTGCCCTCTTTATGCCGGAAACATCAGTTACAACCGCACCTTTTTTTATGTACTCGCCGTACCTTGCAACATAGTCAACAACCGCCTGCGGATACATTGAAAGGATAATTAGGTCTGCGTTTTCAAGGCTTTCATGTGTGCCGATTTCATCAATCGCACCTTCTTTTAAAGCCTTTTCGGCAGTAGATTTTGTTCTGTTGATACCGATTACACGGTGGTCGGTGTACTTTTTTATCGCCTTGCAAAAACTGCCGCCGATAATTCCGAGTCCTACAACTGCAATATTCACTGCATTAGCCTCCGTTTGTGTATTCTTTAGTAAAGTTAATTAAAGTCCAAATCGGTACGGCTGAAAAACCGTACCGAAAGTAAAAATCTTAATTTAATTTGTCAACAGCCTTTTTTAAGCCGAAAACCTTCTTTGCAACTCCGTCAAACTGCTTTGGAGTAAGTGACTGCGCACCATCCGAAAGTGCGTGCGGCGGATCGTTGTGAACCTCTATGATAAGACCGTCTGCACCTGCGGCAACTGCTGCCATTGCAAGCGGTTCAACAAGCCATGACTTGCCCGATGCATGGCTCGGATCAACAATAACAGGAAGGTGGGAAAGCTTTTTGATAATCGGGATAGCCGAAATATCAAGAGTGTTTCTTGTAAAGGTTTCGTATGTGCGGATACCCCTTTCGCAGAGCATAACCTTATCGTTACCGCCTGCCATAATATATTCGGCACTCATGAGCCATTCTTCGATTGTTGCGGAAAGGCCTCTCTTGAGAAGGATAGGCTTGTCAATTTTGCCGAGCTCCTTGAGAAGCTCAAAGTTCTGCATATTTCTTGCGCCAACCTGAATAATATCCACATTCTCGAACATATCAATGTGTGATGCTCTCATAATTTCTGTTACAATCGGCAGACCTGTTTCTCTTCTTGCTGTTTTGAGAAGGTCAAGTCCTTCTGCCTTGAGTCCCTGGAAAGCGTATGGTGAAGTACGGGGCTTGAATGCGCCGCCTCTGAGAAGTGTTGCGCCCGATGCTTTAACATCCTTTGCAATCTGAACAATCTGCTCCTCGCTTTCAACAGAGCAGGGACCTGCCATAATGTGCAGACTGCCGTCACCGATTGTTACATTGTCATTGATTTTAATGACTGTATTGTCGGGGTGGAACTTTCTGTTAGCCTTTTTGTACGGCTCCTGAACTCTCTTTACATTTTCAACAATGTCCTGAGCGTCAATATACTCAATGTCAATCTTTGTTGTATCGCCGATAAGACCGAGTACGGTTGAATGAACACCGTCCCACTTATTAACCTTTACATCATAGCTCTCTTTGAGCATATTTGTGAATTTTGTAATCTGCTCCTCTGTTGCAGACGGTTTTAATACTATAATCATTGCTTTAATTTCCTTTCAATTCACTTTTGACGAAACGAATCGAAGTTCGTCATATTTCTTTAGTCATTTTAGCACTTTAAAGCGTGATAGTCAATAGAATAAATGCAGAATCAAGCGTTTTTATGCGGTTTTTCAGCCACATCTGTTCCGCTTACTGCGTCGATTATCGCAAAAGCGGTTTTTAACGGCGTATTTTTGCCCTTTACCACAATGTCGGCAGCGGCATGATAAATCGGATATCTGCTGTCATAAAGGTCTTTCATAACCCTGTCCCTGTCCGGACGCTGAAGCAGAGGTCTTGTTGTGTCATTTTTAAGACGGCTTTTGATGATTCCCAGCGGAACATCAAGAAAAACAATTTTGTCCTTGCCCTTGAAGGCCTCAACATTTCTCTTGAATGTAAACGCACCGCCGCCCGATGCAATTACAAGACCTTCAAGCCTTGCAAGCTCAACACAGGCGTCATGTTCCATATCACGAAACTTTTCTTCGCCGTATTTTTCAAATATTTCGGAAACGGTCATTCCTGCCTTTTGTTCAATGTATGAGTCCATATCAAGGAATTTTCTTCCCGATTTTCTTGCAATGTTTTTGCCTACGGTTGACTTTCCGCAACCCATAAATCCGCATAAAACTATGTTGTTCACTTTAAATTTCTCCGTTCATCAGAAATTCTTTTCAAGCTCTTTTGCAGAGTCAATACAAAGCTGAGCAATGTCGCCCTTGTCATAAACAGAGCCGTCCCAATGTTCGTGAGAAACAACTGCCTGCCATACGAGCATTGCCATTCCGCTTTCGGCTGTTGCACCGTTTGCCCTTGCCTTTTTAACAAGCATTGTTTCAAGCGGATTGTAAACAGCGTCAAATACATTTGCACAACGGTTTATTACACTGTCGCTTACAGGCTGATTTTCAATCTTAGGAAACATTCCGATAGGAGTTGCGTTGATAAGCACATCAATGTCACCCGAAAGTTCGTCAATAAGGCAGAAGCTTACATCGCAACCTGCAACTGTTTTTCTGATTTCATCGCATAAAGCCTCGGCAATTTTCAAATCCTCTTTTCTTACGGCAAAGAGGAGGGGCTGTTTTTTGAGAACAACCTCATACGCCATTGTTCTTGCAACGCCACCGCAGCCGATGATTACGATTCTGCCGTTAAGCATAATTCCTGCCGCATCAAGAGCCTTTAAAAATCCGTCCGGATCTGTTGTGTAACCCTTTGAAATGCCGTTTTTGTTTGAAACCGTGTTCACACTGCCGTACATCTCGGCCTTTGCGTCAATTTCGTCAAGAAACGGAATGACTGCCTGCTTATGCGGAATTGTAATGTTAAATCCGTCAAGTTTTGAAAGGGTATTTTTAAATTCATATTCAAGATTTTCGGGAGCAATGTCAAGCTTTGTATATTCGGCTTTGACGCCCTGAAGTTCAAAAAGTCTTGTGTGTATAAACGGTGACATTGTGTGACCGATTGGGTGACCGATTACGGCAAATTTCTTGGTTTCCATAATAAAAAAATACCTCCGAGGTTCATATTTTTAGCTATGCAGAAATAAACTTAAAAGAAATTATTTATGCAAAAATCAGAAATTTTTCAAAAAAATTTCAAATATATATTGACAAAGGGGTAAATAATCAATAATATAAGGGAAGTGAAGCAATCCGTTTGCTTTCATACCATTGTAGCATAAACTAAGTGCTTTTGTCTATAATTTACTTTGGACAATCAATATTTTTACCGGGAGGAATTATTAATGGTATTAGAAAAAGTTAAGGCAATTCTTGCTGAACAGTTCGATGTTGAAGAGGATAAGATTACTGCCGACACAGATCTTCAGGAAGATCTCGGCGCAGATTCACTCGATGTTGTTGACCTTCTTATGTCAATCGAAGACGAGTTTGAGGTTGAAGTTCCCGATGAGGAAATCGAAAACATCAAGACAGTTGGTTCACTCGTTTCTTACATTGAGGCTAACTCATAATTTGCTCTTGTTTTTTCGCACTTAATTTTTGAGAGGTCGTTTTTACGGCCTCTTTTTGTTTTGCTCAAAAAGGTTGAAAATTTGCAGATTTAGTGTATATTGAAAAGGCTGAAAATTTAAAAATTCAGGCTGTATCAAAAAGGTTGAAAAATAAAAGAATTAGTGTATAATAGTAATGTTATAGATGTTATGACAGCCGTGTATTCGGCATTTTGAAAATGCAAAAAAATATGTTAAAAAATAAGTAAAATTTTATTTTACGGAGGGAATATAATGGCAAACAACAAAAAAATGGTTGAAGCTATCACAAGCAGAGATGAGGACTTTGCAAAATGGTACACCGACATCGTTAAAAAAGCTGAGCTCGTTGACTATTCGGGCGTAAAGGGCTGTATGGTTATCCGCCCCTACGGCTATGCTATCTGGGAAAATATTCAGGCTGACCTTGACCGCCGTTTCAAAGAAACAGGTCACGAGAACGTTTATATGCCTATGTTTATTCCCGAAAGTCTTTTACAGAAAGAAAAAGACCATGTTGAGGGCTTTGCCCCCGAATGTGCATGGGTTACTGTAGGCGGTCAGGAAAAGCTTCAGGAGCGTCTTTGCGTCCGCCCTACATCGGAAACTCTTTTCTGTGAGCATTATAAAAAGATTATCAACACATACCGTGATCTTCCGAAGCTCTACAATCAGTGGTGCAGCGTTGTAAGATGGGAAAAGACAACCCGTCCGTTCCTTCGTACATCGGAATTCCTCTGGCAGGAAGGTCATACAATGCATGAAACCGAAAAAGAAGCAAGAGAAGAAACGCTCAGAATGTTACATGTTTATTCTGATTTCTACAAGGAAACTCTTGCTATTCCGGCAGTAATCGGTAGAAAGACAGAAAAAGAAAAGTTTGCAGGTGCCGAAGAAACCTACACAATCGAGCCGATGATGCACAATGGTGTTGCTCTTCAGGGCGGTACATCACACTACTTCGGCGACGGCTTTGCAAAGAGCTTTGGCATCACATACACAGGCAAGGACAACAAGCTTCATTATCCGCATCAGACATCATGGGGTGTTTCTACAAGAATGATCGGTGCGCTCATTATGGTTCACTCTGATGATGACGGTCTTGTTCTTCCGCCGAAGATTTCCCCTATTCAGGTTGCACTCATTCCGGTTGCACAGCACAAAGAGGGTGTTCTTGAAAAGGCAGAGGAGCTTAGAAAAGCACTTGCCGAAAAGTTCAGAGTAAAACTCGATTCTTCAGACCACGCTCCCGGATGGAAGTTTGCCGAGTATGAAATGAAGGGCGTGCCTGTAAGAGTTGAAATCGGTCCTAAGGATATCGAAAAGAACCAGTGCGTGGTTGTCCGCCGTGATACCCGTGAAAAGGCATTTGTTTCAATTGACGAGCTTGTACCGTTTGTTGAAAACCTTATGACCACAATTCACAACGATATGTATGACCGTGCTCTCAAAAACACTCAGGAAAAGACATTCACAGCAACAACATTTGATGAGTTCGTTGACACAGCCAAGAACAAGCCCGGCTTTATCAAGGCTATGTGGTGCGGCGATACAGCCTGTGAAGAAAAAATCAAAGAAGTTACAGGCGGTGTAAAAAGCAGATGTATCCCCTTCAACGAGGAGCATCTCTCGGATGTATGCGTATGCTGCGGCAAGCCTGCAAAGCATATGGTATTCTGGGGCAAGCAGTATTAATTTGTAAATAAAGTCAATAATATTTTCGGAGGTGACGGGAATGCAGTCGGTTGATTTGAAAAAGCGTAGGCGTGCAGTAAAAATTGCAAATGCCGTAAACAGTATCGAGGGGGTTCCTGCCTCTGAAAGTTCAAAATTGTTGTCAGACCGTTGGTCAAACGGTGAAATAACAACCGAACAGATGAAGACAGAGTTGCTTGTAAAATATAAGACATCAATAGTACAATGACAGGTTCGGGATGCTAAGGTATGATATAAGCCTTACTGTCTGCTCGTAAGAAAAAATAAAGGTGGTGAGAAAATGCCAATCAAGGTACAGAGTAATCTTCCGGCAATCAAGGTGCTGGAATCGGAAAATATTTTTGTAATGCCGAACGAGGTCGCTCTCAGGCAGGATATCCGTCCGCTGAAAATTCTTATTCTGAATCTGATGCCGACAAAAATCGAAACCGAAACCCAGCTTTTAAGGCTGCTCGGCAACAGCCCTCTGCAGGTTGATATCGAGCTTTTGCAGATGGCATCACACACCTCTAAAAACACCTCTCCGCATCACCTGACAACTTTTTACAAGACATTTAATCAGGTGAAGAACGAAAGCTTTGACGGAATGATTATCACGGGTGCGCCTGTTGAACAGCTCGACTTTGAAGAGGTCGATTATTGGGGTGAGCTTTGTGAAATTATGGAGTGGTCAAAGCATAATGTGTGTTCAACATTCCACATCTGCTGGGGCGCTCAGGCAGGTCTTTATTATCACTACGGCATAAAAAAGCACCTTTTGCCCGAAAAATTAAGCGGAATTTACACCCACAAGGTGCTTGTTCCGCATCACAAGCTTATGAGAGGCTTTGACGATACATTCACAATTCCGCATTCAAGACATACGGGAATTGATGAAGAGGCGTTGAAAAGATGCAGAGGGCTTGAAGTACTTGCTGTTTCCGAGATTGCAGGTTCATGCGTAATTTGCAGTCGAAACGGCAGACAGGTGTTTGTTACAGGTCACGCAGAGTATGACCGTGACACCCTTGCCAAGGAATATTTCAGAGATAAAAACAAGGGACTCAATCCGAATGTTCCTTACAATTATTTTCCGAATGACGATGCGTCAAAAACTCCGCCGATGATTTGGAGAAGCAACGCAACCTTGCTCTACACAAACTGGCTCAACTATTTCGTTTATCAGGCGACTCCGTATGACCTCCGTGAGCTTATCAACAGATATCCTCACTAAATTAAATACAAAATCAACCCCGAAGTGCCAAAACTTCGGGGTTTTGTTATGTAAAGTGTTGTATTTATCGTGTACATTATGTTATAATTATTTTAATTGTACATAATGAAAAAGTGCAAAAATGAAAATCTGCAATGAAACAGGTGTTTTTATGGAGAAAAAGCGTACCGTAATCAAGGTTGGTACTTCAACGCTGACTTATGAAAACGGAAAAATAAATTACAGAAGAGTTGAACAGCTTTGCAAGGTACTTTCCGATTTGCAGAACCGAGGAGAACAGGTTATCTTCGTTTCTTCGGGTGCTATTGCTGTAGGAATGGGCAAGGCAGGTCTTGACAAGCGACCTACCGAAACCAAGAAAAAACAGGCTCTTGCCGCAATCGGTCAGTGTGAGCTTATGTTTATGTATGACAAACTTTTCGGCGAGTACAACCACTCTGTTGCTCAGCTGCTACTTACCCGCCACGCTGTTGAAACAGAGCAGAAAAGGCAGAATGTTATCAACACAATTGACGAGCTTCTCAGAATGAACATTATCCCCGTAATCAACGAAAACGATACCGTTACGATTGATGAGCTTGAGGGCAACAATTTTGGTGATAACGATATGCTTTCCGCAATTGTCGCAGGACTTGTTGCCGCAGACAGACTCATTATTCTTACGGATATTGACGGTCTGTACGATTCAAACCCACGAACAAATCCAAATGCCAAAAAGCTTGATATTATCGAAAAAATCAATGCAGAAATTTTTGAAATGGCGGCAGGTACAGGCTCAAACCGTGGCACAGGCGGTATGATTACAAAGCTTCAGGCGGCTGATTATGCCACAAAACGAGGTGTTGAGGTCAACGTTATCAACGGCTCAAATCCCGAAAATCTTTATGAAGTAATTGACGGAAACAAAATCGGAACAAAATTTTTACCTGTTAAATAATCGGAGGAAAATTATGACTAAACTTGAACAAATGGGCGCAAAGGCAAAAGATGCGTCAAGATTTCTTATGACAGCCGGTTCAAAAAAGGACATTGCCCTCGGTGCAATTGCAGACGCACTCTGCGAAAACTGCGAAGAAATTCTTGCAGCTAACAAAATTGACCTTGAGAACGGCGAAAAAAGCGGTCTTACGGCATCACTTCTCGACAGACTCAGATTGTCGGGGGAGAGAATCAACGGTATGGCTGACGGGGTAAGACAGGTTGCGGCTTTACCCGATCCCGTGGGAAGGATTCTTGACGGCAGAACCCTCAAAAACGGCTTGCAGATTGAAAAGGTAACAGTTCCGATGGGTGTTATCGGAATCATCTTTGAGGCAAGACCTAATGTAACTTCCGATGCGGCGGCTCTTTGCCTTAAAGCAGGCAGTGCCGTAATTCTTCGTGGCGGTAAAGAGGCTTTTCATTCAAATATGGCAATCGCAAGGGTTATGCGTGACGCACTTGAAAAGGCAGGATTTCCCCGTGACTGCGTAGCACTTGTTGAGGACACAACAAGACAGAGCGCAACAGAGCTTATGCAGCTTTCCGATTATCTCGATGTACTCATTCCCCGTGGCGGTGCAGGACTTATCAAAAGCGTTGTTGAAAATGCAAAGGTTCCCGTTATCGAAACAGGCGTGGGTAACTGCCATATCTATGTTGACAAGAGTGCAGATATTGAAATGGCGAAGAATATTGTTTTCAACGGCAAAACCTCTCGCCCATCTGTATGCAATGCGCTTGAAACATTGCTTGTACACAAGGATATCGCAGAAAAAGCTCTGCCCGTAATCAAAGCAGAGCTTGATAAAAAGAATGTTGAAATCAGAGGCTGTGACAGAACAAAACAGATTCTCGGCGACTGCGTTGTTACTGCAACGGAAGAAGATTATAGAATCGAATTTCTCGATTACATCATTGCCGTAAAGGTTGTTGACAGCCTTGATGATGCAATTGCTCACATTCAGAAGTACAGTACAGGTCACAGCGAATGCATTGTGACAAGCGACTACAACAGTGCAAACGAGTTCACGGCACGAATTGATTCTGCGGCGGTTTATGTAAACGCATCAACTCGCTTTACCGACGGCGGAGAATTCGGACTCGGTGCAGAAATCGGAATTTCAACCCAAAAGCTCCACGCAAGAGGACCTATGGGACTTAACGAGCTTACAAGCTCAAAATATATCATCAGAGGAAACGGACAAATCCGATAATCACATCAAAAGATACATCAGCGCAAGCAGAACTGACGGATCGGTGTTTTCCTCCATAAGCAGTATCACAAGCAAAAGAATTAGGCTCTGTTCCTTGTTTTTGAACATCAGATTCAAAAGGCCGTCATCCTTTTTCGGAACGGGCGGTTCGGGAATTTCGGACTTTGATTCTTCCTGCTTTTCGGGTTGTTTCGGAACTTCCCTTCTTGGTGCTTCACGATTGAATTGCGGCTTTCGGTGCATCTGCTGTGCTCGGTTAAAAGCCTCCTCTTCAAAACTCGGCAAAAAATCACCTCCTGTCAGAACAATCCGTTTTCACGCAGTAACGGCATAAGGCGGAATAATTTCAGCATCTTTTCGGCTTTGTCAAGCTTTTCCTGCCGTTCATGTGAAAGAAACGGTCTGAGCGAATCAAGCAGTCGGGTGGTGTCATCGCTGTTGTTCAGCGAGCTTAAAAGCGGTGCAAATTTAGCAATTGTGCCGATTGTGTCGTCACCGCCAAGCACTGACATAAGGTTATTTTCGGGCGGTTTCGGCTTTGGCGGTTGTTTTTGCTCACCCGTCAGACCAAGCTGTGCCCCAAGACTTTGCACCTGTTTCATTGCCTCGGGGTTCTGCAAAATCTGATTGAGCTTATCCTGTAAATCAGACATATCATTCACCGCCGAGCAGTTTCATCAGCGCCTGAGCCTGCGGACTTTGCAAAAGTTTCTTTGCTTTTTCGGGATCCGACAGAACGCTCTCAATCTGCTTTGATTGATTCGGATTTGTATTTTTCAAAAGATTTTCTATGTTACCGCTTTGTGCGGCACTTTCAAGCTGTTCCTTAGAGATACCGTACTTTTTCGATACCTCACCGAGCAGTTTATTAACTTTTTTATTATCAGACATACCAACACCTCAACATATACTATGCGGAAATTTTATTTTTAGAACGGAGAATTTTCAATGCGTATTTTGGTAGTTTCGGACACTCACGGAGATCTTCGCAGTCTTATCAAAGCCGTTGATGCACAGCGCAAGGCGGAAATAATTGTTCATTGCGGTGACGGTGAAGAACAACAGCGGTTTTTAAAAGACAATTACAAAGACAAAATGATTGTTGCCGTAAGGGGCAACTGCGATTGGAACAGCTTTTTCCCGTCAAAGGAGATTTTTAAAGCCTGCGGTAAAACTATCTTTGTGACACACGGACATCTCTATGACGCAAAATCGGGACTTTACCGCATCACCTCCGCCGCAAGAGAAGCAGGAGCGGATATTCTCCTCTTTGGTCATACACATATGCCTCTCACACTCTATGAGGACGGTCTGTATATTATGAACCCCGGTTCATGCCACGGATACTACGCGTCCTACGGCATTATCGACATCACCGACAAGGGCGAAATTGTTACCAATACCGTAGCCTTAAAATAATTGTGGAAATTGCAAAAATAAAATGATATAATAAATGTGATAAATAAGCGGAGGTGGGATTTTGAATTTTGACGGCTTTGATTTTGACGACAATATAAAACAAACCTTCAACACCCTTGATATTCAGGGCAGAGTTCCCCACGCTGTTGTAATAGAAAGCAGGGACAGCGAAAAGGCGATGAACCTTGCCGTGTTTCTGTCAATGTATGCGGTGTGTACCGAACCCGTAAAGCCTTGCGGTCATTGTGAGCAATGTCACAAGGCAAAGAATAAGGCACACGCCGACATTAAATATGTTGAACTTCCAAATGACAGAAAACAAAATTCAATTGAGCAGATGAGAGAGATAATCGGTGACTCTGTTATAAAGCCGAATGAGGCAGATGCAAAGGTGTATATCTTCCCTTTTGCCGACACAAGGCTTTCGGACATCGTTCAAAACTCGTTTTTGAAACTTCTTGAAGAACCTCCGCAGAATGTATATTTCATTATGCTCTGCGAAAACTCCAAGAAACTGCTCCCGACAATTCTCTCCCGTTCAAGTGTATTCCGTCTGAAAACAAAAGATGTTTTCAGTGAGGATGCGGTTGCAGGTGCAAAGAAAATTGTAAAAGGAATTTTATCGACACGGGAGTACAACCTTATGCAGGCACTCTATGCCCTCAGCGACAAAAACCTTGCGGACGAAATTCTGCTTGTCGTAAAGCTGATTCTGCGTGACGGAATGGCAAAAAGCGTTGGAGCGGATGCGGTTTTTGACGAGGAATGTGCCGGGGAGCTTGCAAGACGATTTACTCGGGCAAAGCTGATTTCTATGATTGAGCTTACCGAGAACGCAAAACTGAAAATACCGAAACACATAAATATAAATCTCCTCACAACTTGGCTGTGCGGAGAATACAGGAGGATTTCATGGCAGAGATAATCGGAGTACGATTTAAAGAAGTCGGCAAAGTGTATTACTTTGATCCGCTTGACAATAAACTTAACACAGGCGACAGGGTAATTGTTGAAACGGCAAGAGGTCTTGAGTGCGGAGAGGTTGCAACTCCAAACAAGACCGTTGACGATGCGGAAATTTCGCATCCGCTCAAGCCGTTAATCAGAATTGCAACCGAAAAAGACCTGAATCACCTTGCGGAAAACAAACTCAAAGAAAAGGAAGCATACAGGATCTGTGAACAGAAAATTGCCAACCACAAGCTTGAAATGAAGCTTGTAAATGTTGAATACACATTTGACAACAGCAAAATTCTTTTCTACTTTACGGCTGACGGACGAGTTGACTTCCGTGCACTTGTCAAAGACCTTGCAAGTGTGTTCAGAACAAGAATTGAACTTCGCCAGATTGGCGTGCGTGATGAGGCAAAAATGCTCGGTGGACTCGGCATCTGCGGTAAGCCGTTCTGTTGTGCAAGCTTTATGGGCGAGTTCCAGCCCGTTTCAATCAAAATGGCAAAGGAGCAGGGCCTGTCACTCTCTCCCGTTAAAATTTCGGGAACCTGCGGCAGACTTATGTGCTGTCTTAAATATGAACAGGAGGCATACACAGACCTTCTTAAACATACCCCAAAGGTAGGAGCAATTGTAAATACTCCCGAAGGCAGAGGTCTTGTTGTTGAAAACAACCTGATTGCAGGAACTTTAAAGGTTAAGCTCAACAACACTCCCGAAGACGCCGCTCCGAAATCATTCACAGTCAAGCAATGCAAGCTTGTTAAGGACGGCTACATCAAGCTTGACAAAAAGGAAATGGAAAAATTCAAGGGACTTGAATAATTTTTTGTAATGCGTACAGCGTTCGTCAAGTTGCAGTAAAAAAGAACTGTTTTCAGTTTAAAATATAAAATTCTTTCCAAAAGGTTGCTTTTTTCAAAATTTATGTTACAATAAAGGTGAAATTCATGAAGGAGGTATTTCCCTATGGCATATACTATCAGTGACGATTGCATCATGTGTGGTGCTTGTGCAGACAACTGCCCTTGCGACGCTATTTCAGAAGGCGACGGCAAGTATGAAATCAATGCAGACGCTTGTGTTGATTGCGGTTCATGTGCTGAAGTTTGCCCCGTCGGCGCTCCACAGGAAGGCTGATTAAGGGTTAATCCACAAAGACAGGCGGCAGGGATTTCCTTGCCGCTTTTTAATTACTGTTTTCAGGGGAATACCGATGAATAATAAACACCTTGAACCGCTTGGCAGCGGTATTAAAATATACGTGTCAGACAGCTACCGTTTTTCAACGGACACAATTTTACTTGCCGATTTTTCAAAGCAAATCGGTGCGAAAAAATGTGTTGACCTCGGCACGGGCTGCGGAACTATTCCGCTTTTGTGGTACAAAAACAACAACCGCCTTGATATCACAGCGGTAGAAATACAGGAGAATGCCTGCAAGCTGTTTTCACAAAGTCTTGAATATAATAATCTTCAGGACAAAATCAGAATTGTAAACTCGGACTTAAACAAGCTTGACGGTGCATTACCGCTCGGCTCGTTTGACCTTGTTGCCTGCAATCCGCCCTACAAAATCAGCGGAGGCGGAATTACAAATCCCGAGAACGCAAAACTTGTTGCAAGGCACGAATCCGAATGTACGCTTGACGATGTGTGCCTTTGCGGTTCGTCGCTTTTGCAGTTTGGAGGACGGCTCTGCATTTGTCAGCGCCCCGAAAGACTTGCCGATGCAATGGAGGCAATGCGTAAATATTCGGTTGAGCCGAAAAAATTAAGGCTTGTTCAACAGCGAAAGTCAAAAGCCCCGAAGCTCTTTTTGCTTGAAGGCAGAAGGGGCGGCAAAAGGGGATTTCTTGAGGTTATGCCAACCCTGTTTATTGAGGACGAAAACGGAAACTTTTCCGAAGAAATGCTGAACATCTACGGCAGTTACAAGGAGGACTATATAAATTGAGCGGAATTTTATATGTAACGGGAACGCCGATCGGCAACCTCGGAGATTTTTCACCGAGAGCCGCAGAAACACTCGAATCGGTTGATTTCATTGCGGCAGAGGACACAAGGGTAACGCTTAAGCTCTTGAATCATTTCGGCATAAAAAAGCCTATGGTGAGCTATTTTGAACACAACAAGCGTGAGCGTGGCGAAATCATCTGCAACAGAATTGAACAGGGCGAAAATTGTGCAATTGTAACGGACGCCGGAATGCCGTGCATTTCCGATCCGGGTGAAGATTTGATAAAGCTCTGCGAGGAGCGTGGAATAAAAACCGTGGTAATTCCCGGTCCGAGTGCCGTGATTTCCGCACTTGCGGTTTCGGGACTTGAAACAGGCAGATTCACATTTGAAGGCTTTTTGAGCGTGAACAAAAAGAGCCGCAACGAGCATCTTGACAGTCTGAAAAACGAACACAGAACAATGATTTTCTACGAAGCGCCACACAAGCTTCCGCAAACTCTCCGAGATTTGTACAGCTTTTTCGGTGACAGAAAGCTTTCGATCGTTCGTGAACTCACCAAAGTTCACGAAGAAGTAATCCGCACCACAACAAAATATGCTGCGGAAAATTATGCGGACGGCAGTATGAAGGGCGAATTTGTGCTTGTGCTTGAGGGCAAAAAGCAAGAGGAAAAATCCGAAGAATACACCCTTGAATTTGCGGTTGAAACCGCCCGCAAGCTGATTGAAAACGGTGCAAAGCCCACCGAGGCGGCAAAAGAGGCGGCAAGTATAACAGGCTTTAAGAAAAATGAGATTTACAGGGAGCTGTTGTAAATGACATACGAAAATGCTGTTGAAAAAATTCATTCACTTTTGACATTCGGTTCTCGTCCGGGACTTGACCGAATGAGAATTTTGCTTGACAGGCTCGGAAATCCGCAGGACAGGCTGAAATTTATACACATTGCAGGTACGAACGGCAAAGGCTCGGTTTGTGCTATGCTTTCATCCGCACTTGTTGCGGCAGGCTACAAAACAGGCTTGTTCATTTCACCGTATATCACGGATTTTCGTGAGAGGATACAAATAAACAATTGTATGGTGAGCGAGTCCGTTCTCACGGATGCGGTGGAAAAAACTTTCCCTATTATCGAGCAACTGCGTGAAGAGGGCACAATCATCACAGAATTTGAGTATGTCAACGCTCTTCAATTTTATATACACGCAAATGCAGATTGTGACATTGTTGTTCTTGAAACAGGAATGGGCGGTCTGCTCGACTGCACCAATACTATAAAATCACCGCTTTGTGCCGTTATCACCACAATCGGACTTGACCACACGGCAATTCTCGGTGATACAATTGAAAAAATTGCACAGCAAAAATGCGGAATCTTCAAGCCCGACTCAATGGCGGTCACTTCAAAGCAGGATATCCGTGCAATGAAGGTTATTGAATCAACTGCAAGAGAAAAGAAAATTCCGCTTGCAACGAGCGAGAGCGTTAACATTGATGTCATCGAAACCACCTTAAAGGGCAGTCGCTTTATGTTTAACGGTGTTGAAATTGATCTTCCGCTTTCGGGTGATCATCAGCTTGAAAATGCAAAAACCGCACTTGCGACACTTGATATGCTCCGTTGCAATTCTCTGATTTCAATAACAGATGAGCAGATTGCAAACGGTTTTGCAAAGGCTGTCAACCCTGCAAGACTTGAGCTGTTGAGTGAAAAGCCGATTGTTCTGCTTGACGGTGCTCACAATCCTAACGGAATTGAGGCACTTAAATCGGCAATCCAAAAATTCCTTCCGAATAAGTATATAATTGCAATCACGGGTATGCTTGCCGACAAGGATGTCAGCACTTCGGTAAAACTGCTTGACGGAGTTTTTGACAGAGTTTACACAGTTCCCGTTCACAATCCAAGGGCAATGCACCCTGCAAAGCTTATGCAACAGTATGCAAGATTTGTTGACGATACGGTAACCTTTGAAAGTGCCGAACACGCATTTGATATGGCTTTTGAACAGGCTGAAAAGACCGATTGTGCAGTTGTAATCTGCGGTTCGCTCTACCTTGCAGGCGAAATCCGTCCGTATATCATCAATAAAATTAAGGCTGAAAACGAATCAGCCGAAAAGTAAATTTTTCGTTACAACAGAATAAAACAAATTTTTTGCTCCGCACTTATTATCATTAAGATAACAGGTGCGGAGCTCTTATTTTTTAGAAGGACTGATAAAATTGCTGAAAACGGAATTTAAAAATAATATTCTCACGGCATACATTGACGGCGAAATTGACCACGATTCGGCGGCAGGAATACGCACAAAAATTGACGCCGCCGTTCAGACAAACAAACCGAAACTTTTGTGCCTTGATTTTTCAAAAGTATCGTTTATGGACTCATCGGGCATAGGTCTTGTAATGGGGCGATACCGCCAGATGAAGCTTATCGGCGGAGCATTGCGTGTGATTAATATTCCCGACAGATTGTACAGGCTTTTTTCAATGTCGGGACTTGAAAGTCTGGGGGTGTTGAGATGAAAACAGTAAATGAAATGAAACTTTGCGTGCCGTCAAAAAGCTGTAATGAGGCTTTTGCACGGTGCGTCGTGTCGGCATTTGTAATGAGCCTTGATCCTACCGTGAACGAACTCAGCGACCTAAAAACTGCTGTGTCCGAGGCTGTGACAAACTGCATTGTTCACGGCTACCGCCACCAAAGCGGAACGATTTACATAAACGGAAAAATCACCTCCGAAAACAAGGTGATAATCACAATCCGTGACAAAGGCTGCGGAATTTCCGATATTAAAAAGGCAATGGAACCGTTGTTTACAACTGCTCCCGAGGAGGACAGGGCAGGACTCGGCTTTGCAGTTATGCAGAGCTTTTGCGACAAGGTGCGTGTCCGTTCAAAGCCCGACAGCGGAACAACCGTAACTCTTGAAAAAATTATAGGTTCGGAAAATGGCCGATAAAAATAAACTTGCCGACAAAAATATGGGGCTTGTCCATGCCTGTTGCAAACGATTTTCAGGCAAAGGAATAGAGTACGAAGAACTTTTTGCATCGGGTTGTCTCGGACTCGCAAAGGCGATTAATAACTTTGACGAAAGCCGTAACCTGCAGTTTTCAACCTATGCCTTTCCTGTAATTATGGGCGAAATTAAGCGACTTTTCCGTGACGGCGGTGCAATCAGGGTCAGCCGTACATTAAAGGAGCTTTCACTTGCGATATCGAGGCTTAACAATGAAAGCAAACTAAAAAACGGCAGAGAACTCACCGTGAGCGAGCTTGCCGAAAGGCTTGATACAAGCGAGGAAAAAATCATTGACGCACTCAACAGCACAAGAGTTCCTCTCTCCCTGACTGCCGAATATGACAGCGAGGGCAACCCACAGCTTGATGTCCCTACAGATGATATTCAAGACGAAATCTCGGAACGATTGTCGCTTGAACAGGCAGTAAAATCCCTATGCGAAACCGACCGAAAAATAATTCAGCTGCGGTACTACCGAAGCAAAACACAAACTCAAACCGCCAAAATTCTTTCCATGACGCAGGTTCAAATCAGTCGGCGGGAAAAGAAAATTCTCACCGCCATTCGGGACAAAATGTCGGTTTAGCACCACGATTTTCCGAATGTGGCGTTCAATGAATCCCCTGCATATTTTTATTTATAAAAAATTTTCATATTTAACGACAAAAGCGCCCGAATAACGGACGCTTTTACTTTTTCTTTAATTCTGTTTTTCAAGCTTCAGCTTTTCAACAATTGCATCAACCGTGGTTTCGATACTGCTCAGCTCCATTGACACCGTGATATCGGCATACTTTTTATAGAGCGGATAACGCACTCTGTACACATCATCAAGAGTTTCACCTTTACCGAATGCAATGCCTCTTGTTTTGATATTTGTAACTCTGCGCTTGATTTCATCGAGGTCAACATCAATGAAAACAACCTTGCCGTTTTTTCTGAGGTTTTCCATGGCATTTTCACTGAGAACCATTGAACCGCCTGTTGCGATAACGGTCTTGTCGTAGTCAAGCTCTGCACCGATTTTTCCCTCAAGATGAAGAAAAAAGTCAAGACCTTCATTATCAAGAATCTCCTGCAACGGCTTTCCTGCCTCTTTGCAGATTATCAAATCTACATCAACGAAGGAATAACCCAGCGCCTTGGCAAGCAACACACCGACTGTGCTTTTGCCCGATCCGGGCATTCCGATTAAAACTATATTTTTCATATTAAAGAATCCTTACATTAAGTGAATCTGTGCTTGAAGTCGGGCAAGTTTTGTTTGACGAAAGCACAACAACCGTGTCGCCTTTTTTGACAACGCCTGTGCTGAGTGCCTTTTCCATAGCCTGTTTCGTGATTGAATCAGATGTGCGTTTTTCTTCGCCCATGACAGCCATAACACCCCAGTTAAGACAGAGCTTTCTGCACACAAGCTGTGATGTTGCAACTGCAATAACTGGACAGTCAGGTCTGTAATGAACCATCGCTCTTGCAACTCGACCTGTTGCACTTTCAACAATAATAGCCTTTGCGCCTACTGCCTGCGCAATATTCTTTGCAGCTTTACAGATACTTGATCTGATTGGGTTAGTGTCCTTCATTCCGTGTTCTTCCACATACTCATGAAGTGCGGTAAATTCACCGTTTTCCTCAGCCTCCGAACAAATTGCGTCAAGTGCCTTTACGCTTTCAATCGGGTACTTACCTGCGGCGGATTCTGCCGAAAGCATTACTGCGCTTGTGCCGTCATAAACTGCATTGGCAACATCGCTGATTTCGGCTCTTGTAGGACGGGGAGCCGTTGTCATACTCTCAAGCATCTGGGTTGCAGTGATTACATACTTACCTCTTGAAACAACCTTTCTGATGATTGTTTTCTGTATTTCAGGCAGCTTGATAAATGGAATTTCAACACCCATATCTCCTCGGGCAACCATAATACCGTCTGCGTAATCAATGATTGCGTCCATATCGTCAACACCGCTCTGATTTTCAATCTTTGCGATAATTTCAACATACTCATAGCCGAGGCTGTCAATAAAGTCACGAAGAGTTCTAACATCATCGTGATTGCGGACAAATGATGCGGCAACAACTGTTGCACCGTGGTTAAGACCGAACTCAATGTCCTTTCTGTCCTGAGCGCTTACATACGGCATATTGATAAAGTAGCCCGGAATGTTGATACTCTTGCGGTTTTTAAGCACACCGCCCTTGTTTACGGTACAAACGATTGACTCGGGATTTACTGACTTAACGACAAGCGAGATAATACCGTCATCAAGCAAAAGCTCTCTGCCGATTGCCTCCTGACCTTCGGATTCAAAAATATCAACAAGCTTCGGAAACGAAAGGCTTACACCTGTTTCGTCGCCCTCTTCTTTGTTTTTAAAAAGACTGAACTCTGCACCCTCGACAAGTTTAACAGAACCGTCCTTGAATGTGCCGACTCTGACCTCAGGACCCTTTGTATCGAGCAGAATTGCAACATTTTGACCACTCTCTGCAATTGCCTCTTTAAGGTTTTTGATTGTAACCTCAAGTCGGTCATAAACACCGTGTGACATATTGATTCTGGCAACATTCATACCTGCGTCAATCATTTTACGCATCATTTCTTTTGAATCGCAGGCAGGTCCGATGGTACAAACTATCTTAGTTTTTCTCATGTTTTCTCCGTCCTTTTAAAATGCTTATGTTCTGTTATTGTGCATATGTATAAATCTGTGTAAAAATTTTGATTACACTCATTATATATTATTCACAACACAATTTCAATCTTTGATTTGTAAAATTTTACATTCTGTGGCTTGTACAAAAATTTTCAAAACAATAACAAAAAATCGGGCAGTTTCCTGCCCGATTCTGTGCTTGAATTATACAAGATTTACGACAATCTTCTGAATTTGTGTTGCGTCAATAACGCTGATTTCACCGTCACCGTTTACATCGGCAACATTGAGCTGACTGTCTGTGAGTGTTTCAAGACTTACAATGTACTTCTGAACAAGAGTTGCGTCCATTACAGTAACTTCGCCGTCGCCGTCAACATCACCGATTTTAGCGGAAGGAGTGTACTCGCTAAACCACTTACTGCTGATCCATGCCGCACGGCTTGTCATCCAATCAGCTGCATAATTATACATATCCGTAAAACTGCCCTGATTGTAGCTTGTCTTAGTGTTACTTACGGTATATGTACCTGTTGTCATATCAAAGTCAGCCTTGTTCATTGATGTGTGGTCACAAATCCAACTGCTCGTTCTTATATGCCAGCCGCTTTTGTAATTCATCGCACCGCTGTCCTTGAGAAGGTCAAAATACTGTGTTTTTGTATAGAATTCGTCAGAGCCCTTGTAAGATGCGGTCTTGCCTGCAAAATAGTTGATTGCAGGAACAAACTGCTCAAACCAGATATTTACGGCAGCCTTATTAACCTGAGTGTTTCTTGAAATATTGTTAATGATATTACTGCTATTCTGAGTGCGTTTTTGTCTGTCCTTGAATCTGCACCACCAGCCTGAATACTGTGTGTAATCCTTAACACCGAAGTTCTGAAGATCCCAAGCACTGCCTGTAGCATTACCGAGCGCATTATCGTAGTCCCATACAGGTGAGCCGAAGAACTTATAGTTACCGTCAGAATCCTGCTTGTAAACAAAGTAAACGCTTGAAACACCGGAATCCCAGTTTTTACCTAGTTCATTTATAAGCCACAGCTTTGCACATGAATCAACATCAGCGTACTGTGAAAGGTCGGAGTCTGCTTTTTTAGCGGCTCTGTGGAAAGCATTGTACTTTTCACGGACATAGTTCTTAACTTCATTATAGCCCTTGTCGCCTTCCGAAAGCTCAGGAGCTTTAATTGTAACCTTGATACCGTCATCACATTTTACATAGTAATCTTCACCGTCTACAGCACCGGAATCAACTTCACAAAGGAACGGGAAATTCTTGTTTACATTGCCGTCAGCGTCAAGATATGCAGTATCGTCAATATCGTTGACAAGGGCACTCTTACCCACCTCAATTTTTTCGGTCATCTGATATGAACCCCAGTAATAACCGTCTGAGTAGAAATCAACATATCTTGAATCCGAAGCATATGGAGTTCCTACTGCATCTGCAAGGTCATAAAGAAAGCGGTTTCTTGTGAGTGAATCATCCTGATAGTTTGCAAGAAGAGAAAACTTTTTGCCCTTTGACATACCGCCGATTGAAACCTTATCGGAATATGTGATGTTGTAAGGCTTCTTAGCCTTGCCCCATGTTGAGTTGCCTCTGCCCTTGATTTTTTTGATTGAAGTATTGTCAATCTTGCCGTTCTTATCAACAATAGCGCCTGTTGCAGAGGAATAGTTGCTCTTATCCTCATTAAGATAAGAGATAAGTTCCTTGCCGTTGCCGTCAGCATTGCTGTTGTTCACATAGATTGCAGACTCGGCAGAGGACTTTAAGAATGTGAGGGAATAGGTTTTTCCGTCGGCAGTAACATTGCCTGCCTTATCAATTGTGTACGAAACCTCCCTTGACTCGCCTGACGGTATAGTTACATTATTAACCGTAACGCTTTTTGAATATGCGTTATAAAGCTCAACGCTTGTTGACGAAACACTGCTTGGAAGGAAGAAATACTTCCTATTAGTATTCAATTCCTCCATATCCTCGTTGTGTTTACATTGCCATGCAACCCATGCGTCAGAATCGTCAGAACCGCTTACTGCGTGTGCATAAAGTGCATTCTGAGTTTTAAATGAAAGAGTCGGTGTTGATGTTTGAGCGGCAGAAACAGAAAATACCGACATACCGCCAACGGTCATCAAACCAGCAAGTACAATTGAAAGCGCCTTTTTTGTTGTCCTCACTATAATCACTCCTAAAAAATCATATCAACAAGGAACTTTTAGATATATTCACAAAAAGTTCACTTGTTAATCACATCCGTCAAAATTATTGTACCATTTGCATAAAATTAATACAAGTAATTTTTCAATATATAACGGTACAATTTTGCGAAATTTCTTTATTTTCGTTGATTAATTTGATATAATATTATGGTAAAGATACGGTAACACTTACCGAAATTTTAAATCACATTAAGGAAGTGGCATAATGCGTAATTACGGCAAAAAGAAAAACTATTGTCTTATTGCGGCACTTGCATCACTTGTAGCTTTTTCAACTATGGCTGCAAGCGTTATGAGTGGTTGCGGAGAAAATTCGGATGAGCAAAAAACAACAAAGATTGTTCACGAAACACGCATAGATACTCAGATTGAAACAAAAATTGAAACATACACCGAGGTTGTAACAGATGCTCAGGGCAACACTGAATATGTTGAAGAAACAAAAGCTGTGCCTGTAAACAACAACGCCGGCGGCAACAGCAAGTCAGGCGATTCAGGCAATAACTCCGAGAACTCAGGCGGCAGTTCTTTCGGCAAAAATTCAAACAGTCAGCAGAGTTCCGTTATTGAAAAGAGTGAAACGAGCAAAACTACTAACAACAGTTCTTCAAAAACAGACTCAGGCAAAACTAATAACAACAGTAATAAGAATAATAACAACAGCAATAAAAATAACAACAGCAACAAAAATAATAACAGTTCATCTTCAAAGTCGGATTCATCAAAATCTGATGACAGCAACAGCAAGTCACTTAAAATCGGCGGCAAAACATTCAATGTCGGTGACACAATTGTATGCACATACAATCTGACAACACCGGCAGTTCTCGAAAACTATCAGGCAACAATCAAATATGATTCATCAAAGCTTACCTGCAAAAGTGCAAAAATGTCTGTACCCGCTAAATACGGAGCTATGCTCAACATAAAGATTGCCGGAGAGATTTCTTTAAGCGGCGTCAACATCGGTGACGGTTATGACTACACAAACGGCGGTGCGTTTATGACCGTAGTATATGAAGTTAAAGGCGGCGGCTCAACATCACCAAGTTATCACTGGGAAGTTGCCTGCAGAGCAAGCGACAGTAAGAACCTTATCGACAAAAAGGGTAAGCCTGCGAGCGGTTTTAAGCTCAGCTCATCTTATAAAGATTAGGTTGCCAACTAAAAATTGAATTGCTTTTAAAACCGTAAAATGAGGCTGTGAAGAAATGAAGTTTAAGACTTCGTTCTTCACAGCCTGTCTTGTTTTGTACAAAAGCACGGCGCACCCCGTTTCCTGTTCGTGAATACAGTTTGACAAATAAAAAGCATTTAAGCCCGAGCGTGTTATTGTAGTTATTCATACAATTTCAATACAGTGCCGAACCGTGTTCGCCTGCTGATGAACTTTTTGTGGCTCTATAATAAAAGTCGTGGTAGCAAAAGAGCCTGCATTTTGAAACAAGCAAAAACTCCCGACTAAAAAGTCGGGAGTCAAATTGAACTTGTATTAACTTAAAAAGAATTAAACGAGCTCGATAATTGCCATTTCAGCGGCGTCACCACGACGGGGACCGATTTTAGTAACTCTTGTATAGCCACCGTTTCTATCGCTGTATTTTGGAGCAATTTCCTTAAAGAGCTTGCTTGTAACATCTTCCTTAGTAACAAAAGCCAAAACAAGGCGTCTGTTGTGAAGAGTATCTTCTTTAGCTGTAGTAATCATCTTCTCTGCCATAGCCTGAACTTCCTTGGCACGAGTAAGAGTTGTTTCAATTTTGCCGTTTTCCAAAAGGAAAGTAACCATAGCACGAAGCATTGCAGTTCTCTGTGCAGTAGTTCTTCCTAATTTTCTTGTACCTGGCATTTCTTTCACTCCTTTACCGTTGAGTTTGTTGGTAAGAATTTGACAGAATAGCCTGTCAAAGACTTTGGGAAGTTATTCGTCTTCCTTCTGAAGACTAAAACCGAGAGAATTGAGCTTCTGTACAACTTCCTCGAGAGATTTTCTACCGAGGTTACGCACTTTCATCATATCCTCTTCGGACTTGTTGATCAAATCCTCTACCGTGTTAATGCCTGCACGCTTGAGGCAGTTGAAAGAACGAACTGAAAGATCAAGATCTTCAATTGTCATTTCAAGAATCTTTTCCTTACCCTTGTCATCCTTCTCAACCATAACTTCAGCACTTGAAGCTTTGTCGGAAAGGTTAACAAAAAGGTTAAGGTGTTCGGTAAGAACCTTTGCTGCAAGAGAAACAGCCTCCTGAGCATTGATAACTCCGTTTGTCCAAACATCCAAAGTAAGCTTGTCATAGTCAGTAATCTGACCTACACGAGTGTTATCAACTGTATAGTTTACCTTTAACACGGGAGTATAAATTGAATCAATCGGCAAAACGCCAATAACATTGTTGCCGCTTAACTGCTTGTTGCGCTCTGAAGGAATATATCCTCTGCCCTTGTCAACTGTGATTTCCATATTGAGCTTAGCACCCTCACCGAGTGTAGCAATATGGAGTTCAGGGTTGAGAATTTCAACCTCATCATCACATTTGATGTCGGCAGCCTTTACCTCACAGGGACCCTCGGCTGCAATTTCTATAACCTTGGGACTTGTTTCATGGAGCTTTGCAACAAGACTTTTCATATTAAGAACAATTTCCGTAACGTCTTCCTTTACGCCGGGAATAGTTGAAAATTCGTGAAGAACGCCGTCAATCTTGATTGATGTAACAGCACAGCCTTCAAGAGAGGAAAGTAGCACACGGCGCAAACTGTTGCCGAGTGTGTTGCCGAAACCACGCTCGAGCGGTTCAACAACAAACTTGCCGTACTTTCCATCCTCGGTTAATTCCTCGGTTTCAATTCTTGGCTTTTCAATTTCTATCATTCGCGAATCCTCCTAAACATTATGCGACTGCAAAAGCAGCCCATCTGTGTGTAATCTGCCTGTGAAATATAAGATTACTTGGAGTACAACTCAACGATGAGGTGTTCTTCAACAGGAAAGTCGATGTCTTCTCTCTGGGGAGCTGCAACAACCTTGCCACCGAGAAGATTTTCGCTCTTCTCAAGCCACTTTGGTGTTACAATTGAAGATGTTTCGCCCTCTGCGATTGCCTTGAATCTTGCAGTTGAACGGCTCTTCTCCTTAACTTCGATTACATCGCCAACCTTAACAAGGTATGAAGGAATGTTTACCTTCTTACCGTTTACGGTAAAGTGGCTGTGACTAACAAGCTGTCTTGCTTCTCTTCTTGTAGCTGCAAGACCGAGTCTGAAGATAACGTTGTCAAGTCTTCTTTCAATAAGTGTAAGCAATACAGCACCTGTCTTACCCTCAGCTTTTTCAGCTTTTTCGTAGTAAGCTCTGAACTGCTTCTCCATGATGCCGTAGATAAATTTTACCTTCTGCTTCTCAGTGAGCTGCATGCTGTATTCGCTCTTTTTTCTTCTCATCTTACCGCCGGGATTTCTGTTGGAAGTCTTCTTGGAATAACCCATAACTGCGGGTGAAATGCCAAGAGCTCTGCAACGCTTAGCGATAGGCTGCATATTTTTAGCCATAGTAGAATTTTCCTCCTTTTAAAATACTATACACGTCTTCTCTTTGGAGGACGGCATCCGTTGTGCGGGATTGGAGTAACATCCTTAATCATTGTTACCTCAAGACCTGCAGTCTGCAATGCACGGATTGCAGCTTCACGACCCTGACCGGGACCCTTTACATATACTTCAACATACTTCATGCCGTGTTCCATTGCTGCCTTTGCAGCTGTTTCGGCTGCTGACTGAGCGGCAAACGGAGTTGACTTCTTTGAACCTCTGAAACCGAGCTCGCCTGCGCTTGCCCATGAAACAGCGTTGCCCTGTGTATCGGAAATAGTAACAATTGTGTTGTTAAATGTAGACTGGATATGCGCTGCGCCTTTTTCAATGTGCTTGCGTTCACGGCGACGGCGGATAACCTTCTTACCACCCTTTGGTGCTGCCATAGTCCTTTGCCCTCCTTACTTCTTCTTATTAGCCATGGTTTTACGGGGACCCTTACGAGTACGAGCGTTAGTCTTTGAACGCTGACCTCTTACAGGAAGTCCTTTTCTGTGGCGAACGCCACGGTAACAACCAATATCAATAAGTCTTTTAATATCATAAGCGATGTCACGGCGAAGGTCACCTTCAACGCGGCAGTGATGCTCGATGTATTCTCTGAGCTTTGCAATATCTTCTTCTGTCAAATCTCTGACACGAGTGTCCGGATTAACACCTGTTGCAGCAATAATGTCGTCTGCAGTCTTACGGCCGATACCGTAGATATAGGTCAAACCAATCTCAACTCTTTTATCTCTCGGTAAGTCAACACCTGCTATACGAGCCATATAGTTGCACCTCCATATAAATTCTAAAATATAGTTTTGTTTTCGTTAGGTAAATTAACCCTGGCGCTGCTTATGCTTGGGGTTTTCGCAAATAACTAAAATCTTACCTTTTCTTTTGATTACTTTGCACTTGTCGCACATTTTCTTTACTGAAGGTCTGACTTTCATGTATAATCATTCCTTTCTAAAAAGTCGTGTTTTTACCCGAATTATTTAGTTCTCCAGGTAATTCTGCCTCTTGTCAGGTCATAGGGGGACATTTCCACCTTTACCTTATCACCCGGCAATATGCGAATGAAGTTCATTCTCAGTTTGCCTGAAATAACAGCTAATATCACGTGACCGTTCGGCAACTCTACCTTAAACTGTGCGTTCGGTAAAGCTTCCTTAACAATACCTTCAATTTCGATTACATCCTGTTTTGACATATTGTCAACCCTCGCTCTTTCTAAAATTGTTCAAAATTTTTCTTATCTGCGGATTGGTCTTGATTGAACCCTCTATCACGGTTCCTGTAGGAGAAATATGAATAAGCTTTTTCTTTTTAGGCTTCTCAACCTTTCTTCGCTTTCCGTCTGCAATGTAAGCAAAAACGGAATCGCAGTCGAGAACAACAAAAAAGCCGTTCTTTTCCCTTCCTGCCACAGCCTTTACGATACTGCCTTTTACTGTGTTCATAAAATCACCTTTAATCGCACAAAGTCATAATTTTAGGTCCGTCAGGAGTTATTGCAACAGTATGTTCAAAATGAGCTGAAAGCTTTCCGTCAGCAGTGACGGTAGTCCATTTGTCATCAAGAACACGCACATTGCACCTGCCCTGGTTCACCATGGGTTCAATGGCAATAGTCATACCCGGAATAAGCCGCACTCCTCTGTGAGCAGTGCCGTAATTGGGTACGCTTGGGTCTTCGTGCAGTTTCGCACCTACGCCGTGGCCGACAAAATCTCGTACCACCGAGTAACTGCGAGCTTCGACATACTTCTGAACAGCGTTGCCTATGTCACCGACACGGTTGAAGGCAAGAGCCTGTTTAATTCCCTCATACAGACTCTCTTTTGTGGCGTCAAGCAAAGCCTGTGCGTCTGCACTGATTTTGCCGCAGGGGAATGTAAAGGCGTTGTCGCCGTGAAATCCCCCGTAGAAAGCGCCAACATCCACGCTTACTATGTCGCCCTCTTTTAAAACGAGTTCTTTACTGGGTATGCCATGGATAACCACATTGTTAACGGAAATGCACGCACTCGCAGGAAAGCCGCCGTAACCGAGAAACGAGGGAACTGCTCCCTGTTTCTCGATGTATGAGCGGACAATGTTATCTATTTCATAAGTAGTAACGCCGGGCTTTACAGCCTCTCCCGCAACACGCAATGCCTCGGCAGAAATTCTGCAGGCATCTTTCATTTTTGAAAGTTCCCGTGCTGTCTTAACTACAACCATGAATTAAGCCTCAATACCTTCAAGGATAGCCTTTGTAGTAGCTTCTACATCATCCTGTCCTTTTACAGTAACAAGCTTACCCTGCTTCTCATAGTAAGAAACGAGGGGCTCGGTCTCTTTGTGATATGTTTCGAGACGAGCAAGCACGGTATCGGGGTGGTCGTCCTTGCGCTGAACAAGGGTGCCGCCGCAATCGTCACAAACACCTTCCTTTTTGGGCTTTAAAGTCACAATGTGGAAAGGTCTGCCACAATTTTCGCAAACACGGCGTCCGGACATACGGTTGATGATTTTTTCATCAGAAATGTCGATGTTGATGACATGCTGAATCTCAACACCCATATTATCCAGAGCCTCAGCCTGAGGAATAGTTCTTGGAAAACCGTCAAGAATGAAACCCTTCTTGCAGTCATCGGCAGAAAGTCTTTCCTTTACAATACCGATTACTACTTCGTCGGGAACAAGCTTGCCTTCATCCATAAAGGATTTAGCCTTCAAGCCCATCTCAGTGCCGTTTTTCAGCGCTTCACGGATCATGTTTCCGGTTGAAATTGTGGGAATACCAAAGTGTTCACAAAGTACAGCAGCCTGTGTGCCTTTACCTGCACCCGGAGCACCTAACATGATAATGTTCATCTATTATACTCCTTTTTTCTCAATTAGTCAAGAAAACCTTTGTAATGACGCATCATCATTTGTGACTCGAGCTGTTTAACAGTTTCAAGAGCAACACCAACTACGATGATGATTGATGTACCGCCGATTGACATCTGTCCCATTCCGGAAGCAGCGCCGTAGATAAGCGGAATCATAGCGATAACAGCAAGGAACATTGCACCGATTAATGTGATTCTAGACAAAATCTTTCTGATATAATCGGCTGTCGGAGCACCCGGACGAATACCGGGAACTGTGCCGTTGTTAGCTTTAAGATTGTTAGCCATTTCAACAGGGTTGTACTGAATTGATGTATAGAAATAAGCGAACATTATGATGAACAAGAAATAAAGTACCATGTACAGCCAGCCTGTGGTGCTGAATGCTGCAAAGAATGCACCCCAGAAACCTTCTCCTGCAGGAATCTTGAGGAAGAGGTTGATTGTACTTGGAATTGAAAGAATTGAGCTTGCAAAGATGATTGGAAGAACGCCGCCGAGAGCAACCTTGATAGGAAGGTGGCTTGACTGACCGCCGTACATCTTTCTGCCCACAACACGCTTTGCATACTGAATCGGGATTCTTCTTTCGCTGTCCTGCATGAATGTGATAATCCATACGACAGCAACAAAGAGAACTACCCAGAGAGGTACGAGGAAGAAGAACTGTGTGCTGCCGTTAACAGCAAGGTTCCAGTACTGACCGAGTGTGTTGATAATCTGTGGGAACTGAGCAACGATACCTGCAAAAAGGAGAATGGAAATACCGTTTCCGATGCCGTGGCTGTTGATCTGTTCACCAAGCCACATCATAACCGCCGTACCTGCGGTAAAAACAAGGATGATTACGATAGCAGAGAACCAAAGTTCAAAACCGCTGTTGTAAAGTGTTACCTTGCTGTTGAGAAGGTAGAAGTAATATGCAGTACCCTGAATAATACCGAGACCGACTGTTACATAACGAGTGATAGCACTGATTTTGCGTCTGCCGGCTTCGCCTTCTCTTGCCAATCTCTCCAGAGGAGGAATAGCAACGCAGAGGAGCTGGATGATGATTGAGCTGTTGATATAAGGGGTGATACCCATTGCAAACAATGTTGCGTTTGAGAATGCACCGCCTGAGAGTGTATTCATATAAGAGAGCATTGTGTTTGACCAGTCATCCGGATTCATAACACTTCTGAGAGCCGCAGTATCCAGGAACGGAACCTGAATAACCGAGCCGATTCTGAATACAACAATGATTAAGAGAGTAAATAAAATTTTCTTTCTTAAATCGGGGAGTGACCAAGCATTTTTGATGGTTTTAAACACTTAGATCACCTCTGCCTTTCCGCCCGCAGCCTCAATTGCAGCTTTAGCTGATTCGGAAAAAGCAGAAACCTTTACTGTAAGTTTTTTGTCAAGCTTACCGTTGCCAAGAATTTTAACAGCATCAAAGCCGTTCTTAACAACGCCCGCATTAACAAGAGCCTCAATATCTACTGTCGCACCGTCTTCAAACTTTCTGTTCAAAGTGCTGAGGTTTACTGCTGCTACAGCTTTTGCAAAAATGTTGTTGAAACCTCTTTTAGGGATACGACGCTGTAAAGGCATCTGACCGCCCTCAAATCCGGGACGGATGCTGCCGCCTGAACGAGCCTTCTGGCCCTTATGACCTTTACCGGAAGTTTTGCCCCAGCCCGAGCCGTGACCTCTGCCGATTCTCTTTGAGTCCTTCTTAGAACCCTCAACAGGAGAAAGTTCATGTAACTTCATTAGTTCGCACCTCCTTGCTTATGCTTCACTAACCTCTACGAGGTGGATGATTTTTGCTACCTTACCCTTAGTCTGAGCGTTATCGGGCTGAGTTGTAACATCACCGATTTTCTTAAGACCAAGAGCGTGGGCGGTTGCAATCTGATCCTTCTTAGAGCCGATAAGACTCTTTACTAACTTAATTGTCATAGTTTACAACCTCCCTATTAAAGAATTTCTTTAACGGATTTACCGCGGATTGCAGCAACTTCTTCAGCATTTCTTAATGCGCCAAGACCTGCAAGAGTAGCTCTAACTACATTACAGGGATTGTTGGAACGAAGAGCCTTTGTTCTGATGTCCTTGATACCTACTGCTTCAACAACGGCACGAACAGGACCGCCGGCAATAACACCGGTACCGGGAGCTGCGGGCTTCATAAGAACTCTGCCTGCACCGAACTCACCGATTACTTCGTGAGGGATTGTTGTACCTCTGAGTGAAACCTTCATGAGGTTCTTCTTAGCATCCTCAATACCCTTGCGGATAGCGTCGGGTACTTCGCCTGCTTTACCGATACCGAAACCAACTGTTCCGTTACCGTCGCCTACAACTACGAGAGCTGCAAACTTGAAAATACGACCGCCTTTAACTGTTTTAGAAACACGGTTAATAGTAACTACTCTTTCTTTTAATTCGCCTGTTACTTCTACTGTTTTAGCCAAAGTTATTCCTCCAATCCTTAGAAATTGAGGCCGCCCTCACGGGCGCCTTCGGCCAATTCCTTAACACGGCCGTGATATATGTTACCGCCTCTGTCGAATACAACATCAACGATATTCTTTTCTTTTGCACGCTCTGCAACGAGCTTGCCAACAGCCTTAGCTGCCTCTTTGTTTCCGCCATTGCCTGTGATTTCCTTATCAAGGCTTGAAGCCTGAGCAAGTGTAACACCGGCTACATCGTCAATAATCTGAGCATAGATGTTGCTTGTGGAGCGGAATACGCAAAGACGAGGACAAGAAGCTGTACCGCTGATCTTGCTGCGGACTCTCTTATGGCGTTTTGCGCGTGCCTTTTTTGTATCTGGTCTGCTTACCATTAATTATTCACTCCTTAATTATTTGCCCTTACCGGCCTTGCCTTCCTTGCGGCGGATAACTTCATCAGCGTACTTAATACCCTTGCCCTTATATGGCTCCGGAGGACGCTTTTCTCTTACTTCGGCAGCAAACTGACCAACCTTTTGCTTATCAATGCCGGAGATGATGATTTTGTTAGGATCGGGAACTTCAATCTTGATGTCCTCTGTATCCTCAACGATAACCTGGTGTGAATAACCAAGGTTCATAACGCACTTGTTACCCTGCTTCTGAACACGGTAACCAACGCCGTTAACCTCAAGAGTCTTTGAATAACCCTCTGTAACACCGATAACCATATTATGGATAAGTGTTCTTGTAAGGCCGTGAAGTGAACGGTTTTCCTTTGCGTCGTTAGGACGTGTAACCTCGATTACATCGCCCTTGATTTCAACAGTCATAGCAGGATTAAACTTGAAATCAAGTGTACCCTTAGGACCTTTAACTGTGATAACGCCGTTGTCAACTGAAGCTGTAACGCCGGCGGGAATATTTATAGGTTTTCTTCCAATTCGAGACATTTATCGCACCTCCTCTTACCAAATGTAAGCGAGAACCTCGCCGCCGATGTGCTGCTTTCTTGCCTCACGATCTGTCATAACACCCTTTGAGGTTGAAATGATAGCGATACCAAGACCCTTCATTACCTTTGGCATATCTTCTGCATTACTGTAAATTCTGAGACCGGGCTTTGATACACGGCGGAGACCTGTGATAACAGGAGTCTTGCCGTCTGTATACTTGAGTGTTACCTTAATAACGCCCTGCTTGCCGTCTTCAATAACTGTGAAATTCTTTACATAACCTTCGTCAACAAGAATCTGACAAATTGACTTCTTGAGGTTTGAAGCGGGAATTTCAACAGAATCATGCTTTGCTGAATTTGCGTTACGGATTCTTGTAAGTAAATCAGCAATTGTATCTGTAATCTGCATTATGCTTTACCTCCCTTGCTTACCAGCTTGCTTTCTTTACACCCGGAATTTCGCCCTTGTAAGCGAGTTCACGGAAGCAAATACGACAAATGCCATACTTACGGAGGTAGGCGTGTGGTCTACCACAGATGTTACATCTTGTGTACTCTCTTGTAGAGAATTTCTGCTTTCTCTGCTGCTTTACTTTCATTGAAGTTTTAGCCACAACAATCCCTCCTTACTTTGAAAACGGTGCGCCCATAAGCTTTAAGAGCTCGCGAGCTTCTTCGTCTGTTGTTGCAGTGGTTACGAAACAAATGTCCATACCACGAACCTTGTCGATCTTGTCATAGTCAATCTCGGGGAAGATGAGCTGTTCTTTGAGGCCCATGTTGTAGTTACCACGACCGTCAAATGAATCAGGGTTGATACCTCTGAAGTCACGAACACGGGGAAGTGCTACATTGAAGAATCTGTCGAGGAATTCATACATTCTCTCGCCTCTTAATGTAACCTTACAGCCGATTGCCATACCTTCTCTGAGTTTGAAGTTAGCAACTGACTTTCTTGCCTTACAGATGAGAGGCTTCTGACCTGTAATAGCAGAAAGGTCTGTGCAGATAGCATCAATTACTTTTGAGTTATCTTTTGCTTCGCCTGCGCCTACATTGATAACGATTTTATCAAGCTTAGGAATCTGCATTGTGCTCTTGTAGGAGAACTTTGACATAAGAGCAGGTGCAACTTCTTTTGAATAATATTCTTTAAGTCTTGCCATATCTTATTTCCTCCTTAAAGTGCTTCGCCGCATTTAGCGCAAACTCTGCCCTTAGAGCCGTCCTCATAGAACTTATGAGCAACTCTTGTAGGCTTTTTGCATCTTGGGCAAACGATCTGAACCTTAGATGCATACATAGCACCCTCAGCCTTAATGATACCGCCCTGCTCGCCCATCTTCTTGGGCTTAACATGCTTTGAAACCATGTTTACTTTTTCTACGATAACTTTGCCTTCTTTAGGGCTTACAGCCATAACCTGACCTGTCTTGCCCTTGTCCTTACCGCTTAATACGATAACGGTGTCGCCTGTTTTAACATGAACTTTACTCATTGTGACACCTCCAATTAAAGTACTTCGGGAGCGAGAGAAAGAATCTTCATATAATCTTTATCACGAAGCTCTCTTGCTACCGGTCCGAAGATACGAGTACCCTTCGGGTTCTTATCTTCCTTAATAATAACAGCTGCATTTTCATCGAAACGGATATAAGTACCGTCTTCTCTTCTGACGCCCTTTGCAGAACGAACAACTACAGCCTTTACAACGTCGCCTTTTTTAACAACACCGCCGGGTGCTGCCTTTTTAACCGAGGCTACGATTACATCGCCAATGTTGGCATATCTCCTTCTGGTACCGCCGAGTACACGAATGCACATAAGTTCCTTTGCGCCGGTGTTGTCGGCAACCTTGAGGATAGTTTGCTGCTGAATCACAGTGTAATTCCTCCTTTACTCAAAGCCGCTAAAATAAACTTATTTAGCTTTCTCAATAATCTCGACGAGTCTCCATCTTTTGTCTTTAGAAAGAGGACGGGTCTCCATAATCTTTACACGGTCGCCAATGCCACACTCGTTGTTTTCGTCATGTGCCTTGAAACGAACTGTACGCTTAACAATTTTGTTGTAAAGCTTGTGCTTTACGCTGTCTTCAACTGCAACGACAATTGTCTTGTCCATCTTGTCGCTTACAACTTTTCCGACAACAGTTTTTCTCATATTTCTTTCACTCACTGTTAAGTCCTCCTCTCTTAAGCTTCAGCGCCGTTAAGTTCCATCTGACGAAGAACTGTTGAAATTCTTGCGATGTCCTTTTTAACAGCACCGATTCTGGATGAGTTTTCGAGCTGATTAACAGCAAGCTGGAAACGAAGATTGAATAATTCTTCTTTGAGTTCAGTGAGCTTTGTCTGAAGCTCTTCTACTGACATATCTCTGAGTTCTGATGCTTTCATTACTGCTCACCCTCCTCTTTCTTAACAAACTTGCACTTGATCGGAAGCTTATTTGCAGCAAGGCGAAGAGCCTCTCTTGCAGTAGCTTCATCTACGCCGCCGAGTTCAAACATAACTCTGCCGGGCTTTACTACGGCTACCCAGTACTCGGGTGAGCCTTTACCTGAACCCATTCGTGTTTCAGCAGGCTTTGCTGTAACAGGCTTATCAGGGAAAATTTTGATCCATACTTTACCGAATCTTTTGCAGTAACGAGTCATAGCGACACGGGCAGCCTCAATCTGGTTTGAGGTGATCCATGCAGGCTCTGTAGCCTGAAGACCGAAATCGCCGTAAGTAACCTTGTTACCACGAAGAGCCTTACCTGTCATACGACCTCTGTGAACTCTTCTGTATTTTACTCTCTTAGGTAATAACATTACTTTCTGCCTCCTTCTCTGCGGGGCTTTCTTGACTTAACTTCGTTAAGAACCTCGCCCTTGTATAGCCAAACCTTAACGCCTACTTTACCGTAGGTTGTGTTAGCTTCTGCAAAGCCGTAGTCGATGTCGGCACGAAGTGTCTGAAGCGGAATAGTACCTTCGTGGTACTGCTCTGAACGAGCAATTTCAGCACCGCCAAGACGGCCTGAACACATGATCTTAATACCCTTAGCGCCACGACGCATTGCGTTGCCGATTGACATCTTCATTGCACGGCGGAAAGAGATTCTCTTTTCAAGCTGCTGAGCGATGCTTTCTGCAACGAGCTGTGCATCAAGCTCAGGAGCCTTAACTTCTACGATATTGATTGCAACGGGCTTGCCGAGCATCTTTTCGCACTGTGCTCTGAGCTTTTCAATCTCAGAACCACCCTTACCGATTACAAGACCGGGCTTAGCGCAGTGAATGCTGATTTTAACCTTTTTGCCGTCACGCTCAATTTCAATCTTTGAGATACCGAAGTTGTAAAGCTGAGCCTTCAGAGTCTTACGGAGGTTATAGTCCTCAACGAGTGTAGCACCGAAGTCCTTCTTGTTTGCAAACCAACGGGAATCCCAATCTTTAATAACGCCGACACGGAGACCGTGCGGATTAACTTTCTGACCCATAATCTAACCTCCCCTTAGTCGTCTTCTCTTTCCTTGAGTACGAGGGAAATGTGAGAAGTTCTCTTGTTAATTCTGAACGCTCTGCCCTGTGCTCTCGGACGAATTCTTTTAAGGATGGGGCCTGCTGTTGCATTGCACTGAGCAATGTAAAGCTTGGATACATCCATGTCATGGTTGTTCTCAGCATTTGCCATAGCTGAATTGAGCAGCTTTAAAAGCGGCTCGCAAGCGGCCTTGGGAGTGTGCTTGAGAACAGCTTCCGCATACTTAACGTCTTTGCCTCTAACGAGGTCAAGAACTACATTAACCTTGCGGGGTGAAATACGAACAAATTTTGCATTTGCCTTTGCTTCCATCTGCAATACTCTCCTTCCGCTTATTTGCTTGTCTTTGATCCTGCGTGACCTTTGAATGTTCTTGTCGGAGCAAACTCACCGAGCTTGTGACCAACCATATCTTCGGTTACATATACAGGAACATGTTTTCTGCCGTCATGAACGGCAAATGTGTGACCAACGAATTCAGGGAAAATTGTTGAACTTCTTGACCAAGTCTTGAGAATTCTCTTTTCGCCTGCTTCGTTCATTTCGATAACCCTTTTGAGCAGTACAGGCTGAACATAAGGGCCCTTTTTAGTACTTCTACTCATGTTTTAGCTCCTTTCCGCCTTACTTACCGTTTCTTCTTCTTACGATAAGCTTGTCGCTGCTCTTGTTGTTCTTACGAGTCTTGTAGCCGAGTGCGGGCTTACCCCATGGGGTTACAGGGCCCGGACGACCAACAGGTGACTTACCCTCACCACCGCCGTGCGGATGGTCGTTAGGGTTCATTACAGAACCACGAACAGTAGGACGCCAACCCATGTTTCTCTTACGACCTGCTTTACCGATCTTAACATTTTCGTGATCGGTGTTACCTACCTGACCGATTGTAGCCATGCAGTTTTCAGGAACGTTTCTGAGCTCGCCTGAAGGAAGTCTTAAAAGTGCAAGACCGTTTTCCTTAGCCATGAGCTGAGCCATGTTGCCGGCTGAACGAGCGAGCTGAGCGCCTCTGCCGGGATAAAGCTCTACATTGTGGATAAATGTACCAACAGGGATTGCTGTAAGCGGAAGTGCGTTACCGGGCTTAATATCAGCGTTTGCACCTGCTGTTACCTTGTCGCCTACCTTAAGTCCTTCCGGAGCAATAATGTAAGCCTTCTCGCCGTCTGTGTACTCTACAAGAGCGATGAATGCAGAACGGTTTGGATCGTACTCTAATGTTTTAACTGTACCTTCAACATCAAATTTCTGACGCTTGAAGTCAATAATACGGTACTTTTTGCGGTTGCCGCCGCCTCTGTGACGAACGGTGATTCTGCCGTAGCTGTTACGACCTGCCTTTTTATTTAAAGGAGCAAGCAAGCTTTTTTCCGGCTCAACCTTTGAAAGACCCGAATAATCTGTAACCGACATATTTCTTCTTGAGTTAATGGTCGGCTTATATACTTTAATGGCCATTTGGTTTCACTCTCCTCATGATGGCTTTGCGGGAATATGGCATTTCCCATACATTCTGCCTGAATAATGTTTTTCAGACTCAATACTGAACCTGAGTCAGTATTACATCATGCCTTCAAAAAATTCGATAGGCTTGCTGTCTTCGGTAAGTTTTACGATTGCTTTCTTCCAGCTCTTTGAGTAGCCGCCGTTGTTTCTGCCCTGACGACGGAATTTGCCTCTCATGCTTACTGTGTTTACCTTTGCAACCTTAACGCCGAAAACTTCTTCACAAGCTTTTGCAATTTCAATCTTGTTTGCTGACTTAGCAACTTCAAAGGTATAAATTTTGTTAACTGCGCCGAGCATACTCTTTTCGGTAATAACAGGGCGGATTACAATATCATGAGCTATCATGCATATACCTCCTCAATCTTGCTTACCGCATCCTTAACGATGATAAGCTTGTCAGCATTCAAAATGTCATATACATTAAGAGTGTTTACCTGAGCTGTTTTAACACCGGGGATGTTGTTAGCTGATTTAATAACCTTGCTGTCAACCTCAGGAAGAACAATGAGAGCCTTCTTTTCAGCTCCGATTGCGCTGAGCATTGCAACAATCTTCTTTGTCTTGTACTCGTCCATGCTGATTGAATCAACAACGATGAGCTCGTTCTCCATAACCTTTGAAGAGAAAGCTGACTTCATAGCAAGTCTTCTTACCTTCTTGTTTACGGAAAATCTGTAATCTCTTGGCTTCGGAGCGAATACAACGCCGCCGTGTGTCCACTGCGGAGCTCTTGTTGAACCCTGTCTTGCACGGCCTGTACCCTTCTGTCTCCACGGCTTTTTACCGCCGCCTGAAACCTCTGATCTTGTAAGAGCGGACTGTGTGCCCTGACGCTGTGCTGCGAGGTAGTTAACTACCATCTGATGCATAACAGCTGCATTTGGTTCGATACCGAATACGGACTCAGCAAGCTCGATTGTACCGACATTCTTGCCTTCCATATCTACTACTGCTAAATTTGGCATTTATAATCCCCCTTCCTTAAGCCTTTACGGAATCTTTGATTACAACGATTCCCTTGTTAGGACCCGGAATAGCACCCTTAACAGCGATGAGGTTGTTTTCTGCGTCAACCTTAACAACTGTGAGGTTCTGAACCGTTACCTGTTCTGCGCCGAGGTGACCTGCCATTCTCTTACCCTTCCAAACTCTTGAAGGTGATGAGCAGGCACCGATTGAACCGCCGTGGCGTACGCAAGGACCTGTACCGTGTGATTCCTTAAGACGGTGGAAGTTCCATCTCTTAATAACACCTGCTGTACCCTTACCTTTGCTCTTGCCTGTTACGTCAATCTTGTCGCCGGGGGTGAATACGTCTGCTTTAACGAGATCACCGATGCTGTAAGCGTCTGTGTCTGTAAAGCGGAACTCTTTAAGAGTTTTCTTTGGTGCTACACCGGCCTTATCAAAGAAGCCCTTCATTGGCTTGTTTACCTTGTGAGGTTTAACATCGCCGTAGCCGAGCTGTACCGAAGCGTAGCCGTCGTTTTCAACTGTTTTCTTGGCTGTTACCACGCAAGGGCCTGCCTCAACAACAGTTACGGGAATCATGATTCCCTTTTCATCGAAAATCTGTGTCATACCGATTTTCTTACCGATGATTGCTTTCTGCATAAATTGTATCCTCCTTATAGGTTATTGGTTGGTTTCCCAACATGACCCTGTCTGCTTGTAGGTTGGTATCCGATTATAACTTAATCTCGATATCAACGCCGGCAGGGAGCTCTAAGCTCATAAGAGCCTCGACTGTCTTGTTTGACGGTCTTAAGATGTCGATAAGACGCTTGTGAGTTCTGATTTCAAACTGCTCACGGCTGTCCTTGTACTTATGAACAGCACGGAGAATTGTTACAACCTGCTTCTCAGTCGGGAGCGGAACGGGACCTGAAACTCTTGCGCCTGTGCGCTTAGCTGTTGCCACGATTCTCTCTGCAGACTGATCAACGAGCTGATGATCATAACCCTTTAATCTTATTCTAATCTTTTCCTTGACTGCCATTATCGTCGCCTCCTTAAAAATGTTAGTTGGCGGGCGTTGCTTTTCAAAACTTTTTGAAACTCTGCCGGGTGTTTCCTCACCCTGCATTAAAAAACCCGTTTAACTATTCAGTTAACCGGGAAGTTCTGAAAGCGTTTGAGCGCAGTTATGGCAAAGCAACCCCATTGCCACTCAATCGCTCTGTGTTTCAATTTAATCGCCCGGTTTAAAATCGGACATACTCCACGGAAAAACCGGCTTAATGCCGCAACCTCCCGCTTCATCGCATATCTTGTGCAGTCACACAAGCATTATTATAAACGAAATACCGCATTATTTCAACCTTTTCGGCAAAATAAGCGGTATAGAAGTTTTTAAAATATTTTTAATTAATTTTGTTTAATTTGTACATACTCCCGTTTGCCGATTTTATGTTATAATTAGGCAGACGAAAATGTCTTTTCTATACTATTGTATATAAGGGATTCCATTTTGTCAATTGTGCAGTTTTATGAAAAGGAATGACAGACAATGAAACATTTGTATTTTGGCGACGGTAAGGGCAAAACCACAGCCGCTGTAGGAATTGCCGTCAGGGCGGCAGGCAGTAACCTCAAGGTGCTGTTTGTGCAATTTTTAAAAACGGAATTTTCGGGTGAACGCCATGTTCTCAGCCACACCGAGAATGTGACTCTCACGCTCTGCCCCGCCGACCTCAAGTTCACATTTCAAATGAACGAAAAGGAAAAGGCTCAGGCGGCAAAAATTTTCAAGGGTATTTTTGACCACAGTGTCACACTTGCCCTGACCGAAAAGTACGACATGGTTGTATTTGACGAGATTATTGACGCAATCAATGCTGAAATGCTCACCGAATCCGAGGTTGTTGAGTTCATCACCAACGCTCCCTCAAGCATGGAAATCATTATGACAGGTCATAACCCGTCACAAAAAATGATTGACCTTTGCGATTATGTAACCGAATTCAAGAAAATCAAGCACCCCTACGACCGAGGCATCACCGGCAGAATCGGTGTTGAATTTTAATTATAAGCTTGTGTAGATAGTTTAATTTACAAAAAACATAAAACGCTCGAGCGTAGCGTTTATAAAATCGTATCCGACAAGCCACCCGATTTATGGGTGGTTATTTTTTTGCATTGTTTTATGATGAATGTGGGATATATCTGATTAAAGAATTACAGAAAAACGGCTGTCACTTGACGAAAGTCAATTCATAAGCAACAGCCGTTTTTAATTCAATTGAATATTAAAGAACTTACTTGAGCCATACGATATCCGTATCGGTTGCAAGGTTGTCAATTCCGTAAAGCACAACAACCTGTTCGGGGTTGTAGGTTGTCACAAGGTCTGACACGCTTTCCTTATAATAACGCAGGTCAACCAGAACCACCTTGCTGTAATTTTCTGCAAGGAACGGTGCAAGGCTGTGCGAAAAGCTGTCCTTGATGAGAAGAATTGTGCCGTTCTTTGCATTGGTGTTTGTAATCTCCGTGAGAGCGTGATTGCCGTCAATAAACACGGGGTACTTGTCGTCCTCTTTGAGATGGTCGGTAAAGTACATTGAACCCGAAGTTTTAATATTTGCACCCTCGGTAATTTTTACGGAGATATTCCTGTCGGAATTTTTAGGGTTATTCCAAATTTCGATATTATCGGGCGGAGTGAGCCAAAAACCGCTTGAAGAATATGTTGTTCCGTAAAAGTCGGGGTAGCTGTCTTTTTTCAGGGTTGAATCATCAATCGGAGTAATGCCGAGTGCCTTGCAAAGCTCTTGGTAGCCCGTGTAAGCACCCTTTGTTGTCCAATGGTGGTCGGTTTTGTAGTAAAGCTGACTGCCGTTTTTGTATTCGCTCTTAAAGCGTTCACGCAAATCGACAAATCCGATTTTATCCTTTGAAAGCGTTGAAGAAATCTTGCTTATATCCTCGTCATCGTTGTATTTATCGTGGAATGTCGGAAGCACATCATCAACAATATATCCTGTTGACGGAACGAGCATAACCGTTGTCGGAGTGTCGATTGATTTTGCAAAATCCGCAACCGCACCGATATTCTTATCAAGATTGTTCTCAGTCGAAACAGGCTTGTTGATAAGGTAGCCGTTTTTGCAGTTATACACACCGCTTGCACCGTTGTTACCCACTGCAAGGGCGGTGTATGCGTTAAGACCTACCCATGTGTTTCTCTGCGGAAACCTGTCGGCAAAGAATGTTTCAAACTCACTGCCGAAATCACCCGAAAGCAATTTTTCGGCTGTAACCTCCGGAAACTTCTGCAAGTATCTTTTTTCGGAAGAGCTGTAGTCGGGTTTCGGAGAAAAGATAAACCACAAAGCCATTCCGTATATGAAAATCAGAAATACAACCGCAGGAATGTATTTTCCGATTTTATTTCTGTTATCAGCAAAACGCATATATATTCACCTGACTTTTTCTAATTGTTCACAGCCGTTTTAAAATCTGAAATAAAGGAACGGGTTGTAGCTCTGATTAACAAGGCTTGCCGTGCTGACAGCAAGAACACCCATACAGTAGAGTGTTTCGGGAATCCACATAAAGCGTCTGTGTTCAAAGCGTGTATAAAGCATTGTTGCAAGCGGAGTTGACGCAACAGCCGCAATAATAAGCATTGGCATGTTGCTCATAATAAGATTGAACGCCTGATCACCGCAAATTCCGTTGCCGAAATTGAAAAGGTCAACCATAAACTCACCGAGCTGTCCGACATCCGTGAAGTAGAAAAGCCCCCAACCGATGATTATGATAAACAGAGTGTAAATGTGCTGAACAAATGACGGCAGTCTGTCGAGAAATTTTTTGAGTACGAATTTTTCAAGGATAAGAAGAAGTCCGTAGTAAAGTCCCCAAAGTACAAAGTTGTATGCCGCACCGTGCCAAAGTCCTGTAAGCCCCCACACGATGAGAAGGTTGAGAATCTGCCTTTTAACACCCTTTCTGTTACCGCCGAGAGGAATATAAACATATTCTTTGAACCATGTCGAAAGGGAAATATGCCATCTTCTCCAAAAGTCTGTAATCGACTTTGCGATGTAGGGATAGTTAAAGTTTTTAAGAAACTCGAATCCCATCATATTGCCAAGACCGCAAGCCATATCGGAGTAACCTGAGAAATCAAAGTAAATCTGGAATGTATAGGCTATCATACCCACCCATGTTCCGACAACGCCGTTTTCATCGGTTGTTGCAAAAATGTTTGTTGTGAGCGTTCCCATGGTGTTTGCGATAATTACCTTTTTTGCAAGACCGACCATAAAGAGCTTTACACCCTTTGTGAACATTTCAAGCGTTTCACGGCGGTTTACAAGCTGTTCGGCAACATCACGGTAACGGACAATCGGACCTGCAATAAGCTGCGGAAAAAGTGCAACATAAGTACCGAAGTTGATGAAGTTCTTCGACACGGGCGCATCGTCACGGTAAACATCAATAACATAGCTCATTGTCTGGAATGTGTAGAAGCTGATGCCGATCGGCAGGCTGATTTGAAGCTCCGGAATATTGAGAAACGGCAGCATATTGAGCGTTTCGGTTATCATTCCCGTATATTTAAACACCGCAAGAATACCTATATCAAGCACACAGGTAAGAATCAGAAACAGCTTTTTCTTTTTGGCGTCGGCTCTGTATTTGTCAACAAGCCAACCGCCTATATAGTTGAAGAAGATGTTGAACACCATAAGCAGAACAAGCCTAGGTTCGCCCCAACCGTAGAATATAAGGTTTACGATAAAGAGAAAAATATTACGTCCCTGTCTTGGCACAAGATAATAGGCAAGCAAGGTAATCGGCAGATACGCAAACATAAATACAAGGCTCGAAAATACCACTCGTTTTATCCTCCTGCAAATTTAAATTCATAAATTTTTTCAAATACCGTCCTACATATTTTAACTTATTGCTATTTTTCAGTCAACGTACAAATTATATGATTTTTTGCCTGTAAAGAATAAAAGTAATGTTTATGATTTTGTGCTTTTGACAGAATAAATTGTTCTGTTCGGTATTGTTGACATTTCGTGACAAATTTCGAATTAGAGACAAAACACAGACTGCCGTATGACAGTCTGTGTTTTGGAGTAAAGTCATTTGATATTATAAAAATTGCATATGATTTTGCATTGGTCACTTTGTTAAGAATCAGTATTGCCAACAATTGCCAAAGCGTCTATCCTGTTGCACCTGTTTGCAAATCATTATTAACCAAAAACTTGTATTTCCTTGTAAATTCCTTTGTTTCGTTATTACGCACAACTTCGCTTTGATTTTGCTCAACAACGCTTGTTATAGCACCCACATCAATCCATATCTCGTTATTGCTTTCTTTTTGGCTCTCATCAAACACAAGCTCAAGTCCGAGATGCAAATGACTTTCGGTTATTCCGTTTGTATTTTCGGTATCGCTGTAACCCGTTCTTCCCACATAACCGATTACATCGCCTGCACAAACCTTGTCGCCCTCTTTTAAGTTTTCTGCAAACGGACGGTTCTGCCTTAGGTGTGCATAGTACCAATAGCGTTTTTTGTCGGCAGAACGGATTCCGATTCGCCAACCGCCGTACCTGTTCCAGCCCATAATTTCAACCGTTCCCGACTCAACCGCCACAACAGGTGTGCCGACAGCCGCCATAAGATCATGCCCCAGGTGCGGTCTTGTGTAGCCGTAGGTTCTGACCGCACCGAAATCATCATAGCAGGAATACGGAAAAGATTTGGCAATCGGTGAAAACCAGCACAAGCCGTAGTCTTTTTCAGTGCCGTTTGAAGTTTCTTTTTCGTAATCACCGACAATTCCCGAAAGTGCCGCACCGTATGCCTGAGAGTAGTAGTTGAAATATTTCATATCCTTTGTCAGGTTTTCAACGGTTTCGCCGTTTTTGATTTTGTCGGCAAAATCTGTCATATCGCCATATTTGTACTTTGTAAAATCACCGCCGTATTTCGCACCGAGATACGCAAGCGTGGTTATGCAGTCGGTATGCCTGTCGTCATCGTGAGTTTGTATGTCGAGGTCAACGGCATTTTGCAAAGCGTCTTTCGTAACATTAAATTCAACATATTTTATGTAGTTTTTTTGCGTATCCTTTCCACCCGTAAACACGACAGCCGACAATGCCGCAAGCATTACGCAAAAAAACACACAGAGCAGTTTTTTCATATCAATCACCGATAATGTATATGAAAAACGGCATACAGTTATTCATTGCGGCTTTGCCGTAAAATGAAAAAAACAGCGGTGTAACTCGCTGTTTCTTCCATATTTTAATTAAAGAGAGAGGAAAAATATATCAAATGAAAATCTTGTAAGCTGTTTAACATTGGTTATCACCACTTATTCTGTCACGCTCGGGCAAGACTTGTTATAAATCAAGCCGTTCTTATGTTGTGACTATATTATATCACGGCAATCGTGACAGAATAATGACAAACAAGAGAATGTTTTGAAAATCTTTTAAAAAAATTTTCTGATTACGCTTTATCTACTGTAAATGTCAATTTATTGTCGGCAATATTGATTTTACCGCCGATATTTGCAAAATAAGAGGTTAAAAATTGATATACTTCGTCCTTCTCTGCTTCATCAAACGAAAAATACTGTCCTCCGCAGGCATCGTGAAAATGTAGATACACTCCGAATTTTTCGTCAAGAATCCTCTTGAATTCAAGCACCTGTGAATATGAAAAATTCATAATAAGCTCTCCTTAAATCAGGTTTTCTTTTTCAAAAGCCTGTCTTAAATCTTCGATGATATCTTCGGCATCCTCAATACCAACGCTGAAACGGAAAAATCCGTTGTGGAATTCTTCGGGATAAAGATACTGTCTTTCATCGTTTTCACCGAGAAATACGATAAGGCTTTCATCGTGACCGAGTGATACAGCCGATGTGATTACTTTAAGATGTGTAACAAAACGATTGTAGGTATCGTGGTCGGCTTTAAGTCCAAACGAAAGCACTCCGCCGAACCCGTTTTTCATCTGCTTAACTGCAATATCGTGATTCGGGTGATCCTCAAGTCCCGGATATGCAACAAAGCTTACACCTTTGACCGTTTTCAGATAACGAGCAACCTTGAGGGCATTTTCGTTGTGCTGTTTCATACGCAACGGAAGTGTTACCGAACCTCTCATAATCAGCCATGCATTGAACGGGCTGATTGTTGCGCCGAGGTTAATCTGCGACTGCGCACGGATAATGTCGAGGTATTCTTTTTTGCCGATGATTGCACCACCCATTGCATCGCCGTGACCGTTGATGTACTTTGTAAGGCTTTCAATGGTAAAGTCTGCACCGAGTTCAATCGGTCTTTGGTTGAACGGAGAAGCAAATGTGTTGTCAACCGACAAAAGTGCGCCGTTTGCATGGGCAAGCTCTGCAATCTTTTCAATGTCGGAAATTGAAAGAGTAGGATTGCCCGGTGTTTCAATGTGAATGAGCTTTGTGTTCGGACGGATTGCCGCCTTAACTTTTTCAAGGTCGGTTGTGTCAACAATTGTTGTTTCAACACCGAATTTGTCTTTGAGAAGTTCGTTCAGAAGTCTGTAAACCGCAATATATGTTACACTTGAAAATACAACATGGTCACCGCTTTTGAGCAATGCAAAGAAAAGTCCCGACAGAGCCGCAACACCGCTTGCAAGAACAACGCAATCCTCTCCGCCCTCAAGGGACGCAAGCTTTTCCTGAAGATACTGCTGATTTGAACCGCCGTTGCGTGTGTAGAGGTTTTTGCCTGCACTGCTCCAGTTGAGGTCGCTCGGATCATATGGGAGTTCATAGCTGTTTGCCATTGTGATAGGTCTTTTGATTGCTCCTGTTTCGCTGTCAACATCATTGCCCGTGTGAACAGCCCTTGTCTGAAATCCGAATTCATCGCCAAAATTTCTTTTTGCCATAACTGTACTTCCTTTCTTAGCATGATTTTTATGTGCTTGATTATGTATGCGTTTTATTTCTACTATTCCTATGTATTTAGTATGTTTTAATTATAGCACCATTTTTTGCATTGTCAAGATTAATTTTATAAATGGCGAACACGGTTTGCGACCGCCGCCGGTGGCGGATAAAGGGAGCATAGCGCTGTCTGAAATATAGTCGAAAGGCTACCCCTACTGATTCCATATAAAACAAAAATTGCATCAGAACCTTATTCGGGCATCTGATGCAATCTTTTTATCTAACTATCTTCTCGAATTGACAGCGGTGGCACACCGCCGACTGTAATTTTACATTTTCAATTTTCAACTTTCAATTCGCAATGCTCATTGCATTACCGAGTTTGCCATAATATATTTTCTGAGCGGTCCCTGCATAATGGATTCAATCTGCTCGGGTTCATCGGGCAGAAGAATAAGAATCTGATTTGCGGCTCTGACAACATATCCGTCATCGCCGTTTTCATTTTTCAGCTTTTTGCAGTCATTAACAGGGGTTTCACACAAAGCACGGGAAATTATGCTTTTTATTCCCTTTTCATCGTCAAATCCGAGTCCGCCGACAACGAAAACCGCATTCAGTTTTTTGAAAGCGTCTGTAAGTTCATTTCCGAGTTGTTCGGAATCGGTTGCAAAGCAGGTTTTGACGAGTTCAAGGTCAAGCTCGGAAAAGGATTTTTGCAAAGCTCTTTCGCAAAACGAGGTTTTGCGAGCAGCGAAAAATACAAGCCTGCAATTCATTTTCCGTCCTCCTACTGTGCGTTTGCGTATTCGGGTTTCAGCGTTGCCTTGAATTTTGGTGCAATGCTCAAATTAGCCGTTACCTTTGTATAGTCATAGGTGGTGTCCCAACCCTCAAAGGTGTAGGTATAATACTCATCACTCGGTTTTTTCGGTACGGTCTTAGGCACAACCGCCGACTTGCCGTACTCAACCTTTTGCGTTGACAAAGCTGAACCGTCGTAGTTAAGGAAGGTTACATTGCAATAAACCTTTGCCTCTGTTGTAGGCTGTGGCTTTTGTGTTACAACCTGACCTTTTGTATCTGTTGCGGTTGTAGCCTCGGTTTTCTTGGTTACCTTTTGGTTCTTAAAGCTGTAATCTCCGTCATACCAGGTAATCTGACCTTTCTTGTAAGCTGTGTCAAAGTCTGTGACGGTAGGTCTTGTACCGCCGTAGGATGAGTAATAAACCTGCGGCCATACTGCATTCTTATTAAGCGATGCCTTTGAAACATCAACCTTTGTTGACTCGCCCGCTCTTACCTTTCTTGCAACAACAACCGTTCTGAAGTTTGTGAACTCATACGAACAGGTTGAAAGTGTTACAAGCTCATCGTCCTCGTTTACATCAACAGGACAATTAAAGAGTGAACGAACACGGACATTGTAAACATAGTTCATAAAATCCTTGTCATTTTCAAAGTCGCTTATCATGTAGTTGAAGAAATCGCCGTGTGCGGTAAGAGTGTTTGTCTTGAACACGGAGATAATCTTATAAGTACCTTTGCCCTTTGGAGTATCAAAACGGAAGGTCGGAACTTCTTTGTAGAAATCGAGATCCCCCGTTGTTCCGCCGAACTTCATAAGATCACCGAACATTGAACCGTCCTGAATGTGGTGAGAGTGAAGAACAAGGTTCTTGCCGTCTGTACCCTTTGTTGAACGGTAGTCAACAAATACGCTGCCGAAGCCGTCCCACTCATTCTTGTAGTTGTGGTTAAGGTAATACTGTTGCGGTGTGCTGTCTGCCTTATGCCAAAGAACGGGGTAGTCAATGTGGGTATCCTTCATCTGAATCCAACCGACAATTTCATCGTTAATTTTCAGAAGTTTATCCCAATTGATTGTGTCATCCTTTTTCTTTTCGGGTGTTGTTTCACCGTCATCAACGCTGTGAGCAATTCGCTGAATTTCTCCGTTAAGCTCGGCATTTCTCAGGCTGAGGTAAATCATATTGTAGAACAACAGCGAAAGCGCCGTAAGGAACACGAGAAACGAAACAATTACAACGCATTTTCTTGTAACTTCCTTTGAACCGTCACCACGCATAGGAATGAAGTTGTTGACAAAACCTGTCTTTGCCGGAACAAATTCCCTGTCGCTGAAACCGTTAGGATAGTCAATTGCAGAATTTTCAAAGTTTGACTTTGCTCTTATGCAGGCAAGACAAACCATATCTTCGGGATTTTCACCGGCAAGAGCCGACTTTGGAAGAACGACAACCTGAATACCACGGTACATAAAGCAGTAGCCACGATAGCCGTTGCCCATATCTTTAAGACTGAAAATTCTTGACTTTTTACGGAACATTCTGTACTTGTCCTCAAGCTGTTCCATCTCTTCCTTGTCTGCCTTACGCTTTTTGGCATCAAGAAAATCAAGATTTCTCTTTCGCCAATAGTCCTTCGGCACGGGAGTATTCTCATACTTCTCGGCTGCCGCAACAACCTCGGCAAACTTTTTGCGAAACGATGTGCTGTCCTTTGTTGTAAGAGCCTCTGCAATCACAACCTGATCAGGCGCTTTTTCGCTTTTCGCAAGCTCGTTAAGTGCAGAAATTATTTTAGAATATGAAGGTGAAACGCTTTTTACTTTGGTTACGGAAAAGCCGTTTTGTTCAAGCTTTTTTGCAATTTCACCGCTTGTTTGAGAAAGGTCAGCGGAATTTTTGCCCGTTAAGGAAAAAATCTCAACATCCATGTCAATTCCCCTTTCAATCGTTTGATTATTCATCATCAGCCGAAATTCTTGTAACTTTTAGGTTCTGAAGAGCCTCCTCAACAAGAGGTCCGAAATTCGGCTTTTCCTGAGCCTCTTTTACATATTTGAGAACAGGTCTTGTACGGGGATGCTTTGGTGTGAACACGGTACAGCAGTCCTCATACGGCTCAATTGATATATCGTAGGTATCAATCTTGTAGGCAATGTCGATAATCTCCTGCTTATCCATACCTATGAGCGGTCTGAACACGAGCATATCGGTCGCCTCATCTGTACACGAAAGCGCACCGATTGTCTGGCTTGCAACCTGACCGAGGCTTTCGCCTGTGATGAGTGCCTGACATTCGTACTTTTCGGCAATCTTTTCTGAAATCTGCATCATCAGGCGGCGCATAATGATTGTGAAAAGTTCCTCGGGACATTCGTCCTTGATTTTCTCCTGCAGCGTTGTGAACGGCACGGTGTACATAACCATATCGCCTGCATATCTGCTGACTCTGCGGAGAAGTCTGACAACCTTGTCTTCGGCTCTGGGGCTTGTGTAGGGCGGACTTGCAAAGTGAATTGCAGTAAGTCTGATACCTCTTTTTGCCATCATATAAGCGGCAACGGGAGAGTCAAGACCTCCGCTGATGAGAATTGCGGCTCTGCCGCCTGTGCCGACCGGAATACCGCCTGCTCCTCTTACCGGCTCACCGTGAACATAAGCGCCGAAGTCACGGATTTCAACATTTACAACAAGGTCGGGGTTGTGAACATCAACCTTGAGATGCGGAAACTTTGAAAGGATTTCACCGCCGACCTCTCTGCAAATTTCGGGAGATTTAAGCGGAAACTTCTTGTCGCTTCTCTTTGCCTCAACCTTAAAGGTTTTTATATTTTTAAGCTGATTTTCAAGATATTTCGGAGCGGTTTCAAGAACGGATTCGATTGTTTTTTCACAAACGGCGGCTCTTGAAAAAGCGATAATTCCGAACACCCTTGAAACGATTTCGCAAGCCTTTTCAAGATCTGCGTCATCATCAAGCGGTTTTACATAAATTGTGGACTGTGCGGATGTAATCTCAAAATGGCCTGCACTCTTTAATGCGTGTTTGAGGTTCTTTTTGAGGACATCTTCAAATGAACGGCGGTTAAGTCCCTTGAGAACAATTTCGCCGTCTTTCAAAAGTAAAATTTCCTTCATAAAATGTATTCCTTTGTTTTAATATGTATTCATACGATTTTATTTGTGAGCAAGGGTTTTCAGTCCCTTTTCAATACCGTAACAAAGTGCGTCGATATCTGCCTCTGTGTTAAATTTTGAAAAGCTGATTCTCAGTGCGCTGTCGGCTCGGTCACGACCGATATTCATTGACTCAAGCACATAACTCGGTTTGCCCTTTGCGCAGGCACTTCCCGAGGACACATAGACCTCAAGATTTTCAAGAAAATGGAGCATGGTTTCGCTCCTGACCTTTCCTGCCGAGATATTCAATACATACGGAAGTGCGTTTTCGGGGGAGTTGAGAACCACTCCGTCAATTTTAAGCAGCTTTTCCCTTGCATAACTGTTAAGCTTTGAAACATAATCGTAATTTTTATCTATGTTAAATTCACCGCAGGCAACACCCATTGCGGCAATCAGCGGAATTGCCTCTGTGCCGGGGCGGAGTTTTTTCTCCTGTTCACCGCCGTAGTGAAGCGGAACAAGCCGTACACCCTTTTTCACAAAGATTGCACCCACACCCTTCGGGGCATGGATTTTATGACCGCTCACGCTGATTAAATCCGCATGAAGCCTTGACGCAGAAAGCGAGATTTTGCCGAACGCCTGAACGGCATCCGTGTGGCAGATTACATCGCTGTTCTTCGCCTTTACGGCAGAAAAAATATCCGTAACATTCATAATTGCGCCCGTTTCATTATTGACGCACATTACAGACACAAGAATTGTGTTTTCGTCAACATTTTCAAGCACATCTTCCTTGTGAATTGTGCCGTCCTCACGGGGCATAATGTAGACAACATCAAAGCCGTTATCCTCAAGTTTTTTTGCAGATTCCATAATACTGCTGTGTTCAACAGCAGACACAACAATCCGCTTTCCTCTGCGTTTTTTAGCCTCGGCAACACCGAAAATTGCAAGGTTATTCGCCTCTGTACCGCCGCTTGTAAAATAGATTTCGTTGGCAGTTGCACCAAGCTTTCTTGCAACCTCTTTTCGAGCCTTTACAAGCTCCTGCTCTGCATACATTCCACGCAAATGGAGTGACGAAGGATTGCCGTAATTTTCGGTCATTATCTCAAACGCTTTTTCTGCCGCCTTTTGCGACACCTTCGTAGTTGCGCTGTTATCGAGATAATGCTCCATTACTTTACCCTCATTTCGTTTTACATAGCTGTACATATTAATAAGTATACTACAACAGTCAAAAAAAATAAAGTGATAATTCAAACATAATTGAAATTTATACGGCAAAAATATATGTAAATTAATTAACGGTGCAAAGGTGGCATTTTATGATTTCAAAAAAAGAATATAGTACGATTGTGAAAAATAATTCACCAAAAAGTAAATGTTTTGTGAACGGAACAAAGGCATTTTTCATCGGTGGTTTCATCTGCCTTATCGGTCAGGTTCTGACGGACTGTTATTCAATGCTTGATCTCAGCAAGGACGATGCAAAAACGCTGACTTCAGTAACGCTGATTTTCATAGGAATTTTGCTGACAGCAATCGGTGTTTACGATAAAATCGCCAAACATGGCGGTGCAGGTACGCTTGTGCCGATTACAGGTTTTGCAAATGCTGTTTCATCGCCTGCAATTGAATTCAAATCCGAGGGATATGTTGCAGGACTCGGCGCAAAGCTGTTCATCATTGCAGGACCTGTCATAGTTTACGGTGTTACCGCATCTGTTGTTTTCGGTGCTGTTTTATGGGTACTGCATATGTTCGGGATTACCTTATTCTGACTTTTCAATAATTACAACTGCAAAAAGAGGTGTCGCAAACGCTGACACCTCTTTTTCTGTTATATTGTTATCTTTTCTTGTACAAAACAAACCGTAGGGACGCTCATCTGACGCACGCTTGATAAAATCTTATGTTTGATAAAAATGTTTTGATGTAATGGATGTTTGTATAATCTGTAGCAGCGAACCGAGTTCTCCCGTCTGAAAAAAAGTCGCAATGCGTTGCACATAAATGTGCTGCATTTTGCTCATTATTTCAGACAGCGCTTTGCTCCCTTTATCCGCCACCGGCGGCGGTCGCAAGGCTACCAATCGTATCATGTTTGCACACGATGCAAACACAAAAAGAGCCGATACAAATGTATCGGCTCTGAATGTTAGAAAATAAACGATAATCGGTTAAAATTATTCGTTAATAGCGATAACTGCGCCTGAACCTACTGTTCTGCCGCCTTCACGAATAGCGAAACGAAGACCAACTTCGATAGCGATAGGAGTGATAAGTTCAACGTCCATTTCAACGTTATCACCAGGCATGCACATCTCTACGCCCTCTGGGAGTGAGATTGTACCTGTTACGTCAGTTGTTCTGAAGTAGAACTGTGGACGATAGTTGTTGAAGAATGGAGTATGACGGCCACCTTCGTCCTTAGTAAGAACGTAAACCTGGCCACGGAACTTTGTGTGTGGGTGAATTGTACCTGGCTTAGCAAGTACCTGACCTCTCTGGATTTCAGTTCTCTGAACACCACGGAGAAGAACACCTACGTTGTCGCCTGCTTCAGCGAAGTCAAGGGTCTTTCTGAACATTTCAAGACCTGTAACAACAACTTTTCTCTTTTCGTCTGTAAGACCAACGATTTCAACTTCTTCACCAGTCTTAATCTGACCTCTTTCAACTCTACCGGTTGCAACAGTACCACGACCTGTGATTGTGAATACGTCCTCAACAGGCATAAGGAATGGCTGGTCAGCCTTACGGTCAGGAGTTGGAATATACTCGTCAACAGCGTCCATAAGCTCGTGGATGCACTTGTACTCAGGAGCGTTAGGATCCTTAGATGTGCTTGTAAGAGCAAGATAAGCTGAACCCTTGATGATTGGTGTATCATCACCCGGGAACTCATATTCGTTGAGGAGGTCACGGATCTCCATCTCTACGAGCTCGAGAAGCTCAGGATCGTCAACCTGGTCAGTCTTGTTCATGAATACTACGATGTAAGGTACACCTACCTGACGAGAAAGAAGGATGTGCTCTCTTGTCTGTGGCATAGGACCGTCAGCAGCTGATACAACGAGGATAGCGCCGTCCATCTGAGCAGCACCTGTGATCATGTTCTTTACATAGTCAGCATGGCCTGGGCAGTCAACGTGTGCATAGTGACGCTTGTCTGTTTCATACTCAACGTGAGCTGTGTTAATTGTGATACCACGCTCTCTCTCTTCAGGAGCCTTATCGATGTTAGCGTAATCAACGAAATCAGCATCGCCTTCGAGGTTGAGAACCTTTGTGATAGCAGCAGTAAGTGTTGTTTTACCATGGTCAACGTGGCCGATTGTACCAATGTTAACATGGGGCTTATTTCTTTCAAATTTTTCTCTTGCCATTGGAAATTTCCTCCTTATTGTTGTAAAAAGAATTTACAATAGATTTAATCATATTGTATCAATTTTTTCTAAAAAAATCAATACATTTTTGAAAAAAGTGCTTTAAAAGGTATGATTAGTCCTTTTTAGCTCTTTCACTCATAATCTTTTCAGCAATGTTCTTCGGAACCTCTGCATATGTGTCAGGCTCCATAACATACTGACCACGACCCTGAGTCTTGGAACGCATATCTGTTGCGTAACCAAACATCTCTGAAAGCGGAACATGAGCGATAACTCTCTGAACGCCGTTGTCAGCTTCCATGCTCTGGATCATACCACGACGAGAGTTAAGGTCGCCGATTACATCGCCGAGGTATTCCTCAGGAGTGATAACAGTAACCTTCATGATCGGTTCGAGAAGTACAGGATCTGCCTTCTTCATAGCGTTCTTGAATGCCATTGAACCGGCAATCTTAAATGCCATTTCTGATGAGTCGACTTCATGATAAGAACCATCATAAAGCTCAACCTTAACATCAACTACATTGTAGCCTGCAACAACACCGCTGAGCATTGCGCCCTGAATACCCTGGTCAACAGCCGGAATGTATTCCTTTGGAATAGCACCGCCAACAATGTTGTTAACGAACTCATAGCCCTTGTCCTTGTTAGGATAGATATTGATCTTAACGTGACCGTACTGACCCTTACCACCTGACTGACGAGCATACTTTTCGTCAACAGAAGCTTCCTTGCGGATAGTTTCCTTGTATGCAACCTGTGGAGCACCGATGTTTGCTTCTACCTTAAATTCACGGAGAAGACGGTCAACAATGATTTCGAGGTGGAGTTCACCCATACCTGCGATGATTGTCTGGCCTGTTTCTTCGTCTGTATAAGCCTTGAAAGTAGGATCTTCTTCTGCAAGCTTTGCAAGAGCGATACCCATCTTTTCCTGACCTGCTTTTGTCTTCGGCTCAATAGCAACACGAATTACAGGATCAGGGAATTCCATAGACTCAAGGATAACAGGAGCCTTCTCATCACAGAGAGTATCACCTGTTGTTGTATTTTTAAGACCAACAGCAGCAGCGATGTCACCTGCGTATACGCAGTCGATATCTTTTCTGTCGTTAGCGTGCATCTGCAAGATACGACCGAGACGCTCGTTGGTGTCCTTAACTGAGTTGTAAACAGTTGTGCCGGCAGAAACTGTACCAGAGTAAACTCTGAAGAAGCAGAGCTTACCAACAAACGGGTCAGTAGCAATCTTAAATGCGAGAGCTGCGAATGGCTCTTTATCTGATGACGGTCTTTCAACCTCATCGCCTGTTTCAGGGTCAACACCCTTGATAGCAGGTACATCTGTCGGAGCAGGCATATAATCAACAATAGCATCAAGGAGCATCTGAACACCCTTGTTACGGTAAGAAGAACCGCAGGTTACAGGTACCATTGTGTTGTCAATAGTAGCCTTTCTGATTGTGCTCTTGATTTCGTCGATTGTAAGCTCTTCGCCGCCGAAGTATTTCTCCATAAGATCCTCATCGAGTTCAGCAACTGATTCGATAAGTTTCTCATGATACTCGTTAGCGAGATCCTGCATCTCTTCCGGAATTTCCTCTTCACTGTAGTCTGTGCCGTCTTCGTTGTGATAGATTTCGGCCTTCATAGTAACGAGGTCAACGATGCCTCTGAAATCGCTCTCAGCACCGATCGGAAGCTGAATCGGAACAGCATTACATTTAAGTCTGTCCTTCATCATCTGAACAACATGGTAGAAGTTAGCGCCCATGATGTCCATCTTGTTTACATAAACCATTCTCGGAACGCCGTAGTTATCAGCCTGACGCCATACTGTTTCAGACTGAGGCTCAACGCCGCCTTTTGCGCAGAGGACTGTTACAGAACCGTCAAGAACACGAAGTGAACGCTCAACTTCAACAGTGAAGTCAACGTGACCGGGGGTGTCGATGATGTTGATTCTGTGCTTGTCATACTGATGCTTGCTGCCGAACCAGAATGCAGTTGTAGCAGCAGAGGTGATTGTGATACCACGCTCTTTTTCCTGAACCATCCAGTCCATTGTGGAAGCACCGTCGTGTGTCTCACCGATTTTATGGTTTACGCCGGTATAATACAGGATACGCTCAGTTGTTGTGGTTTTACCGGCATCAATGTGAGCCATGATACCGATGTTTCTTGTTTTTTCAAGTGAAACCTGTCTTGGCATAAAATCCTCCTAATAAACGCTGATGATAAAATTACCATCTGTAATGAGCGAAAGCCTTGTTAGCTTCAGCCATCTTATGAGTGTCTTCACGCTTCTTGAAAGCACCGCCGGCACTGTTTGTGGCATCAAGGATTTCTCCTGCAAGTCTTTCCTTCATTGTCTTTTCGCTGCGAGCTCTTGAATAAGTAGAAATCCAGCGGAGACCGAGTGTCTGGCGTCTTTCAGGACGAACCTCCATAGGTACCTGATAAGTAGCACCGCCGACACGACGAGCCTTTACTTCGAGAACGGGCATTACATTTTCCATAGCCTGTTCAAAAACCTCAAGCGGGTTGTTACCTGTCTTTTCAGCAATAATGTCGAATGCACCGTAAACAATTTTCTGAGCAACGCCCTTTTTACCGTCGTACATAATGTTGTTGATAAGACGAGTTACGAGTTTTGAATTATAAAGCGGATCCGGTAATACGTCACGCTTCGCAATAGAACCTCTTCTTGGCACTTTGCTTCCCTCCTTCACAATAATTGAGATATCATAGGTACTCGAAAGCGACAAACTCCCGTATGCCAACAAGACATTCTACCATAACATATATAGTAAAATTCCTGCCGCATAGCAGAACTTAAATAATTTAAGTCAAGAGAGTTTTGTCAATTCCTTATTTACCCTTCTTCGGACGCTTAGCACCGTACTTTGAACGGCTCTGCATACGGCCCGAAACACCCTGAGCATCGAGTGTACCACGAACGATGTGGTAACGAACACCAGGCAAGTCCTTAACACGGCCACCACGGATAAGAACAACGCTGTGTTCCTGAAGGTTGTGACCTACGCCGGGAATATAGGAACTGACTTCAATACCGTTAGAAAGTCTTACTCTGGCAATCTTTCTGAGCGCTGAGTTAGGCTTTTTAGGTGTAGCGGTCTTTACTGCAGTACAAACACCTCTCTTCTGTGGGGAGCTCTGATCAATAGCAACACGCTTTTTTGAGTTCCAACCCTTTAAGAGAGCAGGTGCCTTTGCCTTCTTCTCGGAAACCTGTCTGCCCTTGCGTACCAACTGGTTAAATGTAGGCATTATTTGTCCTCCTTTCAAAAAATATAAGAATTGATAAAACTACTTTGCTTTTGCAAAGCCCTGTGAAACATCAATAATATCCCCAAAAACGGGCGCAATTACAGAATGTCCCACGATTAAACATTATAAACTATCCGCTCACTTTTTGTCAAGCATTTTTTTAAAATTTAAGCGGGCTTATGCTTGATAAATATTATACATTCCCACGAATGTGTTTTGATATTATGAAAGCTGTATATTAATCACAGCGACTAGCAAAAAATTGTCTGCACGAATTGACAACGGCGGCACACCGTAATGAAAAAGAGGCTGTAAAGAAATGAAGTTTAAAACTTCGTTCTTCACAGCCTCCGTTTTCATTTTTATTTAGGAGAGAGGAAAATATATCAAATAAAAAAACTTATACACTGTTTAATCGGAACGATGTTCGCCGTTCCATTGTGTTGCGACTTTATTATACCACACCAATATTGACAACTGTGTGACGAAAACAAGAATGTTTTCGGAATTTTCAATTTTTATCATTTGTAGTAACAAACAATGTATTTGAAAATTTAGTAAATGTCACAAATCAGTAGGGGCGTTCATTGGACGCCCGCCTTGATGATACTGTTTGCTTATTCACATAACTTTTGATGTGATGAAAATTATGTATTCAATTTTGCACGCAATGCGTGCAATCGTGTGCATTGCACACGAACGGGTGAACACGGTTCTCCCCTACAAAATAGCAGTAACTTTGCGATATTTATATAGTTTATTTCTATCACAATGTTTGTGTCTTTAGTTGCGGGCGTCCAATGGACGCCCCTACGGGATTGTGCAAACAGTAGCTATACTACGCTCTGGCAATATAGTCTAATACAAAATAACTGTCTGCACGAACAAAAAATCATTCAGCAGACTTAATGATTACCGTTGACTGTGGCGGTACAGAGATTTTACCGTCTTTAAGCTCGGTATGCTTTGAACTGCTCTCGGGGATAAGGTCTGCACGGAGAGTTGCATTCTTAATCATATCGTCTGTAATTGTAAGCTCCTTGGCGTCATTCTTGCTGAAGTTGTGAATAATGAGGAGCTTTGAATCCTCATACTCAACATAGTAAGCGCCGACTGCCTTATCATCAAAGCCCTGTGTGCCTACAATTCTGCCCCTTGCAATTTCGGGGTTCTGATTTTTGATTGTGATAATTCTACGATAGTAGTTGAGGAGAGAATCCTTGTCGGCAAGCTGCTGTTTTACACCGCCGCCGGTAGGCACATCCGGCTCATCTCCGATACCGTTTACATAAATATCGGGAAGGTTGTCGCTGTCAAAAACCATCTGTGTTCTGTATGCCGCATCGTTTGTGGTATTCGGAGCCTTGACGCCGATTTCCTCTCCGTAATAGATGAACGGATTACCCGGCGCAAGCATATAAACTGCGGCTGCAAGTTTCTGAGAAGAAAGTCCCTGAGATTCAAGTGCGTTTCCGCTACGAACCTGATCGTGGTTTGAAAGGAACATTGCATTGATAGCATTGGGATTTGACTCTGTCATTTTGTTATCGTAGTTCATAATTTTTTTGACAGTAGCCATACCGCCCTGCGAAATGATGTTGCTGATAATTGTGCCTGTTGAGCTTGAAAACTTAAATGCAAACTGGCTGTCGATGCCGGATTTGTAAAGCTCCTGAATATCGGAATCATCGGTCCAGTTCTCGCCAACCATATAGACATCTTTCTTAATGCCCTTGCAGGTGTCATAGAACCACTTGAGAAATTCTGTTCCGTCAGTTTCCTTATTTGTAAAGTATTTGCAAGCATCAAGTCTGAAACCGTCAACTCCTCGGTCAAGCCAGAATTTCGCAATTTTTGTAAATTCTTCTCTCGTCTTTTTAGAATTGAGATTCCATTCGGGCATCTCCTGAGAAAAGTTCGCCTCACAGGCATAACCGTTTCCAAGACTGATAGTCTGAGTATCGCTGTCAAAATATGAGGCTCTGTGAATTTCAAAATATTCGGCATTGCCGTCAAGCTTATTATCGGCAACCTCTTCAACAGCCTTTGTAAAGAGCGGATTTTTTGAAGATGCGTGATTCAAAACAAGGTCAAGAATTACATTTATGCCACGCTTGTGACATTCTTCAATAAGCTTGTCAAAATCGTCGAGCGTACCGAAGTCGGGATCAATATTGTAATAATCTTCAACATCATACTTATGATATGACTTTGACGGCATAATCGGAGTAAGCCAGATTGCGTCAACACCGAGGTCGTCACCTGAATTCGGGTCGCCGTCATTAAGGTAGTCAAGCTGTGAGATGATTCCCTGAAGGTCGCCTGTTTCGTCACCGTTTGAATCGCAGAAAGAGTTTACGAAAATTTCGTAGTAGTTTCTGTATTTATCGGTTGACGCAGTTGCCTTAACTCCTTCAATCGGGTCGGCAACTTTTGCAGTATTTCCGTCGGATGAATCTGACTTTGATGATGAAGAATCAGAGCAGCCTGTAAGCACACAGCCCGCAAGCATTGCACCGGCAAGAAGAATGGAAAGAATTTTTTTCATAGTATCCTCCGTAAAATTAAAATGGGCGGCAGCCTGTGACTGCCGCCCGTGAGAGCTTTTGTATATTGGATTAACCCTTTACGCCACCGGCTGTTACACCTTCAACATAATACTTCTGCATCTTGAGGAAGAGAAGTGTAATCGGAACAGCAACAACAACAGAACCTGCGAGGAACTGCTTGTAGTATGTGTTCTTAAAGTCCTGATCAATCATTAGCTGAAGACCGATAGCAACAGTATAGTTGTCACGAGCATCACCCATGATAATCTTAGCAAGAATGAAGTCTGTCCACGGTCCGATAAATGAAGTAAGAACCGTGTAAACAACAATCGGCTTTGACATAGGAAGAATAATCTTCCAGAAAATCTGGTTCTTGGTAGCACCGTCAATGGTTGCCGCCTCGTCAAGTGCTCTTGGAATTGTATCGAAGAAGCCCTTTGAAATCTGGAAACCAAGACCGGCACCGCAGCTGTAGCAGATTACAAGAGCAACGAGAGTCTGAGTAAGACCCATTGCCTTGAGAAGGTAGTAAATAGCAATCATTGTCATGAAGCCGGGGAACATACCGAGAATCATACCAACATTCATAAACTTTTTACGAGCCTTAAATCTGAGTCGGCTGAATGCGTAACTAACCATAAGAACCGAAATTGTAGAAATTACGCAGCTAAAACAAGCAACTACGAATGTGTTAAGGAACCATCTCGGGAAGTTAAGGCTTGCAGTACCGCCTGAGCCTGTGAACAAATCAATGTAGTTCTGTAATGTCCATTCCTGCGGGATAATTGTACTTCCGTAAATTTCAGCACCACCACGGAATGAATGCATTAAAAGATAGATGAACGGAGAAATCCAAACGAAACCCATTACAATAAGGAACAGGTAAACAAAAGCGTTCGCAATGTGTCTTCTTAATTTGTAACTTTTTATCATGAGAACGCCTCCTCATCCTTCATTGATTTTGAGTTATTATACACAATGAGTGAGAGCGTTGCGCAAATAACAAATACCAAAATACCTATCGCGGCGGCAAGTCCGTAGTCCTGAGAGTTCATGGTCAGCTTAAAGAGCCATGTAACAAGGATATCGGTTTGACCGGCCTGATAAAATTTTTCGGTCGTCGGATTACCGTTTGATAACAGGTAAATAACATTAAAGTTATTGATGTTGCCGACAAACTGGGTAATGAGCTGAGGAGTTGTAACAAAGAGCATATACGGAAGTGTGATAGCCGTAAATGTCTTGACAGGACCTGCACCGTCAATTCTTGCAGATTCGTAGAGATCCTCAGGAATATTCATAAGAATACCCGACATAGAGAGGATGGTGTACGGAATACCTACCCAACAGTTAATGATGATAACTACCCAACGAGCCAGCGTCGCGTCCTGATTCAGCCACTGAATTTCAACATGACTGTTTGTAATGTTTGAAAGCAGGATGTTTATAGCACCGTTTGACTGGAGCATCTGGTTCATGAGAAGAAGTGATACGAACTGAGGAACAGCAATTGTAATAACGAAAAGTGTTCTCCAGAGTGATTTAAACTTGATACCCTTCTTGTTGATCATAAGAGCGAAGATCAAACCAAGGATATAGTTTGAGAATGTAGCTGCAACAGCCCAGATAAGAGTCCATTCTGTGAGCTTAATAAATGTATAGCCCTTCTTAGCACCTTCAACGAGGTTGAAGAGTGAGCCGAAGTTGTCAAAACCAATCCATGTGAACAGTGTTCCCGGAGGCATATGCTGTTTATCATAGTTGGTAAATGCAATCAAAATCATAAATATGAGCGGCAGAACATTGAAGATACCGATCATAAGTACAGGGAATGACATAAGTGTGATATGATACTTACCGTCAAGGAACTGCTTCATATCATATTTGAATGAAGTCGGTTTCTGACCGTTAGCCTTCATAATCTGATGTCTGTACGCATCTTTGATGTTTACTATGTAAATAGCGAAAACCACTACTGTGATTACGAGTGTCAATACCGAGTAAAGCAGAATAAGCATTGAGTTATCGCCGGGTACCTGCTTTGGTATGATACCGTTGATATATTCAGTTCTCTGAGCCTGAATACCGAGTGTCGGGAACATTTTGAGATATCCCCAACCGAAAAATGCCATATAAAGGATATAGAGAACTTCAACAGCGAAGAAAAGAATACCCTTGTAATATTTACCTTTGCTAAGATCACCTACACCGAAAATAAGGTAGGAAAGTTTTGTAGCCCAGTCGCCTTTTACGAAGGTCTTGCCGTAGTTGGCAAAGCCCTTGCCGATGCCTACGAAGAACTTAACTATTGCCTTGCCGAGTGCTGTAAAAAAATGGGCAACGGCATGAGGAATGTTACAGAAAAACTTCTTTGTGTTGTAGGCAAATCTCTGGAAAGGATTGAGCTGTTTGTATTCAACATATGTCATTAGGCGCTCTCCTTAATAATTTGCAAATCTCTCTAATACACCAAACTAATAATGTCTTTTACGCTATCTTATAACAGTTGCCGTTCGTAATAAAACATTATTAGTCAGGCGAATACACAAATTGATAACGCAAGCGGACAGTCCGCATTTTTTCTTTTTTTACGGGACACTCCGTTTTCGGAGTGTCCCGCAGCTAATTAATCGATTAAATTAAATCAATTTAACTTACTTAATTTAACTTACTTAACGATTAGCCCTCATCCCTAACGTTAGAAATTGTTTCGTTAAGAAGCTTCTTCATAGCAGCTGCATCTGAAGGATCGCATGTGTCAGCGATGATCTTGTTGCCAAGGTTAGCCATAGGATCCCAGAATGTATTAGCAATATTAACCTGTATACAAGCATTCTTAGCCTGCTCACCGATAGCCTTGAGAACAGGAGAATCTGTTACAGCTTTGCTTTCCTGAACCTTCTTGTTTGAAGGTCCCCAACCGAGCTTCTCAGTTCTCTGGAGCTGGCACTCTTCACCTGCAAGATAGTGAGCAAGAATCTGAGCTGTTGCCGGGAACTTAGAAGAACCGTTTACACCGATGTACTTATAACCGAAAATTGAGATAAGCTGCTTGTCTGTGCCGTTGACATTGATTGTAGGAAGCTTTGCAGCACCGAAGTTGTCACCGAGAGCCTTCTGGTTAGAAGCTGTATCCCATGAACCGTCGATACCTGCGCCACACTTACCGCCTGCAAAACCTGAAGCGATGTTAGCAACGTCAAGCGATTGGAATGTACCTCTGTAATCCTTGATGAGCTTTGCAAAAGCCTGAAGTGTTTTAACAGCTTCATCTTCGTCATATTTAACAAACTTCTGTGTAATACCGTCTTTTTCAAGACCGTCAATTTTAACACCTGCAGTGAAAGCGAAAGTACAAGCATAGTAACCGTCACCGGCATTCATAATGAACTTCTTGCCTGCCTTCTTACAAGCATCAAGAATGCCCTCAAGTGTCTGAGCCTGCTCGTCGGAAACTACTGACTTATCATAAACGAGATAGTAACCGTTATCGTTTGTTTCAGGATAAGCGTAGAGGGTACCATTAAGTGTACCTGCTTTTACAGTTCCCTCATCATTAGCCTCTGTTACGGCATCCTTAAATGCAACCTGAGAAATAACGCCTGCGTCAACGAGCTTGTTGAGCTGGTCACTCGGGAAGCTGAATACATCTGCAGCTGTTGTAGCATCGTTAAGCATATTTGTAGCGGCATCTTTTTCGCCCTGTGCTACAACTGAGATTTCCTTGAACTTTCTGTTAGGATAAGCCTTTTTGAAAGCCTCAACCTGCTCTTTAACAAGGCTTACAGCAGCATCAGGAGCCCATACCTTAAGAGTTACAGGCTTGCTGTCTGTACCTTCATCGCCGAAGTAGCTGTCGTCAACAATTGAGCCTTCAATCTTAGCAGCACCGTCCGAAGAACCGTTGTCTGTTTTTGAACCATTGTCTGTTTTCGATGATGCGTCTCCGCCGCCGCAGCCAACAAGTGCAGTAGCAGTCATCATACCTGCCAATAAAATGGCGAGAATCTTTTTCATTGGAAAAATCCCTCTTTCTGAATATTTTCGTAGTGTCCTTTCGGATTACATACTTTCTTTGAGGATATAACGCACAAAGTACATCATATCCGCTATATAATCATATCAAAAAATCGCCTGAATTTCAACTCCCTTTGTACTTTTTATCTATGTTGTTAAAAATCAAAATTATTTTTGTGCAATATGATATCTTTTTTATTGAAATTTTACTTATTGCACAAATTACATTGACTTGAATTGTTTGTTTTGCTAAGATGCCATTTGTACAAGTTACACAATCACACCCGATGGTTATGTGACATAACACCCAAATTATATTCTTTATTCATAAAATAAGCTTGAATTTCGGCAAATTTTCCTGATTTTAGTAAAAAATGACCAATCACAAAACAAAGTCATTTATTTCAAACATCACACATTAATTTTTTAACATACAGTTGTAATAAGTGCTGACAATTGTTATAATTATAAAGACAGCGAAAATAAGCAAGCCGACTTTATGTCGGGGAAACGGAGATATATATGATGAAACTGAAAGATCTTCTTATAAATTTTGAATACACGGTTCAGGGCAATCTTGATACCGAAATTTCGGATATTATCTATGATTCACGAAAGGTTGAAAAAGGCACGGCTTTTGTGTGCCTTAAGGGCTATACCTCAGACGGACACAGGTACGCAAAGTCAGCCGTTGAAAAAGGTGCGTCGGCACTCGTTATCAGCGACAGCCTCGACTTTGAAGTGCCGAGTGATGTTGCCGTTGTAAAGGTTGATGACACAAGATACGCTCTTTCGCTTATGAGCATTGAATTTTTCGGACATCCCGAGGATGAGCTCTACACGGTTGCAATCACAGGCACAAAGGGCAAAACCACAACAACAGCAATGGTTGCGGAAATTTTTGAACACGCAGGAATAAAGACAGGCACAATCGGAACGCTCGGTGTTGTTTACGGCGGAGAAACCCACAAAACCGACAACACAACTCCCGAATCATACATTATTCAGAAATCGATGCGTGATATGATTAACGCCGGCTGCAAGGCTATGGTAATTGAGGCATCGTCAATCGGACTTAAACACAGCCGTCTTGCAGGCATGACTTTTGATGTCGGCATCTTTACAAACTTTTCGGACGACCACATCGGCGGTGTTGAACACAAAGACCTTGCGGAATATCTCTACTGCAAGAGTCTGCTTTTCAGACAATGCAAATTTGCCGCTGCAAATATTGACGATCCCGCATGGAAGGATATCACAAAGGATTTCAAGGGTTCTGTTCTCACCTACGGTTTTGCCGACAATGCGGACTTGAAGGGCAAAAATGCTCATCTTCTCTCCGAAAACGGATTTGTCGGTGTTCACTTTGAAACAGAGGGAATCAAAAATCTTTCTGTTGATGTTGACATTCCGGGCAAATTCAATGCATACAATGCACTTGCGGCAATTTCGGCAGTTTCATTCTTTGACGAAATTGAAGATCAGATGATTATTGACGCTCTCAAGGTTGCCAAGGTCAAGGGCAGAGTTGAGCGTGTGCCTGTTCCCTACAACTACACACTCATCATCGACTACGCACACAACGCACTTTCAATGGAAAATGTACTTGAAACACTTCGCCAGTACAATCCGCACAGACTTATTACAATGTTCGGTGCAGGCGGCAACCGTCCTAAGGTTCGCCGTTATGAAATGGGCGAAACCTCGGGCAGACTTTCAGACCTTTCGGTTGTAACGGAAGACAACTCAAGATTTGAAGATGTTATGGACATCATTGAGGACATCAAGACAGGTCTTGCAAAAACCGACGGCAAGTATGTTGTCGTGCCGAACCGCAGAGATGCAATTAAATATTGCATGGACAATGCCGAGGACGGAGATATTATCGTACTTGCAGGCAAAGGTCATGAGGATTATCAGGAAATCAAAGGTGTTAAGTACCATATGGACGAGAGAGAAATCATTGCCGATATTCTCAACGGCAAAAGCTAAAAAACTTAAACATATAAATACAGTAAAAAATCACGGTCGGAAATCAAATTCCGACCGTTTTTTCATACTCTTATTAAGTTAAATAATCATTCCGCCGTTTACACCGACAATCTGTCCCGTGATGAACCTTGCCCTGTCGCTGCAGAGGAACACCGCTGTTTCGGCAATATCATCGGGCATACCGAGCATATTAAGCGGAGTTTCCTCCTTAAGCTCCTGTACGGTCTGCTCATCAAAGCCTTTCATCATATCGGTCATAATCACACCGGGACAAATACAGTTGACACGCACTCCCGACAGACCGACCTCCTTGGCAAGACCTTTGGTAAGTCCGATTACACCCGCCTTTGACGCACTGTAATGCACCTCACAAGACGCACCGACCTGTCCCCACATTGAGCTGATATTGAGAATAATACCGCTGTGGTTTTTAATCATATATCTTTTGAGCGCCTGTTGCGAGCAGTAGAAAACACCGTCAAGATTAACCCCCGTCATTTTCTTCCATTCATCGGGAGTTATGTCGGTAAACAGCTTTTGCTGTGCAATTCCCGCATTGTTGACAAGCACATCGAGGTTACCGAAACGGCTGTCGATTTCGTCAAACATTTTGCAAACGCTTTCATAATCGGAAACATCTGCCTGAACAGCAAAGGCATTTATGCCGTATTCATTTGTAAGCTTTTCGGCAAGGCTTTCGGCTTTTTCGGAATTTTTTGCAAAGTGCAACGCAACATCGCAACCGCATTTTGCAAAAGCAACGGCAGTCTGCGAACCGATTCCGCCCGATGCACCTGTTACAAGTATTTTTTTCATCATATTAATACCCGGTAGGGGCGGTTATCATCCGCCCGTTCGTGTGTATTGCACACGATTGAACACATTGTGTTCAAATTTAAACATATTATTGATTACATCAAAACCATATTTAATGAACACAAATTCTTATTAAAGCGGGCGGTCAAAGAAAAGACCGCCCTTTATTTATTTTACTTCTTAAAACTGTCTTTAAGGCTTACACTGCGGTTGAATACGAGGTGTTCGGGTGAGCTGTCCTTGTTGTCAATGCAGAAATAGCCGTGGCGCATAAACTGATAGCTCTTCGGAGCCGTTGCGCCTGCAATATTCTTTTCAGCCTTACAGCCTGTAAGAACTTCAAGTGAATTTTCGTTAAGATAATCGAGGAAGTTTCTGTCGCCTGTATCGGGGTCCGGAACAGTAAAGAGGTTATCGTAAAGTCTTACTTCCGCATCAAGACAGTTGTTAGCATCAACCCAATGGATTGTGCCTCTTACCTTTCTGCCGTCGGGAGTATTTCCACCCTTTGTTTCGGGATCATACTCTGCATAAACCTCAACAACATTGCCGTTTTCATCCTTTTTGCAGCCTGTGCATTTTACGATGTATGCAGACTTGATTCTTACCTCGTTGCCGGGATAAAGGCGCTGATACTTCTTTACGGGTTCTTCCATAAAGTCGGTTTCTTCAATGTAAAGCTCACGGCTGAAAGTAACCTTTCTTGTACCGTCCTCAGGACGGTTCGGGTTGTTCTCAACCTCAAATTCTTCGCTCTGTCCCTCAGGATAGTTTGTGATAACAAGCTTAACAGGCTTTAAAACGCACATTGTACGCTCTGCTGTTTCGTTAAGGTCATCACGCAGACAATGCTCAAGAAAGCCGTATTCAACAATTGAATTAACCTTTGAAACACCAATCTGCTCAATGAACGAACGAATTGACTTTGGTGTGTAACCCCTTCTGCGAAGTCCGCAGAGTGTGGGCATTCTCGGATCATCCCAACCGCTTACATAGTTCTTTTCAACGAGTTCACGGAGCTTTCTCTTTGACATTACCGTGTTGTTAATTCCGAGTCTTGCAAATTCAATCTGTCTTGGCTTGCACGGAACGGAAATATTGTTAATTACCCAGTCATAAAGCGGACGGTGAGCCTCAAATTCAAGTGAACAAAGGCTGTGCGTAATACCCTCAAGAGCATCCTCAATCGGATGAGCAAAGTCATACATAGGATAAATGCACCACTTGTCGCCTGTTCTGTGATGCTTGAGTCTGTTAATTCTGTAGATAACAGGATCACGCATATTAAAGTTACCCGACGCAAGGTCAATCTTTGCACGGAGAGTCATTTTGCCGTCCTCAAATTCGCCGTTTTTCATTCTCTCAAACAAATCAAGGCTTTCTTCTATAGGACGGTCACGATACGGACTCTTTGCAGGTGTCTGTGTGTCGCCTCTGTATTCTCTCACCTTATCAGGAGTAAGCTCGCAAACATATGCAAGTCCCTTTTTGATAAGCTCAACGGCAAATTCATACATCTGATCAAAATACTGTGATGCATAGAAAAATCTGTCGTCCCAATCATAACCAAGCCATTTGATATCCTCTTTGATAGCGTCAATATATTCTACATCTTCCTTTGTAGGGTTGGTATCATCCATACGAAGATTGCAGATTCCACCGAAATGCTCGGCAGTACCAAAGTCAATGCAAAGAGCCTTTGCATGACCTATGTGAAGATAGCCGTTCGGTTCGGGAGGAAAACGGGTGTGAACCTTTTTACCCTCAAATTTTCCGCCCTCGGCAGTATCCTCTTTTATAAAATCCCAGATGAAGTTGCCCTGAACGGCAGCTTCACCCTCAACATTCTTTATTTCATCAGCCATTTGCCGTGTACCTCCGTCAGTAGAATTATGCGCCGAGCTTTTCAAGACCGATTTCAAGTCTTTTGAGCGACTCTTCTCTTCCGAGAATGTCAAGAATTTCAACAGCACCGCCCGGAGTTACTGTTTTGCCTGCTGCGGCAATTCTTACAGGCCACATAACTGTGCCGTTTTTAAGCTCTTTTTCAACTGCCATATTGATGAGGCAATCGTGAATTGAAGTGTTGTCCCATGTCGGCAGAGCCTTTAATCTTTCGTAGGCCTCACGCAATACAACGGGAGCGTTTTCAAGACTAGTCTTGCTCTTCTTATTTACGAAAAGCTCCTTGTCATACTCGGGAAGTTCTGCAAAGAAACCGAGCATTTCGGGAATATCTGTAAGCTTTGTAGTTCTTTTCTGAAGAATTTCGGCAAACTTCTCAAAAGGCATTTCTCTGTCGCCGAAAACCTTCTTATAGTATGGCATACAAACATCCGTAAATTCTTCGGGAGTCATAGCCTTTAAATACTCACCGTTGAACCATGAAAGCTTGTCATAGTCAAAAATTGACGGTGACTTGCTGATACCGCTTACATCAAACTCTTTTTCAAGTTCTGCAAGGGTAAAGATTTCCTGATTATCCTTTGGACACCAGCCGAGAAGTGCAATATAGTTGATGATTGCCTGTGGGAGGTAGCCCTCGTTAATAAGGTCATAGAAGCCTGTTGCGCCGTGACGCTTTGAAAGCTTTGAAACATTGCCGTCGGCATCCTTGCCCATAATGAGCGGAAGGTGGATATATGTCGGGATTTCCCATCCGAATGCTTCATAAAGAAGATTATATTTCGGTGTGGAGCTTAAATATTCACAACCACGGACAACATGAGTAATGCCCATTGTGTGGTCGTCAATTACATTTGCAAAGTTGTATGTCGGGTAGCCGTCAGTCTTAATGAGAATCTGATCCTGAAGTTCGCTGTTGTCAACGGTAATTTCACCGAAAACTGCGTCTGTAAATGTTGTACTGCCCTCAATCGGCATTTTCTGGCGAATTACATAAGGTGTACCCTCGGCAAGAAGTCTGTCGATTTCTTCCTGCGGAAGATTACGGCAATGTCTGTCATAACCACCGCCAACGCTGTCTTCCTGTAACTTTTCAAGTCTTTCCTTTGTGCAGAAACAACGGTAAGCCTTTCCCTCTTTTATAAGCTGTTCGGCATAAGGAAGATACATATCCTTTCTTTCGGACTGAACATAAGGACCGAAATCACCGCCGATATCGGGACCTTCATCGTGTTTAAGTCCCGCAAGTTTCATTGTATCATATATAACATCAACCGCACCCTCAACAAGGCGTTCACGGTCGGTGTCTTCAATTCTGAGAACAAATTTGCCGTTTTGTGATTTTGCAACGAGGTACTCATAAAGAGCAGTACGCAGATTGCCGACATGCATAAAACCTGTCGGGCTTGGTGCATATCGTGTACGGACAGTTTTTTCAGCCATAATAATATCCCTCCGAAATTTATGTTTAGGTGTGTCGGTCAGCGCATATTTTGCTCGCAACACCGTTGTTACATATATACGATTTATTATATCATACCGTTTTTTCATTTTCAAGTCCGATGAATGCACCTACGAACAATCCAAAAATTTCATATAAAAAACGGTCGGGCAACCTTGTTTTGCGTTTTGCAAACTGTCTGCCCGACCTTAATTTTCAATTTTCCATTTTCAACTTTCAATTAAAATCTAAAGATTAGCCAGTAAAAGTTCCCATATACAGCGGAATGTCGCTTTCGTTGTCGAGGATAACAAACATAAACGGACGATTAAATTCTACCGTCACATCGGTTTTTGAAAGTTCTTTTGTTCTTTTTTCAAGTTCTGCCTTGTCGCCGTTTGACTGTGTTCCGCCGATACCGCCTGCGTTAATTGAAAGCGACGGAGCGATGTCATACATTGCGCTGAACGCAATATCATCGGAACGGCTCAGATTCTTGTATCTTGAACGGTCAGCCGTGAATGATGAATTGATTCCGCTTTTTTCAACAATCTGCGTTATATTTTCTGCAGACTTATCTCCGCTGACTGAAAATTCAGGAATTTTTGCCTTGGCTGTTTTGGTCACATCAACGCTGTCAAGCAATGTTGTGTATTCAAGGCTCGTAAAATCGGTTGCGTAATCATCAAGCGAAACACCTTCGTTCGGCATAATAACCATCATTTTGAGAGGTGTTTGCGAGAAATATTTCATAACGGCAGTCGCCTTGTTTGTCTTCATATATGTTTCGTTTGAGGTCATATATGTAACTTCTTTTTCACCGTCAGCCGACTTAAATTTACCTTTTTCAATGTCGGTCTGTGCATAAGGATTAAGCCATCTGTCACAGATATCTGTCGCAGAAAGTGAAATCACACTCTGCTTTGTGTCAAGATTTTCAAAAACAGAACCGTTGTTTGTAAAATCGGCATATTTTTTGTCAAGCTTTTTCAAAGCGTCGCTGTCCGAAAAATTAAAACGCAGAACATTAGTATCATAATAATCCTTTGTTGTCTGCAAAAAGCCTGTCATAATGTCGGCATTATCATTTGAAATCAGCGAGTTGCAAAGCTTTACAAAGCTTTTGTCGCTGTTCTTTTCGGAATCTTTTTCCGAGCTTTGCGAGCTTTCGGGCGATTTGTCCGAAGATGCAACCGATTGAATACGGCTTGCAAAATATGACGCACATTGGTTCATATTTTCAAGCGTCACACCGCTGCAAAGTGCATTGGTGATTTCTTCCTGAGTATCGCCCGACGCACCGTTAGCCATAGCCTCAAGATTAAGAACCGCATTTGCGGGACAAAATACATACGAACCGCTTTTGTGACGGTTTCTGAAAAGCCTGAGTTCAAAATCGGTTATTTTTGCGGAATAGGTATCATATGATGACGGGGCGGTTTTTGCACCGTCGGCATAATTGAATGTATCATCGGTTTTGTCGGAGCGTGTGTATTTCAGCGAAAGGTTTTCGCTGTCCGAAAATTCATCGGGATTTGAACATGCAGTAAGCACCGTGCCTGCCATAAGAAGACACAATGCAACAGAGAGTGCTTTTTTCATCATTCGTCATTTCCTCCTTTGGAATCGTTACAAAGCTTTTGCGCCAGTCTGAATATTTTTTCTGCCGAATCGGGGCGGTGCAACTCTCTGCACTTTTCCTTCATCTCATCAAGTTTTTCTTTGTCTTTAACAAGGTTTACGATATCATCTGCACCTGTCTTTTTTCGGAGCATAATTGCCGCACCCTTGTTGAGTAAAAATTCCGCATTGTCCCGTTCCTGACCCGGAAATGCGCTGTAGATTGCCATGGGAAGCGAACAGGCAAGGCTTTCGGTAACGGTAAGTCCGCCCGGCTTTGTAACAATAAGGTCTGAGATGTGCATATAATCCTCAACATTTTTTACAAAGTACAAAAGCTTTGTGTTGTCCTGCATACCCGTTTCTTCAATTACCTTTTCAAGGTTTGCAAAAAGCTTGATGTTTCTGCCCGTGATGACAATAAACTGCATTTCGGGAGCTCGCTCCGCAAGAGCTTTGTAGAAGCTCAGCACGCTTGTAACACCGAAAGAACCTGCCATAAGCAGAATTGTAGGCTTGTTAGGATCAAGCCCTTCACGCTCACAAATCGTCTTTTTGTCAAAAGGCTCTGTAAAACGGTCAAAAATCGGAATGCCGAGCGGATATATTATGCTCTTGTCAACACCGTATTCATCAATAAGCTTTGTCGCCATATCAGGCTCTGCAAGCACATATGCGTCAACATACGGAACAATATATGTTCTGTGTGCGTCATAGTCAGTTATAAGGCTGATTGCCTTAACATCAATCTTGTGCTGACTGCGAAGCTTTGAAACCATTGTTGTAACAAACGGATGACACATAATAATTGCATCGGGCTTGTATTCATTGATTGTGTCAAGCAGCTTTGCCGACATCATTGTGTTGGACTGCATAACAGCCTTGTACATAAGGGTTCTTCTGTCGGTAATCTTATAGAATTTGCCGTAAACCTTTGGAATTTTCGTTGCCATAAAATGATAGCCGTCACAAACGGTTTTATCATATACCCTGCCGATTGTCTTCATGGCGTCAATAACCTTGACCTTCGTGTCGGGACTGACGGCTTTTATTTTTGCCTCAATAGCCGCAGCGGCTCTCTTATGCCCTCCGCCTGTTGATGCTGTGAAGATGATTATTTTCATATCAGTTCTCCGTAATTCAAAATAACCGAAAACGGTTTTGCACACAGGGGTGCTTTTACTATTATACTTTTAATCTGCAAGTATTTCAATAGATTATTTTTGCATTTCATCTGAATTTTAAATAAAAATAATTAAATTTTCGTTTGTGTTTTTTAATTGGGGCAACTGTTCCGAGCTTTTAAGGCGGTAAAAATTCACACTCGGAATATGAGTCGGAAATATTGCTAAAATCTTTTGGTAAAAAGAGCTTAAATTTCTATAAAAATAATTTCTAAATTTTGTGTTTTCACACTTTATTTTTTTAAAATTATATTGTAAAATAAAGACTGTACTGTAATATATTTCAGTATAGGGTAATTAAAGAAAGTAATAAAAGCGTTTCCCTTTTTGAAAATCAAATGCAGTAGGTTTTCAAAGGGCAATTATTGGGTATATATGAGGTGAATTTTTTTGAACAGGAATTTTATGGACGATATTCTTGTTGTTGATGAAGATCTTGTTGACATCAACTGCGACGGCAACAGACAGTCTGATAACAAGAAAGGAAAACATTCAGCGGGCGGTCGTATGGCTAAAGACGAAAAGAAAAGCAAGAAAAAGCTTGCAATCATCATTTCATCCGTTGCCGCAGTTGCAGTAGCTCTCGGTGTGGCAGGTTTCTGCATTTTCGGAGGAAACCTGTTCAACAGCGTTGAGGAGGCTATTGCCGGTGAGTTTAAGTTTCCTGACGGAACAACCGTTTCGGGTGTTTCAATTTCGGGAAAAACATACGACGAGGCAAAAAAAGCTCTTGAAGAAAAGGAAGAAAGCTTTATTAAGCCTCTTGACATTTCGGTTGATGTAAACGGAGTCATCAGTAAAGTGACCGAAAAGGATTTCAAATATACTTATGACATTGAGTCTGTACTTAATGAAATCAAAAATGAAGCAACCGATCCGTCTGTTGAAACTTCAACAAGCAAAAAGAGTTACACGATAACAGCTACCGTAATCGCAGAAAGTGTTGACGAAGCAGCAAAGAAGGTTGCAAAGAAAAATTACAAAGAGGCTGAGAACGCAAGAGTTTCAAAGTTCCACCCCTATGCCAAAAAGCGTTTTGAATATACAGAGGCGTCACAGGGACAGAAAGTAAACGAAACAGACCTTGCAAATCAGTTTAAGGGTGTGTTTGCAAGCGGTGCAAGCGAATACAGAATTATTGCCGATGTTGAAAAAACAGATGCAAAAATCTCGGTTGACGATTTAAAGAAAAACATCGTTCTTCTTTCAACATACGAAACCGTTTCCACCAATACGGAAAACGGAACAGAAAATATGCGTGTTTCGCTCAAAGCCTGCAACGGTTCGGTTATTGAACCCGGTGCAACTTGGTCATTCAACAAATGCACAGGCAACTCAAACCTTGAATCTCTCGGCTACAAGCCGGCAGGTGTAATTTCAAACGGCAAGTCCGACATCGGTATCGGCGGCGGTATCTGTCAGTCAAGCTCAACAATCTACAATGCGGCTGTCAGAGCCAACATGAAGGTTGAGGAGCGTTATTGTCACAAGTGGGCATCAAGCTATGTTCCCACAGGTCTTGACGCAACAATCGACTACGGCAACCTTGACCTTAAACTTTCTAATCCGACAGATTACCAGATGTTCCTTGAGTGTAAGGTCGTTGACAACACACTTTATGTTTCATTCTGGGGTTGGAAATCGGATTCATACGACCTTATTATGACTCGTAACAAGCTCACGAATCAGGGTAGTTCAAGCTACACGGTAAAGGCTTGGAGAGTTTATTACAAGGACGGCAAGGAGATTGATTCCGAGTCACTCGGTTCATCAACTTATGATACCGAAAACGGATATGTTTTCATTGATGCCAACAATGATCCCCGTGCAAAATACGGTGATGATGTTGTAATCCCGGATGAAACAGTTCCGAAGAATGACGACAGCAGTTCAAGCTCATCAAGTTCACAGTCATCATACAGTGAACCGTCATATTCAAGCAGTTCTTCATCAAGTCATTCAAGCAACAGTTCATCATCAAGCTCATCGAGCCACAGTTCATCGAGCCACAGTTCATCAAGCCAGTCAAGTTCGGAATCAAAAACCGAGCCACAGCCAAAACCCGATCCCGAACCGACGCCTACAGAGCCTGAATCAGGCGAAGAATAATTAAGCAAAACAACTTCCGATAATAATAAAAAACTCCCTTTCGCAGATAATAAAAGCGGAAGGGAGTTTTTGTATGATAAAACGAACAGGTGCATATACAATTGCTTTTGAAAGCCAGCCTGTTATTGCCGGCTGGGGGTCGGTTGTCGGAAAAAAGGAAGCCGAAGGTCCCCTTAAAAACTATTTCGACAAGATTATTTACGACAGCTATGACGGCTGTGACACCTTTGAACAGGCGGAAAGTATGTTTCAGGGCGAAGCTCTTGAAAAAGCTCTGGAGCGTTCAAAAACACACGCAAACGAGGTTGACTGCGTTTTCGCAGGAGATTTGCTCAACCAATGCATCGGATCAAGCTTTGGACTTATGAAATTCGGAATCCCGTATCTTGGGCAGTACGGAGCGTGTTCAACAATGGCGCAAAGTCTTATTATGGCGGCATCAGCCGTTGAAAGCGGTGGGGCAAAAGTTTCCGCATGCGTCACCTCGTCACACTTTGCGTCGGCGGAACGGCAGTACCGTTTTCCGCTTGAATACGGCGGAGTTCGCACTCCAACCGCACAATGGACAGTTACGGGTGCGGGAAGCTGTATTCTGAAAAGCCTTAAAAAAGGAATCTGCGTTGCAAGAGCGACAGTCGGCAGAATAGTTGACCTCGGTGTAAGCGACGCCAATAACATGGGGGCGGCAATGGCTCCTGCGGCAGCTCAGACCCTTGAATGTTATCTTGAAGATACCAAAACATCGCCCGAGGATTACGATATGATTATTACGGGTGATTTGGGCGAAGTCGGCAGTAAATCACTTTATGATTTGCTTGAGCGTGACGGAATCAATATAAGGAAACAACACAACGATTGCGGACTGATGATTTTTGAACGCTCCAATCAGGATGTTCATGCAGGCGGTTCGGGCTGCGGATGCGCCGCATCGGTTCTTTGCTCAAAAATTATGGACGATTTTCAAAACGGACTCGTTCAAAACATCCTGTTTATGGCAACGGGTGCGCTCATGAGTCCGACATCAAGCGGACAGGGGGCAAATATCCCCTCAATTGCACATTTGGTGAATCTGAAAATTAAGTAAAATTTTTGCAAAATATCTGTTCAAATGAATTTTAATGTGTTATAATGAACCTGTATGAGTAATGATAGAATGCTGAATCAGCCTGTTTTGCAAGCATATTTTGCGACAGACAGGATAAATATTACGAACAGGAGTTGTGTTTATGTTTGGCAGAATTCAAAACATTGACAACAGGGTACTTGATAACATATCCCGAATTCATAAGCCGGCACTAAACAAAATAATGATTACTGCATCTCGTGCAGGCAATGCAGGTATTGTATGGTGGGCAATCTGCCTGCCGTTTCTTATAAACTCCAACTGGAGGGCAACAGGTGCAAACTTTGTGTTCGGACTTGCGTGGGCTCACCTTATGGGAGAGATTATTATCAAGCATATAGTAAAGCGTGTGCGACCTTGCCACACCCTTGATGATGACGAACAGCTTATTGACAGACCGAGATTCTACTCGTTTCCGTCAGGTCACACGACGGCATCGTTTGCAATGGTCGGGGTTGCGCTTATGCGTTGCAAAGTCATAACCTTTATGCCGATTCTTATGCTTGCAATGTTGATTGCGTTTTCAAGAATTTATCTGCGTGTTCACTACCTTACGGATGTTATTGCCGGTATGATTTTAGGCTTAACCTGCGGAATCTGCTCTGTCCTTATTTTCAATACCGTAGTTCCGATGTGGTTTCCTATGGTATAACTTTTGAAAAAATAATATGATAAATGAATTGCATCGGTCGCCCGAACAAGGCTCCGATGCATTTTTGTTTGTACGCATAACTTTTGAGTGACGAAAACACTATGTAATATGTGGCAATAACATTATGTTATAAACATCCTTTGCTAATCAACACTCTTATCGGTTTATTTATTTTTCTGCAATTATCTATAACAAATTTAGTACCTCTGCTTTTTCCGTCCCAGAAAGCCAAAACAAAATCTGCATTGTCAATGATTTCAAGATTGCGTTTCAGCGGAGCATATCTTCCATGTATTTTATATTCAGGAAGAAATTCCGTGTATCTGATATTGTTTTTTACCGCAAATTCCTTTGCACATCTGTCAATTCCATTTGCACCTCCCGAAATGATTTCTGTTGTATCTGTCGGAATATATTTTTCAAGGTTTCTGACTGTAAGCGTCCTTGAACCGATAACCGCAATTTTCATTAACAAAGCACTCCCTCTTTTTATGAACCCATTATGGGTTCACTTTTACATTATAGCACAATAAGGACTTATAATAAACCCATAATAGGTTCATTTGAGGTGCAATTTTATGAAAGGAAAGCCAAAACATTTGTCACTACGCATTGATGAAGATTTGTTGCGTAAATTTGAGTATGTCGCAAAGTATGATGACAGGTCAATGAATTGGTATCTTCTTCATCTGATTAAAAATGAAATTGCGGATTTTGAAGAAAAACACGGTGAAATCCCCACCGCCTCCGACAGTAAAACAGAATAATCAAAATTAATTTAAGGTCGAAAAAGCAATTTTTCGGTCTTTTTGTTTGCCTACATATTCTTTGATGTAATGAATGTTATGTTTTAATTTGGTATACACGATTGCACACGAACGGGAGAACACGGTTCTCCCCTACATTTAAACACAACTTCTATATATAAAAAGCAGTCGGGCGACAATGATTTGCATTTTTCAAACTGTCTGCCCGACCGCAATTTTTAATTTTCCATTTTCAACTTTCAATTTAAAAAAACTTCCGCTCGGGCATAATATGTTTTTAATATTACAAACTGTAACAGCAAAGCAGTCGGTTGGCAATATACCAACCGACTGACTTTTTAATTATTCATTTTTACTTTCTACCCGAGTAATTTATTACTCAAGATTACTCATAAAGCGGATATTTTTTGCAGATTTCTTCAACACCCGCTCTAACCTTTTCCTTGCTGTTCTCATAGTCGTTAAGAACGAGGGTGATGTACTCGGCAATCTTGTCCATATCTTCCTCGTTAAGACCTCTTGTAGTAACAGCGGCAGTACCGATTCTTACACCGCTTGTTACGAACGGTGAACGGGGTTCGCCCGGAATTGTGTTCTTATTTACTGTGATGTAGCAATCGTCAAGACGAGCCTCAAGCTCCTTGCCGGTTACATCTGTATCACGGAGATCCATAAGAAGAACGTGGTTGTCCGTACCGCCTGAAACAAGCTTGTTGCCTCTTTTGAGAAGTCCGTCTGCAAGAGCCTTACAGTTAGAAACAATCTTTTTGCCGTACTCCTTGAACTCAGGCTTTAATGCCTCGCCGAAGCAAACAGCCTTTGCGGCAATAACATGCATAAGAGGACCGCCCTGTGTACCGGGGAAGATAGCCTTGTCAATCTGCTTTGCAAATTCTTCACGGCAGAGGATAAGACCGCCACGAGGACCACGGAGAGTTTTGTGTGTTGTTGTTGTAACGAACTCACAATACGGAACAGGGTTCGGATGAACACCTGCGGCAACAAGACCTGCGATGTGAGCCATATCAACCATAAGATATGCGCCTACTGCGTCGGCAATCTCACGGAGCTTTGCAAAATCGATGATTCTTGGGTATGCAGACGCACCTGCAACAATCATCTTAGGCTTGCATTCCTTTGCAATTTCAAGAACCTTATCATAATCAATTCTGTGCGTTTCGGGATCAACACCGTATGGAACAAAATTGAAGTATTTACCTGAAATATTAACAGGTGAACCGTGTGTAAGGTGACCGCCTTCATTAAGGTTCATACCCATTACCGTATCACCGGGATTAAGCATTGCAAAATATACCGCTGTGTTAGCCTGAGCGCCTGAGTGAGGCTGAACATTTGCGTGTTCGGCACCGAAAAGCTCACACGCACGCTGACGGGCAATTTCTTCAACTACATCAACGCACTGACAACCGCCGTAGTATCTCTTTCCCGGATAACCCTCGGCATATTTGTTTGTGAGCAAGCTGCCCATTGCAGCCATAACTGCCGGAGAAACGATGTTTTCACTTGCGATAAGTTCAAGGTTTCTGCGCTGTCTTTTAAGCTCGTCTGTCATTGCGTTACCGATTGCGGGATCGTACTCGTTGAGGTAATCAAGAGTAGCGATATTTGTTTTTTCACTCATTGTTATATTCCCCTTATATTTTTATTTTAGGATACTGTGTATCCTTTTTGAATTTATGTCATTGCAACGAAAGGGCTTTTTGCCTTAATTCGTACAAATCATCAAGCGTTTTAATTTTTCCTGCCTCATTTCTCAAGGCTGCCGCACCCTTCATGCCCTTGAAATAGCCGACTACAAGTTTTCTTTCCTGAAGCATTGCCATATGCTCGCCCTTGTATTCAACCATTTTGCCGATATGTTCAATCATTACACCGAGCCTTTCTTCAAGGTCGGGAGTGTGAATTTTAACATTCGGGTTTTCAAGGTATGCGTTAATCTGCGAGAAAATCCACGGATTTCCGAGCGTTGCCCTACCGATCATAACAAGGTCACAGCCCGTGATGTCCATAACCTCCTTTGCCCTTTCGGCACTGTCAATGTCTCCGTTTGCAATTACGGGAACGCTGACGGATTCTCTTACAGCCTTTATGATATCGTAATCAACGGGAGGCTTGTAATATTGTTGTCTTGTTCTGCCGTGAACGGTGATTGCCGCCGCACCTGCCGATTCGCAGATTTTTGCAACTTCAACGGCATTTACGCTGTCATCATCCCAACCCTTGCGGATTTTTACGGTTACGGGTATGTCGGTAACGGCTGTCACAGCCTTGACGATTTCTCCGCAAAGCCGAGGATTTTTCATCAATGCACTTCCGCTGCCGTTTGAGCTTATCTTCGGAGCAGGGCATCCCATATTGATATCAATAATATCAGGTTTGTTTTCAAGTGCGTGCTTTGCGGCATCAGCCATACATTTCGGATCATCACCGAAAATCTGAATCCCGCAAGGACGCTCCAAGTCTGAAATTTCCATCAGTTCTTCGCTCTTTTTACTGTTGAAAGAAAGCGCCTTTGAACTGACCATTTCGCTTACGCAGTATGCCGCACCGAATCTTACGCAAAGCTCACGGTAGGCTCTGTCGCTTACCCCCGCCATGGGTGCGAGAACTGCGTGGGATTTCAGCGGAACACCGCCGATGTTAAGATTATCCATATTTTTACACATTTAATGCTGTTACCTTATTCTTTTTCTTGCACCGACTTTTGTGCTGATCATTACAACCGCAATTGCAACTACTCCAAGACCTACGCAAATCCACGAAACGATTCCCGCCGTGTAGCTTGTGGAATACTTTTTTTCGCTGACTGTTTTTGCGATTGTCGGAGCCTGAAATTCCGTTGAATCGGTCGCCTGAGTTTCAACATACTGATTCTGATACTGCGTTTCTTCCTGTTTCGGAGCTTTCGTTTCGGGCTGAACATACTCAGTTGTGGGTTCTTCCGTTTCGGGCTCAACATACTCGGTCGTAGGCGCTTCGGTGTAAACAGGCTCGGTATAAATCGGCTCTGTGTATTGCGGTTCGGTTTCAACGGGAACATACTCCGTCACTACGGGATCGGGCTGGGGATCGGGAGTTTGCGAATCGTCCTCTCCTACCGCAAAGGCGGTTATTGAACAAACCGACAATGCAAGAACCGCAAGTACGGTCGGAAGTATTCTTTTCCTAAAAATTTTCTTAAAATCTGACTTCATATTTAATACCCCGTTCATTCTGCGTGGCACATATTTTCATATACATACTATGATTATAACAAAAGCAGGCGTTCATTGCAAGATTTCAGACAACTTTTCTGCACACAATTAATGACCAAACAACAAAAAATCGGAAAACCGATTGTAAAACCGATTTTCCGACTTGATTATTATGTCAGTTTTTTGAGCGTTTTTTAGCCTTTGGCATAACAAGATTGTAGCTTTCGTCAATCAGCGGAAAGATTTCTTCCTTGCTCACAGAGCCGTCAAGCAAAATACTTATCCACTTGTCCTTGTTCATATGATAGGCTGGCAGAAATCCGTTTTTCATTCTGAGTGAGCCGACAAGAATCGGGTCGCACTTGACATTCATCACATCGACAAAGCCATCGCCGTCAAGCCCTAAAATCTGCCTTTTGACACACATAATTATTGCGTACCATTTGCCCGACATCGTATTCCGCAGAACCGCATTATCGGGACTGCTCTCCCACGGATATTCGGGTTCTGTTCCGTATGTGCTAAGGGCATAGTTTAAAATTACATCTCTGTTAATAGAATTATCATTGTATGCCATTAAGCCTTAACTCCTGCTTTTTTCTTAACGAGTGAAATATATTCCTGCATTGTGATTTCGTTACGCAGTAATTTTTGACACCATTCTTTGCTTTTGCTGTCAATGGTATAGCCTTCCATTTCAACTGATGCGGCAGCATTTTCTATTATCTGTTCAATCGGCTTATTACCGTTCACAGTAACACTCCCTTTCGTGAAATCTGAACTTCATATCATTTTATCATAACAAAGGCATATGTCAACCAAAAGGTGAAAATTACTCGCCAAAGCTGATGCCCATTTTTCTTGCTGTTTCAACAACCTCGCTGTCTTTCGGAACGCTCTTGAGCTTGCCTGCGATGTCCTCAAGCGGAACGGCAACTACCTTATTATTTACAAGGGCAACCATTTTGCCGTAGTCTTTATTGATAATAAGCTCTGCGGCTTTAACACCAAAACGAGTTGAAATCACACGGTCATAGGCATCGGGACTGCCGCCTCTCTGGAAGTGACCCGGTACTGTAACCCTTGTTTCCTGACCTGTTGCCTCCTCAATATCATGGGCAATCTGATAGGAAATTGACGGATATTTCATCTCTGCAACAGCAGCTTTTCTCTGCTTTTTAGGCAAAGCGGCAATCTTTTTTGAAATTGCACCCTCGGCAACTGCAAGAATTGAGAAGTTCTTACCGCTTGCTGTTCTCGCCTTGATTGTCTTGACAACGGAATCTATATCATACGGAATTTCGGGGATAAGGATAATATCCGCACCGCCTGCAATACCTGCATAAAGTGTGAGCCAGCCAACCTTATGTCCCATAACCTCAATAATGAAAACTCTGCCGTGAGATGTTGCGGTTGAGTGGATACAGTCGATTACATTTGTTGCAATATCAACGGCACTCTGAAAACCGAATGTCTTGTCTGTACCCCAAAGGTCGTTGTCGATTGTCTTAGGAAGCGAAACCACATTGAGTCCCTCTTCACGAAGAAGATTTGCGGTTTTTTGAGTTCCGTTGCCGCCGAGTACAACAAGACAGTCAAGACCAAGCTTTTTGTAGTTCTTCTTCATAGCCTCAACCTTGTCAACGCTGTTCTCGTCAACAACACGCATAAGCTTAAACGGCTGTCTTGATGTGCCGAGAATCGTACCGCCCATTGTGAGAATACCCGAAAAATTCTCGGGTTTCATCTTTCTTGTTTCGCCGTAGATAAGACCTCTGTAGCCGTCAATAATGCCGATGATTTCAACATCATTGCCAAGCTGATTATAAAGTGTTTTTGCAACGGCACGGATTGTTGCGTTAAGTCCCTGACAATCACCGCCGCTTGTTAAAATGCCTACTCTTTTCATTGTTCGGAGTCCTCCTTTTTCACTTCAACGGGTACAATCGGAGTTCCGACAGTGCTCGCATATGTTTTTTTCATTGCCTGCTTTTGAGCCTTTAACGCAAGCTTTGAAAAGAATTTCTGACAATTTGTTTTATGTTTTCCACGCTTGTCAACAGACTTATATACACCTGTTGAAAGCTGTTGGCGTGCATTTACGGTATCCTTAAATGAAACCGTGATAACCTCCTGCACACGCTTTTTGATATCCTCGTCCTCAACAGGGAACACAAGCTCAACTCGTCTGTCGAGGTTTCTCGGCATCCAGTCGGCACTTCCCATATAATAAAGCGGATTTGAATTGTTTTCAAATATGAATATTCGGCTATGCTCCAAAAGCTGACCGACAATTGAAATTACTCTGATGTTTTCGCTGAATCCATGAACCCCCGGAACAAGACAGCAGATACCTCTTACTATGAGGTCAATTTTTACGCCTGCGTTTGACGCATCGTACAAAAGGCTGATGATTTCAGGATCAACAAGCGAGTTCACCTTTGCGGTAATTTTGGCAGGAAGTCCGAGCTTTGCGTTCTCGGTTTCCTGAATAATCATAGCCTCAAAGAACGGACGCATTCCGTGAGGTGCAACGATAAATTTGTTGTATTCAGGCGGAGTTGAGTAACCTGTCAATACATTAAAAAGTGATGATGCGTCAACACCGTATTCTTCACGACAGGTGAACATACCGATATCGGTATAGAATCTCGCCGTACTGTCGTTATAGTTACCCGTACCCATATGCAAATATCTTCTGATTCCGTCCTTGTCTTTTCTTACTACAAGACAGATTTTGCAGTGGGTTTTAAGTCCTGTAAGACCGTAAATTACATGACAGCCCGCCTTTTCAAGCTTTGTTGCCCACTGAATGTTGTTTTCCTCGTCAAATCTCGCCTTGAGTTCAACAAGAACAGTTACCTGCTTGCCGTTTTCAGCCGCCTTGATAAGAGCCGCAACAATCGGTGAATTTCCGCTGACACGGTACAAGGTTTGCTTGATGGCAAGAACATTCGGATCGGTTGCCGCCTTTTTGACAAAATCAACCACAACATCAAAGCTTTCATAAGGATGATGCACAAGTCTGTCCTTTTCACGGATAGCCTCAAAAATATCGTCATAACCGCAGAATTCCGCAGGCGGATTTACGGGAACGATAGGTTCAAAGCACATATCCTCACAGCCCTTAATGTGAGCAAACTTTGAAAGGAATGTAAGGTCAAGAGGACCTCTCTGAAAGTAGATTTCACGCTCCGTAACATCGAGAGCGTCAACAAGAAATTCACGAATTTCTCGGTTGCATTTCTTGCCGAATTCAAGACGGACAGGTTCTCCTCTTTTACGCTTTCTGATTGACTTTTTAATTTCAGCCATAAGATCCTCGGTATCCTCGTCAATGTCAAGGTCGGAATCTCGGGTGATTCTGAAAGGATCGTACTGCTTAATGTTGTAAAGCTCAAAAAGCTCACCAAGGTGCATTGCGATTATTTTTTCAAGCAGAATAAACGATCTGCCCTCGTGAGTCGGAAGCTCAAGAAATCTCGGAAGAATTGACGGAACCTGAACCAATGCGAAAAATTCTTCATTCTCGGCATTTGTAAGGCGAACAGCAATGTTAAGGCTTTTGTTTGCAAGCATCGGGAACGGACGGCTTGTATCAACAGCCATAGGCGTCAATACGGGGAAAACTACTTTTTCAAAGTATTCCTCAACAAACGCTTTCTGGTCGCCGTCAAGCTCGTCAGCCTCTTTGAACACAATGCCTGCCGAACGAAGTGACGGAATTATTGAACGGTTGTAACAGCTGTACTGCTTTTTGGCAAACTCGTGAATTTTTTCAACAAGTCCGTCCATAACCTCTGTAGGAGTCATGCCCGACGCGTCACGGCTTGTTCTGCCGTGATGAATTTGGTCAAGCACACCTGCAACACGAACCATAAAAAATTCGTCAAGGTTCGATGCCGTAATTGAAAGGAAGTTGCATCTTTCCATAATTGGATTGGTCTTTTTGAACGCCTCTTCAAGCACTCTTGCATTAAAGTCAACCCAGCTTAATTCTCTGTTAGTATAAGGCATCTTTTGCCATTTTGACATAAGCTTTGCTTTTTCGGATGTTTTTTTATTGTTGTTTTTTGAATTTGACATATAATTCACCACCATAAAAACTGATATATAACCCAATTTAATATATCTGATTAAGTATAAAATACAAAACGAATTATTTCAAGCGAATTGCACTAAATTTTACCTTTGACAACGCATTCTTTACATATATTTTACAATAACACAAATAAAATTGATTTGCAATAGATTTGACAAAATTCGCAAAGATAAAACCAAAATTTTCTTTTTGCAAAATATTCAAAAAATTTCAAAAAATATTGTTTTAATCTCTGTATTATGTTATACTTGCGTTGATTGTTTTATTTACAGATTTTAAAAAATTCTAAAGAAAATGAGAGGTAATTATCATGAGTAAAAAAAGGGGAAGCTTTTCCGGCGGACTCGGATTTGTATTTGCCGCTGCGGGAAGTGCAGTAGGCTTGGGAAATCTCTGGAGATTTCCGTATTATGCAGCTAAGTACGGCGGCGGAACATTTATCTTTATCTACATAATCCTTGCGCTTACATTCGGCTTTTCACTTTTGACTGCCGAAATCGCAATCGGCAGAAAAACAAAGCTAAGTCCGATTCTCGCCTACAAAAAGCTATGCAGCAAATTTTCGTTTTTAGGCTACCTTGCAACGCTTGTTCCTATAATCATTATTCCGTACTACTGCGTTATCGGCGGTTGGGTTACAAAATATATGTGCGTTTATGCACAGGGACTTGTTGCCCCTGCGGCACAGGACAACTTTTTCTCGGACTTTATTTCCGACCCGTTGTCACCCATTGTGTTTTTCTTAATATTTATGCTGTTGAGTGCAGTAGTAATTATGCTCGGAGTAAACAAGGGCATTGAGCGACTGAGCAAATTTTTGATGCCTGTTCTGCTTGTTCTGACAGTCGGAATTTCAATCTACACACTCACGCTCCCAAACGCAATGGAGGGTGTTTCGTACTACCTCATTCCCGATTTCAGCAAGCTGTCAATTTGGACATTTGCGGCGGCACTCGGTCAGTTGTTCTTCTCAATGAGCATTGCAATGGGAATTATGGTAACCTACGGTTCATACACAAAGAATGAGGTAAACCTCACAAAGTCGGTTAACCAAATTGAGATTTTCGACACAGCCGTTGCACTTCTCGCAGGTCTTATGGTAGTTCCTGCGGTTTATGTATTCAGCGGTGAAGAAGGTCTTGGTGCAAGCGGTCCCGGACTTATGTTCATCACACTTCCAAAGGTATTCAACGAAATGCCTGCCGGCGGAATCATCGGATTTTTGTTCTTTGTTCTTGTATTCTTTGCAGCTATCACAAGCTCAATCTCCGTAATGGAAGCAATTGTTTCTTCGCTTATGGACAAGTTCAAGCTTACACGAATCAAGTCCTGTCTTATCGTTATCGTCATCTGCCTTATTATGGGTATTCCGTCATCACTCGGCAACGGTATATGGTCAAATGTTAAGATTCTCGGAATGGACTTCCTTACATTCTTTGACTTCTTGAGCAACAGCATTATTATGCCGATTGTCGCACTTTGCACTTGTATTCTCATCGGCTGGGTTATCAAGCCAAAGACTATTGCAGACGAAGTCACAAGGAACGGCGAGCGTTTCAGCAGAAGGGCTTTGTTTGATGTTATGATTAAATATATAGCTCCAATCTGCCTTGTGTTCATCTTAATTTCCTACACACTTGCGCAGTTCGGCATTATTTCGCTTTAAACCAATAAAATTCAAAAACAATATCACCGAAACGAAGTATAAGCAGTTGTCTTTAAATAAAATATACAACAATTAACTATTCTCCGTTTATCCCATGAACTCTTGAAATTATATGCAATAATTGGTATAATTACAGTTACAGCTCATTTGCTGAATTTTAGGGAGGACAAATACTATGTGTCAGAAAAAACCATTTTACATTACAACGCCTATTTATTATCCGTCAGGCAATCCCCACATCGGTCATTGCTACACCACCGTTGCGTGCGATTCTATCGCCCGTTACAGACGAATGCAGGGATACGATGTTATGTTCCTTACGGGTACGGATGAACACGGTCTTAAAATTGAACAGAAGGCTGCCGAAAAGGGTGTTACTCCCAAAGAGTATGTTGACGAAATTGTAAAAACCTTTAAGGGCTTATGGAAATTTATGAACATAAGCTATGACAGATATATCCGCACAACAGACGATTACCACATTGAAACAGTTCAGAAAATTTTCAAGGAGCTGTATGACAAGGGCTACATCTACAAGGGCGAATACAAGGGTAAATACTGCACCCCCTGCGAAAGCTTCTGGACAGAAAGCCAGCTTATTGACGGCAAATGCCCCGAATGCGGACGAGAGGTTACAGAGGCAAAGGAGGAGGCATACTTCTTTAAGATGTCACCTTTTGCCGACAGAATTGAAAAGCTCCTCACGGAAACAGACTATTTACAGCCAAAGACAAGAGCGGTTGAGCTTGTAAACAACTTTATCAAGCCTGGACTTGAAGACCTTTGCGTATCAAGAACATCCTTCAAATGGGGCATTCCCGTTACATTTGACGAAAAGCATATTGTTTATGTTTGGATTGACGCACTTTCAAACTATATCTCCGCTCTCGGCTACAAGAATGAAAAATTTGACGAATTTGACAAATACTGGCCTGCCGATGTTCATATGGTAGCAAAGGACATCATGCGTTTTCACGCTATCATCTGGCCTGCAATGCTTATGGCTCTTGACCTTCCGCTTCCAAAGCATCTTGCCGTTCACGGCTGGATTACTTTCAACGGACAGAAGATGTCAAAGTCACTCGGCAATGTTGTTGATCCGTTTGTACTCGGCGAGCGTTACGGCGCTGACGCAATCCGTTACCACATTATGCGTGAAATGGCTCTCGGTGCAGACAGCTCATTCTCAAACGAAATTATGATTAACCGTATCAATTCCGACCTTGCAAACGGCCTTGGCAACCTTGTTTCAAGAACAGTTGCAATGGTTCAGAAATATTTCGGCGGCACACTTCCCACAGAACGTGAGAGCGGCGAATTTGACGATGACCTTATCAAAACCGCAACATCGCTCCGTGCAAAGGTTGACGATTTCATGGACAAGACTCAGCTCCAGAACGCACTTGCCGAAATCTTCAAGCTTGTTTCCCGTGCAAATAAATACATTGATGAAACCGCTCCGTGGGTTATTGCCAAGGACGAAACAAAGAAAGCAAGACTCGCAACGGTTCTCTACAACCTTCTTGAGGCAATCCGTATTGCCTGCACCCTCCTTTCGGCATTTATGCCAACAACAATGCCAAAGGCTCTTGAGCAGATTGGCGCTTGTGAAAAATGTGCCGGCTACGAAAACTGCGACAAGTTCGGTGTTCTTCCTGCTGATGTCACGGTTCACAAGGGAGATGCACTCTTCCCACGAATTGATGTTGAAAAGGAAATTGAAGAACTCAACAGCATTATCAAGAACAACGAGGGTGAAAGTGAAGAAACAAAGGCACTCCGTGAAGAGCTTGAGGGTGTTGCACAGATTGGAATTGATGATTTTGCAAAAGTTGACCTCCGTGTGTGCGAGGTTAAGACCTGCGAACCCGTTAAAAAGAGCAAAAAGCTTTTACAGTTCACAATTTTTGACGGTGTAAAGGACAGGACCGTTGTCAGCGGTATTGCAAACTACTACAAGCCCGAGGAGCTTATCGGCAAGAAGATTATTCTTGTTCAGAACCTCAAGCTGGCAAAGCTTTGCGGTGTTGAAAGCTGCGGTATGATTCTTTCTGCAGTTCACGGCGATGATTTAAAGGTTGTTTTTGTTGACAATATGCCTGTCGGCTCAAAAATCTGTTGATTTATGTTCGTGTAGACAGTTTGATAAATTAAAAACTATCAATGCCCGAGCGTAACTGTAGGAGCAGATATCATCTGCCCGCACGGCGAGCCGCCGTTCCCCTTTCGTGTAGACAGTTTGATAAATTAAAAACTATTTATGCCCGAGCGAAAGTTTTTCAAAATTGAAAGTTGAAAATGGAAAATGGAAAATTGCGGTCGGGTAGACAGTTTGCAATATAAAAACATATTATGCCCGAGCGTAGCATAGTTCGTGTGCGTTGCACACGATTGCACTCATTGCGTGCAAAATTGAATACACATATGTTATATCAAAACATATGTGTATGAACATATAAATTCATCAATGTGGGCGGTCAATGACCGCCCATACTTTTAGGGAGATACACCGATGTCACTTTACAGCAACATTTTTGATGCGCATGCACATTATGACGACAAATGGTTTGACGATGACCGTTTTGAGCTTTTGGAAAACATTCACACAAAGGGTGTGTGCGGAATTGTCAACAATGCGGTTGACCTTGAAACGGCAAAAACCTGCATTGAATATGCCGAAAAATATGATTTTATGTATGCCGCAGTCGGATTTCATCCCGAAAATCTCGAAAATATTCCGGACAATTATCTTGAACAGCTTGCACAGCTTTCAAAACATAAAAAGGTTGTCGCAATCGGAGAAACAGGGCTTGATTATCATTGGGACATTCCGAAAGACTTGCAAAAGCGTGTTTTTGAGGAACAGATCAGGCTTTCTCTTGACCTTGAAATGCCGCTTATAGTTCACGATCGTGAGGCTCACGGTGATGTGTACGATCTTCTGAGAAAATACAAACCAAATGCGCTGGTTCATTGCTTTTCGGGCAGTGTTGAGCTTATGCGTGAAGCGGTTCGTATGGGAATGTACATCAGCCTCGGCGGTGTTGTTACATTCAAAAATGCCCGTCACAGCCTTGAGGTCGCCTCGGAGATTCCGCTTGACAGGCTTCTGCTTGAAACCGATGCTCCGTATATGGCGCCCGTGCCGTTCCGTGGCAAGCGTTGCGACAGCTCTATGATTGTCTATGCCGCTGAAAAAATCGCATCTCTGCGTAATATGAGCATTTCCAAACTTCTGCAAATCACCTGCGACAACGCAAAACGATTTTATAATATTGATGATTAATTCATAAAAAACACGGTCGGAATCCCCGTATGGAAAACCGACCGTGTTTTTTTCGTAGAATCGAACCGTGTTTGCCACTACAAACAGACAACAACTTTTATATAAAAAACGGTCGGGAAGACAGTGTTTTGCATTTGCAAACTATCTTCTCGACCGTAATTTTACATTTTCAATTTTCAACTTTCAATTTCATCATTCTTCACTTGCGTGTCTGCGCATACTCTTGTGCAGGAAGAAAAGTCCGATCGAAACTATAAAAAAGATTACAGAACAGATTGCAAGGGCGATAAGAATATTGTTCATACTCTGAACAAAAAGGTTGTAGAACGCCCTTGAATCAATATTAATCTTGCTCATATAGCCTGTTGAAAGCAACACCGCCGGAATTATACCAACCGTAAGGAATGCCGCAGATGTTGAATAACAGATATACCTTACCGCTCTGTGCTTCCAACGATTTGTAAAGATGATGATTACGCATAGAATTGCGACAAGGACTGCAAGACCTCCGATAATCAACGGCATCATATTTTTCAATGCGATGAGATAAGCAGAAAGTGTGGCAAAAAGCGGTATTCTGAGCGCCGCCGCATAAATGTTAGCGGCCTGATTGATGAGATATTCTCTGCTCCCATCGTTTGCAACTTTGAGATTATTCTTACTTATGTAGCTGTCAAGCTCGCTGTTGAATTTCTGCTTAAACGCTGTTGTGTCAATCTTAGCCTCCTCGCCTGCATAAAAGCTGTTGAGATAGGCCTGTGTATTATCGTGAATTGTCACTTCGTCAACAACATTTTCAAAAAACTTTTCATCAAGTCCCGACGCATAACCGAGGTCAACAAGGCTCTCTTTGATTTCGTCACGCTTGTCAACAAAATAGTTGCTCGTATTCATATTATCCATAATATACGATGGGTTGAGGATTGTTGACTGAAGAACTATTGCAAACGAAATCAAAAACAGTACAAACGAGAGAACGAACGAAATTATTCCGTAAATAATATGTCTTACTTTAGAAGTCATCAGTTCGCCTCCTTATCAATCGGAGTACCCGACACTAACTTTGCATACACAAAATATCTCTGTGTTGTAAGACCGAGCGCGTCAAACGGATAGCAGGTGTACATTATAAGATTTTCATAATCCGCCGAAAGGTCATATGCGGTTCTGTCAGTCGCTTTTTTGACAGCCGTGTCGGTGATTTCATAGATGTAATTACCGTAGCTTGTCTTGATTTCAACCTTCTGACCGACTGCTGCGTTTTTAAGACCGTTGAAATAAGTATTGTTATGACCTGCAACAAGGATTGTTCCACCGTAACCGGGGACAAAACTTCCGGCATAAATGCCAACACCGTTTCTGAGCGCAACATCATTGTCACCGAAAAAAAGATTTGCGTCAACATTGCAGTCATTGATTATAAGCTCACCGAACAGATTTCCGTAGTTAGGGTACTGAACGGAGTCGTTTTTAACATAAGTTTTTTCCTGACCGTTTGAATCCTTTTTTGTAACGGTAGGAACGGTTGAGTTTTCTGACACGGGCACAAAAATATTATCGTACTCTGTTGAATAATCCTTTTCATTATCTGAGAAGAACATACCTACTGCCGAAATCACAGGTGAAAAGGACGGAACAAAAGCAAGATACAGCACAAGATATGTTATCAAACAAAAGATAATGGGAAGAATTATAAAACTCTTCCCATTCTTTGATTTATGACCGTGTCTGATTTTTTTATCAGACATTAGAATCAAGCTCTTTCTTTTTTAGATTTTGCAAGGTAGAAAGCACCGCCTGCTACCATTACAAATGCAACAGCGGAAACAGCGATAACGCCGCTGAAGTCAGCCTCTGCACCTGTTGTCTTGATAACACTGTTATCCTGAACACTGCCTGCCTTTGTAAGTGTAGGAACAGCTGAGAATGCAACCTTGCCGTCTTTGCCGTAAATTGTAAGCTTCTTTGAAGATGTGTCATATGACATTGTCATATCAAGCACACCGACAACTTCCTTACCGTAAGAAAGAAGTGTCTGCTTCTGAGCAAATGTGAGATCTGCAATATTAGATGCACCTGAGTTCTCAAGGAAGCTCTCGCCCTTCTTGAGAATAGCAACGATCTGAGATGACTCATCTGCTGTCATATCGATTGTGTTAAAGTAGTTTTCAGCCTGGTTTACAAACTCGCTCGGAATAACCATCTCCGAACCGTTCATCTTAACAGATGTCTTGAGTTCGTTGAGGACAGCCTGTTCGCTGTCATTGATTCCTGCTGCAAAAGCAGTGAAAGCAGTTGCTGCAACAAGGATGAACGCTACTAACATTGCTGATAACTTTTTCATAGTTCATACCACCTTGTATTTTATTTTGTTTTCATCAGCAAGAAGCTTCACGGATTCATTGGCATAATACGCATCTGCAAGCCGAAAACTGCAGGGAGCACAATGGAAAACTTCACCATTTAACTTCTTTGTACAGTATTATACACCACATTTCGCATTTTGTAAAGCATTTTATTATAAAAATTTGTTATATTCGGAAAAATTACAATCCTTTTGTCAAATCAGGCATTTTCATTGTGCATTATGCCGTTTTAAATCAATTTTGCACTGCATCGTTTTCTCTGATCTTGTATTTTAATTCATTTGTACACTTGCCTTTTGCATAAAAACACGCCTGCCGATTTATAAATTCCTTCTTTTGCAAATATTCGTGTACAGACCTTATCCGCTTGCCCTACACCTTTTTCTGTAATTGTTTTCTTATTATGACATATTGTGACATACTAATATATAAGTAGAAAATTTGTCGGTTATTCCCCATGTTTTTGTTTATTTTTTTGCAAATTTTACCTGAGCTTTATTTCAGCTCGTTATTTATGTATTTTTCGGCTAACTGCAACAAAATAATCATATATTTTATGTATGTTTTGTACACATGAAAAATCAGAGTAATTGCATATTTTGCAAAAAAGACATATTTTCCCTTTATTAAGCCTTTATTCATATTGATTTTTTTACTGATTTGAAATATAATAGGAATGTCATGTTTAAAAGTATTTTGTGCTTTTGTGCCGTTTTTCGCCTACAGCACTTTCGTGTCGACTGTGGCATTATCTTGCCATAAGCGTACAAAAGCCGAGAAGAGGAGTAATTTAATGGAGATAACATTCAAGGACATAACGAGAATTATCAAGAAAAATATTGTGTTTATTGCGGTGCTGTCGCTTTTATGTGCGGCTGCGTCATATTTTATAACAACATTTTTTGTTCCGAAAACATATACTTCAACCGTAAAGCTTTATGTTGAAACCAACTACAAAAGCCAGTCGGCTTATGACGACTATCAGAGTATCAACTACGCAAAGAATCTTGTTCTCACCTATATCGAGTTGCTCGATTCAAATTCTTTCTACAATTCCGTTTCAAAGGAACTCAAAGAAAAATACACGGCGTCACAGCTTAAATCAATGATTAAGTTTGAAAGCATTGAAGATACCGAGGTTTTTAAGGTGCTTGTAAATTCGGGCAGTCCGTCCGAATCAAAAAACATAGGCAACGCAATTGCAAAAATTGCACCAGATACAATTGCCAATGTAAAGGACAATGCAAAGCTTAAAATTGTTGACAAGGCTACAACACCGAAAGCTCCTACATCCCCGAATGTTTCGAGAAATGTTATGATAGCTTTCGCCGCAGGTCTTATTATTTCACTCATCATTTCATTCGTCCGTGACATCCTTGATGTTAAAATCAAGTACAATGATGAAATGACAACCGTTCTTGACCTTCCGTTGCTTGCCGCTATTCCCGACTTTGAATATTTTTCAAATCAGAAGGCAGCCGAAAAGAAGTACGGTGACTACGAATCGGGTTATTAATTGTTAAAGGAGTGAAACTGCAATGAAAAAGACTAAAATCGACCGTTCAATCGACACCGAGGCACTTGGCTTTCAGGTTCGTGAATCATACAAAACAGCAAGAACAAACATCGCATACTCAATTTTCAAAAAGGGTTGTAAAAAGGTAGCCTTTACTTCTTCAACAAAAGGTGAGGGCAAAACCGTAACTTCAATCAATGTTGCATCTGCTCTTGCTCAGCAGGTTGGCACAAAGGTTATCGTTGTTGAATGTGACCTTCGCCGTCCGAGAGTTAACACAGCTTTAAAAATCACACCTACTCCCGGTCTTACAAACTACCTCAACGAGGAATGTTCACTTGAGGATATTGTAAAGGATACAAAAATCGAGAATCTCAAGGCAATTACATACGGCGCTATTCCGCCGAACCCGTCAGAGCTTCTTGCGAGTGAATCCATGTTTGATCTTATCAAAACTCTTGAAAAAAATTACGACTACATTATTTTCGATACACCGCCAATCGGCGTTGTTATTGACGCCCTGCCTATTATGAAGGCGTCTGACGGTGTTGTTATTATTGCAAGAAATAACTCAACAACATATCCCGAGCTTTCAAGAACAGTTGAAGTTATCAAAAGAACCAATGCAAAAATTCTCGGTGTTATTCTTAACCGTGTAAAGCCTCACGAAACCCGCAAGGGCAAGAGCTATTACTCAAGATACGGCGGATATTACAAGGCATCAGCAAATGACTGATGCCAAACCGCCTTTGCAAACATAAACTAACAGGCTCGTCCTGCCCACAGAGGGAAAAATGGAATCCGTAAAAAGCATAAACAAAAGTGCGTCATCAAGCGGACATACAACTGAACAAAAGCCTGCTTATGATTTTTTAAACGGATTTTTGACATCATATGCTCGTCCGAGCAGAAAGCTGAGTACAAAAGAAATTTCCAGCTTGAAAACGGATCCCGGAGTCACAAAGGTCGGCAAATTCATGAGAAGAACAAGCCTTGACGAGTTGCCTCAGCTTTTCAATATTTTAAAAGGCGACATCTCTATCGTAGGACTAAGACCCGTTATGGAGGTTAAAACTGAAATTTACGGCAACTACCGTGACATGCTTTTGAGCATAAAGCCGGGACTTACGGGTTTCCGGGTGGCAAACGGCAGAAGCTATACCGCATATGCACGCAGAAGAGCAATGGAGGTTTGCTATATCAAAAACCGCTCTGTCTGCTTTGACCTGAAAATTATTCTCAAAACTATCACCTCTGTTTTCAAGGGTGAAGGTGCTGTTTAAGGAGGCAGAGTTTTGAAAGCAGTTATACTCGCAGGAGGATACGGAACAAGAATTTCCGAGGAATCCCAGTTCAAACCTAAACCAATGATTGAAATCGGCGGAATGCCTATTTTGTGGCACATTATGAAGCTGTACACCCACTACGGTGTGAATGAGTTCATCATATGTGCAGGTTACAAACAGCATGTAATCAAGGAATGGTTTGCCGACTATTTTCTTCATACATCAGACATCACCTTTGATTTTACTCAGGATGATAAGATTATCGTCCATAACAAAAGAGCCGAAAAATGGAAGGTCACTGTTGTTGACACAGGTCTTGACACGATGACGGGCGGCAGGCTTAAAAGGATTAGCAATTTTATCGGAGACGAACCGTTTTTTATGACCTATGGCGACGGTGTTTCCGATGTTGACATAAATGCTCTGCTCAATTTCCACAAAAAGCACGGCAAGCTTGCAACTATGTCAGCCGTAAAACCCGAAAGCAGATTCGGTGTGCTTGATTTGACCGAAAACAATGAAGTCAGAGCTTTTCGTGAAAAAAGCGATATTGACTCAGGCTGGATTAACGCAGGCTTTATGGTGCTTGAACCGAAGGTTTTGGACTATATAAAAGATGATACGGTTATGTTTGAGCGTGAGCCGATGGAACAGCTTGCAAGAGAAGGTCAGCTTATGTGCTGCAAGCATAACGGATTTTGGCAGTGTATGGACACATTGCGTGACAAGGAGCGTCTTGAAAAACTTTGGAACGACTGTACTGCTCCTTGGAAAGTGTGGTCGGAATGATGCTTGATTTTTATAAGGGTAAAAAAGTGTTCATTACGGGACACACAGGATTCAAGGGCAGTTGGCTCTGCAAGCTGCTTGCAAATGCCGGTGCGGATGTAACGGGTTATTCGCTTAATCCGCCAACCTCGCCGTCACTTTTTGAGATTGCAAATATCGAGAGCGATGTAAAGTCGGTTATCGGAGATATCCGTGATTTTGATTCGCTTAAAAAGGCATTTGATGAGGCACAGCCTGAGATTGTACTTCATCTTGCGGCTCAGCCGATTGTGCGTGACAGCTACAAAATGCCTGCATATACATATGAAACAAATGTTATGGGAACGGTCAACATTCTTGAGTGTGTACGGCAGTCAAGCTGTGTGAAATCGTTTCTCAATGTTACAACCGACAAGGTTTATGAAAACAGGGAATGGCAATGGGGATATCGTGAAAATGAACCGCTTGACGGGTTTGATCCGTATTCAAACAGCAAAAGCTGCTCGGAGCTTGTAACTCACAGCTACAAAAATTCTTTCTTTGCCGACGGAAGAACAGCAATTTCCACAGCGAGAGCAGGAAATGTTATCGGCGGCGGAGATTTTGCAAACGACAGAATTATTCCCGACTGCGTGAGAGCCTTGGAAAAGGGCGAGGATATTATCGTCCGCAATCCGCATTCCACAAGACCGTATCAGCATGTTCTCGAACCGCTTTATGCATATCTTATGATTGCAAAAGCCCAGTACGGGGACATTAAGTTTGCAGACTGTTATAATGTAGGTCCTGACGAGTGCGACTGCATAACAACAGGCGAACTTGTTGACTTGTTCGTAAAATATGCCGGCAATATAAACCGGATTGACAAAAGTGAAAAGAATGCAGTCCACGAGGCTAATTTTCTCAAGCTTGACTGCTCAAAACTCAAGACTGTTTTTGGCTGGAAACCTCATTGGCATGTTGATGATGCAGTTAAAAAAACGGTCGAATGGTCATGCTGTTATATGGAAAACGGCAATGTAAGAGGCTGTATGGATAGGCAGATTGAAGAATTTCTGAAATAATCATACGGCAAATATAAAAAGAGGTTTACTTATGAAAAAGGCAATTGTAACAGGTTCAAACGGTTTTATCGGCTCAAATGTCTGCAAAAGACTTTGTGCCGACGGTATAAAGGTGTTTGCCGTTGTTAAGGATGAAAACGAAAACATTGATAACATAAAGAATCTCAGTAACATTGAAATTGTGTATTGCGAGCTTGATGAGATCGAAACCTTGGCTGACATAATTTCCGACAGAGATATTGATGTTTTCTACCACTTTGCATGGGTAGGCTCGGCAGGATCGCTCAGATGCGATGAAAATGTTCAGTTGCAAAACGCCCTGTGGACCGCTCGTGCTCTAAGAACAGCCGACAAAATGCAGTGCAAAAAGTTTGTAAATGCCGGTTCAATAATGGAAAAAGAAACCTACACCGCTGTTTACACTCAGGAAAGCAAGCCCGGACTTCCGTACATTTACGGTGCAGGCAAGCTGATTGCAAGAGCAATTTGCAAGCCGATTGCAAACAGCCTTTCAATTGACCTCTGTTGGGCAGTTATCACAAACGCATACGGTGTTGGTGAGCTTTCGCCCCGTTTTGTAAATTCTACAATCCGCAAAATCATTGCAAATGAGCCGTTGCAGTTCACCGCCGCAACACAGAACTATGACTTCATCTATATTGACGATGTTGCAAGAGCATTTGAGGCAATCGGAGAATACGGTAAACCTAACAAGGAATATACAATCGGCAGCGGAAACGCAAGACCTCTTAAAGAATTTATTCTTGAAATGCAACAGACGCTTGCCCCCAACGCAAAGCCGATTTTCGGCGATGTACCTTTTACGGGAATAAATATGCCGCTTGAGGCATTTGATACAGCCGATATTGAAACAGACTGTTATTTCAAGCCCTCGGTTTCTTTTGCCGAAGGTGTTTCAAAAACAATGGAATGGCTTAAATCACTCAATTAGTTTTTTAAAGTAAGGTGTATTTTAATGATACAGAAATTTGAATTTTGCAATACGGACTTTGAGGGTGCATACCTCATCAAACCGTTCTGTGCAACCGATATCAGGGGTGCATTTATAAAGGACTACTCAAAGGAAGTTTTTGAGGCTAACGGCCTTGAACACAATCTTGCCGAGGTTTTCTACACGGTTTCTCACAAGGGTGTAATTCGTGCGCTTCATTTTCAGAGAGTTCACGAACAAGCAAAGCTGGTACGGTGCATTAAGGGCAAGGTTTTTGATGTTATCGTTGACCTCCGTCCCGAATCACCTACATTCAAAAAATGGCAGGGATTCTACCTTTCCGAAGAAAATATGAACGAGCTCTATGTTCCCGAACATTTTGCACACGGCTATCTTGTGCTTGAACCGTCTGTTGTTTCATACAAATGCGGTGAAAAATTCTACGGCGAATATGACGACGGCATTATGTACAACGATCCGGATTTGGGGGTTGAATGGCCGTTTGATGAAATCGGCGGTATTGAAAATCTTATTATTGCCGACAAAGATAAAAATCTTCAATCGTTCAAGAAATTTGAGGAAATGTATCTTAAATAAGTTTTAGTATATAAGCCCCGGAGGGTAAAATGAATGTAGTTTATTCAAGTTCGGACAGCTACTCGATGGTTGCGGGTATATCAATGTATTCCCTGCTCGAAAACAACCAATCTGTTGACGAACTAAATATTTTCCTGATTGAAAACGGTATGTCGCAGGAAAACAAAGACAAATTCACAACAATGTGTCAAAAATTTAACCGTCAGATTACTTTTATTCCCATTTCCGATATTGAAAAGCTGACAAACTCATCAATCAACATCGGAAGATGGAATATTAGCACATTTGCAAGACTTTTTTATTCAAGTATGTTGCCCGAATGGGTTGACAAGGTTATCCACATTGACTGCGACACAATGATAATGTCCTCTCTTGAGCCGTTATGGAACATTGATATGAAAGACAAGATTGTTGCAGGTGCATATGAATGTATCGGTGACAGCTATAAAACGGAAGTCGGAATGAAACCCGACGACATATATATAAGCGCAGGCAATATTATGCTAAATCTTGCGGAAATCCGCAGAAGAAAGCTTGAAGAAAATTTCAAGAAGTTTATACAGAATCACCGTCATCTCTCCTTTGTTGACCAGCCTGTACTGAATGCCTGCACTACAAACGAGGACAAGCTTCTTATTCCGCTCAACTACAACGCCTACTCAATTGTTTTTTATCTCAATTATAAAAATGCGAAAAAAGCCAAGAGAGTCAGCCGGTATTATACGGAATCGCAGGTGCTTGATGCAGTTTCCAACCCCTGTATTGTTCATTTTACGACCTGTTTTATGGACGGAACAAGGCCGTGGATTGAAAACAACAATCATCCTATGATAAAACAGTATCTTGATTACAAGCAAAAGAGTGAATGGGCAGACACACCGCTGTGGAAAGACAACCGCAGTGTCGTCAAGAAGTTAGGCGGCAAGATGTTCAATATTCTGCCACAGGGCTTTGTTGCGGGTTCAATCGGAATTGTTCATGACAAAATACTTCCTGCACTGCATAAAATCAAGAAATGATACGGAGGTCAGTATGGAACCGATAAGAGTTTTGCACAACATCGTGCTGATGGATGCGGGCGGAATTGAAACCCTCGTAATGAATTTATACAGACATATTGATAAGGAACAGATTTTATTTGATTTTCTCGTTCACAGACCGCAGGAGGGTTATTACGAAAAGGAAATCAGAGAATACGGCGGAAAAGTTTACAGAACCCGTCCGTTTAATCCCCTGCATATGAGAGAATACAAAAAGGAATGTATGAATATTCTCACAAGTCATCCGGAGTACAAAGTTTTTCATGTTCATCAAGAACTGGGACTCTGGACGCTTGATTATGCTCATCAGGCAGGAATTCCGACAAGAATTGCACATGCTCACAATGCGAAAACTGTCGTAAATCTGAAATATTTCTTCTTTCTTTACGAAAAAATGTTCATCAAAAAACATTGCACGGATATGTTTATGTGCTCAAAGCCTGCCGGAGAATGGCTGTTCGGAAAACAGGCTGTTCGGGACGGAAAAGTAAAATATATCAACAACAGCATTGAAACAGACAGATTCAAATATAACGAACAGACACGCAGAGATATGCGTGAAAAGCTCGGCGTCGGCGACAAAATCGTCATCGGTCATGTAGGCCGTTTTGCACAGCCGAAAAACCATACATTTATTCTTGATGTCTTTAACGAGATTCACAGGATGAATAAGAACACGGTTCTTGTTCTCTGCGGTGAAGGAAAGCTTGAGGATGATATAAAAGCTAAAACAAAGGCACTCGGTCTTGAAAATGATGTGATTTTTACAGGCGTTATGGACACAAGCGTATTGTATCAGGCGCTTGACCTTTTCCTTTTTCCGTCATTATGGGAAGGCTTGCCGCTTACGGGCATTGAAGCCCAGACTTCGGGCTTGCCGATTGTTATGAGCGATGTTATTGCCGATGAAACTGTTGTTACGGACAATGTAACACGACTTTCGCTTTCAAACTCTGCCGATGTATGGGCAAAAACCTGCCTTGATGTGCTTGGCGCATACGAAAGGAAGGACTGTCAGAAACAGGTTACAGACGCCGGATTCGATGTATGCAACACGGCAAAGCTTCTTCAGGACTTCTACATTGACCGCACACTCAGAGCAAGACACGCACAAAAAAATCTATAATTACAGCAAAAACATTTTAAGGTGGTATAAATGCAACAGCTCGTTTCCGTTATCATTCCTACATATAAAGGTGCCGACAAGATCAACTCTGCCGTTGACAGCGTTCTTAACCAGACATACAAAAACATTGAGGTAATCGTTGTTGACGATAACGGCGAAAATGAACCGGAACAGTTGCTTACTGCCGAAAAAATGGAAAAATACGAAACATTTGAAAATGTAAAATATCTTGTGCACAAAAAAAATATTAACGGTTCTGCCGCCAGAAACACAGGAATCAAAGCATCAAAGGGATTTTATTTGGGCTTTCTTGATGATGACGATGTCTTTCTTCCGGACAAAACGCAGAAACAGGTTGACTGCTTTGAAAAGCTTCCCGAAGATTACGCAATGATTTACGGCTCGTTTCTGGAGCATATGACCGAGAACACCGACCGTATTGTAAAAGCGGATAATGCCGACAATTTTCTTTACCGCTTTTTGTGCAACGAAATAATTGCCTGTTCAAGTACAATTATGATTAAAAGAAGTGTGCTTGACTATGTAAAGGAATGGGACGAATCATTTAAGCGTCATCAGGATCTTGAATTTTTTGCCCGTGTTGCCTGCGGCTGCAGGGTTGCCTGCATAAGTGATGTCTGCATTGAAAAGTTCAAGCTTGACCGCAATATGCCGAAGGGCGAGCTTTATGAACAATACAGACTTCATTATCTTAATAAAATGAAGCCAATTATTGAACAATTCACCGAGAAAGAACAAAAAAGATTGTACAACATTCATTATACGGAAATCGGCAAGGCGTATTTAAAACAAAAGCAGTTGAAAAAGGCTATGCATTGGGCGTTTAAAACTTCCAATCCGGCAAAGGCTCTGTTTTTGTTTGTTAAAGACGGAATGACTTTTATTCTACGAAAATAACCGAGGTAATTTATGGAAAACACGCTTCAAAACTCAAAAGACCGGCTTTTCATAAAACTTAACAGCTTTGTTGTAGCCATGATGATTTCAGCACAGACCATCACGGGTACAATCGTTCGTATTCCGGCTTTTAAAGATTTTCATAACAATTTCATAATTTTGGTAATTGCACTTACAATAATCTTTGCGGAAATAATTTACTACAAGAAAGTGACTATAGAACTTCCTGTTATGTTCTTTCTCTCTTTTGTAACCTTGTGGTATCTTTATTCCCTCATTTTTCACGGAAATAACTGCGATCTGGATGTGATTCAATTCATATTTTACGCAATAATACCGATTTATGTCATAGGCAAAAAGCTTGACGGGGAACTTGTGATGCGGTATATTCTCTATCTTTCCCTTATGACCCTGCCGGTTATAAATTTGTTTTTTGTTCTCCAGTATGTAAAATACAATCAGGCATATATGGGAAATATCTACGCAATTTTATCACCTGTTATCGTTGCCATGATACATTTTAAGCTGTACAGAAAGCAGTCGAACCTTCTCATAAAACTTACATATATATACAACCTCTACATAATGGTTAAGATTGTTTTGTTTGCAAACAGAGGCGCTGTTCTCTGTCTTGCCTGCTGTGCCATTGTGCTTGTCATAAACGCATACGATGACGACAAACGCAAAAAATTGTCTGCGATTAAGCTGTCGCTCATTATTGTCTTCTCTGTAATCGGAATTTTGATAATTATATTTGCACTTCCCCTGTTGCATTCGCTGGCAGACTTGTGCAACAGTATTTTAAACAGCGTTCCGAGCTTCATTTCAAAAATGATTAAATATCTTGAACTCGGTGATGTATCTGACGGACGAACCGCAATTGATGCATTTACATTACCCGCAATTGCGAACAATCCTATTTTCGGCTACGGCATTGAAACCTTCTCAAAGGTTTCGGGTGAGCTGGCAAACCGTTCATGGCCGTATCCGCACCAGTACATCTACCAATACCTCTTTGAAGGCGGAATTGTATTCGGACTTATTCCGGTATATTCAAGCCTTTCGCTGACGGCAAAGGTTGTATGCACAAGAATCAAAGATAAGTCAGAATTTGCGTTGTGCTGTACGCTTGTGTGCGTAACACTTCCAAAACTTCTGATTTCCACCGAACCATGGGCAACAACATCGATATGGATGCTTATTACTTATTCGCTGATATACATATGCAAGACAAATCCGATATTTATATCTCTTAATCAGAGCTTCTGCTCACGGCGCAAATAATACAACGGAGAAAATACAATGGTATATAAGATAATGTATCCCCCGATTCCGAATATGGGAGATCTTCTTAATAAAGATATGCTTGAAGAACTGTTTAACATCAAGGTTGTAAGAAAAGACCTTAAAAGCTGTAACCTGATTGCAATCGGCTCTGCACTTGACCACATAATGTACTCAACATATCCGAGAATCAGAGCAAAGCAGAAAATTGAGCATTTTATGAATGATAATGTCCACATATGGAGTACGGGCTTTATCCGAGGCAATACCGAGCTTGATTTGGGGCTGATGTTCAGGCATATACATATACACGCTCTGAGGGGCAGACTTTCGTTGCAGAGAATGGAAAATATTCTCGGCAAAAAACTTGATGTGCCGACAGGTGACGGAGGACTTCTTGCCGAAAGGTGGCTTGGATTTTATCCCGAAAAAAAGTATCTTGTCGGAATTATCCCGCACTTCAAGGAACAGGATCACCCTGTTGTGAAAAAACTTCTTGATAACTACGATAATTCAACGCTTATTGACCTGAAGGAAAACCCAAAAAAGGTTGTCGAAAAAATAGGCGAGTGCGAATACATTATTTCAAGCAGCCTTCACGGTATGATTGTTGCCGACAGTTTCCACATTCCCAATATGCACATAACCCTTACGAACAATATGTTCGGTGACGGAAACAAGTACAATGATTACCTCTCTGCCTTTGACATTACACACACACCCTTTGATTGTTCAAACGGTGATATGCCTACAATCAGCGAGGTGAAAAATAATTACAGAATCGATCCGGATGTTGTTGAACTGAAGAAAGAACAGCTCTTCAATGCTTTTCCAAAATTTTAATCAGTTAAAACTAAGGTCATATTATGAAAAAATTATCAACAAGTAAACAAATGGCAATAAATATGGTTGCCGCCATAGTGTCTTTTTTGATAGGAACAGGAATTAACTTTGTTCTTGCACCCTATCTTGTAAAGGAACTCGGTTCTGAAACCTACGGATTTATCGGACTTGCAAACAACTTTGTCCAGTATGCCACCATTGTAACATCTGCTCTCAACTCAATGTCGGGCAGATTTATTTCAATTGAATACAGCAAAGGAAACATTGACAAGGCATCAAGATATTTCAGCTCGGTTCTGGTTGCCGACCTGATTATTGCCGGCGTTTTACTTTTGGTTTCGTCAATTATTACATTCAACATTGAATTTATACTGAATGTTCCCGAAAATCTTGTTGACAGCGTAAAGATATTGTTTGCGTTCACTTTTGCAACATTTATAATCAGCGTTATCACGGCAATATTTACTACTGCGGCATTTGTAAAAAACAAGCTGTATATCAATTCCCTCCGTGATATTGCGTCAAACACGCTCAAGCTCTTGCTTGTAGTAATTTTGTTCTCGTTTTTTCCCGCAAAAGTATATTTTCTCGCTATGGCGTCACTTGCAAGCGGAATTTTTCTTTTGCTTACCAATATCAAAGTCAAGAATAAAATTCTGCCGGAAGTAAAGATGAACTTCAACCTTTTCAGTTTCAAGCTGGTAAAAGTTCTGATTTCCGCAGGAATTTGGTCGTCAATCGGTTATCTCAGCACAGCTCTGAACAGAGGTCTTGACCTGTTAATCTGTAACCTGACTCTCGGAGCGGGACTCATGGGACTGTTGTCGATTGCAAACACCGTTCCGCACTGCATTGATAACCTTATTACAACCATTGCAAATATCTTCACTCCCAGATTTACAATCCTTTATGCAAAGGACAACACGGACTTACTTGTTGAAGAAACAAAGTTTTCGTCAAAGATTATGAGTTTTCTCATGACTGCACCTCTTGCGGGATTTATTGCGTTTGGCAACAAGTTCTATACATTGTGGCAGCCGACCAAATCTCCGGACGAAATTACCATAATTCAGATTTTGTCGGTGCTTGTATGTATTTCATACCTATTTACCTGTCACACAAGAACTCTTTCTAGCCTTTTCACCGTATGCAACAAGCTCAAGGCCTCCGTTCTTATCTCGCTTGTGTGCGGTGTTCTTACGGTTATTATCGTTTTACTGCTCATACACTTTACACCGCTCGGCGTTTATGCTATTGCAGGCGTCAGCTCTGTTTTTATCGGTCTTAAAGCGATAGTATTTGTTCCGTTATACGCCGCACATATTTTGAAAATAAAGCTTACAACATATTACAGGTCTATTTTCAGAGGATGGTTCTGCTTTGCTGTTGTTATCACCATGTTCATCTTTATCAACAGCTTTGTACACGCAAACAGCTGGATATCATTCCTTCTTCTCTGTGCAGCAAGCGGACTGGCAGGATATGCCGTTTCCGTTCCGCTCATTTTCTCAAGAAAAGAACTCGTTCTTATCAAGGATAAAATTAAGAAGAAGTTTAAGAAAAGCTAAATTATTATCATTTTGAGGTTGCAATGACTGAATATACTTTTTCCGTTTTTACACCGTCATATAACAGGGCAAAAACTCTGCCCAGATTATATGAGGCGCTGAAAAGACAGACATACAGAAATTTTGAATGGATAATTGTTGATGACGGTTCAGCCGACAACACAAAAGAAACGGTTGAGAAATTCATCAGCGACAGACCCGACTTTAACATAACCTATAAATATCAGACCAACAAAGGAAAACACATTGCAACAAATGTTGCGGCACAGATTGCAAAGGGTGAATTCTTTATAACGATTGACTCCGATGACAGCGTAAAAGACGATGCCCTTGAAACATTTATAAACGAATGGAATAAAATTCCCGATGAAGACAGGTCAAAATACAAGGGAATTTCGTGCCGCACCTGTAACGAAAGCGGCAAAACAAACGGTTGTCCTCTGCCGTCAGAACGATTTGACTGTTCCGACCTTGACCTGAGATTGAAGTATAAAATTGACGGTGAGATGTGGGGAATGACAAAACTTGAAATAATCAGAGCCAACCCCTATCCGTGTGTTTCGGGACTTCATTTTTATCCCGAAAATATCTATTGGGACAATATCGGAAGAAAGTATATAACCCGTTTTATTGACACACCGTTGCGATATTACATAAACGATCAGGAAAATTCTTTGACAGGTAACGCTTACTCGGCTCACAGGGAAACTATTTTCGTAAGACTCCACTTTATAAACGAATGTTGGGATTACGCAAAGAGCAATCCTAAGTTCTTTATCAAACAATTTGTGGGACTTTCTCGTGACGGCTTACTCAACGGTAAAAGATTTTCCGAAATAAAAAAGATGCCCGACACATTTTCAAAGAGGGCTCTTGCGGTCATATTTTATCCCATGGGATATTTTTTGTACAAAAAACAATCAGGGGGAAGCAGATAATGAAAAAGGTAGGCATTGTAACATTTCACCGTGCATTGAACTACGGCGCTGTGCTTCAGAGCTATGCGTTGCAAAAAACCGTTTCCTCGCTCGGTGCAGAGTGTGAAATTGTTGACTATATCTGTCCGAAAATCACAGCCGACTACAAACCCTTTCGCATTTATAAAAACGACCTTCTGAAATCCTTTGCAAAAAGCTGTGTCATGGTAAGAAGAAGAGCAAAACGCAGAGACGCTTTTAAGTCGTTTTTCAATAACTATCTTGTAAAGAGTAAAAAGTCGTATACTCCGCAGAATATCGGGGAGCTTAAAAACGATTATGACTTGTTCATTTCGGGAAGCGATCAGGTGTGGAGTCCGAGATGCGTCGGTTTTGATCCCGCTTATTTTCTGACATTTGCCGATGACAGACAGAAGTATTCATATGCGGCAAGCTTTGCCGTTCCGACATTGCCCGATGAATTTATTGATGAATATAAAAAAAGGCTGAACGGTTTTCAGAAGTTCTCAGTTCGTGAACCGAGCGGAGAAAAGCTTGTAAAAGAACTCACGGGCAGAACCGCCGAAACTCATCTTGATCCTACCCTGCTGATTTCGGCAGACGAATGGAAAAAGATTGCTGTTTCAAAAATTGACAAACCGTATATCCTCATTTTTACGGCTAATCCGGCAGTTTCGCTTGTGGATTTTGCCCTTAAACTGTCAAAAGAAAAGAACCTTCCCGTTTACTGCATAAACGATGCACCTCACCCTGTAAGCCACGGTATAAATTATATTGTTGCACCTACTGTTGAGGAATTTGTCGGCTGTTTCAAAAATGCCGAATATGTTGTTACAAACTCGTTTCACGGAACAGCGTTTTCTGTTATTTTCAACAAGAATCTTTTTGTTGAATTCAAGAACAAAAGCGGAAGAAACATCCGCTCCGAAGGTCTTTTGAAAAGTCTTGGAATCGACCGTGAAATTGTTGACGGAAACTGCCGAGAAACCGAAATAAACTGGTACGATGTGAACGAAAAAATCAAGAACCAGACAATAATATCTTTGGATTATCTTAAATCCTTTGTCAGCGGTGGTTAAAATGAGTCTTAAAAATACACTAAAAAAAGTCAGACAGGGCATAATCAAAACATTTAAAGCAAAAAATGTTGTTCCCGTGTATGTGCAGAAGGAGAACAACAATATTCTTGACGGCAAAACCGCTCTGATTACAGGCGGTTCCGGAATTATCAAAAACTAAAGCGGAGGAAAGCGTATGTATTCTACAATAAAAAGCATTCAGTTGCTCACTGCACTTCTGAAAAAATATAATATCAACAAATTGGTGCTTTCTCCCGGAGGCAGTGATATTCCTATAATTCATTCACTTGAAAATGACGATTTTTTTGAGTGTCATTCGGTCGTTGACGAGAGAAGTGCCGTGTATTACGGCATCGGACTTGCACAGCAGACAAAATCCCCCGTTGCCTGTATCTGTACCTCGGGTACGGCTGTAAGCAACTATCTTCCGGGTATGACAGAGGCATTTTATCAGGATGTTCCGATTGTCGCAATTACCGCTGACAAAGACCCGTACAGATTAAATCAGCTTATGCTGCAGAAAACCCAGCAGGTCAATATTTTTGAATCGGTTACAAAAAAATCCGTTAATCTTCCCGTTGTGCGTGGCGGAAATGACAGATGGTACTGCGAAAGACTTATTAACGAGGCTCTTTCGGAGCTTGACCATCACGGAACAGGACCTGTGCATATCAATATTCCGATTGTTGAAAACTCGGCTGTATATGATTGTGAAAATCTTCCTCAGGTTAGGAAAATCAACAGAATTTCTCCCGATATGCCCTCCGAGAAGTGGCGTGAATATGCAGAAAGGCTTTCAAAATATAAGAAAATTCTTGTCATTGCCGGTCAGAACAACTGTTTCTCGGAAGATGACAGAGCGTACGTTGAGAAGTTCTTTGAGAAATACAATTGCCTTATATCGGTTGAGCATATGTCAAACCTCAAGTGCAAGGGCTGCCTTATGACCTATCCCTTGTCAGAATGCTCAATGCAGGGAATGTTCGGCGAGTTATGCCCCGATCTTATTATTTCGTTCGGCAACAATATTGCTTCATATAAACTCAAGCCTATGATTAAGGCTCACAAGGAAAAATTTGTTCACTGGCAAATTGATACTGCGGGAAGAATCAGAGATTTTTCCGACAAGCTGACAGATGTATTTGAATGTACACCGCAGTATTTCTTTAACTGCTTTGCAAAGAACGCACCGCAGAATTCAAAAAATGATATGACATACTACAATATGTGGAGTGACGATATCAAAATGCTTGATTATTCAAGCAATCTTCCGTTCTCAAATATGTATGTTGCCAAAAAGCTTGCTGAAATTATTCCCGACCGTTCTGTTCTGCACCTTGCAATTCTCAGCAGTACAAGAACTATGCAGTTCTTCGATTTGAAACCGAATGTCAAGGTTTACAGCAATATCGGCGCTCTGGGTATTGACGGCTGTATGTCTTCGTTCTTCGGACAGGCATCGGCAACAGACGAGCTTGCCTTTTGCGTTGTGGGCGACCTCAGTTTCTTCTATGATATGAACTCCGCAGGCATCAGAGGAATCAAGAACAATGCGAGAATTATTCTTCTCAACAACGGCGGCGGTTCAGAATTTCACTTCTTTATGGGCAAGGAAAAGATTCCTACAATCAATCAGTACATCTGCGCCGAACATCACAAGGGCGCAAAGGGCTGGATTGAATCACTCGGATATGACTATTACAGCGCAACAACCAAGGAAGAAGTTGACAACATTATTCCTACACTTGCAGAAGAATCCGACCGACCGATTTTTGTTGAGATTTTCACCGATATGGAAGAGGACGCAAAGCTTATTAACAGGCTTTTTCATGACAACAGAATGAAATTTGGCGGAATGAAGCTCAAGATGATGGAAAAAGCAAAGTCAATTCTCAGTCCGTCACAGATTCAAAAGGCAAAAAAATTATTAAAAAAGTAATCAGGTGAAACCAAATGAAAATAGCAATTGCCGGGACAGGCTATGTAGGTCTTTCAAACGCCGTACTTCTTTCGCAGAAACACGAGGTAACCGCTGTTGATGTCGTTGAAAGCAAGGTAAGGTTAATCAATGAAAAGAAATCTCCGATTGCCGACAGGGAAATCGAAGAATATCTTGCTGACAAAAAATTAAATTTGGTTGCAACCGTTGATGCAAAATCTGCGTACAAAAACGCTGATTTTGTAATTATCTCTACTCCTACCAATTACGATGACGAAAGACACTTTTTTGATACATCGTCCGTTGAGGCTGTAATTGAGCTTGTAATTGAGTGCAACCCAAATGCGGTTATAGTTATCAAATCCACTATACCGGTTGGATACACAAAAAGTGTTATTGAAAAATACAAATACACAAAAATTCTTTTCAGTCCCGAATTTTTGCGTGAGGGCAAGGCTCTCTATGATAACCTCTATCCGTCAAGAATCATTGTCGGTGTTGATATGGCAAATGAAGAACTGAAAAAGTCTGCCGAGGCTTTTGCAACGGCACTTGCAGACTGTGCAATTAAGGAAAACATAGACACTCTCTTTATGGACTACACAGAGGCAGAGGCGGTCAAGCTTTTTGCAAATACATACCTCGCAATGCGTGTCAGCTTTTTCAACGAGCTTGACACATATGCTGAAATGAAGAACCTTAACACTAAAAGTATCATTGACGGTGTGTGTCTTGATCCGAGAATCGGAAATCACTACAACAATCCGTCCTTTGGCTACGGCGGTTACTGTCTGCCAAAGGACACAAAACAGCTCAAGGCCAATTTTTCGGATGTTCCGAACGACATAATCAGCGCTGTTGTAACATCTAACAAAACAAGAAAAGAATTTATTACATCACAGATAATGAATAAAAATCCAAAAGCTGTCGGAATTTACCGCCTTACAATGAAGTCAAATTCCGATAACTTCAGACAAAGCTCAATTCAGAGCGTTATGGAGCTTTTGAAAAATAACGGCATCGAGTTAATTATCTACGAACCGACACTTAAAGTCGATTTATTCGAGGGATTTAGCGTTGAAAACGACTTTGAAAAGTTCGTCACAAAATCGGATGTAATCGTTGCAAACAGATACAGCTCCGTTCTTGACTGTGTAAAAGAAAAGGTTTACACAAGAGATTTGTTTTTCAGAGATTAATTTGAGGGTAAAAGTATGGAAACATTGATTATCGGCAAACCGAAAATTGAAAAACTTGATAATCGTGCCAGACTCTGTTCAAAAATCAGCGAAAACGGAAAGCCTTCCTACACTCTCTGGTTTGATGTTGATGCAAAGTATGCTGACTATCTGACCGAAAGTGCCGACGCATTCGTTGTTGCGCTGTTGCCGTATGCAATGAACAACAGTCTGAATATTTCGGCAGAAGCAAAGATGTCGAAGCAACTGTGTTTTCAGCTTAATGAAATTTTCATTCCCGTTCTTACAAAAAATTCAAAATTATTCAACAAAATTTCGATATCTGCAAAAGAGCTTACACAGGAAAACTACTGCTGCAAAAATGCGTCGGCAACAGGATTTTCGAGAGGTGTGGATTCATTTGACACAATTTGCAGTCTTTCCGAAAACAGAACGGAAAAGCTGAGTCATCTTACCTTTTTCAATGTCGGCTCCCACAGAAGTACGGCTAATTACACACCCGAACAATCTGCCGAGCTGTACGAAAATCGTCTTGAAATTGCAAAAAAATCCGCAAAAATCTTTGATATGCCATTGATTGACATTAATTCAAATCTCGGTGAACATCTTACCCTGCCGTATGTAAAGATTCATCATTATTGCAGCTTTTCGGCGGTCTTGTGTATGCAGAAATTTTTCAAAAACTACTATTATGCATCGGGATACCCGATAAGCAGTTTTTCGATAAAACAATGCGACACCGGCTCGGCACACTATGAGGCATTTACGGCAAGTATGCTGAGTACCGAAAGTACCGATTTTTACATTACAGGTCTTGAAAAAACAAGGCTTGAAAAGGTTGACTTCATTTCAAAATTTCCGATTACATATGATAACCTCAATGTGTGTTACTACGGTGAGAACAACTGCGGTCACTGTGAAAAGTGTGTCAGAACGCAATTTGAGCTTATGGCACTCGGAAAACTTGAACTGTATAAGAATGTTTTTGATATTCCGAAATTTTACAGAGACAAAAACAAATATATGAACTATGTTCTCAAACATCAGAACAAGGACTATTATGCAGAAATTCTCAGTCTTATGAAAAAGAAGGGTTTCAAGCTTACGCCAATTCAAAAAATTAAAAAGGCTGTCTATGCCGTTTATCTTAAATTCAGAGGGAATTAAGGCTTACGGTTGCTTTAACCGACAAGCCATTGAGGAGGTATAGCAGATATCAGATGATGTCTGCGTTTTTATAATGCCTCACGGCTGTGGGTTTGGCGGTTACTTCGCACAAAACAAAAATGCATCAGACCTTTTCGGGCATCTGATGTATTTTCTTTTTTAAACTGTTTTCTTGAATAGACTTCGGTGGCACACCGCCGACATCATTTTCTGTTTTCAACTTTCAATTCTTAATTGAAAGCACCGCTCGAGTATTTAACTTTTGCACATGCAAATACTGCTACCCGAATTGGGTGCAACAACTTGTTGCTTATTCTTCCTCAGCAAGCTCATCGGCTGTAACTTCTGCCTGCGGTTCTTCCTTTGCAGCCTCCTCAGGCTCTTTTTCGGAAACAATATCGTCAATTTCCTCAATAAGCTTCTGTTCTGCGCATCTGTGCTTTTTTAAAGCGAGAAATGCTGCTGTGGCAGCCGCAAGTGCAGAGATTGCACCGATGATTGTGTAGAATAATTTTTTGTTTTTATCCATTCCGGCACCTCTTTCAGTATTAATATAAATCAGCGGAAAAACCGTATTTTTCTACTTATTGCTATTTTATATCATTTTTACAAATTTTTCAATAGGCAACTGATAATCTTTGCACAAATGGCTGTCAGTGTGTTATATTCTCTTTTTACGCTCTGCAAGGGCAAAAAGCACTCCGCCCGAAATTACAACAAGCATCATAACAGCCGTTGCTGTCACTCCTGTCTGAACACTGCCGTTTTTATCAGGCTGTGAAGGAGTGCTGTCCGATGTTGCGGCACCGCCTGTTGCCGAAGTCGGATTTGCAGAGATTGTACCGACAGTTGCAGGCTCACCCGTCGGAGCAGTCTGAACAGTCTGTTCCTGAGTAGCAGTCGTTTCTTCCGACGCTGAGATTTCTCAACAAGGATGGCTCAAAAATCTTTGAATACACCTTTGATTCATCAATTTTGCTGAAGAAAAAACAACAAAAGCAGAATAACAAATAAAAATCAAAACAAAAACGGCAGTACCAAAAAATCGGTACTGCCGTTGTTATATAAGAAATTAATCTCTTGTTTTTTCGCCGTTAAGAATCATTTCTGCATTCTTAACACGCTCTTTTGTCGGGGGATCAATGCCCTCGAGAGGATAGTCATAACCGAGAGCCTTCCACTTGTACACACCGAGTGTGTGATACGGAAGAACTTCAACTCTTTCAACATTCCTGAGCGAACGGATAAAGTCGGCAAGTCTGAAAAGATACTCGTCCTTATCATTTCTTTCAGGCACAAGAACATGTCTTATCCATACGGGCTTGCCCATATCGGAAAGCTGTCTTGCCATTTCAAGAATATTGGTGTTTGGCTGTCCTGTAAGGATTTTGTGCTGTTCGTTGTCGATATGCTTTATATCAAGCAACAGCAAATCCGTATATTCCATTAGCTCTTTCCACTTTGAATAGAACGGCTCTTTGGTTGTAAACGGGTTGGCGCTTGTGTCAATACAGGTATTAACGCCCTGTTTTTTAGCCTTCTTGAACAAATCAAGCAAAAAGTCAATCTGTAAAAGCGGCTCACCTCCGCTTACTGTGATACCGCCCTTATTTTTCCAATAGGGGCGGTATGCAAGCGCTTTATTAAGCAACTCGTCGGCGGTGTATTCCACGGTGTTTTCATCGTGTTTCCAGGTGTCGGGATTGTGGCAGAACTGGCAACGCATTGCGCAGCCACTCAGAAAAATCACAAATCTCACACCTGGACCGTCAACAGAGCCAAAAGTTTCTATTGAGTGTACAAAGCCTTTAACAGCGTTGTCCGACATTACATTCTGTCGTGGCAGGTTCTGGCAATAACATCCAGCTGCTGCTCTCTTGTAAGGTCGATGAACTTAACAGCATAACCCGATACACGGATTGTGAAGTTAGCGTACTCTTCCTTCTCAGGATGCTCCATAGCATCAATGAGTTTTTCTGTACCGAATACATTTACATTGAGGTGGTGTGCGCCCTGATCAAAGTAGCCGTCCATAACATTTACGAGGTTGTCAACACGCTCGTCGTCGTTGTGTCCGAGAGCACCCGGGTTGATTGTCTGAGTATTTGAAATACCGTCAAGAGCGTACTCGTAAGGAAGCTTAGCAACAGAGTTAAGTGAAGCAAGAAGACCGTTCTGCTCTGCACCGTAGCTTGGGTTAGCACCCGGTGAAAGCGGCTCGCCTGCTTTTCTGCCGTCAGGAAGTGAACCTGTAGCCTTACCGTAAACAACATTTGATGTGATTGTAAGGATAGAAGTTGTAGGCTCTGAATCTCTGTATGTGTGGCAATACTTGAGCTTAGCCATGAATGTCTTGAGAAGATCAACGGCAATCTTATCTGCTCTCTCGTCATTGTTACCGTATCTTGGGAAGTCACCCTCTGTTTCAAAGTCAACAGCAATGCCGTCCTCGTCACGGATAACCTTAACCTTAGCGTACTTAATAGCGCTGAGTGAGTCAACAACATGTGAGAAACCTGCAATACCTGTTGCAAATGTTCTTCTTACATCTGTATCGATAAGAGCCATTTCTGCTGCCTCATAGTAGTACTTATCATGCATGTAGTGAATCATGTTAAGTGTGCCTACATAGAGGTGAGCAAGCCAATCCATCATTGTGTCATACTTCTTGATAACTTCGTCATAATCAAGGTACTCTGATGTGATAGGTGTATATTCAGGACCAACCTGCATCTTTGTCTTTTCATCAACACCGCCGTTGATAGCGTAGAGAAGGCACTTAGCAAGGTTAGCTCTTGCGCCGAAGAACTGGATTTCCTTACCTGTCTGTGTTGCGGATACGCAGCAGCAGATTGAGTAATCATCGCCCCATACAGGACGCATTACATCATCGTTCTCGTACTGAATTGAGCTTGTTGTAACTGAAATATGAGCAGCATACTTCTTGAAGTTCTCCGGAAGTCTTGAAGAATAAAGAACTGTGAGGTTTGGCTCAGGTGAAGGTCCCATATTCTCAAGTGTGTGGAGGAAACGGTAGTCGTTCTTTGTAACCATTGAACGGCCGTCAATGCCAAGACCTGCAACTTCGAGTGTAGCCCATACAGGGTCGCCCGAGAAGAGCTGGTTGTAAGACTCAATTCTTGCAAACTTAACCATACGGCACTTCATAACAAAGTGGTCAACGAGTTCCTGAGCCTGTGATTCTGTAAGTGTACCGTTCTCAAGGTCACGCTCGATGTAGATGTCGAGGAATGTTGATACACGACCAACGCTCATTGCAGCGCCGTTCTGAGTCTTGATAGCAGCAAGATAACCGAAGTAGAGCCACTGAACTGCCTCTGCAGCGTTCTTAGCAGGCTGTGAAATATCAAAGCCGTAAGAAAGTGCCATTTCCTTCATATCGTTAAGAGCACGAATCTGATCAGCGATTTCTTCACGAAGCTGGAAGTCGCCTCTTCTCATACCCTGACGGTTTGTTTCTGCAAAGTCCTCTTTCTTGCCTTCGATAAGACGGTCAATACCGTAAAGAGCAACTCTTCTGTAGTCACCAACGATTCTGCCTCTGCCGTATGTGTCGGGAAGACCTGTAAGAATCTTGTTGTGACGGGCAAGCTTCATCTCGGGAGTGTAGATATCGAATACACCCTGGTTGTGAGTCTTGTGATATTTTGTAAAGATTTCGTGGAGTTTAGGGCTTGGAGTGTAGCCATACATCTGGCATGACTGCTCAGCCATTTTAATACCGCCGTAAGGCATAAATGCACGCTTGAGAGGCTTGTCTGTCTGAAGACCTACAACCTTTTCAAGGTCTTTATCAAGATATGCAGCGCCGTAAGCTGTGATGCCGCTTACAACCTCAGTTTCCATATCAAGAACGCCGCCCTTGGCTCTTTCTTCTTTCTGGAGTTCCTTGAGCTCGCCCCAGAGCTTGTCTGTAGCTTCTGTAGGACCTTCAAGGAAAGACTGGTCGCCGTCATAAGGTGTGTAGTTTTTCTGAATGAAGTCTCTGACATCAATGTCGGACTCCCATTTGCCACCTGCAAAATTTGTCCATTCTTCTCTCATTACTGTAAAACCTCCGATAATGATAATTAATACTGAATTTTGTATATGACACAAAAAAATGCCGACTCAATTCCAAGCAGACGCCCGGTAAGGTCAGCTCCTTGAAAAAATCGTCATACATCCTTGTATTCTGTCATTTATTCACTTTTATAATCATATAACCAACACCATTAAAATAACACTTTTTAAGGGCGTTGTCAAGCATTTTGAGATACTTTTTACACCACTTTTTCACACTCAAAACACTATGGTAAATGAGTACAATTTTAGGGTGTGAGGAACATTATTTTCAGCAGATTTTTTCCCGTATTTGTGCGGAATATTTTGTCATATGCCTGCTCTGCTGCACTGCGGCTTGAATCGTCCTCATAAAGGTTCACAAGGAAGTCTGCCTCTACCAAAATTCGATACGGCAAAGTATCAATATTTCCATAGGTGTGATGGTGTCCCACAAGGTAACAAACTTTGTCAATAAATGTTTTTTCGTAGCCGAGAGCGGCAAGCAACTTTTCAGCCTCGTGAGGACCTTCAAGTTCCTGATACTTTCCTGCAGACGAATTGTACTTTTCTTCGCTCACTTTTATGCCGATGTCGTGAACGATTGCGGAGATTTCAAGAAGCTCCTGATCGTCGGGCAAAAGATTTTCACTTTCACCGATTGTCTTTGCGAATGAATAAACCTTGAGAAAATGGTGAATTCTTTTCTTGTCACTTCCAAAATATTCAATCATAGCAGTTATAACCCTGTCGGTTTTCATATTATCACTCCTTACGGCGAGCCGCCGTACCCTATTCGTGTAGACAGTTTTTTTGTTTGTGCAATTCTGTAGGGGTAGCATTGCGACTATATTTCAGACGGGAGGATTCGCACAAACAATCACTTTTTCATACTTCTTATATATGCAAAGGTCTTTTCTTCACCCTCATCTCTCAGCATAACCAATAATTTTTCAAGCAAAGCCTCTGTGTTGGGGTGCATACGGTGTTTGCCTCTGATTCTGCAAAAATATGTAAACGGAGCGCCGTCCGTGTAATTTTTGCCGTTGTAGATTTTGCTTGCGGCAACTCGGTCGCAGAACATTTCGATAACATATTTTACAGGCATTTCAACATTTTCAATCTGCTTTGTCTTTGGGTTGTAATCGTTCCAGTATTCGTAATGGTGACGGTTTCTGCCCTTGTGATGCAGCCACGCCTGTGAATAGCCGTACAGCTCTCTTTCCTTTTCATTGGGACTTCTCGTGCCCTGAAAATACTTTGCACCCGGAATAAATTCTGTAGGCGAATACTTTGACAAATCGTGTATTAATCCCTGTCTGAGAATTCCTGCCCTTGCACAGTTGGCAATTACCTTGTGCCTGTGACGGGTTATTGTTCTGAAATGTTTAATCGGATGTGCCATAATTATCACCATAAATTGTTAGTTTGGAAAATACAAAACATTCTCCGACTGACATTTTACCACATTTCCTGCCAATTTAAAATAGCACTTGCAAGATTGTCGAAAAAAAGTTATAATATACAAAGGTTAAAATTTTGTAACCATTTAATGTTAAATTCTATAAGGATATGTAATCTATGAAAAAGAAAATTTTCATTCTTTTACTTTGTGTTGTCCTCATTGCAACCTGCATATTATGCGGTGTGACGGGAATTTTTGGAAATGATTCTCAAAATTCTCCAAAACCGCAGACGCCCGATACGGCAGTAACCGAAAATATGACATTTCCGAGCAAGGTCGATTCGCTCACATTAAAAGTCGGCGAATCAAAGCTTATTGAACTGTCATCAGAAAAAGCAAAATCCGTTACCAAATGGACAAGCTCGGACAGTAAAATTGTTACCGTTGATGACGGCGGAAGGGTTGACGCTCTCAAAGAGGGTACGGCTCTAATTTCTGCCATTTCAAAAGACAAATCAAAGTCGGAATTTCAGATTACGGTGGCAAAATCAACCACGAAAAAACAGCAAAGCTACTCAACCTGTATAACGGCAAATCTTGACAAGCTTGAAAGCAATAAGCGTAACACGGCAAAAAACCTGTACGCAATCAAGGTCAACCGCACGGCAAACTGCGTAACGGTTTACACATATGACGAAAAGGGCAAGTACACAATCCCCGTAAGGGCGATGATTTGCTCCACAGGTCTTGACAATTCGACAATCACGGGTGACTACACAATCGGAATCAAGTCCGAATGGCTTTCCCTTGTGGGCGATGTTTTCGGAAGATACATCAGCGGAATTTCGGGCGATTATCTTTTCCACTCCGTTCCCTACTACTCAATGAGCGAAGAAGATTTGGAGCTTGAGGAGTTCAACAAGCTTGGCGAACAGGCGTCACAAGGATGCGTAAGACTTGCGGTTTCGGATGCAAAGTGGGTTTATGACAACTGCCCCACAGGCACAAATGTAAGCATATATGACGACGCAGAAAATGCAGGCCCTCTCGGAAAACCGGATGCAATCAAAATCACCGATTTTACCAACAAATGGGATCCGACAGACAGCAATAAAAAATGCCCGTATGCCAAAGCAACACCAACAATCAGCGGTGCAAACGATTACACAATCAAAAGCGGCGGCGAATTTTACGCCCTTGCAGGAGTAACAGCCGTTGACACCTGCGGCAACGACATAACATCGAATATCGAAGTTTTCGGCAATGTGATAACCACCCGAAAAGGCAAGTACAAGGTAACATATTCAGTCACCGATGTGCTTAAAAGAACATCAAGCGTAACGATTACGGTAACGGTGCAATAAACCGCCGCAGTCAATTTAAGAAGATAGTTCCGCAAAAGCGAAAATAAAGATGCCCGAACGGAGATTTTAAATTGAAAATGGAAAATAAATGTCGGGAAGACGGTTTGCAAAATGCAAAACATCGTCTTCCCGACATTTTATTTTTATGGAATTGAGTTACTTGTTAGCGCAATACTCTACAATCTGTACAAAATAAATTTTACACACAACCATAGCCTTAATTTTGCTTACGCTAATATTTTATTCAACTGTGATTTTAAAAGTTCTCTTCTTTTTTCCAAAAACAATGGATAGTTTTCATAAGTGTAATCTATATCCGGCAAATAATTTATGTTTCTATACTGATATCTTTCATTATCTGTTTTATATTGTGAAGTAAACCATTCATCAAAATCCGTTGCAAGTTTTTCTTCATTTAACTGTGCCGCAAGCAACTGTAGATTACATATATTATTAACATTTTCCAGATACCAATTTAATTCATTTTCCTGTACTCCATGTTTTCTCAGATATGTTTTTGTAAACTTGCTCTTTGGATACATATGATCCACATGAAATTTATTATTAAAATCGAGCGATGAATATAAAAGCATTAGTGTTGTAACTGTATCGCTCTTTCCATATTTAAGATTTAAAAGGAATTCATCTATATCTTCCTCTGTAAATTGAATTGATTTATTAGTACCTTTAAATCTATCAATAATTTTTTCAATCGGGAAATCATTCGCACCATTTATCTTTAGAATTTCTCGTATAGGTCTTAATACATTATCCGGTTGTCCGCTAAACACTTTTTTAAGTAATGAACGCATAAGCCACTTTTTAATTTTATCCCTGTTTTCTTTTGTTTTTCCGGAGGATATAAAATTGTCGGGTAACTCGTTTATAAAAAAGTAATATGCAATCGGAATCAATGCATTGTTTGAAGTCAAAGTTTCACCGGAATAACCAAACGATGAAACAAGCAGTACGGATTGTCTGACTGCTTTCTTTATATCATCCCAAAGTGATTCAATTTTCATCATATTAACTTTGTTGAAGTTATCCACCTTAAAAGCAATATTTGGAAAATCACTTAATACCAGCGCCGTTTTTAGAACAAAATCCTTGTTAATATTAAAACCGTCACCAATTGCGTTAATATCATCTACAAAACTAATAAGTTCCTCACGGGCATCATACTTTTCCCACTGTGCAGATGCAATTGAAAGCAACAAATCGGAATAACTCAATTTTGTTCCGCCACTATTTACTCTGATAAAAATATTTAATACTTTATCAAGTTCGAAACTCTTTTCTCTATAATAACAGATTGTTCCGGCTTTATTTATCACATTATAAAGGCGAGACAATGCATTAACCGCAAACCTTGCCTGCTCTCTTGTGTACTGAAACTCATTAGAATAACTGATATTATCAGTCACATACATGGAAACATCGCCGTCTTCACGCATATCAAGTATTTTTCCTACTTCAAACCAATGTACATTTTGATTGTTTTTCACCTCTTTGTCAGAAAGAAATTTAAAATCATACTCATTATCGCTATCATTTGATGATGACAATAAATTTAAATATAATTTTCTAACAGGATATGCATTTTGATTTTTACGAGCCAAATATTTAGTTTTATATGCATATGTGCCTTTTAACCCTAAATATATCGAAGTAAGGCGCTGTTGACCGTCCAAAACTGCGGTAACACCATCAGAACCACTCAAATTTGTTTTTTGATTATGGATATTTTGATTTTCCGAATAATTCTTAATAAATTCATAAAAGTCGAATTTTTTAACATATTCTTTGTCAATTTCCCAAAAGAGAAATGTTCCAATCGGATAATCTCTCATTAATGAATCAAATAAAGTTTCAATCTGATTTGTACTCCATACATATTCTCGTTGTATAGAAGGAAGTACATATTTATTTGCTGAAATATTTTGCATAACCTCTGCTATAGTAAGCGGTGTTTCATAAGCCATATAAATTCTCCTTTATAATATATTCCAATAAAACAATTTACACTTCATTATTATATCACTCACTTAGTTATTTTTCAATAGTTTTAATTAAAGTTGATAGCATTTTTTTGTAAATAAATAAACAAAAAAACACCCGAACGCAAAATAGCATTCGGGTGTTTCTAATACCTAAGCCTTATTTAAAACTTTTCTTATTCGGCATCGGGAAGGCTTGCAAGCTTTTCAAGGTGAGCATACTTATCAGCAGCAACCTTTTCAGCCTTTTCAAAGAGTTTTTCTGCTCTTTCGGGGAATGAACGAGTGAGTGAGTTATAACGAACTTCGCCCATGATGAAGTCACGATATGATGCAGAAGGAGCTTTACCGTCAAGCATGAACGGATTCTTTCCTTCGTCTGCAAGACGAGGATCGTAACGGAAGATGTTCCAGTAACCTGCCTCAACAGCCTTTTTCTCCTCAAGCTGAGCAATGCCCATGCCACCCTTGATACCGTGGTTGATACACGGAGCGTAGCAGATTACGAGTGACGGACCGTTGTAGCTTTCAGCCTCAACCATAGCCTTGAGAACCTGATTGTTGTCAGCACCCATAGCGCACTGTGCAACATAAACATAGCCGTAGCTCATTGCAATAGCGGCGAGGTCTTTCTTCTTAACAGCCTTACCTGCGGCGGCAAACTGTGCAACCGAACCTACAGGAGTAGCCTTTGAAGCCTGACCGCCTGTGTTAGAATAAACCTCAGTATCGAATACAAGGATATTAACATTTTCGCCTGATGCGATTACATGGTCAAGACCGCCGAAGCCGATATCGTAAGCCCAACCGTCACCGCCGAAGATCCACATTGACTTCTTAGCAAGTTCGTCCTTGTCAACGAGTGTTTTCTTAACAAGTTCGCCAACCTTTGCATCCTCTGTGTTCTTTTCGAGTTCAGCGATAAGAGCGTCTGTTGCAGGACGGCTTGAAGTTGAATCTGTTACTGTGTCGAGATAGTTCTGGCAAGCTGTCTTGAGGTCAGCGCTGTCTGTATCCTTCTGAATACCCTCAACATACTCGATAAGTCTGTTGCGGATAGCCTTCTGACCGAGAGCCATACCAAGACCAAACTCTGCGTTATCTTCAAAGAGTGAGTTCTGCCAAGCAGGACCGTAACCCTTCTTATTCTTTGTATAAGGTGTTGCAGGAGCAGATGCACCCCAAATTGATGAACAGCCTGTTGCGTTAGCAATGAACATTCTGTCACCAAAAAGCTGTGTAACAAGCTTTGCATACGGTGTTTCACCGCAGCCTGCGCAAGCGCCTGAGAATTCAAGCAACGGCTGTTTGAACTGACTGCCCTTAACTGTAGTGAACTTGAACTTCTCGTGAACTTCAGGCTTATCTTCAAGTGTGAGAGCGTAGTCAAATACTGCCTGCTTAGGACGCTGTGAGTCGATTGGCTGCATTGTGAGAGCCTTAGCGCCCTTCTTACCCGGACAAACCTGAGCACAAGCGCCGCAACCCGTACAGTCGAGTGTTGAAACTGTCATTACAAAGTTGAGGTCCTTGAGTCCCATCATCGGGAGGCTCTTTGTACCCTCGGGAGCTTTTGCAAGCTCATCGGCTGTCATGGCAACAGGACGGATTACAGCGTGAGGACATACGATTGCACATCTGTTACACTGAATACAGTTTTCAGGATTCCATTCGGGAACATCAACTGCGATACCTCTCTTTTCATAAGCGGCAGAACCGTTAGGAGCAGTACCGTCAACATGATCCATAAATGTTGAAACAGGGAGCTTGTTACCCTTATACGCATTTACAGGCTTGAGGATTTCGTTTACATACTCAACGAGAGCGCCGTTACCCTCTGCCTTGTCGGCAACTGAATTATCAACAGCGTTAGCCCAATCAGCAGGAATTTCAACCTTTTTGAGGTCTTCCATACCACGGTCGATAGCGGCGTAGTTCATATCTACGATAGCCTGACCTTTCTTCATGTATGACTTCTTAGCAGCAGCCTTCATAAGCTCCTTAGCCTTGTCGGCAGGAATGATATCTGCAATCTTGAAGAATGCTGACTGAAGAACCGTGTTGATACGACCGCCAAGACCGATTTCCTTACCGATCTTGATACCGTCAATTGTGTAGAAGTTGATGTGTCTTTCAGCGAGAATCTTCTTCATCTTACCAGGGAGACGCTCGGAAAGCTCTTCTGTATCCCATGGGCAGTTAAGAAGGAATGAACCGCCTTCTTTAAGGTCATCAACAATATCGTACTTGTCAACATAAGACGGATTGTGACAGGCAACAAAGTCTGCCTTTGAAATGTAGTATGTTGACTTAATGGGAGTTTTACCGAAACGAAGGTGAGAAACTGTAAGACCGCCCGACTTCTTTGAGTCATATGCAAAGTAGCCCTGAGCGTACATATCGGTGTTATCGCCGATAATCTTGATTGAGTTCTTGTTAGCACCGACAGTACCGTCAGCACCAAGACCCCAGAACTTACAGCTGTGTGTACCCTTCGGAGTTGTATCGGGATTTTCAACGATCGGAAGTGAGAGATTTGTAACATCATCAACAATGCCGATTGTAAATCTTCTCTTAGGTGTTTCGCTTTCAGCGTTTCTGTAAACAGCAATGATGTCACCGGGTGTTGTATCCTTTGAGCCAAGACCGTATCTGCCTGTGTAAACCTTTACACCTGCAAAGTCCGAACCGTTGATAGCGGCGAGAACATCAAGATAAAGAGGTTCGCCGATTGAACCGGGTTCCTTTGTTCTGTCAAGAACAGAGATTGTCTTAACAGTCTTAGGAAGCTCTCTGAGCATATAGTCGGCAACGAAAGGTCTGTAAAGGTGAACTTTAAGAAGACCGACCTTTTCGCCTGCGGCATTGAGGTAATCAACAACTTCTTCCGTACAGTCACAAACAGAACCCATAGCAACGATAACATGCTCTGCATCCTCTGCACCGTAGTAGTTGAACGGCTTGTAGTCAGTGCCGATTTTAGCATTAACCTTGTCCATGTACTTAACAACAACTTCGGGAACTGCGTCATAATACTTGTTACAAGCTTCTCTTGCCTGGAAGAAGATATCGTCGTTCTGAGCAGTACCTCTTGTTACAGGATGCTCAGGGTTAAGAGCACGACGACGGAAAGCCTCAACTGCATCCCAGTTAAGCATATCGGCGAGGTCTGCGTAATCCCACTCCTCAATCTTCTGAATTTCGTGAGAAGTTCTGAAACCGTCAAAGAAATGAAGGAAAGGAACTCTGCCTTCAATAGCTGCAAGGTGAGCAACAGCGGCAAGATCCATACATTCCTGAGGATTGTTTGAACAAAGCATAGCATAACCTGTCTGACGGCAAGCGTAGATATCTGAGTGGTCACCAAAAATAGAAAGTGCGTGGCTTGTGAGCGCACGGGCTGATACATGAATAACGCCCGGAAGGAGCTCGCCTGCCATCTTGTACATATTCGGAATCATAAGGAGCAGGCCCTGTGATGCTGTGTAAGTTGTGGTCAAAGCACCTGCTGCGAGTGAGCCGTGAACAGCACCTGATGCGCCGCCCTCCGACTGCATTTCCGTTACCTGAACCTGTCTGCCGAAAAGGTTCTTGGCACCCTGTGCCGAGAACTTGTCGGTAAGGTCAGCCATTACGGAAGAAGGTGTAATAGGATAGATAGCCGCAACATCGGTAAACGCATAAGAAACATGAGCTACTGCGCTGTTACCATCCATAGTTTTCATTTTTCTTGCCAATGGAATCGTCCTCCTTTTTAATCAAAGCGGCAAAGGAAATGATGCCGCATAAATTTTCGATACCCGTTAATTACGCACCGTAAATCAACAAGCGGTACGGATACTTTGTATCATCTTAAATTTTATCACTTAAACACCGATTTGTAAAGTGTTTTACACAAGAAATTCAAAGCAGGATATATATTTTTGTTTCGTTTTTTACAAAAAAGTTTTTTATATTTACTTGTTCCTGTCAAAATACTTTGTTGTTAATTTTTTAAAAATCAATAACAAAGGTTTTGGTTATTTGTTGGGTCGGATATTATCCGCCCGCTTGATGAATATTTATGTTTATACACATAGCTTTTTATACAATAAAAGCAGTGTATAATCTGTAGGGGCGAACAATTGCAATGCTACGCTCGGGCATAATTTGTTTTTTACATTACAAACTGTCTGCCCGACATTAATTTTCCATTTTCAATTTTCAATTTTACATTTAATTAAACCTTTCGCTCGGGCATAATTTGTTTTTTGACATTTACAAACTGTTTTCACAAATTGGGAACGGCGGCTCGCCGTAATTTTTAATTTATAAATGCTTTATCGCTTCGCTTAAATCCGTACACAAAAAATCTATCATATGACGAGCCGACTGCCGCAAGGGCATTGTCGCCCACATATTTTTCGACCATCCATGTATCGGCAAGGTTGTAAAACTGCTGAAACACATTGCCGAGCATAAGCGATACTGCAAAAGACCACAGGCCGCCTGTTATACTGCCTGTGGTCAAATCTTTGTTTTTATTTAGTTTTATCACAAAATCATTTCGTTGCAACCGCAGATTCTGCGGTCATATTTTTTTGTTAAATTCACTTCCGCATTTCGGACAGCGAACAGTATGATTGCCTTTTTTGTTGCGAACACGAAGCTGCGCCTTGCACACGGGACACTTGATATAACGGTAGTCCTTGCGGTCACGAATTTTCTTGAAGGTCAGTTTGAACCAACCTGTTACCGCATTGTAAATCGGAAGAAATTTTCTGTTTTCGGCACTTCTTGCAACAATGTTGCGTGAGAACATACGAAAACAGATAAGCACGATAATCAAGAGCATTATTCCGTCAATGATGTATCTTGCAACACGGTTCCACACAAAAATATTCACGAACCACAGTATAAGCAACAGCACCCAGAGTGCATTGTTGAGCTTATCCGTGCCGTATCTGCCCTGCATAAAATTGGCGAATCTGTTAAATAATCCTCGCATAAAGTTCATCCTTTCCGCAAAAAGCGGTAATTACAAAAATCATCCTTCCACCATTTTATCACAGGCAGGGCGTACATTCAATAAACATTTGACGATATATGTCACTAAATCAGCCGAGAACGAGCTTTGCCGTGTCAACGCTTTCTTTTGCGTCACGGCAGTAGTAGTCAGCGCCGATTTTCATAGCGTAGTCCTTTGTAAGAACCGCACCGCCGACAAATATTGTACATTTGCTTGAGCCGTCGGGATTCTGAAGTTCCTTACATTCTCTTACAAGCCTTATCGTGTCTTCCATACTCTTGAGGGTTGTTGTCATAAGAGCCGAAAGTCCTATCATTGTAATATTCTGTTCAACGGCAGTATCAACAATAAGCTGAGGATCAACATCACGACCGAGGTCAACAACTGTGTAGCCGTAGTTATCGAGAAGAACCTTTACAATGTTCTTGCCGATATCGTGAATGTCGCCCTTTACGGTTGCCACAATAATTTTTCCCTTGCTTACGGGAGTTCCGCTTGTCTTTGTAAGGTGCTTTTTAATTACATCAAAGCACTCCTGAGCTGTGTTTGCGCTTTGGATAAGCTGTGGGAGGAAGATTTTATTCTTTTCAAAATCTTCACCCACTCTGTCAAGTGCAGGAATAAGCATTTCGTTTACAACCTGCATTGCATCGGTTGTTTCAAGAAGCTTTGCGGTTGCGGCTGCACCTTCGTTTTTAAGTCCGTTATAAACAGCCGCAAAAATATCAACATTGCTGTCTGCCTTTTTAACGGGGGCGGCAGGAACAGCATCGTTATATGCGTTGATAAATTCAAGCGAGTTCTTGTCAATGCCGTTAAGCACACGGAATGCTCTTACAGCACCTGTCATCGACTCAACATTCGGGTTGATAATCGGCAAATCAAGTCCCTGTTCCATAGCCATTGTAAGGAAAGTTCTGTTTACAAGCTCACGGTTCGGAAGTCCGAAAGAAATGTTTGATACACCGAGACAGGTTTTACAGCCAAGTTCCGTTTTTACTCTGTGCAAGGCCTCAAGAGTCTGACGGCAAGCCGCCTGTTCTGCGGAAACCGTAAGAGTAAGACAGTCGATATATACATCTTTTCTGTCAATGCCGACAGCCTCGGCTCTTTCAACAATTCGTTTTGCAATCTCAAATCTGCCCTCGGCGGTTTTCGGGATACCGTTTTCGTCAAGTGCAAGTCCGACAACAGACGCACCGTACTTTTTGACTAGAGGAAGAACCGTTGCAAGGCTCTGTTCCTCACCGTTTACGGAGTTCAGAATCGGTTTGCCGTTGTAGTAGCGGAGTCCTGCCTCAATAACCTCGGGCTTCGTGGAGTCAATCTGGAGCGGAACATCACACACACTCTGAATAGCCTTGAGAACACGCACCATCATCTTTTTTTCGTCAATTTCGGGATGACCTACATTGACATCAAGAATTTCCGCACCGCCCTGAACCTGACTGAGAGCCTGAGTGAGGATATAATCAATATTATTTTCAACAAGCGCCTGCTTAAACAGCTTTTTGCCTGTGGGGTTAATTCTTTCGCCGATAATTCTCGGACCGTTGATTTCAACAACCGTCGTTGAACTGCAAACGGTTGTGTCAACGCTCTTTGTCTGAGGCTGATATTCTCTGTCGGCAACCTCCGACTTAATTTTTGCAATATAATCGGGATTCGTTCCGCAGCATCCGCCGATAACCTTAACACCGTATTTGAGGAGTGAACAAACGCACTCGGCAAATTTATCGGGCATAATGTTGTACTCGTTGCTGTTAGGATCGGGCAAACCTGCGTTAGCCTTGATTACAAGGGGAAGATTTGTGTATTTGGACATCTCGGAAACAACGGGTTCAAGCTCATCCGGACCGAGTGAACAGTTTACACCGAGAGCGTCAACACCGAGTCCCGTAAGAGTGACAGCCGCACAGGCAGGGGATACGCCCGTAAATGTTCGTCCGTTTCTCTCAAAGGTCATTGTTGTGAGGATAGGCTTGTCGCAGTTTTCCTTTGCGGCAAGGACTGCGGCTTTAAGTTCATAAAGGTCGGTCATTGTTTCAAAAACTATGACATCGGCATCTTTACCGGCAAGAATCTGCTGTTTGTAATACTCATAAGCCTCGTCAAATTTCATTGAACCGGCAGGTTCAAGCAACTGACCTATCGGACCGATATCAAGGGCAACGAGGGCGTCTGTACCCTCAACGGCTTTTCTTGCAATCTTAACGCCGGCACCGATGATTTCTTCAACACTGTAACCGCTGTCCTGAAGCTTGTAGGCATTTGCACCGAAGGTGTTTGCGTACACAATGTCAGATCCGGCATCAATATACCTCCTGTGAAAGCTCTCGATAAGCTCGGGGTGAGTAATGTTCAGCACCTCAGGCACATGGTCGTACTTTACACCGCTTTTTTGAATGAGAGTTCCTGTTGCACCGTCAAGCAGAATAAAATTCTTTTGGTTGAGATATTCACTAAAGTTTGAAAAATTCTTAAACACCACAATGTTCCCCATTTCTTCTGAAGCGACATTTGCCTTTCATACTGCAAATTGCACACCCTCGTTTTCTTCGTTCAATCGGATTGTCTGAAATTCCGAGAATCGCCGTAACCGACTTTGACGGCACAAGCAGACAGCTGTCACCTGTTGTAAGACCTATTTTTCTCGGAGCGTCAAGTATTCTCAGATACTCCTTCTGCATCTCAATAGGATAGTCCCCATAGCCGGGGCTGAAACGGAAGGTCATATACTTTCCGCTGTATTTTTCGGCAAGGATTTCGTCAACCTTTTGACACACCTGTTCAACGGCAACGCTTGCAAAGCTGTCAAGCACAACCGCCCTTGCCATATCGGAAATCTGACTTATACGGATAAGCTTGTCAATTTCCGAACCGATTGTCGCACACATCATAACAGCTGTGTGGCAGCCCTCAAGATGCTTTTTTATATCATTGCCGAGTAAAATATCGTCAAACGGAGCTTTGCGTTCAACATAGAGAAATCTCGGCTCTGCTGTTTTCAATATTTCTTTTTCGCATTCATCCATCAGCACATCCATGCGGTAATTAAGGCTGATTCCTGCACCGCCGAGGTAGCGTATAGCCTCTTTGCGGTTTAATCTGTCAAGCGTTATCATAAAAGACTTGACACCGCCTCCGTAATTTTTCTTGCAACATACGGGTTGTTCATTGTGTAGAGGTGGATGCCGTCAACACCGTGTGCGATAAGGTCAACAATCTGGTCAACCGCATATGCAATGCCTGCGTCACGCAAAGCCTCGGGCCTTGTATCATACTTCTGCATAATCTTTGCAAATTTTGCAGGAAGGCTTGCACCGCACATTGAAACCATTCTTTCAATCTGACTTTTGCTTGTTACAGGCATAATACCTGCCTCAATCGGAACATTCACGCCTGCAATCTTCGCTCTTTCAAGAAAACGATAGTAAACGGAGTTGTCAAAGAAAAGCTGTGAAATAAGGTGGCTTGCACCCGACTCAACCTTTTTGCGAAGGTTGTGAATGTCCTCGACCTCATCGGTTGCCTCGCCGTGAACCTCGGGATAACAAGCGCCGGCAATGTCAAAATTACCCTGTGACACAATATATCTGCACAAATCGCTTGCATAAGTGAAATCCTTCTGCGGTTCAACACCTTCAACCCTGTCACCACGGAGTGCAAGAATATTCTCAATGCCGTTCTCTTTAAAAAGCGCAAGGTTGCGGTCAATATCAGCCTTTGTGCTGTTAATGCAGGTGAGGTGTGCCACGGATTCAACTCCGAAATCTCTCTTGATTTTTGTTGCGATTTCGCAGGTACGGCTCTTTGAACCGCTGCCGCCTGCGCTGTATGTTACGCTGATGAAATCAGGCTTTAAAGCCGAAATTTCTTCAAGCTTGCCATAAACCGATTCAATCGGAGAGGTCTTTTTAGGCGGAAATACTTCAAAAGAAAAAACTGTTTTTCCGCTGTTAAATAAATTGCTTATTTTCATATATAAACACCTCGGTAATGGTTTTGTTAAACTTGATTAATTATAGCATAAATAATTTTTGCATACAATACTGTTTTGGTGGGTTTTGTCGTTTAAGGCTATCATTTTTTTGGAAGTTTGGGTATAAGCAAAAATTATATCAAAGAGTTTGATAATAATTATAATTTTGTTAATGAACCAAATTCACCACTACAGAGTATACATTTACTTTCATAATAAAGCAAAAATTGCATCAATGCCGTATTCGGGCATCTGATGCAATTCCTTTATCCGAGTATCTTCTCGAATAGATTGCGGTGGCACACCGCCGACCTCAATTTTCAATTTTCCATTTTCAACTTTCAATTTTAAAAAAATCACAGATGCAAAATCAGCTTTGCAACGCCGAAATAGATAAGCAATGAAAGCGAGTCGCAGACTGTTGAAATGAGCGGATTCGCCATAACGGCAGGGTCAAAGCCGACCTTGCTTGCCAAAAGAGGCAGACTGCTGCCGACAAGCTTTGCCATAATAATTGTGCCGACAAGCGTAAGTGAAATTACAAGGGCAATCATAAATGCGTTTTCCTGACCGTTGAGATCAAACAAAAGCAGTTTTACGAAGTTTGCCGCCGCAAGGGTAATACCGCAAAGAATTGACACCCTGAATTCTTTCCACAGCACAAGGAAAATGCTCCTGAAATGAATTTCACCGAGCGACAACGCACGTATTACGGAAACCGACGCCTGAGAACCTGCGTTACCGCCCGAACCCGTAATCATCGGGATAAACGATGAGAGAATCAAAACATTTGCAAGCACAGCCTCAAATGATGAGATAATCGCACTTGTAAAGGTTGCCGAAAGCATGAGTATAAGCAGCCACGGCGCTCTCTTTTTGTACAGACCGAAAACGCTTGTTTTCATATACGGTTTGTCAGACGGCAACACGGCTGCCATCTTTTCGATATCCTCGGTAGCCTCTTCCTGAATAACATCAATAGCGTCGTCAATTGTTACGATACCGACAAGTCGGTTTTCGTTATCAACAACAGGAAGAGCAAGGAAGTTATAGTTTGAGAACATCTGGGCAACCTGCTCCTGATCGGCAAGAGTAGTTACCGAGATAACATTTTCCTCCATAATCGACTTTACAAGCTCGTCATCTTCGGCAAGCAAAAGGTCTTTTACGGTGGTAATACCGATAAGCTTGTTGTTGGCATCGGTTACATAGCAGGTGTAGATTGTTTCCTTGTCAACACCTGTTCTTCTGATTCTTTTAATAGCCATTTCAGCCGTCATATCGGGACGAAGCACAATAAACTCGGTTGTCATAATCGAGCCTGCGCTGTCCTCGGGATATTTCAAAAGCTCGTTAATCTGCTTTCTCATATCCTTGTCGGCCTGTCTTAAAATACGCTTTACAACATTGGCAGGCATTTCCTCAATAAGGTCAACGGCGTCATCGACAAATAACTCATCGACAACCTCTTTCAGTTCGCTGTCGCTGAAGCCGTGGATAAGGAATTCCTGAGTTTCGTCATCCATTTCGACAAAGGTTTCCGCCGCAAGCTCCTTTGGCAGAATACGAAACAGAATCGGCATTTTTTCATCCTGTAGATTTTCAAAAACCGCCGCAATGTCAAACGGTTTCATCGTAATCAAAATGTCACGCAAAGTGCTGAACTTTTTGTCATCAAGCAACAATTTGATAGTTTCGGTAAGGGTTACGTTAACCTGTTCCATCATCTTTTCCTCCTTTTTAATTCAATTGGAAGTAAAGACGGTGTCACCCTGAGTATTAAATTAAATCAATTCAAATTAAAATAAAAATACAAAGCAAAATCAATAAAACAAAATGAACGCACAAGCGCACATTCTGTTGCAACTTCGCCCGGGTACAGCGCCTTTATTACCGTCTGCGTCCATTAAGTTTTCACCTCATTCGCATTTAAATTCGGGCAAAAGCCCGTACATATTTATTTTATTCTTTTTTATGTCCGATGTCAACGGATTTATCCGCTAAAAATCCACTTTGCAAACATTTTACATTATCCTCTGTAACAGCTTGGTAACTCGGTATAATATTTCTTGCTTTTTTAAGTGTATCAATGTATAATGAATATGCATGATTTAAAATAAAATTTCAAAGATTGGAGATTAACCGTTATGACAGATATGGTTAAAAAATATGTTCCCTATGCGGTAATAATTTTGCTTGTTTATATGCTGTTGCCGCTTGTGTTTATTCCGGGCGCAATGCAGAAGTTTTCACCCGTTGCATATGACTTTGTGTTCCCGATTACAGCAATCGGCTGTTCGGCACACTACTGCTCAAAACACGGACTTGACTTTCTCTTTGCACTCATTGCGCCGATTATTTATCTTCCGAGTATGCTCATCTACAACGGCGGATTTTCTTCTGGCACACTTTCAACAAACCTTATTCTCCTCGTAGTTTATCTTGTTGCCGGAATTTTCGGACTTTTCCTCGGCGACCTTGCTTTCGGTGACAAGCGCCGTCAGAAAGAAAAGGCAGAACAGGAAGAAGCAGAGGAAATGCTCCTTGAGGCAAAGCGCCGTGAAAAGGAAGAGCTTGAGAACATGACTTCATCAAGCAAAAAGTCCGAAAGAAAAGCACCTTACAGACAGGAACGCAAGCCTGCACGCAAACCGTCGCCTGCACCGCAGAAAACCGAAACAGCAGATGACGATGATTTTGATTATGACAAGTACCTTTCCGGTATTGACAGAAAGCAAGATCCGAACGAAAGCGAAATTGACGATATCTTAAACGAATACAGACACTAATGGCGAGCCGCCGTTCCCAATTCGTGCAGATAGTATTTATAAGGGCGAAAATAAAATGCCCGAGCAGAACTCTATAACTAAAAATGTAAAATTAAAGTCGGGAAGACAATTTGCGAAATGCAAAGCATTGTCTTCCCGACTGTTTTTGTTTAATCAGCAGGAGTGTTCATCGGACACCCGTTTTGATTAAATTTTATGTTTAAATATGATTATGTGATGTTATGGAAGTTGTGTGTAATTTGCGACATATATATACAATCTGTCTTATCAAAAAGATTGTACCATTACTTCGTCAATTTGCTTTTATATGTAATTTTTGTTTAAATCAACCCAACGATATACTTCTGAATCAAGGTTGCGTCAACAACACTGATTTCGCCGTCATGGTTTACATCGCTGTTAAAAAGCTGAGTCTTGCCGAATTTTACAATACCTACAACATATTTCTGAACAGATGTTGCATCTCCAACCGTAATGTTTCCGTCTGGATATGCATCACCGCAAGTCAGGCAGTTCAATTTGCCACCAATCGTTGTTTTACACTCTGCGCCGTTTTTAAGTCTGCAATATTTATAAGCCATAAGGCCCGTATCCTCGCCAAGCTGTCTTGAAATATAAAGCTCCGCATAGCCGTTCTTATCGGGGACAAAAGATGTTACCGCACCTCCGCTGACAAAATATGCGCCCGAGGTTGCATAGCAAGGTTTGCCGCTGCTGTCTGTACCGAAATCCTCATATGTAAAGTCAAAATTCTTGTATGTGCCATCGCTGAGTTTTCCGCTCATTGTGCCATCATCATTAAAGCCATAAGGAAAATAGTCGGAGAGTTTAATCCTTATCTTAACATATTCTCCGCCTGTTGAATCATAATTGAATTTCATACCCGTATTACCAAAATAACGATTATCCGCTGTTATCATATGGCGAGTAAATTCCTGATTTTTCGGGAGATTTACAAACTTCGGTGCATCAATACAGTCCTTAAACATCACGCTGTACTTTTGATAATCCATTGATATGAACATTGCCCCGAAATTCTTTGCCGTATTTTCGGTATATCCCGTTGTTGTAACAAAAAGCTGATTGTTTGAGATTTTCTGCGTTGTACCTGTAACTTCAAAGTCCTTGCGATCTTCATACTCGCTTACCGCACCTGTCATAAGAACCGAACCGACGGTAAGCACACCGCACATTGCGATTGCAGTTATTTTTTTAATTATATTTTTCATTGTTTTTCCTCTTTCTATCAGTAGGGGCGCTCATTGGACGCCCGATTTGATTGAATTTTATGTTTTCGCAAAATCAGTTGATGTTATGGAAGTTGTGTGTAATTGGCGACATATATATAATCTGTCTTATCAAAAAGATTGTACCATTACTTCGTCAGTTTGCTTTTACATGAAATTTTTATTTAACTCAACCCTACAATATACTTCTGAATCAAGGTTGCGTCAACAACACTGATTTCACCGTCACCGTTTACATCGCTGTTAAAAAGCTGAAGCTTGTCAAAGTTCTCAATACCTACAACATATTTTTGAACAAGAGTTGCATCAGTAACAGAAATGTATCCGTTTAAATCCGTATCACCGCAAGTTAAACCGACCAGAGTATCTCCGATTCTTCCGTAATCGCAATGAGCTCCGTCTTTAAGTCTGCAATAGCGGTATGACATTACTTTTGTATCTACACCAAGCTGTCTTGAAACATATATTTCAGCATAGCCGTCCTTATCGGGAGCAAAGGAGGTTACCGCACCTCCGCTTGTCGCATATGCGCCGGATCCCGCATAGCAATTAGCACCGATGCTGTCAGTTCCGAAATCTTCGTATGTAAAATCAAAATCCTTGTAAGAACCGTCGCTGAGCTCAGCAGTCATTGTTCCGTTTTCATTGAACAGACGGGAAAAATCGGAAAGCTTAATTTTCACCTTGACATATTCACCGCCTGTTTTGTCAAACTTATAGAATGTCTGAACATTACCGAAATAACCGTGCCCCTGCGTCATCATATATTTTACGAATTTTTCGCCCTTTGGAAGATTTAAAAATCTCGGTGCGTTGATACAATCCTTAAACCATATATCGTAATCCTTTTCTTCGGTTGTTTGGAACTTTGCACCGAAATTTTTATCGGTATTTTCAGTGTATCCCGTTGTTGTCACAAAAATCTGATTGTTTGAGATTTTCTGCGTTGTACTTGTAACTTCAAAGTCCTTGTGATTTTCATCCTCGCTTACCGCACCTGTCATAAGAACCGAACCGACGGTAAGCACACCGCACATTGCGATTGCAGATATTTTTTTAATTATATTTTTCATTGTTTATCCTCCGTTTTTATTGTTTATCTGTCCGAACCGACAACATATTTCTGCAAAGCAGTTGCATCTGCACCGTAATGCAGTCTGCTGTAAATTATGACACACGCTCACATATTACATAGTAACGGTCAAAACCGCCGTTGCCGTCACTTATGCAGGTAAACATCGTGAGCAAATCTCTGTCCTTCTGCAAATAGCAGTCGCCTGATTCGCTCGGCTTATTGACTTTGGTTTCAACGACCTTGTAATTGAGTGTATCCCAATAATTTGTGATTGAAACCCTGTCACCGATTTTGAGGTTGCGGAGGTTGTCAAAGAATATTCGACCGATGTATCCCGTGTGACCTGCAAGGACTGCGTTTGTATTCTTACCGCCGATCGGCAATGAGGTTGCACTCATATGTGCCGCACCGTAGCTCATATTTGAGCTGTTCGCACCGAGGTAAATCGGCAGACGCATATTTATTGTTTCGGCAGTAACATAGCCGTAAATGCCGTCGGTTATGCCGTAATCCTCAAGATTGACAGCAGCCTGTGAATAGGTATCGTTGCGGAGCATTTCATACTGGTTTGTTTCAAGTTTTTTGTTGTAGGCAACGCTGTCATTGAAAAGTCTGTCGAGATCAGCCTTGAAAACGACGGGCTGTTTGGAGGTACGCTTGCCGTCCCTGTCAATTTTGTAACCCTCTTCGTCAACCTTGCCGTCCTTGACCGCCTGTTCAAAAGAGCCGTCCTCAGCTTCTTCAACACGGGTATCAAAGCCGTCAGCCTCACCGTTTGAAATCTGTGTTCCGATAAAATTTGATATAGGTGGGAATGCGACAAGACCTATTCCGACAACGAGCATTGCTATTGCCACACCCGTAAGTATTTTTTTAATCATCGGAATCACCGCCCGAATCATTCTGATTTTCGTCAGCCGAGTCATCTCTCAGCCGTTTTGCACCGTTTGACTTCTTCTTTTTACGCTTGAGCAGAAATACAACCACAAACACAACAAGTGCAACAAAGCCGACAATTATGCCGATTGCGACTGCATAAGGGATTTTGTAACCGAGAAAGAATATGTAACCGTTGTCAAATTTTGCAAGCGACTCGCCCGTTTCAATATACTTTGTATCGTCATAATCGACACGCTTGCCACGCACGAGAAGTCTGTGAGTATTAACGCCGTATGGGGTACAGGTGAGGAGCGTTACAAGGTCTTCACCGTCAACAATTCGCAAGGAATTGATTTCCGAGGGAAGAACAACTTCGATTTGATCAACCTCATATTTCAGCGTTCTGTCGAGGATATGAACATAGAATTCATCGCCGACCTTCATATCGGTGAGGTAATCGAAAAATGTTTCTCCCGGAAAACCCGAATGGGCAGAAATTACGGAATGTGTGCTTGCACCGCCGACAGGCAGGGAAGTGTTTTGAAGATGCCCTGCACCTTTAGAAAGAATCTCTTCGCTTGTGCCGTGATAAATCGGCAGATAAACATTGATTTTCGGCACATCAATATAGCCGATAAGACCGTTATCATCAATATTGAGAGTTTTCTCATAATTTGCACCGATTTTCTGAAAAGCCTTTTCGTCGAACGGGTCGGTAATTATCATATTATTTGAAAGGCTGTTATTGTACTTAGCAGCCTCTTCAAACATTTTTTGAGTTTTCTCACTCGGCATCTGAGCAACCCTGTCGGTGTACTCCTTAACCCTGCTTCGACTGACATAGTTATTAATTGCGGAACTGACAAGCGGATAGCTCATTATGCCGATTCCTGCAACGAATATTAAAACTATTAGTAAAATTGACAGCTTTCGTTTCATAAAAATTTCCTTTTCTGCGTGTTTTTGTTCCGTTGTTATTATACTATATTTTACTATTTATCGCAACTGCGTGCCGCAGTCCCAGTTCGTGAAGATAGTTTGTGCAATGCCAAAACATATTCCGCCCGAGCGTAACATTGTGGTGGTTTGCAACATTTATAAAATTTGATTTAACATATAATTTGCACCGTTGGCGACGGGTGGAGGCGGTTTTAGCATATACAAATGCGGTGTGGAACACCGCCACCTTAATTATTCATTATTCATTAAATAAAGCCAAAATAGAACGGGGATGCGTTGCCGCATCCCCTGAAAATTACATATATCATATCACAGATTTTAAGATAAAGATATTCGATTAATTATTTAGCTGCTTTCTTTCTCTTAAGAACAAAGAGAAGAACGCCTGCACAAGCGATAAGTGCTGCACCGCCAACATAGAACATCATTGTACCCATACCACCTGTCTTAGGAACAGTTACAGGGTAGTTAGCAACAGCAACATTGTCACCGTCTGCAATGTTACCTACAAATGTATACTCCTTGCTCTTGTCAATGCTTACTGTAAATACTGAGCTGTTGAGGTTGTAGCCTGTAGGAGCTGCTATCTCTTTTGCATAGTATGTCTGTTTAGCATCAAACTTGAATGTTTTTATTGTGCCTTCGAGAACAAATGTAGCCTCACCGGTAGCGTCTGTCTTAGCAACTACTTTCTTGCCGTCAACTGTAAGAGGTGTTTTAGCTTCTGCGTCTGTGAATATCTGGAATTCAGCGTCAGCAAGCTTCTGAGTTGTGTCATTGCCGTTAACCTTAACAACCTTCATGCCGTATGTAAATACATCAGGTGAATTTTTACCGGGTTCAAAGTTTGTATCAGAATCGTTGCCGTAAACAAGACCGTCTGTGTTGGTGATAGGTGTGTTGAGCTTAGCTTTTTCGTTTAAATCAGCTGTGTATGTAACAACAACTGTTTTGGCATCATAGAAATCCTTTGATTCAAGTGTAGCAGATTCGAATACAACTGCGAATGTAGCAGTTGCCTTACCGTTCTTGCCTGTGTAAGTATAGTTCTTTTCAATAGAGTAATCTTTACCCAAAGTAAGAGCATCAACTGCGCCGTCGTACTTAACTACAACTGAATTCTCGTTGAATGTAAGACCTTCATCCATTGTATCAACGATTGCATACGTTTTTAGCTGGTTGTCGATTGAACCTGCTGTTGAAGCTGTAAGTGTGTAGGTTACAGTCTTATCGTTGTCGCCTACATATTGCTTGTCAGCTGCCTTGTCAACTGATACTGAGCTTGTTGAAACCTTTTCAGCAAGGTTGTACGCTGTCTGGCCAACAGAAACATACTCTCTGCCGTCGAAGTAAGGAAGTGCTGCGAGTGAGCTCTGAACACCTGTTACCTTAGCCGGCTTAGAAGTACAATATACATAGTAAAGACCGGGGTCTGTTACTGTTGCAGTAGCCTCTGTAACTGTTGAAGAAAAGCTGATTGTTGTAGCAGCTGTACCGAATGCAGCTTTGTCTGTCTTGTAGAGGTTATCACAAGCCGTGATGATTTGCTGTGACTTTGCATCTGAGTATGTGCCCTTTACAGCATCCTCAAGTGCTTTGTCGGTGATAGTACATGAGTACTCACCTGTTGTAAGGTTGAGGTTTGCAATCTTGAAGAAGCTGAATGTGTAATTACCGACTTTGTCAGTGTCATTTGCATCAACTGCAAGTTTGTACGTAGCTGAATAGCTCTCTGCTGCGCTTGCTGAGAATGGAATCATGAGAGCGATCATCATTACTGCGAGAACTGCTGCAAAGATTTTCTTTGTAGTTTTCATTTTTCTTTCTCCTTTGTGTTTGATTTAATATATGTAATTATATTCTAACCGAATGGTTAAACGGGTTGGGGTGGCTGCATGGCAGACACCGGCTAACAACGGTGTCCGTAGCAGTCAAAGAGGTTTTCTATGAAAGAAACATATGATTAAAAAATCACCTGTTCTAACAAGTTAAATCATATTGGGTTACTTTCTGCGTCTTGCTCTGCGTTTTTTACGACCTTTTCCGTAATAGATTGCGTAACCCGTGAACATTGTCACCGCAAGTCCTGCAACCGACAAACCGAGAACAAAATAACCGTTCATACCGTCACCGCTTGCCGAAGGCATTGTAATTGCGCCGTCAACATAATCATATGTAACATCGTACTTACCCTCAACAGGAAGTGTGAAGTAGGAAAGTGTGTAGTTCGGGGTGTAACCCTCTGACGGTTTGTACTCAAACAGACAGTATGTCTGATATGTTGAAGTACCTGATATATAATTGTCGGAACTGTCGCTCCATACAACATTACCGTTTGTTTTTGTGAACTCGCCCTGACCGTCCTTGAAGATTGTCAGATTGTCAAACACAGCCTGACCGTTGCTGTCTGTCTTTTTAGAAGCCATATGAGTTTTCATTGAGGCATCTTTAATGATTGTATTGATATCATCTGCAGTAAAGATATCCTCACTAGATACCTTCATCACAGCAAATTCCGTATCACTTACATTACCGCCTGTCTGATTCTTCTTGTTTACTGTTGCGCTTCCGTGTGTGGTTTCATTTTCAAACACGGCTTTTTCAGAAGAAGGATTGTTGAAGTAAGTTGCAAGCTCTTCATCGGTTTTGCCTTCAATATCTGAGTTCTTAACCTTAATGTACTTAGCCGCCGTTACTTCACCGCTTTCAAGCAATTCAATCTCGGCAAGCCAGGTGTTTGTATCCATTTTATAATCGAATGCATTTTCACCCTCGGCAAGAGCCTCGGTAATCTTAAATCTGTAAACACCCGCAGTGACTAATTTGAGGTTTTTGAATTCAACCTTACCGTTTTTGTCAGGTGTTTTCAAATTCGTGGAAACTGTTGCTGCGCTGTTTGTCTTGATAAAAGTCTTGCCGTCGGTATCAAGTTTTGTTGTATCCATTGATCCAAGACCTGTCAATGTATAACCGAACTTGCTGCCGCTGTAAGCCTGACCGTCAAGAGTTTTATTTACCGAAATGGCAATGTTTGTAGGATTAACCTTATTGATAAAGTTAAGCGCATTTCCTGTTTCGGCAAGTGTACCGACAAGTGTACCGTCGTCGAAGCTCTGATTGCCTACTTTGTAGGGAACATAACCTATAACTCTTTTCTCTGTAATCTTATAGGTTGCACCTACAGGAATATTGAGAAGCTTAATGCTTTCGCCCTTTTTGATTGTAAACGAACCGTCCTTAGATGTGCGGTAAACTGTGTTTGAATAATCACGTGCGCCCTTTTCTTTGAGCTTATACTCAAGAGGATAGGTCTTGTAATCATAGGTTGAACCATTGCCGTCAAAGTCGAGAGCAATCGCAAATGTAAACTGCTGATTTGTATCGTAATCGGTTGTACCGTCTTCACCAACAACATCCTTTGAAATTTCAAGAGGTGCTGTCATTATCTTGTTGGTATAGTTGAGCTGGAGCTGTGCATAAGCACTGTCATCCTTGTCATCTACAAGCTTGAATTCCGAGTTCGTAGTTGAACCGCTTTTGATTGTTGAACCGACTCTGTTGTTAACGAGCTCCCAGTTTGTTGTGTATTTAAGCTTACTGCTGTTTGTTGACTCGTCAACCGTCATATGATTGCCGGTCTTGAATGAGTTGTCAAAGTCAGCTATATAATTATCTTTAAGTGTGAAACCGCTGTTTAAAAGAGTTTCACTGCTTGTGCTTTCGTCTGATTTTGTAAGCTTGTAGCTTTTACCGGAGGTATCGTTATCGTTCTCTTTGATTGTATAATCAAAAGCTTCATTAGCTTTGAGGTCATCTGAAATTTCAGAAACAACATCGCCTGTATCAAGTGCCTTTGTAACCTTGAGGTCATTGTTGGCAGGTGTCATTGTGAAATTTACTGAGAAGTTAGACTCAGCCTCACCACGCTCCATATAGAATACTACCATATGGTATGTCTTGTTAGGATCAAGCTGAACACCATTGTTGATTGTCTTTGTAACGGGTTTACGAATTGTAGGATGTAACCAAACTTCTGCGGTATACTCAGTGCCGTCACCGTTCCACATTTTACCGTAAAGATCTGAAAGCGTAAGGTTTGCTTTAAGCGTGCCGCCGGTACCTATATTCTTCCACTTACAGAAGTTAACTTCTGTATTTCTGCCAAGGTCTGCCTTTTTGAATTTGTAAAAACCGTCTGATGTTTCATAAGGGTCTACAAAATATCCATCTTGATTATATTTACCAACACGTGTATCCTGCCAAACATTCAAACAGAAGCTAGCATAATCACCTGTCTTAACCCAAAACTCATCCTTCGGAACTGTAGCTTTTGTCGACGATGATGAAGATGAGTAGTCGGCAAATACATCGTCAGCTGTTGCGGTCATTGAATTAAAGTTAATTGAACCGCTTGCCTCTTTATGGTCACCGCCGAGGTCGAGAGCAAGCTCTGCGTTAGCACCTGTTGGATCTTCACCGATATAAACCCAAAGGTCATCGTCTCCGGTGAAGTTAAAGGTTACATCTTTGCCGTCTGCACCGTCTGCAAGTTTACCGCCTTTCGGAACTCTGAAGTCTATATCAAGTCTGACACCAAAGCCATAGTTAAGGTTACAGTTAGTACCCTTGCCCGTTGATGTATTCTGAGTATTGTTGAATGGGAAAACACCATAACCGTTTTCTGTACCGCCGAATTTTCCCAAATCATCGTGTACACCATATGTTTCGCCCGCACCGTAGTTAATTTTTTTAGGTGTAAGGCCGTCCCATGTAAAGTAGATGTTATCGGTTGCATTTTTTGAAGTGAATTCATAAGTAGTAACACCATCACCGTCAGTAGTTGCACGGAACGGGAAAGATGACTTATAAACATTGGCAACTCTTTTATCATTATATGTAGCGGTTGAAAGTGCCTCAGCATCAAAGTAAGGAGCCTTGACACCATTTGCAACCTGAAGATTGCCCTTACTGTCAAGCCTGTTGTACATAAGACCCTGTAAGGACTGGTTATAATTACCGTCGCCCCATGCCATACCGTTGGCGTTGTTTACTGCATAGTAATAGTTATCATTATAATCGTTGATGTTTGTAAGTCCTCCTGCGTGGGTCTTAAATGTTTCGTAGTGTTCTCCACCCTTATACATATTACCGAAGTAGAGAGGATACTTCCAGTCCGATTTATGTGGTAAAGCAATCTTGCTTATGTAGTTGTTGAAGTTATCAAACTGATACCAATAGTCATACATATTGCCATTACCCTGACACTGAAGATACCCGTTCGCCTGCTCCATATCCGACCAGTAGTCAAAGTATGTTGCGTCAACGCCTACGATGTTAGGATTATCTTTGAATGAATTTTCAACGACAGCACCATAGTTTACATTGTCTATTTCCGAGAATTTTGTCCAGCCTTCGCCTCTGGCTGTCTTAACATATGTAGCCGTGTTATCGCTGTAGCCCGAACCATCATATCCCGAATCTGTCGGATATGATGTTGCAGAAGATGCACCGTTGAGGTTATGTTCGTTCGGATGGAATCTTAAAAGCGCACCCGCCGGAATTTTACCTTTGAACACCACAGAACCGCTTACCTTGGTGTCTTTGGTGTCTTTTGTAAGCTCAACTGTTCCTTCATAGGCATCGTTGTAGTCAAAAGTTGCATAAACCTTTGTAAGCGACTTCCAGTCATCGTTTGAAACATAAACTGTTTTATATGTTGCTTTCGACTGTTTGTCGGGAGCTTGAACAGAAAGGTATTTACTTTCTTTGAACGAGCCGTCGGTAGAAAGATAAAATTCTGTGTCGCCCGTAGCACCAGAAATGTCGATGGTCTTGATGAACGGGTTAGTCCACTGACTTTTTGAAGCATCATAAAGAGCATTATCGGCACTGTATGAGTCGTTAATACCGAGGTCGCTTGTTTGTGTTTCGCCCTTGTTGCTGAAGATTACATTTTTATGGGATGACTTAACATCTACATAGTAGTAATCGCTGTCTGAAGATGTCTTAGTCATTGCAACACCCGGCCACTCTGCGTTGAAGTCATCTTCGTTTACCCAAGAATATGCATAAGCTTCATTATAGGTATTATTGCTGTTATAAAGATAGATACGGCGAAAATCTTTTGCAACAGTCGTTTTGGGAAGAGTAAAATTAACCCCGGAAGAAAGCTCAATTTTTGTTGCACCGGATGGTGCAGTGGCTTCAAAAACTCCTGAAGAATTTTTGCTTACAGTACCCGTATCGAGAACCGTGCCGTCATCATCAGCAAAACGATATGTAACAGAAGAAAAATCTTTCCATTCCTTATTCTTGGTCAGGTTAATATAAATCTTCTGTCCCGAAGATGTTGCCGCAAATACATTAAGCAACGTACCCGACACGGCACATACCGAAAGCATGATGGTAAGTGCAAGCACAAGGGAAAAGCTTTTCTTTACGGTTCTGCAAAGCTTTTTACCTAATTTCATAATTTTTTCTTCTCCTTCATTGCCGATTACTTTGTTTTGGCAGTCAAAATACAATTAAACAGAACTGCATAGGACAGTCCAATATATCTGCCAACTAATTATGAAACGCAAATTTTTGAATTTGTTCTTCTTTTTGATTTGCATACAATTATATAATATTTTATTGCACATTTGTAGAGGCAATATAGCCAAACTTTGGGTAATATTTTTGGTTATTTTGCATATCCGCAAATACGATTTAACATTTTTGACCATAATGTGATTTTATTACTTATTTATCACCATTTTTTGTGTTTAAGATAAATTATACCCATTGTACAACCTTAACAGGCAGTTAAGAAGTCAATTTCAGCACTGAATTTGTTGATTTTTAATTCTTTTTTCAAAAATATCAAAAATTTTTATGCAAGTTCACTCCAAGCTGTGCATGCAGAAGTATGTATTATTTTGCGATTGTTGTTTTTAAACATAAAATGCCCCAAAACCAGCATTTTGCAGAATTTTTCAGATATATTTTTATAATTAATATCTATATCTCATCAAATTAATCACAGAACACCTTGAAAATTCGGCATAAATAAAGGGCAGAGTATTGCTCTCTGCCCTTCAAAATGTAATTCACTTAAATCGCAATTATACAAACCGCTTTATGCAAACATATTAAAGATCTCTGCCGCAGCACTTCTTGTACTTTTTACCGCTGCCGCACGGACAGGGATCGTTTCTGCCGATTTTCTTGCCCTTACGGATAGTCTTGTTGACAGAATCCGTACCGTCTGCAGAAGTTTCTGTAGGCTGAGCAACCTGCTCACGGTGGAGTGCCTGCTTTACAGCGTCTGACTGTTCAACAGTTCCTTCATCATCGGCTGCAGACTGTGCCGCTGCGGCAGCCCTCTGAGCTGCTCTCTTTGCCGCTGCAATTGCATCCTGTCTTTTCTGAATCTCATAAACACGCTTTGGCATAATGAGCATCATCTTGACAGTATCTTCACGAATGCTTTCAATCATCTCATCAAACATATCGAAGCCTTCAACTCTGTACTCAACAACAGGATCGTGCTGACCGTATGAACGAAGTCTGATACCGCTCTTGAGCTGATCCATATTGTCGATGTGATCCATCCAATGTGTATCAACATTCTTGAGGAGGTAAACACGCTCCATCTCACGGATTGTTTCCTCGGGAAGAAGTTCTTCGTTTTCCTTGTAGATTTCGAGAGCATCATCAACGAGCATCTTCTGAATCTCTTCGGGTTCCATATTTTCAAGATCTTCAAGGCTGAAATCATACTTTGATTCATCTCTTATAAGCCAGCCTGCGTAGTAATCCTTGAGGCTTTGGAAGTTCCAATGTTCTGCAGGACCTTCGGGGAGATACTGCTTGATTGAAGTTGCGATTGTATCCTCAACCATTTTGAGGATTGTTTCGTGGAGATCCTCACCGTTAAGAACCTGATCACGCTGACCGTAGATGATTTCACGCTGTTTGTTCATAACATCGTCGTACTGGAGGACATCCTTACGAATGCCGAAGTTACGAAGCTCAACCTTTTCCTGTGAGCCCTCGATAATACTTGTGAGCATTTTGTTCTCAATAGGCATATCTTCGGCAACATTCATACGCTCCATCATCATTTTCATTCTGTCACCGCCGAACAGACGCATAAGGTCATCCTCGGTTGAGAGGAAGAAACGGCTGACACCCGGATCGCCCTGACGGCCTGCACGACCACGGAGCTGGTTATCAATACGGCGTGACTCGTGTCTTTCCGTACCCATAATGTAAAGACCTCCGGCCTCTCTTACCTTTTCAGCCTCGCCCTTAATTTCTTCCTTATACTTGTCATTCAGTTCTCTGAATGTATTTCTTGCATTGATGATTTCTTCATCATCGGTTTCCGCATAACCTGTAGCTTCTTCAATAAGCTCCTCTGTAAAGCCCTGCTTACGCATTGCGGCTTTTGCCATATACTCTGCGTTACCGCCGAGGATGATATCGGTACCACGACCTGCCATGTTGGTTGCGATTGTTACCGCACCGAGTTTACCTGCCTGAGCAACAATTTCAGCCTCTTTTTCATGCTGTTTTGCATTGAGGACATTGTGCTTGATGCCTCTCTTTTTGAGCATTTTTGAAAGAAGCTCCGACTTCTCAATTGAAATTGTACCGACAAGGACAGGCTGTCCCTTTTCGTGAGCCTCAACAATTGCATCAATAACAGCGTGGAACTTGCCGTTTTCTGTCTTATAAACCGAATCGGGGAGGTCTTTTCTTAAAACAGGCTTGTTTGTAGGAATTTCAACAACATCAAGCTTGTAGATTTCCTGGAATTCTTCCGACTCTGTCTGAGCAGTACCTGTCATACCCGAAAGCTTTTTGTAAAGACGGAAGTAGTTCTGGAATGTGATTGTAGCAAGAGTCTTGCTTTCGCTCTGAACCTTTACGCCCTCTTTAGCCTCAATAGCCTGGTGAAGACCTTCGTTAAAACGACGGCCGTACATAAGACGACCTGTAAATTCGTCAACGATGATAACTTCGCCGTCCTTGACAACATAGTCAACATCAAGCTTCATAACGCCGTTGGCCTTGATAGCCTGATTTACATGGTGCTGAATTGTAAGGTTATCGGGATCGGTAAGGTTTTCAATACCGAAAAATTCTTCGGCTTTCTTAACACCGCTCTGTGTGAGGGTTGCTGTTTTCTGCTTTTCATCAACAACATAATCAATGTCGTTTTCCTTGTAATATTCCTCCATATCCTCTTTTGCGTCAAGTTCTGCAAAACGCTGAACTTTAAGAGTTTTTGCAAAAGCGTCAGCCTTTGCGTAAAGGTCTGTTGACTTGTCGCCCTTACCCGAAATAATAAGAGGAGTTCTCGCTTCATCAATGAGGATTGAGTCAACCTCATCGACAATCGCAAATGCGTGCGGACGCTGAACCTTGTTTTCCTTGTAAACTACCATGTTGTCACGGAGGTAGTCAAAACCGAGTTCGTTGTTTGTTCCGTATGTAATGTCTGCGGCATAAGCCTTTTTTCTGCCCTCGTTATCGAGATCGTGGCAGATAAGACCAACCGAAAGACCGAGGTACCTGTAAAGCTTGCCCATCCACTCTGAGTCACGGCGGGCAAGGTAATCGTTGACTGTTACAATGTGAACACCTTCGCCTGTAAGAGCGTTGAGGTATGCAGGGAGGGTAGCAACCAAGGTTTTACCTTCACCGGTTTTCATCTCAGCGATTCTGCCCTGGTGAAGAACGATACCGCCGATAATCTGAACGGGGAAGTGCTTCATACCAAGCACTCTCCAGCCTGCCTCACGACAGGTTGCAAATGCTTCGGGGAGAATATCGTCTGTTGTTTCGCCGTTGGCAAGTCTTTCTTTAAGAATTGTTGTCTGGTTCTTGAGTTCACTTTCGCTCATAGCCGCATATTTATCTTCGAGTGCAAGCACCTTGTCACAGATTGGTTGCACACGCTTAACTTCACGCTTGCTGTAGTTGCCGAACATAGCCTTTAAAAAATTCATCAGGGTTCTTCCTTTCAATGTACCGAAAAAATCGGTCAAACTGTATTTTCAATAATATAATTTTAATTTACTGCACCGCAGACGCTCCAAGGCTCTTTGCAGCCTGAATCATTGCGGCCTCAACCACGGGACCGGCATATCGAAAACCGAAACCCGAATCCTGTACAACACAGGCAAAGGCGAGAGGGCAGTCCTCATCTTTTGAGTAGCCGACCATCCAGCCGTTAGGGTTCTTATCATCGCCGACTTCACCCGTACCTGTTTTGGCACAGACTGTAAGTCCGCCGAAAAGGTTGTCGCCGTAGTAATCCGAAACGGTGTATCTCATAACATCATCAAGCTTTGTCGCCGTATCGGATGAAAAAAGTTCCTGTCCGCTGCTCTTGTAGTTTATGCCGAGTGCGGAGAGTATGGACTCATCTTTGATAAGGGTAGGGTTTGTAGCCTTACCGCCGTTTGCGATTGCACCGCAGATAATTGCCATCTGCATCGGGTTTACCTTGTCATTATACTGACCTACGCCCGACCAGCCAAGCTGGTTTTCATTGGCATCGCTGACATCATATGAACCTTTTGCGGTTTTAATTCCGTCAACATCAAAGGAGCTGTTAATGCCGATTTTCTCGGCAGTTTTTGTCATTGTGTCACTTCCGAGTTCAACGGCAAGCTTTGCAAAAACAATATTGCAGGAATGTGCCATTGCCTCTTTATATGTCAGCGTTCCGTGAGTTTCCGTACAGGTAACTTCACTTCCGCCTATGTTCTCACTTCCGTTACAAACCCAAGTGCGGTCATAAAGGTCGGGAATATTCTCGATTGCCGCCGCAGATGTAACGATTTTGAAGATTGAACCCGGGGTAAAGGTTGACGAAAGCACATTATCAAGGTAAACGCCCTCGTATTCGCTTTCGTTGTCCTCGGTAATTTCGGGAGGAGCCTGCGGATCGTAAGCCATGGTGCTTATGGAACAAATAACCTCGCCTGTTTTGTAGTTATATATTACACAGGCACCTTTTTTGTTATAAGCTGCAAGAACATCATAAGCCGCCGCACAGGTTGCGGAATCGACTGTCAGCTTTATATCGTGAGAGGCACGCAATGATTCCGGCATATTAAGTCCGAAAACAAGGTTATAGCCTATCAGCTGAGAACGATACATACTTTGAACAGCCGTTGAAATGTTAAGGCTGTCATCACCGACAACATGAAGCAGAGATTTTCTTACGCTCTCGCTTTCGTTATAAACTCTTTTACCGTCAACCGTCTGTGCAAGAGCCGTGCCGTTGCGGTCATAGATCGCTCCTGCCTGTGCAAGGCCGCCGTCACCTGCTATATGCGCATTATATGCCTGATCGACCCAATCGTCTGCCCCTGTTACAAGCTCAAAGGCAAGATAGCCGAGTCCGCCGATAAACGCAAGCGCAACTATATATATAAGTGTACTTCTGCGAAGTATTTTTTTCAAACCTTACACCACCCTGTGTATCAGTAGGGGCGTTCATTGGACGCCCGCAAGTAAAGGCACTAATTTTATTTAATACCAAAGTACATATATGAAAAACAAGTTTTCAATTTACTGCCGTTATCTTTTTACCGAATAAGTTCTCTCGTCTGCGGCTTTGATGAATGCAACAAGTCCCCAACAAGACATAATACTTGAACCGCCGGCAGACACAAACGGAAATGTTACGCCTGTGAGCGGAAGGACATCGGTTGCACCGAAAACATTGAGAGAAAGCTGAACGACAAAAAGTCCTGCCGCACAGCACGCTGAAATTGAATAAAAGGTACTTCTGCTTCGGGTTGTAATTGCCCTTGCATAAATAAACATTGCACCTACTGCCACGGCAAGTGTGAACGCAACGATAACTCCCATTTCTTCCGAAACAAGTCCGAAAACAAGGTCACTTTCGGATGCGGCAACCTGCTTTAAAAAACCGTTGCCGATACCTACACCGAAAAGTCCGCCGCTTGCCATATATGTGAGAACTCTTGCCTGCTGATAACCGAGGTTGTCCTGAGTATGTTCCCACACATGACGCCAGCCCGAAAAACGGTCGGCAACATACGGTTTAAACTTGAGGACAAAGGTTACGCCGAAAATTGCGGCGGCAACAGCAAGAATAATCGTCTTGAAATCGCCCGAGCGCATAAACGCTGTGAGCAAAAATGTTACAAAGAAGATGAGCGCAGTACCGAAGTCACCCATAAGAGCCAAAAGTCCGACGCAGACTGCCGAGAAGATAATGTACTCAAGCAGGTTCTTCTTTGTCATCAACACATCAAGCGAACTTGCACCGATAAAGATGAAAATAATCTTTGCAAGCTCTGACGGCTGAAATGAAAACGAGCCGATATAAATCCAGTTGGCGGCGCCGTTTGTAATCTTACCGAATACAATTGTTACCCCCAAAAGACCAACCGCACAAATCATTGCCGGAAGTCTGAGTTTATTTACCTTATCGGGATCTTCAATCAGCTTGATAATTATGCAGAAGAAAATCATACCTATTGCGGCGGCAACAAGCTGAACATAAGCCGAGCGTTCCGACTGTCTGATAAGCATCATTACGCCTATGCCCGTCAAAAACAGGGCAAGCGATTCAAGCTCAAAATTTACTCTGCGAATTACAAAATAGGAGATAAAGAAGAATCCCCATTCAACAGCCGCAAGAGCGCCGAACAGCACGAGCGGAGCCATTGTATTTGTGCCGTCATTCCAGAACATTGCCTGAACGCACATAAAGAAGTGAAAAAATGTAATAAGAAGCATAAGCTTCCACGATTTCATTGCAGGCTTATCGCTGACCTTTGAGAAAAACCAGCTCGACTGCAACGGCTGTTGGAACTCCTCGCCTCTTTTTACTATAAGGCTTGTACCGCCTATTGTTATTGTATCGTCAATAAGCACCTTTGCTCTGCCTCTTGTTCTTTTGCCGTTGAGCATTGTGCCGCTCTTTGAGTCGGTATCGCTTACATACCAACCGTCTTTACGGCGAAGGAGTACGCAATGATTTCTTGAAACCGTCGGGTCATCAACGGTTACATCACTGCTTTTACTTCTGCCGATTGAATTTTCCCAAAAAAGCACGGGGAGCATCTCGCCCGTTGCAGGGTTCAAAAGTGAAATCAAAGGAGTTTCGGGACGGCGGCGACGGCGCATTGCGGCAAAGCACTGGTACACAATTATTATTGCATAAACAGGCATAAGAAAACGCAGTGCAACAACACCCATATCGAAAATTATCGAAAGATCCGGCACTTTTTTCAACTCCTTCACAAATCATATGTCCTAAAAATAAGCATACTTAAAGTTATACAGTTTAAATAATAATCCAATTTCCTCCAAAAGTCAATAGCCGAGTGCCTCGGCAGCCAATTCGTGAAGACAGTTTGTACAATAAAAAGACTTATGACGCCCGAGCGTTACTATCTATATTATAAGTGAAGTAACTTTGTAGCCGAGTGTCTCGGCAGTCAATTCGTGAAGATAGTTTGTACAATAGAAAACTAAAAATGCCCGAGCGTAGCATTGTAATTGTTCATGCAATTTCAATGTAACGGCGAACCGTGTTTGCTCGTCTGAAATAAGGAGCAAAACAAAAAACAATATTACTCAATAAAGTATTTTTTATCAAAATTTGCTTAAAATATCGGCAAAGTTTTATTATTTTAATTTTGGATAACACCTTGATTTTTTTAATTTTATAGCATATAATAACTGTGATAGATGTTTGATTACTCATCTTATCGTTGAGTGTTTCGCCACTTGTTTAAAGAGCGAGTGTTTTTATCGTTGAGCGTTTCGCCGCTTGTAAAAGTGCGAGTGTTTTTATCGTTGAGCGTTTCGCCGCTTGTAAAAGTGCGAGTGTAAAAGTAATCAAAAAGCGGGTACTCTTTGCCCGCTTTTATTTTTAATGAGGTAGAATATGAAAATCGCATTTTACAATGTAGACTTGGAATACATTGATTATCTTAAACAATACGAAACTTCAGTCCGTGGATTTACAAGAGTACCTAATGTTAATTATAGAAGCGGTAACAACAAGTTTTTCTATGGGACGGTTCTCAACATTAATAGAATTGACTACTTTGTACCTATATCATCAAAACAACACAATAGACAGGACGATATACAAATCAAACCAAAAAACGATAAATACTGTAATGAGTATGCAACATTAAGATTTGCCTATATGTTACCTATTCCACATAAGTGCATCAATATGTTGAATATCAACGGAATTACCAACAACACACGAAGAGAAAGAATCAGAAAAGAACTTGCTTTTTGTAACAAGTATAGAGATAAAATTAAAAAGCAAGCACAAAACACCTACTACCGTATCACAAACAAAGTAAACGATAGACTTGTTCATAACAGCTGTGACTTTAAATTACTTGAACAAGCATACATAGATTTTTGTAATGAACATAATATTCCCATTGACAAAAATAAAGTCAATTAACGCAAAAGGCCTCACGAAATTCGTGAGGTCTTTTATCATGATATATCTATGAGGATTAATGAAGACTTTTCATTTTATCGGCTTTATCACGGCATATATGCGACCATTTGCAGTCACCGCACACCTGCGAAAGCCTGTCTTTTAAAATTATATTTTCCCTTGCAATTCTCGAAAGCTCTTTCCAATCGGCAGTATCGCCGATTTTCATTCCGAGTAAATCAAGACATCTTTTGTCATAGCATGACGCCTTACCCGTAACATCGCAGCTGCCGTTGTCACGGTTCGGACACGATGAACAAATTTCGTCACAACCGCCCGTAAGCGTAAGGTTTGCGTTGTTATTTTCAAGAACTGACACTATTTTTGCCATTCCGCAGACAAATTCATCGCTGTAACCCTTGCCTTCAAAAAACTGCACACAAAGGCTGTGATGCGGTCTGAACTTAAAGCTTAACGATTTTGTCAAGACGATTCACCAAAACTGTTGCAACAACAATCTTTGCAGCATCTGCAAGAAGGAACGGAACAACGCAGGTGAGAAGTGCGGCAACAAAGTCTGTATGCATTGCAATCATAAACCAGATTGTACCGAAAAGATAGCATACTGCAAGGCCTGCAACCATTGAAACCGCAAGCACCCAAAGCTTTCTGCCGAGAAAATCAGTCATAAGTCCAACGATAAGCGCCGTAAAGAGGAAACCAATGATATAACCGCCTGTCGGACCGCCGAGAACGCCGATTCCGCCTGAGAATCCTGCAAACACGGGAACACCGATTGCACCGAGGAGAACATAAACCGCAACGCTGATGAGTCCTCTTTTCCAACCGAGCATAGCCGCAGCCATAAAGATGCCGAGAGTCTGAAGTGTGAACGGAACTGTCATCGGAATCTGAATCTGTGCGCACACTGTGATGATTGCGACGAACATCGCCATATACACAAGGCTTAATACATTACTTTTTGATTTACTGTTTGTTTTTGCTTCTGTCATAAAATTACCTCTCCTTTGCAAAACCGCTTATTTTGTTTTGCAGATTGTCAACCAAATTGTTTTATCAGTTGACAATTATTATAGTACCGATTATCGCATTTGTCAACCCAATTTATGTTTTAAAGTGACAATTACAATCCGTTTTGATGTAACAATTGACTTTACAACCGTCTTATAATACAACTGAGTTAACCAAACAGAACATAAAAAACAGGGACAGCATTTTGCTGTCCCTGAAATTTTTGTAAAGATTAAGTTTGCGTGCTTACAATTAAGCCTTGTTAACCGAACCGAAGAGTTCCATCTTTTCCTTAACAGTAGCCTTGATAGCCTCTGCACCGGGAGCGAGGAGCTTTCTTGGATCGAAGCCCTTGCCTTCGAGATCCTTGCCCTCTTCAATGTACTTTCTTGTAGCTGCTGCAAATGCGAGCTGGCACTCTGTGTTAACATTGATCTTTGAAACGCCGAGTGAGATAGCCTTCTTGATCATGTCAGCAGGGATACCTGTACCGCCGTGGAGAACGAGCGGCATCTCGCCTGTAAGCTGCTGGATAGCGTCAAGAGTTTCAAAGCTGAGGCCCTTCCAGTTTGCAGGATACTTACCGTGAATGTTACCGATACCTGCTGCGAGCATTGTTACGCCGAGGTCTGCAACCATTTTGCATTCCTTAGGATCTGCGCATTCGCCCATACCGACTACGCCGTCTTCCTCGCCGCCGATTGCACCAACCTCAGCCTCAAGTGAAAGACCAAGCTTGTTACAAGTTGCAACGAGTTCCTTTGTTTTTTCAATGTTTTCTTCGATCGGATAGTGTGAACCATCGAACATGATTGAGCTGAAACCGGCTTCGATGCACTTCTTAGCGCCTTCATATGAACCGTGGTCAAGGTGGAGAGCAACAGGAACTGTGATGTTGAGTTCCTCGAGCATACCGTTTACCATACCAACGACTGTTTTGTAGCCGCACATATATTTACCGGCACCCTCAGATACACCGAGGATAACAGGTGAGTTGAGTTCCTGTGCTGTTAAAAGAATTGATTTTGTCCATTCAAGGTTGTTGATGTTGAACTGACCTACTGCATAGTGGCCTGCCTTTGCTTTTGTAAGCATTTCTTTAGCGTTTACTAATGGCATTTTAATCTTCCTTTTTTAAAAAATTTCAGCAGACAAGCGTCCCCACCTGCCGATTTAAGTTTATTATACAATATATTTTTGAAAATATAAAGACCTAAAAAGAAGATTTAGTGAAAATTTTAACAATTAGTCGAAAAATTCTTCATTTTGTCCTGTTTTAGTCAATTATCACTAAACTTTCAAAATAAACTCACACTTCCGTAACACAACAAGGTTGATTTTGATTTTGTGAAAAGGTATAATATAAATGTAAATTACAATACTTGATTTTGGTCAAGCGTTGTATGATAATATTTTTTGTAAACTATCCCGTAGGGGTAGTCTTGCGACCGCAAGTAATGACAGATATTTTATTGCAAACAAAGTTTTATAAATATAACAAAACAACCGATATCGTGACTGGCGGATGATATCCGCCCCTACGAAATATTTGTTCATTTCGGCAATTTGCTTGCAAAAAATTTTGTTTCATTACTTAAGGACAAACGCAGTTTGTACCCCACGGTAACAAATAAATGTAGGAGTAACTTTTATGGACAATTTTGACAACAACAATATGGGTGGGTTTGAACCGCAAAAGCCGTTCACAGAAAAGCCCGTACAAAACAATAGTATGAACACGGAACAGACAATTCCCGTTTCCGAACCCGAAACACAGGAAGAACAGGCTCAGAATGTTCAGCCGCAGAACGGCAACACACCTTACGGTGATTATATTTTCGGCAACAACAATCAAAATACGGCAAACAATGCAAATCCGACTGAAAATGTTCCGCCGTATCAGCAGAATCAAAATCCGAATCCGAACACCTACGCTCAGCCGTGGCAGTACGGTTACGGTCAGTATCCCTACAGCGGACAGAATCCGCAGTATAATCAGAACAATCAGCAGTACGGACAGTATCAGAACAACACAGGATACAATCAGAATGTACCGCCGTATCAGCAGAATATGTACGGACAGCCTCCCTACGGCAACAACGGTACATACAATCAGCAATACAATCCGCAGATGTTCGCACAGTACCCCCAAAAGAAAACAAAGGGCGGAATAATTGCGTTGATTATCGTTCTCTGTTCACTTCTTACAATCGGTTTTATCGGCATGATGGTGTACGGATTTTCGGCTGACATAAAAGAAGATTTGAACAACGACCGAAGTGATTCGGGCAATTCGTTCAGACTTCCGAATAAAGACAGCACAACACCGTTTGAAACCCTTCCCGACACATCTTCGCAGGGTAAAACCCACGATGAGTCGGACTACAGTGACAAGGTGAACAAGGATTACTCGGGTATGAAGCTTGAAAGCAATCCGAAAGACGCAAAAACAAACAACAGCTACACAGCCGCAAAAGCGTCAGAAAAGGTTTCCGACTCGGTAGTCGGCATTCTCTGTTACTCGGACGATGTACCCGATCAGGCTGACACAACAACCGCATCTTCACAGGGAAGCGGAATTATCTTCTCACAGGACGGCTATGTTATCACAAACGCTCATGTAATCGGCAACAGCAAAACAGCCTATGCGATCAGAGTTGTAACATCTGACGGCAAGGTATACAAGGCAGGTGTTGTAGGTTACGATTCAAGAACCGATATTGCAGTTCTCAAAATGGACGATGCAAAGGGACTTACCCCTGCAACATTCGGCGATTCGTCACAGCTTGAGGTTGGTCAGGATATTATCGTAGTCGGCAATCCCGGCGGTCTTGACTATCAGAACACAACAACCAAGGGCGTTATTTCGGCGCTTGACAGAAAGCTTTCAACATCAAGCCTTACAAAGTACATTCAGACAGATGCCGCAATCAATCCGGGCAACTCGGGCGGTCCGCTTGTAAACTACTACGGTCAGGTTGTCGGAATTACAACTTCAAAGATTGTTTCCGAAACTTACGAAGGTATGGGCTTTGCAATTCCGTCACAGACAGTAAAAAGCATTGTTGACACACTTGTAAAGAACGGCTATGTTGAAGGCAGAGTAAAAATCGGCATTTCGGGCATTGCAGTAACCTCCGATCAGGCATCAAATTACAACATTCCGCAGGGCATTTATGTTCAGAGTATCGTATCGGGCGGCCCGTGTGACGGCACAAGCCTTGAAGAAGGCGATATCATCACAGAGGTTGACGGCGAAACAATTACAAGCTTTGCAGATGTTTATGCGATTCTTGAAACCCACAAGCCGGGGGACAAAATCAAGGTTAAATATTACAGCTCATCATCGGGCGACGGTGAGGTTGAAATCACACTTCAGGAAGATAAGTAATTTTAATATAAGAATATCACCAAAAGCAAGAGGGCAGTCACGGCAATGTGACTGCCCTCTTGCTAATTGAAAATTAAAAGTAAAAAATTGCAGGGGTGAACCGTGTTCGCCCGTTCGTGTGCGATGCACACGATTGAACGCATAGCGTTCAAATATCATATGCAACTCATTTATATAATTTGATTTTACATAAACATTGCGTCATTATTTTTTAACGGGGATAAAATTCCGCAAAAATCCTGCACTTCTTCCTTTCAGGTAAAACCAACCTATGGTGTCAAAAACTACCGCTCCTACAAAATTAACAAGCAAATCTTTCATTGTATCGATCAGACCGATGTCAAGGTAACCGTTAATACCGAGATTTTCACCGTTCACAACGGTTGATGTTATATCTCTGATGTGCATTATCACATTCGGCTTGCCCGAAATCAAACCCGAATGTATTGCCGTGATTACGGTGTCCTTTTGCATATCCTTTTCAAAAAGCATATCCGCACCAAACTCAAAAAACTCCCACACAACACCGACTGTCATTGAAAAGCAGAACGAAAACAGGCACACAAACATGGGCGAGAGGCTCAATTTCACCCGCTCGCTTCTGTTCAAAATATCGGTCAGTCCAAAACCAACGCCTGCACAGATAAAGCCGTTCACAGTATGGAGCAATGAATCCCATATCGGAATCTTTTCGTAGAACGCACCGAGCTCACCCATAACATTTGCCGCAAACACGAACAGCACAACAATCGTTTCAAGCACACTCGGCAACGCTACCGACAGCTTTCGGTCGATGAACAACGGAAGCATCAACAGTCCGAGCGTTAACACGCAGGTCATGACATTCTCCCATTTTCCGTTTAAAATGCCGGCAGTCAAAAGTGACACAAGTATGAGCCTTATAATGATGTAAACGCCTGCCTTAACCTTGTGCTGTCGCATTTCACGCACATTCAGCCACCGTGCAAGCCTTTGAAAAAATCCTTTAAGTCGTTTTTTCATAATATCCCCCGATTTTTACACTTATTTTTTCCTTAAAAACGAGATAAACCCCTGTAAAATTGTATTAGCTTTTTCTGCCTGATATTACCGCAAAATAAAAAAGCCACCGCCATCTGCGATGACTCATAAGCATTGATATTAAATTACTTTTTCTCTGACTTCTCTGACGATTCGGCTTTTTCGCCATTTTTTTCAGCCTCAAGCTTTTTCTTGAGTTCCTCTTTGCCGACAGCAAGCATCAGCTTGATACGGTTCTCCTGATTTACCTTCGGCGCACCCGGATCATAGTCGATGGTAACGATATTGGCATTCGGTCTGATTTCTTTAATCTTTCTGATTGCGCCCTTACCGTTGATATGATTCGGCAGACAACCGAAAGGCTGTGTGCATACGATATTCTCATAGCCTGTATCGGCAAGTTCAATCATCTCGGCTGTCAGCAACCAACCCTCGCCCATCTTACTACCGTAGCCGATAACACCTTTTACAAGCTCCTTTGTGTGAGCATATCTGTGAGGCGGAACAAAGCCGTACTTTTCAGCGGCATCAACCATAAGTCCCTCAAGCTTTGTGAGGTAGTTAAGAAGCATCGAACAGAATTTGTATTTAACTCTGCTTCCTCCGAACATCTTATAGTCCTCAATACGGTTATCAACCTTAAATGATGCAAAACCCATAAGACCGGGTACGCAAACCTCGCAATCCTGATCTGCAAGAAAGTCCTCAAGACCGTTGTTAGCCATTTTGGAGTATTTTACATAGATTTCGCCGACAATACCGACTTTAACCTTCGGCACTTTGTTAAGCTCTATTTTTGTAAATGACTTTGTAATTCGGTCAAGAGTTTCGTCAATTTCTTCAAGAGTGTAGCCCTTGCCCTGTATGAGCATATCGGAAATCTTATCCGTCCACTCATCAACAAGCGCCATACTTTCGCCCTTGTTCACTTCATAAGGCTTTGTCTGGTTTGAAAGCAGCATTAACTGGTCGCCGTACACAAGACCGCCGACAAATCTGCGGATAAGCGGAAGTGTGAGCGAAAAGCCGCTGTTGTGCTCCATACCGAACGAAAGTGAAATTACGGGAACGAACTCAAAGCCTGCCTTTTTGAGAGCCTTTCTCAAAAGGAAAATGTAGTTTGACGCACGACATCCGCCGCCTGTCTGAGTAATCATCAGGGCAACCTTGTGAACATCATACTTTCCGCTTTGCAGAGCATTGATGAACTGACCTATAACCAGCAAAGCCGGATAACAGGTATCGTTGTGAACATATTTAAGACCTGTCTGCGCAATCTCCGGACCTGTTGTGTCGAGCAAATCAGACTTATAGCCGTAGTAGTTGAACACCTTTTCAAGTATTTTAAAATGAATAGGCGCCATATTGGGCATAAGAATTGTGTATTCCTTTTTCATCTGCTTTGTAAACAGCAAACGACCTGTTTTTTTGTCATACTTCAACTCTGCCATAACAGAATTTCCTTTCATCAATCGTTTTCAAGCGCAGCAAGCAAACTGCGGATTCGGATTTTAACTGCTCCGAGGTTTGTAATTTCATCTATCTTAATCTGAGTGTAAATCTTATTTTTGCTTTCAAGAATTTCTCTTACCTCATCGGTTGTAATCGCATCAACACCGCAGCCGAAGGATACAAGCTGAACAAGCTCCATGTCCTTTCTTGTTGTAACATATTTTGCCGCCGCATAAAGTCTTGCGTGGTATGTCCACTGGTTAAGAACATGAGTCCGGAAATGTTCAACTCTCGGAGAAATAACATCTTCGCTGACGATTGCAACATCAAAGCCTGAGATAAGTCTGTCGATTCCGTGGTTAATTTCGGGATCAATATGATATGGTCTGCCTGCAAGAACAAAAATCTTTTTGCCCTCTTTTTCAGCCTTGGCAATAATCTCGCTGCCCTTGTCGATAACCTTTTTTCTGTAATTTTCCTGTTCCTGATATGCAAGCTTAGCCGCATTTCTTACCTCGTTAAGAGTGAGGTCGGGGAAGTGGAACGAAAGTCTTTCATAGGCTTTCTTCGGAAAATCGTTCGGGCGGTGAATACCAAAGTATTCCTTTATGAAGTGAACCTTGCGTATATCCTTCATATTGTTTTTGATAACCTCGGGATAGTAAGCAACAACAGGACAGTTGTAATGGTTATCTCCGAGATGCTCGTCAAAATTATAGGAAAGACAGGGGTAGAAAATTGTTTCTGCACCCATATCAATAAGAGTCTGAATGTGACCGTGAACAAGCTTTGCAGGGAAGCAAACGGTATCGCTCGGAATTGTCTGCTGACCTCTCTGATAAAGCTTTCTTGTTGAATACGGTGAGTGGAACACCTCAAATTTAAGTTCTGTAAAGAATCTGTACCAGAACGGATAAAGCTCATACATATTGAGCGCCATAGGAATTCCAAGCTTACCTCTTATGCCTTCAACAGGCTTGTAGGAATCAATGAGATTCAGCTTATAGGCATACATATTCATATCGTTTGCAGGAGCTTTCTTTGTGATCGGTCTTTCACAACGGTTTCCTGCAATAAACTTTCTGCCCTTGCCGAATGAATTTATTGTAAGACGGCAGTTGTTGTTGCACATACCGCAGTTTGCAACCTTGATTTCGTGAACAAATTCATCAAGTCCCTTTTTGTCGGTAATTGTACTCTTGCCAACGCCCTTTGACTTTTTCTTTGCGTAAAGAGCCGCACCGTAAGCACCCATAAGTCCTGCAATGTTAGGACGGACAACTTCAACGCCCATTTCCTGTTCAAATGCACGCAAAACAGCATCGTTAAGGAAAGTACCGCCCTGAACCACAACACGCTTGCCGAGTTCGTCGGGGCTTGACGCACGAATAACCTTGTAAAGGGCATTCTTTACAACGCTGAGTGAAAGACCTGCCGAGATATCTTCAATTGTTGCGCCGTCTTTCTGAGCCTGCTTAACGCTTGAATTCATGAATACGGTACAGCGTGAGCCGAGGTCAACGGGACGCTTTGCAAAAAGTCCGAGCTTTGCAAAGTCGGCAATCTCATATCCGAGAGCGTTTGCAAAAGTCTGCAAAAAGCTTCCGCAACCCGATGAACAAGCCTCATTAAGGAATATATTGTCAATTGCACCGTTATGTATCTTAAAGCATTTGATATCCTGTCCGCCGATATCGATGATAAATTCAACATCGGGCATAAAGTATTTTGCGGCGGTAAAGTGGGCGATTGTTTCAACAATGCCGTAATCAACCGCAAATGCGTTCTTTACAATGTCCTCACCGTAACCTGTTACGGCAGAAGAAACAACATTTATTTCGGGATTTATTTCGTAAACCTCGTCAAGGAATTGCTTCATAATCTCAACGGGGTTTCCCTTTGATGGCAGATATTTTGAATAGAGCAACTCACCGTCATCATTGAGAACAACACCCTTTACGGTTGTTGAACCTGCGTCCATTCCTATATAAGCCTTGCCGGTGTAACCCTTTAGCTCCTTCTGCTTAACATCAGCCTTTGCATGACGGTCGCAGAATTTTCTGTACTCCTCTTCGTTTTTAAAGAGGGGCTGATTGAACGCAAAGTTACCGCTGCCACGGTAGTTCTTTACCTTTTCGATAACCTCGTCAAAATCAATAGTCTTTTCGGCACACAAAGCCGCACCGCAGGCAACATAATAAAGTGAATTTTCGGGGCAGATGCCCTTTGTTCCGAGCGTGCGGTCAAAGCAGTTTCGCAGTTCGCTCATAAATGTAAGAGGTCCGCCGAGATATACAATCTGACCTTCAATTTCTCTGCCCTGTGCAAGACCTGCAACAGTCTGGCTTACAACCGCATTGAAAATACTCTCTGCGATGTCGCTCTTCCTCGCACCCTGATTAAGGAGCGGCTGAATATCGGTCTTTGCAAACACACCGCATCTTGATGCGATTGTGTATGTCTTTTCGTGCTGTTTTGCAAGCTCGTCCATATCCTCAAGCTTAACATTCAGAAGTGTTGCCATCTGGTCAATAAACGCACCCGTGCCGCCGGCGCAGGTACCGTTCATTCTTACCTCAAGTCCGTTTGTGAGAAACAATATCTTTGCATCCTCACCGCCGAGTTCAATTATAACATCTGTACCCGGAATAAAAGTATTGGCGGCAACTCTTGTTGCGTAAACCTCCTGAATAAAATCAACGCCGACAGACTCGGCAACACCCATTCCGGCAGAACCCGAAAGAGCCACCGAGGCATTTTCAACGCCGTCAATCCTTGTCCGTACAAGTGCAAGAATTTCTGCAATCTTTTCCGTAATTCGGGAATAATGCCTTTCATATGTGCTGTATATTAATTTGTTTTCGTCGTCAAGCACAACACATTTTATTGTTGTTGAGCCAATATCCAATCCTAATTTCAACTTGTGCCTCCGAAATCAATACATAGTAATCTCATTGTGCATATCTAGTTAATTATAGTATTTTTTGCCAAGAAAATAATTCTAATTCAGAATATTTTCACCTTTGATGAATTTTACCATTTTTATCACAAAAATTCAATACACATAAAGGGCATAATGTATAATCTACTGCATATAATTTGCCCTCAAAAGCAAAGCGGAGCATTGTTCCGACTTTAATATATCTTAAAAATGCAGAAAAACCTGCCGAAATCGGCAGGTCTTTAGCTTTAAGTATTTACATTATCAGAAAAGTTCACCGTGAGGAGCTTCACCGTCATCTGCCTCGTCTGAATCTGCGGACTCGGAGAATCCTTCTTCACGCTTTGCCTCAAGCTCTGCCTTGAGGTCGCAGATGTTTGTAAGATGCTCGGGTTCTGCCTTTTCTTCGGTAACAGCCTCGGGCTGTTTTTCAACAGGCTTTTCCTCTTTAAAAGGAGATGACTTGTAGTCGCCCTCATTTGAGCAAGCTACTGTAATATCAACAATATCATCCTCTTTAACCTCGGGAGCAACCTCGGGATTGCCGTAGAAAATATCGTTTGAGCTGTTGACAATCTTTCTGTAACGCTCTCTTGCTTTTGCGATTTTGGCCTTTGAAGTATCAATAACCTTCAAAAGCTTTTCGCACTCGGCATCATTAATTTCAGTGCCTTTCTTTCTGCTGTCGTACATAACCTTTCCGAGAGCAATATATGCTCTGTTCATAAGCTCGCTTTCGCTTTTCATAACAAGTCTTAATCTGTTGAGCTTTGCGTTTGTTCTGTTCTTTTCTACTATTGTCTGAGCTACCGATGAAATTGTATCAACGGCTGTATTTACTGTTCCTTTTACACTGTCAAGTATCGTCATAGTAAATTTCTCCTTTAAAACCGCTTTGGCACAAACACTCTGACACATTCTGCCGTGGCGAATAATATTAAACTTATTTCTATTATTATGACAGATTTTTTTGATAAAATCAACATTTTTTTAAAATTTACTTGTTAAAATCACGGTCAATTGCTATAATTAGTTTCATAGAGTGTTAAAGAGGTGGTTTGGATGCCTGAAAAGAAAATTACCAAGGCAATCGTCTGCCCAATGTGCGGTGAAATGAGCAAGGCTGATGTTTACACCAGCATCAACCCGTCCGTAACAAAGGGTGTGCGCAGAAGAGCGCTTGACGGTGAGCTTTTTGCATGGAAATGTCCGTCATGCGGATACTCCGCAAGGCTCACATATCCGATTCTCTACAATGATATGAAGAATCGTTTTATGGTGTATTTCATTCCCAAAATTGATCATTTTCAGCTCTGCGACAACGAGCTTGAAGAAAAATACAGCAATCTCCGCAACATAAGCAAACGAATTGTTCCGACCTTCAATTCGTTCAAGGAGAAAATTTTTATCTTTGAGTCGGGACTTGACGATATGTCGGTTGAGCTTACAAAGCTTGCAATCAGCCAAACGGTTTCAAAAAAGCTTAACGGTGCGGAAATTCATGACGGATACCTTTCAATGTACGATCGTGAACGCAACACAATGGGATTTACATATTTTACAGGTGAAAAGCATACGCCGTATGTTCAGACAGCAAGACTTGAAATTTATGTTAAATCGAAGAAAATTGTCGATTCGCTTGCATATAAGGACAAAAAGTTAAAGGGCTTTCTTAAAATTGACCGTGAATGGGCAGAAAACATTCTCTACCGCTACAAGCGCATGAAGCATATTGAAAAGCTTAACAAGCTGAAAGAGTAAGCTGTTACTGTAGTCAGTCAATTCTTTTGGTTTAAAAAGCACCTGCAAATAAGTGACATATGCACTGTAAAGAAAACAGCTAAAGAATATCCGTAAACATAAACTCGTTAAAGCAAAAATGCATAAAAATTTCCGCCGTACCGTTCGGAGCGGCGGAATCATTCCGCTTAATATTTTTTGTATTTGCAATTCAAACTTGTTAGAATGCCGATACAATCGTGGATTTTCGTTGCACAAAAAAATCAGGGATCGACTCAAAGAGCCGATCCCTTTTTAATTTATTGAAAAGATTGGTAATTACTTGTTAACAGCTTCATAAACTGCAACTGCGCAAGCAACTGTAGCACCAACCATCGGGTTGTTACCCATACCGATAAGACCCATCATTTCAACATGAGCAGGAACAGAAGATGAACCTGCGAACTGAGCGTCACCGTGCATTCTGCCCATTGAGTCTGTAAGACCGTATGATGCAGGACCTGCACCCATGTTATCGGGGTGAAGTGTACGGCCTGTACCGCCGCCTGATGCAACCGAGAAATACTTAACGCCGTTCTCATTTGCCCACTTCTTGTATGTACCTGCAACGAGGTGCTGGAAACGAGTCGGGTTAGTAGAGTTACCTGTGATAGATACACCTACATTTTCATGCTGCATGATTGCAACACCTTCACGAACATCGTCAGCGCCGTAGCAGCGAACTGCAGCTCTTTCACCGTCTGAGAAAGCTCTCTCTTCAACGATTTTAAGCTCTGATGTGAAATAGTCAAACTGAGTCTTTACATATGTAAAGCCGTTGATTCTTGAAATAATGTAAGCAGCGTCCTTGCCAAGACCGTTAAGGATAACACGGAGCGGCTCTTTTCTTGCTTTGTTAGCGTTACGAGCGATACCGATAGCGCCCTCTGCTGCTGCAAAGCTTTCGTGACCTGCGAGGAATGCAAAGCACTTTGTTTCATCTCTGAGGAGCATTGCGCCGAGGTTACCGTGACCACGGCCAACATTTCTCTGCTCAGCTACTGAGCCGGGAATACAGAAAGCCTCAAGACCGATACCGATAGCTTCTGCTGCCTCTGAAGCAGTCTTTGCGCCCTTCTTAACTGCAACTGCACAACCGAGTGTGTAAGCCCAGCCTGCGTTTTCAAATGCGATCGGCTGAACGCCCTTTACGATGTCGTAGGGATCAAAACCGAGATCGTTACAAATTTTTCTTGCCTCTTCAAGATTTGCAATACCGTATTCGGCAAGGCACTTCTCAATTTTAGGCATTCTTCTTTCCATACCTTCAAATGTTACTGCCATTATGGTGTCCTCCTTACCGAATTATTCTTCACGAGGGTCAATGTACTTAGCTGCGCCGTCAAAACGACCGTACTGACCGATGTTGTTCTTGTATGCTTCGTTTGGCTCAACGCCGTGACGAATGTCCTCGAGCATTTTGCCGAGCTTTACGAACTGATAGCCGATAACTTCATCGTTCTCGTCAAGTGCTGTCTTGAGAACATAGCCTTCAGCCATTTCCATGTAACGAACGCCCTTAGCGTTTGTGCTGTACATTGTACCAACCTGGCTGCGAAGGCCCTTACCGAGATCCTCCATACCTGCGCCGATTGGAAGACCGCCCTCTGAGAAAGCTGTCTGGCTTCTGCCGTAAACGAGCTGCTCAAAGATGTTCTTCATAGCTGTGTTGATAGCGTCACAAACGAGGTCTGTGTTAAGGCACTCAAGGAGTGTTTTGTTAGGAAGAATTTCTGCTGCCATAGCTGCAGAGTGAGTCATACCCGAACAACCGATTGTTTCAACAAGAGCCTCTTCAACGATACCGTCTTTAACATTAAGTGTAAGCTTGCAGGCACCCTGCTGAGGAGCACACCAGCCAATGCCGTGTGAAAGACCTGAAATGTCTTTAATGTCATAAGATTTTACCCATTTGCCCTCTTCGGGAATAGGTGCAGGACCGTGCTTAGGTCCCTTTGCTACAGTGCACATATTTTCAACTTCTTTTGAATAAATCATGTGTACTTCTCCTTTCAATAAATTGTATGAGTCCGAAATCCTCAAACACCTATATTATACGGCTTAACCCGACATTTTTCAAGCATTTTTCGTTAATTTTTACAATTCCCCCACATTGTAATATTTCCCGTAGCAATTTTCCGTTTGATTTTGAAACGGTAAAAATAAAAACGGCAACCGTGAAACAAATCACCGATTGCCGTTAAAGTTTGCTTATTCTTCCCAAAACAATTCGTCAAGGGTTTTGTCAAGCGCTTTACATATTGCTATGCAAAGGTTAATTGTGGGATTGTAGTCGCCCTTTTCAATTGCGCTTATTGTCTGTCTTGACACCTTTACAAGTTCCGCAAGCTGTTGCTGTGACAAATCCTTTGCGGCACGGGCGCTTTTTAATCTTAAATTCTTCATTCTTCAACTGCCTTTTTGTCAATTATTGTTTTGATGACAACCATCACAAAAATACTTATTGCCCAAATCATTACAATGATAGGAATAATGTCAAGATTTGCTATTCCGTTTGTAACAAAGGTTTTTTTGCCGAAAGCAATTCCCAAATATTCTGCTCCCGCAATAAATGCCAAAACGCCTAAAAGACTCTTTCTGCCTTTATTTGATGTAAAATATGCGTCATTGAAAATGCTTATTCCGACGAATACGGCAGTTGAAAGAAACAGTCCTATAAACATTTGAACGCTGAGTTCAGCCCAATTAATCTCCAAAACATTAACTAAAGCGCAGACAATTATGTACCCGATAAGCACAAAAAATGCCGATTTATAAGCCTTGCCCCGTGCAAGAACCTGTCGTTCATCGTATTCCGTGTAAGTGTTCTTTTTCCTTTTAATGTTTGCGATAATGAGCGTTACGATAACTACGGCAATAAAACCACAACAAAAACCAAGCACCCAATAGTATTTTTCTCCCATAATAACATCTCCCAAATAAATCAGCCAATTTGCAGATTTATTCGTCCAACCGATAATCCGCAAATAATATTAAAAAATTTTATGTGTTTAGATGTGAATACTTAAAAAATCCACAATGCGTACAAAAAGCTTTCTGTACCATTATAGTACATTAAAAGTTACTTATTGTCAAGTATATTTTACATAATTTCAAAAATACTTTCATTTGGCTGTTTTGGAAAATTAAATTCGTTAAGAAACCTGTCAACTAAAACAAAACAAGACAAGCCCATATTTCAGAGCTTGCCTTGTGGAATTACTCACCGTCACGCTGTATTGTTTCATTAATAGCACGATTAACAAAGCCGTTCACGCTTTCGCCGTTCTTTTCTGCGTGGGCTTTGATAATATCCTTTCGACCTTTCGGCACAGCAACATTGATACGGTCATATGCTTTAGCGTTATATCGGTTGTTTGCCTCAATTCTTGCCCTACTGTTCTTATTTTCTGCCATTTCTTCACCGCCTGACCGTTAAAAATCTATTGACTTCAACTTGTTGTTGTTGTATAATATAGGTGAAAAGGAACGGCTTTAGCTGTTTCGCATTTGCGTATTTTTTTATTAAAAACCGCTCTGTATTGCGACTACAGGGCGGTTATTTCTTTATATTCTTAATGACTTCATTAAAAGCCACGAAAACAATTGCGAGAACAAACAAGTATGTAATCTCTGCCATTGGAATACACCCCCTTTCGCAAGGGAGCTGAAACAGCCGCCACCGTTCCTTTACAAATATTATTATAGCGCACCTCTTTACACTTAACAAGTACCAATATGCACAAATTATACGCTTAAACATTGTAGTATAATATAGTCACAGGATAAGGAAAGGGGAAAGCGATAATCAGTATGACCGCAACGCAATTGCAGTATATGCAAGATAGATTGTACAAGAATAATATTAATCAGTTTGGATTGGGTAACGGTATTGTTTTCTAAACAACAATAAAAAGGTATCGGTCTTTTTAACCAATACCTTTTTATGGAGCTGATAACGGGATTCGAACCCGTGACCTCGTCCTTACCAAACTGCCTTGTGTGTTTTTATGAGATTTTGCAAGGTTCAATAAACGGCTTTATAATGCGATTTTTAGTTATTTAGCTTTTATGGGATTTTATGGGTTGCTGTTTATTTTAGCGGAATTAAACGGCAAATAAGCGGCAAATAAGCGGCAGAAAAAGGGGCTTGAAATTGTGGGTGCGTTGCGGTGTATTTATGGTGTTGGTGTACTTGCCTTGTATGGCACGAAACAGGCAAGGTGTGTAACTTGCTTATAACTTGCTTTTTATCGCTATATTGGCATTTATACGGCTGTTATTTGTGTGTTATGCCGCTGTTTTAACTTGCTTATAACTTGCTATGCCGCTGTATATTCTCTTTTTAATGGGCTGAAAAATCTGACAATAGAAAAGCCGTGTATCTCTTTAGGGTGTTGCTTTTGTCACCACACGGAAGAAATACACGGCTTGTTGCGTTATTCAATTGTTTGCAGTGGGTTAATTGCTTTCGGTCTTTGATACTCCAAGCAGATAATCAGTAGTAACATTCAGAGCAATTGACAACCTTCGTATATTGTTCGTTGTCGGTGCTGTTTCAGCGGTTAAGTACCTGTATATCTGACTGCGTTGTACTCCCGATTTTCTCGCCAACTCTGTAGGGCTGATATTTCTTTTTATCATAGCTTTTTCAAACTGTTGCGAAAAAATTAAATCCGTTCTGTGTATTCTATCCATTTTGCTTGTATCCTTTCCCTGTCAAAGGTATTTGAATTCGGCTTTCTTAATGCTTTCGTTCAAGGTCTTGTGTGAAAACAACTTGCCCTCTGAAATTTTCTTCAGCTCTGCCATAGTGAAATCACCCTTGATATTAAGTATAACAACGGGTGTGTATCCGTTTTCAAGCAGAAAATCTTTAATGCACAACGCCCCGTCCGTTTCGTCTTTTACTGCTGATTTCGGTATTTGAAATTCATTGTGAAAATCTTCTCCGCTGCGGTCTTTATAATCTGCTATGTAATTGTAAAATGGAAATATGCTGTCCATTGTATGCTCCTTTCGTGTCCACAGTTTTATTATTCTGATAATGCGAAAGGTGGGAAAGTGGGAAAATGAGGGCTATTTTTTACCGCTGTATATATAAAATAAAAAATATTTCCCATATGTAAGGGTAGGAAAATCAACCCTTAAAATCCCACTTTCCCACCTTTTACAGGGTTTCGGGTAAAATATCAACGGTATTTTGGAATAAATCGGGGTTTATTCTTGCCCTGATAGCTTGTGAACCGTGTGAATTAAGAATGGGAACTTTGTGTGCTATTAGTTCTTCTTTGAAAAGTTTTTTACCTAATGCTTTAATACCCGATACCCTGCACCATTCGTTATATTCCCTTTGCACTTCAAGTAGTTTTACTTTTGGTGCGGAACGGTCATCAGGGTTATAAAGTATAAGCCCTTCGTTAATAAATTGCTGAATGTAATCGTTTTCGGATCTGTAATTGTTTAAAGCCTCTTTTGCTTTTTGCGTTGTAAGCAATCCATATTTGCGGTATTGCTTGTAACCGTCAAGCAACCAATTCAATACCGCTGCTCTGCCGTTGCCTTTTCGTAAAGTATCTTTAAGGCTTGAGTCCCTTTCCTCTTCTGAAAAGTGTCTGTTAAAAAGTAATATTTTTATTCTGTCGCTTTCATAAAGTGATGAATCGGCAATAGTAGGCAAGCTATTTGTAGAAATAAATATTATTCCTTTGCATTTAAAGGTTATAGGCTCACAATTCAAGTGTCTTGCAACCATAGTATCATTACCCGTCATTTCTTTTACAAGTCCTTCGTTGAAACAAACGCCCTTTTGTGGCTCGTTTGCAAGAATAAATCTTGAACCCCTAAGTACAGCAAGGTCGGGGGTTGGCTTGCTGCCGTCAATGTTGTTTGTTCTTGCTAAGGTGTTGAAACTTATTTTCTGCCCGTAACTGCCTAAAGTGTCAAGAACAAGCTCGAACAGCGTACCTTTTCCATTGCGTGTGGTTTTACCGTAAGCAAGAAATAAACATTCTTCGTGTGCCGTTCCCATAAGGGAATAACCTAACGCCCTTTGTAATGCCTGTATTGTTTCGCTGTCATTCTCGCAGATTTCATTTATAAAACTGTTAAAGCGTTCATCTGTTGCGCCCTGTATATAGTCGGTGTTGGTGCATTTTGTTATATAGTCTGTTGCCCTGTGCGGCTGAATTTCGCCTGTTTTAAGGTTCAAAGTGCAATTCTTTGTGTTGAATAATTCAGCTCTTTTATCGAAAATGTCGGGAGCTTTACGCAACAGCTTTTTGATATCTTTCAATACCCTTTCACGCCCATTAGAATTACCTAAACATCTATACTGCTGCCTGTATACTGAGTTTATAAGCTCCTCGGCGGTTTCTTCATCTGTCCAGTATTTTGGCTCGCCCTTTGGCTTTGGCGGTATAAGTGCCTGTGCTGCTTTTACAAAGTTCATTAACATTTTGCCCGTTCTTAAATTGTCCTTTATATCGTCACATTCCCACGCAATCCCGTTATATATGTAAAAGCTCTTTTCGGGTGCAATATAGCAAAGGAAATCTTTTGTCAGACTTGCAAAAAATTCAGCTGTTGCAATGTCATCCACTTTGTACTTCTTCATATCTTCATATGTAAATGGTTGTAGCTGTATATCTTGTGTAACGGTGTTGTCGGCGTTTATACTTTCGCTGAAATCCTGCATTGCTGTTTCTGCCTTGCGGTTCGGGTTATATGTTTCGTGACAATCCTGTATTGCTTTTTGAACGGTCATTTTTCCGTAGGTTGTGCCGCCTGTTTCCCTGTCCCACTTGTCACGCATTAAACCTGACTGTCTGAAAAGGCGGTCAATCGTTGAGCTGTCACAGCCGCTCCAAAATGCAAGAATATTGCAAAGTGCCAAATCTGCACGGCTTTCATCACCGTTATAATTGCTTGTGTTGCCGCTCCAAAGGGAAGAAAATTCAACGCCTTTCTTTGAGCGTGTTGCCTTTTCTATAATTTCGTTGTCTGTCAGCGGCGTAAAAGGCTGTGTGGGCATTGTTGCCTTGAACGGCTTACTTTCGGGCTGCTCGTCCTCTTGCATATAGCCTCTGTATATGCAGCCGGCAGCGGCAGAGCGTTCATTCAATGAAGTGTAACCGCCGAACATTTCGCCCGTTACGGTAAAATAGCGGTCGGTCTGATACATTTCAAGGTGTTGTATGCTGTCAATAGGCTTTTTCTTGTTCCATTCCGTGTGGGTATTGCCGTCATTCTTATAGAAGATATGAACGCCTGTTCCGCTCGGTGAAACCTCGGTGTAACTGTTCATATTCTTGATAATGTCAAGTGCTTCTTTTGACCATTCGTCCGTTTCGGGGTTAAAACAATGGTCTATGTCAATTCCGCAGTACGGAGCAGACAGAACAAAGCCTATACCGTTGCACTCCTTGCCCTGTACGGCTTTCATTTTAGCCTTTTTGCCGATTGCAGCCTTTGCCTGTTCAAATGTTCCCCAACTTGTTTTATCGGTTGATTTCGCACCGTAAAGGCTGTTAGGGTTTATGGGGATTTTATCAACCCTTGCCACCCATTGCGGCAGTTCTTTCATTTCCTGCGGTATGTCGTCAAAGCTATTCAATATATCACCGCCTTAATATATCGGTCTGATGTTGTTTGACGGGGTGTATTCGGGTGCGATTTCGGTTGTATTGCCGCTGCACGAAAGATAATTTATAAGCCCGTCAAGGTTGATAAGTCTTTTTCTGCCGCACATTACAACGGGGATTTTGCCCGATAGTGCAAGGCGGCGTATGTAACATTTTGAAACGGCTGTGTTTTCGTCCATTGCTTTAATCTCGGCGAAACATTCGTCAAGCGTTCGCATTCTTGCAAGTTTCATAGAATAATTATCCTTTCATTTCGTATTTACACAGCCGTTTTATAATGTTATAATCTGATTAGGGCTGTGTATCGCTCATATAAAGGCACAAAAGCGGTTGAAATTAGTTCAAAATTTCTGCTTGTGTGCGGTTATGCAGCTTGTGCCGTTGGCTTTCGGGGAAGTTAGTCAACGGCTTTTTCTTTTGCAATTTCTTCAATTGCAGAGAATATACGCTGTTTCTCGCCCTGTGGCAATTCACGGCGTAATTTGCGGCTGAAACTGCTGTCAGCTATGCCTATTTTGTCGGCAATCTCCCACAGCATTACAGCGTTATTCTGTGCCGCCTCTCTGATATCAAGATTTCTTTGCATAGTCTTTCTGCTCCTTTCGGTTAATGTTGTTGTTGACATATGATAACATTTCTGTTACAATCGAATTATAGCATAACAACAACAGCAAGTCAACAATAATGTTAATTTGTTTTACACAACTAACATTATTGTTATCTTTGAGGTGGTAAAATGTACGATACGCTTAATTCTACAATAGGTTATACAATAGCCGAATTGCTCGAAAGTCAAGGCAAAAAGCAAAAAGACCTTGCAAAGTATTTAGAAGTTAATAGCAATGTTGTTTCATATTGGTGCAACGGAACACGAAAGCCGAATATTGAACAGATAATACAGATAGCAAAGTATTTCAATGTTACAACTGATTATTTGCTCGGTGTGTCCCAAAATAAAACAACTGATATAGAGTTAGCGGCTGTTAGCGAATATGTAAAATTAAAAGATGAAACGGTCAAAACATTGCATAGTGGGGGTTCTTTTGCAACACGATTTCTTGATTTTGCTTTAAATTCTGATAATAAAGATTTATTTTCTGATGTATGCGAAAATTTTCTTGACTATTGTCAATCCGTGTTGGACTTGATTATGTATAGATTAGATTTTTTGTGTGAACCGTTGCCACCCATAAATACAGAAGATGATATTTTTCGCATAATCAACAAGAAAAAACAAATTGAGGAAAAAATTGACCTTGAAGAATACAGAACAGAAAAGATGTTTGCAAAACTTCTTTCCCAATACAAAGAGCAAACTATTTCTAAAGAAGAAGAAGAAGAGTTTTGCAAAAAATGGGATAAACTTATTATAAAGTATGATAGAAAATTCAGAAAATAAAGGCGGTGATTAAATGGCAAATATCCGCAAGCGTAACAAAAGCTATGAAATAACCGTGTCTTGCGGTTACGGAATTGACGGGCGACAGATACGCCGCACAATGACTTATACACCCGAAAAGGGAATGACTGCAAAGCAGATTGAAAAGGAAGTGCAGCGACAAGCGGTGTTGTTTGAAGAGCAATGCCGTGACGGTGTTGTCGGTACTGACGGAAGAATGAAACTTGCTGACTATGTACCCGTGTACCTCGAAAACGCAAAGCACAGACTTTCACCCGTTGTCTATGAAAAATACTGCCGTATGCTTGAAATCTGCATAGTGCCTATGCTCGGACACTTTAAGCTGAAAGATATTAAACCTATACACATTCAGAGGTTCGTAAACGCCCTTGAAGAACGCACAACCCACCTTGACGGCAAAGAGGGAAAGTTGACACCGTCCACAATCCGCAGATATTACACAATGGTTCAATCTGTATTGCACAGTGCGTACAAGCTCGGTTTAATCGGCACAAATCCAGCTGACAGCGACAGAATAACATTGCCGAAAATTGCAGAGCAGACAACGGAAATCTTCACACAGGAAGAAACAGAGCTGTTGCTTGACAGGCTCGAAAGTGAGCCGTTACAGTTCCGTCTGCTGATACACCTTGCATTGAATACAGGCTGTCGCCGTGGTGAGCTTGTGGGCTTGAAATGGTCTGATATAAACTTTAACACGGGCGTTCTGACGGTCAGCAGGAGCAATTACAAGCTGACAGGCGAAAAGGAAATCAAAAGTAAACCCACAAAGACAGGCAAAAGCAGAGAAATTATACTGCCGCCCTATGTGCTGAAAATGTTAAGGCTTTACAGAACGGAGCAGATGAAAACAAGGCTTTTAATCGGTGATAAATGGCAGGGTGACGAATGGATATTCATTCAGGCTGACGGAAAGCCTATGTACCCCACAACGCCTACATTGCAGTTTTCAAGATTTCTAAAGCGTGCAGGACTTCCGCACCGTAAATTTCACGCCCTGCGGCATACCTCGGCAACGCTCTTGCTTGCAAACGGAACGAATATCAAAAATGTTGCGTCAAGGCTCGGACACGCACAGCTTAAAACAACTAACCGCTATGTACACGCCGTTGAAGAGGCAGACAGACAGGCGGCGAATACGCTTGAAACAATTCTAAACACCAACCGCAAAGCAAACGCAGGGTAAAAAGCATTGCTTTAAATGCCTTGTAAGCGGTTTTCGATTAAAATGTAATCGTATTATCAAAACATAACAAAAGCCCCGTACAGGTCAAATATAGGCTTGTACGGGGCGTTTCTGCGTTTATTATTATGCTGTTTAGTCAATAAACATCAAATAGGGCGTGTTAAACTGCATTTAGGGCGTGTTAAAATTCAATTCGGCAGCGGCATAGCAGAAATACAGGAATCCACAGGCAAAAGAAAAGCAAGCCCATATTTCAGAGCTTGCCTTATTTAGTGCATATGTTTTTGGTGGGGCGACACTCCCACATCTCCTAACCTCTTGCGAGGGGCAACGGCTGCCCGTTCCGTCCTCAAAAGCATATGTTATACTGTGGAATTACTCGCCGTCACGCTGCATTGTTTCGCTTATGGCACGCTTTACAAAACCGTTTACGCTCTCGCCTTGCTTGTCAGCGTGTGCCTTGATTACTTCTTTTTGTCCTTTGTGTACACGCACCTTTATTTCTTCATATGTTTTAGCATTGTACTTTTCGTTAGCTCTACGCCTTGCCTCTGTATATTTATTTACTGCCATTATTTCACCGCCTGACCGTTAAAAATCTATTGACTTCAAATTGTTGTTGTTGTATAATATAGGTGAAAAGGAACGGCACAGGCTGTTCCGCATTTAACCGTTTTATTTAAAAACCGTCTTGTGGTGCGAACACAGGGCGGTTATTTTTTTGCGTTATTTATGTAAGCCGTAGCAAATATAAGTATCAATACTATCATTGTCAAGTATTCCACGCAATCACCCCCTTTTAGAGGTGTCAGAACAACCGCCGCCGTTCCTTTACAAGTATTATTATAGCATACTGCATATACTGTGTCCAGTGTAATTTATTCACAAAATACACTGGGCATATTTGTTTATTATGCCTATTGAAATTCCCGGGTTTGTCCACAGTTTTATTATTCTGATAATGCGAAAGGTGGGAAAGTGGGAAAATGAGGGCTATTTTTTACCGCTGTATATATAAAATAAAAAAATATTTTCCATATGTAAGGGTAGGAAAATCAACCCCTAAAATCCCACTTTCCCACCTTTTAGAGGCTTTCACCGAGAAAATCGGCTGTTCTTAGTGTGGAATATGCTATTTTTCATCTGAAACATATTCTATCAAGTCACCTATTTGACAATCAAGAATGTTGCACAGCTTTTCAAGGCAATCGGCAGATAATACAACATTGCCGTTGCGGAAGTCTTGCAAGGTTTTTTGACCGAATATTTTTTCTTTTCGTATGCGGTAGGAGGTAAATCCCTTTTCCTTTAAGGCTTCGAGAATATCAATCTTGTATTTTATTGGCATATCTTCACCCCTTTTTAAATAATACTCCTTTTCCACTATAACAATTATAGCACAAGTATGCACTAAATTCAAGTGTGCATATTCAACAAATTAAGCACTATATCTTTGTGCATAATACCACTATACAAGCACTAAATTATAGTGTATAATATAGTCACAGGATAAGGAAAGGGGAATGCGAAATGTTAAACCGTTCAATCATCTGCAAGGTAGCGAACAATCTCCGCAAGGGTGGCTATACACTTTCACAGGCTTTTAGAATGGCGTGGAAACTTGCAAAGGGCAAGGCAAGCGTAAAGGTTGCAGGCGTTACCAAAGAACGCAGACAAGAGGCAATAGAACATTTGAGCAGATACAACCCCGAAACGGTCAGCTTTATTCTGAACAGGGAAAGCGATAATCAGTATGACCGCAACGCAATTGCAGTATATGCAAGTGTGGGCAGCGGCAAGGCTTACAAAATGGGCTATATTTCCGCTGCTGTGGCGTGTTTATTAAGCGGCATAATTGATAACATTACAACCGTAAATGCACGCTTACAGGCTATTACTGGCGGTTTCTACGCTGATATGGTGCAGGGTTTGAGATTATCACTTTCGATATAACCCACACGGGTGCAGGTGATACAGTTAAACGCAAATAATCCGCAGACTGGTACTAATGCGGAACAAATCAGCCGTTGTATAGTTGGCGATATACAGCGGCAATACACGAAAGGAGTATTTTATATATGGCAGCGGTAAAAAATACAATGCAGGTTATCGACAAAGCCGTAAAAACTATAAACAGCTTTTACGACTTAACAAGCAACAACATTGATGATATTTATTGCAATAGTGATAACGCTATTGATATGATACTTAATGCCTTTAGATTTGGCTATATGCAGGGTGCAAAGGCTACAAAGGCATATATAAACAAGTCGAATAAAACGGTAAAAGGGGTGTGTAAATAAATGGACTTTTTGAAAAAAGAATATCCAACAATAAGTAATTTGTATTTTAGTTACATTAACGGTGAGGAATACCGCCAATCAAAAGCAACCAAATACATAAACAAGGTGATAGCTAAGGCAACAGAAAAGACACAAACGGAGCTATCGGACAATATAGCAAATGCTTGTTGCGATTGTGAGGCGGCAGGCTTTATACTCGGTTTTTCCTATGCACTCGGTTTAATGCAGGAAGTAAGGTGAATTGCTTTGAAAAGAACAGTAGCGTATATAAAGAAACAGCGAAAGGGTGTGTAAAATGAATGAATTATAAACAACTGATAATTGAATTAGTGCAGAAGATTGACAATGAAAAGGCGTTGAGAAAAATATATGCTTTAGTTAATCGAATTTTTGTAAGAGAATGTTAAAAAGGGGGCATAAACTATGGACTATAATTATGAAAAAATGATTGTTGAAATGCTGCTGAGAGTAAAAAGCAAAAGACAACTAAAGAAAATTTATGATTACATATGTTTTGTTTATCTTAAAACTGAAAACAAATAAACGGAGGCTTGAAAATGAAATCAGATATTGCAATCAGAAATGAAATTATCGAGTACGCACAAGCTATTAAAAATCACAAGGCTTTAGTGACAATTCTAAAATTTATAAAGCTGGTGTACAAAAACACAGCAGCTCCACACGGTAAAATGTAAGAGAATGTGAGAGAAAAAGCAAAGGCAGCGGAATAACAACCGTTGCCCTTTTTTCTGCCTTAATATCCTTATATCTCGCCAAATACCGCCATATGTCCGCAAATAACAGGGAGGGGGGCTATATATGAGCCGCACAATATTTCTAACTGCTCCCTACGGTTCGTAAAATCCAAACACCGCAGATTTTAACGGGGGGGCGTACCTCTTCACGGGTTCGTCACGGCTTTAATTGTCAACAGCTCCGATATATGAGTATCGCCCCGTTACTTCACGAATACAATTGATAAAGTCACATTGCTTTTGCGAATTGTTCCAACATTTACCAACATTCTTAGTTGCAAATAGTTGCAATATGCTCTGCCGTTGCCCGTATCGTTTTGAAGAATAGCCCATTCAATACCATTGCAGGCGAAAACTTGGCAAAACCCAACAAGCAAACACATACACAGCCGCAATACTCCCACACAGGCAAGTACACTTTGCCCCGTTCAGTACTCTCATAGCTTTGAAATGACATTTATTACCATAAAATCAACGGCAGTTGTTTCATAACTTTTAGCCGATTTCAGCCCGTTTTCACCCCAATAAACAGCAAATAAACGGCAAAACACTTTATAATTCATTAACAGAAATAAAATAAACCGCCTTGAAACTGTCAAAAACGGCTTACCAATGCGGTTTATCTTATGGAGCTGATAACGGGATTCGAACCCGTGACCTCGTCCTTACCAAGGACGCACTCTGCCTACTGAGCTATATCAGCATATTTAACTGTAAGGTTGCAACCTTTGTAATGTTAATCTCGCAAAATTTTGGATATTAACAGCCAAATCATTGATATAAAAAACAGTAAAAATCCAACAATAACAAAATCAAAATTAATTTTACTTTTTTTACACGGTCGCAAAACCACGGTGATTATATCACAAAAACATAGTGATGTAAAGTGTCCACGGAATATAATAACACATTTGCACGGTGATTTCAAATGTTTTTTTAAACTTTTTTGTAAAAAATACGAAAAGATTTGAAAAACACTTGATTATAAGCCGTTTTGGTGCTATAATTTTCTTGTAAATAATGAAAGCTAAAGGAGTGGGCAACAAACCCGCTCCTTATTTATTAGTTTTCACTTTGTTCCTCGGTGCGGTTTATCTGTCTGCAATATTTCGCACAGAGTATTTTTGCAGACAGGAAGGCAGTGAATTTATGGCAAAAAGCAAAGGCGGTGTAACCGTATCAAAAGTATGGGAGCTTTGTCAGCCGATTGTTGAAGGCTTCGGACTTTCACTTTGGGATGTGCGTTATGTCAAAGAAGGTGCAGACCGTTTCCTGCGTGTTTACATTGACAAGCCCGAAGGCATTGACATTAACGATTGCGAAAATGTTTCCCGTGCAATCAACGGCCCTCTTGATGAGCTTGATCCGATTGAGGAGGCGTACTGTCTTGAGGTCTGCTCTCCCGGAATTGAGCGTGAGCTTATCCGTGACGAACATTTTATGCAGTTCATCGGTGCGGATATTATGGTTAAGATGCTCCGCCCCATTGACGGCATAGGCAGAGAATTTAAAGGGGTTTTAAAGGATTATTCCGACGGTAAGGTCACAATTGAGGATCACAGCGGTGAGAATGAAATCACAATCAGCAAAAAGGACGCCGCATGGATTAAGCTTGACGATTTTGATTAAAAATTGCAGTTTGAACACTACGGATACACATAACAGCATAACAATTTGTATATAACCGAAAAATAAGAAAAGGATGATTTGGAAAATGACTAACAAAGATTTATTTGAGGCATTGAGAACATTTGAAAAGGAAAAGGGCATTCCTATGGACTATATGCTTCAAAACATTGAAAAGGCAATTTCCGTTGCCTGCAAGAACTACTACGGCGGTAATGAAAATGTTGTATTCAAGGTTGATCCGGAAAAGAACAGCTTTGACGCAAAGCTTGTCAAAACAGTAGTTGACGAGGTTTTTGATCCTAACTTTGAGGTTACTGTTGAGGAGGCTCAGCAGATTAACAAGAGAAAGAAATTTATTGTCGGCGATGAGATTGAAGTTCCGATTGATCCCAAGCACCTCGGTTGGACATCTGTTTCTTCTGCAAGAAATGTTATCCGTCAGGGCATTCGTCAGGGCGAAAAAGGTCAGACTCTTATCGAGTTTCAGAGCAAGCTCGGTGAAATTGTTACTGCAACCGTTGAAAGAATCGATCCTAAGTCGGGTGTTGCAACAATCAAAATCGGCAAGAGCGAAGCTACTCTGCCAAAGAGCGAACAGCTCGGTCATGACGACCTTAAAGAAGGCGACCACATTAAGGTTTATATTGCAGATGTCAAAGACAACGAAAGAGGTCCTCACGCAATCATTTCAAGAACACACCCCGGTCTTGTAAAGCGTTTGTTTGAACAGGAAGTTCCTGAAATCTATGACGGCGTTGTTGAAATAAAGTCAATCTCCCGTGAGGCAGGCAGTCGTACAAAAATGGCTGTTTACAGCTCAAATCCCGATGTTGACGCAATCGGTTCATGTATCGGCAACAAGGGCGCTCGTGTAAACAAGATTGTTGAAGAACTCGGCGGTGAAAAAATTGACATCGTGCTTTACAGCGATGATCCCGAAAAGTACATTTCGGCGGCTCTCTCTCCTGCAAGCGTTTGCAAGGTTGAAATTACAGATGAAGAAACAAAGAGCTGCCGTGCAACCGTTCCCGACGGTCAGCTTTCACTTGCTATCGGCAACAAAGGACAGAACGCCCGTCTTGCCGCAAGACTTACAGGCTGGAGAATTGACATCCGTCCCGAAAGCGGTTTCTACGGCGAAGATGAGGACGATGAACCAAAGACAGAAAAAAAGTCCGAAGATGTTCTCGACCTTGACGAAAACACAGAAGGCGAAACAGTTGTTTCGGATGAAACAGAGGAATAATCAGATTAAACAGAGAGGGATTTTATGAAGCAAAGAAAAATGCCGTTGCGTAAATGTACGGGTTGCGGAGAGATGAAAGAAAAGCGTGAGCTTATCCGTGTTGTCAAAGCACCCGACACCAAAGATGAAAACGGTGAAATCATTGCAAAAGGCGAAATTTCGCTTGACCTCACAGGTCGCAAGGCAGGCAGAGGCGCATATGTGTGCAGAAATCTTGCCTGCTTTGAAAAGGCTCGCAAGGCACGCCGCTTTGAACGCTCGTTAAGCTGTAAAATCCCTGATGAAGTATATGAGCAGATGCAAAGTGAACTTGCCGCAGCAGACAGCGAGTAGGCGAAAGGATTTTTTATGAATGACAGGATTTTGTCGCTGCTTGGCATTTGCAAGAGGGCAGGCAAGCTGATTACAGGTGCCGACACGACGATTGACTCAATACGAAAAAGCAAGGCAAAGCTTGTTATTTTTGCAAATGATTTTTCAAAGAGCAGTAAGAAAAGCGTGCAGACAGCCGCTGATGAATGCAATGTGAAAACATTGACAATGAACCGAAGCAAAGAGGAAATCGGATTTGCTCTCGGAAAAATCTGCGGAGTTATGACAACCGAAGACAAAGGCTTTGCAGATAAGCTTGAACAGCTTATTGAAAACGAATCGGGAGGAGAATTGTATGATAAAATATAAGGTAAAGGACGCAGCAGCAGATCTCGGAGTTTCAAACAAGGAAATTATTGAGATTCTCGAAAAACATTGCGGTGTTACAAAGAAAACAATGACAACACTCGAGGAAAGCGAACTCGATGTGATTTTTGATGTAATCACAAAGAAGAACAAGGTTGAAAACTTTGACGAATACTTTGCGGCACGCAACAACAAGCTTGACAACGAAAGCAAGCCACAGCAGGAAGAAAAGCCCGCAAAGCAGAATGCAAAGGCTGACAATCAGAAGAAAAAGGCCGATAAAAACGACAAAAAGCCTAACAACAAGGATGCAAAGCCTGCATCAAAACAGGAAAAGGTTGAAGTTACTCAGGAAAAGAGCGTTGAGGAGTCTGCTCCCCGCAAGCGCAGAGTAATTGACACCCGTGCAACAAATGTTGATGTTGAGCGTTACAACCAGAAGTATGATGACCTTGCAAGCGACAGCTCAAAGGGCAGAAGCACGGACAACATTGTTAAAAAGCAGAAATTCACAAACCGTACCCAGCGTCAAAAGGGCAGACGACAGAAGCGTGAAACAGAGCAGGAGCGTCTGAACCGTATTGCTCTTGAGCGTAAGCAGAAACCGATTACAGTTCAGATTCCTGACGAAATCGTAGTTTCGGAGCTTGCTCTCAGACTCAAGGCTACCGTTGCCGAGGTTGTTAAAAAGGCATTCCTTATGGGTACAATGGTAACAGCAACAGATACAATCGACTTTGACACAGCGTCACTTATCGCCATGGAATTTCATGCAAAGGTTGAAAAGGAAGTTGTTGTTACAATCGAAGAACAGATTATTGATGACAGCGAGGACGATGAGGCAAATCTCGTTGAGAGAGCTCCGGTTGTTGTTGTTATGGGTCATGTTGACCACGGTAAAACTTCAATCCTCGACGCTATCCGTCACGCAAATGTAACAGCAGGCGAGGCAGGCGGTATCACTCAGCATATCGGTGCTTACAGAGTTATGGTAAACGGCAAGCCTGTTACATTCCTCGACACACCCGGACACGAGGCATTCACAACAATGCGTGCAAGAGGTGCTCAGGTTACCGATATTGCAATCCTCGTTGTAGCTGCCGATGACGGTATCATGCCGCAGACAGTTGAGGCTATCCACCATGCAAAAGCCGCAGGTGTATCTGTTATTGTTGCCATCAACAAAATGGATAAGGTCGGCGCAAATCCCGAAAATGTTAAACAGCAGCTCACAGAGTATGAGCTTATTCCGGAGGAGTGGGGCGGCGATACACCGTGTATCCCTGTTTCCGCAAAGACAAAGGAAGGTCTTGACGATCTTCTTGAAATGGTTACTCTTGTTGCAGAGATGAAAGAACTCAAGGCTAACCCCGACAGAGCCGCAAAGGGTACTGTTATCGAGGCAAGACTTGACAAGGGCAGAGGCCCTATCGCAACCGTACTCGTTCAGAACGGTACACTTCACAAGGGCGATACAATCATCGCAGGCACTTGCGTCGGTCGTGTAAGAGTTATGACAAACGATAAGGGCGAAAGAGTTACCGAGGCAGGTCCTTCTGTCCCTGTTGAAATCACAGGTCTTGACGAAGTTCCGGTTGGCGGCGATATCTTTGACGCAGTTTCCGATGAGCGTCTTGCAAGAACTCTTGTTGACCAGAGAAAGGCCGCTAAGAAGGAAGAAATCTTCAACGCACAGACTAAGGTTACTCTTGACAATCTCTTTGACCAGATGAAACTCGGTGAAATCAAGGAACTTCAGATTATCGTTAAAGCCGATGTACAGGGTTCTGCCGAGGCTGTTAAGCAGTCACTTGAAAAGCTTTCAAATGACGAGGTAAGAGTAAATGTAATTCACAGCGCAGTAGGTGCAATCAACGAGTCCGATGTAATGCTTGCAGAGGCATCTAACGCAATTATCGTAGGATTCAATGTTCGTCCCGATGCGGTTGCCGCAGAAAATGCAGAGCGTTCGGGCGTAGATATGCGTCTTTACAGCATTATCTACGATTGTATCAACGAAATCGAATCTGCTATGAAGGGTATGCTTGCTCCTAAGACAAGAGAAGTTGTTCTCGGTATGGCTGAGTGCCGTAATGTTATCAAGATTAAGTCAGTCGGCACAATCGCAGGTTCATATGTTAAGAGCGGTAAGATTCAGCGTGGCGCAAGCGTAAGAGTTATCCGTGACGGTATCGTTATTGCAGATGACGCAATTGCATCTCTCCAGAGATTCAAGGATGCTGTCAAGGAAGTTAGCGAAGGCTACGAATGCGGTATCGGTCTTGAAAGATTCAACGACCTCAAAGAGGGCGATATGTTCGAGGTTTATACAATCGAAGAATACAGGGATTAAAGCTTGTATGTTAAACCAAATCTTATAAACGGCACAATGTTTTTACAAGACAGAATTTATAAATGTCACAATGCGACTGTTAATCAGTAGCGGCGTTCAGTGAACGCCAATCGTTTTGGTTTTAACCAAAACGAATAAACAACAAACCCATTGTTGCATAATAATCGGTTAAAACAAAACATTTGTATTGTCGAACCGATTTTACAATCGTTTCGATTGGCGAACCGTGTTCGCCGCTACAGATTATATACGAATTTTCATAATTCATTAAATTATAAGGATGTGATAGCATGGGAAGCCATAGAATTGAAAGAACAACAGAGGACATCAAAAGAGAGCTTACTGCTATTTTCAGAGAATTAAAAGATCCACGAGTTCAGCAGGCGTTTATCTCTATCGTAAGAGTTGAGGTTACAAACGACCTTTCATACTGCACGGTACAGATCAGCGCAATTGAAGGTCTTGACAGAGCCAAAGAGGCTGTCAAGGGCTTAAAGTCTGCATCGGGCTTTATCAGACGAGAGCTTGGACACAGACTTCATCTTCGTCATGTTCCCGAACTCATTTTCCACGCAACAGACAGCATAGAATACAGCGCAAACATCAGCCGTATTCTCAACAGCCTTGACATTAAGGAAGACGAGGAAGAAAATGATGAATCTGTATGAGGTTGCCCGTTTTCTTGAGGCACACGATAATTATGATATTCTGACTCACGCTTATCCTGACGGTGACACCCTCGGCAGCGGATTTGCACTCTGCCTTGCACTCCGCCAAATCGGCAAAAAAGCAAGGGTTATCACAACAGGCGTTCCGACAAAGTTTACCTATCTTCAGAAAAGCATAGAGGAAGAAGATTTTACAACCGAAACGGTTGTCAGCGTTGATGTTGCGGCTGACAGCCTTCTCGGTTCAAATATGGGCAAATATATCGGCAAGGTTGATTTGTGCATTGACCACCACGGTTCAAACACATTTACCGCTAAGGAAAAGTTTGTTGACAAATATGCGGCGGCAAACTGCGAAATTCTCTACAAGCTGTTCCTCAGAATGCACATCAACTTTACAAAGGACATTGCAGACTGCCTCTACACAGGCATTTCAACCGACACCGGCTGTTTCAGATACACAAACACAACCGCCGAAACCATGCGTGTTGCCGCAAGTCTTATGGACTTTGGCTGTAACACCGCATACATAAACAAGGCGATGTTTGAAACAAAGTCGAAAAACAAAATTCAGCTTGAAAGAGCCGTTTATGAGTCAATGACCTATTGTGCAGACGGCAGGTGCGCAATAATTTACACAACGCTTGATATGCTCAAAAAGCTCAACACGGGTGATGACGAAATGGAGGGACTTGCCTCTATTCCCCGTCAGATTGAGGGCGTTCTCATCGGAATTACAATGCGTGAAAAAGAGGGCGGATTCTTCAAGATTTCCGTTCGTACAAACAATAATATCAATGCCTCGGATTTCTGTTCGCAGTTCGGAGGCGGCGGTCATCCTGCGGCGGCAGGCTGCTCAATTGAGGGCGACCTTGAAACCGTAAAGACAACGCTTGAAAAAGCTGCGGAGAAGTTTTTATCATGAGCAATCTTAACGGTGTACTGCTGATTGACAAGCCGAAGGAATTCACCTCGTTTGATGTTATTGCCGTTGTCCGCAGACTGACAGGACAGAAAAAGCTCGGTCACACGGGAACACTTGATCCGAACGCAACGGGCGTTCTGCCTGTTTTGCTCGGAACTGCAACGAAAACACAGGATTTGATTCTCAACCACGACAAGTCATACACGGCAGAATTTCAGCTTGGCAAAACCACCGACACCCTCGACATCTGGGGTACGGTGACAGGCGAGTGCGAATCTTCGGTTACAGAGGAGCAGCTTCGCAGAGTAATTCCCAATTTCACGGGCGAAATTGAGCAGATTCCGCCGATGTACTCTGCCGTACAAAAGAACGGTCAAAGGCTTTATGACCTTGCAAGACAGGGAATCGAGGTTGAGCGTGAGAGCCGAAAGGTTACTGTCTATTCTCTTTCACTTGCGAATTTTGACGAAAAAACGCAGACAGGCACGCTTGAAATTTCCTGTTCAAAGGGTACTTATGTACGCACGATAATTGATGACATAGGCAGGGTTCTCGGTGTCGGTGCGGTTATGACGGCACTTTGCAGAACCTCGGCTTGCGGATTTTCGCTTGACGAGTGCATAACGCTTGACGAGCTGAAAAGCATTTGCGAAAACGGAAATGTTGAAGAAAAACTGCGTTCCGTTGAGAGCCTGTTTATGAGTTTGGGCTATCTTGCCGTGTCGTCTGCACAGGCAAAACGATTTGCAAACGGCGGTGCGTTAAGTGCCGACAGAACATACCTTGCCAAGTCGGGGTACGAAAACGGTCAGCTTTTCAGAATGAAAAACCATGATGGTGATTTTTTAGGCATAGGCATTGCCGACAAACCGAATAATCTCATCAAAATATATTTTCAAAACTGCAGGTAGCGTGTCGCTACGCCCAATTCGTGAAGACAGTTTGTAATATGCAAAACATATTTGCCCGAGCGTTGCTTTTAAATTGAAAGTTGAAAATTGAAAATGGAAAATTACGGTCGGCGGTGTGCCACCGCACTCAATTCGAGAAGATAGTTAGATAAAGAAATTGCATTGATGCCCGATACAGCATTGATGCATTTTTTGTTTATATGAAAGTTATTGCACTACTTTCATCATATCAAAACATATGTGTATAAACATAACATTCCATCAAAGCTGGCGTCCGATGAACGCCCCTACAGATGAACAGAAAAATTGATAGTTAATCATTTCGTGTTTGCACACGATACGATTGGCGAACACGGTTCTCCGCTACATTATTTTGTGCAATAAAACAATTTGTTTGCAGGATTCACTTTACAGTCATTTTGCGTCACTATAATATGGGTGTAAAATGAATTTGGAGGTATATTTTATGGAAATTCTGAAAGTTGAAAATCTTACAAAAACCTACGGAAGCGGTGAAAACCTTGTCCATGCGGTTGACGATGTTTCGTTCTCGGTTGAAAAGGGCGAATTTGTTGCCATTGTCGGTGCAAGCGGCAGCGGCAAGTCAACTCTTCTTCATCTTATCGGCGGTGTTGACCGTCCCACAAGCGGAAAAATTTTTGTTGACGGCAACGATATAAGCAAAATGAATGATGACAAGCTTGCCGTATTCCGCCGCAGACAGGTGGGCATTGTCTATCAGTTCTACAATCTTATCCCGATTCTGACTGTTGAAGAAAACATCACGCTCCCCTGTGACCTTGACGGCAGAGGTGTTGACAGAGAAAGACTTGAGATGATTCTTGATTCGTTCGGACTGCGTGCAAGAAGAAAACACCTTCCAAACCAGCTTTCGGGCGGTCAGCAACAGAGAACATCTATTGCCAGAGCGCTCATTAACAATCCGTCTCTTGTGCTTGCCGATGAACCGACAGGCAACCTTGATTCAAAGTCAAGCGAAGAGGTTATGAGTATGCTCAAAATGTGCAATCAGAGTTACGGACAGACTGTTATAATGATTACGCACAACCTCGACATTGCAAAACAGGCAGACAGAATCATAACAATCAGCGACGGCAAAATCGTTGAGGAGGCTTGATTATGAAACTTCTCAACAAGCTTACGCTTAAAAATCTGCGGCTTAACAAGGTGCGTACAATTGTTACAATCGTGGGAATTATGCTCTCGGCGGCACTCATCACGGTTGTTTCGGGAATGGCACTCAGCGGACGACAGACTATGATTGACGGTCAGACGGAATGGTCGGGCAATTATGATGTTGCACTTGATATTATCGACACCGCAAAAATTGATAAAATCCGACAGAACCGTAATGTTGAAAATGCTTTTTATAAGGAAAGACTGGGATTTTCCAAGGCAACAGTTGCCGATAATGCCGAATACGGATATGCCGTTACCGCAATCAGCGAAAATGCATTTGACGGTTGCTTTAAGTTAAGACTTGAAAAAGGCAGTTTCCCGACAAATTCAAACGAAGCTGTTGTTACAGGTGCATTTAAAAACACTGACGGAAAAGATGTAAAAGTCGGTGATAAAATTACGCTTGAACTCGGAGTGCTTAAAGGTACAGACGGAAAGGTTCTTGGAGAAAGCGAGTTGCTTGACCTGTCGCCAAAGAGATTCAAAGAATCTAAAATAACCGATAAAAAGCAAAAGACATATACAATAACAGGAATTATCGAAAATCCGAACACAAGAGAGCTGAACAATCCTTCCTCCTGTTTCGAAATATATACCGTGTCTGATGAAAAAGCACCTATCGAGGCAATCAGAACAAAGCATATGAATAAGCTGTATATCGCCTATACTCCTCAGAGCGAAGGCAATTATCTTCAAAATACAGCGGATATTTTAGGCTTTAAAGCTGATGATATGAGTAATGTAATCAGCGATGAAATTTCACCCGAAGATCAGCAGACCTCAGGAATAAATGCATACGAATTCAATTTCGTACTTCTCAGTATGAAAGGCTACAGCGGAAGTGACGGTACAAATGTAATGATTTTCAGCCTTGCTGTTATTATCATTATTATAGTAATGCTTGCGAGCGTGTTTGTAATCCGCAACAGCTTTGCAATTTCAATTACAGAGAAAACGAGTATGTACGGTATGCTTGCGTCGGTCGGTGCAACCAAAAGGCAAATCCGCAGGAATGTGCTTTTTGAGGGATTCATTCTCGGCTTAATCGGTATTCCTCTCGGAATACTTCTCGGACTCGGTGTAAACGCAATTCTTATTACAATACTCAACAGCGTTCTCGGTGATATGCTGAGCGGTGCATCATTTGTATTTGTAACCCCTACAATTCCGATTATTTGTGCAATCGTTCTTTCGGCTGTTACTATATTCTGCTCATCATTCTTCATTGCACTTCGTGCGTCAAGAATTCCGCCCCTTGTTGCAATCAGAGGCAACAAGGATATCAAGGTAAAGAATAACAAACCGTACCGCACATCCAAGCTTACCAAAAAGCTTTTCGGTGTAGGCGGTGAAATCGCCTCAAAGAGCCTTAAACGCAGTAGGAAAAAGTACCGCACAACTGTTATTTCAATTGTAGTCAGCGTTGCAATGTTCATTGCAGTTTCGGCATTTATGGACTACGGAATGACATTTACAGACCATTACTACGGCAATGCCGATTACAGCTATATGGTTGTCGGAATTGATTCAAAGCAGGCTCAGACAATTGAAAAAATGCCCGAAATCGAAAATTATCTGACAGTCGGTTTGCAGTACGGTTATGTGTCGGCAGATGTGCCTGTTAATGAATGTGGCAAGAACTTCCTTTATGATGAACCTGATGGTTCAAAGTCATTTGGTGCAGAGTTTCTTGAATTTGAACACGATACCTTTGTTCAGATTTGCAGGGAATTGGAACTTGACTACAACAAGGTCAAGGGCGGTGTACTTGTGTATTCTCAGGTAACCCCCGATAACAGTGAGAGTGGCAACTCTTCCAAGCCAATGAAACTGTTCGACAAAACCGCTCCGACAAAGTTTACCGTTCACGGAAATGATGATGAAGGAAACGCCTTGATAACAGGCAAATTAAAGGTTTCGTCAGTGTTTGATGAAATTCCAAAGTCGGCTGATTCTGTAATCGGCGAAGGAACAATTTTCGGTCAGGGATTGATAATCGGCGAACAGGGTGTAATCTCCCCTCAGCTTGGTGAACACGGATGCGGTATTACCCTCTATGCCAATACATCAGACCACACTTCGCTTACAAATCGTATTGAGTCTATGTCGGGTACAGGTGACTCGGAAAGCTATATTTCTATTTTTGACTATGAAGAAATTGTAAGACAGTTCAATGCCATTATGCTGATTGTCGGAATATTTGTTTACGGCTTTATCGGTGTTATCTCGCTCATCGGACTTACAAACATTTTCAACACAATCTCAACCAATATGCAGTTGAGGAGCAAGGAATTTGCATCGCTTAAATCTATCGGTATGACAAAGAAAGAATTTAACCGTATGATTCGCCTCGAAAGCCTTATGTACGGCATAAAATCTTTGCTTATCGGTATTCCTCTCGGCGTTCTCGGTGTATTTGCAATCTTCTCCGCATTTTCAAATGGAAATGTTCCAATGAGCTTTGTATTCCCGTGGAAAGCGATTTTGATTAGCATTGCGGTTGTATTTGTCGCAGTATGGCTGATTATGAAATACTCAATCTCAAAGGTTAATAAACAAAATATTATTGAAACAATCAGAAATGACAATATCTGAGCGTCATATTCAGCCAGCAGACTCTATTTTGTTGAAATTTGTTGACAATAGTTTTACACTCTGTTATAATGTAGTTGTAACAACAGATACCACAATATTTTGTATGTTTTCATTGCTGACGGGCGGATTATTGATTTAATCCGCCCGAATTTCATTTTGGAGGACTTGTTGTGAAAATTCTTCTTATTGAGGACAACCGTGCAATTTCAAAAGGACTTGTTTACACTCTTGAACAAAACGGCTTTGAGGTTGCGTTGTGCGAAAATGCCGAATCAACCCTTAACTCTCTCGGCGGCGACTTTGACCTTTTTATTGTTGATGTGTCGCTTCCCGACGGCAACGGCTTTGAACTTTGTGACGAGATAAAAAGAGTGTGCGAAACTCCCGTGATTTTTCTCACAGCACTTGACGATGAGGACAGCATTGTAAAAGGCTTTGACCTCGGAGCGGAGGACTACATAACAAAACCGTTCTCAAGCCGTGAGCTACTCGCAAGAATTAAACGAATTACCAAAAAGCTCGACAAAACTATGGCTATGAATTTTGGCGACATCAGCATTGACTTTGACAAAAAACAGGTTTGCAAAAACGGCAGTCCGATTGTGCTTACGGCGCTTGAGTACCGCCTGTTTGCAATGCTTGCCAAAAACAGCGGCAAGGTGCTGACCCGTGAACAGATTCTTGAACGCATATGGGATTTGTCGGGGAATTATGTTGAGGACAACACGCTGACCGTGTACATAAAAAGACTTCGCAAAAAACTTGATACAAATATGATTAAAACCGTAAAGGGCCTTGGTTACAGGCTGGAGGTATAATGAAAAACACATCAAAATTTCTTGCGGTAATGCTTGCAATAACGGGACTTTTCTGTTGTGCCGTTGCAGTAGGCATCGGTGCAGGCTTTAACGCTGTTCGTGAAAGCACCGACAAAAAGATAATTGCCGTTGCGGAAAAGGTTAGGGAACAATATCCCGACATTTCGGAAAAGGAGCTTGCTCAAATTTTGAACAACGACACTGCAAGCATAAAAGGCGACTTTGCAAAGTACGGAATAAAATCCGACAGCGGCTGGGTTGACATTCAGAGCGGAAGTTATGCAACAATTACAATTGTGATTGCAACAGCAGGTGTTTGTGTGTTCGGAATTTTGCTCTGCATTGTGTTCATAAGATACTGTAAAAAGCAAAAGCGACAGCGACTTGAAATTGTAAAATGTCTTGAAAAAATAAACAACCGAGAGTACGACCTCGACCTTGACGGCTCAACCGACGACGATATGTCGCTGTTAAAGCAGGAGATTCAAAAAACAACGGTAATGCTTCGTGAGTATGCCGACAATTCAATGCGAGAGAAAGAAATCCTCAAAAATTCGCTTGCCGACATTTCACATCAGCTTAAAACACCGCTGACTTCAATTTTGATTACAACCGAAAATATCCTTGATGACGATGATATGCCCGTTGAAATCAGACGGGATTTTGTTATGGATATAGCGCATAATACCCATTCGATAAATTTCCTTGTAAAAAGTCTGCTCACGCTCTCAATGCTTGATTCGGGAACTGTTGAATTGAAGTTCAAAAAAGAGTCGGTGGACAAAATTATTGACGAGTGCATTTCACGCACAGAGGTTCTTGCCGATATCCGTGATGTGAGAATTGAAAAAACCGTCAAAAATGATTTTATGCTTAATTGCGATTTTCGCTGGATTTGCGAAGCGGTTTCAAACATTGTAAAAAACTGTATTGAGCATACCGACGGCGGTTATGTCAGAATTTCTGCCGAAAGGAACAGTATGTATTCGGAAATCACCATAAGCGACAACGGATGCGGAATCAGTCCGAAGGATTTGCCCCACATTTTTGAGAGGTTTTATAAGGCACAAAATTCATCCCCGTCAAGCGTCGGCATAGGTCTGTCGCTTGCAAAATCAATCGTTGAAAAAACAGGCGGATATATTACCGCAGATTCCAAACTCGGCGTCGGCTCAACCTTTAAACTCAGATTTTTGAATGTAAGACTCAGATAAGATAAAAATTAAAAAGCGAAAATTGCGGTCGGAAATAAAGTTTTGTTAAGTACAAATCTTATTATTCCCGACCGTATTTATGTAATTTTCGGTAGGGGGGCAATTGAAACTGTCTTTATAAATAAAAACAGAAGAGCGACAAGGGTAATTTTGCATAAAATTCCAGTGTAAAGATTGTGTAACTTGCTATTTTTACAAAATAAAAGGATTATGTGTAGTTTTTGTGAGAGTTTTGTGATAAAATCAAATTGTCTAGGGATGTTTGACCCTACGTTTTAAAAGCTTTGAAAGGAGTAATCAAACAATGAAAAAAAGAAGTATGAAGAGAGCGCTCAGTGCCGTTTTGACACTTTGTATGGCTCTCCCCGGTGCTTCCGTAGCATTTGGTTCGGCAAGTGCTGCAACAGTTTCCGATGACAGCAGCACATCTGCATCATCAACTGCCGCAGGTTCACTTGTTGAAGATGACGGCTTTACATGGGATAATGCCAATGTGTATTTCCTGCTTACCGACCGTTTTAAGAACGGAAACACCGCAAATGACCATTCATACGGCAGAACACTTGACAAGGACGGCAAACCGCTTGACGGCTGGGATACAAACCCCGGTACATTCCACGGCGGCGACTTTGCAGGTGTTACTCAGTCAATTGAAGAGGGCTATTTTGACAACCTCGGTGTAAACGCAATTTGGATCTCAGCTCCGTATGAGCAGACCCACGGCTATTGTGATTCAGGTAAGGGCTTTGCTCACTACTCATATCACGGCTACTATGTTCTTGACTATACCGAAACCGATGCAAACTTCGGTACAAAAGAGGAGTTCAAAACTCTCGTTGACACAGCGCATGAGCACGGTATCAGAGTTATCATGGATATCGTAATGAACCACACAGGCTACAACACCGTTGCAGATATGGAGCAGTTCGGCTTCGGTACTCTCCTTGACGGTGCGTTAGACTTCAAATACAAGCTCACAGATGTAGGTGAAGTAAACGACCACATTGACTATAAAACATCAGAAGAAGACTGGGGCAAATGGTGGAGCAATGACTGGATTCGCAGCGGTCTTCCCGGATATACAGAGGGTGCCGGCGGTGATCTTACAATGTCACTCAGCGGACTTCCCGACTTCAGAACAGAGCAGACAAAGGATGTTACAATTCCTCCGATCCTCAAAACAAAGTGGACTCAGGAAGGTACATATGATCAGAAGGTCGCAAAATACGGTGAATCAAACACAGTAACAGGCTACCTTTCAACCTGGCTTTCAGAGTGGGTTAGGGAGTACGGTGTTGACGGTTTCCGTTGCGATACTGCAAAGCATGTTGATAAGGCTTCTTGGAACCAGCTCAAGCAGGCTTGTGTTTCTGCTCTCAGAGAGTGGAGATCCAACAACAAGGGCAAAGCAGGTGCTGACTGGAAAGAAGATTTCTGGATGACAGGCGAGCATTGGGATCACGGTGTAGGCTACGACACATACTATTCCGAGGGCGGCTTCGACTCAATGATTAACTTCGCAGTTACAGGCGGCGGTGCTCTTGCAAGCGGTAGTGTTGCAAACACATATCAGGGCTATGCAGACAAGATCAACACAAAGGAAGGCTTTAACGTTCTTTCATTTATGTCATCACACGATGAAACACTTACCCGTGGCGATGAGAACACAATGCTTTACAATGCGGCTGCATTCCTCCTTCTCCCGGGCGGAGTTCAGATTTTCTACGGTGACGAAACCAACCGTCCTCTCTATCCCGGCGTTGCATTTGACGGTTACGGCGGATCGGGTCACGCACTCAGAAGTGATATGAACTGGAACGACATGGACAAAACTCTTCTTGCTCAGTGGCAGAAGGTTGGTCAGTTCCGTAACAAGCATGTATCCATCGGTGCCGGCTCAAATGTTAAGCTCTCAGCTACAAGCGGTGTTGCTTTCGGCCGTACATACGATAAGAACGGCGTAACAGATCAGGCAGCTGCAGTAATCGGCTGTAACAAAAATTCAAGCGTAACTGTTGATGTTTCAACTCTTTGGGAAGACGGCAGTTATATAATCAATACTTATGACAACTCATCTTCAGTTGTTACTGACGGTAAGGTAACTTTCAACAGCGGTGTAAACGGCACAATCCTTATGGAAAATGCTGACGGTCAGCCGCTTGTATCAATCACAGGCGAGCCGAAGTTCTACGGCACAGAGCAGGTTACTGTTTCTCTTAAGGAATGCGACAGCGCAAAGGTTTCTGTTGACGGCGGTAACAAGTTTGTTGTTAAGGACGGCGACACATTCACAATCGGTCAGACAGCTTACAAGAACGATACAATCGAAGTAACTGTTGAAGCTACAAACGACAAGGCAACCTCAGAGGCTAAATTCACATTCCTCAAGCTCGGCGAAAACGACGAAAAGCCTACAACCAGCCCGACACAGAGCACAACTGTTCCCGGTCCGACAGCAAGTCAGACATCAAAGCTTACAATCAAGAGCACAGCAGGCGCTCCGAATGTTTACGCTTGGACAGGTGCAAGCACAGCACTCAACGGTGCATGGCCGGGTCAAAAGGCAGCAGCCGTTTCAGGTCAGGCAAACACATATGAACTCACACTTCCTGTTTCAGCCGACAAGTCATTCAGCGTTGTTCTCAACAACGGCAGCGGCTCACAGTCAGGCGATATCACAGGTCTTTATGACGGTGCTGTTCTCGAAATTCAGAACGGCAACTACACATCGGTTAAGACAGTAACTAAGGGCAACCAGCAGGGAGGCGGCGGCGAGCCAGAGCCTGCAGAGGGTTCTGTTTCCGTAACAATCAAGCCTTACAGCCCATCTGCAAGCTACAAAATCTATGCTTGGAATGATACACAGAAGCTCACAGGCGCATGGCCGGGCGTTGCTCTTACAGAAAAAGATTCTGACGGCAACTATGTTGTTAAGTTCGATAATGTTGACGAAGTAAGCATTATTCTCAGCAGCGGTTCAGGTCAGACAGCAGATATCACAGGCGTTAGAGACGGCGCTACAATCGAAATTACAAACGAAGGTTGTACAACATACAAGCTTATATCAAAGCCAATCGTTGTTTCACCTTATGAATCACTCAAGAAAGAAGCAAGAAAGATTCTTGCTATGACAGCATCAGACTACACAGCAGAGAGCTGGGCAAATGCTCAGAAGGTTCTCAAGTCAGCCGAGGCTATGATTAAAGCAGGCGAAGACGCTACAACAGCTGAAGATATGAATGCTATGATTGCAGACCTCAAGTCAGCTCAGAAGGCACTTGTACTTGCTCCTGCAACACTCACATATGCAGTTAAAGGCAAGAGCGTTGTATCAGGTGTTACAGCCAGCGCTGCAAAGGTAACTGTTACAGTTGACGGTAAGACATATACTGCTACTGCAGACGATGTAACAGGTGCATTCACAGTTGCAACATCAGCTCTCAAGGCAACAAGCACAATCAAGGTTGACGCAACAAGAAACGGTGTAAACGGCACATATTCATATGCTATGAAGAACGGCGACATTAAAAGCGGAGTTGTTCCTACATCTCCTACACTTCCGACACAGCCTACTACTTCAACTCAGCCGACTACAGCTACACAGCCAACAACAGCTACTCAGCCGACTGCACCTACACAGCCTACAACAGCTACAGAGCCGACTACTGCTCCTGCTCAGAAGCTCACAGTAAACGCTACTTCAAATTACTTTGGTTCTGCATCAAAGACAGTAAGCACTGACGGCAAGAAGGTAACTGTTCTCTACAAGCTCAACTCAAACATGGGCGTTGTTGACGGACAGTGGGCTGTTAAGTATGATTCAAGCAAGCTCAAATTCAACATGGCTGATAACAAGGCAGACGGCAAGCAGACAATCATGCCTTCACAGTCAAACCTTATTCACAATGCTTACAGCAATGTAATTAAGGGTATATTTACTAACCCACAGGTACCTACTCAGTACAACGGAGATACATTTATCTCACTCACATTTGAGGTTATCGGTTCAGGTACTGCAAGCGTATATCTTGACACACAGTACCTTACATTAGGTTATGTAAAGGACAACAAGCTTAATCAGGCATCTGTTGTAAATAACAGCAAGGTTTGCGATGTAACAGGCATTGCAGGCTTTGAAAAAGTATCAGTAAACGCATCAACGGTATTTGTCGGCGATGTAACCCTTGGTGATGTTGACATGAACGGCGATATCACAGTTTTTGATGCAACCGAAGTTCAGAAGTATGTTGTTCAGCTCGTTGCATTCACAAATGACCAGTTTACTGCTGCCGATGTTGACCATGACAGCACAATCACAGTTAAGGATGCTACTACTATTCAGAAGTTTGTTGTAAAACTCATCAGCAACTTTTAATAAGTTTTAAAGCAATTGACATATCGTTCCGTTTAGTCGATATAGTAAGGAATGTCCCTCACAAAATGTGAGGGACATTTTTTGTACAGTTTTTTAAATAGAAAATGGCAGACAACCGTGTGATTGTCTGCCATTTTGTCATGATGAATTTAAAATTACCGATTATACTTTTACAAGAACCTTTGTAATTTCGCTGATGTACATTTTATGGAAGTCGTTGTCATACCACTTGTCAACGCTTTCACGGTCGGCAATGCTTTCGGCATTAAGACTTTGAGCGTACATTTTTTTGCATTCAAGAACAAGCTTTGCCTCTTCAAAATATACAGAGCCGTTTTCCGTAAACGCAGGAGTAAGACCTGTTTCCTTTACCTTGTCATAATCCTTGCCGCTCTTTGAACCGCAGAATTTGAGGGCATCTCTGTACTTTTCATCAAAAAAGCTCATTGTATAGCGGTCGCCGTTCTCCATAAACGCAAATGTATATCTCTGCGGACGAATAAAGGTGAATACAACGGGCTTACCCCACATAATGCCTACACCGCCCCAGCTTATCGTCATTGTGTTGAATTTTTCTCTGTCGCCTGCCGTAACAAGCGCCCAATCATCACCGATAAGCTTAAACGGACTTTCAACAATTTCTTTCGGATTTATCTCTTTGAATGCTGACATATAAATCTTCCTTTCAACAATTGTGTTTTATATAATATGCTTTCAAAATTCTATTTTGAATAGACTGCATCATTTTTTGCCAGAAGATAGACACAGTATTGATTCATACTTATGCCCTCTTTCTTTGAATGTTCGGCAAGTGAACGGTGCAGACTTTTCGGGATTCTCAGCTTGAATTGTCCCGAATATTCTTCAAGGCTGTCGGGTTCGTGAATTACAACTCCGCTTTCAAAGGCGGCTTCAAACCAGGCTTTTTTAGCGTCCTCGGCATTAGCAACAGCCGATTCTATCGTTTCTCCGCAGGTTATGCAGCCGGGAAGTTCGGGGAACGATACAACAAAACCGCCCTCGTCCTTGTCCTCGACAATTTCCATACGATATGACATTGCAAGATAATCGTTAAGAGTTTTCATCATCTTTCGCCTCACTTTCAACAATTTGTCTTAATGCCTGTTTTCGTATTTCCGAATAATATTATATATGGTATCGCATATGGTGTCAACAGGTTTTTGAAGTGATTCAGCCGTTTTCACAAAATAAAAAATATGCAAAATGGGTGTATATGTATGTATGAATATGCATAAAGAGATGAATAAAATGAATATTCATTTTTTGTGCATATATACATTTTTCAGAAATTCAGGGGAGAATGTGACATATCAACCGCCAAAAACACCGATAATACAGCGAAAACAAAGCAAATTTCGGTCAATTTGTACCCCAAAATGCAAATTTGAAAAAACATTGAATATTTATTCAAAAAACACTTGATTTTTTGAAAACAGAGTGTATAATGTAAGAGTAATAAAAATTAAGTAAAGGAAACACCGACATAAAGTGTTTCCAAATTCCGGAGGAATCAAAAATGGCTGACAATAAGATTAAAAAGGTAGTTCTTGCATATTCAGGCGGTCTTGATACTTCAATCATCATTCCGTGGCTTAAAGAAAACTACGACAACTGCGAAGTTATCGCTGTTTCGGGTGATGTTGGTCAGGGTACAGAGCTTGACGGTCTTGAAGAAAAGGCTATCAAAACAGGCGCATCAAAACTTTACATTGAAGACCTCAACAAGGAATTTGTTGACGAATATATCATTCCCACAGTAAAAGCAGGTGCTGTTTACGAGGGCAAGTACCTCCTCGGCACATCTTTTGCCCGTCCTATCATTGCAAAAAGACTCGTTGAAATTGCAAAAGCCGAAGGTGCTGACGCAATTTGCCACGGCTGTACAGGCAAGGGTAACGATCAGGTTCGTTTTGAACTTGCTATCAAAGCTTACGCTCCCGACATGAAGATTATCGCTCCTTGGAGAACATGGGAATTCAAGAGCCGTGAAGATGAGATTGAATATGCTGAAAAGCACAATATTCCGCTCAAGATTAACCGTGAAACAAACTACTCAAAGGATAAGAATCTCTGGCACTTGAGCCACGAAGGTCTTGACCTTGAGAATCCTGCAAATGAGCCGATGTACAATAAGGAAGGCTTCCTTGAACTCGGTGTTTCACCTGAGCAGGCTCCCGATAAGGCAGAATATGTAACTCTTACATTTGAAAAGGGTGTTCCCACAAAACTTAACGGCGAGGCTATCGACAGCGTTGAACTCATTAAGGAACTCAACAAAATCGGTGGCAGAAACGGCGTCGGTATCACAGACATCGTTGAAAACCGTCTTGTTGGTATGAAGGCTCGTGGCGTTTATGAAACTCCCGGCGGTACAATCCTCTATGCTGCTCATGCAAAGCTTGAGGAAATCTGCCTTGACAAGGACACACTCCACTACAAGCAAAATGTTGCCAACGCTTTTGCAGAGCTCGTTTATGACGGCAAGTGGTACACACCTCTCCGTGAGGCTCTCTCAGCTTTCGTTGACAGCACTCAGGAGTATGTAACAGGTGATGTAAAACTTAAACTCTATAAGGGCAACATCATTGATGCAGGCGTAACAAGCCCGTATTCACTCTATGACGAGGAAATTGCTACTTTTGACGAAGATCAGGTTTATGACCAGAACGACAGTGCAGGCTTCATCAACCTCTTTGGTCTTCCGATCAAGGTTCGTGCAAAGAAAGGCCTTATCAAATAATTAAATCTTTGATTTGCATACATAATCGGGGGCAGGGAATTTCTCTGCCCCGATAAGTGTTTATTACACCTTTTTATTTTTATGCGATTTCATGCGTTTAATCCCTATATTTTGGTGCAAAGAAAGCCGTTTCTCAATTGTAGCGGCGTTCAGCGAACGCCAATCGTTTTGGTCGTAAAACCAAAACGAACAGATGTGAATATATAATTGCATAACAATAAGCAGATGAATTGAATTAAGTCGAAACGATTGTACAATCGTTTCGATTGGCAATCACTGATTGCCGCTACTGTATGGCAGTCGATTTGCCCATACAATCTATATGTAAGGAGAAATAATAATGCAGCTTTGGAAAGGACGCTTCAAAAAGGAGCTTTCAAAAACCACTAACGATTTTAACAGCTCGATTTCATTCGACAGCAGAATGTATAAAGAAGACATCGAGGGCAGCATTGCCCACGCAACAATGCTTGGCAGATGCGGCATTATTAAAGAAGAAGAGGCAAACGATATCGTAAAAGGTCTTAAAGGAATTCTTGCGGATATTGAAAACGGTACTCTGCACATTGATATGGAGGCTGAGGACATTCACACCTTTATCGAGGGTGAGCTTACCAAAAGAATCGGCGACAACGGCAAAAGACTTCACACCTCAAGAAGCCGTAACGATCAGGTTGCAGTTGACATCAAGCTTTACCTCAAAAAAGAGGTTGTCAATGTAAAAAATCTCGTTGTAGGTCTTATCAAGGTTATTGCCGACAAGGCTGAAAAGTACAGCGAAACCGTTATGCCCGGTTATACTCACCTCCAGAGAGCACAGCCGATTACCTTCGGACATCATCTCCTTGCTTACGGTGAAATGCTTTTGAGAGATGTTTCAAGACTTGAAGACTGCCTTAAAAGAATGGACGAAATGCCACTCGGTTCATGTGCGCTTGCAGGCACAACATATCCGATTGACAGAACAATCACAGCTGAACTCCTAGGCTTTGACAGAATTACAAACAACTCTCTTGACGGTGTTTCCGACAGAGATTACTGCATCGAATTTGCATCGGTGCTTTCGATAATAATGGTTCACCTCTCAAGATTTTCAGAGGAAATCATTATGTGGTGCAGTTGGGAATTTAAATTCATTGAACTTGATGACGCTTTTTCAACAGGATCATCAATTATGCCGCAGAAAAAGAACCCCGATATTGCAGAGCTTGTTCGTGGTAAGAGCGGCAGAGTTTTCGGCGACAATATGACGCTCCTCACAATTATGAAGGGTACTGCACTTGCATACAACAAGGATATGCAGGAGGACAAGGAGGCTATCTTTGACGCACTCGACACGGTTAAAATGTGTCTCACAGCCTTTACTCCCATGCTCGACACAATGCGTGTCATTCCCGAAAATATGAGAAAAGCTGCAGCAGGCGGTTTTATCAACGCAACAGACTGTGCCGACTGGCTCACAAAGAACGGTGTTCCGTTCAGAGATGCCTACAAGGCAACAGGCGAACTCGTTGCAAGATGTATTGAACTCGGTACAGACCTCGAAAATCTTCCAATGGACGAATACAAAAAGGTTTGCGATGTGTTCAACGATGATGTTTACAGCGCAATTTCACTTGAACGCTGTACAAACGAGCGTACAGTATTCGGCGGTCCTGCATCGGCAAATGTAAAGGCTCAGGCTAAGCGTGTTGCAGAAATCGCAGAAAAGCTGTAATTGCAAATCCGTAGGGGCGGATATTATCCGCCCGACTTGATGAAATTTTATGTTTTATCAAAATGTTTTAAAGCGATAAAAAGCAATGTATATAAATATTTGAACGCTATGCGTTCAATCCGTATGCAATTGCGTACGGTCGGGTGTCCGATGAACGCCCCTACAGATAACAGTAAACTTGTTCCTTTTAAATGGTTTGTTTTTATTATAAAATATCTGCCATTACTTGCGGGCGGATGATATCCGCCCCTACAAGCGAGAACATATGCTTTGTGCAAAAAGTGAACTGCCGTATTCAACACATACAGGCAAAGATTGATATAAATTTACAATAGATTAGGTGATAGCAATGAAAATAAAAGCAGGTATTGTCGGTGCAACCGGCTATGCAGGTGCAGAGCTTGTAAGACTTCTTACCGCTCATCCCGAGGCTGAAATTTCGGCAATCAGCTCTGTTTCCTTTGAGGGTGACAAGCTGAGCGATGTTTATCCGTCTTATACATTTTTGAACGATATGGTTTGTGAAAATCAGGACGCCGTTGTTGAAAAGAGCGATGTTATCTTTGCCGCTCTCCCACACGGTCTTTCACAGGAGCTTGCCGCAAAGTGCATTGATGCGGGCAAGGCATTCATCGACCTCGGTGCTGACTTCCGCCTTGAAAGCGAAGAAGAATACACCGAATGGTACGGCGGAACTTTTCTCGACAAAAAACTTCACGAACAGGCAGTTTACGGACTTCCTGAATTTTTCAGAGATAAAATCAAGGGCAAAAAGCTTGTTGCAAATCCGGGTTGTTACACAACCTGTTCACCGCTCGCAATTGCTCCTGCAATTGTAAACGGACTTGTCAGCACAAAGGGCATCATTTGCGACTGCAAAAGCGGTGTTACAGGTGCCGGCAGAAAGCCAAATCAGGGCAACCACTATCCCGAACTCAACGAAGGATTCCACGCTTATAAGGTTGCAAGCCACCGCCACACTCCAGAAATTGAGCAGACTCTTTCAAAGCTTTCGGGCGAAAAGGTTATTATCACCTTTGTTCCGCACCTTCTCCCCGTAAACCGTGGCATTCTCGCAACTGTTTATGCCGACATCAAAGACGGTGTAACCTTTGAACAAATCAGAAAGGCTTATGAGGACTTTTACAAGGACGAATTTTTTGTAAGACTTCTTGATGACGGCAAATGTGCCGACATTCACAATATCAAATATTCTAACTTCTGTGATGTTTCAATTCATCACGATAAGAGAGCCAACAAGCTCGTTGCCTGTGCCGCAATCGACAACATGGTCAAGGGTGCCGCAGGTCAGGCTATTCAGAATATGAACATAATCTTCGGACTTGACGAAAAAACAGGTTTGGTAATCGTTCCGCCTGCATTTTAAGGGTGAATATCTATGGAAATCAAGTATATTGAAAACGGCTCGGTCACTTCCGCAAAGGGCTTTACAGCCAACGGAATTTGTGCCGGAGTCAAAGCATCTAACACAACTAAAAAAGACCTTGCGCTCATTTACTGCGACAAGGTTTGCAACAGTGCGGCTATCTTTACAAAAAACCTTGTAAAGTCCGACACTATATATGTTACTAAAAAACACCTTGAAAACGGTACGGCTCAGGCTGTTGTCGTAAACTCAGGCAATGCAAATGCCTGTAACCCTGACGGCTATGAAAAGGCTGAGAAAATGTGCAGTCTTGCCGCAAACGCTCTCGGTGTTGACGAAAACGATGTAATCGTTGCATCAACAGGTGTTATCGGTCAGCCTCTCCCGATTGAACCCATTGCAAGCGGAATTGAAAAGCTCAAAGGCACGCTTTCAAAGGACGGCGGAATCTCTGCCGCAGAGGCAATTATGACAACCGACACCGTGAAAAAGCAGTGGGCTGTCGAAACGGTTCTTGACGGCAAAAAGGTTACAATCGGCGGTATTGCTAAGGGCAGCGGTATGATTCATATTAATATGGGTACAACTCTTTCCTTTGTAACAACCGATGCGGCAATTTCTTCCGAAATGCTCAAATCCGCACTTATCGAAGCCGCTGATGTCAGCTATAATATGGTAAGCGTTGACGGTGATACCTCAACAAACGATACCCTTGCAATTATGGCATCGGGTTATGCAGGCAACAAGGAAATCACAGAAAAGAACGATGATTACAAAACCTTTACAGCCGTTCTTACCGATGCATTCAAAAAGGTTGCAAAGAAGCTTGCAAAAGACGGCGAAGGTGCAACAAAGCTCCTTATCTGCAAGGTTGACGGTGCAAAAGACGATAAGAGCGCAAAGATTATTTCAAAGAGCATCATCTGTTCAAGTCTTGTAAAGGCGGCTATGTTCGGGGCTGACGCAAACTGCGGAAGAATCCTCTGCGCAATCGGCTACAGCGGTGCCGAAACGGATGTTAAAAAGATTGATGTTTCATATAAATCCGCAAAGGGTGAAATCCTTGTTTGCAAGGACGGCAACGGTCTTGTGTTTGATGAGGACAAGGCTAAGGAAATTTTACTTGAGGACGAAATTGAAATTCTCGTAAAATTAGGTGACGGCAATGCATCTGCCGAGGCTTACGGTTGCGACCTTACCTATGATTATGTAAAAATCAACGGTGACTACCGCACATAATATGCGATTTGATTGTGTGAGCGGAAATCAACTACATAAAGGATTGAAGAAAATGGATGTTTCAAAGAGAGCCAAGGTACTTATACAGGCAATGCCCTATATCAAGAAATATTCGGGCGAAACAATTGTTGTAAAATACGGCGGAAACGCTATGATAAACGAAGAACTTAAAGCGGCAGTTATGAGCGACCTCGTTCTTATGCAGCTTGTCGGAGTCAATGTTGTGCTTGTTCACGGCGGCGGACCCGAAATCAATGCAATGCTCAAAGCCGTTGGCAAGGAAAGCAAGTTTATCAACGGTATGAGAGTGACCGACAAGGAAACTATCGACATTGTTCAGATGGTGCTTGCAGGCAAGGTCAACAAGAGCCTTGTTCAGCTTCTCGGCAGTCACGGCGGTAAGGCTATGGGACTTTGCGGTCTTGACGGCAGAATGCTCATGGCTGAAAAGCTTGTTACAGGCGCAGACCTCGGCTATGTGGGCGAGATTAAGGAGGTTAACCCCGAACCGCTCAACAACGCTCTTGCAAGCGGTTATATTCCGATTGTTTCAACCGTTGCAGGCGGTTATGACGGCAATGTATACAATATTAACGCAGACATTGCGGCATCGCAGATTGCCGCTAAAATCGGCGCAAAAAAGCTCATTCTTATGACAGATATCAGAGGACTTCTCCGTGATGTTCACGATGAGGATTCACTCATCCCTGTTGTCAATGTCAGCGAAGTTCCTATGCTCAAGCGTGACGGCATCATCAGCGGCGGTATGATTCCCAAGATTGATTGCTGCGTTGAGGCAGTCCGCAGCGGTGTAAACCGTGCCCATATCATTGACGGCAGAATCGAACATTCAATTCTGCTCGAGCTTTTCAGCGATGAAGGCATCGGTACAATGTTTTATTGATTAGCATTGCTGTTTTGCTGATTTGTAAAAACAGTAGAGGCGGTCATTGGTCGCTCGCTAAACAAAACTTTCTGTTTAACTTAAAATTTTTATTTGATAAAAGCAGTGTCTTGTTTGTAGGGGAGCACTATGTGCTCCCGCGGGCAAACGCGGTTCGCCCCTACAGATTAGATTTTGGAGGGTGCAATGATTATACGAGAAATGACAATTGACGACTATGACGAGGTCTATGAGATGTGGCAGATTACCACAAAGCGTGCGCTCTCTAAGGCTGATGAAAGAGATCAGATGGAGCGTTATCTCAAGCACAACGCCGGTATGAGTCAGGTTGCCGTGGTTGACGGAAAAATTGTCGGAACCGTGCTTGCAGGTCACGACGGCAGACGGGGATTTATCCACCATATGGCTGTTCTGCCCGAATTCAGACGAAAGAAAATAGGTCACGCTCTTGCACAGACCGCTATCCAAAAAATCCGTGAACAAGGCATCGACAAAACTCACATTTTCTGTTATCAGAACAACGAAACAGGTCAAAGCTTCTGGCGTGATTTCGGCTTTGAAAAGCGTGAGGATGTTTTTGTTTACTCCTTCAGCAACGATAAAATATGAAAGGGTGTGGCTAACTTGACTACAAAAGAGAAAGATTTAAAATATATTATGCACACATACGGTCGCTACGATGTTGCTCTCAAAAGTGCAAAAGGCGTTACGGCATATGACGAAAACGGCAAAAAGTACATTGATGTTTCATCGGGTATCGGTGTAAACAGCCTTGGCTATTGCAACGACGGTTGGGTTGAGGCTGTTTCAAAGCAGGCAGGCACAATTCAGCATATGTCAAACTATTTTTACTGTTCACAGGCAAGTGACCTTGCCGAAAAGCTTTGCACACTTACAGGTCTTTCAAAGGTCTGCTTTGGCAACAGCGGTGCAGAAGCTAACGAATGCGCAATCAAAATTGCCCGTAAGTACAGCTTTGACAAGTACGGCGAGGGCAGAAATGAAATCGTAACGCTTAACAATTCCTTTCACGGCAGAACTGTTACAACTCTTGCCGCAACAGGTCAGGATGTTTTTCATAACTATTTCTTCCCGTTTACAGAAGGCTTTAAGTATGCAGACGCAGACGATATGGACGCTCTGAAAGCAGTTGTTTCAGACAAAACCTGCGCAGTAATGCTTGAACTCATTCAGGGCGAGGGCGGTGTAAATATCCTCGATCCCGAATATGTAAAAGAACTTGTTAAGTATTGCAACGACAACGATATTCTCGTTATTGTCGATGAGGTTCAGACAGGCGTCGGCAGAACAGGCAAGCTGTTTGCTCATCAGAATTACGGTATCCTCCCCGACCTTATGACGGTTGCAAAGGGGCTCGGCGGCGGACTTCCTATCGGTGTTTGTATGTGCGGTGAAAAACTAAAGGATGTTATGTCACCGTCAACTCACGGCACAACATTCGGCGCAAACCCTGTTGTTTGTGCAGGTGCAAACTATGTTCTTGACACAGTTGCAAATGACGAATTTCTTGCCGAGGTTGAGAAAAAAGGTCAGTATTTTGAGGACAAGCTCACAAAAATTGACGGCGTAAAGAGCGTTCGCAGAATGGGACTTATGATTGGTATTGAGCTTGAAAAGGGCGATGCACACGACATTGCAATCAAATGCGTTGAAAACGGCTTGCTTATTATCACGGCAAAAGATTTGCTCCGTATGCTCCCACCGCTTGTTATTGATTACAATGAAATTGACGAGGCGATTAATATACTCGAAAAAACAATAAAGGAGAACAACTAATGAAACACTTACTTAAACTTGAGGATTGGTCAACAGAAGAAATTATCAACACACTTAACCTTGCCGATCAGCTTAAATATGAGCAGAAACACGGCATTGAGCATAAAATTCTCAAGGGCAAGTCTCTTGGTATGATTTTTGAAAAGTCAAGCACCCGTACCCGTGTTTCATTTGAGGTTGGTATGACACAGCTCGGCGGTTATCCGCTTTTCCTCTCATCAAATGACCTTCAGATTGGCAGAGGCGAGCCTGTTGAGGACACAGCCCGTGTTCTTTCCCGTTTTCTTGACGGTATTATGATTCGTACCTTTGAGCAGAAAGAAGTTGAGGCTCTTGCAGAGTACGGTTCAATCCCGATTATCAACGGTCTTACAGACTATTGTCATCCATGTCAGGTTCTCGCAGACCTTATGACAATTCGTGAATTCAAGGGCAAGCTTGAAGGACTCAAAATGTGCTTTATCGGTGACGGCAACAACATGATGAACTCGCTCATCGTCGGCGCACTCAGCACAGGCATGAGCTTCTCTGCCGCCTGTCCAAAGGATTATATGCCGCCTAAGCATATTATCGAGTTCGGTGAAAAGTACGGTAACGGCAAGTTTGAAATCGTAACAGATCCGCTTGAGGCCGCTAAGAATGCCGATGTTGTTTATACAGATGTATGGGCATCAATGGGACAGGAAGAAGAAAAGAAAATCCGTGAGGCAGCATTCGCAGGCTATCAGGTTAACAAGGAGCTTATGGCTGTTACAAACAAGGATTGTATGGTTCTCCATTGTCTCCCTGCACACCGTGGCGAAGAGATTACTGCAGATGTATTTGAAGAACACGCAAATGAAATCTTTGAGGAGGCAGAAAACCGTCTTCACGCTCAGAAGGCTGTTCTTGTTGAATGTATGGCAGATGAAATGCCTGAAAAAGTTTGATGACAGTTTGATTCTCTAAAACTTCATAAAAAGCAAAAAAGTCACATTGCACAACAGTAAGATAGCTGTTTTGTGCAATGTGACTTAATTTTTATTGCAAAACGGAGTATAATTCCATTGGGGGATAATAGCAAAATCAGAATTGCAGGTGTATAATTATGTTAAACAATTACATGTTTTATGGCGAAAAAGGAAGTCTTTAAAATGACAAGAGAACAAAAACAGCATATTCTGCATTTTGCAGTCAGCTCTCTGGGCGGATTTATGGGCGGATATGCAATTTACAATCACTGTGATGTGTTCGGTAACGCACAGACAGCAAATATGATTCACCTTGTCAGCAAAATTTTTACGGGTGATTTTGAGGGCGTTGTGTTTATCGTCATCGCTCTCCTTACATATATTCTCGGCAATGTTTTCTTTGTAATTTCCGACCGTTTTATTAAGCTTGAAACCAAAACCGTCAGCCTTATTGCAAGTGCGGTTGCACTTCTGATTATCGGAATTTTTCCGAATATTTCAAACAACTACCTTGCAATTCTGCCAATTCTGTTCGTAACTCCTGTTTTGTGGAATTCGTTCAGAACAGCCGGAAGTTATGTTACATCTCCGATTTTCTCGACAAATAACCTCCGTGTTGCAACGGTTTCAACATTCACGGGTATTATTGACAAGGACAAGGATATGAAGAAAAAGGCTAAATTCTATTGGCTTACGCTTGCAAGCTATCATATAGGTGTTGTCTTTGCCTGCGTTCCGAGCGTTTTTATCGGTGTAAACAGCATCTGGTTTGGCTTTGTAAGCATTGCCCTTTCAACAGCTTCATATATGTGGCTCTGCGGTGTGTTTGACAGAAAAGAATCCTTTGCAGCATCCGAAGGCTTAGCAGCACAATCGGAAATAATTTAAAATAAAAAAATAATGTCGGCGGTACACCTCCGACATTATTTTTTTGTTTATAACTTTCAATCGGAAAAGTCACATTATCAACATCAAAACACCCATAATAACAGGCTGGTGGGCAAGATAAATCCACAGGCTGTATTTGCCGATTTTGTCAAACAGCGGGATTTTGAATTCAAAATATTTTGCAAGATTTTTTTGTGCGATGAAATTCCAAAGATAAAAGCCTGCCGTAAAGAGGAAAATCCACGGAATAATCGGGAAATAGTCTGCCGACACAAAGTCGGACGAGGGGAATCCCAGAAATGCAAGGTACTTGCACGAATAGAGAAAATCGGGCAATTTTACGATATCCAGCCCGAAAAATCCGACACAGCCTTTTTGCAAATCATACGAAACCGCATACAACAAAAGTGAAATCAACGCTCCCGACAGGGGGCTTATTTTTTTGAGGTTATCCGAAAGAACGGAAACAATCATCATTGAACAGCCTATCAGATTCAGTACACCGAACCATACCGCCTGATTCGGTTCGGCTATCACGGTAACGCAGGTAACGGCAAAACCCGCAAGATTCAAAAGAACACCCCTTTTTATGCCGTTTCCCGAAAAGTTAAGGCACATTCCCGAAAGCAGTATGAACACTACGCAGATACTGCGTTCCCAGACCGCTGTCATGGGATAAAAGTACCAGCTTGTGTTAAGTCCGTACATCATAAAAATATCGTAGCATAAGTGAAACGCAACCATACTGACGGTTGAAATTCCACGCAGAGAGTCGAGAAGATAATATCTTTTGTTTTCTTTTAACAAGGCTTTACCGTTTGGATTCATCAATTATTTATTCCTTTTCATCATAACGGAAAAGACGACCACAGCCAGAACAAGCAACACAACCGCATATCCGCAGACAGGGATAAGTTCGGGCATAATATCCGAATAGTTGCCCGAAATTGCATCCCTTGCGGCATTTACTGCATGAGCAAACGGAAGTGCGTTTGCAAGGTTTTTGAACCAACCGCCGACCATTTCAGTATCGAACCAAATGTTTGAAAACCATGCCGAAAGGTTTGTGAGCAATGCACCGCAAATTCCGCCGACAGCCTTTTCATTCAGAAGTGTGCCGAGCAGAAGTCCGAGCGAGATAAACACAATTGAAATCGGAATGTTTACCGCAAGCATAAGCAAAATGTTCACGCTGACCTCAAGTCCGAGGAAGAACGCAACAACAACGCATACGGCACTCTGCAAAATTGCCATTGGCAAAAGCGGAAGTGTGTATCCGATAATAAACTCGTGTGCTTTGAGCGGAGATGTGAACAATCTCATCATAAAGCTTGTAGTTCTGTCCTTTGCAATGAGCATTGACGAGAACAGCGAGATAAAGCTCATTCCGAAAACCGTAATACCGGGCGTCAGCTTGTCGATGTTGAACATTGTCATCTGAGCCTGTTCGGGGATTGCCGAATTGATTGCCGACAACAAAAGAAGAAGTACAACGGGAAATCCGAGTCCGAAACAGAATGTCAGCGGATCACGGAGAATTTCCTTTGTATTTCGTGAAGCAAACGCAGTCAATCTCATTACAACGCACCTCCGTTTGTCAGCTTTACAAAAGCCGACTCAAAATCTTTTTCGCCCGAAAGGGCAACAAGCTCATCGGAAGTACCCTCAGACACAAATTTACCGTGAGCCATAATACCGATTCTGTCGCAGAGTGCAACAGCCTCTTCGAGATAGTGCGTTGTGAGAATAACGGTGATTTTACCCTTGAGCTTTTCAATCTCAACCCAAAGGCTGTGTCTTGCAATTACATCAAGTCCGAGCGTGGGTTCGTCAAGAAAAAGTATTTTCGGTTCTGAGATAAGTGCCATTGCAATGCTCAATCTTCTGACCTCACCGCCCGACAGCCTTTTAGCCTTGCGGTTTTCAAATTCCCGCATGCAAAAGCGTTCGATAAGTTCGCTTGCTTTGGCTTTTGCAACTTTCTTTGAAAGGCCGTAAACCTCTGCCATGAGTTCAAGGTTTTCTCTTGCGGTAAGGTTCATTGCCGCCGCACTTTCCTGCGGTGAAATTCCGATAATCTGCTTTACCGCTGCTCTGTCGGTTTTTATGCTGTGACCGAGAAGCTCTGCCTCACCCGATGTCGGCATAATAAGCGTTGTGAGCATTTTCATTGTTGTTGTTTTTCCTGCACCGTTGACTCCGAGCAAACCGTACATTTCGCCCTCGTTGATTTTAAGGTCAAGGTTTGATACAGCCGTTTTTTCCTTATATTTTTTTGTAAGTTTTTCTGTTTTTATTGCGTACATATTTTCTCCTCAATTCAGGATAAAAGGGATTCAAGTCAAATTTTACTTCATTAACTTATCAAAGGGATTTTTTATTTTTGCAAGTGTCATACCTTTTTTCTCATCACCGAGAACCAGAAGTCTGTCGCCTGCCTCAATTCCGAATACCTTTCTGGCATGTTTAGGGAGTGTAATCTGTCCTCTTTCGCTGACCTTAACAATGCCGAAAATGTACTTTCCGTCACCGTCGGGAGTGAGTCCGTCAGATTCTTCCTCGTAAAAAGGACACACAAGAAGCATTTCTACCGTAGTTTCAAAAATCTGCGCCATCGTCACGCATTTTTCGACATCGGGAAGAGATTCCTCGTTTTCCCACTTTGCAACAGACTGTCTTGACACCTCAAGCCTCTCCGCAAGGTCCTCCTGTGAATATCCGTACTTTTTCCGAAGATACTTCAAATTCATACCAATCATACTTTTCATACCTCCTGAGTTAAGTATATTTCATATGTAACGCAATTTCTACCAACCTGATTTTACACTTTATGTAAAAATCAGTTGCATAATCCCTTTATGATTTATGATAAACTCCCTTACAGATTTTGTCAAACAAAAGGCGGTTGCGTTTTTTTACGCCTTGTTTACATTATTCTAATGTACATATCATTGTTTGTTCACAAAACTGTCACATTTCAATGTTAGACTTAAACTAATATCGTATGTACGGAGGACATATTATGAAAAAACCTACTAAAAGAGATACAATCAATCTGTTTTTCTCTGCATTTCTGATCATCGCATTTATCGTTTGCGCACACTTCTTCTCACAGTACGCATCAGCCCTTTCACAGCCACTCGGTTCAATCATTCCGATTCTTGTGTATGCTGTGTTCGGTCTTTTGATGTTCTATGCAACCCGTGTCGGTGACGGCAAGGCGGTAAAGCGTTTTTCGCTCGTTACACTTATTGTAATGGTGCTCCCGTCACTCTACATAATCGTTGCTTCCCTAGCTCCGGGACTTCCGCTTTATGATGTATTTTCAAATGCAAACGGCTCGGGATTAAGCGTTATTGTAACGCTTGCAAGTATCGCACTCGGTTACGGAATTCCTTACTCATTCCTCAGCGGTTTTGAAGTTGCCGATGATGAGGCTGTTGAAGAAGAAACAGGCAACCCTGTTCAGGGAGGCATTGAGGCTGATCTTGCAGATGACGAAAACGCAGAAGATACTGCATTTGAAGAATCCGAAGAGGTTGAAACAGAGGAACTTTCCGAGGATGAAAGCGAATCAACAGACGAAACCGATAACGGTGAAGACGCTTGATTCACTGCTGATTTTTCTTAAATCGACGAGTACCTGCACGGCTTGTGCGGGTACTTTTTGTATATGGCAAAAATTATGCTTTTAAACTTAACAGTCCTAATATTCGGTTGACAAATTGTCACGGCTGATTTATTATTTTGGTACGGGGTGTGCAGAATAAATGCACCGTATTTTTCTGTTTCAAAATTTTTCTTTCAAAGGAGAATTACATAATGGACGATAACAATAAATATAATAGAAATAAGGATTATGAGCCTGACAACTTTGATGACGAGGTTGCGTTTCCTGCAAGAAGAAACAACGCCCCTGAAAGATCTTCCGATATTCAGGAGGATTACGGCGATAACTTTGACAATGATGTAAAATTTGTCGGCGATTATGACGAAGACGCCGTTCAGATGCCAGAAATCGACTTTGAGGACGATATGGAAACTCCCGTAAAAATGCCGTCGGAAAGAGATGACCGCACACAGACTCCCGACTATGGCGATAATTTTGATTCTCAGACAGGGGAGCAGGTGTCAAAGGCTACAAAGGATTTTCAGTATGACCTTTCATCTGACGATATTGGTAACTACTACACAAAATCAACGATACACCCAAAGCGTAAAAAGGTTGTTAAAAAGAAAAAGAGAACAAGCCGTAATGTGGCGGTTATCTTAACAATTGCGGCGGTAATCTGCCTTATTGTTGCCGTTGTTTTTGCATTTACACAATGCAGTTCACAGAAAAAAAAAGATAACAAGGCTTCCACAGCACCGTCAACGGAACAGGTGACAACGGTACAGCCTACAACGGAATACGGCGATGACAACTATGTTCCCGTTTACACGGAAGAACCGACATATGAACCGCAGACTGAATATCAGCCTGAAACAGAAGCGCCTGTTCAAACTGAACCGCAGACAGAGTATCAGCCTGAAACAGAGCCGCAGCAGAGCAGTGATATCAGTGTTACCGAATCGTCACAGACTTCGGATGACACTCAGCCGACACAGTCATACGAGAGCGGCGGCGATGAACCGTATGTTGAAGAAAACTGATTGTTTTCTTTTGATAAAATGAATTTATGAAATTGGAGATGTTTTAAATGGGTTGCACCCACGATTGTTCAAGCTGTTCTTCGGATTGCAAAAGCAAAGAGCAGAATTTGCACGAAGAACTTAATAAATACAGTAGTGTAAAAAAGGTAATCGGCATTGTGTCGGGCAAGGGCGGAGTAGGCAAGAGTCTTGTAACCTCAATGCTCGCAGTAACATTTAACAGACTAGGTAAAAGCACGGCTATTCTTGACGCAGATATCACAGGTCCGTCAATTCCAAAGGCATTCGGAGTACATGAGAGATGCAGAGGCAACGATGAGGGAATTTTCCCCGTTGTTACCGAAACGGGAATCAAGATGATTTCCGTAAACCTTCTTCTTGAACATGAAACCGATCCCGTGGTGTGGCGTTCGCCGGTTATCACAGGCACGGTAAAGCAGTTTTGGAAAGATGTAATCTGGGAAAATGTTGACTATATGTTTGTTGATATGCCTCCCGGAACAGGCGATGTTCCGCTTACGGTATTTCAGAGCCTGCCGATTGACGGCATTGTTATTGTTGCATCACCGCAGGAGCTGGTTTCAATGATAGTTCAAAAGGCTGTTAAAATGGCAAAGATGATGAATGTGCCGATTTTAGGTCTTGTTGAAAATATGAGCTGGTTCATGTGTCCCGATTGCGGAAAGAAACACAGTATCTTCGGTGACAGCCGCATTGAGGAAGTTGCAAAGGAATATGACACACAGGTGCTTGCAAAGCTTCCGATTGATCCCGAACTTGCAAAATGTGTTGACGATGGAAAAATTGAATTTTTTGAAGGAAACTATCTTGACGAAGCGGCAGAAATAATCGAAAAAAAACTTAGTAAATAAGCATTTGCAATATTTTGCTTTTTCTGCTATAATAAGCAGACACAATTTCACAATTACAAATTGGAGGAGTAAACAATATGAATTGTCCCGTATGCGGTCATGAGTCTGACGGTAAGTTCTGCGAAAACTGCGGATCACCTCTCACTCAGAACAACACACAGGAAAATGCAACAAACAGCGTTGATTCGTTTGATCAAAATCCGACACCCGAACAGCCGAATTATGACTATAACACAGAGAATCAGAACTACGATCAGTCTAACCAAAATAATAATCAGCAGTACAATCAGGGATACAACAACGGATACGGTAATCCGAATCAAAACGGCACAAGCTACGGTCAGCAGTTTACAAATACACAAAACAGCTACGGCGGACAGCAGTTTACAAATGTACCGAACGGCGATAATAACAAGGGCAAAAAGACTGCTGTTATTATAACAAGCGTCGTTGCAGGTATTATCTTACTTTTGATTGTCATTATCTCTGTTGTGGCATGCAACATTATTCCGAACCTTGTCAAAACTGTAGATAAGCATATCGACAAAGCAATTGATGATGCTTCAAGCTATATTTCAAAGGACTTTGACAAAGAAACAACTGCTCCGGCATTTGATTCGGACAGTGCAACCTCCGACATTGACGAGGACAATTACCTTACGGATACCAAATCTCATGTTACATATTGTAAAAGTGATGATTATGAGGGTTGGAAAATCATGGGCGTGGACGATTATTACTTCTACAATAATCTATCCCACTCCGACAAGGAAATCAGAGAAATTACAATCAATATTCCCGAACAGATTGACGGTGTGGATGTTGTTGAAATTTCAAGCTTCGGGGTTTATCTTCCCGATGTAAAGGTTAAAGTGGTTATCCCGAAAACCGTTAAGGTTGTGGATTCGTTTGCATTCAGTTTCAATGACAATATATACGAGCTTGAAATTGCCGACGGTGTAAAGGTTCTTGAAAGCGATGCGTTCACATCTATGCCAAACCTTAAAAGCGTTACGGTTCCCGATTCCGTAAAGGAAATGGAGAATTGCGGTCTTGGTATGGATGTTGATGACAATTATGACAGTGTCCCGCTCAAGGGCTTTAAAATGTATTGCAAAAAAGGTTCAGCCGCCGAAGCATATGCAAAAGAAAACAATTTGTCATATGAGATAATCAAGTAAAAAGTTAATGTAAATTAAAAACAGCTTTCCGAACTCAAAATCGGAAAGCTGTTTTGTTTTTGTAAATATTTGTACAAACAATCACTATGCTACGCTCGGGAATAATAATTTTCTCTATATCATACTATCTTCACGAACGGGGAACAGCGGCTCGCCACTACAAATAAACAATAACTGCCATATAAAGAAAACGGTCGGGAAACAATGATTTGCATTTTGCAAACTGTCTTCCCGACCACAATTTTTAATTTTCAATTTAAAAGTAACGCTCGGGCATAATAATTTTCTCTATATCATACTATCTTCACGAACGGGGAACGGCGGCACGCCGTGCGGCAAAACAAGCCCATCCGTTGTCAAGATGTTCTTCGATGATGTCAAAATACTGACTTACGGATGCCTTGACTTCCTCGGCACGAGTGTCGATGATACCGCTCATAATGTAAACGGCATCGTCCTTCATAAAGTCCTTAATGCCCTTTGAGAGAAACATAATCGCATCGGCAACAATATTGGCAAGAACAATGTCATACTTGCCCTCAACCTTGTCGGTAAAGCTGCCGCAGATAGCTGTAAAACGGTCAGCAACGCCGTTAATTTCTGCGTTTTCAGCCGCAGTTCTCACAGCAGTTTCGTCAATATCAACACCGACGGCATGGTCTGCACCCAAAAGCAATGTTGCAATACCGAGAATACCGCTGCCACAACCCACATCAAGAACAGAATCGCCCTCTTTAAGGTACTTTTCGCACATTTCAAGGCAAAGCCTTGTGGTTTCATGACCGCCCGTGCCGAACGCAAGGCCCGGATCAATATTGAGAACTTTGCGGTTGCCTGCATCGTAATCATCTCGCCAGCTCGGACGGATAAGAAGTTTTTCACCGACTTCAATCGGGTTGAAATATTTCTTCCAGTTGTTTCTCCAATCCTCTTCAAGACAGTCAAGAAGTTCAATTGAATGCTTTATACCCTCCGCATTGTAGCGTTCCGAAAGGAATGCAACCGCCTCTGACGGCGAAACATCGGGTTCAAGATAAATGTGAACAAAAGCCTTGTTTCTGTCCTTTGCAAGCAAATCCTCGTCAATAAGGTCAATATGGGCAATGTCCTCAACCTCTTGCTCAAGGTTTGTGTAATCTTCAATATAGATGCCGTAGGGAACTACGACATTTGCAATGTCACTTGCTCTGTCAATATCCTTTGCGTCAACGGATATTTTTATTTCTGTCCAGGATTCCATTTTAACCTCTGATTCACGGGCATTTTATGCCGATATTTTTGTTTGTAATGTAGTGGCGGATAAATTGTTCAGACAATCACAATTGTACGCTCGGGCATAATATGTTTTTTGCACAACAAATTATCTGCTCGAATTGGGAACGGCGGCACGCCGTATAAAAAATTTGTGGGGACAAATGCCCCACAAATCTTATTTATTCTGTGTTACTCGTTGAACATCTTCTTGATTTTATCAAAGAAGTTTCTGCGTTTTGCGTAGTTCTTGTCGCCTGTTGCGCCGTCAAGCTGTTTGATAAGCTCTTTCTGCTTGCCGTTAAGATTCTTCGGAACTTCAACGGTAACTCTTACATACTGGTCGCCTCTGCCTCTGCCGCCGAGTCGCTGAATACCCTTGCCCTTGAGTCTGAAAACATCACCCGGCTGTGTACCCTCACGAACCGTGTAGGAAACCTTGCCGTCAAGAGTAGGAACAACAACATCTGCTCCGAGAGCCGCCTGTGTAAAGGTTATCGGAACTTCGCACCACACATCGTCACCTCTGCGTTCAAAAACAGGGTGCGGACGAACATTTACATAAACATGAAGGTCGCCTGCAGGACCGCCGTTTGTACCTGAGTTACCTCTGCCGCTTACATTAAGAATCTGCTGATCCTTGATACCTGCCGGAATTGTTACATCAACAGTCTTGTTCCTGCGCTGTTTGCCCGAACCGCCGCACTTTTTGCACGGATTGTCAACAATCTTGCCTCTGCCGTGACAGGCATCACAGGTACGCTGAGTCTGGACAACACCGAAAGGTGTTCTCTGGTTGATTGTTACCCTGCCCGAACCGCCGCATGACGAACAGGTCTTGGGACTTGTGCCGGGCTGAGCGCCTGTTCCGTGACAGTCGTCACAGGTTGTTACGCATGAATAATTGATTGTCTGCTTGCAACCCTTTGCCGCCTCTTCAAATGAAATGTAAACCGTAGTTTCAATATCACTGCCACGCATAGGAGCGTTTGCGTTGTTGGAGCGTCTGCCGCCGAATCCGCCGAAAAAGCTTGAGAAGATATCGTCAATATCAATACCCTGACCGAACGGACTTCCTGCTCCGCCTGCACCTGCACCGTAGTTGGGATCAACGCCTGCGTGACCGAACTGGTCGTAACGAGCCTTTTTATCGGAGTCGGAAAGAACTTCATAAGCCTCGTTTACTTCCTTGAATTTTTCCTCGCATTCTTTATCGCCGGGATGCAAATCCGGGTGATATTTTTTGGCACAGGCTCTGTATGCCTTTTTTATTTCATCGTCGCTTGCGCCCTTTTGAACGCCAAGCACCTCGTAGTAGTCTCTTTTGTCTGCCATATTACTCTCACCTTTGTCAAAATACCGAAATCACGCAATATTGCAAGCCGGTTATTGTCTTATACAGCCAAAAGGAGCCGCCATATAACAGCTCCTTTGACTATATGTTATTCTAACATAAATTACTTGTTATCGTCAACATCGGTGAAGTCAGCGTCATATACATTAGGATCTCCGCCGTTGTTGCCTGTAGGATTACCGCCGTTTGGCTGAGCACCGTTCATATCGGGAGCACCGCCCTGCGGAGCAGCCTGCTGATAAAGCTTAGCGGCAGCATCGTTAAGAGTCTTCTGGAGGTCTTCCTTAGCTGTGCCGATGAGTGCGGCATCGTCCTTTGAGATAGCCTCTTTAAGAGCTGCAACCTTTGTGTTGATTGCGTTCTTGTCATTCTCGGGAATCTTGTCACCGCTTTCGCTGACGAGCTTTTCTGCCTGATAAACAATGTTTTCAGCCTCGTTCTTAGCGTCAACTGCCTCACGGCGCTTTTTGTCCTCTGCGGCAAACTGTTCAGCTTCCTTAACAGCCTTGTCGATATCTTCCTTGCTCATTGAAGTTGAGTTACTGATTGTAATCTTCTGCTCTTTGCCTGTACCGAGGTCTTTTGCAGATACATTAACGATACCGTTGGCATCAATATCAAATGTTACTTCAATCTGCGGAATACCACGCATTGCAGGAGCAATGCCTGTGAGAGCGAAAAGACCGAGCTGCTTGTTGTCACGGGCAAATTCACGCTCACCCTGAAGAACATTGATTTCAACCTGTGTCTGATTATCAGCGGCAGTTGAGAAAATCTGGCTCTTCTTTGTTGGGATTGTTGTGTTTCTGTCGATAATCTTTGTCATAACACCGCCCATTGTTTCAACACCGAGTGAAAGCGGAGTTACATCGAGGAGGAGAAGTCCTTCAACTTCACCGCCGAGTACGCCTGCCTGAATAGCGGCACCGATAGCAACACATTCATCAGGGTTGATGCCCTTGAACGGCTCTTTGCCGATGAGCTTCTTAACAGCGTCCTGAACAGCAGGGATTCTGGAAGAACCGCCGACCATAAGAACCTTGTCAATCTGACCGATCTGAAGACCTGAATCCTGAAGAGCCGATCTTACAGGACCCATTGTAGCTTCTACGAGGTCTGATGTGAGTTCGTCAAACTTTGCTCTTGTAAGAGTAAGGTCAAGGTGCTTAGGACCTGTCTGGTCTGCTGTGATAAACGGGAGGTTGATGTTAGAAGTTGTAACACCTGAAAGTTCAATCTTTGACTTCTCGGCAGCCTCTTTTAATCTCTGCATTGCAACCTTATCCTGTGAAAGGTCAATGCCTGTTTCTGTCTTGAATGATGCAACCATCCAGTCGATGATTCTCTTATCGAAGTCATCACCGCCGAGACGGTTGTTACCTGCTGTTGCAAGTACTTCCTGAACACCGTCGCCCATTTCGATGATAGATACATCGAATGTACCGCCGCCGAGGTCATATACCATAACCTTCTGGTCTTTTTCCTTATCTACACCGTATGAAAGAGCGGCTGCTGTAGGCTCGTTGATGATTCTCTTAACATCAAGACCTGCAATCTTACCGGCATCCTTTGTAGCCTGACGCTGTGCGTCTGTGAAGTAAGCAGGAACTGTGATAACTGCCTGTGTAACTGTTTCACCGAGGTAAGCCTCTGCATCCGATTTGAGCTTCTGAAGAATCATTGCTGAAATCTCCTGTGGAGTGTAGCTCTTGCCGTCAATTGTTACCTTGTGAGCAGTACCCATTTCTCTCTTGATTGATGCAACTGTTCTGTCAGGGTTTGTGATAGCCTGACGCTTAGCAACCTGACCGACCATTCTTTCACCGTCTTTTGAAAAAGCAACAACAGACGGAGTTGTTCTTGCGCCTTCTGCGTTAGCGATAACTACAGGCTCGCCGCCTTCGATAACTGCTACGCATGAGTTTGTTGTACCTAAATCTATACCTATTGTCTTAGCCATGATAAATTCCTCCAATTGAATTTTTAATTATTTTTGTTTGTGTGTTTTCTGCTGAATATTTATATATGAAATCAGTCACAGTTGGCAACCTGTACCATTGCGTGACGGATAATTTTGTCACCGATTTTGTAACCCGTCTGATAAACGGCTGCGATTGTGTCGGCACCGAGGTTTTCGTCCTCAATCTTTGAAACCGCATTGTGCAAGTTCGGATCGAATGCATCGCCTGCTTTGCCGTAGGACTCAATCTTTAGCTTTTCAAAGCTCTTTGCAAGCTGATTTGAAATAAGCTCAATACCCTTGATGATATCGGGATCGGCATCTTTCAGATTTGCAAGAGCAAGCGTTACGCTGTCTGCAACGGGAAGAAGCTCGATACAAGCCTTTGAAGTTGCATCGTCATAGATTGAAAGCTTTTCGTTTGCCGTTCTTTTACGGTAATTGTCGTACTCGGCGGCAAGTCGCATATACTTATCCTTCTGTGCCGAAAGCTCATCTTCAAGAGCCTTGATTTTATCCGCATTTTCATCCTTTGCAGGCTCTTCGGTATTCTCAGTCTCAGTTTCTTCTGCGACTGTTTCTTCGGAAACCTTTTTCTCTTCGGTTTTCTCGGATTTTTTCTTAGTCATCTTTATCCTCCTTCAAGGATTTTTATTTATCATATTTCTATCAGCTCATCAATAAGAGTGCTAACGCTTTCGGACACACATTCAAGAATTGAAATTGCTCTTGCGTAGTCCGTTCTCACGGGTGCTATCACCGCAAGCACACCTGACGGATTGCCGTCAAGTCGGTATCGTGTGGAGATTACCGCACTCCCTGCAAGCTCTGTTCTGCTGTTTTCGCCGCCTATGCTAACGGAGGTGTCAAGCGGAAGATTTTCAAGCATTTCCGCAAGGTCGTGTCTGTTGTTCAAAAACTCCATAACATTTCGTGCGTTAAGAAAATTGACATCGGACATAAACAACGGCTTTGTCACACCGCTGAGATAAACGCTGACTTCCTTTGCCGTTTCACAAGCCTCCATAATTGCCACAAGCACTCCCGGGGTAAACATTGAAAGTTCACCGAGCCTTGCCGCCGCTGTCTGTATGAACGGTCGGTTGACCGATGAAAGCTTCATTCCCGAAAAGATTTCGTTAAATGCCTTGTCAAACACGGTCAAAAGTTCGGGATTCAAAAGGAAATCGCAACGAAACAGCTTTGTTTTTATGATTCCGTTTGAGGCAATCACAACAGCCATTGCCGTGTGCGAACCTGTCTGAACAAATCTTATTCTGTGGATTCTGCTTTCCTCACCCGAAGGTGTTGTTGTTACCGCCGTGCAGCCTGTCAGCCTTGAAATAACACCGCTTGCCTCTTTGAGAATACTCTCGGGGGAATCTGCGCTTTTGTAAAGCTCGGATTCAACATATTCCCGTCCGCCTTGGGTTACGGGGGTAATTTTCATCAGATTGTCGATGTAGTATCTGTAGCCCTGCAGCGTTGGAATTCGTCCCGCCGAGGTGTGCGGCTGAACCAAGTAGCCTTTATTTGTAAGGTCCGCAAGGTCATTTCGCACCGTTGCCGATGAAACCTCAAGTCCTGCTTCGTTAATCAACGCTTTTGAACCAATCGGCTCGCCTGTGTTGATATAGCTTTCGATTACTGCCGATAATATTTTCTTTTTTCTTTCAGCCAGCTCCATACCGTTCACCTCATTTCGTGTCGGTTTTTGCTGTTTTAGCACTCTCGATAGGTGAGTGCTAATTGCTATACTCATAATATAATACCAAAGTCAGTAAAAGTCAAGCGTTTTTGAAAAAATTTTTCGTTTTCAGAAAATCTTCACATAACACGGTTTGACATTGTGCCGAGGATACTCTATAATCTACTTATCAGTAATGTTTAAGGGTGAATTTTATGGGCGAATTTCTTCAGAATATGTATGTATGGCTTTGGGCGGCTCTTGCAATATTAATGATTATCGTAGGAATCAAATATCGCCACGAACATCAGGGCTTGCTTGCAGTTTTAATGGCTGTGTTTTTTATCTTCATGACCGTGTGGTACGGACTGCGAACCTTTGTAGGCTACCCAATGTTTGAGGGTACGCTTAATATCATCTTCCGTTGCGTCCTCGGCGGTTTCCTCGTTGCGCTTGGTTTGATATATTGGTTTATAAGAAAAAGAAAATAACTATATATGTATAAAAAACAAATCGGACAGCAGATTTTATTTCTGCTGTCCATTATTTTTATGTTCATATTTTTTCGTTCGTGTAGATAGTTTGCAATGTTTAAAAACCAATTATGCCCGAGCGTAGCATTGTTATTGTCTGCACAATTTTCAATAAACATTTTCATTCGGGCATTTTACTCTTGCCCCTATCAAAACTATCTTCTCGGACTGGGAACGGCGGCTCGCCGTTAATTTTCCATTTTAGATTTTCAACTTTCAATTTTACTAAAGTTCGTCCGCTTTAAACGCTGTGTAGCCCTCATAATAATAGCTGTGGTCAATGCCTTTCATGTACACCTCACTGCTGTCAATTTCATCGGTCAATGCGTTTTTCAAAACATATTTTATCTCGATATCCCGTATGGGACTGCGCTCCATTGCAAGCAGATAATCTTCCTTGTCAACCTTGCTCCAGTCGATAACCTTGCCGATTTCCGTTTTTAACATATGGTCAAGCCAGATTCGTGTACTGCGACCGTTGCCCTCTCTGAATGGGTGCGCAATGTTCATTTCGACATACTTTTCTATAATCTCATCAAAATTGCTCTGCGGCATTTCATCAATATTTTTCAAAGCTGATTCAATGTACATCAAAGGTGCAAATCTGAAATTGCCCTTTGCAATGTTTACGGTTCTCAACTTTCCCGCAAAATCGTAGATTTCATCAAAAAGGTACTTGTGGATTGTCTGTAATGTTGAAAACTTTCCGCTTTCAAGGTTATCAAGAATGTGATTTTCAAAAAGCATTGCCGCCTTTTTCTTACTGATTCGCTCCTCTTCACGAGCAAGCTCCGCAGAAGAAGTCAATCCGAGTTTGTTCTCAAGCATACAAGCACCTCACTTTACTATATATATTGTATCATAGTGCAGATGATAATTCAATTTTTTAGTTTATGTTTATTTTAGTTCGTGTAGATAGTTTGCAATATTAAAAACTATTATGCCCGAGCGTAGCATTGAAATTGTTCAGTTCGTGTTTATTTTCGTTCGTGCAGATAGTTTGCAATATTTAAAAAACTATTATGCCCGAGCGTGGCTTTGTAATTGTTCACCGCCGCAGTGTTGCAATTAATTTGTCCCTAAACGACGAAAGCACCGGGCTTGCGGCGACCCGGTGCTTTCTTATGTTCTTTAAAAAATGAGGGGTACAATTACGAGTCTTTGTTCAGACTCGCATTGAGGAGGGTAGAACAATTATACTCTGACGGATGCGGTTCCGTCTTTCTGAGTACGCTTATATTAAACAATGCAAATATGAAAACTGTGTGAACCCTTTTTGAAATCGGAATGAAAAGCATCTGTTTTTTCTGTTAATCAATCGAAACTCAAATAATTTCTTTATTTATTCGACGAAATAAAAAATTTTTTCAAAAATATAAAACAAATGTTTGATTTTTCTGAAAATATATGGTACAATCATACTGTAATTACAAACAAGGGGCGTTGCGATATGAAACCTTTAAGCAAAAGCCAACAGAAAATTTTCGATTATCTAAAGGAATGTGCAGGCGAGGGCAGAGTTCCGTCAGTTCGTGAAATCTGCGAAGAAACGGGACTGAGTTCAACATCAACCGTTCACCACCACCTCAAGGCACTTGAAGAAAAAGGTCTTATTTCACGAGAACACGGCGTGAACCGTTGTATTCAGATTAACGGTATGGAGAAAAACACCGATGTTCCCGTTGTGGGCAGAGTTGCGGCAGGTTATCCGATTCTTGCCGTTGAGAATATTGAATGTTATGTGCCTGTTCCCGACAGCTTAAAAAGGGGCAGAGAGCTTTTTGCTCTGCGTGTCCAGGGCGAAAGTATGATTAACGCAGGCATTTTCCCTGACGATATTTTAATTGTTCACCGCACACCTGTTGCGGAGAACGGCGAAATCGTTGTTGCTCTTGTCGGTGACGAGGCGACCGTAAAGCGTTTTTACAAAGAAAACGGTCACTTCAGACTTCAGCCTGAAAACGATAATTTTGAACCGATTATAGTTGACGAAGTCGCTTTGCTCGGCAAGGTGATCTCGCTTGTAAGATATTTTGATTAAAAGGATTAGCTATGAAAGTTAAATTTTTCGACCTCAACGCAGACAAGCCGTTGAAATACGCCGTAATTTGTGCGAGATACAACGGAAAATGGGTTTTCTGCAAGCACAAAGAGCGTGATACATATGAAATTCCGGGCGGTCACCGTGAGGACAGCGAAGATATTGAAGCAACCGCAAAGCGTGAACTTTGGGAAGAAACAGGGGCGAAGAATTTCGACATCTGTCCCGTGTGCATCTATTCGTTCACGGATTACGGAATGCTCTATTTTGCGGAAATTCGCAGTTTTGAAAAACTGCCGCCACTTGAAATTGAAAAGATTAATCTTTTTGACGATATACCAAAAAATTTGACATACCCTACAATTCAGCCGTACCTTTTTGAGAGAGTACAGGAGTTTTTAGAAACAAAGTAACCAAGTACTGTTTGCAATCCGCAACAAAAATATATTGAGAGGAAGTGATAAAATGCGTGACTATGTGATTTACGATATGTACACAGATGACAGAATGTTTCGTTACGAGGTCTATAAGCACCCGAACGGAATGTATGAAGTGTGTGTTCAGTCGAGAGAGGCGGAAGATTTTGCTGTGAATGAGCAGTACCTCTACTGCGACATCCCAGAAGAAGTCACACATTTTACCGACACCCTCGAAAGAGCTATAGAAATCGGCGATTGCAAGCTGTGCAAAGTAAGTGCTTAATTAACAGCCGTCTGTCTTTGCAGAAACAGTTTAATAAAATTCACGGTCGGATGACAGTTTGCCAAATGCAAGCATTGTCGCCCGACCGTTTTTATTTATATAAAATTTTATATTGCCGATTATTTCACCCTGTATTTTGGCGGTTCGGTTTCGTAGACATTGTTGCCGTTGCTGTCGATTGCAACTATGCACGGGAAATCTTCAACCTCATATCTGCGAACAGCCTCTGTGCCTAAATCTTCATAGCAAAGAATCTTCTCGCTCTTGATGCTCTTGGCGATAAGTGCCGCCGCACCGCCGATTGCGACAAGATACACGCCCTTGTTGCGAACAATCGCATCAACAACTTCTTTATTTCTTGCGCCTTTGCCTATCATTCCTTTGAGTCCGAGGTCAAGCAGTGACGGAGCGTACTTGTCCATACGATAGCTTGATGTCGGACCTGCAGGACCTACTGCATAACCGGGCTTTGCAGGAGCAGGACCAACATAATAGATAAGCTCGCCTTTGATGTCAACGGGAAGTTTTTCGCCCTTCTGAATCAATTCATAAAGTCTTTTGTGTGCGGCATCTCTGCCTGTGATGATTGAACCCGTGAGCAGAACGCTGTCGCCTGCTTTGAGATTTTTGATATCTTCGTCCGTAATCGGAAGTGTAATTTTCTTTTCCACAGCTTTTCCTCCTCAGATCGTTGCACTTGCGTGTCTTGCGGCATGGCAACAGATGTTGACCGCAACAGGCATTCCTGCAATGTGTGTGGGTGAAGTTTCAATATTCACGCCGATTGCGGTTGTATTGCCGCCAAGTCCTGCAGGACCGAAGCCCATTTTATTGATTTCGGTAAGGAGCTCGTCCTCAAGCTGTGCATAGCGTTCATCTTCATTTTTGGAATCAATCGGACGGAAGGTTGCTTTTTTTGCAAGCTGGGCGGCTCTTTCAAAAGTACCGCCGATTCCGACACCGACAACCATAGGAGGACAGGGATTTGGACCTGCCTGAAAAACAGTATCAAGAATAAACTGCTTAACGCCCTCAATGCCCTTTGACGGGGTGAGCATTTTTATCTGCGACATATTTTCACTGCCGAAGCCCTTACCGCCGGCGGTAATTTTAATCTGATTTCCGCTGACGATTTTTGTGTGTATAATTGCAGGAGTATTATCCTTTGTATTGATTCTGTCGAAAACAGGATCATTTACTACACTCTTGCGAAGGTAGCCGTCAATATAGGCTCTGCGAACGCCCTCGTTGACAGCCTCATCAAAACTGCCGTCCTCAATAACAACCCTGTCACCGTATTCAACAAAGAGGACAGCCATACCCGTATCCTGACAAAGCGGAACTTCTTCACGAGCCGCAATTTTATCGTTTTCGATAATCTGCGAAAGTACACTTTTGCCTACAGGTGAGCTTTCGTTATCCCTTGCGGTTTCAAGGGCGCACATAATGTCTTTGCCGATAAAATAGTTGCAGTCGGTAAACAGCCTTTTAACCGTATCGCATACCGTCTGCGCCTTGATTTTTCTTATTTCCATATCCGAACTCCTCAAAGTGATTTTGATTATATTATAAATCTTTTTTATCTGTATTTCAATAAGCAATAAAATGTGATATAATCAGTTTATTATAACATTTATGAATGTCACAATCGAATCGGTAGCGGCAATCAGTGATTGCCACTTGTTTTGGTTGCAAAACCAAAACAAATGAGCAACAATTGCGTTCTTGTACCGCAGTAGATAATAAATTAAAATAAAATGTTTATACTGTCGAACCGATTTTACAATCGGTTCGATTGGCGAACACTGTTCGCCGCTACAAATGAACATAAAACATTCATTTCACCAACAAAATTGAAAATTAACATAATTTTATCACATTCGGATGATAGAGTAACAGTCGGAATACACTGCGTCTTAACCGACGCTTATAATTTTAATAAAAGGGGCGTACAAAAATGAGCAGGATACTCGTTGTTGACGATGAGGCAAGAATCAGACAGATTATCAGAAAATATGCCGAATTTGAGGGCTTTGAGGTTGAAGAAGCCGTTGACGGTATGCAGGCAATTGAAATTTGCCGCAAAGAGGACTTTGACCTTATTATAATGGATGTTATGATGCCTGAGCTTGACGGCTTTTCCGCTTGCAGGGAAATCAGAAAATTCAAGAAAACACCTATCATTATGCTTTCGGCAAGAGGCGAGGAGTACGATAAAATTCACGGCTTTGAGCTTGGCAGTGACGACTATGTTGTTAAGCCGTTCTCGCCAAAGGAGCTTATGATGCGTGTTAATGCTGTAATCAAGCGTTCACAAGGCGCTCAGAACGAAGAGAATGTGAAGAAAGATGTATTTACATACGAAGGTCTTTCGGTTGATTTCTCAGCCAGAATTGTTACAATTGACGGCAAAAGAATTGAGATGACGCCAAAGGAATACGAACTCTTTTTCTACATGGTAAAGAACAAAGGACTTGCACTCACCCGTGAAAAGCTTATAAGCGAGGTCTGGGGCTACGACTTCTTCGGTGACGAAAGAACACTTGACACACACATTAAGCTTCTCAGAAAGAGCCTTGGCGAATACAGCAGATGCATTGTAACGCTTCGAGGGGTGGGTTACCGTTTTGAAACAATCTAACAAACGATTTGACCGCCATTATCTGCCGTTGAATTTTAAGCTGTTATGCTATTTTCTTCTGTTCGGATTTGCAATTGTGATCGTGTTGTGGGTGTTCCAGACCTTTTTTCTTGAATCGTTCTACACGGCAACAAAATCTTCACAGGTTGAAAAGAACGCACAGGTTATTTCAAAGTCGATTGAAGAAAACAAAAACGCTCTCGGAACAATTGAAAATGTTGCAAGCTACAATTCACTTTCGGTATATGTTTACGATTCAACTTCTCTTTTCACATTGAAGTATTGTTGCGAATATGACAACCCCGTTTCAAACCTGAATTTTCAGTATCACGATGTCTATTCATACTACAAGCTGGCAGAGGAAAACGACGGACATTATTTGTTCATCACAAGTAACTACAAAGAGGACAGCATTAAAGGCAAGTTTGAACGACAGTTTTTTGATGAATATTCTTCATCCGACACAGCCGAGAGGAATACTATTCGGTATGCTTCTGCTCCCGATAAAAATGTTCAAAATATGGTTTACACCGACATTATCAATCTGCAGGACGGCAGCGAATGCTTTTTGATTGTAACATCGTCAATCACACCGCTGACTAACACGGTTGAAATCGTCCGTGACCAGCTTGCAATCGTTTCGGTTGTGTTTGTGCTTCTTGCCGTTATAATTTCGCTTTACGCAAGCTACAGAATTGCGAAACCGATTTCTAAGACAAACACGGCGGCAAAGGAGCTTGCAAAGAAAAACTATGATGTTGACTTTAACGCAAGAGGATATCTTGAGGTTGAGGAACTCAACGAAACGCTGAACTACGCAAAAACGGAGCTTGCCGCAACCGAAAAGTTGCAAAAAGAACTTATTGCCAACATCTCGCACGATTTGAGAACACCGCTGACTATGATTACGGGCTACGGCGAGGTTATGCGTGACCTGCCCGGTGAAAACACTCCCGAAAATATTCAGATTATTATTGACGAGGCAACAAGACTTTCAACACTTGTCAACGATTTGCTTGACCTCTCAAAGATTCAATCGGGTTCAATTCAACCCGAAAAATCTGAATTCTGTCTTACCGACAGCATCAAGAATATTTTCACAAGGTACGCAAAGCTCAAGGAACAGGACGGATACAACATTCTGTTTGAGAGTGACGAAGATGTTTACATTTTTGCCGATGAACTGAAAATTTCACAGGTAATCTATAATCTTGTGAACAATGCAGTCAATTATGTCGGTGAAGACAAAACTGTTATTGTAACGCAAAAGGTAAACGGCAAAAAGGTTCTCATTGAGGTAACGGATCACGGTGACGGCATTCCTCCCGAAAAGCTTGAATACATCTGGGATCGTTACTACAAGGTTGACAAGGAGCATAAGCGTGGCGTTATCGGCACGGGACTCGGCTTGTCAATAGTCAAGGGTATTCTTGACAGCCACAAAGCAAGATACGGCGTTCGCAGTACACTCGGCAAAGGCAGTACATTCTGGTTTGAACTTGACATTGTTTCCGTGAAAAAACGAAACAAAAAGAATTCGGACGAAAATAAAGAATAAACAATAAATCCCGAACACAGTAAAATGTGTTCGGGATTTATTTATAAAATACCTATTAAATTGTCGGTTGAAAAAAGTGGATTGAAGATAAATTCATCTTCGAGGAGTTCGCCGTTTTCATAGGAATGTTCAACCTCTTTTGAATACCCCTGCAGAATTTTCACAATTTCGGTTTGAGTCGGATTGTTGGGCCTTTCGAGTTCATAAGCGGTTACTATGTATGCACAGACCATTCGCTTGATTGTGGATATGACATTAAAACTGTCGATTGCAGAAAGGTAATATCTGCGAACATAGTAGTCAAGATAGGCGGTAAGCGGTTTGTCAAAACGGCTTGACAGCGTATTATTTTTTGCAAAATCGGCGGTTGCTTCAAGCTCACATAGCCAATCCTTACTCATGATATCAAAGCTTTTGTGCAAATCAAAAATGAATGACGCATCTCCGCAGCTTTGCTTTTTATATTCATCTTTCGGCATAGCCGTGATATCAAAAATTTCATCGTCAAGCATATTCTGCACACGCTCGTTGAAGGCAAGAAGTCTGCACAATCTTTCGGACAAGGACAGTTTGCAGTCTGAGAGAATTTCAAAAGTGCGTTTTCTTGCAGAGAGCAGAAAATTCATCTCAGTTGTGCTGTAATCGGTCTGTAAGTCCTGCGGAATACCGGTTGCAAAGCCTGTGTCAAAATCCGATTCAAGCATAAGCCTTGCCGCCTCGGGACAGGCAAACGAGAGCGTATGTTCACAAAAAACGGTGTAGTCCTGAGTGATTCTCGGAAATTCCTTACAGGTGTGACAAAGGTGATTTTCACCGAGGTTGATGTAAATGTCGCACAGCATATCGCTGTTCCAAAACGGGCATTTTTCACCTTGCCTGATGAAAATTCGGTCGCCGTCCTCGTCAATTGTCATAAGCGACCTGAGCCTGTCGCCAAACTCGCCTTTGACTGTATTATAAAAATCAAAGCTTGTATCATCGACAACAACATCCCAGTCCCTGCAACAGCTGTCGGGACAGAGGTTCGCAATGCATCTGAATTTTTCGCAGTATTTCGGGAAGTAGTGTTTCATAGTCATGTCCATTTCAATGTAAGAATAAATTGCTCGTAGGCATCGTCCCAGCCGTCAATTGCGTTCACTCCGCCGCCGTTCACACTGCGAAGCTTGGTGTCGCTTTCGTCAAGTCCGAGTGCAAAAAGTTCGCCTGCACTGATTTTGTACCCGAGCGACCGACAGAGGGAACAGAAGTTATCAATCGGATTTTCGCTCTGTTCGGTTTTCAGAAGTTTTTCTTTGAGTTCTGCGTTGCTTTTGGCGTCACAGAGAAGTCGGTCAAGTTCTTCCCGTATCATAAAATCACCACGAAAATAAAATGAAGTTTCATAAAAACGGACCGCCCAAAAATGAACGGTCCGCATTCGGCTTTTAAGATTTACTCAATAATTACTCAATTGAGCTGTCGAGGTATTCCATAAGCTCCTCGTCATCTTTTTTCTGCTTATCCTTAACAATAAAGAACGCTGTGAGAGCAGCAGAAAGAGCTGCAACTGCAGAGATGATACCGATAATTAAAGCCCATCTGCACTTATGATTTTTCATATTCTGTCGCCTCCAAATTTTGTATGCTTGTATGGCAGTAGTATCTGCCGTATCTTTATTTATATTCTAACAGTTTTTACAAAAATGTCAACAGAACAAAATAAAAAAGCAGAGAATATTCTCTGCTTTTAAGCCTGTAAGATTTATTGCACTTATGCTGATGCGTTAAGTCTTTTAGCAAGTGATGATTTGCTTCTTGCTGCAGTGTTCTTGTGAAGAATACCCTTAGCTGCTGCCTGGTCAATTTTCTTAATAGCAAGACGAACTGCCTCTGTTTTGTTGTCAGCGTTAGTGTCAACTGCGTAATAAGCCTTCTTTACAGCTGTTCTAAGAGCAGATTTTGTAGCCTTGTTACGAGCAGTCTTTGTAGCAATAACTTTAACACGCTTTTTAGCAGATTTGATGTTTGGCATTGTCCCACCTCCTTAAAGTATCGGTCATATAGGAATTATGATAGCACAAGAATGTGCAAAAATCAAGTCTTTTTACAAAAAAAGTTGGATTTTATGCGGATTTTATCGGTTTTCTCTGTTCCGCAACAACATCTTGTGTATTGATTTTTTCATTTATCTATATGCTGTAACAGAAAAATAACAGAAATTTTCCCGCCGCATAAATTTTATATGTTTACGGTAATTTTGTCAAGCAATTCTCCCACTTTTTCACGGAACACAAGATTTGCGTTCTTGTCCATTGGGGTGGGATCACGGTTGATAAGCACAAGATTGTCACCGCCGAAATAGCGGATAAACCCGGCCGCCGGATAGACCGTGAGGCTTGTGCCGGCAATAATCAGCGTGTCAGCCTTTGAAATTGCATTGACCGCACCCGTTACCGTGCTGTCGTCAAGTCCCTCTTCATAAAGCACAACATCGGGTTTTATGATACCTCCGCAAGTGCATTTGGGAATATCGGCAGAGTTCTTGATAAACTCTGCATCATAGAACCTGCCGCACTTTGTGCAGTAGTTGCGAAGAACACTTCCGTGCAGCTCATAAATACACTTACTGCCTGCCGCCTGATGAAGTCCGTCAATGTTCTGGGTGACAACAGCCGAAAGCTTTCCCGCCTTTTCAAGCTCTGCAAGCTTATAGTGCGCCTTGTTCGGCTTTTTGTCAAGGCAGAGCATTTTGTCACGGTAAAAGCGGAAGAACTCGCTTGTTTTGTGAACAAAAAATGTGTGGCTGAGAATCTGCTCGGGCGGATAATCGTACTTTTGATTGTACAGACCGTCAACACTTCGGAAGTCGGGGATTCCGCTTTCTGTCGAAACTCCCGCACCGCCGAAAAATACTATTCTTTTGCTTTTGTCAATTACGCTTTGAAGTTCTTCGAGTGTACTCACGAAATCGCTTCCTTCATACTTTTAACATAGTCGCAAACAGGCTTAACGCTGTCTTTGCCGTACTTTGCAATAATTTTCTCAATTGCAGAACCAACGATAACACCGTCTGCACTTTCGCTCATTTTCTTTGCCTGCTCCGGAGTTGAAATGCCGAAACCGATTGCACACGGAATATCCTTTACTGACTTAACAAGTCTTACCATTTCGCCTACATCGGTTGTGATTTCACTTCTTACGCCTGTAACGCCCATTGATGAAACGCAGTAAACAAAGCCCTCTGCCTCTTTTGCAATCATCTTGATTCTCTCGTGAGATGTAGGAGCGATGAGAGAAATTACATCAATGCCGTATTTTCCGCTGTAATCGGTAAGCTCGTGCTTTTCTTCATACGGTGTGTCGGGAACGATAACTGCGGAGATTCCGCACTCCTGACACTTTGCCATAAACCTTTCCGTACCATATACGAAAATCGGATTCATATAGGTCATAACGGCAAGAACGGCGTCAATCTGCGGACGGATACTCTTTACCATATCAAAGATTTTATCTGTTGTTGTGCCTGCCGAAAGAGAACGGAGGTCAGCCTCCTGAATTACAACACCCTCGGCAATCGGGTCTGAAAACGGAATACCGATTTCGATGATATCGGCACCGTTTTTGCTCATTTCAATAAGGAGCTTTTCTGTTGTTTCAAGATCGGGATCACCCGCTGTTACAAACGGGATGAACGCCTTGCCGTTTTGGAATGCAGATTTAATATCAGTCATGGAGATCCTCCCCTCTGTATCTTGCGATAGCCGCAACATCCTTGTCGCCTCTGCCCGAAAGGTTGACTACGATAATCTTGTCTTTGTCCATTGTCGGGGCAATTTTTATACAATGTGCAACTGCGTGTGCGCTTTCAATTGCAGGGATGATACCCTCTGTTCTTGAAAGATATTCAAATGCGTTTACAGCCTCTTCGTCTGTAACGGGAACATAGCTTGCTCTGCCCGTGTCGGCAAGGTTTGCGTGTTCGGGACCGATACCGGGGTAGTCAAGACCTGCCGAAATTGAATATACGGGAGCAATCTGACCGTATTCGTTCTGACAGAAGTACGACTTCATGCCGTGGAAGATACCGAGTGTGCCTGTTGCGATTGTAGCGGCAGTTTTTGGAGTATCTATGCCGAGGCCTGCTGCCTCACAGCCGATAAGCTTTACATTTTCATCCTTGATAAACTCATAGAAAGCGCCCATTGCGTTGCTTCCGCCGCCTACGCAAGCCATAACAACATCGGGAAGTCTGCCTTCCTTTTCAAGCATCTGTGACTTGATTTCCTTGCCGATTACACTCTGAAAATCACGGACAACAGTCGGGAACGGGTGCGGTCCCATTACCGAGCCGAGAACATAGTGTGTGTCGGAAACCCTGTTTGTCCATTCACGCATTGCCTCGTTTACGGCATCTTTAAGAGTCATTGTGCCTGTTTCAACAGCATTGACCTTTGCACCGAGAAGTTTCATTCTGTAAACATTGAGAGCCTGACGGATTGTGTCCTCTTTGCCCATAAAGATTTCACATTCAAGTCCTAAAAGTGCGGCTACGGTTGCCGTTGCAACACCGTGCTGACCTGCGCCTGTTTCGGCAATAACCCTTGTTTTGCCCATTCTCTTTGCAAGAAGGCACTGACCAAGGCAGTTGTTGAGCTTGTGTGAACCTGTGTGGTTCAAGTCCTCACGCTTGAGATAAATCTTTGCACCGCCGAGGTCTTTTGTCATTTTTTCGGCATAATAGAGAAGTGACGGTCTGCCTGCGTATTCACGCATAAGTGTGTCGAGTTCTGCAACAAACTCGGGATCGTCCTTGTACCTGTTGTATGCCTCTTCAAATTCATTAATTGCATTCATCAGCGTTTCGGGAACGAACTGTCCGCCGTGAATACCGAATTTCCCTTTTGTCATCTTGATTCCCCTTAATTACTTTTATATCATTGGTGTGCGTTGCACACAGCGGGCGGCCGATGACCGCCCCTACACTTTAATTGGTGTGCTTTGCACACGGCTTATAAATCAATTTTTTATTTTCTGCCCGACAATTCGTCAAGTGCGGCTTTTTTGTCGGGATTTCTCATAAGGGTTTCACCTATGAGAACTGCGTTTACTCCTGCGTTTTCAAGCACCTTGATGTCATCCCGTGTTTTAATTCCGCTTTCGGCAACAAAAATAATGTTGTCTGGAACAAGCTTACGGAGCTTTGTACAGTTATTTATGTCCACCGTGAAGTCACGAAGATTTCGGTTGTTTACACCGATAACTCTTGCTCCTGCGGCAATTGCGGAATACACCTCATCGGCTGTGTGAGCCTCAACAAGTGCCGAAAGTTCGAGAGAGTCGCAAAGCTTAATCCATCTTCTGATTGTGTCCGTGTCAAGAAGCGAGCAGATAAGCAGTACGGCTGACGCACCGATTGTCTTTGCCTCATAAATCTGATATTCACACACGGTAAAATCTTTTCTCAAAAGCGGAATACTTACATTCTTTGAAATCTCTTCAAGAAAAGCATTTTCGCCCTTGAACCACTTTGGTTCTGTCAGAACTGAAATTGCACTTGCACCTGCATTTTCATAATCCTTGGCAATCTGAACATAGGGAAAATCCTCTGCGATAATTCCCTTTGACGGGGACGCTTTTTTGACCTCGCATATAAATGAAATATCCTTGCCCGCAAGCGCCTTTTCAAACGGAAATTCATTGTCTGTTTCCATTGAAAGTGCTTTTTGCTTTATCGCTTCAAGCGGAACTTGCTTTTCGATTTCTTCATATCTTACTCTGTTTGCGTCTGCAATTGTTTCAAGTATCATTGTGTCACCTTTATTCGTTGGAAACCTTTGCAAATTCTTCAATCTTTGCATAAGCCTTGCCGCTGTCGATAATTTCGTTTGCAAGCTTTATGCCGTCCTGAATTGAATCTGCCTTGCCGCCTGTGCAAAGTCCGAGTGCGGCATTGAGAACAACGATATCACGCTTTGCGTCCTTAATTTCACCGCTGAGAATTTCTTTTGTGATTTCAGCACTTTCTTTGCCGTCACCGCCTGCAAGATCCTCGGGTGCACAAAGTTTAAGACCGTAATCTTCGGGATTGAGAATGAATGTGTTGAACTTGCCGTTGTCAATCTCACAAACCTTTGTTGTTGTTGTGAGAGTAACCTCGTCCATACCGTCCATGCCGTAGAAAACATAGCCTTTCTTAACACCAAGGTTTGAAAAAACCTGTGCAATCGGCTCAACAAGAGCCTCAGAATACACACCCGTTACCTGAAGGTCTGCGCCTGCAGGGTTTGTTAGAGGTCCGAGAACATTGAAAATGTTCCTGATTCCGATTTCCTTACGGACAGGACCTACATACTTCATTGATGAATGGTAGCCCTGTGCAAACATAAAGCAGATGCCTGCTTTGTTAAGAACCTCTTCGCTCTTTTCGGGAGTGATGTTGATGTTGATTCCGAGCTGTTCAAGACAGTCTGCCGAACCGCTTTTGCTTGACATTGAACGGTTGCCGTGCTTTGCAACGGGGATTCCTGCGGCGGCAATAATAAATGCCGCTGTTGTTGAAATATTGAATGTGCCTGTACCGTCGCCGCCTGTGCCGACGATATCGAGTACATCACGGTTAGGCTTGATGTGGAGTGCTTTTTCTCTCATAACCTGTGCGCTTGCGGTAATTTCGTCAATTGTTTCACCCTTGATTCTCAAGGCTGTGAGATATGCCGCCATCTGCGACTGCGTTGCTGTGCCTGAGAACATTTCGTCCATAACCTGTGCCGCCTCATCAAAAGTGAGGTCATTGCCTGCAACCAACTTTTTTATTGCCTCTTTAATCATAAAACTTCAATCCTTTCCGTGTTATTTGCAAAGTGTAATAAAATTCTTTATCATTTCCATACCGTGTGAGGTGAGAATTGATTCGGGGTGGAACTGCAATCCGTAAAGCTCAAAATTCTTGTGCTTAACTCCCATAACCTCGCCGTCACGATCTTCGGCGATTACCTCGAGTGTGTCGGGAACCGTATCTCTTTTCGCAATCAGAGAATGATACCTTGCACCCTCAACAACCTTTGGAAGTCCGTTAAAAATTTTCTTGTCCGTGTCAACAATGATATCGCTCTTTTTGCCGTGCATAAGCTTTATTGCGTGGGCGATTGTTGCACCGTAAACCTCGCATATTGCCTGATGACCGAGGCAGATACCGAGAATCGGAAACTGTCCTGCAAGCTCCTTTATAACCTCCTCACATATTCCGGCATCTTTTGGATAACCGGGACCGGGCGAAAGGATGATGTGGGAAGGAGCAAGCTTTTTGATTTCATCAACTGTTATTTCATCGTTTCTTACAACCTTGATATCGGGATTTACGCTGCCGCAGAACTGCACAAGATTGTAGGTAAAGCTGTCGTAGTTATCAATAAAAAGTATCATAAAGCGTTTACCTCCCCTGCATTTTTAACTGCATTCATAACAGCAAGAGCCTTGTTGTAGGTTTCCTCGTATTCGCTTTCGGGAACGCTGTCGGCTACAATGCCTGCGCCTGCCTGAACATAAACCTTGTTATTTTTCTTTACCGCCATTCTGATAGCGATACAGGTATCGAGGTTGCCGTTGAAATCAACATATCCGAGCGCTCCGCCGTATACACCTCGGGGAGTTCTTTCAAGCTCTTCAATGATTTCACAGGCTCTGATTTTTGGAGCACCCGAAAGTGTGCCGGCTGGGAGGAGGGATTCGATTGCATCAAAAGCGTCAAGTCCGTCCTTGAGCTTGCCCTCAACCTCACTGCAAATGTGCATTATCTTTGAATAGCGGAGAACCTCCTGATATTTTGTAACCTTAACCGAATTGAATTCGGAGATTTTTCCGATGTCGTTTCGTCCGAGGTCAACGAGCATATTATGCTCTGCAAGCTCCTTTTCATCGTGAATAAGCTCGTCTGCAAGGGCATTGTCCTCTGTATCTGTTTTACCTCTCGGGCGAGAACCTGCAATCGGGAATGTGTTAAGCACTCCGTTCTGAAGCTTTACAAGTGTTTCGGGAGAGGTGCTTATAATCTCGTCACCGTCAATTGACATATAAACCATATAAGGTGACGGGTTTGTACTTCTCAGCACTCTGTATGCATTGATGAGGGAATTTTTGTAATCCGCCTCAAATCTTCTTGAAACAACACATTGGAAGATGTCGCCGTCAAAGATGTACTCCTTGGTTTTCTCAACCATTTTGCAGAACTCTTCTTTTGAATATGTGCTTGTAAATTCAACATTCCCGTCACTCTCAAGCTTTGGAAGGGGTTCGGGAGATGTGATTGTCGAAATTATCTCTGCAATATCCTTTTTGGCAAGTTCATACTGCGCCTTGGTGTCGTTTGTTTTCATATTAACAATGATAATGAGTTTTTCTTTAAGATGATCGTAGGCTATAATCTTGTCGAAAAGCATCATATCAAAATCGTTTGTATCTCCTCTTTTGAGCTTTAAAACAGGCTCTGCAACAGAAATCATTGCGTAACCGAAATAGCCGACAAGACCGCCTGTGAACGGCGGAATGTCTTTGAAATGCGGAGTTTTGTAATCGGCAAGATACTCACGGAGAGCATCATACGGCTTTGCTGTTTTAACAACTCTTGCACCCTCGCCCGTAACCGTGAGAGTTCCGTTTTTGTACGAAAGCCTTGCCTTGGGGTTGAATCCGATGAATGAATACCTTGCCCACTTTTCACCGCCCTCGATACTTTCAAGAAGAAAGAATTTGTCGGATTTTCCTGCAATTTTTCTGAGCAGGTTAATCGGGGTGAATGCGTCAGCGTAGATTTCCTTGTAAATCGGAATAACGCTGTAATTGTCCTTGAGGTTCAACACCTCATCGTAAGACGGTTTAATCATCGTACACCAACCTTTCTTTGGTAAAAGTTTTAAACATAAACAAAAAAGACTTTTGTCCCCACAAGGGACAAAAGTCTTGAAAAATCAACTTCTGCGGTACCACCCAATTTGACGATAAACGCCCGCTTTAACAGCATACTAACATATGCCTCTCACTTTAACGGTTGAGCTCCGTCGGAAACTACTTGCCAAAAGGCTTTCGGCCCGCCCTCACAAGTCCATTCGGCAAGTCCTCTGCTGTCAGCTTACACCAACCGCTGACTCTCTGAAAGCTTTGGAAAAACCTACTATTCTTGCTCACAGGTTTTTTCTTTATAAGACAATTATATGACCGTATTTTTGATTTGTCAACATTTTTTTGCGGTAAATCAAAAATTCTGTTTGAGAAACTCAACAATGTTTTCAAACTGCATTGAATGTGATGCCTTAACAAGCACAACATCTCCGCTTTTAATTGTTTTAAGAATTTCGGGTTTTGCATCTTCGATTGTGTCAAACGCTTTGCCGTCTGCACCTTTTGCAAGCTCCTTTGCAAGCTCACCTACGGTTATAACCGTACCGATATCCTTTGATTTTGCATAAACACCCGTGTCAAAGTGGAGTTTCAACTCCTCACTTCCAAGCTCCTTCATATCGCCGAGGATTGCAACCTTTCTGCCGTCAAGGTTTGAAAGTGTGTCAAGAGATGCTCTGACGGATGTCGGATTTGCGTTGTAGCAATCGTCAATAATTTTGATTTTGCCTGTATTGATAACATTGGCACGACTGCCTACTGTTTTATACGAGGCGACACCGTTTGCAATTTCTTCATCGGTAAGTCCGAGAAGCTTGCCTGCGGCAGCAGCTGCAAGAGCATTTGTTACCATATATGTGCCGATTGCAGGAATTTCAACATCAATATTATTATTGTCAAAACAGAGTGTTGCAAGAACCTTGCCGTCACCGCTGTTTTTTATATTCTTTGCGTAAAAATCGTTCTTTGCGTCAAGTCCGAAGAAAACAGGCTTTTTGCCGTTTACGGTCTTAACGGTTGAAAGCTTATCGTCATCGCCGTTGAGAATGAAATCTGCATTTTCACGCGCATTTTTGAACATTTCTGTTTTAGCCTTGAGAACACCGTCACGGTCGCCGAGATTTTCAAGATGACATTCGCCGATGATTGTAAGCACGCAGATTGTGGGCTGAACCATTTCGGAAAGTCTTGTCATTTCACCGAAATCGGAAATACCCATTTCTATAACAGCCGCCTCGGTATCCTCGGGCATTGAAAGAAGCGTTAGCGGAACACCGAGCTCGTTATTGAGATTGCCTTGTGTTTTGTGGGTCTTGAACTTCTGTGAAAGAACGGCATAGAGCATTTCTTTTGTAGAGGTTTTTCCGACACTGCCCGAAATTCCGATAACGGGAATGTCGAATTTTTCTCTGTATGCCCTGCCGATTTTCTTAACGGCATCAAGTGTTGAGGAAACAACAATGCAAGGCTTTGTCGCATTTTCGGGAGCTTTCTCGCACAATGCACACACAGCACCCTGTGCAAAGCATTTTTCGATAAAATCGTGACCGTCAACACGCTCGCCCTTTATAGCAAGAAACAGACTTCCGTTCTTCACCTGTCGGCTGTCACGCTCAACAGAGGTTATTTTTGTGTTTTTAAGCGATTCGTCGCCGACATATTCGCCGTTGCAAGCCTTTGCGATTTCGGCAAGAGTAAAGTCTTTCATACTAACCTCTTATTAAAAATCAGATTTTTCTTTGGGATATTTTGCAAGTGAAATTTCAATAATCTTTTCGCACAAATCGGGATAGCTTATACCCTCAACAGCCGCCTCCTGAGGAAGAAGGCTTGTGGGAGTCATGCCGGGGAGAGTGTTTGCCTCGAGGCAGTATGTAAAACCGCCCTTGTCAAGAAGGAAGTCGATTCGTGCATAGCTTTCAAGGTGAAGTGCCTCGTATGCCTCTGTTGCGGCATCACGGAGCTTTTTGTCGGTTTCTTCGTCAATGTCTGCGGGACAGGTTTCAACTGTTGCGCCTGCCTGATATTTTGCGGCATAATCGTACATTCCCGACTTAGGAGCAATCTCAATCGGCGGAAGTGCCTTGCCACCGATAAGACCGACGGAAAATTCTCTGCCTGTTACGAACTGCTCAACAACAATTTCGTCCTCATATTTGAGAGCCTCTTTAACAGCCTTTTTATACTGATCTGCATTCTCAACCTTTGAAACGCCCACGCTTGAACCGCCCGAGCATGGCTTAACGATGCACGGGAACATATTCCATGCAAGAGCGTCCTTTTCGTTCTTGTAAAGTTCACCTGACGGAGTGTTGATATTCTTCTGCATAAATACGCTTTTTGTAAGACCTTTGTTCATTGCAAGCGCAGAACCGAGATATCCCGAACCTGTGTACTTGATTCCGAACAAATCAAGCGTTGCCTGTAACTGGCCGTTTTCACCCTCACCGCCGTGAAGTGCAAGGAAGGTGATGTCTGCCTCGGCGCAGATTTCAATTACATTTCTGCCGATATAGCGTGATGTTTTGTCAAGGCGATTTTCCTTTGCCTCTTTGATATTTGTGATTGTATTTTCAACATCGTCACCGATTGAATTTCCGTCGGTAAAGCTGTAGTTCTGCTTAAAAAGTGCGTCGATGTCACAGATGTTTTCCTCATAGCCCATAAATACATCAAGCAAAACAACCTCGTGTCCCTTGCTTCTGAGAGCCTCGGCAACAAGTGTGCCTGATGAAATTGAAACTTCACGCTCTGTGCTCAGTCCGCCTGCAAGAACAACTATTCTCATATATATTTCTCCCTCTGAAATGTTTTGTTTCTATTTTTATTTCTTTATTCTCTTTAACTCTGTCAGTCTGTTACCTTTTTGAAACAAGACTGTAACCTATATTATAATATTTTATTTATCCGATTGCAAGCAAAAAAGCAAATTTGTAGAACAGGGTATCATCATACTGTTTTGCCGTTTAAAAATTGTATAATATTCAGATTTACGGCTTTCAACTCCGTGAAACGATATGTGAATAAATGTGTTGAAAATGTTAATAATTTGCTCCTGTTATTCACAATATACCGATATACGGATAGTGTTATGCAAATTTGGATAGCTACATTCCGTGGATGAATAATTATAAATTTTAGTCCGTGTTTTTTCATAATGGGCGGTATTGTATAGAAAAGGGTTTGTGTTATACAATATTAATTGAAAAGGCAAACCCAAAAAACCGACTTAAATAAGTTAAATAAGGATGTAAAAAATGCAGTTATACAAAAATTTCTGTAAAGAAACTACCGACGAAAACGGAAAACTGACAAGCTTTGAACTTGTGTTTCCCGAAAACTATAATTTTGGCTATGATGTTGTTGACAAAATGGCAGAACTTGTGCCGAACGACACGGCAGTTGTGTGGACAAATCCCGAAAAAGAGGAAAAGATTTTCACATACTCCGACATCAGCAAACTGAGCAACAAGGCTGCAAATGTTTTCAGAAATCACGGCATTAAAAAAGGCGACAAGGTTCTTGTTATTCTGAAACGAAACTACGAATACTGGTATGTTGCCCCTGCACTCCACAAGCTTGGTGCGGTTATTATTCCCGCAACAAATCTTCTGACTCAAAGCGACATTTCGTATCGTGTTAACACGGCAGGGATAAAGGCAGCTGTCTGCACTCCCGATGAAACTACCGCCGAAGATATGCTTGCGGTTGCATCTCAGCCGAACACGCTTGAAACCGTTTTTGTTCCGAGAAGGCAGATTTTCGGTGCGGTTGATTTTACCGAAGAAGTTGAAAACGCTCCCGATACCCTTGAAAGAGTTGAAACAAAAGCAGAAGAGCCTATGGTAATTTACTTTACCTCAGGCACAACAGGCTATCCTAAGGCTGTTGAACACAATCATATCTACACACTCGGACACATTATCACGGCAAAATACTGGCAATGTGTAAAAGACGGCGGACTTCACCTCACTGTTGCCGAAACAGGCTGGGCAAAAGCGTCATGGGGCAAAATCTACGGTCAATGGCTCTGCGGTTCAGCCGTTATGGTCTATGACTTTGACAAATTCTCTCCGGGCAAGCTGTTGCGTATAATGGAAAAGTACAAGGTTACAACCTTCTGCGCACCGCCGACAGTTTACAGATACTTCATTAAAAGGGGTATGAACAAGTACGACCTTTCTGCACTTTCTCACCTTACGACAGCAGGCGAGGCACTCAACAATGAAGTTTTTGAAGAGGTGTTTAAGCAGACGGGAATTGAACTTTGCGAGGGCTTCGGTCAAACCGAGTCGGTTCTTATGCTTGCAAATCTCAAAGGTGACAAGGCGATTGCAGGCTCAATGGGCAAGCCTACTCCGCTTTATGATGTACGAATTGTTGACGATGAATGCAACGAGGTTAAGCAGGGTGAGGTCGGCGAAGTTGTTGTATTCCCTCCAAAGGACAGAAAACAGCACGGAATTTTCATCACATATTATAACAACGAAAATCTTTATGAAAAGGTGTGGCGACACGGTGTATATCACACGGGCGACACGGCATATAAAGACGAGAACGGATATTTCTGGTATGTCGGCAGAGCCGATGACCTTATCAAAACAAGAGGCTTCAGAGTAGGTCCGTTTGAAGTTGAAAATGTTCTTATGCAATATCCGAATGTGCTTGAATGTGCGGTTATAGGTGTTCCGGACAAAGACAGAGGTCAGGCAATTAAGGCGATTGTCAAAATGACAGACGGCGCACCGCATGATAAGGAGCTTGAAAACAAAATCAAGACTTTCTGCAACAAGCGTATGGCGAGCTACAAGTGGATTCAGCACCTTGAAATTGTCGATGAATTTCCAAAAACAATCAGCGGAAAAATCAAGAGAACGGATTTAAGAGAAAATCACAAAGCATAAAATAAAGGCAATCTTACGGTAAAGTAGGATTGCCTTTATTAGAATAATATTACAAATTTACAGATGCTATGTAATATACAATCGCCACTTGAACATAAACAATATATTTGATATAATCACTTTGTAAGGAAACGGCGGCGGCTGTCCAGTCTGAAATATAGTCGTATCTCGTTGTGCATAAATGCACTTCCTTATACTCGTTATTTCAGACAGCGCTATGCTCCCTTTTTCCGCCACTGGCGGCGGTCGCAAGACTACCCTTATGAAAGGGGGTGTTTGCGTGGAATACATAATCTGTTTTACTTTGTTAGTAACTATTATAGTTTTATGCATAAAGAAATAACCGCCCTGTACTGCAATACAGAGCGATTTTGAAATAATAAATCCCAATTGCGAAACAGCTAAAGCCGTTTCCTTACTTATATATTAACATCAATTTTTTAATATGTCAATCTGTTTCGGTGTGTATTTTTACATACCGAATTTTTATTTTATTCATCAAACATTTCAATTGAACGGTCAAGAATTCCACGCATATAGGCTATGGCGATTCCGTAGTTTGTGAACGGAACTCCGCTTTCAATCGAACGGTTCATTCGGCTGATTATCTCTCTTGAATTGAGCATACACGCACCGCAATGGATTGCAAGTGAAAATTCCGACAAATTATTCGGGAAGCCTTTGCCTGAGCTTGTCACGATTTCAAAATTTTTACCCGTGTAATTTTTCAGCAATCGGGGAAGTTTTACCGTGCCGATGTCATCGCATTGTCTGTGGTGGGTACAGCCCTCGCTGATGAGAATTTTGTCACCGTCATTAAGCGACTCAATTGCCCTTGCACCGTTTACGGCAGTTTTCAGAAATCCCTTGTACCTCGCCATAAGAATTGAAAACGAGGTCAGTTTGATATCGTTCGGCACAATCTCCGAAACAGGCTTAAATACCTGACTGTCGGTTATGACAAGCTTTGGTTTTGTACCGAGATTTTTCAGAGTATCGGCAAGTTCGCTTTCACGCACACAAACAGGGATTGCTCCGCTGTCGAGCAAATCACGGATAACCTGCTGCTGCGGAAGAATTATTCTGCCCTTGGGGGCGGCAGAGTCAATCGGGATTACGAGCACAACAAAGTCATTTTTATTAACAAGGTCACCGCAAAGCCTTTTATCGGATTTTTGTGCGTTTACAACTTTTGCGATTTTATCCTTTAAAAGTTTGATATTCGTGTTGTTTTTTGCACTTATAAAGATTTTATCGTCAGTTGTATTGTCAAGCAAATCGCATTTGTTGAACACAATAAGATACGGAATTTTCTTTTCCTCAAAAAGCGATACAAGTTCGTTTTCAACCGAGGTCATTCCGATTGTTCCGTCAACCACAAGCACGGCAATGTCAACACGGTTCAACACGGCTTTTGTGCGTTCAACACGCATTTTGCCGAGAGTTCCTCCGTCATCAAAGCCTGCCGTGTCAATTATCACAACAGGACCGAGCGGAAGAAGCTCCATTGTCTTTTCCACAGGATCGGTTGTTGTGCCTTTTTTGTCCGATACAAGCGACATATTTTGATTTGTGACCGCATTCACAACGCTTGATTTTCCTGCATTTCGTCTGCCGAAAAATCCTATGTGCAGTCGTTCCGACGACGGTGTATCATTCATTCCCATTACGCCCTCCGTCAAAATCTGAAATCTCTTTTATTGTTGTTTCTTATGTCAAAAATATGTTCTTTTGCAATGGTGCGGACTTTTTCGTTGGGGATTTTTTCGAGTTCCTGTTCAATGAGTTTTTGACCGACATTCCTTGTATCATTACTTGCATAATCAACAAGATATTCTTCAAGCGTCATAAGGGCGTTGGGGTGGCAACAGTTCTGAATCTGACCGCTCTTGCAAAGCGACATAAAGCGGTCGCCCGTTCTGCCCTCACGATAACAGGCGGTGCAGAATGACGGAATATAGCCGAGATTCATAAGCCACCTTACAACCTCATCAAGACTGCGGTTGTCGGAAACATCAAACTGAGCCGAATTTTCTTCTTCCGATTCGGGTTCGTCATATCCTCCTACGCTTGTGCGTGAGCCTCCGCTGATCTGAGAAATGCCGAGTTCAAGCACCTTTTTGCGAACGCTTTCGCTCTCTCGGGTTGAAATAATCATACCCGTGTAGGGAACTGCAATTCTGATAATTGCGACTATTTTGGCAAAGGTTTCATCGTCAATTCCGTTGTCAAAATCATCGGGATTTATATCGTCTGCTGCCTTGATTCTGGGAACGCTGATTGTGTGCGGACCGACACCGTGAACAGCCTCAAGATGTTCTGCGTGCATAAGAAGTCCTGCAAGTTCATAGCGGTAGAGCTCAAGCCCGAAAAGCACACCGATTCCCACATCATCAATACCGCCCTGCATAGCTCTGTCCATTGCCTCTGTGTGGTAATTGTAGTTGTGCTTGGGACCTGTGGGATGGAGCTGTTCATAACTCTTTTTATTGTAGGTTTCCTGAAAAAGAATGTATGTGCCGATTCCGGCTTCCTTGAGCTTTTTATAATTTTCAACGGTTGTTGCGGCAATGTTCACATTAACCCGTCTGATTGCGCCATTCTTGTGATTGACCGAATAAATGGTCTTTATGCAGTCGAGAATGTACTCAATCGGGTTGTTTACGGGATCTTCGCCTGCCTCAATTGCAAGACGCTTGTGTCCCATATCCTGAAGTGCGATAACTTCTTTTCTGACCTCATCCTGTGTGAGTTTTTTACGGCAGATGTGCTTGTTCTTTGCATGATACGGACAATAGACACAGCCGTTTACGCAGTAGTTTGAAAGATAGAGAGGGGCGAACATAACAATTCTGTCACCGTAAAAATCCTTCTTAATTTGACGGGCAAGGTTGTAGATTTCTTTGATTCTCTCTTTATCTTCACAAGCTAAAAGAACGCTTGCCTCACGGTGATTGATACCCTTTTTGAGCCTTGCTTTTTCGATTATTTTATCGACAAGTTCAAGGTTATTTTTATTTTCATCGGCAAATTTCAGGGAATCAAGAATTTCCCCGTCATTGATAAACTCCTCCGCTTTCAGCGAATTTTTATCGTATTTATTCATAATAATCATCATAGCCTTTCAGGCAACAAACAGTTTATTAAAAATCACCTAATTAACCTGCGTTGCCTGAACAGGCGTAAATGATGATTTCAGCCATCTCAAAATTATGCCAAAGGCAAATTTTGAGGGCAATATATTATAATAGTGTGATTTTCACACTATTTCTCTGTATAATCTCCTCTGTCAGTTACGATTTCGTAGCCGATTTTTTTCATTCTGTCTGCAAGACAGCCGATACATTGTGCCGCTTCGTCTCCCGTACAGATTTTGTTATCGTAGAGCGAGTAATCTTTTCTGTGCTTAACAGGGGAAAGGTTGGGCATTACAACATTTGCACCGTGAAGAATGCCCTTTTCCCGACCAAGCGGATCGACCGTACCTAAGGCGGTTGTTGCCGGCAAAAGAATGTTCGGTTTTAAAAGTCTTATTATTGAAAGCAACATAAGTACAAGGCTTACATCGCCATGATTTTCATTTTTAAATTTTGTGTCTTTGTGCGGTACAAACGGACCTATTCCGCACATTTCGGGATTTAATTTTTCAATAAATTTTAAATCCTTGACAAGCATTTCGGGAGTTTGGAACGGTGAACCGACCATAAATCCTGCGCCTGTCTGATAACCTATTCTCTTTAAATTATACAGGCATTGCATTCGGTTTTCAAGTGACATTTCGGGCGAATGCAACATGGAATAGTGTTTTTTGTCGGCTGTTTCGTGACGGAGAAGATATCTGTCTGCGCCGCTGTCAAAAAGTCTTTGATAGCTTTCATACGACCTTTCGCCAAGCGATAGCGTTACGGCACAATCGGAAAATCTATTTTTTATTTCCGACACAATGTCGCACATTACATCATCTGTAAAAAATCCGTCCTCACCGCCCTGCAACACAAATGTGCGGAATCCGAGTTCGTGTCCGTTTTGACAACATGAGAGAATTTCATCCTTTGAAAGTCGGTAACGCACGGCATTGCCGTTTGAACGGCGAAGTCCGCAGTAAAAGCAATCATTTTTGCATATGCTTGAAAATTCAATCAAGCCACGGATATAGATTTTGTTGCCGAAAATTCTGTCGGCAGTATCTCTTGCACATTTGCGAAGATATTCAAAATCTTTTTCGTTGTAAGTTGTAATCAGCTGTAAAAGTTCGCTTTCACAGGCTGTGTGCATGGTATTCAGTTTTTGAATAATTTCAATATTTCTCATAATTTTTCACATTAAAAGAGGACGGCATTTCTGCCGCCCCCAAACAGAGAATACAGCATTCTCCGTAAAATTCAAATAGTTTTCAGCATTAAAAGCTTCTGCTTCCGCCGCCCGATGAACCGCCGCCACCGGAGGAGCTGCTTGATGAACCACCCGAGCTGTCGGAATCACTCCGGATTCTCGTAACGGAAACATGCTTTGTCAGGAAAATATCGTTCTTGTCGGTAAGCATAGTCTTGCTGTTTTTCTTGAGGTCATAAGTTCCTGCTTTGCCGTTGTGCTTGTAACGGTTTTTCACTACAATAACAACAATAACGGCAACAATGATTGAACCGCCTGCAATGACAATGCCGTAATGCTTTACGACATAGAGGAATTTGTTATCCTCTTTTTCCTGCAAATCAATATTTTCGTTTGACTCGTCATCGTCAATACCCTCGTCATAGTAGTGGTCAACATAATAGAGGAATTGTTCGGCAGCACTGTAATAGTTGCCTTGCTTCATATCACGCTGAACATCATCAAGAAGAGTATTAACACGACCATCGCCGAAATAATACATCGCATCGCCTTTTGTTCTGAAGTCGATTGCTCTGCCTTTCATATCAATCGTGAGTATAACGCCCGCCGTAGTTTTGCCGTATTTGTCGGCATAATAACGGTTTGCAAACGGTTTGATATTGTCCTCGGTTTTGCCCTCGTTGTTAGTATAGATAACCGCAACCCAGCCGGTTTTTTGAGCAAAAGCGTCAAGTTCCGCCTGAAGCTGTGTTTCTTCCTCCGAGGTAAACAGTTCGGCATCATCACGGAGTTCTGTTTGTCCCGCCGCAAAAACAAAGAGCGGAGTGCAGAAAACCATAATCATTGCCGCAAGTATTGCGGAAAGTCTTTTTGTCACATTCATCATAAGAACAACAGACCTCCCAACAAGCCGAGTGCCATAAGCGCTGCGGCAATAATTGCAGCGAAAGCAAGAAGCTTTCCTGCGGAGGTAGGAAGCTCACCGTAGGTTTTGCCCGTCTGACCGTTAACTGCAAACGGCAGAATTTTACCTCTGTATTTATAGGTTACAACCCAAACGGGCAAGAGGGTATAGTTCCAATTTTCAAGGTCGATTTTATCGTTGTAGTTCTGAATCTGAACGGCACTGTATCCGCTTGCTGTGTCTTTCATAAGCTGTTGACAGTATCCGTTGATTCTTGTTTGAACTGCCTGTGCAACCTCATTTTGCTCAATATCACGCTTTTCTGCCTGAAAACCCGAAAGATAGGACATTGCAAACGGGTGAGCCTCGCCCAAATCGTAAGGGTGTACGCATTGGAGCATATCTCTGTCCTGACCTTTTAACGCTCTTTCAAAAACATTATTTACAATCAGATTGCCTGCTCTGTGGAGCTCAAAAACCTTTGTTTCCGTGTAACGGTCATCTCCGACAGTCCACGAACGAACCTTTTCGCCCTTTGCAACCATCTGTGCGCTACGCTGTTCGTCAACATACCAATACGGAAAATACACACCCGTGAGTTTGTCAAAATGCTTTTCGCTGACAAAATTCTTCGGCAAAAACCATTTCCTTTTGCACATTTCAAGAAACTTGTCGATTGCCTTCTGCTTTGAAAGCTTGAACGGAATCACACGGTCGGGTTTAAATTCACCCGAAAGTCTGCCGCCGAGAACAACAGGATTCTGACAATAGAAGCAGGTTGTTGCCGCAGTTGACGCTGTTGTAACAACCTGAGCACCGCAGCTTGGGCAGTTGTAGATAACAGCCTCTTCTTCAGTTTTGTTTTCTGCCTGTGCGCTGTCATTGCTCTGCGCCTGCTTGGCGGCATTCTCTTTAGCCTTTTCCTGTTCCTTTTTCTCCTGCTTTTCTGCGCTGTTCTCTTTTTGCTCCTTCTTGGCAAAAAAATCCTGAACATACTTTTCCGTAAAATCGGACATACAGTATTCACAACTAAACATCTGTTTATCGGGATTGAATTTCAGCGGAGCGGCGCAGTTCGGACAGGTGTAGTTTACAGTTGCCATAACTTACCCCTTATAATTAAATTCTGAAACATCCCCCTCCGTTTGAGAAGAGGGATTGTTTGTACTTAAAATTCAGATTATTCTGTCTTTGTACCGCACTCGGGACAGAACTTTGCATTTGCAGAAAGCTCATATCCGCAGTTTGTGCAGAAACGCTTTTTGGGAGCCTCGGGCTTCTTTGAACCGCACTCCGAGCAGAACTTGCCTGTGTTTACCGCACCGCATGAGCAAGTCCATGAGCCTGCGGCTGCACCGCCTGCCTGCGGAGCAGGAGTCTGCTGCGGCTGAGCCTGTTGCTGTGGCTGAGCCTGTTGCTGTGGCTGAGTCGGCTGCTGCTGACGGTACTGCGGATTCTGCTGATAACCGCCCATGATATTTCCGCCGGCATTCATACCTATGCCCATGCCCATAAAGCCTGCCATTGCACCGTTTGCATTTGAGCCGGCATCTTTAAGGCCCTCTGAAATATTGGCTGCAACATAGCCCTGCTGAACTGCTGCGTCCGAGAGCATTGCGCCCTTGTTGCGCATATTGATGAGCTCCTGACTGTCCTCTGTATAGGAAACATCCATACCAACGGCAAAGACTTCCATACCACGAGCCTGTGTCCATTCCTCATCAAGCGTCTGTGCCATATACTGACCGATAAGACGCTGTTTTGACTTGATAAAGCTGATTCTCTCACCGTCAGCGGAATACTGGTTGATTGCAGAACCGAGAGCGCCGACGAACTCCTCGTTATACTGTGCCCTTACATCTGCGAAATCAACAGACTTGTTTTCCGTAACAGCCTCTCTCGGAATAACCTCCTGATAGAACTTGAACGGCTCAACAACCTTGATTGAATATGTACCGTGAGCACGGAGCATAAGCTCTGAATTGTAAAAATTGTCAAAGTAGTTTACGGGAGTTGATGTTCCGAAAGGAATACCCTTGATTTCCTGAAGATTTATATAGAAAACTCTCTGAGCCTGTGAGGGGATTCCGCCGTACTTAATACGGTTAAATGTTTCCTTGATCGAATCACCGAACTGACCGCAGAAAAGTGACGGCATTGAGCTGTTATTTACCTTAAAATAACCCGGCTCTGCAGTAAAGTCAACAATCTTACCGCCGTCAATAAGAATCATCATCTGGTTATCGTAAACATGAATTACAGAACCGTTTGATACGATGTTTTCAGAACCCTTTTTGTTCTGACTTTTGCCGTTCTGCGAAACAAGCTGACCGGGACAGATGAGGGTGTTGTCGCCCATAGGGGACGGTTCAATGACCTCGAGCCATGAATCCGCGAGTCCGCCTCCGACTGCATTTATCGCTGCTTTAATAATACCCATAATTTAACTCCTTAATTTTTGTAGCTTATAGCTGATTTTTCAGATATTGCTGTTACACTAATAATAATATGTTTGAAGAAAAATTTCAATACTATTATTAAAAAACAGGCTGAATGGCATATGTTTTTTTATTGTTCCAATGTTTTGCCATCATAAATAATGCAAAAAGACGGTCGGGAAGAGGGCATTTGGCTCTGACAACCCGACCGTCAAACTTTCAGAATTTTCTCTGTTGAAGTGTCTGTTCGTTTACGGAATTAAACTTCCACGAACGAATGTTAATTTCTTTTATTGCAGTTCCGCAGAACTGACAAAATTTTTCTCCCAGTGTTTTTACGGGAGCGCCGCAGTTGGGGCAATTCACTCCGAGAGCGGTTGCTCTGTTATGAAGCCGGTCAGCGTCCTGAACATACATCAACTCAACCTCATAGATTGTCTGCATTCTGTTCTCTCTGCTGCCGAAGGTCACCTCATCGTTCATATCGGTAACATACGAAAAGTAACCGACAGATGCCTCAAAAAGTATCGTTACCGTTGCACCGTTTTTTATATAGCGGGCAATCTGAACATCGTAAATATTGACATCCTCATAGTGCTGTGTATTTGCAACAGATAAAAGCTGGTCAATAATTCCCTGAACATAGTTTGTAAAATTCGGAGTAACCTCCTCCGCAATAACGCCGAGCCTTTTTGACTCAACCGCCGAAAAGTAGTTTCGCAAAAGTGAACGGGTTTTGTTCATATACTGCTCAACATCAAGCTCGGGAAAATCCTTTTTTATCATTGGCATATAAACCGAGGTCATTCCGTGAAGCGAACGGGGAGTTTCACGCATTTGCTCCTGATCCTCTTTAACGCCCTGAATGCCCTCAATAAGGGAGCTTGTACCGAACAATGTTCTTGAAAGATGTCTTATCTTACTGACAATTACCGTAACTATAATTGCTATTGCAAGTACGACTATCGACACAGAGATGATTGTTGCAATTGTATCCGGACTCATATAATTGTACCCTTAATCAGTCTTCTTTGTTGACAACCTTGATTCCGAGAACCTCAAGGCTTTCATCGTCAACCTCTGCCGGACACGCAGACATAAGCTCGCTTGCATTCTGAACCTTCGGGAATGCCGTTACATCACGGAGGCTGTCAGCCTTGCACATCAGCATTGTAACACGGTCAAGACCGATACCCATACCACCGTGCGGCGGTGCGCCGTATTTGTAGGCTTCAACAAGGAAGCCGAACTTTGCTTCGATTTCTTCATCGGTGAGCTTCAAAGCCTTGAACATCTTCTGCTGGAGTTCATAGTCTGTGATACGCATTGAACCGCTTGAGAGTTCAACACCGTTAAGTGTGAGGTCATAAGCCTTTGCAATAACCTTTGACGGATCCGTGTCAAGGTACTGCAGGCACTCTTCCTTAGGCATTGTGAACGGATGGTGCATTGCAAGCCATTCGCCGCTTTCCTCATCATATTCAAAGAACGGGAAGTCAACAATCCAGAGGAACTTGAATACATCGGGAATAATGTCAAGACGCTTTGCAACAACAAGACGAAGTGCGCCGAGTGTTGAAAGAACCGTGCTGTTCTTGTCGGCAACGATGAGGATAACATCGCCCTTTTCCGCACCGAGTCTTTCGTAAATTGCAGAAAGCTCTTCTTCACTCATAAACTTCTTGAATGATGCGTTAGGCTCGTCAACCCATCTTACATAGGCAAGTCCCTTTGCGCCGATGCCCTTTGCATATTCTGTTAGCTTGTCAATTTCTTTTCTTGTGTAAACCGACGACGCATTCTTGGCAACAATTGCTCTTACAGAACCGCCGTTCTCAATTGCACTTGTAAATACGCTGAAACCGCAGTCCTTAACAAGGTCCGAAATGTCCTGAATCTTCATGTCAAAACGGATATCAGGCTTGTCCGAACCATAGCTTTCCATAGCCTCTTTGTAGGTCATTCTCTGGAAATGCTCCTCAAGGTCAATGTTTAAAACCTCTTTGAAAAGCTTTTTGAAAAAGCCTTCGTTGATTTCGAGAATTTCATCAACATCAACAAATGAAAGCTCCATATCAATCTGTGTGAATTCAGGCTGACGGTCTGCACGAAGATCCTCGTCACGGAAGCATCTTGCAAGCTGAATGTAACGGTCAAAGCCCGCAAGCATAAGGAGCTGTTTGTAAATCTGCGGTGACTGAGGGAGAGCATAAAACTTGCCGTTGTGGATTCTTGACGGAACAAGGTAATCTCTTGCTCCCTCGGGAGTTGACTTGATCATCATAGGAGTTTCAATTTCAACAAAGCCGTTGTCGTGGAAATAATCTCTTGCAACCTTTGCAATCTTACTTCTCATCATAAGATTGTTGAGAAGAGGACGGCGACGAAGGTCAAGATAACGATATTTAAGTCTTAACTCCTCGTTTGTGTTTGTATCGTCAACAATTTCAAAAGGCGGCGTCTGTGCCTTTGAAAGCACACGCATATCGCTTACAACAACCTCGATATCACCTGTGGGGATTTCGCTGTTTTTTGAACTTCTTTCGCAAACAACACCCTTTGCAGCAAGAACAAATTCACTTCTGCATGAAAATGCCTTATCAAAAATTTCTTTGTCTGTTTTGTCATTGAATGCAAGCTGAACAATGCCTGTGCGGTCACGCAAGTCAATGAAAATGAGCTGACCGAGGTCACGGCAACGCTGTACCCAACCGCAGACAGTTACCTCTCTGCCGACATCACCGATACGCAGATCTCCGCAATAATCGGTACGCTTCATTCCTGTCATAAATTCTGCCATTGTATATGCTCCTTTATATGAATCGGTCGGCATCTCACAATGCCTGACCGACCGAAAATTTTCTTTTATTACTTATTTTTCTGTTCGTCCGAAAGCTGAATTTCGATGAACTTTTCCATGAAATGCCCGTCAAGAGTAACCTCGGCTGTTTCGCCTGTTTCCATATTCTTGACCTTGGCTGTGTTCTGCTCGATTTCGTTGTCGCCCAAAACGATTGAATATCTTGCGTCAATCTTGTCGGCATACTTCATCTGAGCACGAAGTCCTCTGCCGATAACATCGGTTTCGGCAATCATCCCGCAGCTGCGAACCTGTTTGATAAGCTCAAAAGCCTTAATCTTTGCGGCATCGCCCATTGTTGCAATGTAGAGCATACACTCGTCATTGTCGGGAATCTCAATGCCCTGCTTATCCATTACCATGAGAAGTCTTTCCATACCCATTGCGAAACCGAGGGAGGGAAGGTGCTTGCCGCCGAGTTCCTCGATAAGACCGTCATAACGACCGCCGCCGCAAACAGTACCCTGAGCACCGATACAATCGGTTACAAACTCAAATACTGTCTTTGTATAGTAATCAAGACCTCTTACAATTGTGGGATCAACCGTGTATTCAATGCCTGCGGCATCAAGATATTTCTGAACTGCGTCAAAGTGGTTTCTGCACTCGTCACAAAGATAGTCTGTAATCTTAGGTGCGTCCTTTGCAATCTCGGAACAGATAGGACTTTTGCAGTCGAGAATTCTCATCGGGTTTTTGTCAAGACGGGAAAGACAGGTATCGCACAGCTTGTCCTTATACCCCTCAAAATATGATTTCAAAGCCTTGTGATATTCCGCACGGCAGGTCGGACAGCCGATAGAATTAATCTGAAGATGAACGCTGTCAAGCTGAAGTCTGTTGATTACGGAGCTTACAAGGCTGATAAGCTCTGCATCGGCAACAGGATCCTGTGTGCCGTACTCCTCAATACCGAACTGGTGGAACTCACGAAGTCTGCCTGCCTGTGGCTTTTCATATCGGTAGCATGAAACAAAGTAGCTTGCCTTAATCGGAAGTCCTTCGTTTTCAAGAGCGTGTTCAAGAACGGCTCTTGCCGCACCGGCTGTACCCTCGGGGCGAAGTGTTACGCTTTCGCCGCCCTTTGTGTCGAATGTGTACATTTCTTTCTGAACAACATCGGTTGTCTGACCAACGCCACGGGCAAAAAGCTCTGTGTGTTCAAACACGGGAGTTCTGATTTCTCTGAAACCGTAGGAGCGAGCCTCCTCACGCATAATCTTTTCAACAAACTGCCATTTGTAGCTTTCCTTCGGAAGAACATCTTCCGTACCCTTGATTTTCTTGGTTATAAGTGCCATTTTTCCCTCCGAAAATTACAATCTTTTATAGAAAAGGGAAACGAAAAAATCTCCCTAAAAAACACAACAATCGGGCAGTATTACACCACCCGATATGTAAAGCGAAAATAATTAAATTATTTGAGAATATTTCTCCAGTCAAGGTCGCCTCTTTCAAGACCGTGGATAAGCACCTCGGCAGTTGCAATGTTTGTTGCAACCGGAATGTTGTGCATATCGCAAAGACGGAGCATATTCATATCGTTAGGCTCGTTCGGCTTTGGATTGAGCGGATCTCTGAAAAAGAGAAGCATATCAATCTCATTGCACGCAATTCTTGCCGCAATCTGCTGACTTCCGCCCTGAGAGCCTGCAAGGAATTTCTGAATTGTAAGACCTGTTGCCTCTGACACCATTTTGCCTGTTGTGCCGGTGGCGCAAAGGTTGTTGCGGCTGAGAACACCGCAGTAAGCAATGCAGAACTGCACCATCAGTTCCTTTTTTTCATCATGAGCTATAAGGGCTATATTCATATATATTTCCTCCAGACATTTATTTCATATCAAATTAGTTTCAAAACTTTAACTCAAAATACCCCGCACAAACTACCCTTTGAACGCAAGGGGAATATGTTTTCCCTCAAGCCTCTGTGCAAGACAGTCAAAAACGGACGCCGCCGCACTCCAGTTAAGTCCGGCAACACCTCGCTGAACAATCACCGAAATACGGATGTCAAACGGCACAAGCGCAATAAGCTGTGTCTGTGTTGCGTCAATAACGCTGTCGAGGTCTTCATAAAAACCGAGCTGTGTAAAAAGCTTTCGGTCAAAGCGGTTGATAACAAGTCGGATATTTGTTTTTCCCATTGACTCAAGCTTTCTCCTCACCTTAACCGCACCACGCACGCCCGTCGGCTCTGCATTGGTAACAATCAAGGCTCTGTCGGCAGGAGCCGCCGCAGTTTCAAAGCCCGAACCGATTCCGGCAGGGGAGTCGATAAGGACAAAATCAAAGCTGTCCTTTACTGAGTTGACAAGTTGAGTAAACACCGAGGGACTGAGTTCGTTTTCGGTGTCAAAAGGAGCCGCCATAAGGTAGAGGTTCTCATTGTTTTTGCTTTTGTAAACAGCCTCACCGAATGTACAGTTGCCGCATACGGCATCCGACGCATCAAAAATTATGTCCTGCTCCATATCGAGCATAATGTCAAGACCACGCATTCCGCAGTCACAATCAATAAGCAAGACTCTTTTGCCCTGCTTTACAAGAGCAACGGAAAGACAAATGCAGACAGTTGATTTACCCGTTCCGCCTTTTCCCGACGCTACAACTATAACATTATCCATAATAAATTCTACCTCTGCTATATTCTATCACAAAATCCGTTAAAGAGCAAGAAACGAACATTATTTTTATCAGCCAAAATTTTTGTTGATATTTTAGTGATAGTTAATAAAATTATTCTTCATTTTTAACGGTTTGCACAATAATTTCATTGATTTTTAATGCTAAAAGCAAAAAATAAGTTTTTTATGTTTGGTCGTTCAGCCATTATACGGTCGGGATTTTTGTTTTATCTTTTAACATATCGTATTCTCGACCATAATTTTCAATTTTCCATTTTCAATTTTCAATTAAAATATGCGTCCAGTAAATTCTTTGCAACCTGCATTGAATATCTGCCCTTTGCACCGTGTTCGATTACAACGGCAATTGCGACCTCGGGCTTTTCATACGGAGCATAGCAAATGAATGTTGTATGGTCTGAGCCCGAGTTTTCAGCCGTACCTGTTTTGGCGGCAACCTTAACTTTATAATCACCGAACATATAATTTGCCGTGCCGTTTTCGTTTTGAGTAACGCCGAGCATCGCCTTGCGAACAATATCAAGATTCTTCTTTGAAATTCCGCAATCACCGTAGCTTTCAACATCTGTCGATTTCACGGTTTTCGTCCGCTCATAATTTGTAACTTTATCAACAATGTGTGTTTCGAGCCTTTCACCGTTGTTGGCGATTGTCGCAACATAGGTTGCAAGCTGAACGGGAGTAAATGCGTTGTCGGACTGACCGATTGCGGCTGAAACCGTGTTGCCTGCCTGCCAGCTTGTGCTGTCCCTGCCTGCAAGCGTTCCCTTTGATTCCTCAATTTCAACGCCCGTGTATTCGCCCAGTCCGAATTTCTGCGCATACAGATACATCGGTTCAATTCCGAGCCTTCTGCCCGTGTCGGCAAAAAAGTAGTTGCACGATTGCTCAATCGCACCTGTAACATCAAGACTGCCGTGATAGTGCATACACCTTACCACATTGGTGGGGTAAAAATCATAGTCCTGTTTACAGTAGATTTTCGTTTTATCGGTTATAATTTTCTCCTCAAGAGCCGCACCCGCAACACACGGCTTGAACACCGAACCGCAGGCGAATGCTCCGACTGTTGCACGGTTGTACATCGGAGAATTTTTGTTTTCGGAAAGTTTGACATAGTACGAGCCGTATTCGCTGTACCTGTTCAAATCGTATGTAGGATAGCTTGCCGCCGCAAGTACCGAAAAATCCTTGACCGACAACATTACAACTGCACCTGTTTCACAGTCCTCACCGTTATTTTTCTGTCCCGATTCTTTGCCTGCCTGTTTTGCCGCTTTGACATTTTCTTCAAGCGATTTTGCAGCGGTTTTCTGCAATTTTGAATCAATTGTAAGGTAGACCGTGTTACCCGGTTTTGCACTTTCGGTTTCAATGCTTTCAACAAGAGTTCCGTCGGCATTTCGCTGAATAACCCTTGTTCCGCCCTTGCCTTTGAGGTCATCTTCACAGGCAAGTTCAATTCCGAATTTGCCTATCTTATCATCATAGGAATAGCTTTTGCCCTGTTTTTTCAGCTCATTGTATTCATCTTCCGACAACGAACCGAGTGCGCCGAGGATGTGCGGTGCAAGGTCCGGGTCCGAAGCACCTCGTGTGAGATAGGTCTGAATTTCAACACCGCTCACACCCTGAGTATTTTCGCTGACGGCATTCACGGCACTTCGACTGATATTTTTGGCAAAAACATACGGATTTGAATTTGAATAATTTTCAAGTTCCATATTGTAATGAATTGAAACGAGCGTTGTTTTTTGACTTAGACTTAACCTGTCGGAAATTTTGTAGCGTTTTAAAAGTGTGTCAAAGCAATCATCGGCACTTGTGTTCCTGTCCATATCAAGAAAATCCGATGACAGAAGTTTTTCCGCATCTTCTTCACGGCTTGTTTTATAAACACAACTGCCGTCCGAGCCAACCGAAATCGGCAATGAATCTGTTCTTGTATCTCCCGTTTTTGTGAGAATATCAGCAAGCTCAAGTAAAATTCCGTCAAGCCTGTCCTCCTCAATATAAAGCTTATTGAGGACTATTTTATACTTTGTGGTGTTTACAACAAGACCTACACCGTTGCGGTCAACGATTTCGCCTCTTGTTGCGTCGGTTTTTTCGGTATATCCCGTTGATTTTGCGGCAAGACTCTTGTAGCTTTTTCCCTGTACAAGCTGCCAATCGACAAGCCTGATTGCAAAGCCTGCAAAAATTGCGGCTGTTATTATTATGCAGACTGTTGTTCTGCTCTTTTTACTTTTTTTGCCGTTTTTTCTGCTTTTGCCGAATCTCATACCGAACCTCCATTTCACAAAGATTAAAGATTTTTGTTTAAAAAAGCCGTAAGAAAATACAGCGGAATTGTCACGGCGAATGTGTAAAGTATTCTTGAAATGTAGTGCCGTACAAACAACACGCAACCGCTGTCAAGCCCTGCAATCAAGACGAACAGCAGATAATAAATCAACATTACCGTCATCACCGCCGCAAATGAAAACACGATAACGGTAACAAATGACGGTACAAAATATTTGCTGAATACAAAGTTTTCTGCATAGCAGACAATCGTAAGTGCAAAAGCAAAATAGCCGATACTGCCGTCAAATGAAATATCCGTCAGCACACCGCACAATGCACCGAAAATTACCGACGGCAAAGTGTTTTCAAAAGAAGCAATGCAGAGTGCAAGTGAAATCAACATAAGCGGTCTGCCGCCGAAAATTTCGGGAATTATAAAACCCGAACCCTGAAAAACATACAGAATTATTAACAGCAGGGAATAGCCGAAAAATCGAAAAAAAGTTCTTGAAGCTCTCATCATTTTTTAACCTCGCCCTTGCCGTCAAAATCGGTAATAATTGCGGCAGAAGTCACGGTGCGGATGTCCTCATACGGCTCAACAACAGCATAACGGGTTGTGTCATAGGAATTGAACTTCAGTTCTTTAACCTTGCCGATTATGAGATTTTTCGGATAAACTCCGCCTGTTCCCGAGGTTACAACAATGTCGCCTACTTTGATTTTGTTGTTCTCTGCAATCTTTGTCAGACAGGTGAGATTATCGTCACAATATTCAGCGTTTCCGCTTATGATTCCGTTGTCGGAAGTCTTTTTGTCAATTGCAGACGCTTTGGTGTCGGGCGAAAGAATTGTTCTTACCCGACAGGTTGTGAGTTCAACATCACTCACCCAGCCGATAAGACCGTTTTCCGTGATTACGGGATCATTTTTTTCCACATTGTCTGTTGAACCCTTGTCAAGAGTGAACGAGTAGAAATCATCGTTCGCATCCCTTCTCAACACACCTGCCGGAAGAATGTCGTATGACGGATTTTCCTTTTTAAGCTCATAATATTTCCATAGCTTTGCATTTTCTTCCTTGGCGTCAAGGTAGTCAACAAGCTGTTCACGGAGTTCGGCATTTTCCTTTTTAAGCTGTTCGTTTTCTTTTTCAAGTTCTTCCTTTGATTTGTCGGAAGACGCCGCACCTGCGGTCAGCGTTGAAAGTCCTTTTGTAACCGTGTTTACCGCACCCGAAAAAATGTTACTGCCGTTATGAGAGAAAACACTCATCACAGTTAGTATGACGAGTGTAATTATCAAAATTTTTGAGTTTTTATTATGTAAAAATTTTCTCATATCTCATATTTATATTACAAATACGGTCGGGCGGTGTTTTTTCAATCTGCCCGACCTTACTTTGTCGATTTTTATTATCTGTCGTGCTTGTACTGAACACCGAGCGGTTTGCCGAGTCTTTTGCCTGCACCGTCAACAACACAGTCAAGCGGTCTTTCGGCAATGTGAACAGGCATACCCGTCTGTTGCATAACAAGCATATCAAGTCCCTTGAGTAACGCACCGCCGCCCGTGAGCATAATACCGTGGTCGATTATGTCGGCAGAAAGCTCAGGCGGAGTTTTTTCAAGAGTGGTTCTGATTGCCTCAACAATTGTTGCAAGCGGATCGGCAAGAGCCTCTCTGACCTCGGCTGAGGAAATTGTAATATCCTTGGGAAGTCCGTCAACAAGATTTCTGCCCTTGACAACAAGGTTTTTTTCTTCCTCGCCCGGATATGCGGAGCCGATTTTCATTTTGATGTCTTCGGCGGTTCTTTCACCGATGAGAAGATTATATTTTCTTTTGACATAGGTTGAAATCGCCTCGTCAAACTTATCTCCGGCAACTCTTACGGAACAGGCTGTAACAATGTCACCGAGAGAAATTACGGCAACCTCGCTTGTGCCTCCGCCGATGTCAACAACCATACTTCCGCACGGTTCGTCAACGGGCATACCTGCGCCGATTGCGGCAGCCATTGGTTCTTCGATAAGAACAACGGGAGGCTTTGCACCTGCCTGATATGCGGCGTCCTCAACAGCCTTTCTCTCAACCTCGGTAACACCCGAAGGCATACAGATTATAACTCTCGGCTTGCTGAAAATTCCGGGTTTTACCGCCTTTTTGATAAAGTGCTGAAGCATTTTTGCGGTTATTTTAAAATCGGCAATAACACCGTCCTTGAGCGGACGAACCGCAACTATGGAACCGGGAGTTCTGCCAATCATTTCTTTTGCCTGTGAGCCGACTGCAAGAACCTCGTCGGTACGCATATCAACTGCGACAACGCTCGGTTCACGCAAAATTATTCCCTTTCCTTTAAGACAAACAAGAGTGTTTGCAGTTCCAAGGTCAATTCCTATATCCTTTGAAAACGAAAACATCCCACAGCCTCCTTTTACGCTGTAATACCCAAATGTATTTTACTCAGGCAGTATACTTTTATCATATATCTTTTCACAAATAAGGGCAATGATAAATTGTCGAAATTATTTTATTTTTTACCCGTTGAGCCAAAACCGCCCTCGCCACGCTCTGTGTTGCCAAGCTCCGTAACCTCTTCAACATCACACGGAACAACAGGAGCGATGACCATCTGACAGATTCTTTCAAACGGCTCAATCTCATAAGGCTTGTCCGAAACATTGCAAAGACCTGCGCAGATTTCTCCACGGTAGTCGCTGTCAACAACGCCCACACCGTTTGAAAGGCAGATGCCGTGCTTGATTCCCAGACCGCTTCTTGCATAGAGAAATGCGGCAACGCTGTTGTCGGGAAGTTCAATTGCTATACCTGTCGGAACAAGCACAAGCTGACCCGGATTAATTGTGATTTTTTCGTCAATGCAAGCATATAAATCCATACCGGCAGAACCGTTTGTGGCTCTTTTCGGGATTTTTGCATTGTCTTTTACCTTTTTTATTTTAACAGTCATAGTTTACCATCCTTCATTTCCTGCAAAAATTTGCAGGAATTATTCATTACTGTTTTTATTTTTCTCTAAAAAAATTATTTATTGCAAAAATGTAATTATAAATCTCTGTTAAACGGAAAAATCACTTTTTCCACAAAACAATAATGATTATTTTAACATTTTCAACAATCTAATTAACACCTCGGCGGTACAGTCCATATGTTAATTTATCTTTCAACATCGGATAAAGGCTTGATTCGTTAAGACTTTCCACGGTTTCCACATAGTTTTCAACACTAAATCTTAAAATGTTGAAAGATGTTAAAAGTGTTAAATTTTGTTTATCAGGAACGAAAAGCAAGTCACAATTCAGAACCTCGGTGCAGTTTCCGTCGCATTTCAGTAAAAATTGTTTACCGAGTCGGTCTTTCATTTTTGAATGATTTTTGCAAGTTTTGCAGTCTATACCTGCGCCCTTGACAGGGCAACTTCTACAAAGCATAAGAGGAAGGTAGCCGTAGCTGATAATTCCCCTCGGGATGTTGCCTCCGAGTGCATTAATTCGCTTAAAATCGAGTTCAAAACTGAGTTCTGCATCCTTGATTCCGTATTCCTCCGCCCACAAAAGGTCGAGAGTATTTACAAAATTCATTCCGAAACCCGAATGAAGTGTGAAACCGAGATTTTTGGCAATGTATAATGCTCCGAGATTGTTGCACAACACATCGGATATGCCGATTTCTTTCATCTCGGAAAGCTTTTTTGCAATCGTATCTTCCCGTCCGAACATTCCTCTCGGAATTTCAACACCGATGTTAAAACCCTCGTTTTTGAGCCTTACAAGCTCCCTTTTGTCAGCAAAAAGCGGAACAAAAACAAGCTCGCATTTTTTAAAAGCATCGGAAAGCTTTGTCTGAGGCACTCTTGCACGAGTGGATTTTTCCACAGGCGGTGTGAATTTAGGAAAAGTTATTTCGTAATCACGGTTGATTTTGTAGTTGTGAACAACACTTCTCGCCGTATCGAGTTCGTCAAGAACATCTCTGCGCAAAGAATTGATAATTGAAAGCGGAATAGAAATGTCATCATCGATATTTATGTTCACATTGGTGGGATTATATGCCGTTGAGCCTGTTTTTTCAAGCTGTTTTCTGCACTTTTCCGCATCAATCGGTCTGTTGATTGCTTTTTCGGTTACTGTATCTGCAATCTTTTTGACGGTGTGAACTCCGTCAGAGGCGACTAAAACGGGATTTTCGCCGAGTTTTGCCGTAAAATCAAAAGTTACTTCAACATTTCCGATTTCGTCCTTGTAGGAAGAACGGATTGCCGAAAACAGCTTTTCATCGGCAGAAACAACATCCGATTTTGTTCTTGTGCCGAACATATGACTTCCCGTTTTGCCGATGTAATAAGCGTCTGTAAAGCCTGTTCGTGAAAAAACCCCTCTGAGCATCTTCTGAGTTTTGTCGCTGATAAAGCCGAAATCACGCTGTTCAACACACGCTCTTACTGCGGCTGAAACATACTCGGGGCGTTTCATTCTGCCCTCAATTTTAGCCGAGGCAACTCCCATATTTTGAAGTTCATCAAGGTAATTTACAATACTGTTGTCTTTAAGACTTAAAGCATGACCGCCTTTTTGATTGTTGACGGAAAACGGCAATCGGCACGGCTGGGCACAGGAACCACGGTTTCCGCTCCTTGCGCCAATCATTGCGCTGAGGTAGCATTGTCCCGAAACGCACATACACAATGCACCGTGAACAAAAACTTCGAGTTCAACCGGAATTTCACAGCATTTTTCAATCTCTTTTTTGCTCATTTCACGGGCAAGAACAACACGCTTGAAACCCATTTCATAAAGTGCCTTTACACCGGATGCGGTGTGAATGCTCATCTGGGTTGACGCATGAAGTGCAAGGTCGGGAACAAGCCTGTGTGCAAGCCTTGCTACACCCATATTCTGAACAATGAGTGCGTCAACATCAGCCTCTGCGGCTGAAATTATGGCTTTTTTCAGCTTTTCAAGCTCGTCATCGAACACAATCGTATTGATTGTGACATACACCTTTACACCGTGAATGTGACAGTATGCCGTTGCTTTCTTTAGTTCTTCATCATCAAAATTTTTGGCAGAGGAACGGGCGGAAAATGCCTTTTCGCCAAGATACACTGCGTCTGCTCCGCTCCTTACGGCGGCAATTACACTGTCAAAGCTTCCCGCCGGAGCAAGTATTTCTATCTTTTTCATTTCTTATCTTCATCAAACAGAGAGAACTGCGTCATGGGAACATAACCGAGAAGCTCCTCGTTACGCAATTCCTGTTCTGTTTTTTTAGCCTCGTTTGACAGAACATTCACCGGTATATCATCTGACTGCTCTCTCATGTTATTTTTTGCATCTGAAGTCTTTTTTTCCTTTGGAACTGAATTTTTTTCAGGCTCTGATTTTTCCGATTCGGCTTTTTCTTTGCTTTTTTCAACACTTTCGAGCTTTTCTTTAAGCTGTGAAACCTCGTGTCCGAGAACAGCAAGTCTTTTTTCAAGCTCTTTATTATTATTTATAAGTCGAGTGTTATCGTTCATGGCCTCCGTAAGCTTCTCTCTGTATTCCTTGCAAAGCCTGTTAAGCTCATTTGTCTGCTGAATAATTTTGTCGGCTTTTTCAACATAATCTTTGTTCTTTTTAAGAGCCTTGTTGCGGTCATCGCAGAAGTTAAGTGCCGCAAGAACCGCACAATCACGGGTATCAAGCTGCTTTGTGCTTTGGGCGGCTTTTCTTATGTGAGAAAGCACCTCGTTTGCTACCTTTTGAACATACTTTTCATCATCTGTTGTGATAAGTGAATAACTTCTTCCCTCAATCTGAACGCTTACTCTCTTTTTCTCCATAGGAAATGCATCTCCCTTTTATAGCTTTTTCGTCCTCGTTTGACTTCTTTGCATATATAATCATTTTACATTATAATATAAAATCGGAAATAATAAAAGAGCAAAGAGAATATTGTTTAAATATTTTTTCATTCGTAGGCAAATTTGGCGATTTTATGCTGTTTACAACTTAATATTGGTTGAAATATTTATTCTCTTATGATAAAATAATCTTTGCGTCATTTTGGCGGATTTGTCTTAATTTCCGATTAACAGGGCATAACCGCCAAAACAAAATTGACATTTCGGAATATATTATTATGGGAAGTGATTATATGCCCGTACCGTTTGATTCACGAAAAATTTACTATCGTTCTCCGTTTGGTGCGGTTGAAGAGGGTACTGAGATTCATTTCAGAATTCTTTTGCCTAAGGCGGAGCATACACAAAAAGCACACTTGTGTGTAAAGTATGATTATGACTGCAACTGGGAATTTACCGAGCTTATCTGGTGCGGTAAATTTGACGAGGATACCGAAATTTGGGAGTGCGATTTTACTCCGAAAAAAATCGGACTTTATTGGTATAACTTTAAGCTTACTACCATTGATAAAACAAGATATGTTATTCCGTCCGATCCGTATAAGGTCAGCACCATTGAAGACTATATGGGCAGAAGCTGGCAGATTACCTGCTACAAAAAAGGCTTTAAAACTCCCGGCTGGCTTGTCGGCGGAATTATGTATCAGATTTTTCCCGACCGTTTTTATTTCAGCGGTGAAGAAAAGAATATAAAGCGTACCGACTTCAAACGCAACAAGGATTGGTATGCTCTCCCCGAATGGAAACCCGATGAAAACGGAATGATTAAGAACAATGATTTCTTTATGGGCGACCTCAAGGGAATTACGATGAAGCTTGATTACCTTGAAAGCCTCGGTGTAAGCTGTATTTACCTTAATCCTATCAGCGAGGCATACTCAAACCACCGCTATGATACGGGCGACTACTCAAAGGTTGATCCGATTCTCGGAACGGAGGAAGATTTTAAGCACCTTTGCGCAGAGGCTAAAAAGAGGGGAATACACATCATAAATGACGGTGTGTTCTCTCATACGGGAAGTGACAGCGTTTACTTCAACCGTTACGGCAGATACGGCAAGGGCGGTGCGTATAATGACAAAAACTCACCGTATTTCAGTTGGTACAAATTCAACGAATGGCCGAACAATTACCAAAGCTGGTGGGGCTTTGATACTCTACCCGAGGTTATTGAGGAAACTCCGTCATTCAACGAATATATCAACGGCAAAGACGGCATTGTCAGAAAATGGATGAAATGCGGCAACTCGGGTTGGCGACTTGATGTTGCAGATGAACTTCCCGATGTGTTCATTGAAAATCTACGCAAAGCAGTTAAGGACGAAAATCCGAACGCCTTTCTTGTAGGTGAAGTGTGGGAGGACGCAAGCAACAAGGAAAGCTACGGTGCAAGAAGAAAGTTCTTGCTCGGCGAACAGTTTGACTCCGTTATGAACTATGTGTTCAGGGATGCAATTCTCAACTTCTGCAAAGGTCAGCACGGCAAATACACAATGGATCTGATTATGAGCGTAATTGAAAATTATCCCCGTCCTGTTCTCAGAGTGCTGATGAATTCACTTTCGACTCACGATACCGAAAGAGCAATCACAGTTATGGCAGGCGAACCGCTTGACGGCAAGGACAGAGAATGGCAGGCTGACACTAAGCTTGATGACGAGCATAAAAAACTCGGTGTAAAGCTGCTCAAGGTTGCAAGCGCAATGCAGTTTACTCTCCCCGGATTTCCGTGTATTTATTACGGTGACGAGGCAGGAATGGAGGGATATCGTGATCCGTTCAACCGTTGCTGTTATCCGTGGGGCAAAGAAAATAAGGAACTCATTGAATGGCACAAAAAACTTGCCGATGTCAGAAAAAGCTGTTCGGCATTGTGGGACGGTGATTTTATAAATGTTCTTTCGGAGGAAAGAAGAATTTCATACATCCGCCACGACAAAGATTCCGCTATTTTCTGCACATTCAATCTCTATGATTATGAAGTCGAGGCAAAAATGCCGCCCGGATATGCAGACGGCAAACCTGTTTTCGGTTCAAAACTTGAGAACGGTATACTCACAATTCCGCCCATGTCCGCAGAATTTGTAGTTCTTGAACTCGGTAAATGATGTATATAGTATAAAACAGAATAAAATATAATTACAAGCGACAGAAATTAAACTGTCGCTTGTTTTGTTGCGGTATTTATATGTTTGTTATATTTGATTTACCGACTTACTCGCCTTCCGTTATCGGCGGAATAAAGCATTCTATCGCACTGCGAAGCTTGGGATGACGCTCCTCAGGCAACGGCTGTTGACAGAAAGAAAACGAAAAACAAATAACAGAAGAGATTAAACTATAAGGCGGCTATCGAAAACGATAGTCGCCTTGTCTTTTTGCAAAATTCATTTTTAATTTGCGTTTGTTGTTACCTGAGTTGCGTTTGCCACATAGCTTTCATACTCGTCAATGCCCCAGTTTTCTTTTACTTCATCAGAGATAGGAAAGGTGCGAAACAGCATTGTACTGCGTTCACTGTCTGCCTTATCCTCATTGGTGCTGAGAGCATAGACATTGCCGTTGTACCACAGCTCATTTGTATTTTCAAAGGTTGTAAGATAGAAAATATCCTGAATTGTATCAACCTTATTAATGCCCATTCCGCTTACTGCGGCAGCCATTACGGCACTTTTCATCAGGATTGTATCGCTGTTATTTTTCTCGTTCTCAATCGAAACAAAGTTGCTCATTGTTGTTCCGAGACCGATATTCATAATATAATTTGTCTTTGTTTCAACAGAGGCTGTGAAGTTGATTTTATCGGCATTGTAGTAATAATACTGATACTCCGTTCCGTTTGCGTCATTCTGAGGACTGCCGAGCATTTTCCAACCCTTTGGATTAATCATATCAAGATTACCCGCCTCTTTGAGCATTTCGTTGTAATTATATGTAAATTCTTCAAGAGTGATTGCGTAGCACATTCCGTTTACATTTTCACTTTCTTTGCGAATGTTCGGATTTTCTGTTACCTTTGCCTCATCGAGAGTAGAAAATTTATCGGGCGCATCTACTACACCCGAAACATCGGCATTTTTCTTGTCAGAACAGCCGAAAAGTGAAAGCATGAGGATTGCCGCTACAATCAGAACTAAAGTTTTTTTCATCAAATCACCAGATTTTCATATGTGTCAAAAACTCCACTTAAAAAAGTGGAGTTTTCTTATTTTTATCAATTATTCTTCCGTATTTTCTTCGGTTGAATCAGAAGTTTCACCCTCGTTATTTTCGGAAACTTCTTCTGTAACCGCTTCTGACGGTTCGCCGTTTTCTGCGTTATCTTCGCTCTCGGCTGATTCATCATCTTCACCGTCAATGTGAGGAACACGGGCGATTGTTACAACCCTGTCGTCACCGTTTACTTTCATTACGGTTACACCCTTTGAAGGACGGGCGCAAACACGGATTGATTCGGCGGCAATTCTGATAATAATACCTTCTTCCGAGATGATAATAATATCATCGTCAAGGTTAACCACCTTGATAGCGGCAACATCGCCGTATTTTTCCGTGTGGTAGTTGGTAAGACCTTTACCGCCACGGCTCTGAATACGGTAATCATCGGGACTTGAAAGTCTGCCGTAGCCTGTTTCGGAAACTGTGAGAACAAGACCGCCCTCACGGACAACACTCATTCCGACTACGCAGTCGCCCTCTTTGAGAGCCATTGCCTTAACACCTCGAGCCTGTCTGCCCATTGCACGAATATCGGTTTCGTTAAAGCGAATAGCCATACCTTTCTTGGTGGCGATAATAACCTGACTGTTACCGTCGGTCATTCTTACCCACGCAAGTTCGTCACCCTCGTTAAGTTCAAGAGCGATAAGACCGCCCTTTCTTGAGGTATTGTATGCATTGAGTTCAATACGCTTGATAATGCCCTGACGGGTGACCATAACAAGGTATTTTTCCTCGTCAAATTCAGGCACTCTTATCATTGAGGTTACCTTTTCATCGGGTGAAATCGGGATCAGATTTGCAATATTCACACCCTTTGACTGACGGCTTCCCTCGGGAACTTCATAGCATTTAAGGCGATAAACTCTGCCCTTGTCGGTAAAGAACAGAACATAATCGTGTGAATTGATTACGAACATTTCAGCCGCAATATCTTCTTCACGGCGTGACATACCCGATACACCACGACCTCCTCTGCGCTGAATTTTGTAGGTATCGGCAGAAAGACGCTTTACATATCCAAACTGTGTAAGTGTAAGAACGCACTCCTCCTGCGGAATAAGATCCTCAATATCAACCTCACCGCTGACAGCACAAATTTCTGTTCTTCTCGGATCGGCATATTTATTACGAATCTGCATAATTTCTTCTTTTACGATTTCAAGCTGTCTTGGCTCGCTTGCAAGAATTTCGAGATATTCTTCAATCTTTGCGTGGAGGGCTGCAATTTCATCCTCAATCTTAGTCTGCTCCATATTTGTGAGCTGTCCGAGACGCATCTGAACGATAGCCTGAGCCTGAACATCATCAAGACCGAAACGCTCCATAAGACCTGCTTTTGCGCTTACAGTATCCTTGCTGTTTCTGATAATTTTGATTACCTCGTCAATGAAGTCAAGCGCAATCTTCAAGCCCTCAAGAATGTGGGCTCTGTCACGGGCTTTTTTGAGGTCAAAATCAGTACGACGACGAATAACCTCAGCCTGAAATTCAATATAGCATTGGAGCATTTCCTTGAGTGAAAGAATTTTAGGCTCGCCGTCAACGATAGAAAGCATAATTGCACCGAAGGTTGTCTGCAACTGTGTGTATGAGAACAGCTGGTTAAGAACAATCTGAGGTGAGGCATCTCTCTTGATGTCAATTTCAATGTGCATACCCTTACGGTCGGAATGATCCTCGATATTTGAAATACCCTCAATTCTCTTATCCTTTACGAGGTCGGCAATGTTTTCAATAAGTCTTGCTTTATTGACCTTGTACGGAAGCTCCGTAACGATAATTTTATATCTGCCGTTTTTAGCTTCGATAATTTCAGTCTTGGCTCTTACGGTGATTTTTCCTCGACCTGTTGCATAGGCGGCACGAATACCGCTTCTGCCCATGATAATACCGCCTGTCGGGAAATCGGGTCCGGGCATACACTCCATAATCTCTGCAAGCTCGGCATCGGGATTGTCAATGAGAGTACAAACTGCGTCAATTGTTTCACCGAGGTTATGCGGAGGAATTTCGGTTGCCATACCAACGGCAATACCGCTTGAACCGTTTACGAGAAGGTTTGGAAAACGGCTTGGAAGAACAGTCGGTTCTTTAAGACGGTCATCGTAGTTCGACATAAAGTCAACCGTGTTTTTTTCGATATCCGTGAGCATTTCAAGAGAAATTTTACTCATTCTTGCCTCTGTATAACGGTAAGCGGCAGGCGGGTCACCGTCAACCGAACCGAAGTTACCGTGACCGTCAACAAGCATATATCTCATGGAAAAATCCTGTGCAAGACGAACCATTGCGTCATAAACCGAGGCGTCACCGTGAGGGTGATACGAACCAAGCACCTGACCTACCGTGTCGGCACACTTGTGGTACGGCTTTGACGGATCAAGACCGATTTGATTCATTGTATAGAGTATTCTTCTGTGAACAGGTTTCAAACCGTCTCTGACATCGGGCAACGCACGGGAAACAATAACGCTCATGGAGTAGTCCAAAAAGCTTTTTCTCATTTCATTTTGCAGATCGACATCAATAATTCTCGAATTCTTGTTCTGATTCTGTTCGTTATCCATATTCTTTCCTCGCTTTTCAAGCTCTTGTTACTGTCTGTTCAATAATTTATAATAATGTTATTTTGCGTTTTTCTGGGGGTGGTTTAGTGTGTGATTTTGTTTCAGTAGGGGCGTTCATTGGACGCCCGCCTTGATGAAACGATTTGTTTTACACATATTTTTTGATGTGATGAAAAGTGTTTATGAATTTTGTAGCGGCAAACCGTGTTCGCCATTCATTTTGCTTAAAAAAGCAAAATGATTAAACAACATTTTTTATTTAACATCATTACCAATTTAAACAAATCATTTGTATCGCCAAGTAGGTTTTGCAATTGTTTTGATTTTGTGCCTTTATTCAATTCGTGTTTACACACGAATTGATTGGCGATCACTGATCGCCGCTACAGTATGGCAATACATTTGCGGCATTTATAAAATCACATTTTCGGCATATTTTGTACTGTTACTTGCGGGCGGCCAATGACCTCCCGTCTGAAATATAGTCGCAATGCGTTGCACATAAATGTGCCGCCTTTTGCTCGTTATTTCAGACAGCGCTTTGCTCCCTTTTTCCGCCACCGGCGGCGGTCGCAAGGCTACCCCTACTAACCCGTTAAAACGAATTTCACTGATAAATAAATTTAAAAAATTTAATATCAAAAGTGTTTTACTGCGGCTGAAATATCTTCGTAGAGTTTCGGAAAGCGTTTTTTGATGCTTGTGGGACGGAATGTTTTGGAATCTACAAAACCGTGTTCGGTTGTACCATAGCCAAGTTCGGTTTCCGAACCGTCCTTTTCAATACGCTTTACCGTGTATGTAAAAATAATTTTTGCGGCTGTGATAGTCTGCACCCAAGTGCGGATAATCAGCTCGTCCTCATAAAAAGCAGGATTTCCGAAATGACAACTCAGGTTCAAAAGGGGAGTCATTACACCTGCATTTTCCATGTCTGTGTAGCTGATTCCGAACATTTTGATATAGTCATTTCTTGCTATTTCGTACCAAATCGGATAATTTGAGTGGTGTACAATTCCCATTCTATCCGTTTCTGCGTAACGAACTGTAACTTTTGTTCTTGCGTGCATAAAATCACCCCGTTTTTAAAATTTTAGTTTATCGTAATATATCAGACATCGAGATTTTGTACATACTTTGCATTTTTCTCAATGAAATCTCTTCTCGGCTCAACCTTGTCACCCATAAGAATTGTGAAGGTTTCGTCTGCCTGTTCTGCATCGCTGAGATCAACACGGAGCATAAGTCTTGTTTCGGGATTCATTGTTGTTTCCCAAAGCTGTTCGGAGTCCATCTCACCAAGACCTTTGTATCGCTGAACTTCGGTTTTACCCTCAATTTGAGCCAGAATTTGGTCACGCTCAAGGTCCGAATACGCATATTTATGCTCTTTGCCCTTTGAAATCCTAAAGAGAGGCGGCTGGGCAATGTAAACATGGCCCTCTTCGATAAGTGGACGCATATATCTGAAAAAGAAAGTTAAAAGAAGGGTTCTGATGTGCGAACCGTCAACATCGGCATCCGCCATAATGATAACCTTGTCGTATCTGAGCTTTGCAATATCAAATTCATCACCTATGCCTGTGCCGAGCGCAGTGATAACGGGCATAAGCTTGTCATTTCCGTAAACTCTGTCAATTCTTGCTTTTTCAACATTGAGCATTTTACCCCAAAGAGGGAGAATAGCCTGAATTCTTCTGTCACGGCCGCCCTTTGCTGAACCGCCCGCAGAATCACCCTCGACTATGAAAATTTCTGTTTCGCTGCTGTCTTTTGACTGGCAGTCGGCAAGCTTACCCGGAAGCTGTGCGGAGTCAAGCGGAGATTTTCTTCTTGCATTTTCCCTTGCTTTTCTTGCAGCCTCTCTTGCTCTTGATGACGCAAGCGCCTTTTCAAAAATTACCTTTGCAACAGCAGGATTTTCTTCGAGATAAACAGAAAGCTTATCCCTCATAAGGCGGTCAACCATTGCTCTTACCTCGGTATTACCGAGTTTTGCCTTGGTCTGTCCTTCAAACTGAGCCTCTTTGAGCTTTACACTGACAATTGCGGTAAGTCCTTCACGGACATCTTCACCGCTGAGGTTCTTATCATTGTCCTTCAATTTTCCGAACTTTCTTGCATAGTCATTCATAACATAGGTGAGTGCTCTTTTGAAGCCTTCTTCATGAGTACCGCCGTCGGTTGTATGAATATTGTTTGCAAAAGTGAGCAGATTTTCGTTGTAGCTTTCGTTGTACTGGAGTGCAATTTCAACCGCAATCGTGTCATCTGCGTTTCTTGACGCAAAGTAAATTACATCGGGATGAATAACTTCAAGAGAACGCTTTTTGTGAATATACTCAACAAAGCTCTTGATACCGCCCTCATAGACAAAGTTATTCTGAATAATATTTTCAAGGTCACGCTCGTCACGAAGCTCAATGTGAACACCTGCATTGAGAAATGCCTGTTCACGAAGTCTTCTTTCCAAAACGCTGTAATCGTAAACCGTGGTTTCTTTAAAAATTTCGGGGTCGGCTTTAAAGCGTACTTCCGTACCCTTAACATCAGACTTGCCGATTTTTTGAAGGTCGGTTACAATCTTTCCTCTTTCATAACGCTGGAAGTAAACATCCTCGCCGTCACAAACCTTGACTTCGAGCCACTCGGAAAGTGCGTTTACAACAGACGCACCTACGCCGTGCAAACCACCCGAAACCTTGTAACCGCCTCCGCCGAATTTTCCGCCGGCGTGGAGAACTGTGAATACAACCGTTACGGCAGGGAGTCCTGTTTTGCTGTTCACTCCGACAGGAATACCACGGCCGTTATCGGTTACTCTGATTATATCGCCCTTTTCGATTACAACATCAATTTTTGTACAATAACCTGCAAGTGCTTCGTCAATTGAGTTATCTACAATTTCGTAAACAAGGTGATGAAGTCCTCTTGGTCCTGTTGACCCGATGTACATGCCGGGACGCTTTCTTACAGCCTCAAGTCCTTCAAGAACCTGAATTTCATCTGCGCCGTATTCCTGTTCAACCTTTGAAAGCTCCATACCCTCGGATTCGCCGTCAAATTCAACCAATTTTTCAGCCTCAATCTCTTTTTCGTAGGCTTCATCAATGGCTTCCTCGTTTATATTTTCGTTGGTTTCATCAATATTTTCATTCATATTTTCGTTGTTTTCAAGATTATCCAAAACACTTACCTCCGTTTATTCGATGAACGAACAGCGTTTTTGTTCGTTTGTTTTTTCTGCTGCTTTTTTGATATTTGAATATTTTCGCTTTTTTGAGCGTCTGCTCCGAATTTTCTGAATTTTGTAAAAAACGGCACAAAAAGCAGAAAAAACAGTATAAGTACGATATTTGTAATCATCAACGCTATCACATTTGTGCCTGAAAAAGCCGTCATTTCAAAGATATTGACGAAAATTCCTATCACAACTGCAATCAAAAATAAAATCCAAAGTCCCGAAAATGAGGTTTTGAACTGCTTTTTGCAGTGATAGCAGGTGTGAATTTTTGTATTTAAGCTCTTCCTTGCGTCACCGTAACGATAAATTGCGTGACAATGCGGGCATACGGGCAGTCTGAACACAATATCACCCGTTAAAACTTTCTGTTCACGGAATAACGGTTGCCGTCATCCGTTTTTTTATTTTCCGAAGCTTCCTCGGAATTTATGTAGTGTCTGCTTCTGTTCACCGTATGGTGCTGGGGCATTTCGGAGTGAATCTTTTTGAGTGTTGCTCCGCTTGACGCATGATTCTCACTTGTATTATTAATCACGGAAACATAGTCCTGCTTTTTAAAGGATGATGAATCGGAAGAAATCTCATTTGAATCAAGTCTTTGTCTTGCGGCATTTCTTTCGGCTCTGATTTTGTTAAATACATCCGTGTTAATTTCAAAATTATCATCGGTATCATTCTGCTGAGGAGTGATACTCGGAAAAGTATAGTTTTCATCCTCGTCAAGTTCCGAGGTAAGAAGATTGTCTGAATAAGCGATGCCTGCTTTTTTTGCCTCCATAGACTTACGGTATTTCTTGTACGGCTCATAGTGAACGAAGTTCGGTGAAGCTGCCGTAAAAATTATAAGCGGAATCGCAACGAGTAAAATTCCGAGAGGATTGCTCACAAGACCTGCAAGAATCCAACCTGCCATTATTGCAAGAGAAATTACCACAGCAACAATAAAAAACAAAATTACCTTCTTATCAACTGCAACCTTGCTCTCTTTTCCGCACTTTTGGCAGATATATTCTGCTTTTCTTCTGCTTGCAAACGATGAGGTATATGAAATTCTTCTTCCGCAGTAGGGGCATTTTCTCATTTTCATACACAGAACTCCTTTTTATATCCGTATCAACGATACATAAGCTCCTTATAGGGAGATTGACTTCTTTTTATGAGTGTTTTTGATGAAAGCTGGCTGATATAAACGGTAATTTTGCCGTTCTTTTCACAGACAACAAAGGATTTCGGCAATTCAAACGAAACATTTACAACTCTGCCTCTTTTTTCGGCAGCAGTAAGGTAATCCCTTGTCTTTTTTGACACGGTACACTCGTCCATATCAAAAATTCCGATAACCGTTTCGGTTGTGATAACGGTGTCCTGTCCGAGATGAAGATACATCAGCTCACCTCTCCGTTGTTCAGCAGAAAGATTTTTCCGTCTTTAAGCTGTTCTTTATTTGACTTTTCACAGCAGGTAATAAACACCTGACATCCATGAAGTTCGTTGAGTAAAAAATCCTGTCTTTTTGCATCAAGCTCAGAAAGCACATCGTCAAGCAGAATAACGGGTTCTTCGCCCATTCTTTCACGCAATACAGACGCCTCGGCAAGCTTCAGCGACAGAACCGCACTTCGCTGTTGTCCCTGAGATGCAAAAGCTCTGGCATTTTTACCGTTTATTATTATTTCAATATCATCACGATGAGGACCGTAATTTGTAAAACCCGTCCTTATATCGTCACTCTTGTGTTTTTCAAGCTTACACTTGAGTTTTTCATAAATTTCACCGACCGTATCATTCTCGGAGGCTTCATATCCCGACATATAACGGATTTTCAGCTCTTCTTTGCCTTTTGAAATTCCGTTATGATACTCAACGGCACGGTCGGAAAGCATTTTTACATAGTCGATTCTGTTTTTTACAAGCACTGCGCCGCTTTTCAAAAGCGGTTCATCCCATACGGGAAGTGTGTCCGCAAGTGACGGTCGCCTGTAAATGTCTTTCAAAAGCGAATTTCGTTGATTGAGAATCCTGTTGTATTTTGAGAGAACAACCGCATTTTTAAGCTTTTCACGACAGATTGCGCTGTCAATAAATTTTCTCCGCTCACCCGGACCTCTTTTTATAAGGCTGAGGTGTTCGGGAGAAAATACAACGGCGCAAAACCGTTCAATCAGTGCGGCGGCTGAATTTTTCTGCACACCATTGATTTCAACGGACTTTTTTCCGCCCCTGAAAAGAATTTTTGCTGTTTGCTCACGCTCCTGACCGAGAAAACGCATTTCAATCCTCGCAAAATTCTCATCCCAATTGATAATTTCGCTGTCCTTTGAACCTCTGAAGCTGTGACCTCCGCAAAAAAACCACAGTGCCTCAAGCAAATTTGTCTTTCCCTGAGCATTGTCACCGTAAATTATATTTACTCCGTCACAAGGAGTGATTATATTGTCCTTTAAATTTCTGTAATTTTCAAATTTAAGAGCAATTACCTTCACTTACTTCATCAATCCCAAAGTTATTCAACGATTATTTCAAGACCGTCAAACACAGCCGTGTCGCCGACACGCATTTTTTTGCCTCTCATTGTGCAGATCTCACCGTTTACGGTAACATCTCCGTTCTGAATTACAACTTTTGCCTGTCCGCCGGTTTCAACCGCACCGCCGAGTTTAAGTAAATCCTGCAATTTTATGTATTCGCTGTCAATTTTAATTTTCTCAGTTTTCATTTGCCAACCTCATCGGAACAACTATGCTCAGATAGCTGTCACCCTTAACGGGTTTTACAATCATCGCCGTAAGTGAACCGTTGAGAATAAGCTTAATCTCATCGGTATCGGCATTTTTCAAAGCGTCAAGAAGGTATCTGTTGTTAAAACCGATTTCAACCGACTCTCCGATGATAGGAACAGAGATTACATCATTGGCTCTGCCTACTGCGGATGTGCATGAAAGTTTAATTTCATCATCCGAAAAAATGCATCTTACCGGGCTTTGGATTCTATCGTTGTTCAAAAGCGACATTCTTTCAACTGCATCAATAATTGTTCTCGTATTGATAACTACCTCAGTTTTTGTCTCTTTCGGAATTGCAGACTTGTATTCTATGAATGTGCCCTCGATAAGACGGGAGATAATTCTGTAATTTTTGATTTTGAATGTGATATGTCGCTGACCGATGATAATTTCCGTATTTTCTTCGTCATCGGTGAGGAGTTTAAGCACCTCATGCTGAGTTTTTCCCGGAACAACAAAACGGTTTTTGCTTTCGCTGTCTACATTTTCACTGCGAATTGCCATTCTGTAACCGTCAATGGCAATAATTTTGAATATACCGTCCTCAATTTCATAAAGTGAACCTGTGTAAATAGGCTTTGCCGTGTTTTCGCTTACTGCGTAGACTGTCTGTCTGATCATATCACGCAGAATTTTTGCGTTGAGAGTGATTCTGTCAGTCTGTTCAAATGACGGAAGGTCGGGATATTCAACAGATGACATACCGACAATCTGATAATTAACCTTTCCGCAGGCAATGTATGTAACCATACGTTCATCGGTTTCGATAAAGACAATCTCTTCGGGAAGTCGGCGTACAATATCAAGAAACAGCTTTGCGCTTACGACAATTTCGCCTTCTTCTTTGATTGTTGCCTCAATATCGGTTGTTATACCGATTTCGAGGTTGTAACCTGAAATATTCAGTGTGTTACCGTATGCTTTTATAAGAACGCCTTCAAGTGCAGGAATTGATGCCTTTGTTGACACAGCTCTTGACACATTGGATATGGCTGTTGCCAAATCGGAGCGCAAACATGAAATTTTCATCGGGTGCATTCTCTCCTGTCTTTTTATTAATATTTTTATTGTAGTAGTAGTAGGGGATGTCAAAATGTCAAAAAGCGGTGAGATTCCGCATTGACACTGAAAAAAAGCATAAACAAAAGATTTTTTCGATTTGTTTGCTTTTGTTGACAAAAATATTTTTTAGTAAATTTTTCAACATCGGGTTGAAGAATGTTTATGGAATGTTGAAAAATATGTTAAATAATTCAGCCTATCTGTCACGGATATTTTTGATGGTATCGTCAATGATTTCTTTGACCTTTCTGTCCTTTTCCATCATCTTCTGAACCTTCTGAATTGTATATATAATGGTGGAATAATGACGGTTGCCGAATTCTTCACCGATTGCAACCATTGAAAGCGTTGTAAGCTCTCGTGTAACATATATTGCAATATGTCTTGCGTTGCTGATATTGGCACTGCGGTTTTTCTGTGAACGAATTTCGTCTGCCGAAACGCCGTAGGTTCTTGCAACCTCGTCAATAATGCGTTCAACGGTAACTTCGGGCGGAGCGTCATTGTTGAGAATGTCGGAAATTATGCCCTGAACCGAATTAATTGTCGGTTTTTCACCGTCAAGGTAGTATTTGGCTTTGATTTTTTTTACTGTTCCCTCAAGCTGACGGATATTTGCCTTGATTTTAGATGCAACATACTCGCAGACTTCGTCCGAAATTTCAACTCCGTCAAGCTCTGCCTTTCTTTTTATAATGGCAATTCTTGTTTCAAGATCCGGAGGCTGGATATCTGCAATAAGATCCTGCTCAAATCTTGAACGCAAACGATCCTCAAGAGTTTTGATTTCCTTAGGAGGACGGTCTGATGTGAGAACAATCTGTTTTCTTGCGTCATAAAGTGCGTTAAAGGTATGGAAAAATTCTTCCTGCGTACTTTCTTTACCGCCGATAAACTGAACATCGTCCACAAGCAGAATATCCGCCTGTCTGTATTTTTGTCTGAATTCATTCATCTTGGCAAGACGGAGCGACTCAACAAGCTCAACGGTAAAATCGTCGCCTTTTATGTAACAGATAACCTTTGACGGATCGTTTTTCTTGATTTCATTGCCGATTGCATACAAAAGGTGAGTCTTGCCGAGTCCCGAGTTTCCGTAAAGAAAGAGGGGGTTGTAGGCATGTGACGGATTTGTTGCAACTGCAAGACAGGCTGCATGAGCAAACTTATTTGACGAGCCGACAATAAATGTGTCAAAGGTGTATTCGTAAGAACTGCTGTCGGGGCTTTGCAAAAGAGGAGCGGTTGCCGCCGATGTTGTGATTGATGCCGCCGCAGACGGCTTTGATTTTTTCGGCGCATTTGCCGGTGTGCGGAACTCAATATTGAACTTTGTTCCGAAAATCTCTTCAAATCCCTCATTGAGAAGCGACATATAGCATCTCCTCAATGTTTGGGCGTGAAAGTCATTTGGCACAAGCAGATAAGCGGTTCCGTTGTCAAAGTCAAGGTCAACGGGCTGAATTCTGCTGATCCATGTATTGTAGGCGATGTCGGTAATTTTAGATTTACAGTAATCGCTTATAACTTTCCATGCGTCTTCAAAGGAGTCCATTAATTTAATCTTTCCCTTCCACGGTGCAACACACTGCACCCATTTTCCATAATTATCCCATTTTGATAAAATACCATTCTGCTTTATTATAACGCAACAAATTTAAAATTGCAATTACAAAAAGCCATTTGTAATTTATTGTAATTTATACTTTATTATTATTAAAGTGCGCAAACAGGGTGCAAATTTTACAATAATTCGGATATATAGTGTGTGTTAAATTCTGCGTTGCAATATATTGTATTTACCGATAAAGAAAAATAATTTGCTGCTGTTTTTCAAAATCAAAAGAAAATTTTAAATTTCATTTTAGAAAATAAAAAAATAAAAATTTTTGTTGACTACGGGCTGAAATTAAGATATAATGCTATATTGCAAGGTTATATTTTGAAGGGAGGGTTTTCATTATGTTGAGAACTTATCAGCCTAAGAAGCTCCACAGAAAAAAGGAGCACGGCTTCAGAAAGAGAATGTCTACATCTAACGGCAAGAAAGTTTTAGCCAGAAGAAGAGCTAAAGGTAGAAAAAGGTTGTCTTATTAAAGAGAAGACCACTTTTAACCGGTGGTCTTTCTTTTTTAATGCACCTGTTTGCAAGGTGGTAAATTTATGAGTGAATATATCACTTTGAAGGATAACAGGGATTTTTCCGGACTTTACAGACGGGGAAAATCCTTTGTTGGTCCTGTTTTGGTAACTTATGTGTTAAAGAATAAATCCGATAACCTGCGTTTTGGAATAACCACCGGCAAAAAAATCGGAAAAGCCGTAAGGCGCACAAGGTCAAGGAGGGTAATAAGAGAGGCTTATTACAAACTTTATCCCGATATAAAAAAAGGATATGACTTTGTTTTTGTTGCCAGAGGTAAAACACCCTATGTTAAAAGCACTGTTGTTTACAAGGAAATGAAAAAACAGCTTTCGCTTGCAGGTGTTCTTAAAGAGGGATAGTTTTATGAAACGAATTCTTCTGGCAATTATAAGGTTTTACCGGACCTCAGTTTCTCCGTTGACGGCAAGTCATTGTAAATACATTCCGACTTGTTCGCAATACGGTATTGAGGCAATTGAAAGGTTTGGTGCACTCAAGGGCACAGCGCTTACCGTTTGGCGTATTCTGCGCTGCAATCCGTTTTCAAAGGGCGGGTATGATCCCGTTCCGGAAAAAAAGCCAAAGAGTAAGAAATTAAAGTGAGGTAACCGTATGCAGATCTTTGGTTTTCTTGGAAGCTTGCTCGGCTATGTGCTGTGGGGAGCTTTCTATCTGCTTAAAGATTTCGGACTGTCAATTATCGTCTTTACAATTATTGTAAGACTTTGTATGTTTCCTTTTACAATCAAACAGCAAAAATCAATGGCAGGTACCGCAAGACTTTCCAAAAAACAAAAGGAAATTCAGGAAAAATATAAAAATAACAGACAAAAGGCACAGGAAGAAATATATAAGCTCTATGAAAAAGAGGGCGTAAAGCCGACAGGCGGCTGTCTTACGATGATTGTTCCGTTCCTTGTTCTTTTCGGAGTATTCTACGCTGTTGCATATCCGCTTACAAACACACTTCATATCGACAGCGCAAAGGTAACCGAAGCTCTTAACTATGTAAATACAATTCCCGGATATACTGCGGCGTCGGGCGCAACCAATGCCACATATCAGGAAATTTATTTTTTGAAGGATTTCAGCTGTTTCCAAAATATTGACGCTATTCAGCAGATTTTTTCTGCCGACCAGCTCAATACAATCACTATGTTTGAAAAGGGATTTAATACATTCGGTATGAACCTTTTCGCAATTCCGCAGGACTACGGTCTTTGGAGTCCGATGATTCTTTTCCCTGTAATATGTTTTGCATCAAATGTACTTACACAGTTTATCACAATGAGAATCAACGGAAAGAACAATCCTATGCAGCAACAGCAGGGCTGTATGAAGGTTATGATGTATGCAATGCCGCTTTTCTCGGCATATATCGCCTACATTGTTCCGTCAGCCGTTGCATTTTACTGGATTGTATCTTCACTCGTAAGCCTTGTTCAGTCGGTTATCGTGGGCAAGCTTTTCAGCCCTCAGAGAATGACAGCAACATCCGAAGCAAGACACGCCGCTCTTATGTTTGAGCAGGAGGCTCTTGTTCAGTATAACTATGTTCCGCACGGTCTTTCAGAGAGTGCAGAAGAAAATACAAATTCCAAAAAGAAGAAAAAGAAGTAGAAGTTTGAAATCAGGTGATATTGTGATTAAAGAAGCTATCGGCATTGGCGATAACGAAGTTGACGCATTAAACAATGCAAAAAAGCAGCTTGGTCTTGACGAAAATGCAGAGGTTGATTTTGAGGTTATCCAGAGAGCCGAAAAGAAAAAGTTCGGTCTTTTCGGAGGTCAGCCTGCAAAGGTTAGGGTTACTCTCAAAGAAACTCCTGCAGAAAAAGCTGAACAGTTTTTGAGAGATGTTCTCGACAACATGAAGCTTGAAAGCGTTGTGATAGAGAAGAAAGAAATTGAAGGCGGTATCGAGTTCAATCTTTCGGGTGAGGATGTCGGTTTTGTAATCGGCAGAAGAGGTGAAACACTTGACTCACTTCAGTACCTTACCAGCCTTGTTGCCAACCACTCTGACAACAGCTATTTTAAGGTAACTATTGATACGGGAAACTACAGAGAAAAGAGAGAAAAGACTCTTGAAATTCTCGGTAGAAAGCTTGCTTTCAAAGCTGTTAAAACAGGCAGAAAGACAAATCTTGAGCCAATGAATCCTTATGAGAGAAGAATTATTCACACTTCTGTTCAGAAGGTAAACGGTGCTATTTCATGGAGCGAAGGCGAAAACGCAAACCGCCATGTTGTTATCGGTCCTGATCCAAAGGCAAAGCCCGTTCGCAGAAACGGCGGTTATAACAACAGAGGCAGAGGCGGCAGACGCCCATACAGCGCAAACCGTTCCGAGCATAACACTCCCGCAAATCCTGACAGAAAGCCCCTTAACGAGGGCGGTGCAACAGGTCTTTACGGAAGAATAGACAAATAATTACAGGGCGGTTTTTAACCGCCCTTTTTTCTTGGTGATTTTATGAATTACGATACAGTTGCCGCAATAAGTACCGCTCAGGGCGAGGGCGGTATCGGCGTTATTAGAATTTCGGGTGACGATGCACTTCGGATTGCCGACAAAATTTTCAACTCCGTTTCGGGTAAAAGGGTTACTGAGATGAAAGGCTATACGGCATCGTTCGGAAAAATTTCAGAAAACGGTGAAGATATTGACGAGGCGGTTGCACTTGTTTTTAAGGCGCCTCACAGCTATACCGGTGAAGATGTTGTTGAGCTTTCGTGCCACGGCGGACTTTACATTACAAAAAGAGTTCTGCGTGCTGTTCTCAATGCCGGCGCCGTTCCGGCTCAGGCAGGAGAATTTACAAAGCGAGCATTTCTAAACGGCAAAATTGACCTCACCGAAGCAGAGGCTGTAATTGATATTATAAGCGCTAAAAGCAGGGGTGCGGCAAGGTCTGCTCTTTGTGTAAAAGAGGGTGCTTTGCGTAAGAAAATTGACGGTGTAAAAAATGACCTTCTCTCAATGGCGGCTCACCTTTCTGCGTGGGCAGATTACCCCGAGGAGGATATTGCCGAGGTTACGGCTGATTCCGTAATTGAAACCTGTGACAATGCAATCAAGTGTTTTAAGTCTTTACTTGACAGCTATGACTGCGGTCAGGCGGTAAAAAAAGGTATTGATACCGTAATTGCCGGCAGACCGAATGTAGGAAAAAGCACACTTATGAATTTGCTTTCGGGATATGAAAAGAGTATTGTAACCGATATTCCCGGAACTACGAGAGATATTGTTGAAGATACGGTAACTGTGGGCGATGTTGTTCTGAATCTCAGCGATACGGCAGGACTTCGTGATACTGAGGATACGGTTGAGAAAATCGGTGTTGACAGAGCGAGAAAAAGACTTGAGCAATGCGGTCTTTTGCTTGCTGTTTTTGATAACAGCAGAGAACTTGATGATGACGATTATGCACTTATTGAGTCTGCAAAGCTTGTGCCTTCAATTGCTGTAATTAATAAGACTGATCTTGATAATAAGCTTGATATAGAGTATATCAGTAAAAATATAAAATATATAGTATATATATCTGCAATCAGCGGTGACGGCAGAGATGAATTAACAATGGCTGTTGAAAAAATTGCAGGAACTCAAAACTTTAATCCGAGTGAAGGCGTTCTCTCAAATGAAAGACAGCGAATTGCCGTTAAAAATGCACTTGATTCGGTTGTTGAGGCAATGAACGCACTTAAATGCGGTATGACATTTGACGCAGTAACAGTTTCAATTGAGGATGCAATTTCACACTTACTTGAATTAACGGGTGAGAGAACAAGTGATGAGGTTGTGGATAGGGTGTTTCACAACTTCTGCGTAGGAAAATAGGTGATATTATGAATTATTTTGCAGGTGAATATGATGTTGCAGTAGTCGGTGCAGGTCACGCCGGAATCGAGGCGGCTCTTGCGGCGGCAAGGCTTGGATGTAAAACTGCAATATTTACCATAAATATGGATGCGGTCGGAAACTGTCCCTGCAATCCGTCAATCGGAGGAACAGCAAAAGGACATCTCGTCCGTGAGATTGACGCACTCGGCGGTGAAATGGGCAAGACTGCCGATGAATGTTTTTTACAGTCCAGAATGCTTAACAGGGGAAAAGGTCCGGCTGTTCATTCGCTGAGAGCACAGATTGACAGAAGAAAATATTCTTCCGTTATGAAACATAAGATTGAATTACAGAAAAATCTCGACCTTCGTCAGGCTGAAATTACGGATATTGAAAAGACGGAGGGCGGTTATAATCTTACTACAAGAATGCTTGCCGTTTTTAAGTGCAAGACCGTTATTATTGCAACGGGTACATATCTCGGCGGCAGAATTTTTGTCGGTGAGGTTTCATATGAAAGCGGTCCCGACGGAATATTTCCCGCCGCATTTCTTGGTTCAAGCCTTAAAAAACTCGGTCTGCCTTTGAGAAGATTTAAGACAGGTACTCCGGCAAGAGTTCTGAAAAGTTCAATTGATTTTTCTGAGCTTGAAGTTCAAAAAGGTGACAAACCTCCCCAGCCGTTCTCTTATGAAACTGAGAATCTCGGTGAAAACAAGGTTGAATGCCATGTCAGTTGGACAAATGACGAAACAAAGCAGATTATTCTTGAAAATATCAACCGTTCTCCCCTTTATGCCGGCAAAATTGAGGGTGTTGGTCCCCGTTATTGTCCAAGCTTTGAAGATAAGATTATGCGTTTTAAGGATAAGCCAAGACATCAGCTTTTTATTGAGCCGTGCGGACTTGATACCGAGGAAATGTATCTTCAGGGAATGAGCTCGTCACTTCCGGAAGAAGTTCAGCTTAAATTCTACCACACAATAAAAGGTCTTGAACATTGCCTTATTATGCGACCTGCTTATGCAATTGAATATGATTGTGTTGATCCGCTTGCAATGAACCCGACGCTTGAATTTAAAGATTTTGAAGGACTTTTCGGTGCCGGTCAATTCAACGGCTCTTCGGGATATGAGGAGGCTGCGGCTCAGGGACTTGTTGCAGGTATTAATGCCGCAATGAAGGTTCTCGGCAGAGAGCCTGTTATATTCGACCGTTCGGAAAGCTATATAGGCACACTTGTTGATGACCTTGTTACAAAGGGTGCGAATGAGCCGTATAGAATGATGACTTCAAGAAGTGAGTACAGACTTGTACTTCGTCAGGATAATGCCGACGAAAGACTGACTCCACTCGGTCACAGAATTGGTCTTATAAGCGATGAAAGATACACAAAGTTTCTTAAAAAACAGGAGCTTAAAAAAGAAGAACTTAATAGACTTAAAAGTACGGTGATTTCACCTACTGATGAGGTAAATGAGATACTTGTTTCACGTGAAACATCTGAAATTACTTCGGGTGTACGACTTATTGACCTTATGAAACGGCCTCAGCTTGGTTATGATGCACTCAAGAACATTGACAAAACAAGACCTGAGCTTGATCCGAATATCTTTGAACAGGTTGAAATTGAAATTAAGTATGAGGGTTATATTCAAAAACAGCTTAAACAGGTTGAACAAATGAAAAAGCTTGAAGTTAAGCAATTGCCAAAGGACTTTGATTACAATGAAATTGAAGGACTTCGACTTGAGGCAAGGGAAAAGCTTAATAAGATTAAACCGCTCAATATCGGACAGGCGTCAAGAATTTCGGGCGTTTCTCCTGCGGATATCAGCGTACTTCTTATCTGGCTTGCTCAGAACAACAGGAGGCAGTAATGGCAATTAAAGATACTCTTACTACCGTTACTGATGGTTTTAAAACCAAACTTGACGATGAAATGCTCCAAAGGTTTGAAATCTACTTCAAATTGCTTGTTGAGTGGAACGAAAAGATGAATCTTACTGCAATAACCGATGAACACGGTGTTGCGGTCAAGCATTTTGCCGACAGCCTTACACTTTACAACTTTGTTGATGTAAAGAAGAATGCAAGCATTATTGATGTGGGAACAGGTGCCGGTTTTCCGGGTGTTGTGCTTAAAATTGCAAGACCAAACATTAAGCTGACGCTTCTCGACAGCCTTAACAAAAGACTTACATTTCTCGACACAGTTCTTAATGATACAGTACTTGATGCTGAGCTTGTTCACAGCAGGGCAGAGGAGGGCGGTAAAAATAAGCTTTATCGTGAAAAGTTTGATATTGCCGTTTCAAGAGCAGTTGCAAGGCTGAATGTTCTCTGCGAATACTGCTTGCCGTATGTCAAGGTTGGCGGTTTGTTTGTAGCAATGAAAGGACCGAATGCCGATGAAGAACTTGAAGGAGCAGAGAATGCTTTAAAATTACTCGGCGGTAAGGTTGAAAAGGTTCACAAGTTTAATCTTCCGTGTGACGAGGGCGAGCGTACAATCATTGTAATTAAAAAGGTAAAACCTACACCAAAACAATACCCGAGAATTTCGGGCAAAATAAAGTCACAACCGTTGTGATAAATATCGACAGCTTTTTTGATAAATTACCATTTTGTGGTAAAACTTCTTAAAAAAGTTGCTCACAAAGCGACAACAACCGCACCGTGTCTATGTTATTATAATAGCACAGGGACAACCCCTGATGCTAACGAACATTGAGGCGATGCGGTTGAATTTTATGCTCAAAAACGATAACAAAGTTTTAGAGATTCCGATTATTAAAATCAGACCGAACAAAGCACAACCTCGCAAAACCTTTGACGAAACCGAACTTGCCGCTCTCTCTGCATCAATCAGTGAAAACGGTATCTTGCAACCGTTGTCGGTGAGAAAAATCTCGGCTGCGGAGTATGAACTTGTGGCAGGTGAGCGCCGCCTCAGGGCATCGGTTTTGGCAGGATTACGAAAGGTGCCGTGCATCGTTTTAAAGTGTTCGGAAAAAGAGTCAGCCATTTATGCTCTCCTTGAAAATCTCCAGCGAAGCGACCTCGGTATATTCGAGGAAGCTCGCGGGATTTCAAAGCTGATCAGGCGCTACGGTCTTACCCAAGAGGAAGCAGCGAACCGACTGGGCAAAAGCCAACCAACAATTGCAAACAAGCTAAGACTTCTTCGCCTTACATACGAGGAGCAGGAATGGATTGTAAATGCAGGATTGAGCGAAAGACACGCAAGGGCTCTTTTAAGAATTGAAGATGACGCTTTAAGACATGAGGCTCTGTCAAAAATAATTTCGGAGAATCTCAACACAAGTCAGGCTGATGAACTCGTCGGCATTTTAATTAATTCAGTACCAAAAACAACAAAATCCAAAGGTACAAGCAAAGCGGTGATAAAAGACTTACGAATTTTTCTTAACACAATCAACAAGGCTATTGATACGATGCGTCTTGCAGGAATCGACGCACAATCAGACAAAAAAGACACAGACAATTTTATTGAATACACAATTCGGATTCCTAAAAGACATCAAGAGCCTGATGCAGAAAAAACTGCTTAATTCACTTTTCAGAGGGTGCGAAAGCATCCGTTCCACTCATACCCATTTCCTTATCTAAACCCCTTGCAAAGAGTCGCACAGTAATGTGCGGCTTTTTGCGTTGTATAGTTTTTATTTTTTGGTTACACAGGAAATGTTTCACGTGAAACATTTGCTTTTGATTAAGAAAAAAAGTTGCATTAAATCCCAAAAAATCTTCAAAATAGCTTTAAAAATGGTGTGCATTATGATATAATTTTAAAGTAAAAGATATAAAAATCATAAAAACAAAAGACAAGGTGATTTTTTGGCAAAAATAATTGCAATATCAAACCAAAAGGGAGGTGTGGGAAAGACCACAACCTCCGTTAATCTTGCGGCTTGTCTGGGAAAAATGGGAAAGAAAACATTGCTTGTTGACGCTGATCCACAGGGAAATGCCACAAGCGGTGTCGCCATTGATAAGAGCAAAGTTAAGTTTTCAACTTACTCAATTCTTGTTGACGGTGCAAAAGCCGAGCAATGTGTTCTTACAACCCCGTATGACAATCTGCATATTCTTCCGTCAAGCCTTGATTTGGCTGCCGCAGAGCTTGAAATTGCAGAAAAACCGCACAGAGAGGCACTTTTAAAGAATGCCTTGCTCCCGATAAAGCAGTATTATGATTACATAATCATCGACTGTCCTCCGTCACTCGGACTTATCACGGCAAATGCATTGACGGTTGCCGACACATTTCTTGTGCCGATTCAATGCGAATATTATGCACTTGAGGGATTGTCACAGCTTATCAATACGGTAAGAAGAATAAAAAGGCAGTACAACGATTCAATTGAAATTGAAGGCGTTCTGCTAACAATGTATGACGGACGACTTAATCTTACACAACAGGTAGTAGATGAAGTGAAAAAATTCTTCCCACGAAAGGTTTTCAAAACAGTTGTTCCGAGGGGAGTAAGACTTTCCGAAGCACCGAGCTTTGGTATGCCTGTTATCTACTACGACAAATCCTGTAAGGGCAGTCAGGCATATACGGCACTTGCCGAGGAAATAGTCGGAAAGGAGAGAGGCTGATTTGGCAAAAAAACTCGGTGGTCTTGGAAAAGGCCTTAACGCAATATTTATAGAGAACGATTCCGAAACAGAGGGCGGAACAGTAACACTTAAAATTTCGGAGATTGAACCGAACCGCACTCAGCCGAGAAAAGAATTTGATGAACAGGCTTTGTCGGAGCTTGCAGAGAGTATTTCACAGCACGGACTTTTACAGCCGTTGCTTGTTCGTCCGCTTACACTCGGCGGTTATCAAATCGTTGCAGGCGAGAGAAGATACAGAGCAAGCCGTATGGCAGGCCTTACCGAAGTCCCTGTTATAATAAAGGAGCTTACCGATACTGAAACAATGGAGATTGCTCTTATTGAAAATCTTCAGCGTGAGGATTTAAGCCCTGTTGAAGAGGCGCTCGGCTACAAGGCTCTTATTGATGAACATGGTTTTTCACAGGAAGAAGTTGCAAAGTCGGTCGGAAAATCCCGTCCCGCAGTTGCAAATGCATTAAGACTTCTTAAACTTCCCGATAATATAATGGAATATCTCAAAGACGGCAAAATCTCGGCAGGTCATGCAAGAGCATTGCTTACGCTTGAGAATGAAGAACTTATGACAGAGCTTGCAGATGAAATTGTTGCAAAAGATCTTTCGGTAAGACAGGTTGAAAAAATCTGCAAGAAAAAACCGACAGTTCAGAAGGAAGAGAAGCCTGAGAAAAAGCCTTCGTTCTACAGCATGGTTGAACTTGCACTTTCGGAAAGCCTTGGACGAAAAATCAGCGTTTCAAAGAGCAAGGGCAAGCAGGGCGGTGTTCTTCAGATTGAATTCTATTCGGACGAAGAACTGACAGAGCTTTCAAACAAACTTAAATAACATTACATAAAGAGGTATTTTAAAATGATAGATATTAAATTTTTAAGAGAAAATCCCGACGCAGTAAAAGAAAATATCAAAAAAAAGTTTCAGGATTACAAGCTTCCGCTTGTTGATCAGGTAATTGAGCTTGATGAGCAGAGCAGAGCCGTTAAAAAACAGGCTGATGAACTCCGTTCAAACAGAAACAAAATTTCAAAGCAGATTGGCTCTCTTATGGCTCAGGGCAAAAAAGAAGAGGGTATGGCTCTTAAAGAAGAGGTTACAAAGCAGGCACAACAGCTTGCAGAGCTTGAAAAGCAGGAATCAGACCTTTCTGCAAAGGTAACGGAAATCATGATGCAGATTCCTAATATTATTGATCCGTCTGTTCCGATTGGTAAGGATGACAGTCAGAATGTTGAAATTGAGAAATTCGGCGATCCGTTTGTACCTGATTTTGAAATTCCTTATCACACAGAAATTATGGAAAAATTCAATGGTATCGACCTTGATTCTGCAAGAAAGGTTGCGGGTAACGGTTTCTATTATCTTATGGGCGATATTGCAAGACTTCACAGTGCAGTAATCGCATATGCCCGTGATTTTATGATTAACAGAGGCTTCACATACTGTGTACCGCCTTTTATGATCAGAAGTAATGTTGTAACAGGCGTTATGAGCTTTGCCGAGATGGATTCAATGATGTACAAGATTGAGGGCGAGGACCTTTATCTTATCGGCACAAGCGAACATTCAATGATTGGTAAGTTCATTGACACAATCAACAAGGAAGAAAATCTTCCTTACACTCTCACAAGCTATTCGCCTTGCTTCAGAAAAGAAAAGGGTGCTCACGGCATTGAGGAGAGAGGCGTTTACAGAATTCATCAGTTTGAAAAGCAGGAAATGATTGTTGTTTGTAAGCCTGAGGACAGCAAAATGTGGTTTGACAAGCTTTGGCAGAACACAGTAGACCTTTTCCGTTCAATGGATATTCCTGTTCGTACACTCGAATGTTGTTCGGGCGACCTTGCTGACCTCAAGGTTCGTTCACTTGATGTTGAAGCCTGGTCACCTCGTCAGAAGAAATATTTTGAGGTTGGTTCATGTTCAAATCTCGGTGATGCACAGGCTCGCCGCCTTAAAATCAGAGTTACAGGCGAGGACGGCAAGAAATACTTTGCACATACTCTTAACAACACGGTTGTTGCACCTCCGAGAATGCTCATTGCGTTCCTTGAGAACAACCTTAACGAAGACGGCACAATCAGGATTCCTGAGGCTCTTCGTCCTTACATGGGCGGTATGGAGGTTATCAAGTAATCAACATACTGTGTTCTCACAAAAATCAGCAAACTATAGCAAATATCAAAACAAAATTATATTGACATTATACCGTACTAATGGTATAATTTACCTTGCTAAAATCCCTTGAAAGAGGTTAACGGAGGTAATTATTATGAAACAGAGAAGTGTAGGTATTGCAATTCTTCTTTCAATCATCACTTGCGGTATTTACGGAATTTACTGGCTTATCATGCTCAATGACGAAACAAACTATGTTTCCGGTCATCAGCAGGACGGTACATCAGGCGGAGTCGTATTTCTGCTTACACTTGTAACTTGCGGTATTTACGGTTATTACTGGTGCTACAAGCAGGGCGAAAAGCTCAATGAAGCAAAGATGCAGAGAGGTATTATGGTTGATTCAAGTGCTTCGGTACTTTATCTTATACTTTCAATCTTTGGTCTTAGCATTGTTTCTTATGCTCTTATGCAGAGTGAGCTTAACAAGATGCTTCCTCCACAGTAATCAATGAAAAAAAGATTATTAAAATTTTCAACGGCTGCGATTATTTTGGTCGCAGCCGGTGTTTTATATTATTTAATTGTTTCGTTTACCGGCTTTGCAATTCCGTGTGTATTCCGAAAGATAACGGGACTTTATTGCCCAGGCTGCGGTGTTACGGGAATGTTGACTCATATTGTAAGGCTTGATTTTAAGGGTGCTTTTGAGTGCAATCAGGTTTTGTTTGTAATCTCACCGCTCATTCTGTATCTGCTCGGAAAAATGCTTTACGGCTACATAAGATACGGCAGGCTTACTCTGAAAAAATTTGACACGGTTCTCACATTTGTACTGATAGGAATACTGCTCGTTTTCGGAGTTGTCAGAAATCTTCCGCCTTTTGACATTTTAAGACCGTATGGATAAAATGTTAATAACTTTCTGAAAATTAGAAATCCCCGAACATTTTTGTGTTCGGGGATTGTTGTTATGATGTTAAGAAAATACGAAAAGTTTTCAACATTGAATCAATGGTGATTCATCACTTTAAATCACTGAAAGAAATTCTTGAGTATGTATCATTGTTGAGTGTAAGAGTGTCGCCGTCAACAGAGTATGTGTATTTATCTGTTGTTTTTTTGTCGGAGGTTGTGTATGTTGAAACAATTTTACCTTCGCTTGCCGTGTAGTTTGAATATGCAAACATATAGTCAAAAAGATTCTGATACATAATTCCGCTCTTGTCAAAGCAGAGATACTCACCGCTTTCTGATTTCCAACAGCCTACAAGCTTATTATCAATTGATGCGTCTTTGTCGGGGGTGGGAATAAAGTCGGGATCGTCTGTTTTCTTGAGCGTTGAAACCGCTTTTGTATCCGTATTTGTCAGCTCGGCAGTTTTTTTGTCATCTGAAAGCTTGTAGGTGTAAGTTCCGTTCAGTCCGAAAACAAGCTTTGTGGTAAATGTCGGATTGTTGTCATCATCGGTATCGTAGCTGTATTTGCCGAAATATCCCGAAGTTCCGCTGATGAGTATAGACTTGCCCTCGCCGTTAAACATATAGTAAAAGCTTGCATACTGCGAACCCTCGCCCGAGGTTATCTGCCATGTGCCTACAAGGTCATCTTCGTCATTTTCTTTGCAGGTATGCAATGATTTCAAGTCAAACGATTCATTCGTCGTACCGGATTTTGCAGTGCCTTCAGTAGCCTGTACGGTTGTCTGAGCTTCAGTGGGTTTTGCGGTATCAGCTGTTGAAGAATTTGCCGAGTCGGAACACCCTGCAAATACTGCAATCGAAAGAGCGATTGTACCGACTAAAACGCTTTTTTTGAAAATCTGTTTTGTTATGTTCATTTTATACCTCTGTTATCACATAATAAGCCTGTCACGGTAACCAAAATAAAGCAAATATTCAGTAAAACAGGCAATACAATACTATTTTATAATTTACGGAACATATTGTCAATACAGAAAAATGAATTACAAATTTTTTGTTTAAAAAAACTTTTTCTGTCTTGATAATCACAGGTCGATTTGTTATAATAATAGGTAACAATAAAAATCGAATTTTGTAGTATGGAGGAATAATATGCTGAATACAAGTTATGACGAAAAATTTGGCAAGAAGGGCCTTACATTCGACGATGTTCTCCTTATTCCGGGCGAATCAGATGTTGAACCCAAGAATGTTGATGTGTCAACTCATCTTACCAAGACAATCAAGCTTAATACTCCGCTTATGACTGCCGCTATGGATACCGTTACCGAAACAGATATGGCAATTGCCATGGCTCGTGAGGGTGGCGTTGGTATTATTCATAAGAATATGTCAATTGAAAAGCAGGCAGATCAGGTTGACAGAGTAAAGAGAAGTGAAAACGGTGTTATCGTTAATCCGTTCTTCCTTTCTCCTGAGAACACGGTAAGAGATGCAGATGAACTTATGGGTAAGTACAAAATTTCAGGTGTTCCGATTTGCCGTGACGGCAAGCTTGTCGGCATTATTACAAACCGTGATATGCGTTTTATGACAGGCTCCGATTTTGCACAGCCGATTTCTGCTGTTATGACGCACGAAAACCTTGTTACCGCCCCTGTCGGTACAACTCTTAAGCAGGCTCAGCAGATTCTCCGTGAGCACAGAATCGAAAAGCTCCCGATTGTCGGCAAGGACGGCAGTCTTAAAGGACTTATTACAATTAAAGATATTGAAAAGAGCGTTCAGTATCCCAACTCTGCCCGTGATGACAAGGGCAGACTCATCTGCGGTGCTGCTATCGGTGCTACAAAGGATGTTCTTGACAGAGTTGCCGCTCTTGTTGAGTCACAGGTTGATGTTGTTGTTCTTGACTCTGCACACGGTCACAACTCAAATGTTGTTCAGTCTGTTGCAAAGGTTAAGAAAGCATATCCGAACCTTCCTCTTATCGCAGGTAACATTGCTACGGCAGAAGCAGCAAAGGCTCTTATTGATGCCGGCGCAGACGCTATTAAGGTTGGTATCGGTCCTGGCTCTATCTGTACAACAAGAATCGTTGCAGGTATCGGTGTTCCTCAGATTACAGCTATCTATGACGCCGCTTGTGAAGCGTCAAAGTACGGTATCCCTGTAATCGCAGACGGCGGTATCAAGTACAGCGGTGATATCGTTAAGGCACTTGCCGCAGGCGGCAGTGTTGTAATGGTCGGCTCACTTGTTGCAGGTTGTGCCGAAAGCCCCGGAGACAACGAAATCTATCAGGGCAGACAGTTTAAGGTTTACAGAGGCATGGGCAGTCTCGGAGCAATGGGCAAAGGCAGTGCAGACAGATACTTCCAGGCAAGTAACAACAAGTTTGTTCCCGAAGGTGTTGAAGGTCGTGTACCTTACAAGGGACCTCTTTCAGACACAATTTATCAGATGCTCGGCGGACTTCGTGCAGGTATGGGTTACACAGGCTGTGCAACAATCAAGGATCTTCATGAAAAGGCAAGATTTGTTCAGATTTCAGGTGCAGGTCTGCGTGAAAGCCATCCGCATGATATTCAGATTACAAAAGAAGCTCCTAACTACTCTTATCATTCATAATTGATAAATCATAAATATTTGCATAAAATAAAAGAAAAGGATGTGCCGACAGTTTATGTACAGACTCGGAATTGATCTGGGCGGAACAAACATTGTAGCCGGTGTTGTTGACGAAAATTACGAAATTATCGCAAAGGCAAGCTGTAAAACAAATGTGCCCCGTCCCGAAAGCGAAATCTGCGACAGTATGGCAGATGTTGCATTAAAGGCAATTGAAAAAGCAAAACTCACAATTGATGATATTGAGTCAATCGGTATCGGTGTACCGGGTGCGGTTAATCCGAAAACAGGCGTTATAGAGTATTCGGCTAATCTTTTCTTCCATAACTGGCAGGTTGTCAAGATGATGGAGGAAAGGCTCAATACAAAGATTTGCGTTGAAAACGATGCAAACGCTGCTGCCCTCGGCGAGTATCTTGCAGGCAGTGCAAAGGGTGCAAAAAATGCGATTGCAATAACACTCGGCACAGGTATCGGCGGCGGTATCATTATTAACGGCAAGATTTACAGCGGTTCTAACTATGCAGGCGCTGAGCTTGGACATATGGTTATCGTTAAAGACGGTAAGGAATGTGCGTGCGGCAGAAAGGGCTGTTGGGAGGCGTATGCATCTGCAACAGGTCTTATTAACCTCACAAAGCAGGAAATCCTCAAAGAGAATTTCGACTTCAGTTATATGCTCAAGTCATGTGACGGTGATATTAACAAGGTTACAGGTAAGACTGCGTTTGATGCTGTTCTTGCAGGTGATGCAAATGCCAAAACCGTAATTGACGAGTATATTGGTTATCTCGCTTGCGGTCTTGTGAATATTATTAATATTTTCCAGCCGGATATCCTTTGTATCGGCGGCGGTATTTCAAATCAGGGCGAGAATCTTCTTGCTCCGCTCCGTACGATTGTTGAAAAGGAAAGATATACAAAGCATAACGATAAGCAGACAGTCATCTGCAAGGCAAGCCTTGGCAATGATGCAGGCATTATCGGTGCGGCTTTTCTTGAATAATTGACAAACTGTTAAAATTTACTTCGTGATTTCGGGCGGAAAAATGTATTTTCTGCCCGAAAAGCGGATTCTTAAAATAATAAAAACTTTTTTGAAAAAATTTAAAAAAAGTGTTGACAAATCGTCCTTTTTGCCCTATAATAAATCTTGCTGATTTCGGTTAGAAATCCTCATGTATTACATGGCGGAATAGCTCAGCTGGCTAGAGCATTCGGTTCATACCCGAAGTGTCGTAGGTTCAAGTCCTATTTCCGCTACCATATTTGGCCCGGTGGTCAAGCGGTTAAGACACCGCCCTTTCACGGCGGTAACACGAGTTCGATTCTCGTCCGGGTCACCAAATATATTTGCCGGTGTGGTGGAATAGGCAGACACAAGGGACTTAAAATCCCTCGGTCATTGCGACCGTACCGGTTCAAGTCCGGTCACCGGCACCAAAAAACAGCCATGAGGGCTGTTTTTTTCGTTTCGGTGATTTTTTAATTGTATAGTTGTTGCTATTTAAGGACCATCCGTTTTGGATGGTCTTTCTTGATTATTTGTGAATATATCATTGACAAGTTATGTTTATTAGTTTAAAATTAAACCAGATAGTATAAATACTTTTTTGTTGCATACAGATATTTGTATGTTAAAGAAAAAGGTGTGGTGTGCTATTAATAATACGAAGGAGGAAACTAATATGGCTGTTCTTGCAGTACCAATGGACAAAACATTTGAAGTTGCTGTTGATAAGGTTGAAAATTTCGATAAAAAAGCAAAAGAGCATTCCGGAAAACATCTTCTTCAGGATAGGTTGAAAAAGCACAACAAAGGTGATGTTGAGTGGGATTTGAAGAAGTAAAAAAGTTTAAATATAAATTTAAGAGAATTTCCTCAATTAACATTGAATTAATTGAGGAATTTTCTTGTGGTTTAGAAGAACTTGACAAAAAGCTTATACAGATGAAAGAAAACGACGAGGGAACTACATTTGTTTTTCTGGATGAAACAAATGGTCAGATAATCGGATATTGTACCTATTGTGCATCAGGACTGAAAAAAGCTTATGAAAATGATTCAATAACTTATCCTGCAGCCGAAATAAAATATTTTGCAATAGATAAAACCTATCAGCATAAATCTTATGACGATGATTTTAAATTCAGCGATTTAATGTTGTGTGAGGTTTTGAAAAAATTGATAGAGATTTCCGAAGAAGCAATTTCTTTTGATTATATCTTATTGTATTCAGTACCCGAGGCTGTAAACTTTTACAAAAGAAATGGATTTTGTGAATTTACGGAGTTTATGAAAAAGGATTCTTACAACTATATTGACGGGTGTATTCCGATGTTTTTTACATTATAATTAAACACAACAAAGCCTTGCAAGTAAAAAAATTGCAAGGCTTTTATAATTTGGTTGGCAACATAAACTTATGTTGAAACAGTTTCTGTATAGCTTGCGTAGCAAGCATAGTTTGCCAACGGCAAATATAACCTGCCAATGGCAGATATATATGAAAATGACCTACTGAAAAACAGCAGGTCATTTTCGGAGAGAGTATATTTTAAGAAGAAAGATTTATACGATTCTTCGGTGTTAATAAAATTGTATTTGTGTATGTTTGGTGGAGAGAAAGGAAATTTGTATCAAAAAAATTTATGAATAGGATCTGCACAAATCCATGCTGTAAACCATATTGTCCTTTGAAACCATGGTTATGGGGGTTGTGGGGGAAAGCTCGTTAAACTTTACAAGAAAGCTGTTGTCTTTTCCGTCGTGCATACCCGTTACAATGCGTTCAACATTGTTGTCACCTACAAATTCGGCAGTAACCTTTGGTGCGTCATCCGAAAACATTACGGTCATATCTGCACCCGATTCCTTTGCAATAAGGTAAAGATACTCGATTTCATCACTTACTGACGAATAGTCTGACATTGGTTTTAAAACGCTCATAACTCTGAGTTCGCAATCAGAGCTGTCGGCAATTTCTTTGGCAATTCGGATAATTCTGTCACAGTTGTACTGACTTGTGACGCAGGCAAGAACTGCCGACTTCGTGTTTTTCAATTCTTTCACCTCCTTTTTTATTGTGACTATATCATAACAGCCGTTTTTGACGGAAAAATATTCATATTGTGAACTTATTGTGAATTTTTGCTTTTTTAATAAATGTGCGCAAAATTTAAAAAATTCAGTATTTATCGGCATTTTCAGAAAATTATTTTAAAAATAGTATGTGAGTATACGAGAGTATATGAGAGTAAACAAGCGTATTTAAGAGATTGTTCAAAGCTAAATTAAATTTTTTCAAAAAAGTGTTGACAATGGGCATAAATTGTAATATAATCAATCTCACAGTGAAAAAATACAGGAGGATATTGTTATGTCAACTTTTTTAGCTAAACCAAACGAAGTTGAGCGCAACTGGTATGTAATTGATGCAGCCGGCAAGTCACTCGGTCGTGTAGCAGCTCAGGCAGCTACTCTCCTCAGAGGTAAGAACAAGGCTACTTTTACTCCCAATGTTGACTGTGGTGATCATGTAATCATCATCAACTGCAAGGACGCTGTTCTTACAGGTAACAAGCTCACACAGAAGAAGTGGCAGCGCCACACAGGCTATATCGGCCATCTTAAGGAAACTCGTTACGATACACTTATGGCAACAAAGCCTACAAAGGCTATGGAGCTTGCCGTTAAGGGTATGCTTCCTAAAAATACACTCGGCAGAGCAGCTCTTTTAAGATTAAGACTCTTTGAGGGTGCAGAACACAATCATCAGGCTCAGAAGCCTGCAATGATTGAAGACTAATTGAAGGAGGCAAAAGATAATGTACGATAAGACACCTTATTTTTACGGTACAGGCAGAAGAAAAAGTTCTGTTGCTCGTGTAAGACTTTATCAGGGCACAGGCAAAATCACAATCAACGATCGTGACATTGACGATTACTTTGGTCTTGAAACACTCAAGCTCATCGTAAGACAGCCTCTCGCTCTTACAGAAACAGACGAGAAGTTCGACATCGTTTGCAGAGTATCAGGCGGCGGCGTAACAGGCCAGGCCGGTGCTATCCGTCACGGTATTTCAAGAGCTCTTCTTCAGTATGACACAGAGAATCTCCGTGGCAAACTCAAGAAGGCAGGCTTCTTAACTCGTGATCCGAGAATGAAAGAGCGTAAGAAGTACGGTCTTAAAGCAGCTCGTAGAGCTCCTCAGTTCTCAAAAAGATAATCAAATTTACATTGCTTATCAGCTCCGAAGTTTCGACTTCGGAGTTTCTTTTTGTGCTGACTTCGGGTCCTCGGAGTTGCAAAAACAATAAGTTTGTTCAAATTGATCACACGCATCGAGAAATAGTATGTTTTGCTAAATTTTTTAATGTGATGAATGTTGTTTATTCATTTGTAGCGGCGAACAGTGTTCGCCATTTGATTTGGTTGCAAAACCAAATCAACAAAATACCAATAATGTTAAAAAATATTGTTAGATGATAGAATTTGCTTTACTGTCTGTCGAACCGATTTTACAATCGTTTCGATTGGCGGTCAATGACCGCCGCTACAATTGAAATACATTTTTATTATATCAAGACATATTTAAAAGGACTGAAAGATAATCGCTTTCAGTCCTTTTGGTGTTTATTTGGTGTTTATTAAATGTTGAAAACTTTTAATGGGTTGGATTACTTATTGTTTTCTTCCTTTTTTTCTTTGAAAGCGAAGAAACGCTGTCCGATGTAGTTGAATGCAACAAAAAGGCATGCACCTACTATCATTGAGAAGTTTCCTGCAAACTTTTCAACACTCCAGCCGAACATTGTCCAGCTGTTTGCCGTACAGAGCATACTGATGAGCGGAATTGCAATTCCGTAGGCAAGTCCGTAGCATATTGCAATATTGAGTGCAAATTTAACGATTGGTTTCCAGCCCTTGTCCTTGTTTTTGAATGTGAAGTATTTGTTGAGAAAATAGCTTAAAATACTGCCGAGGATGTAGCCGATAAGCGATGAAACCCATTCATTCCAACCACAGAGGTTAAAGAACAGAAATTGAAGTCCCATACCCACAACCGTGTTTAAAATTCCGACAAGTATAAACTTCCAAAATTTAATGTCAAAAAACTGCTTTATAAAATTACCCATTAACCGTTAATCTCCTTATCATCTTTTTCTTCGTTATCTTCATCTTCAAAATTGGAGAATTTTGTAATGTAAATAGGTCTGTCCTTGGCTTCCATATAAATTTTTCCTATGTATTCGCCAAGAATACCGATTGACATTTCGGTGATTCCGCCCATAAAGAGGATTGCGCACAGCGTGGTGACATAACCGGGTGTGGTAATTCCGAGAAAAAGCGTTTGAATCAGCGTTATTATAATGTATATGAGCGAAATTACGAAGATGATAAATCCCATAACAGCCGTGAATCTGAGCGGTGCAACCGAAAAGCTTGTGATTCCCTCAATCGCATATTTGAACAGACTTGAGAATTTCCATGTTGTTTGACCGAGCTGACGGTCAACTGTTTTGTAGGCAATCCATTTTGTATTGAAGCCAACCCATGAGAAAATGCCCTTTGAAAATCTTTGAACTTCGCTGAGTTCAAGAATTGAGTCAACCATCTGACGGCTCATCATACGGAAGTCCATTGCGCCGTAGGGCATTTTTACATCTGTAAGCCTATTTGAAAGCTTGAAGAACAGTTTTGAAAAAATTCCTCTGAACTTGCTTTCGCCCTCACGGTCGGCACGCTTTGTCGCACAGCAGTCGTAACCCTCATGTTCAACAGCCTGAATCATCTGAGGAAACAACTGCGGAGGATGCTGAAGGTCGGCATCCATAACAACAACATAGTCGGCCGTTGTGTGTCTGAGTCCGGCATACATTGCCGCCTCTTTGCCAAAATTTCGTGAGAACGAAATATACTTGATATTATTAAAAGTTTTCGCAAGCTTTTTCATAATGAGATAGGTCCTGTCCTTACTGCCGTCATTTACAAGTATGTATCTGAAAGAATACTCGGGCAGAGAGTTGATAACCTTGTTGGTTTCAAGCACAAAATGCTCAAGTCCAGCTTCTTCATTATAGCAGGGAACAACTAAGTCTATGGTTTTCATTTTTTACATCACCTTTATAAAGTTAAACTCACCGCATAGGGGTGAGAACAGTAGCAATTGTTTTTTTATCTGAATGATAATCTGCTTTGTCTGTAAATAGTTGTATTTAGATTTAAATCGGAGCAAGCAATGCTTTGCTCGCAAGGAGCAGAGCTTGCGACAGATTGCAATCAGTGCGAAGGAGCGAAAGCTCCGTGGAATTTAGAGGGAGTGAAACTCACACTAAATTCCAAAGATAATCTCCGACCTCAAAGAGGTGGAGATTATCCGCACTTAGATTATAACAAAGCTAACGCCAAAAGTCTATTTTTTTTAAGATTTTTATGTTTTTTTATTTACATCACACACGAAAAGCGTTAAAATAGAATGGATTACTTGTACCCGATTGCATTTTTGTGCATATCGGAAAACAATTACAAAATATTTCGGAGGTCAAATTATGCCCGCTGTAAAGAAAAGGAAGAAGGCTGAGCCTGTTACGCTGAATAACAAGAGCAACAGCAAAGGCTTTTTCTCAAAAAACATGTTTATCGTTTTGGCTTTTGTCATACCATTTGTGCTTATGACAGCCGCTTTCGGAGTTATGAAGGTTTCGCCGTTCGGTGACAATCAGATTCTCGTAACCGACCTGTGGCATCAGTATTATCCGTTCCTTGCGGATATGCAGGAAAAACTTAAACACGGCGAATCGCTGTTCTGGTCATGGACGCAGGGCGGAGGAGTAAACTACTTTGCACTTATGTCATACTACCTTATGAGCCCGCTGAATTTTCTTACGGTATTTTTGCCGAGTGAATGGCTGAGAGAATTTTTGATGTTCTCTGTTGTAATCAAGGTTGCATGTGCAAGTATGTTTATGGCAATCTTCTTACGCAGTCTTTTTAAGAAGAATGATTTTTCTCTTGTAATTTTCGGATGCAGTTTCGGCTTTTGTGCATTCTTTATGGGTTACTATTGGAACACAATCTGGCTTGATACGGTTTGTATCACACCGCTTGTTGCTCTTGGCACAGTAAAGCTCTTCACAGAGGGCAAGTTCAGACTTTACATAGTTTCGCTTGCACTTTCACTTTTGACTAACTATTATATAGGTTTGTTCGCCTGCATTTTTGTACTGTTGTCATTTATTGCATACAACATTGTAAAATGGGACGGCATCAAAAAGTTTGCAACAAATCTTCTTCGCACAGGCATCTACTCATTGATTGCAATCGGACTTACTGCGTTTTTCCTGCTGCCGGCATTCTTCGGTCTGCAAAACACAAACGCATCGGGGGCAACTTTCCCGACAACCTTTGCAATCAATATAGGCTCGACAAATGACCTTATGGGTGTGCTTGAGGCAATCAGAAAGATTCTTTCCAATTTCATAACATTTGCCGCTCCTGCAATTAAAGAGGCTGACGCATTGCCTAACATTGCCTGCGGTACACTTTCTCTTGTACTCGGAATTCTTTTCTTCACAAGCAAGAAAATTTCGCTCAAAGAGAAAATCGTTGACGGCTGCCTTATCGGTTTTATGATTATCAGCTGTATCATCAGACAGCTTGACTACATCTGGCACGGTTTCCACTTTACAAATATGATTCCGTACCGTTTCAGCTATCTTATCAGCTTTGTACTTGTTGTTATGGCATTCAGAGCTTTTATGCTCCTTGAATCAAGCTCTTGCTGGGATGTTATTCTTGCCGCACTTTTTGTTGCACTTGTTATCATCTTCGGTATCGGCACACAGGAGACTTATGCGCTTGTCGGCACGGCAGTTATTGCGGCTGTAATCTGCGTTCTGCTTTTCCTCTATACAAAGAGAATTGTTCCGAAACAGGTTCTTTTGATTGTATTCGGCGTAATCATAATAGGTGAGAGTGCCGCCACAGGTTATATCGGTGTTAAGACAACAACTGTAACGGGTACTTACGATTATCCGAGAGGCGAGGAAAGTACTGCACAGGTAATTGACTATATGGACAGCCTTGAAAGCAACACAACCGAAATGTGGAGAGCGGAGATGACATCAACTCAGACGCTTAACGATGCGGCTCTCAACCACTACAACGGACTTTCGATGTTCAACTCAATGGCTAATGTTGATATGACCGTGCTGTTTGAAAACTTTGGTATGATGGGTTGGAAGAGCGGTAACCGCTATACCTATGCCGAGGGTTCACCGGTTACAAACCTCTTTATGAATCTTAAATATCTTATTGCCCGTGACAATATCTATATGAACACCTATGACCTTACAGAGGTTTACGGTGTCGGTAATGTAAAGCTTTTGCAGAACAATCACTATCTGCCGATGGGCTTTATGACAAACTCCGCACTTGCAAGCTGGCAGGTTGATGAAAACGAAGATCAGTTCAATCCGTTTGACAAACAGAATGAATTTTTCAAACTTGCAACAGGCATTAAGAATGATGTTTACACTCCGCTTGATGTTGTTTCACAGGGACACACAGACTACAATCAGTTCCCTGTAAATAAGACAGGTTACGGACGATATTCATTCAGCTGTACCGATACAACAGTTACTCCGCATGTAAAGTGGAATTACGAAGCACCTAAGGACGGCTTGTATCTTATGTATGCGGATATTTCGGGCGGTGACGATGTTACCGTTATGATTAACGATGTTGCCCAGAGCAAGACCTACGGTATGGGCAGAAGCTATATTGCCTGCATCGGCCAATGCAAAAAGGGTGACAAGATTTCCGTTTATTCAAATCTCCAGCAGGGACAGTCGGGTTCTGCAATGGTATTTGTTGATGTTCTGAATCAGGATGTCTTTGAAGAAGGTTACAATAAGCTTTCAAAGAGCGTAATGACAACAACAAAGCTTACAGGCAGTTCTATGGAGGGAACAATCAATGCACAGGAAAACGGATTGTTCTACACCTCTGTTCCGTATGAAGAAGGCTGGAAGGCATATGTTGACGGCAAGGAAGTAACAATTACTCCTGTCGGCAACGCACTCGTTGCATTCAATCTTGACAAGGGCGAACATACAATCAAGCTTGAGTATTATCCAAAGGGATTTGCAATAGGCTTGACCGTGACAATCATATGTGCCGCAACCTTTGCGTTCCTCTGCGTATGGACATATATCATCAAAAAACGCAGAAAAAAGAAAGGCGATATTTCTGAAAATCCCGAAGAAGTTCAGATTAACGCTGAATAATAAAATTAAATATTTTTAAACATTACCGCCGTACAGCGAAAAATCTGTACGGCGGTTTTTCTTTAATTTAACAAAATGCACAAAAAAACATCGTGAAATTCTATAACATAAATAATAAAAAAACTATCAATACTTATTTAACTATGCTATAATAATGTTAGTTATAAAGCTCTATTTTAAATTGCAATAAAAAATAAAATTAATTAGATTAACCATATGTTCTAATTAACTTAACGGAGGATTGAAAATGAGAGGAAAATTATCAAAAAAATTAAAAAGTAGTATCTTAATAGCAACATTGATTATTAGTTTAGAGAGCGTTTGTGTTATACCAGGTAATGCGGCTGAGTCAACTAGTAAATCTGAAAACGGATATGTTGTAGATGAATATGAAAGATTAGCAACTTCTTTATCAAATAAAACAGTTGGAGCAGTGAGCTTTTATGATCCTAGAAATTCAAATATAATGACGGATATTAAAGACCAAGAAACCACAGATTTGTGTTGGTTATATTCAACAACAGGAATGGCGGATACATATGTTTACAAAAAGTATGGAAGCAAGTTTTCCACATCTGCGGCACATGGCGGTGTGGCTATGTCCAATGCTATTTCTCAAAAAAATATTGGATATTATAATAATACTCCCTCTTCTGCTGGAAATAATGCAAAGGCATTGCAATACATGACAAATTGGAATTCACCTATATTTTATAATAATTTCATAACATGGAATTCTATGATTGCGGAGAGCGATTATCCGATTTCAACTTTATTGCATAATTCAAACAATTTAATTACAGATGAATTTAAAAATTCTAAATCTCTGTATCACGTAACAAGTTCAGTATATTTGAATTATCATGATACTGATAGTATAAAAAGTGCTATTAAAGAGTATGGAGCTGTTACTTCTGGAATAAGAAAAAATACAAATTTTGGAAAAGATTCAAATGGAGAATTGAATATATACAACTATACCGCAGGTTTGAATCTGTCACCAAATCATGAAATCATGATAGTTGGTTGGAATGATAAATATTCAAAAGATAATTTTACAACAAATCCAAAACCGACAGTTAATGGAGCGTGGCTTATAAAAGATAGTGATTTGGATTGTGGATACTACTGGATGTCGTATGACGACTCTTATTTAAAAAGCTCAGAAAATAATATTATGGCAATCACTGGTATAGAAAAATCATCTGATAGAGAACATATGCTTTCATATGATTATTTTATTCCTGCATATAAATCAAAGTATAGTTTTAAAGATGACCTCTATCTGTGTAACGTGTTTAATGTCAACGATTATGTTGACGAATATAACGAAATTAATAAGGTAATGTTCTATTTGAGAGCTTCTGGTTGTAACTATGAAGTAAAAATAATTGATGTCACAAATGATATATTACCTACAGATTTAGATGATATAGGTGCCTTGGCAGAAGGTAGTTTTAGTGGCGAGGGCTACATAACAGAAAACCTCTCGACTCCGTATAACATAGAGTCAGGTGGCAAATATGCAATTATAATTAAATTGTCTCCAAAATCATCTAGTTCAAGAATTTATATTCCATATGAAGGAACTTTTAAATGGACAAAAAACTCAAAGGAAATTTTGCCTGAAATTAATGAAAATGAAAGTTTCTTTGGGACACTTGATTCGTTAAATAATATAGCTTGGAATGATTGTTTTAGTAATGACGAATATTGTGATGGTAATAAGGGTAATTTAATTATTCGTCCTGTATTATCCAAAGCTAAAAACGTATCTGATGATATAGTTCTAAATCCTGATACTATAATAGATACATCAAAAGATGAAATTGTGAAAATAAAAAGTGATTCTGAACTTTTTTCAGTACATACTTCAAATAATCGTATCTTGCGACAAAATGTAGATTATGTTAGAAATAAAGACGGTATAATCATTAAATCAAGTTATTTGAATAGCCTAAATGGTACATATACTAAATTGGTTTTAGAATTTAACAATGACATTACAAAAAATATTGTTGTGAATCCTAAAGCTAACATAACCAGCGTAACGCTGAGTGGCAATCCTATTGTTGGAGATGAAGTATCGGCTGTTGTTTCAGGTATTCCAGAAAAAGAGAGTTATGATGTTAATTATCAGTGGCAGAGTTCTGTAAATGGAACATCGTGGGTAGATATTTCAGGCGCAGTGACTGCTGATTATACAATTAATGAAAATGATTTTAGACGTTATTTGCGTGTAAAAGTTACAGCTACTCGTAACGGAAATGTAATGTACCCAACCACTAAATATTCAAACTCCACTAAGTTTAGAACCGTCATTTTGGGTGATGTTGATTTAAACGGTATTGTTGATGTTTTAGATTCCACACTATTACGAGAATACATAGCAAAAATAAAAACATTAACAGATGAACAAGTATTAGCTGGTGATGTTGATAGAGATAGTGATATTGACATAATCGATGCAACATTGATTCAGAAAATAGCATTAAATATAAAATGGCATTAAATATAACAAGGGGGACTAACTAATGAAAAAGATATTAGCAATATTACTTGTAGGAGTTATGTCTGTTACAGCATTTGGCTTTAATGCATCTGCTGTTGAAAAAACAGACGCTGAAATTCAGCAGGAAAAGTTAGGTTACATATTGAATTTGAATAAAGATATTTGGTTGGATTGTGCAGTGATATATGATGGAGTTTGGCCGTCAATAATGGACAACGCAAGAGAAGTGTATGATACTGACGGTTTATCGGCAGATGAATATACTGTTGCACTAAAACAGGTTTATGATATGTATTACGATGCACCGCTTGTTAATATTGAATATGCAGAGGCTACATATAAAAATGCTTTGAAAGAAGAAAATTATAATAATTGGTATTCAGAAAATGAATGGAATGATTTTCAGGAAAAGTTAAAAAATCTTGGTGACGCATTTGATTATTATTATGCACATAAGAATGAATTTCCGTGTAATCAACTTACAAAAGCATTTAAAGAGATGATGACATCTTACAACAAAATGACCAATGCGTATACCGTCAAAGGTGATGTGAACGGTGACGGTGAAGTAAATATTGAAGATGCAACGCTTGTTCAAAAATATGTTGTTCATATTGAGAACCTTACAGGTGCGCAGAAAATGCTGACAAATGAAAAAAATTATGAAAACATTACGGTCACGACTGCAACAAACCTTCAGAAACATATCGTAGGTCTTGAGCCTGAATTTAAAAACAACGATATTTTCATTGACGAACAGAGGTGTGTAAGTTCACTTGACGACACTCTGCGTTGGTATAATTACTGCAATTTCAATATCTGTCCTCGCAGAAATGATGTAACAAGTGGCACATACATAGATAATAATTTTATTTGCATGGATAAAATTTTTGGATACAGAATATGGTGTGACCAAAATGGATACGATTACCTATAACTGAATAAGGTGAATAAATTAAACCGCCGTACAGCGAAAATCTGTACGGCGGTTTTGTTATTTTTATATTGTAGCGGCGAACACGGTTCGCCGCTACAGATTATACACAGTTTTCATCATATCAAAAGTTATGCGAATAAACAGATGATTTCATCAAGGCGGGCGTCCAATGAACGCCCCTACAGGTGACTACATGTGTAAGGTTCAATTTTTAATAAAATATATGCCTTTACTTATCTCCCGATTTTGTACACAGGGCGGCGATAAGTCCGAAAACTATTGCGGCGGAGATTCCTGCGGCGGCGCTTGTAAGACCTCCTGTAAGAATTCCGAGTGCGCCGTTCTGAGAGAGCGCCTTTCGCACTCCCTCGCTCATAAGAAAACCAAATCCGCTGATCGGCACACTTGCGCCGGCTCCCGCAAAATCAACAAGCGGTTTGTACAGTCCGATTGCCCCCAGAATTACGCCTGCGACAACAAAGCCTGTAAGTATTCTTGCGGGAGTGAGTTTTGTTTTGTCAATGAGAATCTGACCTGCCACGCAGATCAGTCCGCCAACCCAGAATGCATTTACATATTGCATACTGACACTTCCTTTGTTTTGTCATTATCAATAAATATTGTTCCGAGTTTTTGGTGAATAATTCCCCAAGACATTTCTTTATGTGATGAAAAACTGAATTTTTGTGAGATTGCGTTGATTTATTTGGAAAAACTCTACACAAACTGCTCGTTTTATAGTATAATCAATAATGTTCGTTTCTGTGTTTTTGTACGGCACATTCAAATCACAGAAATTACGCAATTAATTTTAAGGAGTGAAAAGTCACATGGTCGAGGTTAAAAACCTTACAAAATTTTATGGCAGCATAAAGGCCGTTGATGACATCAGCTTCACTGTTGAAACAGGTGAAGTTCTGGGATTTCTCGGACCTAACGGTGCGGGCAAATCCACAACAATGAATATGATAACAGGTTACCTTTCATCAACAAGCGGTACTGTTACCATTGACGGATGCGAAATTCTTGACGATCCGATTCACGCAAAGTCAAAAATCGGTTATCTTCCCGAAATTCCGCCTTTGTACATTGATATGACGGTTAAAAAATATCTTGAGTTTATGTTTGATCTCAAGAAGGTGAAGCTGCCGAAAAAGGAACACATTGACGAGGTTATGCGTTTGACAAAAATTACGGAGCAGGCTGACAGAATTATCAAGCATCTGTCAAAAGGTTATCGCCAGCGTGTAGGTCTTGCTCAGGCGCTTCTCGGCAATCCGCCCGTAATCATTCTTGACGAGCCGACGGTAGGTCTTGATCCTAAGCAGATTATCGAAATCAGAAAGCTTATCCGCAATCTCGGCAAAAAGCATACTGTAATTTTTTCATCTCATGTTCTTTCCGAGGTTTCCGAGGTGTGTGACAGAATCGTCGTTATTTCAAAGGGCAAAATTGTTGCCGATGCAAAAACCGATGAACTTTCTGCTCAGGTTTCGGGCGGTCAGAAGCTCTCGCTTACTGCAGAGGGAAGTACCGCTGACATTACCGAGGCAATAAAGAAAATCCCTGCTGTTAAGCGTGTTACAAAGACAGGCAGTAATGCCGACGGCAGCGGAAAGTATATGATTGAATACGAAACATCAAGCGACATCAGAAGAGATGTTTACAATGCCATGGTAAGAGTCGGTGCGGTAATTCTTGATATGCAGTCAGGCAATGAAACACTTGAGGATATGTTCCTCAAGCTTACCTCAGGTAAATATGACAGCAGAAAGGAAGATATGTAATGGGTGCTATTTTAAAGAGGGAGCTTTCCTCTTATTTCAATTCGGCAATTGCATATGTTGTTCTTGCCGCTTACTTCTTCTTTTCGGGTGTGTTTTTCTACAACTACTGTATTGTGTACAACTCGGCAAGTTTAAGCTATGTATACGGCAATATGCTTTTGATTATTCTGTTTATAATTCCGATTATGACAATGAAATCTTTTGCAGATGAAAAGTATCAGAGAACAGATCAGGCGCTCTTTACTGCACCTGTAAGCCTTACAAGGGTCGTTTTAGGAAAGTTCCTCGGTGCATTTGTGCTTTATGCAATTTGCAGTGCAATCTTCCTTCTCTATGCGGTTGTAATTTCATTCTTTGCAACTCCGGAATGGTCGGTTATTCTCTGTACATTCATCGGACTTCTCCTCTTTGGTGCGGCTCTGCTTGCAATTAACATTTTCATTTCATCACTTACGGAAAGCACAATTGTTGCCGCAATCGTAAGCATGGCAGTTAACCTTGTTATCTATATGATGACAAACTTCACAAGTATGATTTCAATTGACTGGATCAAGAACATTATTGAAAAGATTGATTTTGCTACATATTATAATTCATTCAAATACGGTCTGCTCAGCGCACCTGATATCGTATTCTTCCTGAGTGTGGCAGGATTGTTCGTATTTTTTACTGTTCGTGTTCTGGAAAAAAGACGCTGGAGCTAAGGAGGTAATATAAATGAGCGAAGAAAATAAAAACCTGAATACTATCTCCGAAGATACTGCAAATGCAGACAGCAATGCAGTGGCGGAAACAGCCGATAAAAAGGAAGATACAAAGGCCAAAAAGAATAAGAAGAATAAGTCCGAAAAGGGCGGATTCAAAAAGTTTATGAAGTCAAGAAAAGCAAAACACGGCACGATTGCAATGGCAATTACGGCGCTTGTTATCGTTATGGTAATTATTGTAAACATTATTGTCGGACTTCTTGTTAACAGATTCCCCGACCTGGAGCTTGACCTTACATCAAACAAGTCGTTTGCACTTCAGGACGATACAATTGACTATGTTTCACACCTGGACAAGGATGTTACTGTAAATATACTTATGGCAAAGGAATCATTTGAGAGCCAGGGTACCTACTTTGTACAGGCTCAGAAAATGCTTAACAAAATGGCGAGCAAGTCAGACGGCAAGATGAAAATCAAGTATGTTGACCTTACATCCAACCCGTCGTTTACATCCGATTATCCGAATGTTGACTGGCAGTCAAGCTCGGCAAATAACATTGTTCTTGTTGAATCCGGCAAGCAGTACAAGGTGCTTACTCTTACGGATTGCTTTGAATATGACGAGCAGACCTACAATTACTACGGTTCATACAGCTTTACCGGCACAAAGATTGAGCAGGCTGTTGTAACGGCTATTCTCAATGTTACAACAGATGACAAGGTTGTTGTTGATATGATTAAGGGCAACAACGAGCAGGATTATTCATCACTTAAAACACTTCTTGAAAACAATGCTTATCAGGTGAACGAGGTTTCACTCGCAACAGGCGACTTTGACAGCAACGCAAAGATTGCAATTATGTACGCACCGTCTGTTGACCTTGACGAAAAGATTGTTGAAAAGCTTTCGACATGGCTTTCAAATGACGGCAAATACGGACGCTCACTCATCTATGTTCCTACTGCCGATATGGGCGAGATGCCGAACCTTGACGATTTCCTCAAGGAATGGGGTATGTCAATTGACAGAGGATATGTGTTTGAAACTGATGAAAGCACCCTTGTAAGCGCAAGCTCACCGTATGCATTCACGGTAAGCTACGGTGATTACTACAAAGATAACCTCAAAAACAGCAAGATTCCTGTTGTTGTATCAGAGTCACACGCTGTTAATATTACAGATGAAAACACTGCACACGCATTGCTTAAAACTTCCGATAAGGCAGGCGTATTGCCGATTGACGCCGACAAGAACTGGGACTACAAGGACGCAGTTTCAGGTAACGGTGAAAATGTTGCGGCAGAAGGTGTTATGACAAACGAGGACAAGAACTCATCGAGAGTTATCATATTCGGTTCATATGTTATGTTCAGCGACACAATTATGAAGTACAACAGCTTTAATAATTCCGCTTACTTTATGAATGTAATCAACACAATTGCAGATAAGGAAGATGTTGGTATTACAATTGAGAGTAAGTCGATTGACAATACGGAACTCGGAATCACCGATGTTGCAACACAGAACACAATGCTTGTTGTGTTTGTAATCATTATCCCGATTGCAATACTTGTTGCAGGCTTTGTTTTCTGGTTACGCAGGAGGAACAGATAATGAAAAAGAATACTAAAATATTGATTATTGTCTGCGCAGCAGCATTGATTCTTGCGGGACTTATGTGTCTGCTCATCTTTCTTCCGAAGGGCGACGGTTCGTCATCGGGAGCAGCAACATATGATGAGGGTGTAAAGATGAGCGTTACAACCGATAAAGACGGTGTTCATCAGGCACAGATTCAGACAAACGATAAGGGTGAAATTGATAACAACAGCTACGGCACTCTTATGGATTATATCCCTGCAAAGATTTCAAAGATTCATCTTGAAAACAAAAAGGGTACTTTGGACATCAAGTCATACACACCGACCGATAAAAACGGCAAAACAAGTGCTACACAGTACACTATTGTAGGTTATGAAGATTTTGACCTTCAGGGCGGTATTGCCGATAATATCGCAAACAATGCCGCAAGCATTGACTTTACAAAGGTTATGACTCTTGACGGCTCAAAGCTTGCAGATTACGGACTTGATAAGCCGAGAGATACTGTTACCGTAACTTATACCGACAAGACAAAGGCTATTATCTATGTCGGTGATGATGCTCCGCAGAATGCCGGAACATATATTAAGTTCGGCAGCAACGATACTGTTTATCTTGTTGCAAAAGATTCTGTTTCTGCATTTGACTACGGCCTTACAGATCTTATCAGTCTTACAATCAACGATGCGGCATCTGATAATGACAACAGTCAGGCATCGTCAATTGAGATTTCAGGTTCTAATTTTTCAAATACAATCACACTCAAGCCAAATTCAGACAATAAGAACTCAGCTTCTTATGTTATGACAAGCCCCGTTGAGTGCTACGCAAACGAGAAAGAAAGCAGTCTTGTTGCAGGCGGCATCAGAGGTCTTTATGCCCTCACGGTAAAAATGGTTAATCCGTCATCCTCACAGCTTTCAAGCGTAGGTCTTTCTAATCCGTATGCAAAGTTAAAGGCTGTTTATCCCGACACAACAGTCAGCCTCAGAGCTTCAAAGCCTGACGGTGACGGCAATGTGTGCCTTATGAAAGAGGGCGGAAATATTGTATATACAATTTCTGCCGAAAAGGTTCCGTGGGTTAAAACAAGCTATGACAGCCTTGTAAACGAATATGTGCTTTATCCGAAGATGAGCGCATTGTCGGAGGTTTCCGTAAATGACGGCAAGAATACCTACACATTCTCGCTGAGCACTGCACAGAAAACAAAGACAGACGATAACGGCAGTGAGTCAACAACAACCACAACAACCGTTAAGAACGGCAAGACAGAAATTGAGCTTGCAACATTCTCGGGTTTCTATGAGAATCTTACAATGGTCGAGCTTGCCGACACAAAGTCTGACAGCAAAAACGGTTCGCCTGTTCTTACCGTTACATATAAATACTCATCTGACGGCTCAACAGACACCGTAAGCTATTACAAGTCTGACGGCAACCGTTATGTTGCGGTTGTCAACGGCAGAGTTGCAGGTCATGCATATCAGTCAAAAGTCAATACTGCTGTCAAACAGGCTTCAAGTGTTGCCGCAAATAAATCGGAATAATCTTTGAGTTAAATTTATTCTTTTACACCCGAACTTTTTAGTTCGGGTGTTTCTTTTGTCTGGTATATACAGGCACAAGTTTTATAAAATTCAGACAATATATTGCAATGCGATAATTTCTATAGTATAATGATTTTGTAAAAGTGATTTATATTAACTTTAAACGGTGAATGTTATGAATATGATTTTGCATTGTACAATATGTGATGATAACCCTTCGGCGGTTAAACGGGAAAAAGAAATAGCCGAACGTGCTTTTTGCGAAATGAATATATCGGCGGATATTTCGGTATACACCGACAGCAGTCAGTTTATGTTTGAGCTTGGCGACAACAAACAAATGGATATTCTGATTCTTGATATCGAAATGCCAAAAATGTCGGGTTTTGAGATTGCGGATTATGTGAAAAAATCAAACCCGAATTGTCTTATTATTTTTATGACCTCCCATGTAAATTATGCCGTTGACGGATATAAACTTGATATTTTCAGATTTGTTCCAAAGCAAGACGGAGATCATAGGCTGAAGGACGCATTGCTTGACGCAGCTAATGTCATTGACCTTGAAAGCAAAAAATCGTACCTGATTGAACGGCACGATATGTGCGGTATGTTGCCGTGTAAGTACATTCTGTACATTATCAAAAGAGGTAAAAACAGTGAAATTTACCATCTCAAAAGCAAAGAGCCGATAAAAATACGAAAACCGCTGTCTGTAGTGTTTGAAGAACTTGACTCAAATGAATTTATTTATATTTCCAGAGGCTGTATAGCAAATATGGAGAATGTGGAGAAAGTTGACCGTCGGGAATGGGTGTGCAAAAACGGCGACAGAGTGCCGATAAGCGCATCACTCTATGCGGAAATTAAGGAGAAGCTCCTTGATTTCTGGGGAAATAAAATCATTCATGATTGATGCATGTTGACTAAAGTATTAAATTAGCGGTCAAAAATCGGCAATTTAAAGACTAATTAATACAAATATATTTTTTGTGCTATAATAATATCGAAAACAGGGTATGTGAATTTAACCGGTCACAAATAAATACACAGACCTTGTTCTTTGAAAGTTATTCCGAAAGATATGTTATTTTGGAAAACCTTATCCTGTTTCGCACATCCTAACCCCGAAACACTTTTAACACTGCTGCATTTACATTTATGCGAAACAGAAAAAGCCTGAGCATTTTTGCTCAGGCTTTTTGAATGCGGAAAATAAATTATTTTGTGCCGAAAATTCTGTCGCCTGCATCGCCCAAACCGGGGCAAATGTATGCGTTTTCGTTAAGCTCACGGTCAAGACAGCCGACATAAAGCTGAATATCGGGGTGTGCCTTCATAAGAGCGTCAACACCCTCGGGAGCTGCAATGATTGACATGAACTTGATTTTCTGACCGCCGTGCTTTTTGATGAAATCAACAGCGGCAATAGCCGAACCGCCTGTTGCAAGCATCGGATCGACAACAACAATCTGACGCTGATCAATCGGATCGGGGAGCTTGCAGTAATATTCGTGCGGTTCGTGAGTTTCGGGGTCACGGTAAAGACCGATGTGACCTACTCTTGCAGACGGAACGAGTGCGAGAATACCGTTTACCATACCAAGACCTGCACGAAGAATCGGAACAACGGCGAGCTTTTTGCCTGAAATAACAGGCTGAACAGACTCCTCAATCGGAGTTTTAACTGTGATTTCCTGAGTTTCAAGATCCGAAAGAGCCTCGTAACCCATAAGCATTGCAATTTCTTCAACCAATTTGCGGAATTCGTTTGTTGATGTGTCTTCTTTTCTGAGAAGTGTAATTTTGTGTCTTATAAGCGGATGTGTCATGTACGAAACTGACATATCATTGCCTCCTTGTTGAATTTTGATTATTTGATTAACTTAATGATACTAAAAACCGTTCAAAATGTCAATGATATGGGAACTTTTGGCATTAAAATAAAAAGTTATTGCTTTTATATCTGTGTAAAGGTATAATTAACAGGAATGGGTTTTTACAGATTTTAAACCCGAAAATGAGAAAGAGGGAATTCTAATGGACAAAAACAACGGCGCAATTTATGACGCCCGCAAACTCGGAAAACCGAAGATGATAATTCTCGGTGTTCAGCATATGTTTGCAATGTTTGGCGCAACAATCCTTGTTCCGATTTTAACGGGACTTGACATTTCAACAACTTTGCTTATGGCAGGCTTGGGAACACTTTTGTTCCACTGCATTACAAAGTTTAAAGTACCTGCCTTCCTTGGCTCGTCATTTGCTTTTTTGGGCGGTTATGCCGCAATCAAGGCTTTTTCACCCAATGACCCTAACAGTATGCTCCCGTATGCGTGCCTTGGCGTTGCGTGTGCAGGTCTTATCTACTTCATCCTTGCCGCAGTTATCAAGGCGGTGGGCATTGAAAAGGTAATGAGATTTTTCCCGCCTGTTGTAACAGGTCCTATCATCATTGCAATCGGTCTTGGACTTGCTCCGTCGGCTGTTTCAAACTGCACAACAAACTGGTTCTTGGCTGTAGTTGCTCTTGCTGTAATTGTTGTTTTCAACATCTGGGGCAAGGGAATGGCTAAAATCATTCCGATTATACTCGGCTTGCTCATCTCCTACGGTACAGGTCTTGTGCTTTACTTCATTTCACAGGCAAATCCTGACCTTATTCAGAATGTTCCGTGGCTTTTCTCGGGCGGTGCTGACGCAAACGGTGTTTATCAGCCTATTTTTGACTTTACAAGCCTGAACACAATTTGCGACAACATCTCAAAAGGTCACATTTTCGGCAGTGAGGGACTTATCGGAATTCCGATTCACTGGGATAAAACGGTATTCGGCGGTATTGATTACTCAAACGGTGCGCTTATCGCATCTTCAATCATTGCCATTGTTCCGATTGCTTTTGCTACAATGATGGAGCATATCGGTGATATTTGCGCCATCAGTTCAACAACAGGCAATAACTACATCAAAGATCCGGGACTCCACAGAACTCTTGTCGGTGACGGCCTTGCAACAACACTTGCATCACTTTTCGGCGGCCCTGCAAACACAACATACGGTGAAAACACAGGCGTTCTCGCTCTTACGAGAGTTTATGACCCGAGAGTAATAAGAATTGCCGCTTACTTTGCCGTTGCAGTATCATTCTTCCCGATTGTTTCGGTAATTATCGGTTCAATTCCAAGCTGTATCATCGGCGGTATTTCGTTTGTTCTTTACGGTATGATTTCTGCTATTGGTGTCAGAAATGTTGTTGAAAACAAGGTTGACTTCACAAAGAGCCGTAACCTTATCGTTGCCGCAGTTATCCTTGTTTGTGCGCTCGGTCTTTCAAGCGACACGGTAAGCTTCACAATCGGCAGTGCCGCAATAACACTTTCGCCGCTTGCTGTTGCATCAATTGCAGGTATCGTTCTCAACGCAGTTTTCCCCGGTAAGGACTATAAGTTCGATACAGAGGATGTTGCCGATGCCGCTAACTTTGAAAAAGAAGTTAAACCAAAGGAAAAGAAAGAAAAGAAGTAATTTTACTTTAATAGTCGTAACAGAAAACAGCCGTATTTTTACGGCTGTTTTTTTACGCTTTGTTTAAAGCTATGTATTCAATGTTGAATTCCGCTACGGAATGGCATAAAAAACAGGGTACTCGAACGAGTACCCTATATATGTTTAATTATTAAGTTTGCTGTGCTCGGGAATATGCAGATGTTATTTAATCAAACTACCTACACAAACAAGTAACAGCGGTTTGCTGTGCTCGGGAACTGGAAGCTGTTCCAAACACAAACTGCCTACACGAACATGCCACGGGGCAGCCCCGTTACATTTCGGTGATGATTTCGTTGATTGTTTTTCCCGGAGGAATCATCGGGAGAACATTTGCATCGGGACTGATGCGGCAGTCAACAACAACGGGCTTGTTCATCTCAAAAGCCTTTGTGAGAATCGGCTTGATTTCCTCGGGCTTTGTGATTCTTAAACCGTCAACGCCGAAAGCGTTTGCAAGCTTTACAAAGTCGGTTGCTCTGTGCGGATCGGTCTGTGAAAAACGACTGCCGTAGAAAAGCTTCTGCCACTGACGAACCATGCCAAGAACCGTGTTGTTCATAACAACTACAACAACGGGGAGTTCATAGGACTTCAGTGTTACGAGTTCGTTTAAGTTCATGTGGAAACTGCCGTCACCTGTGATGAGGCAAACCCTGTCATTGGGACGGGCACACTGCGCACCGATTGCGGCGCCCATGCCGTAACCCATAGTACCCATACCGCCCGATGTGAGGAGCGTTCTGCTTTCCATAATCTTGCTGAACTGTGCAACCCACATTTGGTGCTGACCTACATCTGTTGCGATGATGTCTGACGGACACTTGATTTCATTGATTGTATCAAGAACCTGCTGCGGGAGCGGAAGGTCGCACTCGGGGAGCTTTTTATCGTCAAAATGATGCTTCCATTCTTCAATCTTCGCAAGCCAGTCCGGATGGTTCTGACGGTCAAGACCGATTGTGAGTGCAATGAGAATTTCTTTTATATCTCCGAGAATGTATTCATCAACCTTTACATTCTTGTTAATTTCTTTTTCGTCAATGTCAAGCTGAACAATCTTTGCCTGTTTGCCGAACTTTTCACGGTCGCCTGCAACACGGTCGGAGAATCTTGCACCGCACGCAATCATAAGGTCACATTCGGCTGTTGCCATACCTGTTTCGTAACCGCCGTGCATACCGATATTGCCGACGCAGAGCGGATGATCGGCGGGAATACAGCCGAGTCCCATAAGCGAACAACAAACAGGAGCGTCAATAAGCTCTGCAAATGCCTTGAATTCTTCGCTTGCATCAGCGCTGATGATACCGCCGCCTGCGTAAATCATAGGACGCTTTGCGTTTTTAATCATTTCCTGAACAACACGAACTTTTTCAGGGTTTCTGATTTCAAAGGTTCTCGGTCTTTCGGGAATAGTCTGTACAAACTCTGTTTTGTTTGCCGTTACATCCTTTGGAACATCAACGAGAACAGGTCCTTTTCTGCCGTGTTGAGCAAGAGCAAAAGCCTTGCGTATGGTGTCGGCAAGATCCTCAACCTTTTCAACAAGGAAGCTTGCCTTTGTAACGGGCTTTACGATGTTTACAATGTCAACTTCCTGAAAGCTGTCTCTTCCAAGCTGATCGGTTGTTACATTGCCTGTGATTGCAACAAGCGGAATGCTGTCGATATTGGCTGTTGCAAGGCCTGTTACAATGTTTGTTGCACCGGGACCAGATGTTGTCATAACAACGCCTGTTTTGCCTGTTGCTCTTGCGTAACCGTCAGCCGCATGAGAAGCACCCTGTTCGTGTGCTGTGAGAATGTGACGAATTTTGTTGCTGTATTTATAGAGCGCATCGTATGTGTTGAGTGCCGCACCGCCCGGATAACCGAAAACCGTGTCAACACCCTGTTCAAGAAGACACTCGCAAATGATTTCTGCACCTGTAAGCTGCATATATATCTCTCCCTTGTATATGTAGTGTTATTCCATAAAACAATGTTACCTTTTATTTTATCCAAATGTGATTATATTGTCAATAGAAATCGAAAAAGACAACTCATTACAAAAGAAAAAACGGGAAACAAAAGCGTTCCCCGTTTTAAGTCGGTCGTAATTATTCATTTTTGAGATATTCACATATTGCGCCTACTGTCTTTTTGGCGGCAAGTTTGCAGAATTTTTCATAGTCAACACCCTTGTTTTCGTCAAGGTCATCGGAGATTGCCCTGATGATTCCGTAAGGAGTTTTGAGTGCGTAGCAAACATAACCGATTGCCGCACCCTCCATTTCACAGACAAGAGCACCGAATGTATCGGCAATTCTTTTGCGTTTTTTACGGTCGGAAACGAATATGTCGCCGCTTGCGATAATGCCTTGCTCAACCTTGGTGTCGGGGAGTGTCCTGCACGCCTGCGTGAGCTTTTCAACTACTGTTTTGTCGCAGTCAAAAAAGATCTTTGTACCGTCAGGAAACGAAACCTCGCCCTGTCTGTCGCCGAGAGCAGTTGTGTTCATATCGTGCTGAACGGATTTTGTTGCAACAACAATATCTCCGATTGATACAAGAGGGGAGAGTGAACCGCCCACACCGCTGTTGATTACAACATCGGGATTGAACTTTTCAATAAGCACAACGGCACACATGGCGGCATTGACCTTGCCGACTCCGCAGACTACAACGGCTATGTCCTTGCCGTTAAGAGTACCTGTGGTGAATTTCATTCCTGCGATTTCTTCGGTTTGTGTGTTCTGAGAAAGGGCGATAATTCCGTCGGCCTCAATCTGCATGGCACATATAATTCCTGTCATAAATTTTCCTCCGATTTTGGTGTTGAAATGTAGCGGCGTTCAGCGAACGCCAATCGTTTTGGTTGCAAAACCAAAACGAACAAGCGATAAATTTATGTTGTATCATTGTCGGTTAAAAATCATTTGTAATGTCGACCTGATTTTGTAATCGGTTCGATTGGCGGTCACTGACCGCCGCTACTGTTTGCATAAATCCATACAATATTGTGCTCGGGTGACAATTGTTATCATATATAAAACTGTCTTCACGAGAGGGGTGCGAGGCACTCGCCTATGAGTCGGTATATGCAACTGCTATGCTGTGCTCGGGCATCATTTGTTGTGCATTGTACAAACTGTCTTCACGAACTAAAATTATCGGTTTCGTACATAATAATGGATAGGGCGGCGAGGGGGGCGGTTTCTGCACGGAGAATTCGTTTGCCGAGGGTTGCCGCCTGACCGCCGATTGCGGTTACGCTGTCAACCTCCGATTGTTCAAATCCGCCTTCACTGCCGATGAACATTCCGACGGTTTTGGGCTTTGTGCCATTCAGAATTTTTCTGACGGATTCTCCGCCCATTTCGTAAAAAAATACGGTCTTTTCGTTCTGCTTTGTCTGTTCTGTTGCCTCTTTAAACGAAATGCACGGAGTTACTTCGGGGATAATGCCCCTGCGACTCTGCATTGCCGCCTGAAGAGCAATTTTCTGCCAGCGTTCACACTTCTTTTTCAGTGATTTTTCATCGGGACGGGAAACACATCTTGCCGAAATCATCGGCACAATTCTGCTGATTCCGAGTTCCGTGCATTTCTGAACGATGAAATCCATTTTATCACCCTTAGGCAGAGCCTGATAGAGGGTTACAAAAACATCGGGTTCGTTTTCACACGGCCTTTGTGAGATGATGTCAACCGTGACTTCACCCTGTGTGATGAGCGAAATTTTACATTCATACTGCGTTTTGTTCGGAGAAACAAGGGTGATGTCATCGCCTGTACGCATACGCAGCACCTTAGAAATATGCTTTGCGTTTTCTCCGACAAGGGTGTAGTTGTTGCCGAATATATTTTTTTCGGTAAAAAACCAAGCCATAAAATTACCTCTTTTTTAAGCGTTTTTGCGTGAGCGCTTTCCTTTTCTATTTAATATATCAAAAAATAAAAATAATTGCAATATTCATATGCCGGTGCTAAAATATGGATATACGAAAAATTTTCGGAGATGATTATTAATGATAACTCTGACAGATACAGATGTGGTTCGGCTTTTGAGAAAAAACAATCTCAATTCCGACACGCTCCAGGAAAATGTTGTTGCAAAGCTCCGTGAAAAGGGTGTAAAGCTTGCAACCGCAGAAAGCTGTACGGGCGGTCTTTTAAGTGAAAGAATTACCGCAGTAAGCGGTGCAAGCGATGTGTTTGATTTTGGCGTATGCACATATGCAAATGAAATGAAACATAAGGTGCTTGGAGTTTCAAACGAAACGCTGTCTGTGCTTGGCGCAGTTTCGGCTGAAACTGCAATGCAGATGGCAGAGGGTGCAAGAAATGTTTCGGGTGCGGATTTAGCCGTAAGTACAACGGGAATTGCAGGCCCTACGGGCGGAACTCCCGAAAAGCCTGTCGGTCTTGTTTATTGCGGAATCAGCACAAAAGACAAAAGTTATGCAATAAAGCTTATGCTTGGCGGCAGTATTAACATGGTAAATTCAAGAGGCTATATAAGAAAACTAACTTCTGACGCTGTTTTACTGACTATTTTGAGTATATTGCAATAACTTGTCGTTGTTAAAAAAATAACTTGTAAAAATTTAGATTATGTGCTAAAATTATCTTGATACTGTGGGTTCAGGGGCGAATTGCGCCCGAATTCGCAGATTTAAAAAATTTAACAGTCCGTCAGAATGGAGTTGATTTTTATGGCTAGAAGCGCAGGTGTTCTCCTTTCGATTACTTCGCTTCCATCCCCCTACGGTATCGGCACCATCGGCAAAGAGGCTCGCAAGTTTGCTGACTTTCTGAAAAAATCAGGTCAGACAATCTGGCAGATTCTCCCCGTTGGACCGACAAGTTACGGTGATTCACCGTATCAGTCTTTTTCAACCTATGCAGGCAATCCTTACCTCATTGACCTTGACACTCTTTGTGAAGAAGGTCTTTTGACTAAGGAAGAGGTCATGAGCCGTGACTGGGGCTCAGATGACGCCGAGGTTGACTATGAGAAAATCTACAACAACCGTTTTGAAGTTTTGAAGATTGCTTACGATAACTTCAAAAAGGGTGACCAGAAGGCATTTACATCCTTCAAGCGTAAAAACAGTTCATGGCTCAAAAACTATGCACTTTATATGGCAGTTAAAAAGAGCTTTGACATGGTTTCCTGGACAGAATGGCCGGATGAGGAAATCAAAATGCGTGATGAGGCTGCCGTGAAGCGTTATGAACGCAAGCTCAAGGATGATGTTGATTTCTGGAAGTTTGTACAGTTCAAATTCTATGAGCAGTGGGAATCCTTCCGTGCGTATGTAAACGGTCTCGGCATCAAGATTTTGGGCGATATGCCAATCTATGTTGCCATGGACAGTGCAGACACATGGGCAAATCCCGAGCTGTTTCAGCTTTATGACGACGGTGATCCCATCGCAGTTGCAGGCTGTCCGCCGGATTACTTCTCGGCAACAGGTCAGCTTTGGGGCAATCCTCTCTATGATTGGGATTACCTTGAGGCTACCGACTATGAGTGGTGGTTTGAGCGTATCAAAGCCGCATCAAAGCTTTATGACATCACCCGTATTGACCATTTCAGAGCTTTTGCAAGCTACTATTCAATTCCTTATCCTGCCGAAAACGCAATCAACGGTGAATGGGTTGAAGGTCCGCGCATTAAGTTCTTTAATATGATGGAAGAGGCACTCGGCAAGATTGATATTGTTGCCGAAGACCTCGGAACACTCACTCCCGATGTAACCGAGCTTATGGAGCAGACAGGCTATCCGGGAATGAAGGTTCTTGAATTCGCTTTCGACAGTGGTGAAGAGAACGACTATCTTCCCCATAAATACACCGAAAACTGTGTTGTTTACACAGGTACTCACGATAACGATACTGTTATGGGCTGGCTTGAAACAGCTAAACCCGAGGACGTTAACTATGCAAGAAGTTATTGTCAGATGCCTGATGACGAACCGTTCAACTGGGGGCTCATCCGTGTTGCTTATGAAAGCAAGGCAGATACAGCAATCGTACCTATGCAGGATATTCTCGGCCTTGGCAAGGAGGCAAGAATGAATATTCCGTCAACACTCGGCGGAAACTGGGTATGGAGACTCGATGGTGCAGCTCTTACTGATGAGCTTGCTGATAAATTAAAAACTATGTCTGAAAAAAGCGGACGACTGGAGGACTAAACAAATGGGTAATATTATGGAAAAGCTTGAACTCACAGCTCAGTCTATGTACTGCAAAAAGATTGAAGAGCTCACACCCGCTGAGCTTCACTACTCACTCGGCAAAGCAGTAATGGGCGAAATCGCAGGCAACTGGGAAGCAAGCAAGATTAAACATGACAGCGAACGCAGAGCTTACTATTTCTCTGCAGAATTCCTCATGGGCAGAATGATGTACAACAATCTCTACTGCCTCGGCATTCTTGAAGATGTTACGAAGCTCCTCAAAAAGAAGGGCATTGACATCAATGTATTTGAGGATATCGACGATGCCGCTCTCGGTAACGGCGGTCTCGGCAGACTTGCCGCTTGTTTCCTCGACAGTGCTGCTACACAGGAAGTACCGCTTGACGGCTACGGAATCCGTTACAAGTACGGTCTTTTCAAGCAGCTTATCGAAAACGGTTATCAGGTTGAAACAGCTGATAACTGGCAGAGATTTGAAGATCCGTGGTGCAACCGTGTTGAAGATGAGGCTGTTACAGTATCATTCAAGGGCCAGACAGTTAAGGCTGTTCCTTACGATATGGCTGTTATCGGCTGTAAGACAACAAACATCAACACACTTCGTCTTTGGCAGGCTGAGGCAATAAACGATTTTGATTTTACTGCTTTCAACAACACAGAGTATAACAATGCCGTTCAGGAAAAGAACGATGCCGAAAACATCACAAAGGTTCTTTATCCTAACGATAACAAGTATGAGGGCAAGGTTCTCAGACTTAAACAGCAGTATTTCTTCTGTTCTGCATCACTTCAGGACATTATGCGCCGTTATAAGAAGAAGCACGGCAATGATTTCAGCTTCTTTGCTAAGGAAAACACAATTCAGCTTAACGATACACATCCTGTATCATGTGTTCCCGAGCTTGTAAGACTTCTTATGAACGAAGGCTTCAACTTTGACGACGCTTTTGAAATTGCAAGAAAGACATTTAACTATACAAACCACACAGTTCTCGGTGAGGCTCTCGAGAAGTGGCCTGCTGACCTTATGACACAGGTTATTCCTGAGATTTATCACATTATCTGCCTTATCGCCAACAAGTGCCAGGAAGAGCTTACTGCTAAGGGTGTGCACGAGGATACAAAGGCTAAGATGCGCATTATCGACGGTAATGTTGTTCATATGGCAAGACTTGCAACATACGCATCAACATATGTAAACGGTGTTGCCGAGCTTCACACAGAAATCCTCAAGGCTGATGTACTCAAAGAGTGGTATCAGGTATATCCCGAGAGATTCCAGAACAAGACAAACGGTATTACACAGCGCCGTTGGCTCGGTCTTTGCAACCCTGAGCTTTCTGCTCTTATCACAGAGAAGGTTGGCTCAGATGCATGGCTTACAGACCTTTCACTTCTTGAAAAGCTCAATGACTGCATTGACACAAGAACAATCACAAAGTTCAACAATATCAAGAAGAAGAAGAAACAGCAGCTCGCAGACTACATCAAGAAGATGGACGGCTACGATGTAAATCCCGATTCAATCTATGATATTCAGGTTAAGAGACTTCACGAGTACAAGAGACAGCTCCTCAACGCTTTCTCAATCATGACAATCTACTTCAGATTGAAGGATAAGAAGCTTAAAAACTGGACTCCTACAACATTTATCTTCGGCGCAAAGGCTGCTCCGGGTTATGCAAGAGCAAAGGCAATCATTAAGTACATCAACGAGATTGCTAAGCTTGTAAACAACGATCCCGAAACAAAGGATCTCCTTCAGGTTTACTTCATTTCTAACTACAATGTATCTTACGCTGAGAAGATTGTTGTTGCTGCTGACCTTTCTGAGCAGACATCAACAGCAGGTCTTGAGGCATCGGGTACAGGTAACATGAAGTTCATGCTCAACGGTGCTCCTACACTCGGTACACTTGACGGTGCTAATGTTGAAATTGCTGAGTGCGCAGGCATTGAAAACGAGTACATCTTCGGCGCAAAGGTTGAGGATATCGAGAGAATGAAGAAGGAAGGCTACCATCCAAAGGCTCTTTATGACGCTAATCCGGAAATTAAGAGAGTTGTTGATACTCTTATCGACGGCACATTTGATGACGGCGGCGCTCAGGGCGAGGGCAGCTTCAAGGAACTCCATGATTCACTCCTTAAGGATTCTTCATGGCAGAAGGCTGATAACTACTTCCTCATCTATGACCTTCCCGATTATGTTGATACAAAGATCAGAGCTAACACAGAGTATGCTAACCGTAAGGAATTCGGTAAGAAGTGCCTTATCAACATTGCAAATGCAGGTAAGTTCTCATCTGACCGTACAATCCTCCAGTATGCTAAGGAAATCTGGCACACATCTTACAAGAAGTAATTTGTTAAAAGGTTTTACTTTAAATATTTGTGCGTAAAAGCATTCAAGCCTCCCGTTTGTTCGGGAGGCTTTTTTGTTGTGTTGAAAATTTATTATTATAATGTAGCGGCGGTCATTGACCGCCAATCGAACCGATTATAAAATCGGTTCGACAGTACAAATGTTTTGTTTTAACCGATTATGATGCAACAATAAAATTGTTGTTTGTTCGTTTTGGTTTTACAACCAAAACGATTGGCGATCACTGATCGCCGCTACAAATGAATGCGTGACTTTCATCACATCAAAACATTTTGACAAAACATAAAATTTCATCAAGGCGGGCGTCCAATGAACGCACCTACAATATTTTGTTTAAAGAGTAAAAATAACGGCAGACTTACTTACAAGTCTGCCGTTGGTTGTTTATAGTATGGTTTTAGGCGTTATGTCTGTTTTTGCAAATTCAAACAGATTACATAATCGAGTTGATGAGGCCGCCTTTTTTGATGATGTTCTGAATGAACTCGGGGAACGGCTCAGCCTGATATGTTTTGCCTGTTGTTTCGTTGGTGATGACGCCTGTGTCAAAGTTTACGGAAACTGTGTCGCCCTCTTTGATATCCTTTGCCGCCTCGTCACATTCAAGAATCGGAAGACCGATGTTGATTGAGTTACGATAGAAAATTCTTGCAAAGGTTGATGCGATTACACATGAAATACCGCTTGCCTTGATTGCGATTGGTGCGTGTTCACGGGAAGAACCGCAGCCAAAGTTCTTTTCGGCAACCATAATGTCGCCCTCTTTAACCTTATTTACGAAATCTGCGTCAATGTCCTCCATACAGTGAGCCGCAAGCTCCTTGTGAGATGCGGTGTTAAGGTAGCGAGCAGGGATAATTACATCGGTATCCACATTGTCGCCGAACTTGTGTACAGTACCTTTTGCGTTCATTGTTTGTTACCTGCCTTTCTTATACCTTTTCGGGGTCAATGATGTAGCCTGCGACAGCACTTGCGGCGGCAACAGCCGGACTTGCAAGATAAACTTCGCTGTCAACATGACCCATTCTGCCGACAAAGTTACGGTTAGTTGTTGAGATTGCTCTTTCGCCTGCGGCAAGAATACCCATATGACCGCCAAGACACGGACCGCAGGTCGGTGTTGAAACAACTGCGCCTGCCTCAATGAAGATATCAAAAAGGCCTTCGTGCATAGCGTCAAGCCAAATCTGCTGTGTGCCGGGGAAGATGATGCAACGAACATTCTTTGCAATCTTCTTGCCCTTGAGAATGTTTGCGGCGGCACGCAGGTCTGAAATTCTGCCGTTTGTGCATGAACCGATTACGCACTGGTCAATCTTAACTTCTTTTTCGCCGATTTCATCAACTGTTCTTGTATTTTCGGGAAGATGCGGGAATGCAACTGTCGGACGGAGAGCTGAAAGGTCGATTGTGTACTCCTCGTCATAAACAGCGTCCTCGTCTGCCGTGTATTCGACAGGAGTACCCTGATATCTGCCGTTGCAGTATTCACGGGTGATGCCGTCAACAGGGAAAATACCGTTCTTTGCGCCTGCCTCAATTGCCATGTTTGCAATGCAAAGTCTGTCATCAATGTTGAGGTATTTAAGACCTTCGCCCGTGAATTCCATTGACTTGTAAAGTGCGCCGTCAACGCCGATTTTGCCGATGATGTGGAGAATAACATCCTTACCGCTTACAAAACCCTGTGGCTTGCCTACGATGTTGAATTTGATAGCTGACGGAACTTTGAACCAAGCCTTACCGCTGATCATACCTGCCGCCATATCTGTTGAGCCGACACCTGTTGAGAATGCGCCGAGTGCGCCGTATGTACAGGTGTGTGAGTCTGCACCGATGCAAAGACAGCCCGGTCCTACAAGTCCCTGTTCGGGGAGAAGTGCGTGTTCAATACCCATCTGACCTACATCTCTGTAGTTTTTGATATCATATTTGTCTGCAAATGTGCGAACCTGTTTAACCTGTGTTGCTGCCTTGATATCTTTATTAGGTGTAAAGTGGTCCATAATCATTGCGATTTTTGTGTTGTCAAATACTGAGGTAGCGCCGTTTTCCTCGAATACATTAATGGCTACGGGAGATGTTACATCGTTACCGAGAACCATATCGAGCTTTGCCTCAATAAGCTGACCTGCCTTGACTTCGCTGAGTCCTGCGTGAGCCGCAAGAATCTTCTGCGACATAGTCATACCCATAATAAATCACTCCTTTTCTTTTAAGATAATTATTGCATACACCTTGCAAAAAGATTGTAAACTATGTTACAATTAAGGAAATAAATCGGATTATTAGGGCGGTGAATTATGGAACACACGATTAATGCTTACGGACACACAAACAGTGCTGTTCATGAGAATATGCAGTCGCTGATTGAACAGTCGGGGAGCGTCAGAAAATACGCAAAAGATGAGATAATCTATCTTCAGGGCGACACGGCGCAAAGCTTTTGCTACATCAAAAAGGGCAGTGTAAAGGTGTATATGAATTCCGTTGACGGCAACGAAAAAACTCTCAACACGGCAAGACACGGCGAGATTATCGGTGAGGGTGCTTTTTTTGACAAAAAGCCGAGAGTCAGTTCCGCCAAGGCACTTACAAATACCGAAGTTATAATGATTGACAAAAAGCGATTGACCGACATTATCGCACAGCACCCGACGCTTGCGTTTGAATTGCTTGAAATTCTTGCCAACAGAATAAGACTTTTGTCATCACAGCTTGACTCAATGACCTTTATGCAGGCAGACGCCCGCATTGCAGGGCTCTTGCTTGAAAGCGAACATGACGGCATTGTCGCAATTACGCATGAAGAAATTGCCAACACGGTAGGCGTATCGAGGGTAACGGTCAGCAAAACTCTGAGCAGATTTGCAAAATCGGGATACATTTCTACCGAGTACCGAAGAATACTTATAAAGAGCAGAGAAGGTCTTGAAAAGCTTGTGAATGAAAGTTGATCGGCTGTGGTTTACAAAAGTATATAAATAGGTTAGAATACAGATAAGAATAAGGATTTTACATATATTAAGGACAGGGGGAGTGTTTGTGAAAAAATTAATACCCGTTTTGGCGATGATTATGCTTGTGCCGTTTGTGATTTGCTCATGCTTTGTACAACAAGCCAAGAGCATGAAATTGAGTTATGAAGAAATTGAATTTCGTGTGGGCGATACTAAGCATATTTCGGTAACAATTGAACCCGAGGGTGCAGATGCGGGAAAAATAAGCTGGTCATCTTCGGACAATAAAATTGTGACCGTTGATGACGGAACAATCACAGGCAAATCAAGGGGAACAGCCGTTGTGACGGCAGAGAGCGAAAGCGGACTTAAAAAACTTTGCAATGTGACCGTTCTTGACAAAGAGATTGAAAGCGTGACTCTGAGCGAGAGTTCAACTTCCGTAAAACAGGGAGGTAAAATTCAGCTTGAGGCAAAGGTTAAACCTGTTGACGCTCCGTCCGACAACCTTGTGTGGTCGTCATCGGATCCGAAGGTCGCAAGTGTTGACGGCAACGGCATGGTTCTTGGTGAAAGCGAAGGCGTTGTAACAATCACCTGCGAATCCGCAAACGGCAAAAAGGCAACCTGTACCGTTACCGTAAAGGACAACAATATGAATCCGACCGAAAGTTACACAAAATCAACAGAGCCGACAAAGAGTGATAACGCTAAGAGGCATGAAGGTTCAAACGGTTCTTCGTCAAAATCAGATGAAAGCCGTAACAACGGTTTTATATTTCCGCATTCGTCACAAAGAAAACTTACTGTAGATGAAGTTACGGGACTCGGCGGAGATGTTGCACAGGATGCAATCAATGAAATCTATGCCCGTCACGGATATGTTTTCAAAACAAAATCAATTCAGAAATACTATGAGAGCCGGAGCTGGTATCACAAAAACTACAATTTCAGCGAAAGTGACCTTTCGGAGATTGAGTCATATAATATAGGCTTGCTCCGCAAATACAACTGATAAGGGATAATATTATGAAGTTTGAAATGAATCTTAAAATTGAAAAACCGAGATATTTTACCGTATCCGACATAACCTATGCACAGGTTGACGCATGGTTCGGACACACCACAAGGGACTTGAAACTCGACTTGATTTATCCAAAATTAAAAAACAAAAAATACCCGTGTATTGTGTGGTTTTGCGGTGGCGGTTGGATAAGACTGGATAAATCTGCCCATTTTGCTTATCTTGCAAAGTTGGCACTCGAGGGCTTTGCGGTTGCAAGTGTTGAATATCGCACAAGCAATGAAGGGGCATATCCGATGCCGTTGGAGGATGTAAAAGCGGCTATTCGCTACATCAAGGCTCACGCAGACCGTTATAATATAGATGAAAACAAAATCGGTGTTGCAGGCGAATCCGCCGGAGGCTATCTTGCTGCTATGTGTGCTTTGGATAATGATAAGGCTCTTGACGTCGGAAATTATCTTGACTGTTCAAGCGAGGTACAGGCTTGCTGTGCCTTTTATCCGCCGACAGATGTTTCAACATTTCCATATGAATCGCCGTTAACTTCGGCGGCAAGTATGGAGTCGCTCATGCTCGGAATGAATGTTGCACTCAATAAGGAAAAGGCAATGAAGTGTTGCCCCGTTTCGTATGTAACCCCGTCAGCACCGCCGTTTATGATTTTTCACGGAACAGACGATTCCACCGTTCCTTTTTCGCAAAGTGCCGAATTGCACGATTTGCTTGAGAAAAACGGTTGCGATGTCACATTGGTTGCAATTAACGGAGCGGAACACGCCGACATATTTTTTGCACAGGAAAAGCTGTGGGATATGGTGGCGAAATTTTTCAAGGATAAACTTTATCAATAGGAAACGGCTGCATGCCGTATGCAAAAAGGCTCAGAACCTGTACAAAGTTCTGAGCCTTTAAAATTTTATCTGTTGAGAAGTTTCTTTTTATACTGCGCCGGTGTAAGACCGTAGACCTTTTTGCACTGTGTGATGAATGACTTTACATTTGCAAAGCCGTTTTCAAGTGCAGCGGCAGAAACCGTCGAGTTCTTGTCAAGCATATCGTTGATTGCATTTTCAAGTCGGAGGTTTGCAAGATACTCCGAAAAGCTCACACGGGTGATGCTTTTGAAGTACTTTGAAAAATAAGACGGAGAAAGATTTACAACCGATGAAATCTCGTTAAGAGGAATTTCACGCTTGTAGTTTTCATTAATATATGCAATTGCTGTTTTTGCATATGAAAAATCTCTGCGCGGAATAATCGGATTGTTGGTCGCTCTCTTAAAGCAGGTGCAATTCTTCAAGAGCAGATAGTAAATCTTATTGACATGAGCAATTTGAAGAAGTGTGCTGTACTCGTCATTGGGATTTGTTTCGGCAATTTCCTGAAGAACTTCAATAAGCTTCTGTTTCGTTTGAGGAGAAACAGAAAGGTCAAAAACAACGCTGTCAATTGACTTGCAGAACATTCGCATATATTCAAACGAAAGCTGAATGCACACAAGGCGGACGCTTGTTCCGACAACAGGCCGAACAAGGTGAACATCTTCACTGTTGAAAAGAATAAAATCCCCCTCGTTTACAAGCGTTGTTTCGCCGTTTCTCGGACATTCTGCCTGACCTTCAATCACATAGACAAGCTCAGGCTCTCTGTGCCAATGAAGTTCAGTCTTGTGTGTTTCTGACGAAAGGTTAAGATACATAACCTTTGCAGGTGTGTTTTGGTCATAATTTATTATTTCGTATTTATAGTTCAAAATGTTTCACTCCGAATCACCTATTGTCAAAAATGCAAAATTATTGTATAATAACATAATTATAGCGTGAAAAAGCACGAAAATCTATATAGATATGTTATGATATTATGGACAAATGTTGTATTTGAGGCGATTATATGGAACAAAATAGTAATTACAGAGTACTGTCAAATGTTTGTGTTTCATGCGGTGTGAGGATTCCTGATATTGATTTTGAAATCAAACCCGCAATGCGTGAAACCTACGGTCTGTTTCTTGTTACGGCAGGCAAGGGAATTTTTATTATAGATGGCATCGAATATCCCGTGAAAAGGGGTAATTCGGTCATGCTTTTTCCGTATTCAAGCATAAGCGTCAAGATCTATCCGAATATTATGTTTGAATACAAATGGGTTGAACTCACGGGGTTTGAAATTGCCGTAATGATAAGCCGAACCAATTTTTCAAAAAGCCGTCCTGTTGCCCCCGAAATTCCCGTTGAAAGTCTTTTTCAATATTTTGATGTCTGTGATGACAACAGCGACACGGTTTATGCCGCCTGTCGCACAAACGGCAAGGTGCTGATTCTGCTGTCATACTATATTCAGTATTATCCGAGTCGGAAATCAACCGAAACCGACTACATTATGCAGGCGAGAGATTATATAGAAAGAAACTTTCGGCAGGTTTCATGCACGGTTAAAAGCGTTGCCGACAAAGTTCAGCTTGACCGCACTTACCTTTACAGACTTTTTAAGGAAGAAACGGGATTTTCGGTTATCGAGTACATCAACAACTGCCGAATCGGCAGAGCCTGCACAATGCTTAACAACACGAATGTTCAGATTAAGGATGTCGCCCTCTCGGTAGGCTTTTCAGATCAGTTATACTTTTCAAAGGTTTTCAGAAAGCTGAAAGGAATCACCCCTACGGAGTACCGCAAAAAGTATGCAAATGAAAAAGACGCTTAAAACTTAAATCCTCGCAATTTGACTTGTTTTGCATAAAAACATTTATGCCCGAGCGTAGTATAGCTACCATTTGAAAAATTCTGTAGGGTACAACCGTGTTCTCCCGTTCGTGTGCAATGCACACGATTGCACGCAATGCGTGCAAAATTGAATGCACAATTTATGTTATATCAAAACCGTGTGCCACTACGGTGTTACAGAAACTTTGCAACATTTATATAAGGATGTATAAACCGCAAAAGTCACATAACCGAAAACAATGACGGTTATGTGACTTATTGTTTTTGTAGGGCTGTTTTTTCACGGTTCTTTTTTGCCGAAAAGACATTAAAAACGGCTGTTTAAAGCGATAAAATTCTCTATGAGAAAGCGGTTACAAAACAGTAACAAATCGGTAACGAAACGGTAAAAGCGAATTTCTTGCAAATTGCATATAAATTTGCAGGATAATTCCCGATAGGAAACAAGATTATATTGCAAAAATAGAAAATAAAGGCGAAAGTCTTGTGAAATTGCACAAAAAATTTACTTTTGATTGGTTTGACATTCACAAAACACAGTCCTATAATGTGTGCCTGTAAAGAGCAAGACGGCTCTTTAGTGAAGGTTTATGAATTAAATATGCAATTTTCCATGCAAAATCAACCCTGAGAAAATTGCAAGTCAGGAGAAATTTATTATGCAGAAAAAGAAAGAGAACTTTCGTTCCCTGCGTTCCGTAACGACTTTTGCACTTGCAGCTGCAATTATTACAGGTTCGATTTACACGGTAGCTGCTGCCGTGAACTACAGTGCAGAAACAGAACATGCTGTAACATCAGACGGTGTTGAGCTTGCAAACGGCGATATCGTTTATGCAGGACTTGATGAAAACGGATTTACATACGGCATGATTAGGGCTGTTGAAATCAGCGTTGACTATAACGGCGATGTTCAGACAGTCAGCCTCGCAAAAGGTACGGTTGCCGATGTGCTTGAAAGAACAGGCATTACTCCCGCATATAACGAGGTGGTTGAGCCGTCACTTTCAACTCCGGTTTCGGATAATCTCACCGTTAAGGTTTACAAGGGCAAAAAGCTTTCAATTACGGCTGACGGCAAAACCGACAGCGTTTATGTTCCGAACGGCAATGTTTGCGATGTCCTCAATCAGCTTGGCTACAAGCTTTCCGATGACGATATTCTCAGCGTTGACAAGAACAGCAACATTGAGGACGCAGACAGCATCACAATCAAGCGTGTGACCTACAGGAACGAAACCGAAACTCAGTCGGTTGATTTTGAAACCGTTAAGAAAAATTCAAAAGATGTTGACCTTGGCAAAACAAAGGTTCAGACTGAGGGCAAACAGGGCGAAGCTCTTGTAACAAAGAAGTGCAAGTATGTTGACGGCAAAAAGGTATCTTCAAAAACAGTAGACACCAAAATTACAAAAGAGCCTGTTGACAAGGTTGTACTTATGGGTACAAAGGGTTCAAATGTCAGCAATCCTGTCGGCACATTTACGGATAAGAACGGCAACACCGTTGCCTATTCATCGGTTGTTACAGGTTCAGGTACAGCGTACACAGCACCCGCAGGTTCACTTACGGCAACAGGTGTAACGGCTTATCACGGCGGTGTGGCAGTCAACCCGAACATCATTCCGTATGGCTCAAAGCTTTATATTGTATCAACAGACGGCAGTTTTGTTTACGGCTACGCAACAGCCGTTGACACAGGCGGTGCGCTCATGTCGGGAACTGCAATTGTTGACTGTTTCTACAACACATATGATGAATGCGTAAGCTTTGGCAGACGAAATGTAAATGTATATATAGTAGGTTAATTTTAGCTCGTGTTAATTTTAGTTCGTGTAGATAGTTTGATATAATCTAAACTATGAATTCCCGAACTTGACTTGGTGATAGAATTAACTCTGTATGGTGAGTGCATCACACTTAATTTGAAAGGGCAGTTCTATATAATCAGATCTTACGATATTAATAATGTTACGACATAATCAAGGCAGACGCTTCGGCATCTGCCTATTGTTTTTGAAATTTATATTGATTTATCGGAAAATATGCGGTATAATATACTGTGCTTATGACAGAACGAAAGAATGAACCGAAAGGAAAAATATTATGAAGAGAATTCTTACAGCGATTTTATGTGCAGGCATTCTTGCGGTTACTGCAGTTGGTTGCAGCTATAATGATGCACTTTATAAGGACGGTAACAGTTCTTCACAGACAAGCGAGGACAGCACTCAGCCTACAACATCTTCGGTTAAGGATGATAAATACGGCAATGACCTTGACGGACTTGTTGATTATTTTGTAGCTAAGGAATACCTTGAAAGTAAAGACGGCAGCATTAAAATGGATGCGTCCGCTATCGGCGCCAAAGAAGGTAAAAAGTTTGCTGCAAAGTATGCAGGTTCAAATATTATCATTGAGCTTTACTCTTATGATACAAAGAAAACGAACAGCACAGCCGATGAGATTGTAAAGTCTGTTAAGGACAACGGCACATTCAGTATCTACGGACTTCCTGATGTAACAGCCTATCTTTCGGATAACGGCAACTATCTTATGATTTATACAGACACTGCTATTGATAAGACGAATCCCGACAAGAATAGCGATAACTATAAGCATCGTGAGCAGGTTATCAAGGATTTCAAGGCTTTTAAAAAGTAACATGTATATGTAAATAATTGTGACGCAATAAAGCGGAGATTGATTCAACTTCAATCTCCGCTTTTTTCTATATATATGTATAGCGTTTTTTATTTGAGTTTTGTACCGCAGTTTCCGCAGAACTTCATATCGTTATTGCATTGTGCATGACAGTTCGGGCAAACAACCGTATTTGATTTATCACTCATATCGTCTGCGACCGCCTGCATATAAGGATTTTCAAATTGAGTGTTAATCTGTTTGTTGTCGGAAGTTGCATCCATTGAGCCAAAATCAACGCTTTGGGGCTGAAAATCAATCGGTTGCTGAACAGGCGGCTGAATACCTTCTGTCGGCATTTCACTTGTTACAGGAGCAACAGGAGGTACGGGAACAGCGTTTGGCTGAGCGTCGTATTCAGGAGACTGACCTGAACCGAAGTTAATTCCGTTTGTGTATTTCTTTATATATGTATGAAAAGAAATAGCAAGTGCTGCAAGCAAAGCGTAAAATACAGCAGACAGTACTGTATTTAATACCGTTACAATCCCCGCAGCGGAAATAAACAATGAATTCATGGGATCTGAAGAATCAAATAGACCGCTAAAATTAAAGTTCGGATTCTCCTCAGCCAAATGATGCAGATACGCTGAAATTTCCGGACCGTATTCCTTAATAAAGATGAATGAAGCAATTGCGGATGCAACGCTTACTATAATAGAGAGAATAGAAGACACGGCAAGAAGTATTGAACCTCTGCTTTTGAGATAAACCGATGTTGCACCCTTCTTAATTGAATCAGACCATAAAAGCAATCCGATACCGTGTATGAGTGTTACAAGTGCAAGAGGAATAGCAAAGATGCAGAGGATAAGAATGTATCCGAATACTTCCTGTCCCTGCAAAACTAATGCAAGAAGAAAAGTTATTCCGGTAAAGGCGAGCAATGCAAGTCCGCCGATTACTATTTCAATGATAGAATATATCTTGATGAGAGTAACCGTTGCGCCAAACGGCATTGGATCATTTGAACGGCACTTTGCATAAAGCAGGATAAGAGCAATACATAAAAGAATTGAAATTGAACCGCCTGTGCCGCTCGAGAAAGATATGTTCGTAGAACCTGCTCTTGTATTAATGCTAAACATTCCGAAAATACATGTAAGGCCGGAGACTATTGCACATATTAATGTAAGCGGTTTGGAAAAGAATCCTTTCAATATCTGCACATTCTGTTGATACGGATAATAGGGAATGGAATTAATCATAAATTTTCCTCCGAAAAATTAATTTGTATTTCTATTTTATATTATAGAAAGGGAAAATACAATAGGATTTTGAAAATTGTAAAAAGGTGTATTTTAGACAACCACAATATGTTGTGATAAAACAAAGAAATTTGTTGGCAAAACCACAAGGCTAAAACTTTTTCTGAAAAAATTGAATTTTTTTGAAAAAAGGGGTTGACTTTTCTGGAAAAAGGTATATAATAGAGAATGTTCCGCGAAGGAAAATAACAAATCCTCTTAAAACAAAAGAGAGAATCAAGTTTTTCTTGTGCAAAGTGAACATAGGACCTTGAAAATTGAACAACGAGAAAATAGTAAAGAAACCCGTAATGACTTTGAGGAAAGCTCAAAGAATTACAGTGAGA